>WBZP01000083.1_pt1 | contig 133758 bp, 100 predicted proteins | sample 5204301 | NCBI WGS metagenome assembly WBZP01 (sample SAMN12412401, study PRJNA552823) | activated sludge metagenome | isolation source: activated sludge from nitrification reactor of wastewater treatment plant... | place: USA: Pennsylvania | collected 2017 | reverse complement strand
ACAATCGGGCTGGCGGGGCATCGGGTGTTCCTTTCTTGGTCGTCTAGGCAACGCCAAGGATACACCCGACCCCGCTCCTCAAGCGGTGGCCCTTTCCCAAAGTACAGAAGCTATGTTACACCGTCAACTCTGATGAGAAAACAGTAACGATATCTTGAGAACTATCGATCACATTGAAGATAAATAAACTATCTCCACCTGTAATAATCCCCTGGAAAACTCTGTCGAAAATCTCATCAAACTTTTTCCACTTCCCAGCAATTCCAAGGATGATCTTTTTAGATGGATGAGCTGCTAATGTCCACGCATTTCCATCTATCGGGTGTGTAATTATATCAGATGCAAATTTATCGTTATGAATCGCATCTTTGCTTTCGAGATTTAATAATGATGCTGTCACCTTTTCTAGTGATGAAAATCTTACATATTGAAGATCAGTGCCTGTCGCTGCCGAGCAAAATACTAGACATGTATAAATACTTGCCTCATCAAAAATTTGCAGATCGCCGAAGTCTACCACCTGCCTTACAGCCAAATGCTTTGCGAAATACTTACGTATACCGCTTCCATAATCGGATACTATCCACTTATTTGGCACAATCATACCTGTACGACCCAAGGTAGTTGCCAAAGTACGAGACTTCTCAGCAAATAAAACATAAATATCGTATTTCCCAGTTGAAGAATTGAATTGCTGGCTGAAGAAATTTACCTGATCAGGCTGATGCTGTTGTAGGTTCTGAATCCGTAAGTACGGTGGATTCCCCACGACCGCATCAAACCCACCGCTCTCAACCAATTGCACATCCTGGCCGCCGGGCGTGCGCGGCGCAAAAAATACCTCAGGGAACTCCAGCTCCCAGTGGAAAAAGCGCTTGTCAGCGGCGGCCTGGAGCGCGGTTGCAGCGATCTGCGTCGCGGGAATCAGACGATCGTCCAGCGGCGCGGCGGGGTTCTGGAGCCACGCCTCGGTCTGCGGCTCTTGTAAGAAAAGCCGCACATAATCGGATTTCACCTTCTTGGTTGGTGCATTGCCAAACCAGCGCGAGGTATACACATCGAGCAGGCGCTTGTAGGGTGCCAGGTGATCGCTGGCGTCGCGGTAGGCTTCGGCGCTGCGGCGGGTTTGCTCCACGGTGTTGTCGCTCAGGTAGGAAACCTGGCGCATCAGGTCGGTCGCCAGCATCACCCCGGCAAACTTACTGCCCGCAAACATATCGCGCGTTTCGCCCTGGTTAGTTTCGGCATAGGCTTGAACTTCCTGCACACGCGCGCCAATCAGGCTGTTGCCATGCTTCAGGTGGTGATCGAGGAAGCTAAGCGGCGCGCCGAGCGTAAACGCATCGAGCCACAGCGAGACCTTCGCCAGCTCGACCGCCATCTCGTTCAGATCCACGCCATACACACAGCGCTTCAGCACCGCGCGCTTCAGCAGCGCCACACGCGTCAGCCGCTCGGCATCGATCGTCACATGCTGGCGCTCCATCTCGCCCAGAATATCGGCGCGAGTGCGCTCGATGAAGGCCCACACCGGGTTCTCGCTCCAGCCGTTCAAGAAGCTGATCAGCCGGTTGCTTACATAATCCACCACCTCCACCAGGAAATGCCCGCTGCCCATGGCCGGGTCGAGGCAGCGAATATTCAGGCAATCGTCGACCAGCTGCTGCATGGCCGGGCTATTCCAATACACTGCGGGCAGTTCGGGCTTGCCGCTGGATTTATGGCGCGCCGCCGCCATCGCTGCGTAATCGCGATAGCCCTTCTGGGCCGCGCGCAGCCGGGGCACTAGCTCGGCAAATTTGCGATCGAGCACCGGGCCAACCGTGTGCTGCACAATGTACTTCACAATATAATCGGGCGTGTAGTAGCTGCCGGTGGCCTTGCGCTCGCGCTTGTCGTTTTCCAGGTACACATCGCCGGGCGCAAGCGTTGCCAGTGGCTTCTTCACCTGGCCCACCGGCGCGTACACTTCCTTGCCCTTTTCCCGCGTAACGGCCAGCGCCTCGGCGGCGATGCGCAGCTTGAATTCCAGCAAGCCCTCGTAAATGCTGCCTAGCTGGCGCACACCCAGCGATTTGAAATCGATAAACACCAGCCCGCGCGTGCGCGCATCCACATCGCGCGCCAACCGATCGAGGCCGCGCGCCAGAAAGCGATCGGGGATGGCATAGGCATTGAGGAATTGGCCGCTGGCGGTGTGCGTGCTAAACAGGCCGCCGTTGTAGGTGGGCATATTCAGCGCATCTGAACCCTGGTCAATCACCGTGAACAGCGCAGTCAGCCGCTCGTACAGGCCGGTGGCACTCGCCGAATACTGGCGATCGAGCGCGGCGGCGGCCTGATCGTATACAGTGCCGCCAGCGCTGGCGATCTCGCCTTTCAGGCGGTACAGGCTTAGCTCGCGGTAGCCGTTGGCCTCGTTCACTGGCAGCAGCTCCAGGCTTTCGGCATACAGCAGAAACATCAGGCGGTACAAAAAGGTGAGCGTGCCCGAAAACACCTGGGCCAGCGCCGCCGCATCGAGCTGGCTGGCACTGCTGGTGCGCATATTGGCAATAAAGCCGCGCGCAAACTGCGGGAAAATCTCAACAAACACGCGATCTTTCAGGCGGTCGCCCAGCTCCTTGGCGTAATCAGCCGAATTCTTCAGCAGCGCATCGAGGAAGCCGGGGAACGACTGGCGGCGGAACAGCAGCCACCAGTACTTCAGCGCGGTCAGCTGGTCGCTGGCAGCCAGCGCCTCCTCCAGATCAACCTCGTAGTAGTTCGTCGCCTTATTGCTGGCCGTAGCCGAATACAGCCGCCACAGCTTGCCGTTGGTTACGATCACCCAGGGCACAACCTGAGCCTCAAGCAGGCTCACCACCAGCGCGCCGGGAATCTCGTCGGGGGTTTCGGCATCGCGCGTTTCGTCAACATCATCGAGGTTGCGGTTCCACACATAGGTCAGCGCGGCAGCCAGTGGTGTGTGCATATGGGTGGGGGCGTACAGCATATAATCGGCGTGGGGGGCCGCCGAATCGCCAGGCTTTTGCGCGGCGTAGGCAAAGCCCAGCTGCTGAAACAGCGGCTCGTACAGCTGGCGGCGAACCTGCTGCTCGGGCTGGCCGGTAAACGCCTTGCGCGCGGTTGCCAGCTTGCCGTGTACGGCCATGCCAATCGGGCGCACATCCTCGCCCCACTCCGGTGTGAGCTGCTTATCGGTGAGCCGCTGCTTCAAGTAATAATCGGAAAACAGCGCGCGATTATTGAAATATTCCTCGCTCCACTCGGCCAGCACATATGCCGAGCGCAGCTTCTCCCACTGGTAGTCAGCATCGTCTTCGGTGAAGGTGAACCGTTTCAGTACACGCAGCGCCAGCGGCCCCGGGTTGTGGCGGTTCACCGTCAGCGGCAGCGGGCGCACCACCAGCTTCAGCGGCTGAACAGTGCTGCGGCGGTGTTCCTCGCCCTTTTGCAGCAGCACAAACTCAAGCTGCTCGTAATCCTTCGTCAGGACCAACAGCGCATGCCCAGGGCGGTCGCGGAAGCGGCGGGCGATCTCGTTGCGCAACCGGGCCGTTACCGAGCGCACTTCCAGCAGGTAGATCGTAATATCGCCGTCGGCGGGGTCGTGACCAATCAGCTCAATGCGGTAAATCAGCTGGCGCAGCTCGGCATCGTTCAGGCCCAGCGCGGCATAGTTAGCGATATTGACGCGCTGATCGACATTGTAGCCCAGCTTCGCAAAAAAATGGGCAAGCTCATCGGCGTTTTCGATCTGCCGAATATCGCTAGCCGTCAGTTCAATATCGTTGAGCTGCATGTCCTGCTGCATTGTGGCCTCGGTATATATACTGAAAGAATCAGGGGACGCCCAACAACTATTGTACCCCATGTCCGGCGTTGGTGCAGCGTAGCGCGCGTGATTACGCCAGATCAGAATACGGCCCACCCGCGTGTTTGCGTGGCAATCGGCGTGTCATGTATGCCGCGGCATGCCCGCGCCACCAGGCGGTATCATCTACTCCAAACACAAAAGCGGCAAACATTGCTGTTCTGCCGCTTCCTGCTGCTGGTACCCCCGGGCCGACTCGAACGGCCGCACATGGTTTAGGAAACCACTGCTCTATCCACTGAGCTACGGGGGCGCGCCGCACTTACGATTATAGTGGATCGCTGCCAACACCACAAGCGCGCCGACTGTAAACAGCCGACGCGCAGCGCTTCGCCTGGAAAACATTACGAGCCGAGCAGCTCTTCGGCCTCGATAATCGCCTGAGCAATATCCTTCATTTTGGCACGCTTATCGCGGGCGCGCTGGCGCAGGCGCTCGTAGGCATCGCGCTCACTCAGGCCCAGCCGCTGCATTAAAATGCCTTTGGCCCGCTCAATGAGCTTACGCGATTCCAGCGACTCCTCAAGCTCAAGCACCTGATTACGCAGCGCGTGTAACTCTTTATAGCGGGCAAGCGCAATATTAATGGCAGGCGATAGCTCCGATTCATTTACTGGCTTCACCAAATACCCTAATGCGCCCGCAAGCTCGGCCTTGCGAATAGTATCGCGATCGGTATAGGCCGTGAGCATCAAAATCGGCACCGGCCGCTGATTGTTAATGCGCGCCGCCGCCTCGGTGCCTTCCATCTCCGGCATCCGAATATCCATAATAATAATATCCGGGCTGAGCCGCATCGCCAGATCAATCGCTTCGGTGCCGGTGCGCGCAACGCCAATAACATCATAGCCCAAGCCTTTGAGCTGTTCCTCAAGGGTCAGGGCAACAAGTTCATTGTCTTCTGCTACTAGAATGCGAACGGCTGTCATGTTCTTTTACCTTCTTCGACGCAAACGTATTGTCATTTGTTTCCAGATCAAACACGGCAATCGCATACCTACCGCCCTGGTATGGTTAGGTTTCGCCGCGCATTCAAAACAACTATCAACCGTCGTTACTTTTCGGCAATATCTATGGTAATGAGGCGCACGGTATCATATTTCCCAAATCTTCGACGCCATCATACCACAAAAGAATACGGTTGTGGAGTAGAGTCGTGGCTACCTACAGCAACCCAATCATCACGGAGAAGCGTGCCTTAGATTTATGCAACTGCCTGCCGCGCCGCAGCAACCACCCCCGCAATAACGGCATGATGCGCGGGCTGCGCACGTTGCGGATAGACGCGATTGTTCAACACCACCACGATCAATTGTTCCGAAGGTACTAGCACGAATGCTGGCCCGGTAAAACCGGTATGCCCGGCCGTGCCCGGCGGTACACTGCCCATAAAATTGGGGCGGTCGAGCATCCATCCTAAACCACAAGCGACGGGCAAATGCGCTGTGCAATTTGTGAGCGCGCGGTGGGCAGTAGTTGGCTGCAACAGCGCCGCGCCGGGGGCCGCCGCCGCCGCTTGTAGCCACATTTGGCAAAATTGCAGCAAATCGCTGGCAGTGCTGAACAGGCCAGCATGCCCGGCAACGCCGCCGAGCGCGTGCGCGCTTTCATCGTGAACCGTGCCATGCACTAAGCTGCCACGCCACTCGTGATCGTACTCGCTTGGCGCAATCCGTGCATACAGCCTTGGCTCCGGCAGGAACAATGTATCGCGCAAACCTAATGGGTGCAGCAGCAATTCGTTAAAAGCGCGGTCAAGCGGCATTCCTGTGCGCTGCGCAACCACCGCGCCCAGTAATAGTGAATTTACATTTGTGTAGGCAACTACCGTGCCAGGAACATAGGCAGGCACAAGGTTATACACCGCCGACCATATGCCTTCTGGGCCAGCGTGGCGCAACGCAGAGAGGCGAATATCGAGGCCCGAGGTGTGGGTCAGCAAATGCCAGATCGTGACATCGGGAGTGCGCAGCGCGGGCAGGTACTGGGCAACTGGCGCGTGGAGGTCTAGCTGCCCGGCATCGAATAGGCGCAGCGCCGCAGTGGCCGTGAACACTTTTGTTAGCGACGCGATGTCATAGATCGTATCGCGCGCCACGGGCAGCGCCATCTCTGGCTCGTAGACGGTTGTGCCATAGCCTACCCAATGGAGCAGCGCATTGCCGTGGGCAACTAACACCACGGCACCAGGAAACACCCGGCGCGCAATTGCATCTGCTACCAGCGTGTCGATCTGGACAGCTAACATGTGGGAAGCTTACTGCTGTGGCGCACAGGCAGGGCGCTCAGTTAGCCACGGGCTAAAGTCAATATTGTCGCCCACCGACTCACCACGGCCATCGGCGTGCCGATCTGGCTCGTAGGGGCCAAGCGGGTTGCCCCACCAGTTGTTGCGCATGTCCAGGGCTACCTCGCTAGTTGCGCCACGCCCAATGCCGTATTTCAGGTAAATCGGGATAATCGGCGGCGTATGTTTTTCAATCGCGTTGTCGCGCACCAGCAGCGGGAATGGCGGCACCTGCTGCGTCTCGCTGCGCACGCTCAAGCCATTCGTGCCGCCCACCAGCGCATTGCAGGTGAGGGTACCCAGGAAGGGTGGCGGGCCAGGCTGGGCGCGCGGGTCGAGGCCGCCAGTATAGCGCCCTTCGTGGCTCAGCACCAGATCGGGGCCAGCCGCGCCAACCAGCAAGTTGCCGCGCAGCTCAAGGTTAATTGTATCAGTCGAGGTAGTATTACTGATGCGCACTGGCACCGTTCCCGCCAGCATGCGATTTCCACCAATGCGGTTGTTGGTAAGAATAACCCCATTGCCGCTGGCATAGCTTACCTCAAGCGCCGAGCCGTAGGGCATATCATTACCGGCGATCTCGCTGTCGCGCATTTCCAGGCGGCTATCGTTCACCAGCACATGGCCGCCGTTATCTTTCACCTGTACGTGGTGCAGCGTCAGGTTGCCGCCTTCGCTTACCAGCACCGTGCCCCCAGCCCCCCCACCCCGAATCTCGGTATATTCCAATGTAATGTTGGAGCCTGGCCGGCCAAACAAGCCTTCCCAGCGCTGAGGCGTTGCGCCTACAATCCGCACCGGCTTATCGGCTTTACCAAGCGCATAGATTGTTCCCTCGGCAAAGAACGATACCCCAGGAAGCAGCCGCACTTCGACGCCTGGCTCAATAATCAGGGTTGCCCCGGGCACCAGCTGCTGATCCCGAACCAGGAGTTTTGGGCTTTGCGCTGCCGTCCACCGCACTGTGCCCCGCAACACATCTACCGGCACCGCTGTAGGCGCGGGTAGTGGCGTGGGTGGGCGCAGCGTGGGCGGCGGCGCAGGCGCGCGGGTGGGCGGTTGTTGTGGAACGACAGTAGGCGGTGGTGCCGGAGTTGCGGTGGCCTGGTTATCGAACACCGGCGCTGTTGGAACAACGGTAGCAGCGCCGGTAGTGGTTGGCGCGCCAAAGGTTGGTATCGGCGTAGTCGTAACCAGCGGCGTTGTTTGCTGTGCGCTGCTACCGCTAGTGCTGGCGGCCGAGCGCGTCGGCGCGAAGATCGGCAGCTCGGTTGCCTGGGCAGTTTGTTGCGCACTGGCGGCGGTGGCCGTAAGCCGCTGCTCAGAGAACTCGCCATTGATACCGGCTTGGCTGGCTACCGTCGATGGAGCGGGATAGCTCGATTGATCATTCACGCCCGTGCCATCAAGTGGCGGCGAAGTCGCAGCGTCGGCCTGCGCGGGGCCTGGGTACGCAGCTGCGGCAGTGGCGCGTACTTGTGGCGATGTGGTGCTGTCAAGCTGCGGCGCACCTGCGAGCTGCGTCGCTGCCATACCCGTCGGCGTTGGATTCCCCGAAGAACCAGCGGGAAAGACGATCGCAATCAGAATCGCAATACCTAAAAAAATCAGGGCCGCGAGCAACATCAAGGTATCGCGTGTCAGCTGAATCGTAATAACGCGGTTTGATTTCTCACCCGACTGCGTATCGTTCGGCTCCAAACGTCCCTCCGAAATCATCACGATGCGATGCGTGAAAGCCATTCTCATCTTACCATAGGCATCACACCCATGCAATGATGCCAATGAATACAGCGGCACAATGCTTGAAGTAGCCTAGCCACAGTGGTATACTGACGCCATAGATGGGCAGCTATGCTACAACCACAACCTTCAATTCTGGGCTGAAGCGCCGCCGGAGCCACATATCATGAAACGCTTTTGGGAAATGAACGGCCGCCCGGCCCCAATTGCGAAGCAACGCACGCTTCGGCCCCGCGCCGGTGCCCCCCTTACCAGCCGCGCCAAACTCCTGTGGACGCTGGGCAACCTGTGTATGCTCATTGGGGTTGTGCTGTTGCTGTATGTCGGTGGTATCTATAGCCAGGCCGCATTCGATCGCTATGCAGCGCGCGGTGATACCGACCTGCCCGCGCCAGCTGCAGTTGTCCCCGCACTCGACCAAGAGCCAGCCCCATTCATCGCACCCATTCTAAATAGTGGCAGTGCCGACGCTGCCGAGGGTCAGCTGGTCGGCTCGGTACCGGTTGCCAACCAGGCGCACACCGCATCAATCACGCGCGTCGTCATTCCCAGCATCGCCGTCGACTCAAAAGTTGTGGAAGTAGGCTGGGATGTGCAACAGCAGAACGGCCAGGATGTCGCCGTATGGCAGGTGGCCGAATATGCAGTGGGCCAGCACCGTGGCTCGGCTAACCCCGGCGAAGGCAGTAACATTGTGCTGGCCGGTCATGTCGGCGGCTACGGTAAAGTATTCAAAGATCTGTATTATGTCAAACCCGGCGACCAGATCACTCTTTACAGCGCTGGGCAAGAATACCTCTACACCGTGCAAGAGCGACTGCTCGTTACCGAAGAGGGTGTTTCTGCCGAGCAGCACGCCGCCAACGCCCAGCTGATTGCCCCTACCGATCATGAGGTGGTAACACTGGTAACCTGCTGGCCGCCCAAAGGCCCTGACAAATTCACCCAGCGCGTTGTTGTGCAGGCCATCCCCTTCAACGCCGCCAGCGCCCAGGCAGCCGGCATCAGTAGCTGGAGCATCCGCTAACTGCTCTATGCCGCACTGCAAAGCACTATTCACCCCTCATTAAAACACTTGTTCAAAACGAACGTTCGTGCTATAATCATTAGCAACGGCACGCCTGCCTGCCGCGTTGACAGTCTGCGCGCGGTGTAGTAAAGTTTGAGCACGTAAGGAGTAGCACGAGTGAGTACGCAAAACGGAGGAGCGCCCGCGATGTCCATCTCGCCTGAAAAAGAAAAAGCCCTCGCGGCAGCCATGAGCCAGATCGACCGCAAGTACGGCAAAGGCTCGATCATGAAAATGGGCGAGGCCAGCTCGAAACTCAGCATCGATGTCATCCCGACCGGTGCCATTTCGCTTGATATCGCATTGGGCGTCGGCGGTGTGCCGCGCGGTCGCGTTATTGAGATCTACGGCCCGGAATCGAGCGGTAAGACGACCCTGGCCCAGCATATTGTGGCGCAGGCCCAGAAGATGGGTGGCGTCGCCGCCTTCATCGACGCTGAGCACGCCTTCGACCCACTCTATGCCGCGCGCTGTGGCGTCGATACCACTAACCTGCTGGTGTCGCAGCCCGATTTTGGCGAGCAAGCGCTCGAAATCTGCGAAATGCTCGTGCGCTCAAATGCAATTGATGTGATTGTCATCGACTCGGTCGCTGCGCTGGTGCCCCGCGCCGAGATCGAAGGCGATATGGGCGATTCATTGCCCGGCCTACAAGCCCGCTTGATGAGCCAGGCGCTGCGTAAACTCTCGGGTGCCATCAGTAAATCGCGCACAGTGGTCATCTTCCTCAACCAGCTGCGTATGAAAATCGGCGTAATGTTCGGTTCACCCGAAACCACCACCGGCGGCCAGGCTCTGAAATTCTATGCCTCGGTGCGTCTGGACATTCGCCGCATCGAGACGCTCAAATCCGGCCAGGAAGCGATTGGCATGCGTTCGCGCGTGAAGGTGGTGAAAAATAAAGTCGCCCCGCCCTTCCGCCAGGCCGAGTTCGATATTATGGCGAACGAAGGCATTTCACGAGCTGGTAACATCCTTGATGTGGGCGTTGAGCTTGATATTATTCGTAAGAGCGGTGCCTGGTTCTACCTCGGCGAAGATCGCCTGGGCCAGGGCCGCGAGAATGCCAAAGCCTTCCTTAACGAAAACCCAGCCCTGGCCGACGAGATCGAGCGCCTGATTCGCGCGCAAGCGATGGCCGTACCGGTTGCGGTGAATACCAACGAGGATGAGGGCGGCGACGACGGCCTGTTCGAGGAATAAGCTTCGTAAACCAGCGCGATGAGTTTTGCGGGCGGCGCTCGATTCGTAGCCTGCAAAACTCATATGTGTGTTGAGCGTATGCCGAGTGGAACGATAACTAGCCTGCGTGCCCAGGTGCAAAATGCCGATCGGGTAAATGTGTTTATCAATGGCGAGTTTGCGCTTGGCGTGAGCCTCACCAGCATTACCCGCGCCGGGCTGTATGTTGGCAAGCAACTAAGCGACGACGAGTATGCGCAGCTTGAGCGTCTTGAAAGTGGCGACAAAGCCTTTCAGGCTGCCTTACAATTCCTCGAAGCACGCCCACGCTCGGCAGCCGAGATTCGCACCCGCCTTGAGCGCAAAGATTTTTCGCCTGAAGCGATTAATAGCGCAATGGAGCGGCTGACACAGCTTCAACTCGTCGATGATGCGGCATTTGCGCGCTTCTGGGTTGAAAATCGCCAGATATGCCAGCCGCGGAGTGCCAATGCGCTGCGCAGTGAGCTGCGTCGTAAAGGAATTGACGCCGACATTGCTGCAGCTGTGCTCACCAGCGAGGCACTGACCGACGATGAGGCCGCGCGCGCACTCGTAGTAGCCCGCGGTGCCGTGCGTAAGTATGCAAATTCTGCCAACCGCACCGTGTTTATGCGGCGCATGGGCGGCTACTTACAGCGCCGCGGGTTTACCTTCGAGGTTATTCGGCCAATGATGGAACAGCTGTGGGCCGAGCTACAAGGCACCGGCAGCCCTACTGAATCGGAAGACGAATAACGGTTGCACACGCCAAGATGTGCCTGGGGAAATACTAACTATGCCAGATGTTCAATATTTAGGCCACTCTTGCTTTCGCCTGCGCGGGCGCGATGGTGTGGTGATCTGCGATCCATATGACCGCTCGGTCGGGCTTGAGATCGGCAAACCAACCGCACATATCGTTACTGTCAGCCATACCCATGCCGACCATGCAAATATCGCGGCGGTCAAGCCAATGCGCGAGCAGCTGTTCGTGATCGAAGGGCCAGGCGAGTACGAAATTGGCGGGGTGATGATCGCGGGTGTGCGCACCTTCCACGACAAGCAAAAAGGTGCCCAGCGCGGCAATAATACCGCCTATGTTATTCATATGGACGACGTCGTGTTCTGCCATTTAGGCGATCTGGGGCACGAGCTAACCACGCACCAGATCGATGAAATTGGCAATGTCGATATTTTGTTCATCCCCGTTGGCGGCGACGAGACGATCAGCCCAGCCGAAGCCGTAAGCGTGATCAGCCAGATCGAGCCGCGCATCGTTATTCCTATGCACTACGCGCTGCCGGGCCAGCGTAGCTTCGATTTGGATCTAGCCCCACTTGAGAAATTTGCACACGAAGTTGGGTTAAAGGAAGTGGCCCCTGAAGAGAAATTCAGTATTACGGCAAACACACTACCCGCCGAAGAAGAAGAAACGCGCTTCATTATTATGAAGCCTAGTAACTAGCCGCTATATTGTGGGGTACTATCCAAAACACCGCAAGCAGTGGTATAATTTCTTTTGAAGAGGCGTACTATGTCTGAGGTAGCATCTTTCCAGTAACGCTCCACCCACACTCAGGCACGTCGGGGCAGCTTATGTATCAAGGAGTCGATTGGCGCGATTGTAAGGTGCGGAAGCGGCGATCGGGGCAATGTAAGCGCCAATGCCAGCAACTCACAGCCAACGACGGCAGCGCAATCAGGCTAGAGCAGGTGAACCACCACTCTAAGCGGTATCGGGGTCACAAAAAACTAATCTACCCAATCTGTCACACGGCCCTTGCTCGAGAGGAAGGTATTATAGCCTTCCTCTCTTTGCGTGTTGCTGCCACCCAGCGATTACTTTTTGATTACGACCGATTGCTGTGTTTTAGCTCATTCTAGTGACTTACTTAGGTACTAGGCGTCTTGTACTTCAATGCGTATTATTACAAGTGCCGTGAATATGAGAAAGTTCTTCGTTATTATAAAAGGGCAGTGGGCACAGGGGCGCAGCGGGCGACCCACGCCCGTCGTACAAGAGCGATGCGAATAGTAGCATTCATTTGGTTTAATGTTCCGTCATCTGCGGGCCGTTCAATGAGGTTGATTGAACGACCCTTCTTTTTTAACTAATACTTCTAGTAGATACGAGATCATGAAGCACGAAGTCATTCAGCCAGTTGACCAGCAAGAAGGAGCGACAGCAGCAATGGCAAAGTATATCTTCGTCACCGGCGGCGTAGCATCCTCGGTAGGGAAGGGGATTACCGTCGCATCGATCGGTCGGTTGCTTAAGAGCCGTGGGCTGCGCGTTTCGGTCCAAAAGCTCGATCCATACATTAATGTCGACCCTGGCACCATGTCGCCATACCAGCACGGCGAGGTTTTCGTTACCGAAGATGGTGCCGAAACCGACCTCGATCTGGGCCATTACGAGCGTTTTATCGACGAAAATCTTTCACGCCTGAGTAATGTAACAACCGGCCAGATCTACTCGTCGGTGATCCAAAAAGAGCGCCGCGGCGATTACCTGGGCGGCACAATCCAGGTAATTCCGCATATTACGAACGAGATCAAAGGTCGCATTGCAGCCGTGGCACGCCAATCGAATGCGGATGTTGTAATCATTGAAATCGGCGGCACAGTTGGCGATATTGAAGGGCTGCCCTTCCTCGAAGCCATTCGCCAGATGCGCAAAGATGTTGGGCGCGATAATGTGCTGTACATTCATGTCACGCTGCTGCCGCATATTGGTGCAACCGGCGAGGTCAAAACCAAACCAACCCAGCATTCGGTGATGGAGCTACGCCGCGTGGGCATTACTGCCGACGTGATTGTATGCCGTGCCGATCACCCAATCTCCGATGAAATTCGTGAGAAAGTGGCGCTCTTCGCCGACGTAGATGTTGAAGCCGTCATCCCCATGCATACCGTCGAAACAATTTACGAAGTGCCGCTGGTACTCGAAGAAACTGGCCTGGGTAACTACCTTGTCTCGCGTCTGGGGCTGGCCAATGCTACCACCCCCGACTTACGCGATTGGCAGCAGCTGGTGCGCCGGATTAAAACGCCCAAGCGCCGCCTACCGATTGCAATTGTGGGTAAGTATGTTGAATTGCACGATGCCTACCTGAGCGTAGCCGAGGCCCTGCGCCATGCGGGTCTGCATCAGAGTGTCGATGTCGATATCAAATGGGTTTCTTCCGAGGTTATTGAGCGCGAAGGTGCAGATGCCTGGCTGAACGACGTATATGGTATTGTCATACCCGGTGGCTTTGGCTACCGTGGAGTTGAGGGAAAAATTGCTACAGCAGAGTATGCACGGGCAACCGGGGTGCCCTACCTGGGGTTGTGCCTGGGGATGCAGTGCGCAACAATCGCGTTCGCACGCTATGTGATGGATGGCACACCCGACGCCAATAGCACCGAATTTGTGCCACAAACCCCACACCCAGTGATCGACTTTATGCCCGACCAGCTCGATATTACCGATAAGGGCGGCACAATGCGCCTGGGCGTGTACCCGTGTGTGCTAAAGCCAGGTACCAAAGCCGCTGCGGCCTATGCCACCGGTGAAGTGATGGAGCGCCACCGCCATCGCTTCGAGTTCAATAATAAGTATCGCAGTTTGCTAGAAAGTGCGGGGCTGGTCATCAGCGGGCAATCGCCGGATGGGCGGCTGGTTGAAATCATTGAACTACGCGACCACCCATGGTTTGTCGCTTCGCAGTTCCACCCCGAATTCCAGTCACGCCCTAATCGCCCGCACCCGCTGTTCCGCGACTTTATTGCGGCGGCACTACACACCTTCCGCGAGGGCGATCAGCGCCCGCTACCGCTGGAAGAGGTGTTGAGTAAGAACAGCAACAACAGCATACTTCAGGCGCTCGAAGCGAAATAGCACGCCCGCACTGCCGAAGGCGAAAAACGCCCACCGCGTAGCTCGTGGTATGAAGCGAAATTCGGGTAAAACCAATCGGGAGCGACTAAGTCGCTCCCGATTGGTTTTACCCTACAACCAAGCTATACGCCGGTTCGGTATTACTCAAGATAATCGCGTAAGTGCTGGCCCACCTCTGGGGCGCGCAACCGCCGCAGCGCCTCAGCTTCGATCTGGCGGGCACGCTCACGTGTCATCCCCAGTACCTTGCCCACTTCCTCCAGCGTGCGACGCTGACCATCAGCTAGCCCGTAGCGCAGGTCGATGATTCGGCGCTCACGCTCGTTGAGATGATCGAGCGCTGCCGCCAGGTCACGCCGCAGGAGTTGCTGCGAAGCAACATCGACCGGCGTAGGCAGCTCATCGTCCTGCAGGAAATCGCCAAGCGTGTGCTCGCCATCTTCGCCAACCGGCGTTGCCAGCGATACCGGGCGACGCGCAGCTTCCAGCACCCGCTCGATGCGATCGATTGGCTGGCCCAGCGCAGTAGCAATTTCCTCGGGCGTCGGCTGACGCTCAAGCGCCTGTGCCAACCGCTCGGCAGCGCGCTTCACCTGGCCTACCGACTCGCTCATATGCACTGGCAGCCGAATAGTACGGCCTTGCTCGGCAATTGCGCGCGTAACCGCCTGGCGAATCCACCAGGTTGCGTAGGTCGAGAAGCGGTTGCCTTTGTGATAATCGAACTTCTCTACCGCGCGCATCAGGCCAATATTGCCCTCTTGAATCAGATCGAGCAGCGCCAGCCCACGGCCCACATATTTCTTTGCGATGCTCACCACCAAACGCAGGTTAGCCTGAATCAGGTGCCGTCGTGCTTCCTGTCCGCTAATACTATCGGCACGCAACGCCTGGCGTAGCTGTATACTTAGATCCTCGCTTGATGTCAAGCGCAGCGCCGCCGCCTTGCCACGCTCCATACGCTCGGCAAGGTCAATTTCTTCCGCTGCGCTGAGCAGGTGCACACGCCCGATTTCTTGCAAATAATGCTGAACCGAGTCGAGCGATGGCTCCTGCGGGAGCGCTTCCTCTAATATTTCGTTTGCCAATTCCTCGGCATCGGCAATCGCCTCAACCGTTGGCTCTTCTACCTCGTCAGGGTGCTCTTCGAGCTCCCAGGCTTGTTGGCCGTTAAAACCGCGCTTCATCACTCGGCACCTCCAAGAGACACAGCGCGGCTCCTCCCATAGCGAGAGGAGCCGCGCCCTCGGTTATGGTTCTGAGACAGTCGCACTCGGCATTCGGGGGCGAGCGCTAGGCATTATAGCCTGTCATCAGAGGGTGCGACATAATATTGGGGCTTCCTGCATAGAAAGCCCTGCACAGATTATACAGGCAGTTGCGTGTTTTGTCAACTATTTTTTGACATCCGTATAGTACCGATATAACGCACCTGACTGATAAAGCCAGGGATTCTATCTATACATACGTTCCAAGCCACTGCTTTAGATCTATGCGCGATTGCGTGCAAGCCTCTAATGACTCTTGCTGCATAGAGCATGCAAGATCAAGGCCACGACATGGGGATAGCGGTGAGAAAATGATGAGGATGGTCGGGGCGGAGGGATTTGAACCCACGACCCCAGCGTCCCAAACGCTGTGCTCTACCAGGCTGAGCCACGCCCCGACACAGGCTTGATCATACGTGATACGCGAACGTTTGTCAAATACGTTCGCGTAGCGCACAACGAAGCTCTGTGGTTACGCATCCCCACACGTCGTGCTTGCGAACCATCTCTTATCTACTAAGACGAATATGTGTGCGAAAGTGTTGCATTGGCGGGCGGAATGCGCGCTGACGTATGCAGCCAGTACAAAGCAGGGAGCGATAAGCCATTCCAAGGGTGCAACCCCTTCACATACACCATAGTCTCGCCAGGAGGCAATTCGTTACACTTCAGGTGATAGCATCGAGCTCAACCAGAATCGTACCCTTTGCTACGAGGACACCGGGCTGAACGTGGAGTTGCTGCACTACCCCGGTGTATGGCGCAGCGACAACATGTTCCATTTTCATTGCTTCGAGCACAACCAGGGGCTGCTGCTGTTCGACGACTTGCCCCGGCTCGACCAACACCTTAATGATTGTGCCAGGCATTGGGGCGGCGAGCGAGGCGTGGCCTGGCGCGCTACCGGGGCGGGTGCCAAGCGTATCGACGCTGAGGCCCGTAGCTGGGGTAAGCCGATAGCTTGCGCCACGCCAGCCAACGAAGCGTTCGTTACCCGCGCGTGCCACCGCGAACCGCTGACGCGCGCCCGCCAGCTGTAGCACAAGTTCTTCAGGGCGCGCCGACACAAGCTCGAATAGGTAGGTACTGGTGCCAACCACCGCATGCCAGCCTGACTGCAGGCGCGTAAGTATAATCGTATAGTGCTGGCCTGCTTCTTCGTAGTGCAGTGGCATGGCATCACCGAGGGCACGCCACGGCCCAACTTGCCAGGGGTTGCCGCCGGTGGGTTGAGCGGCGGGGCTAGAATCGAGCACGTCGCTCAATGCAGCTGCGATCAAGGCTTCGGCTGGCACTGCCTGCTGTTCTTCCGTCACAAGCAGCCCAGTATCTGCAAGGAAATCGGTGGTCGTTGCGCCATCGGCAAATAGCGGGTGGCCCGCAATGGCCTGTAACAGCGGGATATTCGTGATAACGCCCAGCACGGTGTAGGTATCGAGCGCCTGGCGCAAGCGGGCAATCGCCGCCGGACGACTCGGCGCGGATACAATCAGCTTCGCCAGCATTGGGTCGTAATGTACCGAGACATCGTCGCCGCTTTCCAGGCCAATATCGTTGCGAATGCCCGGGCCAAGCGGCGCAGCGAAGAGCGTAACTCGCCCGGTAGACGGGAGAAACGTTGCTGGATCCTCGGCATAGATCCGCGCTTCGATTGCGTGACCACGCTGGGTAAGGTCGGCCTGCGTAAACGGAAGCGGCGCGCCCGCAGCGATGGCAATTTGCAGCTGCACCAGATCGACACCAACAACCGCCTCAGTGACGGGGTGTTCAACTTGCAGGCGGGTATTCATTTCGAGGAAATAGTAGCTGCCATCTTCGGCCAGCATAAACTCCATGGTGCCAGCGCCAACATAGCCAGCCGCCTGCGCCAGCCGTACCACTGCTGCGCCCATTTCGGCCCGGAGCGCGGGCGTAAGCGCGACGCTGGGCGATTCTTCAATAATCTTCTGGTGGCGACGCTGGATCGAGCACTCACGCTCGAAGAGGTGGACACAATGGCCATGGGTGTCGGCCAGCACCTGAATTTCGATGTGCCGGGGGCGCTCAATCAGCCGCTCCAGGAAGACGGTGTCGTCGCCAAAAGCGGCGGCAGCCTCGCGCTTTGCGCCCTCAAGCGCCGGGCCGAACTCGGCCAGAGTACGCACGGTGCGCATGCCTTTGCCGCCGCCGCCCGCGCTAGCCTTGATCAATAGCGGGAACCCGGCGCGCTGCGCTTCGGCGCGGAGCCGCGCTGGTGCCTGCTCGGCGCCCATATAGCCAGGTGCGGTTGGTACTCCCGCTTGCGCGGCAAGCTGCTTAGCAGCGATTTTCGAGCCCATGAGCTCGATCGCGGCTGGTGGCGGGCCGATAAAGACAATCCCGGCCTCGGCACATGCGCGGGCGAAATGCGCCCGCTCTGAGAGGAAGCCATAGCCGGGATGAATCGCCTGTGCACCACTGCGCAGCGCCGCCTCAATAATCCGCTCGACGTTCAGGTAGCTCTGCACTGCCGGGGCCGGGCCAATCGAATATGCGGCATCGGCCTGGCGCACATGCAGCGCAGTACGGTCGGCCTCGCTATAAACAGCGACCGCAGCGATACCCAGATCGTGGCAGGCGCGCATGATACGCACGGCAATTTCGCCGCGATTGGCTACCAGAATAGTATTGAAATACATAATAATCCGTATGATTGCAGAGAATATGCGAGCACAACCGCGCTATGCTTCGGCCTGCGGAACCCAGGCGGGCGAGCGTTTTTCAAGAAATGCCCGCAACCCTTCCTGCGCCTCGTCGCCCGCGCGCGCAGTCGCCAGCCCATGCACGAGGTAATCGCGCGCGGCCTGGCGATCGAGATCGGATACCACGTCGAGCGAGCGCTTGGTTGCAGCAACCGCTGCGGGGCCACTTGAAAGTAAGCGCATTGCCAGCGACTGCACGGTACGATCGAGGTCGTCGGCTGTGGTGATGGCGTGGATGAGGCCAATTTCAAAGGCGCGCTCGGCGGTAAAACGCTCGCCGCTGACAAAAAGCGCCCGCGCGTGGCCCGGCCCAATTTTCGGCACAACAACCTGGGTGATGACGGCAGGGAATAAACCAAGCTTTACTTCGCCGAAGCTAAACCGCGCGGTTTCGGTAGCGACGACCAGATCGCAGCAGGCCACCAGCCCGGCGCCGCCGCCAATTGCCGCCCCGGTAACGCGCCCGAGCAGTGGCTTGGGCAAACGCCAGGCAGCGTCGAACATGTCGGCCAGGGCATAGGCATCGGCAAGGTTCTGTTCCTGGCTCATGCTAGCAGCGGCACGCATCCAGTTCGCGTCGCCGCCCGCACAGAATGATTTACCCGCGCCAGTGAGCACCACAACATGCACGGCGCTATCGTTTGCCAGCGCAATAAAGGCATCGCGTAGCTCGGCGATCATATGGGCATCGAAGGCGTTATGCTGTGCGGGCTGATTGAGGGTGAGGGTCGCAAAGGGGCCAGCGATAGTGAGATCGATTGCGGTATACACAATTCCTCCTTCTTCTTTGAAGGTGCTGAGCAGAATGGCGCGATTATAGCACGCCGTGGGCATACGCGCATTAGTACGCCAGGCAAGCTATCCCGCGTTTTCCCTATGCAAAGTATCTATATACGCCCGGCAAAAAGTAGCATATTTGCACAAATTGATGCTTGACACCGTACCTGCGCACGCTACAATGGTTGCTACCACGGTGTTACTGTTGGCCGCTTGCACAGTGATGTGCCACCATACGAAGGCGTATATGAGCTATCAGTACAAACGAAAAGATACCCTGGTTACGGCGTGCGATCTGTGTCACGATTTCAGTTGGGTAGGCGACCGGCGCTGGCGAGCGATGCCGCATAGCACCGCAGAAGACCCGATTCACCTGTGTCAAGCTTGCCAGCGTGTCGCACTGTGGTGCGATGCACACCGGCAGTATCATTTCCCCGAAAGCTTCCACCGGCACGCCTGTGCCGACTGCGGTGGCCTGTTTACCAGCGTTGTACGAAATGCGCTTATGCGCTGCCCTGCATGTCGGCGCGCTGCGGGCGAAGGTGGCGTAGCTGCCCCACCGGCACCAGCTAAACAAGTACGATCGTGGGTGCAGCTGCTCTTTCCGCCACGCGACAACCAGCGGCGCGAACAGCGCTGAGCGCAAGGGCAGCGATATAAAAGGCATAGGAATGGCCGTGTGAGAGCGCTTCCCACACGGCCATTCGAGCTTCCTATGCTTAAACCTCGGCGTGCCGATCGATAGGCAGCGTGAAGGCATAGGTACTGCCATTACTGCCATTACTCTCGACTAGCACATGGCCCCCGTGCGTTTCGAAGACGAGCTTACTGAAAGCCAGGCCGAGTGCTGGCGCTTTTCGCTCATCTGGCGAAACCCGCTGCTCAAAAAGCAACTCGCGCTGCTGTAGCGTCAATCCCGGCCCCTGGTCGCTAATACGCACAACGGCTACATCGCTTTGATATTCGGTGCGCACCTGCACTGTGCTATACGGTGGACTCTGGCGCAGGGCATGCTCAAGCAAGTGAACGAAGGCACGGCGCACGCGTTCGCTATCGGCCAGCACCACCCCATCGCCATTATATTCCACTACCACCTGCACCGCGCCCTGGTGCTGAAACGGCGTGGTCTGGGCAATACCCGCATCGAGGATTGGGCGTAGTGTAGTCGGGGCGCGCCGCAGCGCCGCCGGGTTATGCTCAAGCTGGTTAATATCAAGCAGGGTAGTTACTAATTCCAACAAGCGCTGCCCGCTGCGGCGCGCCCCGACCAACACCCGGTCGGCGCCTTCGGGCAAATTCTGCCCAAGCGTCATCTCCAAGGCGGTTACCATGGAGGTAAGCGGATTACGCATCTCATCGGCCAGCAGCCCCAACAGCTCACCACGCAGGCGAGTCAGCCGGGCGCGCTCACGCCGGTCCAGCAATAGGTGCGAATAATCTTCGGGGCCAGGGCTATCGCTAGCTGGCAGCTCAATCATATCGACAAAGTGAGTGGTAGCGGTTGGCCCCATCAGCATGGCGCGCACCTGATCCAGGCGCTGCCCTACCAGGTCGCCGCCAGCGATCTCGCTCCATATACTGCCGGCCATTGCATTGGCGCGCACCACTTTGCCTGCGCTGTTCACGGCAATCACGCCATCGCTGCTATGCTGCATCACCGTGGCGGCGTTCTGCTGCTGTACCGCCAGATCCGTCAGTGCAGCTGCGTGGGCCTGTTCGTCAAGCTGCTGCTCCTGCACTGCCGCCAAACGTGCCGCTTCATGCTGGCGTACCTGCTGTGTCATATAGGTCAGCTCATTGCGTAATGGAACGAGCGCCAGCCCCAAGAAACACAGCGCAACAATGGCGATACCAGCACTCAACAGCGGGCCAGGCGCCGATATACCCAACGCCGGTGGCGGAAGCTGTGCGGCGAGCAAAGGCACAGCCAGCACCACACCCAGCGTCAGCAGTAGCGTGGCATAAATTGCCCGGCGATGTAATAGTAACGCAGCTAACGCGATCGGCAAAGCCGCGTATGGCAACAGCACCGGGTAGTAGAGTGGCAGCACATACAGGGCGAGCGCTAACGTTACAAGCACAAACGCAACGACAAGCCACCCAGCAAGGTTGAAGCGCCGTAGACGGCTACAGACGTATGCAGCTAGCAGCCAGCCGCCACCCAGCATGAGTACAAGCGCTGGCAGTAGGGGAATATCAATCAGCCGCCCCTGATCGAAGCGAACACCAACACCTGCCAACACCACGGCTGCGAGCGTAATACCTAATGTCAGCAGGCAGCTATTGAGCAGCTGACTCCGGCGGCCCCAGTCAAGATCGGAAGGTGAAGGTACCATTGGGTTCGCCCCTGAGCTGAAGGATATCGATGTTCGTACAAACAACAAGCCAACGTGCGTCACGTGGCTTTGATTCGATTATAGCATGGCGCACAGCGCGATCTAGCCGCTGGCATATTTGCGCGATTGAGACGATTGTCACCAATTCTTTAGAAATGCTTTGCGGTTAGCACGTAGGATGGAGAGATAGCGGCGGAAGCAGGGTGCCTACCAGGGGAAAAACCGAAGCAGAAGCCACGATATGGTCGCGGGGACTACGCTCCCCCTACAGCTAACTGCAGTTAGGCCGCCGCGCTGCAACAAAGCGCGAGAATGGCACATACGCCGATGAGCAAGCGTTCAACTGGGGGCAGCAACGCTATGAACAAACTGTAACGCAGGCATCGCCTCGGGCTGTAGCTCAATTGGCAGGGTTATGCTGAAACGGCTGCCCACGCCGGGCGTGCTAGTCACATGCACCTGCCCGCCATGCGCTTCAGCAATCCACTTCACGATCGGCAAACCCAGGCCCGCGCCGCCACGATTGCGCGAACGCGCCCGGTCGGCACGGTAGAAGCGCTCGAAAATATGGGGTACATCCTCTGCGGCTATGCCTGCGCCGGTATCAGCAACGCTCAATTCGGCAACGCCATCGTGCTGAGCCAGGCTCAGGGTCACACTGCCGCCGGGCGCGGTATGCTGAAGCGCATTGATGCCCAGATTCAATAATGCCTGCTTCAAACGATCGCGGTCGCCCTGCACTACAATCTGGTCTTCCTCGCCAATATGCAGCTGCACGCCGCCAGTAAGCGGGCGCAGGTCGCGGTGGACTTCGAGCAGCAACGTGTCCAGCTCAACCGGCTCGTAATGGAGCTGAATGCCTGCCTCGCTCTGCGCCAGTAATAGCAAGTCGTTCGCCATACGAATCAGGCGCGCAACTTCGCGGCGCATATCGGCCAATGATTCGGCTAGTAGCTCGGGGTCGCGCGCGGCTCCCCGGTCGAGCACTTCCAGGTTGCCCTGCATGGCCGCCAGTGGCGTGCGCAGCTCGTGCGATACATCGGCCACAAAGCGACGCTGGGCGCTAAACAATACTTCCAGGCGCGCCAGCAAATCGTTCACCGTAATTGTCAGGCGCTGCAATTCATCCTGTGTAGGCGGCACCGGCACCCGCAGGCTCAAATCTTCGGCGCGCACAATACTCTGCGCGGTGCGTGTCACCTCATCAATCGGGCGAAAAGCGGCGCGCGTTAGCCAATCGCCGCCGCGCGCTGCCGCCAGCAGCACAATCACCCCGCCGCCAAGCAGCGCATAAAACAGCAGTTTAAGCGCCAGGTCGGTGCTTTTCATCGAGCGCGCGATCTGAAAAGCGCCAATCACCTTGCCACGAAAGAGCACCGGGGTATACAGCTCGCGCAGGCCAAGACCTTCCTTATTCACAATTGGGTCGGGCGTTGTGCCATCGAGCGCGCTTTGAAGCAATGCTGGGTTCGGTTCGAGGTTTACCTGCGCATCGGAGGAACGTTTCTGCAACTCGCCGTTTTCAAATAAAAATGCCTGCACAATCAAGCTGGTCGTTTCGAAGTTTTGTACCTGCGGAGCGCGCAGCCGTACCAACCATTGCTCGCCATCGAAATACCCGTGCGGCTGCTGGTTGCTGGCATCGAATTCCTGCTGAAGCAGCTGGGCACCCAGGCGCAGCTCATTGTCGATGCTACTCAGCAGCGCCTGGCGCACGATCAGGTACAGGCCAATATCGAGGAAAATCAGCGCCACGGCAAAAAAGCCGACATACGAAATAGTAAGACGCCGACGCAAAGACATTGAGGCAATATACGGTGGCTCGGTAAATTTCATGCCACCAGTGTAGCACGCCCGCGCAAAAAGTGGGATAAGAAGATGGTGAGATGCATGTGGCGCGCGACCAATTTAGGTAGCGCGCCACACCAGAGGGCCTTACTGGGCGTTCGGGTATTTGGGGCGATAGTAAGTTGTCGTTACGTATGTTTTGCCATCCGGGGCCTTGAGCGATACATCAATATACACAGTGTAGCGATCCTTAGCGCCATCAATTGGGAAGCCTATCTCAGCTACGCCGTCGGCGCCGGTGGTCGCTGGCCCATAATACGCGTCTTTGCCATACCGATAGGCAATCGCATTCACTTCGGCACCTGCCACCGGCGCGCCATTCACAATCAGCCGCGCACAGATCGAGCTAAACTGATTCGGGTCGGCGGGCTGCGTGACGGTTACCCAGGCATGCGCGCCTTCGGTGGGTTGGGGCGCATTGAGCGCGCAGCCGCCGGTAGGCATTGGAATATTCGGCAGAATATCGCCACTCGGCTGGGGCGGGTCGGCATAGGCATAATGTGGGCGGAAGTTGGTGCTTGCGGTAAAGGTGCGGCCATCTGGCGCAGTGAACGTCACATCAATCACGACCACAAAGCGGTTCTTCGCCTTGTCGATATTGAAATCGATCTGGGCTTGGCCGTCGGCACCGGTTGTTGCTGGCCCATAAGTAAATTCTGCATCAGAATAACGGGCGTGTGCTTTCACCTCGGCCCCGGCCACCGGCGCACCGTTCACAATTAGCCGTGCGCACACCGCGTTGGCCGTACCAGGAGCCTGAGGCTCGGCATCGGCTACCCAGGCTTGTGCGCCTTCGGCGGCATCGGGGGCATTTGGCGCGCAGCCAATGACTTTAGCGGGGGTGTTATTGCCGGGCTTGTTCGGCGATTGCTGCGCCGCTGCATACACATCAGCGCCCAGGCGGCCAAGCAATACGTCGTAGGGCGCTTTGTTCTCAGGGTGATACTCGAACTTGGCGCGCTCGAACCACTGGGTCAGATACATCTGGCCATCTGCGGCTTGTTCCATCTGCGGCTCAGAAATCGGGTAGCCAAAGAGCGCCAGCGATTCGGGCAGGCTTTTGCCGCGCTTGTTGCCATCAAATTCCAGGCCATTGCGCGACCAGAAGCCCCAGAATTGTGGCGCAATCGCGTGGCCGGTTTGCGCAAAATAGTGTGCTGCTGCCGGATCGGCCTTGGGGAAGGTTTGCCAATCGCGGCCTTGCGCTACCAGCGCATCGACGCCGAGCCGCCCCAGGAGAACATCATAAGGTTTAGCATTTTCTTTATGCAGCTCGAAGCGTGCACGCTCAAGGTACTGCACCTTGTATTTCTGATCGCCCACTTGCTCGTTCTTGGCTGGCGAGAGCGGCAGGCCAAATACTGCGAGGCCGCCATTATCGCGCCAAAACGAAGCGAAGCGGAAGGTGAGACAATCGGGCACTTGCTGGAAACAAATTTCATTGGATGCGGCCTGGGCCGGGGCGACACTTGCAAACAGTGAGAAAAAACAAATCAATACTAACCAACGGCGCACAAGTTTCTCCTTTCATTTAGCTTTGCTGGCGGCGGGCTTCTGCTCGGGGCGACCGTTCAAAATAGTACAATGCGGCCGCGATACAGCGCGACAGAGCCTGAAATGTATTGTTAAGTGTACCTGAAGGTGGGGGCAATTTCAATGAATATGGCGTTATCTTGGCAATCAGCCAAATACCCTTTCTGCTCAATTCACTTGGTTAGAAGCGGCTAGAAACGGTCAGTAGGCAGATCGCACGCAGATGACAGTTTCGACATCGCAGCGCAGCAAACGCATTCTATAGCTCAAGAGGAATACGCACCCGGCGCGCTGCCAGGCACATGGTATACTTGTGCGCATGACGAGCGCCGCACCAACCCGCACCATTACCGTACTACGCGCCGGGCACATGCCCTACCAGGAAGCCTGGGAACAGCAGCGACAGCTTGGTCGGCTGCGCTCGGCGGGCAGCATTGGCGACACCTTGATGCTGGTTGAGCACCCGCATACCTATACCTTCGGCAGCCGCCCCAAACCCGAGCAGCTACTGGTGCCGCGCGCAACCCTCGCATTGCAGGGCGTCGCACTGGTGGAATCGGATCGGGGCGGCGATATTACCTACCACGGCCCTGGACAGATCGTCGGCTACCCCATTCTTAAGCTCTCGCAGTATGGTGGTGATGTGCTGCGCTACCTGCGTATGCTGGAAGAAACGATGATCAAAACGCTGGCAGGCTATAGCCTGGTGGGCGAGCGCATCGCCGGGCTGACGGGGGTATGGGTTGGCGGCGAAAAAATCTGCGCCATCGGGGTAAAGTTGAGCGCCAGCGGCGTCACCCAGCACGGCTTCGCGCTCAATCACAGCACCGATTTACGCTTCTTCCAGCAGATCATTCCCTGCGGCATTGCCGATCGGGGCGTTACTTCATTTGAGCGCGTGCTCGGAACCGCCCCCGCGCGGGCTGAGCTTGAACAGCAGCTGGTGACCGCCTTTGGCGAGGTATTCGGCGCGGCCATGGTTTGGTAGCTTACAGCGCCGGGAATTCAAGCCCGAGCGTCCATTGGGCGCGGCGCTGCCATTCGGCATAGGCAGTTTGCTCGTGCACCGCCCGCCCCAGAATGCTGGCAATCTGCCCAAGCGCCAGTGCCCGCAGCGCTGCACTATCGGCGGCGGGTAACCCGGGCCGGAGCGCACGATAGCGCGCGAGTAGCGCGGCCCAAAGAGCGGGCGGCATCTTCCGCCAGCGCAGTGTCCACCATACCCAGGCCAGATCAAACAGCGGCGTGCCCCGGCTAGCCCATTCCCAATCGAGTAGCGCAGCATATGGCGAGTGCCACAACAGGTTGTGCAGCCCAGCATCGCCATGCACCAGGCCACCTGGCGCAGCCTGCCAGACTGGATGCTGCAGGCTTGCCGCTAATTCGTTGCGCACCGTATCATCGAGCGGCAGGGCCGGTAGCTGGGTGAGCGCCTGCGCAGCGCGCGCCGCTAACCCACCCTCGGGGGCATCCAATTCAGAGGTAATGCTATGGGTCGCCGCCAGTAGATTCGCCAGGGCAGCAAGCGCAGCGCGTAGCTCAGCGGGCGAGCGACTGTAGACAGTAATTCCACTCGTGCCGGGCAGTGCTTCAAGCAGCTCCACCGTCGCTTCACCGGTATCGAGCAGGGCGACGAGCGGCGGAACTGGGAGGCCACGGCCAGCGAGCGCTTGCAGTATGGCCGCTTCATGGCGTAGATCGGCGCGCTTCGCTGCCAGCGTGGCCGATTTCAGCACACAGCGCTGCGCACCTACCATCACCACCGCACTGTAATGCGAAAACCCGCCTTCTGTCGGTGACAGATAGTGAATAGAAACGCCGGGAAAGGCGGCCTGCACGTGGGCGCGAACACTCTCAGGAAGCATGGTATAGTTGCAGCAAAAATGCCCCAGCCGACTGGCCGGAGCAAACTTCAATAGATATAGTATAGCACATCCGTTGCATAAAGAAAACCTTCAATTGCCCGATGTGTTGGGCCAGGCAATGCGGTATGCTTATGTGCGCGCCAGGCGCGGCTACCACCATGCCTGGTACAGAATATGCATGATAGCACGAGTATGCGGGCATACCTTTCACATACGCTCCCTATGCCGCAGGAGTTACTAGCCGATGAAATCGCCGAGTCGCCTGTATCAACCACCGCCCATACCCGATGATCCTGTCACCTTGCAAAATGAGCTGCACGAGGCGCACGAAACGATCCACCGGCTATTACGCCAGATCAGCAAAGAACAATCACGCTGCGCCGAGGTTGCGCGCGCCTATAATAAAACGGTAGCCAACCTGATGGAAATTACCCGCGAAAATGCGGTGCTTGAGCACGAGCGCGACCAGTGGAAGGCGCGAGTTGAAAGTGCAGCGGCACCGTTTCGCATGGGCAGCATCACCATTGACCTGACGCCCGACGAGGTGAGCGCCATTCGCAAGGCCATGGCCCGGCTGCACCACCCCGATGCCGGCGGCGACGCCGAGCGCATGAAGACGTGGAATGCCGCCCTCGACCCGCTAGAAGATTAGCGTGGGCGCGCAGCACATACGCCGCGAACGCCCGGGAAGCCAGAAGGACACAGATGCCGCAGATCGACGATCGAAACGCCCTGCTTGGCGCAACCGCCTGCTGGACTGCGAGCGTTCGCGCGCTAGAAACCCGCCGACTGGAACGGCTCTTTGCCGACCCGTGGGCCGCGGATTTGGCCGGGCAAGTGGGCGCGGGCGTTACGCATCTGGCGGCAGCGTAATCCCGGCTGGCGGTGGGCGCTGGCCGCTGAGGTAGTAGCGGCGGTTTTCATCGATGTAAAACGTGAAATCGGCGGCCCAACCCGCCCGCGGATCATAGCCGAACAGCGCTGCAAACCCATCAAAGAGCGCCGGGTTCATCGCGGCGAAGGCATGCGGGCTACGAAAAAACAGCTCGAAGTAGCCCGCGATAAATTCCGTATCATTCTGAAAAACATACGCGTGCCCGATCGGCAAATCATCGCCCAGCATGAACCCGGCGCAGCAACGTGTGTAGCGCGCCAGCTCCAGGCGTTTACCTTCAAGAAAGCGAGCACGCGCGCGTGGCGTGTAACACGCGCCATCGGTAAGCCGCATGCCGGGCAGCAATCCGCTACTCTGCCTGCACGCGCCGCGCCCGGCATCAAAGTGATCGAGCATATGGCCAAACTCGTGCAGCAGCGGCGCGACACCCGGGGTGGGCGCATAGAAGCCTTCGTACACCCGCGCGAGCAGCAGCTGCACCGCCCCGGTCGCGGCATTGTAGCAGCCGCCCGCAACACCGCCTGCCTCGGCAAAGGCGCGCGGCGTGGTATACAGCCAGAATGCGCGCGGCGACGCAAACAGCCGTGCCAGCAGATCGCGGCGGTAGAACAAGACCTCGACAATCTGCCCGGCCACCAGCCAGCGCGCGTCGCGCGGCAGGGTGTGGGTACAATCGTGCCTACGTTCGCCGTATAACCGCAGATCGAAATTGTGATGCGCTGCCACTGCCTGCACCAGTGCATGAAATTCAGCCTGCGCCGCAGCGTCGAGCGCACGCAGGAGCGGGAAGTAGCTATTCATGAGCGCAGGCTGGCCGCTGTGGAAAAACGCGAGCGCGGCGAGCTGGGGCCGGTGGCCGCCACCACTCTGCCGTTCATACGCCGCCATCGCCGCGTGCAGCTCGCGCCCGCTGATGCTGATGCCAGCGGGCAAGCCAGCCAGGGTATCGCGAGAACCCAGAGTGAATGATCCAAGCTGCACACCATGCGCAGCCAGGCTCACCGGCTGATGATAGTAGTGGCAAAACTCAAGCATCATTCGGACTCAACGGCATTATTCGCGCTCGCCAACCAGCGCCAGCAACTCATCGAACACCAGGCCATTGGTGCCAATCGCCTCGCCGCCGTGAACAGTCGGTGTGCCGCGCCAGTCGGTGAGCGTGCCGCCCGCCTCGGTCACCACCGGCAGCAGCGCCGCCGCATCCCATGGGCTGGTAATCGCATCGAGCATCACCTCGGCGCGGCCAGTGGCAACCAGCACATAGCCATAGGCATCGCCCCAGGTGCGCTGAAGCTTGGTGGCGGCAACCATGCGGCGGTAGGCCGCGCCGCGCCCATATTTCGCCATGCTCTCAGCATCGGTACATACCAGCAAGGCATCGCGCAGCTGCGCCACCGGCGATACCCGCGCACGCCGACCATTGTAACTACAGCCCTGGCCCTGCGCGGCGTGCAGTAGCTCACCAGTAGCGGGAATATTGATCGCGCCAACCACCGGCTCGCCCGCGCGCTCAAGCCCTACCAGCACGCCATAAAACGGCACGCCGCGCACAAAGGTTTTGGTGCCATCGATCGGGTCAAGAATCCAGCGGAAGCTCGCGCCGGGCCGTGTTTCGCCTTCTTCTTCACCCAAGATGCTATGGCCAGGATAACGCGCCTCAATCATATCGCGCATCAGCCGCTCGGCCTGGCGATCAGCAATCGTCACGGGCGAATCGTCGGCTTTGGCCTCCACTGCCAGGTCGGTCTGAAAATAGCGCAGCGTTAGCTTACCAGCCTGCCAGGCAAGCTCGGCGGCAAATTCGCGCAGGTCGCTCAGGGTTTCGGATGCCACAGTCAGGTGCTCCTTCGTAGCGGTTAGCAGAAGACTATTTTCTAAAAAGAAAAGACAAAGCAAGCACAAGCGCCACCAATACTACCCATCCACCAATGCTTCTAACGCAGCCAAAAACGCATCGTTCTGGGCGGGCGTGCCCATGCTCACGCGAATACAATCGTCCAACCCAGGCTTGTTAAAATAGCGCACCAGAATGCCGCGCCGGTACAGGTCGTTCTTCAACTGCAAGGCGCTGCTATTGAGCGCGCGCAGCAGCAAGAAGTTGGCCTGGCTGGGGTACACATGCACGCCCGCCAGTGTGCGCAGCCGCGCATACACGCGCTCGCGCTCGGCAATCACCTCCTGCACCCTGCCCATCAGGTAATCGACATCGGCGAGCGATGCCAGCGCGGCGGCCTGCGCCGCAACGTTGATGTTATACGGCTGCTTGATTTTCCACAGATGCTGAATCAGCGCTTCGTGAAACAGGCCGTAGCCAATGCGCAGGCCCGCCAGCCCAGCCCACTTGCTGAAGGTGCGCAGCACCGCCAGATTCGGGCGCTGGCCGACCAGATCGGCGACGGTAGCACCTGCGAACTCGACATACGCCTCATCGACGACGACCATCGTGGGCAGATCTAGCAGGCGCTCGATAGCGGCGCGCGGCAGTGGATTGCCGGTAGGGTTATTCGGCACTGCCAGAAATAGCAGCTTCGGGCGATGCGTATGCACGGCCGCGACCACCGCTTCAACATCAAGCTCAAATGCCGCATCGCGCGGTACATTCACAATGCGCGCCGCATGCAGCCCACCATCGAACGCGTACATCCCAAAGGTTGGCGGGCAGTCGAGAATCACATCGCCGGGCTGGATGAACGCGCGCATCAGCAGATCAATCAGTTCGCCCGAACCCGACGAGCACAGAATACGTTCGGCGGGCTGGCCGGTGTAGTTGCTCAGCTGCGCGCGCAAGAAGGTATGGGTCGGGTCGGGGTAGATCGCCAGCGCCAGCGGTTCGAGAAACTGAACTGACTCGGCCAGCGGCTTGCCGCCCCCCAGCGCGTCGATGGCAGCGGCGGCGCGGGGCGATGGGCCATATGGGCTTTCGTTCGCGTCGAGCTTCATGATCTGCTCGACCGGCAGGCCCAGCTGCGCCGACAACACTTCAATCGGAGCCACCGGGGTGTATGCTTCCAGCGCGGCAATATCAGGCCGCAGTAATTGTTCAATCAGCGTCATTGTTTCCTCGCTTGGGCAGGTGAGTTGCGCTTGGCATCATACCATAACAGAGCATACGCGCTACCTCACGTTTGAGAAATGTTGCCTGCGACAGCATGTACTTCGACCGTATGTGTGGTATTTTCGCGCTACACGCGAAAATACCACACGAAAAGAGAGCATATACCGCTCTGCCGAAGGCAAAAATACCGACTGCATAATTCCTGATCATAAGAACATTGGCGGCAACCAGCCAGCGCCAGAAGCACCATGCTGCGCGCGTACACCTTGACTTTTCCCACCGAGAACGTATACTACCGCCATTCTTGCGACGACTGCGAGGAGCGCGATGCGCATCGGTGTTATCTTCCCCCAGGTCGAAATTGGCAACGACCCGCTGGCAATTCGCGATTATGCTCAGGCCGCCGAGGGGCTGGGCTTTCGCCATGTGCTGGCCTATGATCATGTGCTGGGCGCAGATTTGACCAACCGCCCCGATTGGCGCGGCGCATACAATCGCACCACGCCCTTTCACGAGCCGTTCGTGCTGTTTGCCTACCTGGCGGGCCTCACCCGCGCGCTGGAGTTTGTGACTGGCGTGATCATTCTGCCGCAGCGCCAGACCGCGCTGGTGGCGAAGCAGGCGGCGGCGCTGGATGTGCTGAGTGGCGGGCGATTGCGCGTTGGCGTGGGAATTGGCTGGAACCCGGTGGAGTACCAGGCGCTGGGCGAAAATTTCAAGAACCGCGCCGCCCGCCTGGAAGAGCAAATTGCCGTGCTGCGCGCGCTCTGGTCGCAGCCGAGCGTGACATTCCACGGGCGCTGGCATACGATTGAGGAAGCGGGGATTAACCCGCTACCAGTACAGCAGCCCTTGCCGCTGTGGGTCGGCGGTAGCGCCGAGGCCGCCGTTGAGCGCGCCGGGCGGCTGGCCGATGGCTGGTTCCCGCAGCGCGCCCCCGACGACCATGCCCGCATGCTGCTCGAACATTTCCGCGCGGGCGCAGTTGCAGCCGGGCGCGACCCGGCGACGCTGGGTATCGAGGCGCGGCTGAGCATTGGGCAGGTGCCCGAGCACGAGTGGGTTCCATTCGTGGAGGCATGGCGCGCACTCGGAGCCACACATCTTGGCATCAACACCATGGGCGCGGGCTTGCACACACCACAGGCACATATCGAGGCGCTGGGCCGGGTGGCCGCCGCGCTGGGTGTAACGCCATAAATAGCGTTTCTGCGCAAACAGCCAACGCTCAGAATCAAGCACGAAGGAGTTTCACTATGACAACTGGTATGCAGATTGAGAAGCTCGCCGAAGGGACTGGGCCAGCACCCAAAACTGGCGATCGCGTTTCGGTACATTACACTGGCTGGCTCACCAACGGCAAAAAGTTCGATAGCTCGCGCGACCGTGGGCAGCCGTTTGTGTTTACACTCGGGCGCGGGCAGGTGATTAAAGGCTGGGACGAAGGTGTTGCCACCATGCGAGTTGGCGACAAAGTGCGCCTGACGCTGCCACCCGAGCTAGCCTATGGCGCACGCGGCGCAGGTGGCGTTATTCCGCCCAATGCCACACTCGTGTTCGAAGTCGAGCTGCTCGGCATTAATTCTTGAGGCTGGCATGCACGACGAGCTACAAACATTAAACGATACTTTCGCTATTCACGGTTACCTTACCTTTGCCGCCGGGCCAGCCGGCCTGCCCATGGCCGAAATACATAGCCAGCATGCCCAGGCGCTCGTTGCCATCCAGGGCGGGCAGGTCGCGCGCTTTACACCGCATGATACCGCGCCAGTGCTGTGGGTGAGCCGTGCCTGCTCGTATGCCGAAGGGATATCCATCCGTGGCGGCATCCCGGTGTGTTGGCCCTGGTTCGCCCAGCACCCATCCGACCCACAGCAGCCCTTCCACGGCTTTGTGCGCACACGGATGTGGCAGGTGCGCGGCACGGCAGTGTTAGAACAGGATATGGTGCAGCTAAGGCTAGGTATTGTCGATGATGCGGAAACGCTTGCGATCTGGCCGTATACCTTCGATCTTGAGCTGATCGTCACCGTCGGCCCGACACTACAGCTTGAGCTGGTAGCGCACAACACTAGCAACGCGGCATATACCGTCGGCGGCGCACTGCACACCTATTTCCAGGTGGGCGAGGTCGAGCAGGTTGCTATTCGCGGGCTGGAAGGCACTGAGTACATCGACAAAGTGGATGGCGGCGCGCGCAAGCAGCAGCACGGTGCGGTCACGATCGCGGGCGAGATCGATCGTATCTACCTGGACACAAGCGCCGACTGCCTGATTGACGACCCTGTGCTGGGCCGACGCATCCGTGTGGGCAAGGCCAACAGCCGCACCACCGTCGTATGGAATCCCGGCGCTGAGAAAACCCGCGCGATCTCCGACTGCGAAGATGACGAGTTTCACGATTTCGTCTGCGTGGAAACCGCCAAGGCCCAGGCCGATGTCGTTGAGCTACAGCCAGGCAGCGCGCATATGATCAGCCTGACGATCGCGGTTGAGGCCCTGGCAAGCGCGTAACGCCTGACCCACGCAACAACGCGTCCGAACGACACAGATACAACGCTGAATAGATCAGAAGCGAGGCATCCATGAGCGATCTGCGGGCCACGGCGCACCGTGTAATGGCAGAAGAAGGCTTCGCGCCCGAGCTACCGCCCGACGCGGAGGCACAAGCCGAGCATACCACCGCCTGGCAAAACCGGCCCGGCGCGGCACTGCGCGATCTACGCAGCCTGCTCTGGTCGTCGATCGACAACCCCGAATCACGCGATCTTGATCAGATCGAGTATGCCGAACAGCTCGCCAATGGCGATATTCGCGTGCTTGTCGGTATTGCCGATGTCGATGCGCTGGTGCCCGCAGGCTCGCCAATCGACGCACACGCGCAGGTGAATGCTACCTCGGTGTACACCGGCGTGGTCACCTTTCCCATGCTGCCCGACCAGCTTTCATCGGATCTCACCTCACTCATTGCCAATGCCGATCGGCCCGCAATTGTGGTTGAATTCGTGGTAGCCCAGGATGGCAGCCTGCGCAGCAGCAACGTGCAGCGCGCGCTAGTACGTAACCACGCCAAGCTCGATTACGAAAGCGTTGGCGCCTGGCTCGAAGGCCATGCCCTGCCCGATTCCGTCCACGCCCTCCCCGGCCTGGAAGCGCAGCTACGCCTGCAAGACGAAGCGACCGAGCGGCTGCGCGAGCTGCGCCTACGCAATGGTGCGCTCGATCTGGAAACGATTGAAGCGCGCGTCGTGATGGACGACGACCGCGTCAGCGATTTACGCGTGCTGCACAAAAACCGGGCGCGCTACCTGATCGAAAGCTTAATGATTGCCGCCAATGGCGTGCTTGCCAGGCTGCTCGAAGATAGCGGGCGCGCCTCAATCCAGCGCATAGTACGCACCCCCGAGCGCTGGCCGCGCATTGTTGAACTAGCGGCGAGCCTGGGCGAGCGCCTGCCCGCCACCCCCGATTCGCGGGCACTCGCGCGCTTTCTGGCGCGCCAGGAGCAGGCCGATGCACTACACTTCCCCGATTTATCGCTCGCCGTCGTCAAGCTCTTGGGTGCGGGCGAATATACACTGGTGCCGCCCGGCGGCGAGCCTGCCGGGCACTTCGGGCTCGCCATGGCCGATTACACCCACGCCACCGCGCCCAACCGCCGCTACGCCGACATCATCATCCAGCGGCTGGTGAAAGCGCTGCTGGCGCATGCGCCCGCGCCCTACACCGAAGATCAGCTCGCCGCGCTCGCCGCGCACTGCACCGATCGCGACCAGTCCGCCAAAAAGGTTGAACGACGCATGCGCAAATATGCCGCCGTAGCGATTATGCGCGACCGGATTGGCGGCGTATTCGAGGCGATCGTCACCGGCGCATCGCCCAAGGGCACCTATGTGCGCCTGCTCGCACCGCCAGTCGAAGGGCGGGTCATGCGCGGCGAACAAGGGATGGACGTTGGCGACCGCGTGCGCGTGCGGCTAATTGGTGCCAGCGAAGTCACCGGCTTCATCGACTTCGCCCGCGCGTAACCCTGGCTAGCTGCCGCCCCCTTGATGATTACAACTGTAGGCTTCGCAAAAAAGCGACTTCGGCAAGCCGAGGAGTCAACTGTTATGCCCCGCACAGCCCGCGCGCTCACCCTTGAAGACATTGTTTCTTACCCGCTACCGGGCACGGCCATCCCCGGCGCGATTGCGTGGAGTCCCGACGACGCGCTGGTTACGTTCTTACTCAGCCCCGATCGTACCCTTACCCGCCAGCTTTACGCCTGCGACCCAAACACCGGCGCGCGCCATCTGCTGCTCGCCCCCAACGAGGGTGGTGCCACCGAAGACAACATTTCGCTCGAAGAAAAGCTGCGCCGCGAGCGTGCCCGCCAGCGCGAGCTTGGCGTCACACAATATAGCTGGGCGCAGCACGCCAATCGCCTGCTCGTGCCACTACGCGGCGATATCTACATTCAAGATGGGGCCGATGCGCCATTGCGGCGGCTGGTTGCGGGCGGCGGCACACCTGCGCTCACGCCCAAGCTTTCGCCCGATGGTGCATGGGTCGCCTACGTGCGCGATGCCGAGCTGTATGTTGTGCCCGCCGACGGCAGCGCCGCGCCGCGCCAGCTCACCCACGACGCGCGCGGCACTGGCAAAACCAACGGCCTGGCCGAATATGCCGCGCAGGAGGAAATGCACCGCAACGACGGCTTCTGGTGGTCGCCCGACAGCCGCGCGCTGGCGTTCGAGCAGGCCGACGAGACACACATCACCGTCTATCGCATTGTGCACCAGGGCAGTGACGTGGTTGGTGAAGGCGCGCAGGAAGATCACCGCTACCCGTTTGCCGGGCAGGCCAACGCGCGCGTGCGCCTGGGTGTTGTGTCAATCGAAGCGAGTGAGTCGGTTGCGCCCGTATGGATGGATCTGGGCGAGGAAACCGACATCTACCTCGCACGCGTGCAGTGGCTGCGCGATGGCACCCTCAGCGCCCAGCTTCAAAACCGCGCCCAGACCGCGCTTGAGCTAGCCCAGTTCGAACCTGCATCGGGCGAGCGGCGCACCCTACTGCACGAAACGAATGACACCTGGATCAACTTGCATGATATGCAGCGCACGCTTACGTCGGGCGAGCTAGTATGGGCCGCCGAGCGCGATGGCTTTCAGCACCTCTACCTGCACGCCGCCAACGGTAGGCCGCTGCGCCAGCTCACACAGGGCGAATGGCTGGTTGAAAGTATTGCGGGTGTTGACGAAGCGCGCGGCCTTGTCTATGTTACGGGCACCCGCGATGGCGCAACCGAAGCACACTTGTATGCCGTACCGCTCGCCGGTGGCGTGCCGCGCCGCATCACGCAGGCACCCGGCAAGCACCAGGTTGTACTCGACCATGCGTTGCGCCGCTTTGTCGATACGCACGATGCGCTCGACGCGCCACCAACCGTCACGATCCGCGCGCTCGACGATGGCGCGCTATTGGCAACGCTCTTCGCCGAGGCCGATCCGCGCATCGAAGAGCTGGGCCTTACGCCACCCGAACTCATCACCCTCGCAAGCCATGACGGCGCACTGCTGTATGGCGCGATCTATCGCCCACCAGCATCGTTCGGCGCTGGCCCCTTCCCCACAATTGTGTATACCTACGGCGGCCCGCATGCGCAGCTCGTCAGCAATAGCTGGACAATGACTGTGAATATGCGCGCGCAATACCTGCGCAGCCAGGGCTTTCTGGTGTTCGTGCTCGATAATCGCGGCAGCGCGCGGCGCGGCCTGGCCTTCGAAGGTACGATTAAGCACAATATGGGCGATATCGAAGTGCGCGATCAGGTGGACGGTGTGCGCTGGCTGGTGGCGCAGGGCCTGGCCGACCCGGCGCGCGTTGGCGTGTATGGCTGGAGCTATGGCGGCTATATGGCGTGTATGTGCCTGGCCCGCGCCCCCGAAACCTTCACTGTAGCGGTGGCGGGCGCGCCTGTGACGCACTGGGATGGCTACGATACGCACTACACCGAGCGCTATATGGGTATGCCACAGGAAAATCCGGTGGGCTATACGGCCAGCAGTGTTATGGCCCATGTTGAGCATATGCGCGGCAAGCTGCTGTTAGTCCACGGGCTGCTCGACGAAAATGTTCACTTTCGCCATACCGCGCGGCTGATCAACGCGCTGATAAAGGCGCGCAAACCCTACGATCTGTTTCTCTTTCCCGACGAGCGGCATATGCCCCGCGCGCTGGCCGACCGAATGTATCTTGAGGAGCGCATTGTCGAGTATTTCCAGCAGCACCTGTGATACAGCAGTGCGGTCGCTTGCCCACGCAACATCTTCGCTTGCTGGTCTTTTTTACCCTCCGCACAAAAAATAACCAGCAAGAAGAAACAACGGAAAAGCTACGCTATGGCAACCTACATCGGCCTGGACATTGGCGGCACAAAGCTCATGGTTGCGGCAGGCGACGACAACTGCACCATTCTGCGGCGGGTGCGCGCGCCAACACCTGCCCCGCTCGAAGAAGGGCTAGAGCTACTGCACCAGATGATCACTGAGGTTTCGGAAGATGCCGCAATTGCGGGCATTGGCGCGGCGATTGGTGGGCCACTCGATGCGGCGCGCGGCATTGTGTCGCCGCTGCACCAGCCCGCATGGCGCAATGTTCCGCTAAAGCAGATGATGGAAGCGCGCTGGGGCTGCCCGTTCGCGGTCGATGTCGATACGAATGTAGCCGCGCTGGGCGAATACACCCTTGCGCGTTTGAAAGAGCCGCGCTTTCTGTATATTACACTCAGCACTGGGATGGGCGGCGGCTTCCTTACGGATGGAGTGATTTATGCTGGTGCAGGTGGCGCGCACCCCGAAATTGGGCATCAGGCGGTGCCATTTCGCTGCGCCCACCCCGAGCGCGTGGCCTGCGAGTGCGGCGCGCCCGATTGCCTGGAAGCGCTAATTTCAGGGAACGCCATTCGCCGCGTGTATGGCAAGCCCGCCGAGCAGCTGAACGACGACGAGTGGGATGAAGTGGCCTATAACCTGGGCCAGGGGCTGCGCAATATCGCCGCAATCTACACGCCCGACCTGATTGTGCTAGGCGGCGGCGTGGCAGTGGGCGGCGGCGAGCGCTTGCTGAACGGCGCACGCGCAGTGCTTAACACACGACTTACGCTGGTACCCGCGCCCGAGGTACGCCTCAGCCAGCTCGGCTACGATACCGCGCTGCTCGGGGCGCTGGCATTAGCCCGCCACGCAGCCGCACCTGCCTGACGACGCCCGCGCAGAAGCACACGCGCCAGATCAGCTCAATCGCCGCGCCCAATCAGCATAAATGTAGCCCAGTAACGCGGCTCGGCATACAGATGCAGGGCGCGTACCTCATCGGGCACTGCGGGCAGGTGCTGTAGCGCCTCGGCCAGTGCCGGGTCACTCGCGCGCCAGCGATCGAGGGTGGCTTGCAATGCCGCGCCAGTGAGGCTACGCACCGCGACCTGGGCATCGCGAAGTGCAGCAGCCGGGGGTATGCCCGCTAGCAAGCGCGTATAAAATCCTTCCATCACTAATAGTGCCACCAGATCATTCGTTTCCCACAGCGCACACACTACCGCCGGTGCGCCCGCAAAAAGAAACGCGCGCTGTAAACCCAGCAGCTCATCGCCTGGAACTACGTGCGTCACACCGCTGGTGCATGCGCTCAGCGTCACCAGGTCGGCATTCAATTCCAGCTGCGCAATGATCTGCCGCGCGCTGAGCGTATCGCCTAACCCAAGGTATAGCGCCGACCCCAGCGGGTCGTGCGGATCGTAGGCGGCATGCCCGGCAATATGCAGCCAGCCCACATGTGGCCCGTGGGTCAGCAAATCGGTGCTTTTGGGGGCCGGCCCAGCCCACACCATGCCACCGGCCAACTGCGCCACATGGCGTGCCTCTGGCTCGGCATACCGCAGCTGCGCCGCAGAGGAATCGTTATATCCCAGGGCCAGGCAGCCGCTGGCACGCTTGCGCGGGCGGCTCAGGCAGCTCTGCAACAGAATCGTTGCCGAAGGGGCCAGCGCAATTGCGGGGCCGTTGGTACGCAGCAAGGCAGCCCCTTCAGGCGCGTGAAGCGCCATAAATGGCACATAATGCAATGGTCCATGCGGGATGAGATACAGCATCTGACACTGCGCAATCAGTGCCTCGGCAGGCGCAATCAGGTGCTGATAAAGCTCGGGCAGCAGGTTAGCTTCAAGCAACCGCTCGGTCGGTACCGGGTCGCCGCGATGCGGGCGCAGCCGATTGGGGTCTTCCCTGGCATCGAACACGTCGAAACTATCGCGCGAAATTGCAAAGATCAGCGTTTGCGCGGGCTGTGTAAGATGCTGGCGCAAGCGCGCATTCGATGCTGGGATTTTGGCAATAAAGCTTTCGCCGCGCGGCATCACACCCGTTGTAAAGTACTCCAGCAGCAGCGCATCGGCTGGCAGCTGCCGCTGCACGTCGGCCAGTGTCGCTGGCTGCTGCGCGATCTTGGTCAGTAGCCCGGTGTCGGTGGTTACCTCATGCGGGGCGGTAGAGCGATTATTGAGCATGTCAAGGAAGGCGCGCGAACGCGCGCGCTCGACATAGGCAAATGCCTTATCGCGGCGGCCACGCCGCAGGCACAGCTGCACCATTGCCTCATAGACCTGCTGCACTGTGCCCAGCAATCCGATTTTCACCTCCTCGGTCTGGGTGCGTTCACGCATCTGCTCGATATGCTGAATAGCCGTTTCATACGCCGTGTATGCACGCGCCAGCCGCCCCTGACGCTCAAAAACATCCCCACAGCGATAGTATGCCAGCGCCAGGCGCTGCGGGTATTCGGGCGCTTGCTTCAGCGCCAGTGCGCGTTCGTAGGCGGCCAGCGCATCATCCCACAAACTCTGCGATTGGTACAATAACCCCAGATTCAGCCAGGTATCAAGCTGAAGCGTTATCTCATACTGGTTCGCGCCAGCCGCAATTAAATCGAGCGTATGCCGATAACAAGCCTCGCTCGCATCATCATTGCCGCGCAAATGGTCGAGGAAGCCTTGCATCCAATAGAGCATGCTCAGGCGCGCTTGAACCTGTAGCTGCTCGTAGAGCTGAATCGCTGCCTGTGCGTGCAGCTGGGCCTCATCCCAGCGCCCCAGGTACAGTGCATTATTGCCCACCTCGTACAATGCATGCGCCTCGCGGTAGCGGTTGTGGCTGCGCCTGGCAATTTGAAGGCTCGTGTGCGCCAGGACCAACCCCTTCTGGTGATCACCAATCTCGTTATACACCATGCTCTGCGCAATCGTTGCCTGAGCCAGCAGCACCGACTCATCGGCATGGTCTATTGCCGCCTGGGCCAGCTGGTAGAACCGCAATGCGCCATCGAAATCGCCTTGGTACCAGCGTGCGTGGCCTCGCCCGATGAGTACGGCCGCGCGCAAATGCGGTGCAAGGTCGCTTCTGTTATCCAGGTGTTTAAGCTGCGCCTCGCCCTGCTTCAGCTCGCCGGTGCGAATCGCCAGGTAGGCGGTGTAGTAATCGAGCTGGAGGACATGCTCGGGCAGCTGTGGCTGCGCCGCACGCGCTTCAGCCGCATAACGCGCTAATTCCGCCCAATGCAGATATTCGCCCAACAAGAGCCCGAGTGCCCACAAATGCGCAAAGCAGGCCCGCTCGGTACTTTGCTGGTGCGCCGTATCACCATTTTCGGCCATGCGCTGAAGAAAATACTCGAAAATTCGCGTTTGCAACGTTAATTCAATAAGCGGTTGTTCCAAACGCATCTGAACCAGGCAACGCGCTCGCAAATCGTCGGGCAAGCGATAGGCGCGCAGCGGTTGCTCAACCTCAACCACCAGCTCGCTTGCGAGGAAGGCATCGAGTAAGCCGGCATGCTCGGTGGCAAGCGCAGCAAGTACCGCGTGATCAAACCATTCGAGGAGTGCGCACAGCCACAACAACTGTGGGGAATGCGAAAAGGACGGCATAGTCACGGACGCAATCTTTCTGCTTCAAGCGGGGTCCGTCTCGATGGTGCGCGTCATTGTGCCGCTCACTGAAGCGTGCCGATGATGCAAAGATGATTCGCGAACTGTATTCATACAAGGAGGTTTGGGATGAACAGAATGATTTTCAACCGCTACACGCTACCACAAGGTGGTTCGGCAGATGATCTCTATGCCGACGCACAGGTCATTCAGCTGGATGAAATCGCCGGGTCGCCTAAGCCGCGCAGTAGCCGACAGCTTGCCGCACTACGGGCGCACCGGCCTAACCCGGCTATTGAGCAATCGATCTTTGGTACCTCGCTTGAATGGGCGTTTAGAGGGTATATTGTACATCGTTTGCTCGCATCCGATGAGGGCAACCTGCCGGTGGGCAATCGGCCTTCCCAGCCGCTCACGTATGCCGCACGCCAGCGCCAACTTGCCAGCTTCCAGCCTGTCGAGCGCGAGCCTAACCCCGATGACCAGCCGCTGTGCCTGTTCAATGTGCTGGTTGCCACCGAATGGAGTCCCAATAGCGATTTTATCGACATGCTGGCCTGGGCATTTCGGCGCGCCTCGGATTTCTTATACGATGCAACCGATGGGCGCATGGCGTTTGGGCAGGTGGTGGTAGCTGGCCCCGAGCTGCTCGATTGCGCCGATATTCAAATTATGGCTTCGAATCGGCTCAATCCCCGCACCTGGGTGAGCGGCCTGCATAACGAGCTAAAGTATATGGCGATTCGCGCCGGGCGCGGCGCATGGCACAAGAACAACCGGGTAACAATTCCCTGGGATGAGCCTGAAGCCTACCGCACGCTGGTACACGAATGGAGCCATTATGCCCTGGAATTACCCGATGAATACCTTGAGGTACACCACGTTTTTCTTCCCGCCAACGTCGATGCAGCGCAGGCAGCGGCGGCGCGCCTGACGGCGGGCACCTATACGCTCGTGGTGCCTGGCATTAGCCTGGCTACCGAGTCGATCATGGGCACGCTTGAGGGTACGAGCGAGCTGGTGCCGCAGCAGGGTGGGAGTACCACCGAGCGCAAGCAAAATGTATGGGAAATTGTGCGTGAGAAAGGGAGATACCCATTCCTCGATGCCGTAGCAGAGCGCCCGCCGCTTGAGGGGCCGGGTAGCCTGCCGCTACCGCTCCCTACCTTCCACACACTCGCAGCGGCTAGTACCGCGCCCGAAACCCTCACCCTGACGGTACCCAATACTATTGGCGATGAGCACTGCTGGGTGTATGTGATTCGCGGCACGCCCGCAACCCCCGAGCGCGTGATTGCGCAAGGCACGCTCGATGCACGCGCCTTAGCCGACGGCTTCCCACTGTTGGGCGCGCGCCCTGGCGACACCGTGGTGCTCATTGGCGCTGCCGAAGGTACCCTCCAAGTGCAAACCGGCACAATTCAGGCAGCCGATCAGGGCCGCGCGGTCATTTCAGCATGGAAGCTGGCAACACCGCCAACAGCTCCAAATTCGGCTTACCCATTTCCGCTGGTTGACATTGTGCCTGGCCCGCTTTCCGGCGAGCTGCCGGATGAGCGCATTGCGCAGATCAGCGTCCATGTGCAGAGCGACACCAACGCCCAGCCCGCCGCAGTTGCCATCTTCCCTCACGGCCAGATCAACCCCGCCGATGTGCTGCACCTGGGCGCGCCGGATAGCACCAATTGGACAAGCGCACCACAATCGGTCACATCGCTCGATGGGCATGTGCTGCTGCGCTGGGCCGATGGCAGCGTGCTCATCTACACCTACTCGCAGGGCGGCGGCCCAGCCACGCACATTCCACCCGGCCCACCTTCGATCAGCGCAGGCTCCTCGGAAGGCAACATTATGCTGTTCTTCGAGCGCGATCAGCAGGGGCGCAATTACAGCGCCATTCGCGTGGTGACGACCTTAGTGCATGGGCTGTCGCATACGCTGCCCAATGGCGCACAGGCACGCAGCTACGCCTTCAGCATCGCTAGCAACGAACCACTGCCAGTAGCCTTGCACCCAACCGTTGTCATGTACTTCGACCTGAATGCCTCCAAAGATGGCGGCGACCTGCTCATCCATCGCCAGCAGGAAGATGGAAGCTGGGAGGCAATGCCAAGCTATCAACCCGCCGGGTCTTCGTTCATCGCCATGCCGCTACAGCTCGAAACCGGCGCATCTTTGGTAACATTGCAGGCCACGCCACAACGTATTGAGCGTTACCGTATGTATTGGGTTCCGCGCAGCAGCGGATCAGGGTCGGCGTAATCCGGCTTGATATAGGCAGCAGAGAACACCCTGAGCAAAGGCACAAACAAAACAGCGCGCTACCCTCAATAGTAGCGCGCTGGTGACCTGTGCAAATAGTAAACAAAACTTAAATGCTTCGCCTCTAATACTGTAACCCACCCAAGTACCGGTTACATGTTAGTATGGAGGCGATCGTGTATGCAGCCCGAAGCTTCTGATTTCCAGCTCTACGGACTTTTTCGTCGCGCTATTGTCGAACATTCTGACGAAGCTTGGTCGGAGATTTACACCCGATATCGTCCAATGATCGTTGGTTGGGCGCGCCAGCTTTCACACAATGCGATGTTTAGCGAAAGCCCAGAGGACATTGCCGATCATGCATTCGCACGCGCCTGGTTTGCCATCACCCCTACCCAATTCGAGCAGTTCGAATGCGTGGCGGCAGTACTTGCTTACCTGCGCCACTGTGTATTCACCGCTGTCGTCGATGAGTCGCGCGCAGTTGGCGTGCGCGAGCGGATCTGCCAGCATCTTGAACTAGAGTATGTGGCAACCCCCGAGGAAGTGGTCGTCAACGAATTCCTGTACGATGAACTCTGGCAGGCGATTGATGTTCCATCGCTTAATATCCGCGAGCGGATTGTGCTGATTGAAACGTTTGTAGTTGGTCTGCCACCGCGGAGCATTTACCAGCACCACAGCGATCTGTTTAGCTCGATTGAGCAGGTTTATACCATTAAGCGCAACTTGCTCAACCGCCTCGAACGCTGCCCAAGCCTGCGGCGGCTGTATCAGCAGATCGTTTGCTAGCAGCCTTAACGTATTCTTGGTGCCGAATATATTATACGAGTTCCGCTTGATTGCGTACCGTTTGTGGTGCACGGGGGCGGCAAGTCCCCGGCCATTACCAATGTTCGGAGGCGACATAGCCGCCTCCGAATTCTGCTTTGCAGACTCATTATAAATACCCTCAACCCCATACACGCTTCCCCGCCAAAGATAGCAAATCTGGTGTTGCAACATACCTATTTCCACCGAGTGTGGTATTATGCAGCTGCGCGCCAGTAGCGCGGATGCCCAACAGACGCTATAGGAAGTACCTGTAAGGCGCGGGAAGGACGAGAATTATGCTACAGTCGCCACGGCGCGGCATAGTAGCTGTGCTTGTGCTTATATTATTAAGTGGCTGTGCGACATGGACACCATTGCCTGGAATACCTGCTGCGGACGTACCTACAATTCCTGCTGCCACACCTCTTCCCCAAACTACCATACCTACGCTTACGCCAAGCGCCGCACCTCTTCCAAGTGCCACTACCACGCCAAGTGCTACACCCACTGCGGTACCCACCCTTGAGCTGCCAACGCCTACCGCCGCGCTCGCGCCCCTGGCCGCCGAAGAGCGCGAGCGCATTTTTGAGCAAGTGTGGAACCTCGTAAACCGGCGATACCTCTATACCGATTATCGCGGACTCGATTGGGCAGCAATTCGCACTGAGTATGCCTCAAAAGTAGCTGCCGCCGCAGACCCAGCCATATTTTATGCGCTGTTAAGCGAGATGATCGACCGGCTTGGCGATAATCATTCGCGTTTCGAAAATCCACAAGAAGTAGCTAACGAATCGGCGCTAACAAGCGGTGGCCTGGTATACGGCGGCATTGGTGTGTCGATCCGTAGCGATACCAATAGCGCGCTGATTACACAGATCGCAATAGGCGGCCCCGCCGAAATGGCTGGCCTGATGATTCACGATCGCATTCTTGCGATCAACGGTATTCCGATCACCGACACGGCGGCCTTCGGTGCCGATGGCCCGGAAGGGACGGTGCGCGGCCCACCCGGCACCCATGTGCGACTGACCGTGCAGTCTGTGGGGCAAGCGCCGCGCGAGGTCGTACTCACACGCCAGATTATTCCGGGCGACGCCTTCCCGCCGGTGCTTGCCCAGCGCTTGCCCGGCCAAACCGTCGGGTTGCTGCGCATTGACACGTTTAACCGCGAGGAATTGGTAACTTTAGTGCGCGATCAGCTCGATGAACTTCTGGCCGAGGGACCAATCGAAGCACTTATTATCGATGTGCGCGACAACGGCGGTGGCTATGTGGCCGCCCTGCTCGACACGCTGGGGTTATTTATTGATGGCGGGTCAATCGGCAGCACCGCCGGTCGGCGCGACCGTGAAGAGCTTACGATCCCTGCTGGCACGGTTGTGCCAGGCATCGAAAATGTACCAATAGCGGTGTTGATTGATGGTGGCACCGCTAGCGCCGCCGAGATGTTTGCCGCCGGAATGCGAGTGCGCAATCGGGCCGTGCTGGTTGGCGAAACCACCGCAGGCAATACCGAAAATCTGGTACTCCACAATTTCACCGATGGCTCGCGTTTATGGCTGGCAGAATATGCCTATCGCCTGCCGGGTGGTGCCTTAATCGAAGACACGGGGGTGCAGCCCGACCGTGCGATTGCCGCCGAATGGTGGCGCTTCGACCCGGCCGATGACCCACAGGTGCAAGCCGCGCTCGCTGCGCTCCACCACGGGCGCTAATGCCAATACCCGGGCATTGCACTATGTACAGAGCACTATTCTGGGGGCTTTGAACAGGCTTCGCTACCCCGCAGTTGCTTCTTCCAGTGATGCCATCCGCTTGACCATCCAGGCCAGCAGATCAGAATAATCCGCCCAAAGTCGCAGGCGTAGTGATTGACATGCCTGCTGTGCACATGCTATAGTGGCGCAACGGAAATATGCCAATTGTTGTTGTGAAGGAACACCGTTCGATGATCAACCTGCGCGTGATGATGATGATGCAGCCAATTGCGCGGATGCGCAATGCCGGCATGATCTCGCCTACGGCAGGTATATCGCAACCCTGATCTTTTCCCACAGTATGCGATCCTAGCCGTAGGCACACGCACACGCCTACGGCTTTTTGATTCCTACAGAGCCGGGGCATCAACACCAACCGAACGGCAATGGATGACGACCCGGTCGTCGAGGAGGATCGCATGTCGAAGAAGAATAGTTCGTCTGGCGGCAAGAACGGCAAGCCTGGCAGTAAGCAAGGCGGAGGCAAACAGCCAATTGCGCGCGGCACACCACTATCGCGCCGCCCGCCGCGCCAGCCTGGGCGCTAAATCGCCCATAGCGCAATCGGGTGCGCCCTAACATAAAGCAGCAATCGCTTTGCACGGCGCACCCATGGCAGAATTCGCACGATTGATTGGATAACCAACCCGAATGATCACAATACAGCATCTACAACAAGCACTTAACCTCGCTGCTAGCAGCGCTACGGCCTGGCGCTGGGCCGGGGCGCGTCTCAACCCACGCGGCGCAATGGCGGGCTAGCCCCGCTTATACTGCGCTATTTGCACATTCCCGACTTATGCTCTATCCTCATAGCACCGATAACGGTTTTCTTCGCTTCCCTGAAACAGAAACGGAGGCATAGCTATGCCTGACCATATTCTTGTCGCTGTTGCCTGGCCCTATGCGAATGGCCCGCGCCACGTTGGGCATGTTGCTGGCTTTGGCGTACCTAGCGATATTTTCGCGCGCTACCACCGCCTGAAGGGCAACCATGTGCTCATGGTGTCGGGCACCGACGAGCACGGCACGCCGATTACGCTGGCCGCCGATAAGGAAGGGGTAACGCCCAAGCAGCTCGCCGACCGCTACAGCCAGGTTATTGGCGACGACCTGCGCAACCTGGGCCTGAGCTACGATACCTTCACCCGCACTACCACGCAGAATCACTATGCCGTCACGCAGGATTTGTTCAAAACACTGTACGACAAAGGCTACATCCTGAAGAAGATTGCGCTGGGCGCATTTTCGGCGGCCACCGGGCGCACCCTGCCCGACCGCTATGTCGAAGGGACCTGCCCAATCTGCGGCTACACCGAGGCGCGCGGCGACCAGTGCGACAATTGCGGCAACCAGCTCGACCCGGTTGACCTGATTAACCCGCGCTCAAAGGTCGATGGGCAGCCACCGGTGTTTAAGGAGACTGAACACTTCTTTCTCGATCTTTCGGCCTTTGCCGAACGCCTGGCCGAATGGATTGATACCCAAAGCCACTGGCGGCCCAATGTGCGCAGCTTCTCGCTCAACTTACTGAGCGAATTGCGCCCGCGCGCGATCACCCGCGACCTCGATTGGGGCGTGCCGATTCCGCTGCCCGAGTATGCCGAGCGCGATGACAAGCGCATTTATGTATGGTTCGATGCAGTGATTGGCTACCTTTCGGCCAGCGTCGAGTGGGCCAAAAATCGCGGCACGCCGGATGCCTGGCGTGAATGGTGGCAGAACCCGCAATCGCGGCACTACTACTTCATGGGCAAAGATAATATCGTGTTCCATAGCGTGATCTGGCCGAGTATGCTGATGGGCTATGGCAATGGCGGCGTGTTTGGCGGCAATGGCGATAGCCCCGCGCTCAATTTGCCCTACGATGTCGTCAGCAGCGAATTCCTGACGATGGAGGGCAAGAAGTTCAGCAGCAGCCGTGGCATTGTTATTTATGTCAACGACGTGCTGAGCCGCTACGACGCCGACCCGCTGCGCTACTTTCTGACGATTGGCGGGCCGGAAACCCAAGATACCGATTTCACCTGGGCCGAATTTGTGCGGCGGAATAACGACGAGCTGGTGGCAACCTGGGGCAACCTGGTGAACCGCACACTTACCAACGTCTTCCGCAACTTCGGCGCGGTGCCGCAGCCCGGCGCGCTTACCGATGCCGACACAGCGCTGATTGCAACCGTGGATGAAGGGCTGGCAAGCGTCGGCGCGCTGCTGGAAGGCGCACGCTTCAAAGCCGCGCTCGGCGAAACGATGAAGCTCGCCAGCCAGGTAAACCAGTACCTGAGTGAGCAAGAGCCGTGGAAGGTTATCAAGATCGACCGCGCGCGCGCGGGCACGGTGCTGTATACGGCGCTGCGCTGCGTCGATACGCTCAAAATCATGTTTACGCCGTTCCTGCCGTTCAGCAGCCAGAAACTGCACGAATTGCTGGGCTACGAGGGCTTTATCGCTGGCCCACTGCTGTTCCGCGAGTATACCGAGGATAATGGCATCAGCCACCGTGTGCTCACGGGCGACTACACCACCTGGGCGGGCCGCTGGGAGCCAAGCGCGCTGCCGGTAGGCCAGGTATTACGCCAGCCAGCACCACTATTCAAAAAGCTGGATGAAGCCGTGGTTGCCGAAGAGCTGGCGCGCCTGGAGCAAGCTGGTACCTAAATACCTAGGAATCTATACCCACAGATGACGCAGTTTTCGCCAACCTTGCCGCTGCGTCATCTGTGGCATCTGTAGCCGTAGATAGATGGTGAGAGGCACTGGATGGCAGATCTGACCACGACCAAACGCCCGCGTAGCGCTTTTATGCGCTGGCTATTGCAGGGCCAGGTGCGCGAGACCGAAGGGCCGTATGAGGAGGAAGGGCATCCACAGCATTCCTGGTGGCAGGTAATGTGTCTCACCGGGGTCGATTACTTTTCAACGCTGGGCTACCAGCCCGGTATTGCCGCCCTGGCCGCTGGTTCACTTTCACCAATTGCGACACTGATTCTGGTGCTGCTCACGCTGTTTGGCGCACTGCCGATCTACCGGCGCGTGGCCGCCGAAAGCCCGCACGGCGAAGGCTCGATCGCCATGCTCGAACATTTGCTGTCGTGGTGGCAGGGCAAGCTGTTTGTGCTCATTCTGCTCGGGTTTGTCGCTACCGACTTCATTATTACGATTACGCTTTCGGCAGCAGATGCCACCGCGCACATTGCCGAAAACCCGTTTGCACCCGCTCTGCTGCACGATAATCCCGTGGGGGTAACGCTGGTGCTGGTAACGCTGCTGGCGGCGATATTCCTCAAGGGCTTCAAAGAAGCGATTGGCATTGCCGTGGCGCTGGTGGGCATGTATTTGCTGCTCAATTTTATTGTCGTAACCGACGCAATCTACCAGGTGATTCTGCACCCACCGCTAGTGCTCAACTGGCAGCAGCTGCTGTTTACCGAGCACGGCAGCCCATTGCTGATGCTGGGGGCGGCACTGCTGCTCTTCCCCAAACTGGCACTTGGCCTCTCGGGCTTTGAAACCGGCGTAGCGGTGATGCCACTGGTGCGCGGCTCGCCCGGCGATACCGAGGAACGCCCGGTTGGCCGTATCCGTAATACCCGCACCCTGCTGGTTACTGCGGCCCTGATCATGAGCGTCTTCCTGATCGCCAGCAGTTTCGCCACCACTGTGCTCATTCCCCACGAAGAATTTTTGCCGGGCGGCAAAGCGAATGGCCGCGCGCTGGCCTACTTGGCACATACCTACCTGGGCGATATCTTCGGCACCATGTATGATCTCAGCACAATCTCGATTCTGTGGTTTGCCGGTGCCTCGGCCATGGCCGGGCTGCTGAATATTGTGCCGCGCTACCTGCCGCGCTACGGCATGGCTCCCGATTGGACACTTGCCGCGCGACCGCTGGTGCTAGTTTTCACCGCAATTGCCTTTGCTGTCACAATTATCTTTGAGGCAAATGTCGATGCTCAGGGCGGCGCATATGCCACTGGCGTGCTGGTGCTCATGTCGTCGGCAGCCGTTGCCGTGACACTTTCGGCCTGGAAGCGCGGCGAACGCGGCTGGGCCGTGGGCTTTGCCATCATCACGCTGGTGTTTATCTACACCACCGTCGTCAATGTGATCGAGCGACCCGAGGGCATTAAAATCGCCTCGTTCTTCATTGGGGCGATCATCGTCACCTCGCTCATCTCACGGATATGGCGCTCGACCGAGCTGCGCACCGAGCGCGTTGAGCTCGACCCACTGGCCGAGCAATTTGTTGACGATCTGAAGGATGCGCGCGCGATTCGGATTATTGCCAACCAGCTCGATGCCGGCGACGTAGCCGAATACCGCGCCAAAGAGCGCGAGGTGCGCGCCGACACGCATATTCCACCCAGTGACCCGATCGTTTTCCTTGAGGTGAAGGTTTGCGACGCATCGGATTTCGCCGATGTGCTTGAAGTACGCGGCGTTGATGTGGGCGGCTACCATATTCTGCGCGCCGAAAGCTCGGCGGTACCGAACGCGATTGCATCGTTTATGCTCTACCTACGCGACCGCACCGGGCGCTTACCGCATGTGTATTTCGAGTGGGGCGAGCAGAACCCGCTCATTCACCTGGCACGCTTCGTCATCTTCGGCGAAGGCGATATTGCGCCCACGACGCGTGAGATTTTGCGCCGCGCCGAGGAGAACCCCGAGCGCCGACCAGCCGTGCATGTCGGCGGGTAAGGAGGAGCTATGAATAGTTACTGGGTGCGCGCATTGGTAGCACTAGTGCTGGCCGCTGTGCTCTGGATGCAGGCACGTGGCGTCGCAGGGTGGGCACGCCGTGAGCGCGCCTTTCAGCTTGCCACCGGGGCGCTGCTAGCATTTGCCGCATTGAATGCCACGTTTGCGCTGAACATTGTTGCGGATGTGCTCCAGTTTGGGCTAAGCCTGCTGGGTGTCGGGCTGTTCATTGGCGCGATCGCGCTGCTGCTGCTCTCGCTGCGCGACCCACAGGCCAGCGCGCAACGTGAGAAGTTCGCCGATGCCGCGCGCGAATACCGCGAGCGCCGCGAGCAGGAACGCCGCCAGTAGCGTCGCTGCAAGCTTCCCCGAAACTTGTTATACCAAATCCGGCAGATACCTTGTTGGACGGTTGCTCGTGCGGTACTCGGCTACGACAGGCATCGCACGAACAACCAAGAGAAGCCAACAGGTTGAGCAGTGCCGATTACCCCACGGGCGTGATACGAACGGCGATCCACTCCTCGGCGGGCTGGCTGCCTACGAGGCTGCGCAGCTTGCGCATCAGCTCAATTCCCCGCCACACTAGCCCATACTTTGCCACAATCGCGCCACGCAGCCGATCCGACTCGGCTTTGCTCAGTACGGTGGCAGTGGCATCGACCCACGCGCCGGTCACATCGCCGCGCCCGGTGCTGGGGGCAATCCGCACGCGCGGGTTGGCGCGAATGCGCTTCACTTTGCCGCTGTTGGCAACGGTGCGCACAATCAGGCTCGCGCCATCGATGACGAAGCCCACCGGGGTGCTCACGCCCGCGCCGCTCTTCCGAAATGTTTCGAGATTCATAAAGCGTTCGTTCTGAAATGCTGCCAGCTGGCTCATAGTTCTGTTCTCTCCTTCGACGGCCTCGCAGAGCGATACGCGCAGCCAATGCCAAAGGATGTATTGCTGCGCCGCCGATGGGCAGATTTTACCACTGTAGTGGCGGTGTTTGTGATCGCCGCGACATTTATCCCGATTCTGCTAGCACACCGCCTGACGCGCGACACCGCCGAGGTCTCAGGCAGTGGGAAATAGTTGTCGGCTTTCGCAAGCAGCGAACCACGATTGCCTAGCTGCCCAAAGCCGCTTGCTGCTGCTCGGGCGCAGGGCGCGCCGCGCGGCCCAGCTGCGCCGAGGCGGCTAAGCCCAGCAGGGCAAACACCAGCCCGAGCGCAAAAATGCCACGGTACCCGACCAGATCAACCAGCCAGCCGCCCAGCACCGGCACGAACATCGCCAGCCCTAGCAGCGTATTCGCCAGCCCCATATAGGTTGGGCGCTCATCGTCGGGCGCAATTTCGAGCAAATACGTGCTGGCAGCCAGGTTACTGCCATCGTTCGCCGCGCCGCTCACCAGAAACACCAGCCCAATCGCCAGCAGCATGCCCCCGCTGCCTAAGCCCAAGCCCAGCACCAGCGCAGGCCCGGCCAGCACCAGCACCGGCAGCAGCACAATCAGCACGCCGCTGATAAGCACCAATCGCCGATTGTTCCCGGCGTCGCTCACACGCCCCCACAGTAGGTTGGAAAGCGCGCCGGTGATCGCCCGCAGCGCCAGGTATAATCCGGCGGCGCTGGCTGGCAGACGCAGCACCTCAGTAGCATAGATCATATAAAACGGCTCAGCGATTTGGCCCACGCGCGTGAGCATGCGCGAAATGATAAACCAGCGATAGTTGGCATTTGTGCGCAAAATCACCGGCGCGCGGCGCAGCCCATCGATCACCCGCAGCCGCACACCCGGCTGGGCCTGCACCGGCTCGCTGATCAGCGCAAAGGCCAGTAGGCCGCCGCCAATGCAGACCAGCCCAAGCGTGCCAAGCGCGCCATAGTTCTGCGGAAACGCGAGCGGGCTATCGTCGTTAAGCAGCCAGCGCACCAGCGGCCCGACGATCAGGAACGACAGCAGCCCACCAAACAGCTGGCGCGTGCCGAAGAAGCTGCCGCGCCGCCAGGGCGGAATGACTTTGGCCACCACATCCTGAAAGGCGAGCGTGCTGGTACCGCCGCCAAAATTGAAAATGCTGAAACTGATGATGATCAGCCACAGGCTCACCGGGGACGAGAAGTGGTTGGCACCAAAGATTGCAGCCAGCAGCACCAGGTAGGCAATCACGCGCGCCAGCGCGGCGCGGCGGTAGAGCGGCAGCTTGGCGCGCATCCCCTGAATACGCCCGCCAACCAGCATCTGCGGCAGCAAATAGCCACCGCTCTGTAGCGCGGGCAGCAGCCCAACCAGCGCCAGCGAGCCGCCCAGCTGGCGAACCAGCAGCGCCAGCACCAGATTCGCGCTCAGCATCGATTCGCCCAGCGTGAACAGCACACCATTCAGCACGCCCAGGCGGTAGTTGCGGCGCATCACAGCGGGCGGCTGGGGCAGCAGCGCAGGTTGTTGTTGCTTCGACATTGCTGGATTATACGGGAAGAATCGCGGGTGCTCGACGCATGCGCCAAGGTATACAAAAACACCCGGTCACCAAGACGAAGCATGCTCAAATCTTGGTGACCGGGTGTCTCACGTGTGCTATTTCAAACGCCTACACCGGCTGTTCGACGCGAAATGGTGCAAGCTGCATGGCAATCGTTGCAGGTATGCGCCCGCTGATGCGCGTACCCTCGGCTTCGTACTGCTCAGTGTCAATCACGCCGCGCTGATGCCACAGCGCCACCAGGTCGTTGCGCTTATAGGGAATAAACGCCTCGAGCGTAGCCATGCGCTGGCCGAGCGTGTCTTCAATCTGCTGCAAGAGCGTGGCTAGCCCCCAGCCGCGCTGCGCCGACACCGCCACGTAGTCGTCGGGCAAGCCCAGCTCGCCGGCCAGGCGGCCTACCTCGCGCTCATCCACACCTTCCATCAAATCGACTTTATTGAGCACTGTGATAATTGGGCGCTCGGCGGCACGCAATTCTTTCAGCGTCTCAAGCACGGTATCGGTTTGCTGGGCAGCGTTCTTATGCGTAATATCGAGGACATGCAGCAGCAGATCGGCCTCGCGAATTTCTTCGAGCGTTGCGCGAAAGGCGGCAACCAGCTGCGTCGGCAGTTTCTGGATGAAGCCCACCGTGTCGGTGAGTAGCACCTGCTGGCCGCCGGGCAGATCGATCTGGCGCGTGGTTGGATCGAGCGTGGCGAAGAGCCGATCCTCGGCCCGCACATTCGCGCCCGAGAGCGCGTTGAGCAGCGTCGACTTACCGGCGTTGGTATAGCCGACCAGCGCCACAATCGGCACACCATTCTTACGGCGGCGCTCGCGATATTGCTCGCGGTGGCGGTGTACCTCTTCAATCTGGCGTTCGAGCAGGGCGATACGATGCCCAATCATGCGCCGGTCAAGCTCAAGCTGGGTTTCGCCTGGCCCGCGCAAGCCTACCACGCCGCCCGCTGAAGCGCCGCCGCCACCGGCCTGGCGTTCGAGGTGCAGCCATTGGCGGCGCAGCCGGGGCAGTAAATATTTGTACTGCGCCAGCTCCACCTGAATGCGACCCTCGTGGGTGTGCGCGTGGGTGGCGAAAATATCGAGAATCAGGCCGGTGCGATCTAGCACCTGCACTTTAAGTGTATCTTCGAGATTACGCGTCTGACCTGGCGTCAGCTCGTCGTCGAAGATCACGAGGTCATATTTCAGCTCGTCGCGCAGCGCGGCGATCTCTTCAACTTTACCGGGGCCAATAAAATGCTTGGAGAATTGCTGCTTGAGGCGTTGGTAGGCGCTGCCCACTACATCCAGGCCAGCGGTATCGGCCAGCAACGCCAGCTCTTGCAGCGAATCTTCGGCGCTCCAGGGGCTACGACCGCCGGTTAGCTCGGCCCCTACCAGGAAGGCCCGCTCGCGCGGCACGGCGGTAGAGTGCAACTTTTTGCCGTCGGCGGTGGTGAGAATGGTCTGTTCTTCGATGGTTCGACTCCTTCAATACGGTATATACAAACGCCCCGACCCACGGCCGGAGCGCGCTTTTTCGCGTGTGAAAGCGGATCGTCGCTGGCCGCTGCTGGCGTTGTGCCGATATTGTAGCACGCGGGTTCGTGCGGGGCAAATAGGTTCCTGCGCATGGTTGTATATTCTGGTCGATATACCCTAGCTGAGCGCAAACTGCTGCAAAAACCCGTCGAAGGTGGTTGGCTCAACATTGGCGGCAGTGATCGTGACGACGGTGGTGGTGCCATCGGGCGCGGGCGGGCGCGTAAGCGTGACGGTATCGCCGCAGCGCGTGGCCGCTGCACCGCCCACCAGCACGGTTTGGCAGCTAGCATTCACTGGCAGCTCGGCGGGCTGATCGGGTTCGGGCGTGAAGCTGCGCGTGCTCACCATAATTTGCGCGTCGTTATTGGGCGCGGAAAATGTGACACCTGTACTGCCCTCGGTTACGGCCCAGCCGACAGGGTAGCTGGCAGCAAAGCCGTATGCCTGGCTCTGGTATGGTTGCCACTGCCCGCTGGGCGTTACGGCTGCGGCTGGTGGCTTGGGGTGCGCAAGCCCCGGCGTAGGCAGATCGGTGCGCACCGTCGCGGCGGGTTTTGCAGGCATATCGGTAGCGTGCTGCGGTGCGGCCGCGGGGGTTGGCGGCGGGCCAGGTGTTGCAGTGACAATGATGGTAATGGCATCGGGCGGCATCGTCGTGACCTCAGGTTCAGTCGCTACGAGCACACTCGGCGAAGGTGCCAGCGTTGGCTCAAGCGTGGCGACGCTTATGGCAGGCGCGCCGGTTGCGGCGGCTGGCATTACGCTTGGCACCATAACCGGCTCAGCCGTGCCGCAGGCGGCCAGCACCAGCGCGAGGGCACAGCCGCCTACCGCTCGGCGGGGCATGTGCCGTAGCCATAATGGCATAATCATGCGTTTCTTTGTACTCATATACGCAAGACGCTCGGAAGCCAGATTTGGTTCCGGCAGCCTGGCGCATCACTGTTGGGCGTAGCGTTCGGCCACAACCGAAGGCGTATCGGGCACACGCTCAAGCTTCACGGCCAGGGCAAACACCACGTACTCGGCATGCGCCCAGGCCAGCGGTGTGGCCGAGCCGGTGCCGGTGCCATCGGCGAAGACTTGCTCGGGGATCATGCCGCCCTGATTGGCCGCGCCGGAGATGGTGGGCAGGTACCAGCTAGCGGGGTGCTCTGAGCCGGTCTGGGCAATCTGGTAGATACTGTTTTCACCCACCAGCAGCGGCCAGAGGTTGCCATGACCGTCGGGGGCGCGGCCAGGCTGGCTTTCGCCGTAGCCGTCGTGGATGTAGCGGCGGTAGAACTCGCCCTTAGGCGTGCCCGCTTTGAGGTCTTTCTCGGCAATTGCCAGCGTCGCCAGAACATTCGGGTCTTTTGCTGCGCGCACGCCCAGCCGCACCAGCTCAAGAAAGCTCAGATCGACAATCGCGCGCTGATCGTAGGTGGCGCCACCATGGGCAATTTCCAGCTGCGCCGCGCTGTTCGGGTCGCCATTGCTGATGTGCAGGTAGTAGCTGCCGCCGAGCGGCCCGTTGGTCGTCAGCGTCCAGCGCTCGATGTTGGCGTTCCATTCGTCGGCGGTGCGCAGGTAGCGCGTGGCGGCGGCGGCATCGCCCGCCTGGCGCGCCAGGTCGGCGGCACACACCAGCGCCGCGATCTCGGCGGCAAGCGTAGCAGGCGAGTAGCCGCTGGCTTCTTCCCAACGATCCTGGGGTGTGCTCGGGCCGGTGCGCAGCAGAAATTCGGCGGCGGGCTGTACCAGGCTGGCATAGCGGTCGGTCGCCTTCAGCTGCCAGGCCAGCACAATCGGCAGCGCGGTCTGGTCGAGCTGCACGCCGCGCGTGTTGGGCGTACCATCAGGGAAGGCGGTTTGTGGGAAGCTGCCATCAGGTAGCTGCAGCCGCTCGTCCATAAACGCCAGCACATTGCGGGCCGAACGTTCGTCGCCTGCCAGGCGCAGCGCATTGGCGATGTGGTAGAGATCGCGCGTCCAAACATAGCGGTAGCCGCGCCCGCCGCGCGCGTCGGTGTCGGGCACGTACTGGCCCCACGGCACCGCCGCCGACGCCACAAATGCGCCATAGTTCGTTTTATCTTCCAGTGTTTTGAGCACCGCCAGGCTTTCGGAATACAGCGGCAGGCTCGGGTATGGTGAGGGCAAGCCATCGAGGTAGCTGGCCCAGCCCGCAATGTAGGCGTGCGCCACCGCCGCAAACCCAAGCGCCAGGCTGCCCGCGGCGGCGGCTTTCGCTTCATCACGGCTGGCGCCAAAGCCCAATGCCACCGTGGTTGTGCCGCTGGTTGGCAATTCCATGCCGATGGTGAGGCGGCCGGGGATCGTCGTGGCGTTATAGGTCGCATCAACCTTGAAATCGGCCAGGTCGGCTTTGATGTCACTCTGGCCGGTGTAGCCGGTTGTAATGAGCGCGGGCGGCGGGCTGCTTTGCAGTGAGGAAAATATACCTGCTTGCTCGTCCCACGCCTCGGCGATGCCATCCGTCACACTGCTCAGGTCACCTGCACCGCTCTGAGCCAGGCGTGGCGTATATTGCAGATACAGGTGGTAATCTTCGGCACGGCCCTTCAGCGCCTGGAATGTGACGGTAAATAACACCGTGTTCGCCTGCGGGTCGGTTACGACCTCTTTCACCACCACCCAGCGCCCCGCAGTGTCGGTAGACGTAATGCGGAAGGCCGAGGCCGCGCCTGAGAGCCGCTGCACCGTGTAGTTCGCGTCGGTCATTTCGTCGGACAGCATGCTTTTGCCGTCACTCACCAGCACGCCCAGCGATTTGACGTTGGCCTGCGACACATCGGGGTACATCACCTCGGTGATCGCGCCATTGGTGAGGCCAAACCATACGCGCGAGGGATTGGCCGCGCCGGGCGGGGCCTCATAGGTGAAGGCGGTGCCCACGCCAAGCTTATTCCCTGGCATCCACATATCGGCAGCAGGCGGCTGGCCCGGCGCGGCGGCGGTAGCTGGGGCAGCAGTCGGCGGCGGCGCGGCAGTGGGTGCGCTCCCAATCGCCAGGGCAACTGTAGGCGGCACGGCGGTTGGCGCGGGCGGGGGTGTTGCAGCGCAGGCGCTTAGCAGGGCGAGCAGAACAGTTCCTAGCGTAAGGCGAGTAACTCGGCGCATAGATCACCTTCATAGGTACACATTGTGCTCAGTATACGTCAAAGTTCAGCCCCGGCAATCTCTTGGGCTGGGTTGAGATCCTTTCACCGCCAATATCAGGCACCCTTCCGGCATCCCGGCAACCTTAATAGCGATACTATCAAAGCTAAGAGAATTCTAAATTCTCTAGACAAGACGAGTTCACGATGATACAATCCGTATCGCTTTTACCATTTATTAACCAAAGAAAAACTCAAACTCAAAGCTTGCTACTCATACCGCATTGCAACAATGCAACGGCTGTTTTGTGATGCCTACGAGGAGGTGCTAAACCGCCAACTTTCCAACTCTAGCCTATGAAAACCGCTTCCCCATATTCGTATTTAAGGAGCAGCAGCATGCGACGATTCGCCATCGGCCTCTTTATTGGATTATTAATGCTTGTATATAGCTTGCCAGCACTGGCTGCATCTAGTGTGGTTGGTACCCCCAACGGCCACGGCCCAATTCGTGGCATCGTAAAGGCAAAGGGCCAGAACCAGGCGGCACTACCCTTTGCTGGCTCGGGCAAGCTTACCTACCACGGTGGGCCGGTGATGCACACCAATAAAACCTTTGCTATTTATTGGGTGCCGAGCGGTTTCAGCGTGAGCACCAATTACCAGAGTACAATCAATAAGTTCTTCCAGGATGTAGCTGCATCCAGCGGCAGCACCAGCAACGTGTATTACAGTACGACCCAATACTACGACAACACCAAAGGCAATATTCTCCATAGCTCATCGTTTGGCGGTGCGTACCTCGATACAAACCCGTTCCCAAGCAGCGGCTGCACCGATAGCGTTAGCCAAACCACAATATGCCTCAGCGATGCACAACTGCAAGCCGAAATTGACCGGGTTGTAGCGCTGAAAGGCTGGCCGCGCGGCGCAACCAACATGTTCTTCATGTTCACCGCCAAGAATGTAGGCAGCTGCTACGATAACGCTAACTGTGCATTTTCGCAGTTTTGTGCCTATCACAGCGATTTCGGTACTGGCGCAAACCTCACAATTTATGCTAACCAGCCCTATGCCACAACCGTTTCAAGTGGCTGCGATACCGGCCAGCGCCCAAATAATGACGATGCTGACGCAACCATTAACGTAACCAGCCATGAGCACGCTGAGGCCATCACCGACTATAATGGCGATGCCTGGTATGACGCAAGTGGGTACGAAAATGGCGATAAATGCGCCTGGACATTTGGTACAGCACTTGGGGGCTCGACCGGCCATAAATACAATCAAGTACTTGGCACCGGGCACTATTACCTTCAGCGTGAATGGAGTAATGCAACCAATAAGTGCTTACTGACAGGGAAGTAATATTAGATCAATCGAACAGTCCGTTTGATTCTTTGGTTTTTCTTGTGCCATGCCGGGCTACGCCCAGCATGGCACAAGAAAATTCAGGGGCGGCAAACTCGCCCCCGAACCTCAATCATCCAAACACGCGATGCACTGTATTTAATATTCGCAGCAGTAGATAAGCGCCCGAGCAATAGTGCACCTAGAAGCAAAACGCAGCCGCGCCTCTTATGAAGGAAACGCGGCTCTAGGGAGCGAAAATATAGACGTTAGTGGGCTTAATTCCCGCGCAGCCGCACCCGCTGGAAGGGCGATTCAAGTTCGCGCGCATCGTCGGCAGTTTCGCGGAGCAGCGCCTGCATCGCATGCGTGCTAATCGGACCATCGCTCACCACCGAGCAGATCAACGTGGCTCGCAGCTCACGCATATCGCGGGCGAGAATACGCAGCATCTCGCTAAACTGGATGGAATACCATTCGCTGCTGCGTTTGAGATCGTTTAGCTCGTCGCGCAGCTGGGCAAGCTCAATTGAATGCCGCTCAAGCAGGTGTTCAACATCCACCATGTGCTTTTCAATACTAGCAAGTGAATCGGGCGGGAGAGAAGAAGGCTGCATGTCCGCTCCTTGCGAAGGATAGTGATTAAAATTTATTAATTTATTGCAGCCAGTGTAGCACGCCGATTCTGGCCTTTCAAGCCGTACCATAGTCCCTATGGGAATACGTACAGTTGGCTAGCACCTAGTAGCCGTTAGGCTCAGATACAAGCTTTCAGCGATTTTACCAGCGCGCCACCAAACTATTGGGTATGATCAGCGTGCTGGGTTAGCACACCGTGAACCAGCGCCTCGGGCACATCGTCGCGCACGAGCGCGTGGCCGATTGCGGTTGGGAGAATCCAGCGCACGCGCCCGGCACGCACCTTCTTATCGCGCAGCGTGCGCTCAAGCAAATCTTCGGGATCCAGCTGCTCGGGTAGGGCTGTGGGCAGTCCATAGGCGTGCAACAGCTGGCGTTGGCGTAGCACATCGGCCTCGGCCCACATCCCCAGGTGCGTGGCAATCTGCCCGGCCAAGTCCATCCCAATTGCCACCGCCTCGCCATGCAGCAGCGCGCCATAGCCGCCTGCCGCCTCAACTGCATGCCCCAATGTGTGACCGTAGTTTAGCAGCATGCGCTCGCCCGTTTCGCGCTCGTCGGCATTCACAACATCAACCTTCACCTTGGCGGCACGGCGAATAAGCGCGGGCAATACCGCAGCTGTAGCGTCGAGCACCGATTGTTCAGCTGCGTAGCGCTCAAGCAGCGCGAATAGCCCGGCATCACGAATCACACCGTGCTTAATCACTTCGGCCCAGCCAGCGCGCAGCTCGCGTGGGGCCAGCGTTGCCAGAGTGTCGGTGTCGCTCAGCACCAGGCGCGGCTGGTGAAACGCGCCGATCAGGTTTTTGCCCAGCGGATGGTTCACGCCAGTCTTGCCGCCCAGCGCGCTATCGACCATTGCCAGCAGAGTCGTTGGCAATTGCACAAAGGCAATGCCGCGCAGCACCGTGGCCGCCACAAAGCCCGCGAGATCGCCCACCACGCCGCCGCCCAGCGCCAGCACTGCGTCGCGCCGCTCAACATTCCCAGCGATCATCCAGTCGTAGCAGCCCGCCACCGTCGCCAGCTCCTTACTCGCCTCGCCCGACGGCACGACATGGCTGCTCACGGTGTAGCCCTGGTCGCGCAAATTGCCCTCGATCTGGGGGCCATAGTGCGGGAACACCGCGCTATCGCTGATCAGCCACAGGCGGCCGCGCAGCCCTAACGCGGCAAGCTGGGCAGGCAGCTCGCGCAACAGTCCGGAGCCAACCAGAATCGGGTAGCTCCCGGCAGTTGTGGTAATCGTGAGGATTTGGTCGGTCATAACGCGGCGATCCTTTATGTTTCATGATGTGCCGCGTTAGACTAGCATAGCTCGCCTGAGTGAGCAAATGATGCGCTAGCAGCCTGTACCATCTCAGGGCAATTCAGATGTAGCCGTTGGCGTGGCCGTGCGCGTTGGTGTGGCCGATGGTGTAAGCGTAATTGTGGCGGCAGGGACAGCAGTTGGTGCCTTTTCGAGCACTTTATCCACAGCAGCTGGCGCTAGTGTTGGCACGCCCTTCTCCGAAAGTAATTGCTGACCCAAGCCCAATAGCTGGTCGGTGGTAATTGTACTGTTCGGGGGCCAGAACTCGCGCACTGTGCCGTTGAGCGCCGACACGGCTAAGCGCCAGCCATCGGGATTCCATAGCGCGGTGCTTAGCGGCACATTATCCCCGGTGGGCAATACCCATATCAATGCCGAAGCATTTCCGGCTGCCCAGATACGCACCGTTGCATCATCACTGGCGGTAGCAATCCGCTGCCCGTCCGGACTCCAAAACGCGCTATTTACTGCGCTACCTACCTGAATCCGCTGGGTGGTTACTCCGCTCGCGACCTCCCAAATACGCGCCGTACCGTCTTCGCTGGCGCTGAGCAGCTGCCGCCCATCTGGACTCCAGGCAACCGTATGAATAAAACGTTGATGCCCATTTAGCTCTTTTACCATTACGCCGGTGTTAGCGTCGCGAATGTAGATTGTATTGCCGGCGCTTGAAACGATCTGGCTGCCATCGGCCCGCCAGGAAGCCCATGCTACCCTTTCGTTCGATTTAGCAATAATGACATTCGCAGTGCGGCTAGCAATATTCCAGATCCGGAACGTCCCATCATCGCTTGATGTTACAACCTGGCTACTGTCGGGTCGCCAGGCCAAGCCGGTGATACTGCCAGTATGCCCACTGAATGTGCCTCTGCGCTGCTGACTGGCGGCATCCCATAGCTCAACATTGCCATTTTCTCGCCCCAGGACAATACTTTTTCCATCTGGGCTCCAGGCGATACTGGTTACAATACTGTCTTGCTTCACAAACATTTGCTGATTGCGAAACCCTGCTGCAGCTTGCGGCGCATTCCATAGCTCAAGCTCGCTGCCACTGGCAACGGCAATTTGTGAACCATCCGGACTCCAGGCTAGCACAACATCACTACTGTTTATGCGAACAGGCAGGTGATTGAGCTGGAGTGCAGTGTGATAGTCCTGCAAGATCGATATATCCGAGCTAAACTGTAATGCGGAGACCATCAGCTGCAACCGGCGGGCACGGTCACTTTCGAGCAGTGCCTTATCGCGTAGCGCAAATGCATTCGCCCGATCGCGATTATCTTCAGCTGCAGCCTGCAGCGCCTGGGCGGTTTGTCTAGCCGCCTCGGCTTCGGCCTGTGCAGTACTCAGTGCCTGGGCTTGCTGTTCGGCCACATTTTTCGCTGCGAGCGCCTGCGCTTCGGCATCGCGCGCCTGCGCTTCAGCCGTTTGGCGCACGATTACTTCAGCTGCGTTTGTATTAGCTTGCGATTGAGCCTTCGCCTGCGCAGCCACAGCAATCGTAGCGGCGGCCTCTGCCGTCTTTCGTGCCAACTGTTCGATTGCTGCCGAAGTTTTAGCCTTTCCTTCAGCAATTGCTGCTCTGTTTGCATTCCCTATGGCTGTTTGTTGGGCACTAATCGCATCAGATCGCGCGATACTCGCCTTGGTCGCATCAACATCACTTGTGGCCTGCGCTGCCTCAGCCACCACACGCTGGCGCGCTGCTTCCAGGTAGTTCATATAGGCATAAATACCAGCGATAACGGCCACTCCAAGCACAACTGCTAATATCAATGCCGCGCTTCTGAGCCGCCGCGCAGAACGTTCTTTATCGGTTGCGCGCAAACGCTCGGTCTCAGCGCGGGCGCGCTCTTCAGCCTGGCGACGCTCGGCTTCACTCGCACGCGCGGTTTCGGCTTCGGTGCGGCGTAGCTGCTCCTGGGCGCGGGCGTGTTCCGTTTCGGCAAGTGCCTGGGCCTGAATGGCGCGCTGCTGCTCAGCGGCGGCCAATGCCCGTACCTGGGCTAATTCACGCCGCCGCGCTTCTTCTGCTGCTTGTTCGGCTGCTACGCGCGCGCGTAGGCTAGCACGCAAGAACTCACGCTCACGCTGGCCTAATTCCTCGGTCGGCAAGCGCAGTGCCTCATCAAGCACCACGCCACGCAATAACGCATTTGGGTCTTCACCTAATGTCTTCCAGCTCTCAGCAGCAGCGGCCAGGCGTTGCTGCTCACGTAATTGCTCACGCTCAGCTTCAAGCCAATCGACCAGCCGCCGCCAGTTACGCACTAACGCCTCATGTGCAACCTCAAGCTGCTCATCGGCGGTGCCTGCATCGGTCTGGCGTAGCAGGCGCGCCTTGAGCATCTTCGCAACCACCTCGTCGATACGGTAATCGGCTTCGCCACCCGGATAAAGCTCAGCGCGCCGAATACGCTTACTCGTAAATTCCAGGCCAGCGCGCGGGCGCACCATGCGCAACAGTATTCGGCGCATCGTCTGTTGCAGTTCGGCGGGCAACTCTTTATAGAATGCCTCGGCACTTCGTTCAAGTGCTTCTTTGCCACCACCAGTTTGTTGGTAAATGTCCCAGGTTACGCGGTTATGATCGCGCAATTCCCACAGGCGTAGCAGAGTAAATTGTAGTAATGGCAGCGCCGCATCATAGCCCAGAATATCATTGATCAGCGCATTCACCACACGCGGCTCGATCTTTAGCCCAACCTGGCGAGCTGGTTCTTCAATCGCCTCGCGCAGCTCGGGCGCGCCCATTGGCGTCACCCGTACCTGTGCATGATCAAACAAAGGTTTAAGATCTGGCAGCAGTGCCATTTTCGCTTCAAAATCGCTGCGCATGGTAATAACAACAGTATGACGCAAGCCAGAGCTACGCACCAATGCCAGCAAGTTTGCGGCAAAAGCATCCATTTCAGGCTGGCGCGCGCCAAGGGTAAATAATTCCTCAAACTGGTCGACAATAATGAGCGCGGGCTGGCGCGTCAGCGCACCCACCACTTTCGTTAGGAATAGTGCATCGGCAAGCATGCCCTGAATGAGGCGCGTTTCCCAATCGGCAGGGGTGGCCCTGGCTGGCCGCAAAGCCCGCGCGAGGCTCGCTAGCGGTGCCGACCCCGGCACCATTGGCGGAAAGAAATGCCAATTCTGGCTATGAACCACGGCTCCAGCGCGTAAGGCTGGCATTAAACCACTCAACACCAGCGATGATTTCCCACTACCCGAAGGCCCAACCACTGCAGCGAAACGCTCTTTTCGGAGCACCTGCACCAAATCTCTAACATGATCGCGCCTACCAAAAAAGCTTTGGTGATGCTGCTCATCAAATGCTTTCAGGCCAACATATGGGCTTGGATCATCGGGTAGTAGGGGAGCAAGTGCAGGATCGAACAGTTCAAGCGTCGAGTCAATCGGCTCATCGTCGGGGCTACGATACAGCACTGTCGTCCAATAATCGAGCATCCCCTGGCAAGCACGACGCTCATCATCATCATCGAGAAACTTACCAGTTTCACGGCCACGCCGAATGAATGTGACCACTTCGGCGCGAAAATCGGCAGCGTTGCGCGCGGCGCGCTCACGCCGCAGCAAATCGCTATGCGCAACCCGTAGCTCCGACGCTGACGAATAGGGATCATCATGTTGCTCAACATCCAGCGACATAGCTGTTGAACTGCTCACTCAAGCACCCCTATAACGAAGGCAAACGGGCCATCAACACGATCAAGCTTATTACAAAGCTTTTGTAGCTGTGTATCGACCTGATAAAAGCGCCGCATTGCGCGGCTACGATATTGACGAAAATGCTGTACTATCTTCTGTACATCATTATGTTGCATAGCCTGTTCAAGCCTTGCGGCATTCTCTTGCAGATCGTTTGCCCAATCCTCGCTGGTAGTTGCGTACAGGCGACTCGCCTGAGTTTTTAGCTCATTCCATAAATCTATGATCTCTTCCCCTGAGTCATTGAGCAAACGCAGAAGATTATCAATATCCTGCCATTGAGTATGTGCAAAGCTTAAGCTACTGAGCTGTTCATTCAGGTCACGCAAAGCCCTAAGCCCGGCCGTAATGCGTTCAAGTAGAGCAGCATCGATATTCAACGATTCACATATAGTGTGAATATTGGCCATAGTGCTCACTATGGCTGGAAGGCGCATCGTTTGTACCGCATTGGTAAGCTGTACATTGATACGAGAGGGATGTATATTCAGCACGCGCCGAATCGAATCAATTGCGCGCCGTAGCATATCTACATCATCCGCTTGCAATGCGCGCAGCATTTGGGCATGTGACTGAGATAGTATGTCAATCCAAGTCGGCGTAGGATTAAACAACGACGTGTCTGCAACAGCGTCGCGTAACGCAGCGATACAATCTTCCAGATTTTGAGCGTACTCTTCAACATTCGTATCGAACAAACCAGTGGTAAGAAGACGGGGTAGTTCACGCTCGATTGGCTCGAAGCAGCGAAATTGGATTTGATGCAGCTGATCGTGCAGTATTTTATTAACACGCAAGGTTTCAATCTGTGCACAGGCGCCCTGAAACATGGTACGAAACGCAACTGCAGCATCGCGAATTTCTGGCACTTGCTGCATTAGCTGGCGCAATACACTCATACTGCTGTTGAGGCGACTAATTATAATGCGGGTGCCAAGCGGTGTATCGCCAGCGCGTGGCCCATCGCTTCCTGGCGTCATTCGCAAGCGCTGCGCCAAAAGGTCATTTTCCTCATCGTCAACTACAACACCACGCTCGCGCAACCAAGCCTTAATCCGCTGGATATTGTCACAGTATTCGACAATATCATTGAGCAAACCACGTTCGGCATGCGCATACCCGCCCTGTTGCACTAACTGATGAGCAGCATGGCCAAGGGTAGCGCGAGATGCACGCAGCAACTGCAATTGCTGTTGAACAGTTTCGTCGTCTGGCATAGCAATACTACAAAATACTATATGGCAGTATGTAGTATAAACGTCGCAAAAACGAATTTTCGTTTATTGTATTTGTATGTTTTTGCGGGAAAAAGCGCTATCGCAGGGAAAAGCGAGAAAATCCGAACATATGCGCTATTCAACACCCACCTCAATCGCACGCGTACCCCACAGCTCGGTGTTTACCAGGCAGCGTGGGCAGGTATTGTGCAGCGCATCGAGCAGATTTTGTGCGGCGAGCAGCGCCATGTGCGTGTGAGTTTGCTCGGTGGCGCTGGCGAGCTGCGGCGTCAGTAGCGCGTTGGGCAAGCTCAGCAAGAGGTGCCTAGCTGGTAGCGGGAAAGGATCGGTGCTGTCGAGCACGGCAAGCAGCATTGGGCAGGCGCGTAACATCTCGGCCAGTGCGCGTGTATCGACCAGCTGGCCATGCGCAGTGTTGATGAGCATGGCGTCGGGCTTAAGCAGCGCCAGTGCATCGCGATCTATCAGTTGGTAGGTGTCATCGGTTAGCGGGCAGTGCAGCGACACAATATCGCTACTGGCAAGCAGCGCTTCTAAGGGTAGTTGGCGCGCACCAGTAGCTCGTTCAATTGCAGGCATGCGCAGCACATCGGCATACACAATCGGCATGCCAAAGCCATGCGCGCGGCGGGCCACTGCCTGGCCGACCTGGCCCATACCAATAATTCCGAGCGTCGTTCCATACACATCGCGCCCAAGCAATGGCTCAGCGCTGCCGCGCCACTGCCCGGCTTTCAGCTGCTGCACGCCTTCGCCCATGCGCCGGGCCGCCGCCAAGATGAGTGCAAGCGTGAAATCGGCGCAGGTATTGGTGGCAATATCGGGCGTATTCGTCACCAGCACGCCATGCGCGGTCGCCGCTGCAATATCAATGTTGTCGTACATAGGCGCACAGTTGCTCACCACCCGCAGCGCTGGCGCGGCATCCAACAGCGCAGCGTCAACCCGGTCGGCAGGCAGCGTCAACAGGCCATTCAGCGCCGGGGCTTCTTTCAGCAGCACAGCGCGCGGCGGAGGCTGCTCACCGGGCCAGAGCGTGAGCTGAACGTGGCGCGCGAGTAACTCAAGCGCGGGCTGCGGCAGGCGACGCGTGACATACACATACGGGCGATTACTCGTTGCCGGTGTTGCGGGCATTACAGGTTCCTCACGGCATCATCGCGATGCGGTGATGTATGGTAGCAGAGGTTGGGCAATGGCGCAAAAGGCATAGACAAAACAAGAGTGCCGTGCTCGTTGTACGAACACGGCATTCTTATATTTAGAACGTTCGCTTGCTATGGACGAGCCTACGGCAGCATCAAGCAAGTGAAGCATTCATCAGAAAAAGAAAGTCGAAAATAAGATTTGGTTTTAGTTCGTGGTAATGACGAGCTGCGGGCGCGTGCTGACCGTACTTGCCTCGCGCGAGGCATAGCCCAGCGTATTGGTGTTACCTGCAGGTAGCGCAATTGCAAAGCTATACGTTCCATTGCCCACGATCACGCTCGACAGGTCGATTTCCATGGTGGCATTGACTGCTGCCGCGCCCAGGGTCGCCACCGTCGGGCCATCAATTGCCGGTCTGGTATTCCAGGTCAGCACTTCGGGCCAGCTGGTGTCCGATACCTGCTTGACGATGCCGCCACTGGTTGAATCGTTCGTCACATACAGGCGCAGCTTCACCGACTGGATGGCCGCGCCGGTTGGCAGGCCGCTCACGGTAAAGCGCAGGAATGCCTGCTTGGCGGTGGTTGCGCCATCGACAATCGAGAACGACGAGCCAGTGCCGTAGCTGGTGGTAGGGCTGGCCTGGCTCACATAGGTATCGGCCACGGGCGCGAAGGTCAGTGTCGTACCGCCGCTGGGTGCGCTCGCCGTCGTGAAGCTCCAGCTCACCGGCACAAGCGCATTCCCCGCCGTATCAGCAATGCCCATGAGCAGATTCGCAGTGTAAGTTGTGCCAGCAGCCAGCGCTGCGCTCGGCACCAAGGTGGCAGTGTTGGTGCTAGCGTTATAGCTTATGCTCACGGCAACCGCACCGCCTGGCCCACTCAGCGTGAAGGTGCTACCGTTCACGCCCGCTACGGCTTCGCTGAATGTTGCGCTCACGCTCGTGCCAGTGCTCACCCCGATGGCATTCGCCAGTGGCGTGGCCGCTGTAACCGTCGGCGGCGTAGTGTCGGCGGGCGGCGCGCTCATTGTGGTAAAGCTCCAGCTGGTTGGCACGAGCGCATTCCCCGCCGTATCAGCAATACCCGTCAGAAGGTTTGCGGTGTAGGTTGTGCCAGCGGCTAGCGCCGTGCCCGGCACTAAAGTAGCGGTGTTGGTACTGGCGTTATAGCTCACACTCGCCGTAACCGTACCGCTCGGCCCACTCAGCGTGAAGGTGCTGCCGCTCACGCCCGTCACCGCTTCGCTGAACGTCACGCTTATGCTTGCGGTCGTCAGCACATTCGCGGCATTTATCGCAGGGGTGCTGCTGCTGACCGTTGGCGCGGTAGTATCGGCGGGCGGCGTACCACTGCTAAAGCCCACCGTGTCGAGCAGCACAGTATCGAGCGTCACATTCATTGCTGCGCTATTGGTTGCACCCAGGCTAAAGCGCGACGCCTGCGTGGTAAATGTTAGCGCCGTATTCGCGGCGAATGGGGTAGTGAATGCCGCATCGCCAGTCGCCAGATAGGCTTCAAGCACGGCGTTGCTACCCGTACCCTTCTTCTGGTGCAACCCAACCCGGTAGAGCGTGCCCGGCGTTAGCACTGGCGAGTTTGAACCAAGTGTGGTTGAGCCATTGCGCAGCTGTAGTGCCCCGGCACTGGTCAGGTAAATACTGCCAACACTGGCGGTGCCATTGGTAATCAGCGCCAGGCGTGCACTTGCGCCAGGCGCATTCACGCGCAGGTAGAACGAAGCATACAGCTCATCTACTGCCGTGAAATCCTCGCGCAGGTAGCCGCTGGTGGTATTCACCGTCGCCGATGCCGCGCCTTTCAGCGGCGTAGCGGTTTCGAGCGCGACCGTGCCTACGATGCTATCCGCGCCGGTCGTTGCGTCGGTCAGGCTGCCATTCTCAAAGGTCATGCCCTTAATCTGGGTACCACCAACCGGCGCGCTCGCCGTCGTAAAGCTCCAGCTCACTGGCACAAGCGCATTCCCGGACATATCAGTAATGCCAGTGAGCAGGTTCGCTGTGTAGCTCGTGTTTGCAGCCAGCGCCGCGTTCGGCACCAAAGTAGCAGTATTGGTGCTAGCGTTATAGCTCACGGTTGCGGCCACCGTGCCACTCGGCCCGCTCAGCGTAAAGCTGCTGCCGCTCACACCGGTCACCGCTTCGCTGAACGTCGCGCTGAAGCTCGTGCTAGTGTTCACCCCAGTGGCATTCGCCAGCGGCGTGGTTGCGGTCACGCCTGGCGCGGTGGTGTCAGGCGCAGCCGTCGTGAAGCTCCAGCTCGTCGCGGCCAGTGCATTCCCGGCTGTATCGATGATAGTTGGCGCAAGCGAGGCGGTGTAGGTGGTGTTAGGTGCCAGCGCCGCTGCCGGGGTAAGTGTAGCCGTTTTGCTGCTCGCATTGTACGCAACGGTTGCGGCAACATCGGCACCGCCCGCAGGTGTGAGCGTGAAGCTGGTTGAGGAAACGCCGGTCACTGCTTCGCTAAAAATTGCGCTCACGCTGGTGCCAGTAGCTACGTTGGTTGCGTTTGCCGCCGGAGTTTTGCTGCTCACTGTCGGCGGGGTTGTGTCGCTGGGCGGTGCACCAAGATCAAGCGTGTTGTGCATGTAAAATAGCTTGCTCTCGTCGCTCGCCATCACCACCAGGCCGCTCGCAGCGTTCACCGTCTGCTTCGTGCTGGTGACATTGTTGAGGCAGGTGTAGGTGCTGCTACTAACGAACGGCGTGCCTTTGCCGGTTGGGAAGCTCAGGTTATCCATGCTGCTGGACTTCATATAGATCACGCCGCAACTGGTCGGCGAGGTAGCAAACATGTACACCTTGCGGTTGGTCGTATCGAGCAACACCTGCGGTCGCGTCTCGTCATCACCCACGGTGCTGAATGTCGCCACCTGCCAGGTATTATTTGGCTTACGCACCACTAATCGCAGCAGTGGCGACGAGCTGGTACCACCACAGCCAGTATCTCCAAACGAGGTCTTCACTGCGGCATAGATCGCGCCGCTCGGGTCGGTTTGCAGCGACTTGAGGTTAATGTGATCATCGGCAGCACACGTTGCAGTGTAAATCGATTCGATGGTGGGCGGCCAGGTGGCATCGTCATCGCTATCGCGGTGGCGGGTGAAATACATCGTCGAAGGCGATTTATGGTTACTCCACAGCACACCAATGCTGCTACCATCCTGATCGGTGTACGCCACCAGCGAAGAAATATCGTCGGAGTTGAGGCTTGTGGCAGTAGTCGGGCCAGGCACCACAAATGATGCGCCCCAATTCAGGTTGCTGTCGATCGTGCGGTTGACATACACCTTGCTGCCCTGGGTGAAGGTAATCCAGAATTGCCCGGTCGAATCTTTATCCATCGCCAGGGTTTCAGCACTACCGGTCATCATCACCTTGGGGAAGCCGCTATCGAGCGTGTAGGTTTTCGTGGCGGTGTCATAGCTGAAGCGCGAGAACAGTCCTTCCTGGGTAGAGCTACCAAAACGCACCAGCGAGGCGATATACAATTTGTGGGCTACGTCGTCCCATAGTGCATCTGCGCGCGAGGTCGGGCGCGTGTCAATCACCGTGCCGGTATCGACCCACTGACTGGGCCAGTTGAGCTTGTAGATATGCCAGGTGTTGCTACCAGTGTGGAACATGGTTGCCCACCACAGCCCATCGTTGAACCACAGCTTGCTCTGCGGCTTATCGGCAGTGGGATCGGAGCCGGGCGCGCTGCCAAATGAAAAATCGACATAGCCGACATTTGCGTTGGCGGCGCTGAGCGCCCCCGGCGCGCCGAGTGCGGCGCTGGCACACACGATTGCAAGGACGAGTAGCAAGAAACGCTTCATTGTACTTCTCCGCCACCATTTCTACATAACCCGGGTGGTAGCTCACTCAAACACGCCGCAACCACATGATCGATGTATAGCGTGGAGCGGCCCCAATTGGAGCCGCTCCACGCTATACGCTTGCACGACGCGGCCCCAAGACATTAGCACGGTGGGCTGCCGCGTACTGCTTGTATTCAATCATACTCAAATACAACAACGGATATTTAACAATTTAATCATTCTAGCCACAAAATATATAAGTTCTTCTTCATTACTACCACTTGGCATATTAACACTATGCTCCTCGATTATTAGGACTTTTGCTTACTCAAGCAAATTCTTCTCTTTCTTGGTGATGTTTTGCGCGGCGCGCAAAACATCACCAAGAACAAAGAAAAAGTACCGTGCTGCCGCAGACAAATAAACAAGTAAGCGAAAGTCCTAATTATTTGGTTTCTCTGGTGCAGTGCCTGGCATTGCGGGGTACTGCACCAGAAAAAGAAATTCGGGGGTGGCTGCGCCACCCCCGAACCCCTGCATAAGTTCTAAGATCTTATGATACTAGCGTGACCGACGCGGTACACGTGCCAGCGCAGCATTCAGCAAATCGATATCAATTGGCTTTGGCACCACCACATCGGCATGGCGCTCGCGCGCTTCCTGAGGATCGAGCTGCGCGCCCCAGCCGCTCATCAGCATAGTCGCAATCGCCGGGTCAATCGCACGAACTTCGCGTAGCACATCCCACCCGGTCATATTCGGCAGCCCAAGATCCGAGCACACTAGATCGTAGGTGTTGGGGTGGAACTGTGCCAGCGCTGCCTGTCCATCGGCGACACTATCAACCTGGTGGGCATCGAGCCGCAACAGCTGCACCAGCGTTTCGCGCACCGCCTGGTCATCTTCCACCAGCAAAATGCGCAGCGGAGCCGTGGCCGATGCCGCAATCGGGGCCACAACCACAGTATCTGCTGCCGAGGCAGCATGCGCACTGGCAATCGGCAAGAGCAACCGAAAGCGGCTGCCCACCCCCGGCGTACTTTCAACTACCAAATCGCCCTGATGCCGCTTGGCGATGCTTCGCGATACTGCCAAACCCAGGCCCGTGCCTCGATTAGCCTTCGTGGTATAAAACGGCTCGAAGATACGTGCCTGTACCTCAGCCGGGATACCATGTCCGGTGTCACCAATGTCAATCCAGGCATGGGTGGTATCCATACCGGTTGCGACGAACAGTTTTCCGCCTTGCGGCATCGCATCGACAGCATTGAGCACCAGGTTCGTTACGACCTCGCGCAATTCTGCCGAGTTGCCCAATACTGTAGGTACTTGGCGCAGGTCGCGCTGCACCTCAATCGTTATGCCCTTATTCATCATATCGCTGTGCCAGCGCGGCATCGTCAGATGAATGACATCATCGGCAAGCTCGTGCAGGCTTACCGGCGTTGAGTGCTGTTCAGGCTGCGCGCGCACAAAATTCTGAATACGCCGCACCGTCTGTGCGCCATCATTTGCCGCCTGAATCACTGCGCGGCGTGAGCGCTCGGCAACCACCGGGTCAGCGGTCTTCATAACCTCCATATGCCCGAGGATGATCGACAGCAGGTTATTGAAATCGTGCGCTACGCCCGAGGCCAGCTCGCCAATCGCCCGCAGGCGCTCGGCCTGCAAGGTATGCTCTTGCGCCATCGCCAGCTCGGCATACGCCTGCTGTGCCTGTGCATACAGTGAGGCATTCTTGAAGGCAGTAGCAAGGTGTGGTGCCAGCGAGTTGAGCAGCGCGAGGTCGTTCGCATCAAACGCGTTCGCGTAGGTACGGGCCAGGCTCAACACACCCAAACATACGTCGCCCGATGTGATCGGCACGTGCACGACCGAACCGAGGTGCTCATCGCGCACCAGGCGGCGACTATAGGCGGCCTCACTACTATTCAGATCGCTCACATAATAGAGGTGGCCTGAAGCGACGGCGTGCTGCGCTTCGGTTTCGTCGAGCTGCACATCGCTGCCAACATCAATCGAGGTACTCTGGCCTGCAACCCACAGCGCCCGAATTGTGAGCACCCGACGCTCGGTATCATAGGCCGCCAGGCTCAAGCGCTCGCAAGGAACCGCGCGCGGCACCTGGGTCACAATTGCCTGCAGGGCATCGTGCTGATCGAGGCTGGCCGAGATAGTGCGCGAAATTTCATCCACTAGCGCTAGCTGGTCGGCGCGCGCTTGGAGCGCAGCATAGAGTTGCTCGGACTCAATTGTATGGCGGCGTGTGTTTTCGATGATAATCGCCGATTGCTTGGCAAGCGCCATCAGGGCCTCAAGGTCGGCGCTACCCCACCGGTGAGCGCTCGTACTTCGCAGCTCAAGCGCGCCAATCGTGCGGCCATTAGCAACCAGAGGTGCAACCACACAGGGAAGCTGAGCATCGGGGTAGGTTGTCGTTTTCGCCTCCCCGGAGAAATCGGTACTAAATATCAGGCAGCCGTGCTTACACGCCAGCGCCGCCGGGCTGGTACCGATTACAGCTCGACGTGCTACGGCCCGGCCAGAGGTGGCAAGGGTACTGCCCTGTGATACGAGCGTGTCGCCTTCAAGCAACAACACATCGACCGAGCTATATCCAAGCGCTGTATGAAGTTCATGCGCAAACGTCTCAAGCAGTAATTCCAAAGTGCGAATGCGCGATATCTGATGCGTAATGCGCAGAACTGTTGCGAGCTGATCGGCGCGATCGCGTCGGACGCCCAGCCCAGTATCGAGGCGCTGCTGCGTATGAACGGGTCGAGGTTCAAACGGATTGGTCATAGTAGGTTGCTCCGATGGCGCGATGTGATTGAGAGCCTTGCCTATTATCGCAGCCGCGAGCGCGCCGCACAATGCCTCAACAGTCCTAAACGTAGGTGGTACGTATGACAATCTGTTTGATTACTTGGCTTTTCTGGTGCGGTACCCGGTTACACTGGAAACCGCACTACAGAAGGAAATTCTGGACAATTCCGCCGCCCCAAACTCGCAATAGAACATGCGCTCTGCACTGAAGTTGGTACGGTCGGCTCCCACGGGTGCTACAGCAGTGGCCAGAGAGGGCGTAAAATTTGCTCACTTAATTTGCTCAGGAGTGAGCGCTGCGCCCAGCGTTGCGGCGTAAGCTCGAACGCATTCGAAAGATCAATCGTAAAAATATGCTCCATATCTGCGGCAAAATCGGGGTCGAGGATTTCGATGTTAATCTCAAAATTACCGGCCAGGCTCAACCGATCGAGGTTAGCGGTGCCGATCGTCGACCAGATGCCATCGATTGTAGCCGTTTTGGCGTGGATCATGGCATGTTCAAAGCCAAAAATACGCACCCCATTGCGCAGGCATTGAGTAAAATATCCCCGCGCTAGCCAGTCGGCAACCACGTGATTTGATTGCCAGGGAATGAGCACACGCACATCTACGCCGCGCCGGGCAGCCGCAATTAATGCCGAAAGCACAACCCGATCGGGGATGAAGTAGGCGTTTGTTACATAAATATGGCGCTCAGCGCGCTCGATTGCTTCAAGGTACAGGCCGCGAATCGGAAACACCAGGCGCGCCGGGTCGTTGCGATACACTCGCACGCTCTGCGACCAGGGGCGCGAACCGATTAAAGGGATGGGTGGGAGGTGCTTGCGGTTATTATTCCAGAAATCGACAAACGCATAGGCAAGCTCAAGCGCGGCAGTTCCCCGTATGCGCAGATGCGTATCGCGCCATTGGGTAGCATAGAGCTTACCGATGTTGAAGCCGCCAATAAATGCCACCTCATGATCGACAATCAGCAGTTTGCGGTGATCGCGCGCCAGACGCCGAAGATCAAACCAATACCACGATTGCTCCATCGTCGTATATTCCAAGGTATTGATACTGGCGGGAAAATGCTTAAACCTGGCGGGCACAACCATGTTTGCAAAGCTGTCGAACACGACATACACCTTCACGCCCTGCGCCGCTTTGCGCGCTAGCCGGTCTTTGAATTCTTCGCCCAGCGGGTCGCCTTTCCAGATAAATGTTTCAAGGTAGATGGTTTCGCGGGCATTATCGATCGCCGCCAGCATCGCATTATACAGATCCTGGCCGTAGGTATAGATGCGCATATCATTACCATCGACCTCGGAAACCTGGCGGCGCTCGTGTGGGAACCTTGGCGGCGGCGCGCGGCGCTTACGCCATTCGCTGATCGCAACGAGGACACTAATAATAAGGAGCTGGGCCGCGAGCAAGGCCGCCATGCCTTTTAGCCACAATCGGCGCAACACGGATATACTCATGCGCGCGCATCCTCCTGTTTCTATTGTGCGGCAGCTGTCGGCCCGACATTGTAGCACAGGAGCCTCAGGTATCATTCCCAAACACATGGTATAATCACCCGGCACTACCGTCCCCGGCGGTAGGATACGTGTGGTATGCAGTAAGCGGTAGTGAATGGATCAGACGTTTTTGACCGTAGATGTCGAGCGGCGTGGCTATGGGCGGCGCTATACGGCGTTACCCGTGGATACACTGAGCCGCGATGGTTTTGCCATCGACTGTACCGGCGCCTATATGCGCCCTGAGTGGTTTGATATTCGGCAAGGCGATGTAGTACGCTGGCGTGAGGGCGGGCGGCAGGTGCAGGGCAATGTCGCAGCCGTTGAGCGCACCAGCGAGTGGGTGCGGGTACAGGTTGAGGGCGTGGTGCCACTCCCGCCCGAAGCGTTTTTCCCCTAGTGCTATTTCCCGCAAAATCAGGTGTGTTCCCCTTCGCGCACCAGCAGCCAGCAGAGCACAACACCAACCAGCACTACGCTCGCACTCAGCAGGCCGGTAGCGCCGATGCCGAAGGTATGCCATAGCGGCTCGGCGACTTGCGAGCCAGTGGCACGCCCCGAGCCGGTCATCAGCACACTCAGCGCCATAATCGTGCCGCGCGCGGCGGGCGCAACCCCCGAGGCCAGCGGGAAAGTCGAGACGATCGAGAACTCGTAGCAGAGATCGAACAAAAAATAGAGGGGCAGAAATAGCAGCCAGCGGCCATCACTCAGCGGCAGGAGCGCGGCACTCAGCGCCGTAAGGCTATAGCCCGTCAGCACCGCGCGCTTCTTGCCCACCCGGTCAACCAGCAGCGTCGAACCAAGTGAGCCGACGAACTCGGCCACCCCAAGCAGGGCAAACACCTGCCCGAGCTGCGCTTCGGTCGCACCGAAGCTCGCCTTCGACCACGCGCCCTGTACCACAAACACCAGATCAACCCCCAGCGCAGTGCAAAAGAGTAGGCCCAAAACGCCAAGCACACTCGGTGAACGTACTACGCCCCAGTTGAGCCGCTGGCGCGCCCGACCGGGCTGATGCGATGACACCGGCGATAAGCCCAGGCGCATCAACACCAGCGAGCAGAGTCCGGCTACCAGCATCATCCGGAACGACCAGGCCGAATCGCCAGTGGCTTGCACCAGCCACATGAGCGGTGCCACCCCAAGCAGCGCCGCCGCCGCCCACGAGGTCTCGAACACGCCCAGCACCCGCCCGCGCCGACCATAGCTGGTGCGCGCGCTCAAGTACGATTGCGCCGACGGCTGGTAAAGTGCCACGGCCAGGCCAATCAGCGCATAGCCCGCAAGAAAGCCGCCAAACACACTCGCCACCGAGCACAGCGCGGCGCCGCAGCAGAACAGCGCGAGCCCAAGCGACATCGTACTGCGCTCACCCCGCAGATCGGCCAGCGCACCGCCCAGCGGACTCGCCACCGAGGCTAAAACCTGCACCGTTATTAGCGCGCTCACCGTGTATAGATCAACATGCAAGCGTTGCGCCAGGAAAGGCTGCAAAGGGTAGATGATGCGATAGGCCACGTTCAACGCTAGCCGCCCCAGCGTAACTACAGCCAGCTGCCCGGTAGTAAGGGTATCGGCAGTGCGTGGCGCAACAACATGGGTAGACACAAACGATCTCCATTCCAAACGGCACAGTGCCGCAGGCAAATGCCAATAGGTATACACTCTAAGCCGGTTGGGGTGAAGGTAAAATCGCTCAATCACTAAGCTCGGCGCGCAGCATCGCAAGTTGGCGCTCGGCCTCGGCGCGCCACGAGGTATCGTGCGAGAGCGTCAGGTAGTGCTCAAGGTCGGCAATGGCAGCATGCGGGTCGCCGTGGAAGCGCTCGAACAGGCCGCGCTGCAAGTACGGTGAATCCCATGTAGGCGTAATTTCGATGGCGCGCGTCAGGTCGGCGATGGCGGGGGCATAATCGCTCAGCTCGCGCCCGCGAATCAGGCCACGCCGATAGTACACTAGAGCAAAGCCTGGCCACAGCCGCAGCGCACGGTCGAACGAGCGGATACCAGCGCGGAAAAACGACTGGTTCGCCCCGCGAATACCCCAGTAACACCAGCTCAGGCCCCAGGCATACCACCAGTAAGCCAGTGCGCGGCGCAGCGGCGAAACGCTGCCCGATGTTCTTGTCATGCGCTACTCCCATCCAAGTATTCCAGCATCATACGGATCGCCGCCTGATGACCGGGGCGGTAGAACCCGGCCAGCGCCTCAGCGTCCAGCTCGATCGGCACCGCCGCCGCATAGGGAAAGCTAACCAATACTTCAACATCGGCATCGGCAGGCGGGCGAGCGGGAGCGCCCTGGGCCAGCGCGGCGCGGCAGTGATGTTCGAGCGTGGCGAAATAGGCGATATTCTGCTCAAGCGCCTTCGGCCCACTCGTCACCGGGGCATGGCAATACAGCGCCACCGCCGGGTTGAGCGCGGCCATGCGTTCAAGTGAGGCCCGCATCTGTGGGATGGTGGACGCCGATTCAACGAACGGAAATGGTAGCTCGGCGGCATCGCCTGCCAGCAATGTGGCAATCTGCGGAATGAAAATCGCGATATGATCGGAAGTGTGGCCGGGCGTAGCAAACAGCTGCAAGGTCAGGTCACCGCCGGCAATCGCCAGCGCATCATCGAACAAAATCGTCGGCGGGGTCAGCTGCACATCATCGAAACGGCCCGGCTCAGCGGCACGCTTGTGTGCCAGCTCGGCGCGCGCAGCGCGGTGGCGCAGGCGGGCCGCGCAGTGGCGGCTGCCAATAATCGGCACCTGTGTTTCGGCGCTGGCCCCGACGAGTACATGGTTGCCCCAGGCATGATCCCAATCGGCATGCGTATTCACCGCCAGCAGCTGGCGGCGGCCCTGGTATTCGCGCGCAATCGCCAGCAGCGCCTGCGCCGTTGTACCATTCAGCATGGTATCGACGATCACAACATAGCGTTCAGTCAGCACAATGAAGGTATCAACCAGCGTGCCGCAGGCGCACACCAGAATGCGCGGATCCCAACCTTCGTTTGGGCGAATTGTTACAGTATCATTCATAGCATTGTATGTGTGAGGAATGTACCAAATGCGCCTTACGCTGCGTTCACATGAATAGAGCGTGCCGGTAGAGCCATGCGCGTGGGTATTATAGCTGCCTTTTCGGGCAGATAGACAAACCACTACCCGCTACGAGCCGCGCATGCTACAATCTCAGCATTTCGCAAGCTATGTGGAGATTTGCGCCATGCCGAGCCAGGACGACATCGACGCGACCCAGGAGCTGTTACGTACCCACCGCCAGACCGTTCAGCTGCTGCTTGAACAGCAGGCCAAGCTGGGATTGTACACACCGCCGGGGGTGCTCATTGGCATCAGCGAAGCGCGCCAGGCAATGAGCCAGGCGAAGGCCACGCTGCGCGATTGGGGCATAACCGTAGAAGACCTGCCCAGCGACCAGGCAAGCGAACCTGCCGAAAGCCCACTACCGGGGGCCAGCGCTGCACCCATAGGCGGCGACACAATTATCGGTGTGGTGGGCGCGGGCGCACGCGGCGTAGCAATTGGTAAGCAGATCACCCAGGCAATAAGCGAAACCAGCCCCGCCGACGAGCGGCACACCATCGAGGCGCTGGTGCAACAATGCACACAGGTGCTGCAAGCGGCCAACCTCAACCCGGCCATCGCACCAGTCGCCGAGTTCCAGCTGCGTCTGCTTGCGGGCGAGCTAGGCAAAGTCGAGCCGCAGAGCACACCGAGCGCCAGCACGATTTCGCAGGTTGGTGGCTGGCTGCTCGATACCGTCCCGGCGCTCAAGCCCGCGCTCACGGCCCTGTTTGGCGCACCAGCAGTGCGCCGCGTACTCCAGCGTGCCGATGCCCCGCTTGGCAGCTGGCTGGGAGAACGCTTCGGTGGCTAACCCGCCCGAACAAGCCAAACCGCCCACCGGCTGGCGCGCGCGCCTGCGCAGCTGGCTGCCACACCGCAGCGCCGATGTGATTATTGCGAATGTTGGCGCAGGCGCGCAGGATGTGGTGGTTGGCAAAAATATTTTGCGCATTGGCACGCTAGTTATTCCAGCGCTGCCCGCCGTCATTGCGCTCATTCTTACGCTTGTAAGCGCCGCCGGGGGCCTGTGGCTCTACCTGGTACCCGCCACCATGCCCGATGGTTATGTAAATATCGCCATTGCCAACTTCGGTGTGGTTGGGGCCGATGGGCGCATACGCACCTCAAAGGATAGCGACTTAATCGGGCGCACCCTGTTCGCAACCGTGCGCGACGAAGTGCAGCGCCTGGCCCCCGATTATCGCGGCCAGGTATGGCACGACAGTATGAACCTGCTGCAAAAGCGCCGCACGATTGGCCTGATTGCTGGCGAAACCCCGGCCCTGCGCGCCATCAATGCCTGCGCCGAGGCGGCGAAACTGAACGCGAACATCATGGTGTATGGCGTGCTTGATACCCGCAGCACGCCCGCCCAGCTGAGCATGGAGCTGTGCGCGCGCAACCCTAACCGCGACCGCGATACTGGTAATTTCGACGAATTACAGCAGTTCGACCGGCTGGGTGGGCCGCTGGCAGTGACGGTGCCGCTGCAAGATGTGCAAGGCTCGGTGAATGCACCACTGCGCGTGCGCACCACGCTGGTAGCCAAGCTTATCACCGGCCTGCGCTACGAATTGGCCGATGCACCAAATTACGCCACCAACCTGCGCAAAGCGCTGGCGGTATTCAACGATGCGCTTGCGTACCTGAATCAGGAAGAAGGCGCAGCTTCAATCGATAATGGTGGCGACCTGGTATATGCGTTGATTGGCCGCGAGCATTTTCTGCTGGCGCAAGACCCATCCACGCCTGCCAGCGACGCACCGGCTGAGTTCGAAACCGCCCGCACCGCCTATGCCCGCGCCGTCGAGCTGAACCCACAGTTTGGCCGGGCGCTCACTGGCCTGGCGGGCGTGTACTTCTCGCAGGCGCAGGCGCGGCCCGCGAATACGCGGCTGCAAGGCAACGAGCTAACCCAGGCGCTCGGCCTGTATACGCGCGCGATTGCCGCCGCCCAGGCCCGCGCCGACCAGTCGGCGGAAGCGGAGGCGCGGGTCGCTATGGCCCTGGCCGAACGCCTATATGCCGAGGGCTTGCTCGCGCAGGCCGCGCCCGATACCAGCGCCGCTGCCGCTGCGCTCAACCGCGCCGACGCTCAGGCCCACGCTGCGGGTGCACTCATCCAGCCCGAGCAGAACCGCCTGCGCGGTGTTGCGGCCATGGCGCGCGGCCTGGTCGCGCATCAGCGGGCGCAAATGCTGGCGCGCGCCAATGGGCAAAACACCGCCGCGCGCGCGATGTTTCAGCAGGCGGTGGACGCCTACCAACAATGTATTGCCTCCAGCCAGGCCGACCCCGGCGATCTCTTTTTGAAGCGCCAGATTGTCGATTTCACCTGCCAACCGCTAGCCAAAAGCGCTGCCGCCGCGCGCGACCGCCTAGCACCCTGAGGTAGCGAAGGAAAGGAATGAGCATATGAGCACACAACGGCAACCATTACACCTGCTGGCGCTCGCTGCCCTCGCCCTGGCTGGCTGCGGCGGAACCAGCATCAGCGATGCTACGCCCGTGCCGATCGTCATCACGGTGGTAGTTACTGCCGCGCCCGACGCAACGTTCGCGCCCACCGCTGCACCCGCCGAAACCACCGAGACAGCGCCCACACCAACCCTTGATCCGCTGGTGTCGAAGACCGTACCTACCGGCCTGCCCGCATCACCCACGCCAACGCTTGGGCCGCCGACGCCAACACTCGAACCGCTGGTGTCGAACACCATTCCCGGCGACGGCAACCAATTCGACCAGCTACCATTCAATACCACCGCTAACGATCCTGGCGTCGGCCCAAACAACGGCGACGGCATCGCCAGCGTTACATTTCAATTTTATGGCCCCGATAACAAGCTGGCCTACGAGCATACCGAAAAGACACCGCAATATTGTGCATTTGGCGGCGGTGATAATGGGCAAGATTGCAACCAGTGGATCTTTTCCGAACATCACAATCAGTGGCCCGATGGCTCGCCCGCAACGCCCGGCGGCTACCGGCTGGTGGCAACCGTGCGCGGTACCCGCGGCGGCACTACCGTCGACGAGCGCAACATCACGCTAGACCTCGACAACACAGCGACCGCGATTGAGGCAACAATCATCCCCGCCGACACGGCCTACGGCGACGAGCTGGCGTTCCAGGTTAACGCAAACGACACGCACATCGGCGCGAATAATGGCGACGGCATCGCCAACGTGACCTTCCAAATTTACGCGCCCGGCGGCGACAAAGTGTACGAACGCACCGAGCGCAACGCGCTGTACTGCGCCTTTGGCGGCGGCGATAACGGCCAGCCCTGTACGAGCTGGCGCTTTTCCGAACACGGCTACCAGTGGCCCGGCGGCGCGGCGCTTGAGAACGGCGCAACCTACAAGCTGGTAGCGACGATCAACACCACCGATGGGCCAAGCACCACGCGCGAGCTGGAATTCACCATATCGGTGTGAGCCACTTATGCGTTCATCCCTTACTCTTACCCCGTCGTTTGGCGCGTCCCAGCCCAATGCCCGCCTGCACCCTGAACGACGTATGGTATCATACACGCATATTCCAGCAGAGTAGAGGGCGGCATGAGCAGCAGGCCACAGAATTTCAAAGGGATGCGCGATCATCTCCCGGCGGCGATGATTCTGCGCCAGCATATTATCAAAACACTTACCGACGTATTCGAGCGGCATGGCTTCGAGCCATTGCAAACGCCAATCATTGAATATGCGCGTACGCTCGAAGGCAAGATCGGCGACGAAGAAAAGCTAATCTACCATTTCGAAACCGCCGGTGGCGATAAGGTGGCGCTACGCTATGATCAGACGGTGCCGCTGGCGCGCGTGGTAGCGCAATACCAAGGCCAGCTGGTGTTTCCATGGCGGCGCTATGCAATCGGCCAATCGTACCGTGGCGAACGCCAGCAGCGCGGGCGCTACCGCGAGTTCTGGCAGGCCGATGTCGATATCGTTGGCTCGGCCTCGCCCATCGCCGATGCCGAAATCATCGCCGTGCTCACCGAAGCCCTGCAAGCGCTCGGGTTTAGCGGCTTCACCACCCAGCTTAATCACCGCCAGGTACTGGCTGGGATTGCGCGCGCCTCGGGCCTCGACGAAGCAGCGGCGAGCAGCGTGTATCGCGCGATCGACAAGCTCGACAAGATTGGGCCGGACGGCGTGCACGAGGAGCTACTGAAGAGCGGTGTCGCTGCCGAGGCCGCCGGGCGCATCCTGGCGATGGTACAGATGCACGGCGCGCCTATGGATGTGCTGGAAGAGCTCTCTGAGCAGCTAGCTGGTGATGAGCGTGCCCAGGCCGCGCTGGAAAACTTGCGCACTATTCTGGGCTTTCTACCCGAATTAGGCGTGCCAGCCAACACCTACACGGTTGCGCCGCAGCTGGCGCGCGGGCTTTCGTACTACACCGGCGTCGTGTTCGAAAGTGTGCTCGAATCGCCACCCATGGGCTCGCTGCTCGGCGGTGGACGCTACGATGAGCTGGTGGGCGCATTTGCAGGACGGCCCATTCCTACCGTCGGGCTAGCTTTCGGCATCGAGCGGCTGCACGACCTGATGGAAGAATTGGGCATGGGCCCGGCGCAGCGCACCATCGCCGATGTGTTCATCACCATCTTCGACCGCGCAGGCACTGCCGAGAGCCTGAAACTGGCCCAGGAATTGCGCGCCGCTGGCCTCAAAGTCGAAACCGCGCTCGATAGTGGCGACAAGCTCGGCAAGCAGTTCAAATACGCCGACCAGCGCGGCATACCGTTTGCGCTGGTGCTCGGCCCCGACGAGCTGGCGCGTGGCGAGGTGGTGGTGAAAAACCTGCGTGCGGGCGAGCAGCGGAGTGTTGCGCGCGCCAATATCGCGGCGGCGCTGCGCTCGTAGAACGCAAAAAGCCACTGTACACCGCATTTTAAGGCTTGTGACATGAAAGAGGATTCATGAGCAATACATTTGTAGACCAGCCGCTCGCCAGCTTTCTCGAAGCGCTCGCCAGTGGCACCGCAACCCCCGGCGGCGGCTCGGTAGCCGCCCTCACTGGCGCGCAGGCCGCCGGGCTGGTGGCAATGGTATGCAACCTGACCATCGGCAAAAAAGCCTATGCCGCGTTCGAGCCTGAGGCGCACGGCTTGCTGGCCCAGGCCGAAGCGCTGCGCCACCAGCTGCAAGCATTTATCCAAGCCGATACCGACGTCTTCAACGCCCTGATGGCGGCGTACAGGCTGCCCAAAACCACCGACGACGAAATCGCCGCACGCAAGGCTGCGGTACAGGCTGCCACAATCAAAGCTACCGAAGTGCCGTTGGCGATGGCCGCAGCGGCGCGGGCCGTGCTACCGTTATGTGCGCCACTGGCCCAGCATGGCAATCGCAGCGCCGTGAGTGATGTGGGCGCGGCAGCGCTGGCGGTGCGCGCGGCGGTGCCTACCGCGCTGCTGAATGTGGATATTAACCTGGCGGCGATTGAAGATGCCGAGTTCGCCGCCCAGGCACGGGCGCAGGCCATCGCCTTACTGTCGCACCTGGATGAAGAAGTCGCCGCCGTCGTCGCAATCGTTCAATCGCGTATTACGGGCTAGGGTGTAAGGCCAACAAACGGACGCCTCGATCACATGTGCGATCGAGGCGTCCGTTTGTTGGCAACAGAATTTACACAGTGTTGTGGCAGCAAACATCTGCCGCGCTTCGTAAATCTCAAGCTCGATTTACCCACTAGAAACTGGTGATTGAGCCGCAATAGCGTCGATTGCTAGTACGCTCAAATCGCCACTTCCAACTGGCTCAGGGTCGATCTGCACACGCACAATATCGGGCACCGCCCGGCGCAGCTCGCGCTCCATCGCCGCCATCGCCGTATGCACCTCGCTCAGTGGCGTCGCGGGCGCAAAGGCACAACGCAGCGTGACGATTGTGCCCGCGTCGGTGAGCAGCGTTTCTACCTGGGCAATATTCGTCGCACCCGGCAGCTGCGCCACCACATCGCGGATGGTCGCGTTCAGCGGGGCATAGCGCACGGCTGGCTGCACATGGTCGCGGCGTGGCTCCAGATGTACCGCCACAATCGTGGTGCCGCCCAGCTCCTCACAAATGGCGCGCTCAAGCCGCTCGGAAGAAGTATGCGCCTCGCCCAGCGTCAGGTCGGTGGGCAGCTCAAGGTCCATATCAACACGCACCGAATCGGCCAGCTGGTAAATATCCAGGTTGTGGACATGCAGGCCCAGGCGATTGGCCGAGGCATACACCGCCGTCGCATACGGCTCGGTAGGCGTGCGCTCAGGCACCACATGTACCAGCACGTTCGCGCCTTCCAGCTCGTGGCGCACCGCCGCCTCAACCGCCTCGGTAAGCTGGTGCGCCTGCTCAAGCGAGCCACCGCGCGGCGTGCCCAGCGAAACCTCAACATACGGCTGCTGGCCAACAAAGCGCGTGCGCATCTGCACACTTTCGGGGATGACATCGGGCAACGCGGTAACCTGGCGCACCAGGCGGCGATTCAGGTCGGCGGGGACATCATCCATCAGCGCACGCACGGCGTGGACGCTCATCCCCCACGATACCCACAGCGCAATGCAGGCCACAATCGCCGCCGCCACCGCATCGATCCGCATCAGCACTGCCTGGGGAAAAATGCCCAGCGGCTCGGCGATCGCTATCAGCGTCAGTCCCGCCAGCACCACGCCGGTCGAAACCATATCGTTGGTGAAGTGCGCGGCATCGGCGGCCAGCGCCTGGCTTTTGAACTCGGCGGCGGCACGCTTTAACGCCCGCGAGCGCTGCCAATCGATTGTCAGCGAAATGAGCATCACCGCAAAGGCCCACACGCTAATCTCGGGCATTTCAGCGCGCACAAATACGCGCAGAAACGACTCGCGCAGCACCAGCAGCGCCGTGACAACCAGCAGCACTGCTTCCGCCAGCGCGCCCAGATGCTCGGCACGGGCATGCCCATAGGGGTGATTATCGTCGGGCGGCAGGTCGGCGATATGCACAACCAGGAAGGTAATGCCCGCCGCCAGCAGGTCGAGCGCCGAGTGAGCGGCTTCGGCCAGAATAGCCAGGCTGCCAGTGCTAAAGCCAACAATCAGCTTGAGCGCGGTTAACAAAACGCCCGAGCCAACCGAGGCTAATGCTGCGCCGCGTTTTGTGGTGGTTTTTGCCATGTTGGTTTACGACTTCTGATGTGTGATTTACGATGAAATGAGCACAGCTGGCCCATCGCACACCGCACATCGTAAACTAAAACACAATGCGCCGCCGCCGCAACGCCACGCTTTGCAGTAACCCCACGGCTGCCAGCGCCGTCATATTGAAGCTGCCGCCATACGAGATAAGCGGCAATGGAATGCCGGTAATCGGCATAATACTCATATTCATGCCCGCATTCACCAGCAGGTGGCACAAGAACATCGCCGCCACGCCCACCGCGATCAGCCGCCCCATCATATCGCGCGCTGTGCTGGCGACTGCGAGCGCCTGCCACACCAGCAAGCCCTCGAAGATCAGCAGAATTGTGGTTCCAATGAAGCCCAGCTCTTCGCCCGCCGCCGAAAAGATGAAGTCGGAATATTGCACCGGCACATAATTGCCCTGCGTCAGCGGGCCGTGTGTCCAGCCCTGGCCGGTTATTCCGCCTGTGCCAATTGCATTGAGCGATTGGATGATGTTATAGGCACCATTTTCGAGCTTTGGGTCGTACTTCAGCGGATCGAGGAACACCAGAATGCGGATTTTCTGATACTTCTCGAGCACATGCATCCAGCCGTAATAGCCTACGGGGATGGCGATGACCAGCACCAGCAAAATCTGCCACCAGCGCATGCCTGCCGACCAGGCAACCATAGCCCAGATACTGGCGATCACCAGTGCGGTGCCGAAATCGGGCTGAATGAAGACCATGCCCATGGGAATACCTGCCAAGAGCAACCCACCGAGCTGCACCCGCCAGTCGCCGCCATTTCTGGCAAAACGCTCCCAGTAGGCGGCCAGCGTAATAATAATCGCGAGCTTGGCGGGTTCCGAAGGCTGGAAGGTGCGTAGGCGCAGATCGAGCCAGCTCTGCGCACCGCCACGAACGCCGCCGAGCACCATCACGACACCGAGGATTGCGACTGTGGCAATGTATAACGGGCCAACCCACGACTGCAATGCATGATAATCCAGCGTGGTGAGCAACACCATTGCCACTGCGCCGATAATCAGGTTGACCAGGTGTCGTGAGAAATAGCCCTGCGTACTGGGGTTATGCAGCGTGGTGGTATAGATCATTGCCAAGCTAAACCCGGTGAGGACGATCACACAGCCGAGCAGGAAGTAGTTATAGTCGCGCCAGGTTCGGCTCATAGTCGTGTAACTGACAGGGCTTATGCAATCGACATGGTTCGACTTCGGCAGGCAGTACATTTCACTATTGGTGTTCCCATTGTGGCGCTTTGCGCCACAATGGGAACACCAATAAAACGTCAAGTACCATGCTGCCGCAGGCAAATTCGGTACCGCATATCGGCCAACGCGTAAGCCCTGTAACTGAGTATCGCAACATTCAACGGCGCGAATTATACCATGCCAAGCAGGCCAGGCGCAGGGGCTACGCCCGCTCATAATAGCGCGCTCGCACCCGTTGGTGCAGGAGTTCGCCGCGCAAGGCCCAGCCCCAGGCAGGCTGTAGCTCGGGACGCTTATGCGGCGTGAGGATGAGCAGCGTATCGGCCAGCAGGCTGAGCTGAACGGCCAGCCCCGGCAGCCGCGACAGTGGCACGAGGTGCAGGGCAAAGCTGCATACGATCAGGTCGTAATGGCGGCCCATCAGCGCGCCCGCCGCGATCTGCTCGAAATCGAGCTGCTCGGCAGGTTGCCCGGTGCGTGCGACATAGGCCGCAGAGGTGTAAGGGTCAATGCCCGCGATGGTGCCAGCCCCAAGCGCGCGCAGCACCAGCGTTGCCTCGCCGCTCCCACACGCCAGATCGAGCACTTGGCCGAGTGGCAGCTGCCAGCGCGCTACGGCCAGCCCAAGCAGCTCGGCAATAATCGGCTCGTGCGGGTTGCGATAGGTAGCGCCATAGCGCTGGTAGTAGCCCGGGGCACCATACTGTTCATAGGCCCGGCGCACTGCTGTAGGTTGGTCGCTACGCCGAGGCATCACATACCCTCACCAAAAATACTGCTCACGGCGAATTGCTGGTGGCCGCATTATCGCACCACCAGCGGCAGAAATAGTTTCTTCGTCAGATTTGGCGGCGGTGCTGGCTGCGGCGCAGCAATCGCCGCCGCAAATGGTGAGGTATTGCCCCGCGCGTCGGTCTGGGTGGCAGTAAGGTGCGGCGCCTGGATGGCATCGGGGTCGATTGACAGCTGAAACCCGCCATCACTGCCAGCAACCGTTGCCCCCAGGAAATCGCGCCCCTGATTACCCACATCAGTAAATATCTCAACGCGGCAACCGGCACAACTGCTGCCCTGCACCACGTCACTCGCGGCACTCGTGAGCACCGGCGGCACCAAGTTATCGTTCGCGCCGCTCAGCAGGCGAATACCGCCGCCCTGGTTGCTACTAATACTATTTGCCAGAATCCGATTCGAATTTCCACGATAAATCGCTACGCCGCCATCGTTATTTTGCGTGATGGTGTTGCTTGTCACCAGCACATCATTCGTATCGGTAATGACAATCCCGCCCCGAATCGCACATTCCGGCCAGGGGCCTGCACTATTGCCGTTCCCAATGATGGTGTTGCGGTCGATGGTCGCGTTCGAGCCTAGCACACACATACCCGAGCGGCCATTGCGCTCAAAGGTATTCCCTTGCACCACGCCATAGCTGCCAAGCAGCAGCAGCCCCGAGTGCTGGTTGTTAGAAATAATATTGTTCGGGCCGATCGTATTATTACTGCCACCAATACGGATGCCGTTAGCCTGATTCCCCAGCTGTGTGCGCGCATCAGCCCCCACGCCCACTAAATTGCCCTGCACCCGGTTATACGGCGAATCGATGCGAATACCGCCCAGGCCATTGTAGGCCACGACATTGCCCGCCCCAGCCACCGTATCGCCCACCTGATTGTGCTGCGCGCCAACGGCGATCAGAATACCCTGGCGATAGTTACCCGCAGGCGCAATCCCGCTACTGTCGGTACCAATATAGTTGCCCAGAATCGCATTGCCGGTGCTATTTGCATCCGAAATATAGATGCCCTGCCCAAAGGCCGTGCCAGCTACGCCATTGCCCGAGATCAGGTTGCGGAGTGGTGCGGTGGTGCCGCCAATCTGGTTATTCTGCGCGCCACGCACGGCGAAGATGCCGCCACTCGCGTTGCCCAGCGGGGTTGTGCTGTCGGCGGCGAGGCCAATCGTATTCCCCACAACCGTGGCGTCGGTTGCGCCATCGAGGTACACGCCCACCCCATTGCCCGAAATGATATTGCCCTGGCCTGCGCCACCAATCGTATTGTTGTGCGCACCCGCACTGATCATCACCCCGGCAACTTTATTCGGTAGCGCCGCTTGCCCACTACTATCAACGCCAATCCAATTATTCGCAACACGGTTGCCCTGGGTAGCCGCACCGGTGATCAGAATGCCCGAATGCTCAGCGCCACCAATTAGGTTACGCGCATCGGCACCAGCGCCGCCAATGACATTATCGTGCGCGCCGTTACGCAGCTCGATGCCAAAATAATCGGCGCTTGAGGCAGACCGCCCATTAGGGCCAGTGCCAATATAACAACCAAGAATCTGATTCGCCGCCGCGTTTGCACCATCGAGCAGGATTGCATCATCGTAGAAGTTCATCAACGTCATTCCACGAATGATGTTATTCGGCGACGTAAGCGTAAACCCATTACTGAAACCAGCTGCCTCATACACGGCCATGCCATCAAGCACAATCCGCGGGTAGGTGCTTGTACCTGGCTGGCTGCGCCCATCGATAGTGAGGTTGCCACGCGCCAGCACTGGCAATGCCCGCGTGCCGAGGGTAATCGTCCAGATTCCGTTGGGGGCGCTATAGCCAGAATCAGTGGTGGGAATATTGAAGCCAATTGTCAGGGTATCGGTGACGGTTGAAGTATGCGCGGCCAGTAGCGCCTCGCGCAGCGACACCGCCCCATCGCTACCGGGTTGGGCCAGCAGTGTATCGAATGATGCGGTATTACCATCGACCCGATCGGATGTCGTGGTTACGGCGACGGTAGTACGCACCTGGAGCGGGCGAGCTACAGGCCGGGGCAATGATGCGGCGTAAACCGGTACCAGCGGCGGTACAGCTACACCGCAAAGTAGCATAAGCACATAGGCAATCAGCGCCCAGCGGGAGACGCCCCCGGGAATGTGGCGCTTCGTGGCCATTGAAAAACTCCTGGCGGAGCATGCGCGATCGCAGCGGATACTGAATGTGCAAGGATACTGCTGCAATCAGGCAAGACGCGGAGTGGGGAAATGCTCAATAAATTAGCCAACACAAATAAAAAGCACCAGCCGTCATCAACATAGATGCTGGGCATTTGTCCCCACAAAGGTATTGTTCCTGTCTATTATACTCGCTAGGAATCATGGTTTCAAGTTAACAAACGGTTTACAATTACTCCGCCGTGGTGCGTCCACTTACTCATGGCCGACAATCGGATGCAGTGTATATGGCGCTTCCAGATAGGCAAACTCTCGCTGAGGCAGCGTTATCGATAGCGCGCCAATTGCCACTTCCAGATGCGAAATCTTTGTCGCCCCACGAGGAGCGCGGTTACTGGCTGCTTCTGTAAGAGCCAGGCTAATGCAATCCCAACGATGAATCTAGTAGAGATCAACATATTCGGTGCCAAGCCGCTGTAAGCTCTTGTCGATCTCGCTGAAGATCGCCTTGCACGACAGGCCCGCGCCATTCAGGCCCTCACGCATTTTGCCGTGAAGTTAGTCGCAATCGCCACGTCGTCGCGCTGCGCGAAATCGTGCAAGGCTCGCCCACAGTTACGCCTCTTGCGTCAGTTTTATGGGTATGCACCCTACGAGCACGGCCCGATCCTCAATTGGCGCAGTCCGTGCAGCCGAAGCACTGATTGCGCCACCAATGTGTGGGCGTGCCTTATTGTGCCTTTGTGCCCACCTGGTATTGCTCGTCGCTGACTTTTTCCAGCCAATCAACCGTCTTCCCATCAAGTTCCTCTTGAATGGCGAAATGCGTCATCGCTGTGGTTGCGCTCGCGCCGTGCCAGTGCTTCTCGCCGGGCGGAAACCAGATCACATCACCGGGCCGAATCACTTCAATTGGGCTACCCCAGCGTTGCGCCAGGCCACAACCAGCCGTTACAATCAGGGTTTGCCCCAGTGGGTGGGTGTGCCAGGCGGTACGCGCGCCCGGCTCAAAGGTTACACTGGCACCGCGCACCCGCGCCGGGGCCGGAGCCTGAAAGAGCGGATCAACCCGGACTGCACCAGTAAAATATTCGGCTGGCCCCTTTCCCGCCGGGCGCGAACCATTACGCTGTATGTCCATGCGTGTGCTCCATTTCTTCGCTAACGGTCGATCATCGACATAGTGGTTGGGTTATAGCGGGGGCCAGCAATATTCCCCGGTGCCAGCGCTTCGTCGAGTACCTGCATTTGCGCGGCATCGAGCGCAATCGCAGCGGCAGCAATATTTTCCTCAAGGTATTTCACGCGCTTGGTGCCGGGAATGGGCGCAATATCTGGCCCTTTGTGCAGCAGCCAGGCCAGCGCGATCTGTCCCGGCTTGACGCCAAGCGATTGGGCGACTTCACCGACTACGGCGGCAGCGCGCATATTGGCATCGAAATTCGTGCCCTGGTAGCGCGGGTCGCCACGCCGGAAATCGCCTTCGGGGTAGTCTTCAGCACGCTTGGCCTCGCCGGTGAGGAAGCCGCGACCAAGCGGCGAGAATGGCACCAGGCCAATGCCAAGCTCGCGCAGCAGTGGGATAATATCGGCTTCGAGGTTACGCTCCCACAGCGAGTACTCGCTTTGTAGCGCCGACACCGGGTATACTGCATTGGCGCGCCGAATATTGGCAACCCCCGCTTCCGAAAGCCCAAAGAAGCGCACTTTGCCCGCCTGTACCAGCTCGCCCACCGTGCCCGCCACCTCCTCAATCGGCACGGCCGGGTCGACGCGATGCTGGTAGAGCAGATCAATGTGGTCGGTTTGCAGGCGTTGCAGCGATGCGTCCACCACCTGGCGAATATGTTTGGGGTGGCTGTTACGGCCAGTACCAACTTGCTTGCCGTTTTCGATGCGGAAGCCAAATTTCGTTGCGAGTACGACTTCATTGCGCCGACCCTTGAGCGCCCGCCCGAGCAATTCCTCGTTCGTATACGGCCCATACACCTCCGCCGTATCGAGAAACGTGCAGCCCAGATCAATTGCGCGATGAAGCGTTGCAATTGCCTCGCGTTCGTCGCGCTCTTCGGGCGTGCCATACGATGCGCTCATGCCCATGCAGCCCAGCCCAAGCGCCGAAACTACCAGGCCCTGTGTGCCGAGTGTGCGCGTTTGCATTATTCTGCTCCTTCGTATGCTATCAAGCGTCATAAATACTGCATATCACGGCCCCAGCATAGACTATACCATCATACGCGATGAAGCGTGTATGTATGGGTACGCACATACCTACAACGGGCGGTGAAGCCGAACAACGCGGCGCGCGGCACTGCACCACTGATAGCCCGCCAACGAAATCCGCCTCAGGAACGACTTTGTAGCGCTGTAAGCATGCTATACTAGGTGCAGGTAAGGGATGTGGATGTTGTAGATAATGTCTCCGTCTGGGTGCGACGAACGACCGCCGACCGGCGGATGAGGCGTCAGTCGTCAATGTGCAGCCGGAAAGAAATTCTGTACCATTGTACTCGTGAAACGGGAAGCACTCATGCAACGCTTAACCTTTGGGCCTGATGTCGTCGCTGAGCATAGGATGACTGCGCCCAGCGACAGGTAGAACCCGTTTCCCGAAACATGTGAACGTCGTGGGCCAGGGCGGCTCGCGGCGTTTTTGTTTATGCGCTGCCCCATCCTGGCCGGTACAAACAGGAGTACGCATGATCATCGCCGATATCAATAGCATTGCGCGGGCGCACGGCGGGCGCACCATTTTTAGCGATCTCAGCTGGACGATCCAGGATGGCGAGAAGATCGGGCTGGTTGGCCCCAACGGCATCGGCAAATCGACGCTGCTGCGCACACTGGCGGGCCTGGAGTCACCCGATGCGGGCGCGGTGGTGTTGCGGCGCGGCGCACGCGTGGCCTACTTGCCACAAGAATATGCCGGTGAGCCACGCCGCGCGGTGCTCGACGAGCTGCTGGCCGCACGCGACGACCTGCATACGCTTGAGCAGCGTATTGCTGCAGCCGAAGCACGCATGGGCGAGCCTGCCGTCGCCGCCGATATGGCCGCGCTCGAACGCGTGCTTGCCGAGCACGAACGCATGCTCGAACAATTCGCCGCGCTGGGCGGCCCGGCCCTGCATGGCCGCGCCGAAAGCCTGCTGCGCGACATGGGCCTACCCGAAGAGCAGTGGCAGCAGCCGATGGACGTGCTCAGCGGCGGGCAGCGCAAGCTGGTGGGCCTGGCGCGCTGCCTGCTGGCCGACCCCGACCTATTGCTGCTCGACGAACCCGACAACCATCTCGACATGGAGCGCAAAACGCTGCTTGAGCAGATCATCCGCGCATTCGACGGCGCGGTGATCATCATCTCGCACGATCGCTATTTGCTCGATGAGACGGTGGGCCTGATTGTCGAAATTGAGCCAGCCCGCGAGCAAAGTGCCCGGCTGCTGCGCTGGGAAGGCAACTACTCAGCCTATGTCACGCAGAAAGAGCTGGCGCTGCTCAAGCAACAGCAAGACTACATCGCGCAGCAGAAGGAAATTAGCCAGCTCGAAGCGGCGATTGCGCGCTTCAAACTATGGGCCAGCATTGTCGTCAACGAGCGCCATATTAAGCAGGCGCGTAACAAGCAGCGCCAGATCGACCGCATGGACAAGATCGAGCGGCCAGTGCTCGAACGGCGGCGCATCGCGCTCCAATTCCACCCGCAGCAGCGCGGCGGCGCAAAGGCGATTGATCTGCGCGGCGTTGACAAGGCATTTGGCGATAACATTATTCTGCTCGATGCGCGTGCAACCATTATGAACGGCGAGCGCGTGGGCATTGTTGGCGCGAATGGCGCAGGCAAATCGGTGCTGCTGCGCATGATTCTGGGCCAGCTCGCACCCGACCCCAGCTCATACCGTGGGCGTGCCGAAGATGCGATCTGGATCGGGCCGAGTATTCAGCTCGGCTTCTACGCCCAGCAGCACGAAACGCTCGACATGCGCAAAACACCAATTGAAGCGCTGCGCGATGTGCGCCCGATGTACGAAGGTGAGGCGGTGGCGAAGCTCGGTCGCTTTCTCATTCCCTACGCCGCCGCCCAGCAGCCAATTGCGCGCCTGAGCGGCGGCGAAAAAAGCCGGGTGCAGCTGGCCCGCCTGATGCTCACCGGCGCCAACTGCCTGCTGCTCGATGAACCAACCAACAACCTCGATATTGCCTCGGCAGAGGTGCTGGAAGGCGCGCTCGACGAATTCGCTGGCACCGTCGTGGTAGTATCGCACGATCGCTACTTCCTCGATCGCGTGGTCGATCGCATCTTCGAGGTGCGCGATGGCGAGCTATACGTGTATGAGGGCGGCTACAGCTATTATGCCGAGCAGCGCGCCCGCCAGCTGCGGCCTGCGGAGCCCACGCCAGCGCGCCCGCCCGGCGATGTAAAGGGAAAAAAGCAGGCGCCTATGACTCGGACGAACGGCCAATGACGAATGACGAACGCCGTCGCGCGCCATGCCGTCGTTCGTCATCTGTCCGTCGTCTCCGAGGGGATACGTTTCAGACATGCTCTGAGGCATCTGGTATACTGGCGCTACACAGCGCGCCGCCGCTGAAACGCAATTCAATGTAAACGATACCATTGTGAGGCCAGTAATGCACCTGCAAGAGCACTCTGTCCGCGCACCACTCGATCTGTTCCACCGCACCTATCATTCGCTATTGCGGAGCACTGGCGAGATCCAGATTCAGGCGCTGGTTGAGCAATACGCTGCGTTTGAGCCAAGCCTGCACCATCAGCTTCACGCAGCGACTCCCGACATGGCCGCACTCACCTACACATCGTTGCGCCTACCCAGCTGCATCGACGAAGTGCGCCTGGTGCTGATGGGCCAATCGCACGAGGTATTTGCGCGCCACGGCTATGGCGATGTGCTCACTTGGCAATCGGTGAGCGCGCCGGGGCGCCGCCGCAAGATGTTTTTCGATGGCAAAGACACGCTCGCTGTGCTGATCGCCAGCCCATCCGATGTCGATGACCTGATTCCGATCCTGGTTGCATTCCAGATCGAGTGGAACAAAATCCACACGCTGCTCGCCGATCACCACCTGATTGGCGGGCTTGAACGCCTACGCGACAACATCGCTATTCCTACCGATGAGCAAACCGAACTCCTGGCCCGCGCTGGGATTGCCCGTGACGATGTGGCACGGCTGCGCACGATCTGGGGCGACCAGATGGCGGCGCGGCTGCTGCGGATTGGAACCTGGAAAAAGCGCTTTGCGGTGCGTATGCTCGGCGGCTCGCTGATGGATTACGAGCGCGCCACGCTGCGCTGGTGGTGGAAAATTGAGCACGAGCTTGAGCCAATCCGCTTCAGCCAGCACCCGGTCTATTTCGTTTCGAGCAACACCCACAGCCTGATCAACCTGCTCTCGGGCTTTGCGCTGCGCAATACCGACGAGCTGCTGAGCTTCATTCGCGGGCGCGACCACGGCGGGCTGCTGGCGGAATACGAGAAGATTGTTGATGAGCAGGTGCCCTCATCGCTCGAAAACTTTTTCTACTACGTACAGAAAAAATACCAATCCGACCCGGCCAGCGCCGAGTATTTCGCCCGCCGCGCCGCTGAAGAGCACGAGCTTGGCATTCACCGGGTACCGAGTAAATTTTATGTCGATGTTGATGCTCAGGTCATCGACATCAGCAAGCTCGACCCGGCGCGGCTCGATCCGCGCATCCGCGTGGCAGGTATTGAGGCACTACAGCGCAGCAACGCGCTGATCGTCAATATTGATTACCCGCTTGGGCTGGCGGCCTACCATATTCTCAAGATAATCGGGCGCACGGTGGGCGAGCTGCGCGGCGTTTACGTGCTCGGCAAGGCCGCCACCCTCAACGGCAAGATCGGCGATGTGCTTATTCCCAATATGATCTACGACGAGCACACCGACAATATTTATAGCTTCGCGCCCGCCTTCAGCGCCGCCGATGTTGAGCCGTACCTGGCCCACGGCAGCGTGCTCGACAACCAGAAGGCGGTGACCTCGCGTGGCACCTTCCTGCAAAATACTGCCTTCCTCGATGCACTCTACCGCGATTTCTTTACCGATGTGGAGATGGAAGGCGGCCCCTACCTGAATGCCATTTATGAGCACACCTTCGCCGAGCGCTACCCCCAGGATGAGAATGTGAGCTTCTTGCGCCCGCCGTTCGACCTGGGCTTTTTGCACTATGCGTCGGATACACCGTATAGCAAGGGCATGAACCTCGGCTCGCGCAACCTCTCCTACTTCGGCATGGATCCGACCTACGCCACATCACTGGCGATCGCCCGGCGCATTCTGCAACAGGAAGTGGCGCGGCTGGGCAGCGAACAATAGGCGGCAAGTGGCAGGCGACAGGCGGAATACACAGGAATACGTTCATCCTTCGCCAGCCCCCACCTGCAACCTACGAGCCATTCATACGTATTTTCTTGTGAGAGAATACAAGCCTGCTACACATCAACGTCCATGCGTTTTTCAACCAACGAGCAGAGGAGCAGTTATGGTCTTTGCAGGATTCATCTTCGGCTTCATCGCCTGGTTTCTGGTGCGCTACCTAATCGGTGGCTTCTACACCGTGAACCAGAACGAGCGCGCGGTGAAAACCATTTTTGGACGGGCCGAGCGCCTGGGCAAATCGACGCTCGAAGACCCGTTCGCCGAGTACCTCCGGCCCGAAGAGCGCGAGCGCTACGCCTACCCCCAGGTGCGCGTTATTCCGCCCGGCGGCCCCTACTGGAAATGGCCGTGGGAGCGCATCTACAAGGTGTCGGTGGCAACGCAGACGGTGAACATGGCCTTCGACCCGGAAGACCCGACTGCAAACAAGCAGGGCACCGAGCTGGCCGCCGTCACCAAAGACCAGCTCAATATCGGCCTCACTGGGCAAATCCGCTACCGCGTGTGCGAGCGCAACCTGTATGCCTACCTGTTTGGCGTGAAGCAGCCGGTGGTGCATGTGCTCGGCTATTTCGTTTCGATTTTGCGTGAGCGCATTGCCAACTTCGAAGCGCCGCGCGCTGGCAACACCATGGACACCATTCAGCTCGATAGCAATATCGTCACTGGTGTGTCGATTAACGACCTGCGCAAAAACCTGCGCGATCTGAACGAGCTGATGGATCGTGAGTGCCTTTCGTCGGAAGCGCGCTATGGCATCACCTTCGATGCGTCGCTAATCACCGGCATCGACCCGCCGCCCGAGGTCGAATCGGCGCTAGCCGCCATCAACACCGCGCACAATCAGGTCTCGTCCGATATTAGCCTGGCACAAGCCTCGGCCGACCAGAAGATCGTGCAGTCGCGCCGCGCCGTTGAGATCGAAACGCTCAAGGCCCAGGCTGAAGTTGAGCCATTGCGGGCGCTGGCTGCCCAGCTGGCCGAGCTGAAACGCAACGGCCCGCGCGCGCTGGAGCTGTACCTGCGCAATGTGCGGCTGCGGCTGTATAACCAGGCCCAGCGCGTCATTCTGGAGGTAAAGGAATGAACTTCATTATTACCGCATTCGTCACCTTCGTGCTGAGCTTTCTGCTCGTGCCGATTGTGCTGGGACTGGCGCGCATGTTTGGCCTGTATGCGATTGTGCAAGAAGGCACCTGCCATGTGTATGTGCTGTTCGGCAAGGTGCTGGCTGTACTCCGCGAGCCGGGGCTGTACTTCCTGCCTGCCAAACTAGGGCCAGCGGCGTTTATCATCGGCTTTGCCGGGCGCCGCCACGTGCTCGATATGCGCCGCGACCAGGTATACCTGCGCTCGCAGCCGGTGAACTCCGAGGAAGGCGCGCCAATGGGTATCGGCATCTGGTACGAAATGTTCATTAGCGACCCGGTCGCTTACTTGTTCAAAAATGCCGACCCGCGCGGATCGTTGGCCGCGAACGTCAGCAACGCGGTGGTGCGCAACCTCAGCAACATGCCGCTGGCCGACATGCTTGAGACGCGCCATACCATGAGCCAGGCGGTGCGCGCCGAGGTATCGCCCAAATCGCACGAGTGGGGCTACCAGCTTGGTTCGGTGTATATCCGCAAGGTGCACTTCCGCGATGAGGGGATGATTCGCCAGATCGAGGCAAAGGTAGTAAACCGGCTGCGCCAGGTGACATCGGCGATTAAGCAGGATGGTGCGAACCAGGTGAGCATCATCACCAGCACCGCCGAGCGCCAGGCTGCGGTTGAGTTCGCCAAAGCCGAGGCAATGCGGCCCTCGATTGTGGGCGCGGCGCTGAACGAGATTGCGCGCGACCCCGAGGTGGCCCAGGCGCTCTTCGAGATTTTGGAGAACCAGCGCCTGACCGAGGGCAAAGTGCCAATAACGCTGGTGCCGCCGCGCAGCGAAATTATGACGCAGCTGCTGGCCAGCCAGCCCACACAGCCCACGCCACTAGCGCTGCCCGCTAGCCCACCGCGACTGCCCGACGGGCGCTAAGCCTACGCAATCTGCGTGATTCTTGCAGTGCGCTTTATGTTTGTGTGTGCGGTGTTTCCGCGCGGAGCGCGGAAACACCGCACACACAAACATGCTGCCGCAGGCAAAACGCCGCCCAGTGCGCTGCCGAACAACGCACCTGCGTAACTCCTAGTAATATCATTGCACCAGGTTGATCGCAAAGGTACCAAAATAGCCCGAAGTATTGCCGGTGATTGGGCCAGGCGCACTGTAATAATTAACGAGTTCGCCTGTTACCTTTGTACCGCTAATACTAATAAGCTTCACTGCAATGAAGCCGCGAATATTCTTGAGCGATGACGTCGGGCTACCCTCATTCTCATACACCGGAAACAACACAACCGAACGCCCGGGTGTATCGATATGCCACTGCACTGCCGCGCGCAACGAGTTAGAAACCGGCACTGCAATAGTCTGCTGGTTGATATTACTTACCACCCGATGCGATGAACCTTTACACCACCAGTAGCTAAGGTTATCCTCAGGCGTATTTTCATCGTAGCTATCGCAGGCGCTGGCGCTGCCAAGCGCTGGAATCGACCCACCAGGCTTCAACGTCATTTGCCGCAGGTCGGTCGTGCCAATCAGCGGGCGGGGCGAGGCCGCGGCGCTGTAGTTCGTGAGTGAAGGTGTTGCATTGAACATGTCAATATCCCACCGCTCACCAACTGGGCGGCGCGACCATTCGGAGCCAGCCGGTTGGCGAATGGCGAGCGGCACAAGATCAGCACCACTGGCCCCACCTAGTGGCCCGACTAATGCCAGACCATATGCTTCGACATTAAAGGTTTCGTAGCCAATGATTTGCATAAAGAAGGTATCAAAAGTGTAGTGAACATCCAGCGAAATACCACGGATCGAATTAGAATCCAGGCTATAGATATCGATATTTGAACTCCAATTACTATTGTGTGGAATCGCGCTGCCCACCTTCAAGCCATTTTGCCCAATATAATAGGCTTCCCAGGTCAATGCCGATGTACCGCCGCCACTCGGCAGTTGTGCATTCAAGTAACTATCGATCGCGTCGTACACATTACTATTGTGGCGTTTCGAGCTATCTTTGTTCCCTTCGAGGAGCGCGCGCGCGCCTGCCATTGCAGCAGCATCGGCAGCGATATTTGCACGGCGACGTTGCGCAAACGCATTGGCACCATCCACCGCCAGCCCTACCATTACGACGATGAGCACCAGCACAAGCGCAGTAAGCACAATTGCCTGGCCTGGCTGGTGGGCATGCCGTGCAGACGTACACATGTTATGAGCGGCTGCCAATTGGCGTGTTGCCGAGGTAGTGCGATTGTATGCATTTCTCATTGTATTCCCCTCAGCATCCTAGCTGCGGTACTACCGTTTGGCTACGTAGGGTTACCTGCATACCAGGCACAAGATAACTAAAGAGCAGGTTGTGCAGATAGGTTGCGGTGATGACGGTTTGTTTATTACCAAGCGGGTCGGCCACACACTGACTCACCACAATACTTACCTTTTGAATAAATTTGCGCTGCGCTAGCTCGTTTTCCACCTGTCTTTGAATACCAGCAGGGTTGTAAGGATGCTGAATGGCATAATATCCGCCCTCAGCTACCGCATTGCGCAGGGCAATTTGCGACGAAAAAGCTAGTGCGAAATCAACCCCGCCTAACAACAGGGTCAATAGCAACGTTGCCACCAGTGCAAATTCTATGAGCGATTGGCCAAGCTGCCGCTTCTTCATACTTTCCCTCGCGGTACCGTTGCCTTCTGGTTAGCAGAACGATGGAACCCCCGGCGATGTGGAAACTGGAACGTTGCTATCACCAGGCGCAGTGGTATACCCCGGCACCACAATTGCTGGGTAGCCAATCTGCAGCTGATCCGACACGGTGTAGCCCGACATACCACAAATCTGCGCCACTCCATTCGCGTCGGTGGTAAGGGTAAGCGGTGTTTGCGCTACACCATTTTTTGCGCGGTAGATCGTAATAGTAACCCCGGCAATTCCTTCGCCAGTGAGCGGGTTATATACCTGCACCTGAATATAGAAGGGGGCGGGTGTACTGCCGCCATTGGTTACGGTGTATTTCTGCGGAATTACGCTAATTGCCAGCGGCTGCGGTGTCGGTGTGATGGTTGGCGTGTTCGTTGCCAGTGGTGTATTGCTCGGTGTTGGCGTATCGCTCGGCGTCGGCGTGATGGTTGGCGTATTCGTGGGCGTGCGCGTATTTGTTGGCGTACGCGTGTTTGTTGGTGTGCGCGTATTACTCGGCGTCGGCGTGTTGCTCGGCGTCGGCGTATTACTCGGTGTTGGCGTATTGCTCGGTGTTGGCGTGATTGTCGGCGTGTTACTCGGTGTCGGCGTGTTACTCGGTGTCGGCGTATTACTCGGCGTCGGCGTATTACTCGGCGTCGGCGTGTTGCTCGGCGTCGGCGTGTTGCTCGGCGTCGGCGTCATCGTGCTCGTGGCGGTGCTCGTGGCGGTATTTGTGGCCGTAGCCGTATTGCTCGGCGTCGGCGTGTTGCTCGGCGTCGGCGTGTTGCTCGGCGTCGGCGTGTTGCTCGGCGTCGGCGTGGGCGGAATAGGGGTTGGCGTTGGCACAAAACCCGATGTAACCTGGCAGCCAGTAGTAATCGTGCGACTCGCCACCGCATTCACGTTCACCTGCGGAATAAACTGCCGGGTGAGCGGGTCGATTGGATCGAATGAATATTGCACAGTCACCGTCACCGGGTCGCCAAAGCTCTGGCGATCGCCAAAACTGCCACTATAGCCTAATGGTAATATCGGCAGCGGCAAGGCGGCGCTGGTATCAACCGATGCACTGACATAATCAAGTTTAGGCGTAATTAACGTTTTGTCGACTAATGCAACGACACGGGCGCGCGTATCTTCGCGAATAGCAATATAATCTGCCCCGGTTGTATTGTTGGGGCAGGCATGCACTGCCGCCGAGCGTGCACCTTCGCGCGCAGCATTGTGTACCTCGGCATAGATGAACAGAATATAGCCCATCTCGATGATACCAATAATGAGCAGCAAGAGCACTGGTAACACCAATGCAAATTCAACCATGCTCTGCGCGCGCGGGCTTCGATGCGTCTGGTATTGCGCTTGCATCGCCTTACTCCTTACCGCTCCCCTTGTAGCTACCCTGCTGGGCAGTTCATGGTATGATGCGCCTGCGAACGAGCCGATACCCACGAAAGGAGCATTTCACATGGAAATTAAATTCACGCCTTGGCGAATGGCATATATTCAAAGCGCCGATACACCTGCGCATACGGGCTGTGTGCTTTGTGCCAACGGGCAGGCCGAGCCTAGTGCAACCAATCTGGTGCTGTATCGCGGCACCAGCTGCTATGTCTTAATGAACTTATACCCATACAACACCGGGCATCTCATGGTTGTGCCTTTCCAGCATACCGCCGATCTGCCAGGCCTGTCAGGCGATGTTGCAGGCGAGCTATTTGCGCTAACACAGCGCAGTGTTACCATTCTTGGCGATGTATTACGGCCCCACGGGTTCAATATTGGAATGAACCTTGGGCAAACCGCTGGCGCAGGTATCGATACACACTTACATATGCATATTGTGCCGCGCTGGAACGGCGATGCGAATTTCATGCCCATTATTGGTGGCACAAAACTTGTGCCCGAAGCGCTCGAACAGACATATGCCAAGCTGCATCCCCATTTCGCGGCGTAACCACAGCCCGCTAGGCACAGCACAATCTAGCGGGCTGCGCCATGGATCTGGGGTTATGGCACAATCACGCCGACCATCGTTCCATTATGCTGCCGCAATTCCACGGTTGCCGGGTGCGCGCCTTCAACTGTTACGCCACTTACGGTCAGGGGCTGTGCCCCGTTAACCTCAACACTGTAGCGGCCAGCTGGCAGCGTTGTGCTAGTGCCAATTGCCCCGCGGTAAACCTCCTGGCCCGCGTCATCACGCACGATATACTCGGTGAGCGCCGCCTGGTGCAGAGCACTGGTGAGCTGCTGCGCATCGGCAGCATCGAAGTAGCGACCACCGCCAGCCTGGGCAATCGCCGCCAGGCGGGCCGATGTAGTACCGTTGACGCTAAAGCCAATGACATCGATCGTGAGCTGCGGAGTATTAGCACGAAGCTGCTGGGCCACGGCTACCGGATCGGTGCGGCAGGTTTCTTCGCCATCGCTCACTAGAATGATATGAACAGCCCCCTGCGCTCCTTTGATATCACCGGCCACCAGCCGAAGCGCCGCGCCGGTTGGCGTTTGGCCTAGCTGCACCGGGTTGATTGCATTGATGCGCGCTACCATGTTGGTACGATCGAGCGGGCCGAGCGGCACGACCAGCTCAATATCGCTACAATCGGCACCACGACGATGCCCATACGCGCGTAGCGCAACATTGGTAGTGGTGGGTAGCTGGTTAATCAGGTTCGAGAGGGCGTCGTGCGCAATATCGATGCGGCGCTGATTGCCAATAAATGCGCCCATACTTCCCGACGAATCGAGGATCAGCTCGATATTATCGATTGCGGTGGTGGGCGGCGCATCGGCGGCCAGGCGCACCACCAGCTGGCCTGGTTCTGGCGGCGTGGTAGGCGCAGCAATTGGCGTATCGGCTGGGATGGGTGTGCTCGTCGGCGCAGGTGTAGGCAGCGAAATCGCGGGGGTGGGCACAGCCGCGCCAATCGGCGACTGAGCTACAGTTGGGCGAAGCGCTACCAGCAGCAAGCCCAGTAGTACCAGCGCAGGCACCGCCGTAATAAAGCGTGGCCGCAAAAAGGTGCGGTATTTGGGCGGCAATACGCCCTCGGGAGCCTCAGTGCGCTCGATCTCTATCTTCAGCTTAGCATCGGCCAGTAAGCTCTCAACCTCAGGGTACGCATTGCTCAGTGCCTGAAGTTGCGTGAACATGTCGGAAGCAGCGCGCCACTCACCTGCGCGGTAATGGGCTAAACCACGCGCATACAACTCTTCAGGGAGGTTGAACTGTGCATCATTCATGGATGACCTCTGTACGCCACGAGCAGAGTGGCAACTATTAATAGTTTTTCGCTTGTTATGCCTGTGCCTCCAGCAGCACGGCACCTTGTCAATGCTTCTGCTGTGGGCGCTCCGCTAGCATATACTCTTTATAGCCCACCAAACGACGTGATAAGATCGGGAACGGCTGGCCCCAGCAATACGGCAAAGATCGATGGGAAGATTAAAAACACCAGCGGTATCATCATTTTCACCGGGGCCTGGTTCGCGCGCTCCTGGGCACGCTGGCGGCGTTTTACGCGCAGCTCTTCGGCTTGCACGGTTAGCACACGGCCCACGCTTACGCCCATCGACTCAGCCTGGTTGACCGCCGACACAAACGTATTAACATCAAGCACACCTGTACGTTCGCCCAGCCCGGCCAGTGCTTCGCGGCGCGACTGCCCCATGCGCATATCGCTCAGTGCGCGGCTAAACTCGGCGGCTAGCTCGTTATCCCATTTGCTCGTAATTTCTTGCATCGCGCTCTCGAAGCTCAAACCAGCCTCGTTCGCAATCACCAGCAGATCAAGCGCATCGGGCAGCGCATTGGTTATCGCAAGCTGGCGCTGCGACACAAGCCGCGAAAGCCAGAAATCGGGCAGTGCAAACGCGCAGAAGGCGAGCATTCCAAGCATCAGTATATTGAAGAATGTGGCCGGGTAATGCGTCAGGTAGGCAAACACAAGCACCAGGCCCACCGTCAACATCATTACTAGCCCCTTCACCCCAACAAACGCCGTCGGCTGGATATTTGATGGATTCCCGGCCATAACCAGGCGCTGCCGCAGCACATTCATCCGTGTTTGCGGCAACATCCAAACAAACAAACGTGCAGCCCGCTGTGCCAGTGGCAACACTACGCGCTCGCTGAATGGCTTCGATAATTCAAGCTCTTTGAGCGTTACCTGCTGAGCCAGTTCCTCGCCCGCTAAATACAAACCCAGGCGCTGATTCAGCTGCTTATCGCGGCGCGTTGCTAACACAGCCATAAACAGCATGCTCGCGCTCGCCGTTGCCATCAGGCTGAGCAGAATAATCATCAGCATGGCGCAACCTCACACCTTAATATCAACAATTTTGCGAATGACCAGGAACCCCATGATCCAGAAGATCGCTGCGCCAATTGGAATACAGAGCGTCCAGCCCGGTAAAAACAGTTTGCTCATATACTTCGGGTTAATTGCAAAAATGATCAGCGCCAGTCCAATTGGTAGAAAGCCAATGATATAGCTCGAAATGCGCTGCATCGAGGTAATCACACGCACATCACGCCGGAGCCGGGAACGCTCGCGAATAGTATTGCTGATGGTGTCGAGCATTGTAGTAAGGTTGCCGCCCACGCGCGCATGGATTTTGATGGCTGTAACCGCCAGATCGAGATCTTCGCTTTCCATACGCACCACCAGGTTATCGAGCGCCTGCGGAAGCGTAAGCCCAAGCTGAATTTCCTTACCAACCCGCAGCAGCTCGCGCTTGGTGGGTTCGGGGGCGTCTTTTGCTACCTGGGCAATCGACTGCAACAGGCTAAAGCCACCGCGCATTGAGGCCGCAACCAGCGCTAGCGTCTCGGCCAGCTGGTCGCCAAAGGCGCGATTACGCTGCACCCGTCGGCGGCGCAACCAGAAAATTGGGATGATATAGCCCACAACGATCGCAGGCGGGATCGCAAGCAGCGAGCGCCAGATAAACATCGCCACAATCGCCAGCACTAATGGCACAGCAACGCGAATCAGCAAGTACTCGGGCACAGTGAGCGGTAGATCAGCTTGCCCAAGATCTTGCTCAACCCGTTCGGCGAAGCTCTGCCGTTTAATCGCTTCATTAAGCCGCTCGGCAAACGCTGGCAGGGCAGTCGGCGTTTCGGCAATCGGCTCGGGGGCAGTAATAACATCGTCGACAAGGTAGGTATTCAGGCGTGATTCGACCTTCATATCGCGCCGTAAAATACGCCGGAGGCCGAACAAGAACGCCAGCATGCCAACACTTGCCACCAATGCCGCGCCAATGGGTAAGATGCTGGTGAGAATATCCATAGTGCCTACCCTTTACCCTCGCCCCATTGGTGCTACACCAAACACCTGCGGCGGCAGTGTAATATTGAGCTGCTGCAACCGCTCCATAAATCGTGGGCGAATACCAGTAGGTACCATTCGCCCAACGATCCGCCCCTCGTGTATGCCCTGCCGCTGAAATACAAATAAATCCGACATCGTAATTGCCTCGCTGCCCAATCCGGTTAGCTCAGATACATGGGTAATGCGGCGCGAACCATCTTGCATGCGTTCGAGCTGAACGATAATATTGATCGCCGAGGAGATTTGCTCGCGAATGGCGCGGATGGGCAGATCCATGCCCGCCATCATCACCATTGTCTCCATACGGTGAAGCGCATCACGCGGGCTATTCGCGTGCAGAGTCGTCATCGAGCCATCGTGGCCGGTGTTCATCGCCTGCAGCATATCAAGCGATTCGCCCGCGCGGCACTCGCCAACAACGATGCGGTCGGGGCGCATACGCAGCGCGTTTACCACTAACTCGCGGATGCCGATCTCGTTACGGCCCTCAATATTCGCCGGGCGCGATTCGAGCGTTATGACATGACGCTGCTGTAACTGAAGCTCGGCCGCATTCTCGATCGTAATAATGCGCTCATCTTCCGGAATAAACGACGAAAGCACATTCAGCAGGGTGGTTTTTCCGGTGCCGGTGCCGCCCGAAACAATCACATTCAGGCGACCAAGCACGCAGGCGCGCAAAAACTCGATCAGCTCGGGGGTAGCACTACCGCGCCGCACCAGATCGGCACCCGAAAGTGGATGCTTGAAAAATTTACGGATGGTGAGCGAAGGCCCATTCAAACACAATGGCGGAATGATCGCATTGACACGGCTGCCATCGGGCAAACGCGCATCGACCATCGGCATCGTTTCATCGCAGCGGCGGCCCAGGGGTGAAATAATCCGGTCGATGATGCGGCGTACATGGTTCTCGTCGGCAAAGCGCGCATTGGTTTCTACCAGTCTGCCCTCACGCTCGATCCAGATCTGGTCGGGGCCATTGACCATAATTTCGGTTATGCTTTCATCCGACAGTAATGGCTCAAGCGGGCCAAACCCAAGCATTTCGGCCTGCGATAGGCGCGCCAGCCGCATCCGCTCACGTTCGGATACAACCCGACCGCTCATCTCTAACTGCTCATTCACGAGCGTCGCAATGCGGCGGTTCAGGTATTCCGGGTCGCGGCCATTATTCACCGCATTTGATTCTGAAAGCAGCCGCGACTGCACCTGCTCAATTAGCTCACGATCCTCGCGTGAGATCCCACCACTCGGTACTGGCGGCTCGGCGGGCGCTGGCTTCGGCTCAACCATTACCGGTGCGTCGGCCACAACTGGTTTCGTTTCATTTGGGCTAGCTGCTGGGCGCGTAAAGCGAATACGATTCATTGCACGCTCTCCTTATGCCTCACGCCGCACAAACCGAAATAGCCCACGCCGCTCTTTCTCTTCGGTCGCCTCTGGTGATTTTGCAGCCCGATTGTTTGGCGTCAGCGAAAGTGGGTTCACCTGATCGCCCGCGACATGCGCCGCCAACTTAAGCAGGCTCTGCCCCACCCAACTTTGGGGATGCGAAAGCACAATTGGCACGCCGCGATTGATGCTATAGGCAATCAGGCGACCTTCGCTGGGGATATTTGCCCCAACCTGATGGCGCAAGTGCTGCTGTACATCCTGAAGCGCAATGTTATCGACGCTGGGAAAACGATTGAGCACGAGCGTTAGTCGGCCTTCTACCAGGTTTTGCGCGCGCGCGAATTCAAGGAATTGCTTGGTATTGCGTAATGCTGGCACTTCAGGTGTCGTCACCACCAATATTTCGTTCGCGCGCCGTAGCAGGGCACCAACCACATCATCGAGAAACGACCATGTATCCACTATCACGTAATCGTTGCGTTCAAGCAGCCGATCGAGGATGATATCAATCTGGTCGGTAGACACATCGCCCGCCGCTTCAGGCGAGGTAGGTGCAAGCAATATCTGCAAGCCCGAGCTGTGTTGCTGAAGCACTGGTGCCAGCATCGTATCGTCAATTTCATCGACACGTGGCAATAAATCTTGAATGGTATACTTCGACCAGATGTTGAGCTGTACCCCTGCGCCACCAAATTGCAAGCTACAATCGGCGAGCACCACCCGGCCAGCACTCATCTGGCGTAGCGCCACCGCCAGGTTGGTAGCGATAGTTGTTGTACCAACCCCACCCTTGGGCGAAAATACCACCACCAGCTTGCCTTTACCAGCGGCCTGGCTCCCACTACGGTGGTCGAGCGCATAGGTACGCCGATCGGCCTCGATCGACAGCAGCGAGCGAATACTCTCGAGCAGTTCGGAATACTGAAACGCACCGCGCACCATGACATCGCGGGCACCCGCAGCTACCAGGCGGCGGAGTGCACCAACATCGGGCTTGGGAACGATCGCAATACACATTGTTGCTGGCACCGTCGAGAAGATCTGGCGCACACACGCTTCAGCCTGCTCGGAATCACGATCAACAATCACGATCGTCGGGTGTGCCTGACGCACTAGATCGAGCCCGGCCTGCACCACGCCAACCACATCAACCCGCGCAAAACCTGCCTGATTCGCCAGGCGCTGGCCCCACTCCTGATCTAATCGTTCAGGTGCGGTAATGACGACAATATGCACCGATGAGTCATCCAACATAGCGCGAATCCTTTCTAGGATTGGGTGAAACGCTCTATTACTGCTGGGAAAGGTAGCGCTTCGAGAATTCCAGCCGGTCGATCGAGGGAACGGTAAACGGATCCTGATTAGTTGGCGAGCGCAACGTAAAGTCAATCGTGCCGCCCGAATCTTTTGCGTATTTCAGCACCACCGCATCGGCCGGGGTTACACTGCATAGCAATGCCGTTGGTGCGCCTTGCTCTTTGCCTTCTTCCTGTTTGGCGGTGCGTAATACCTTAAAGATTTCAATATTCTGTAGCGTGATCATGGTCGCTTTTCCCAGGTCTTTCTCCGTATCATCGTTACGAATCTCTTTAAGCGGTAAGGTGATATACAAGTCGACGTGATCACCATCCTGCAAAATATCGCTTTGGCTCATCAAATCAACAATTGGGAATGCAAATAACACAAAACCTTTTTTGATCTGCTGGCTCAAGCCCGAGCCTTGCCCACCAACGAATTGGCCGGGCGCGAATGTTTCGCCCTGTGCCACTGGCCGCACTAATACGCGCTGATCGAGCATCGTAGTGTCGGTTATGGCGGTTAGCGGCACAAGATCAAGCGGGAATTCCTTCATCACATAATCTTCGGTGCTCAGGGTTGCCCCTGCTTCTAGCGGGCGCGCGGCAACTGGTAGCGGCATAGTGGGCGGCGGCGCATATTTCTGAAGCGCACTTTGCTCGGCCTGCTGCGCATTAATTGTGTTCTGGCGCTGAAGGTACATAAACACCATCACACCGGTACTGAGCGCCAAAACTAAACCCAAGACAAAGAAAATCCAACCTCTACGTCGACTCACGAGCGGGCCTCCCTTCGCACGGCGTGCAGGCATCTAAGCCGTAGCATCGCTTTCAACAAAGCTAGCATCAGCATAACGACAACCAGGTCAACGCATATCGCATTACTATACGCAGTCTAGGCGTATACATTACAAGGCGAGAATACGCTGGGTGTTAAAACCAAACGGGATTTACAAACTAGATGAGCTTGCGCCTGAATAAGTGACTCTATTTCCAAGACATGCAATAACTAGACCGGGTATAAATTATTTTTGATACGCAAATTAAAAGGAACAAAAAATTTATTACTACAAACCTTTATACTTTTATATTTCATCACATTCGGTGTACTATAACATCGATAATGATTTGATTCGTTGACAATATCTGTAATCGTGCTGTAATGTTACGTCATTTTAAGCGCATTATTATAATCTAGAGAAAATTCTCCCAATAAAAAACACGTCGCAAGCCTATAAGCTTACAATGTGTTAATATAACAACTCGATTATCTAGCGAACAGAAGTGTAGTGGGAACTACAATCGATAATTTATAACAACATATCGTTTACAAGCCGTACAAACTGATCAACTTCAAACGGCTTTTGCAAAATCACGGCACCATCGGCTTCCATATCGGCAAACCATGGCTTGCGATTAAGCGCTGTCATAATGAAGACGGGGATGCCTTCATCTTGAAGCTCTTCCTTAATGAGGTGGAAGGCTTCGACACCATCCATCTGTGGCATCATAATATCGGAGACAACCAGATTGGGCTTGAGCGTTCGTATTTTCTCAATACCCTCCTGGCCATCGTTTGCTAAAATGACCTGGTACCCGGCCTCACGCAGTGCGATTTCAAGCACTGTCTGCATGGCTAAATCGTCGTCTATGATTAAAACCGTGCGTTTTCGCTTCATACTTTGACTCCCTTACGTCGGCAAGACCAAGACGGCGCGCGGCGCTATTATACCAGAAGATACGAGCATGCTATACGTATGGGTTACGCAGGCCATTCGCCTATTTTGTGACAAACTCGTTATCTCAGGGCGTAGCGCCCAGCCACCTATCTGCGTTTACTACATAAAGCATATAAAAAATCGTGTGTATGTTTGTGTGGAGGATCCCAAATGCAGCGAAATTCAATCATCCTTGTGGCCGTAGTGTTTTGTGTTATTGCTATTGTGACCGGGTATATCGTTACTGGCATGTCTTCGCCAAAAGGTGGTAGCATCAGTGCCCAGGCGGGCAGTACCGCCGTAGCGACCGCCGCAACTACCAATACGAGCCAGGCGCCGAGCACAGATGCAACTGCTGCGCCATCACCAACCCAGTCCAGCCCCGAGGCAACAACCGAACCAACCAGCGATGCGCAACCAACGGCAGCGCCCGAACCAACCGCTGCTCCTGAACCAACCGCTGCCCCGACGGCTGGTAAATTTGTTGAATATACGGTGCAACGTGGCGATGAGCTTTTAGCAATTGCTAAAAAGTTTAATGTTTCGGTGAAAGACATCCTCGCAAATAACGATATTCCCAACCCCGATAGCTTGCGTGTAAGCCAGGTACTGCGCATTCCAGTACAATAAACGTACAGATTCAACGAAATTTGGTGCAGGGCAGCGCAGGCTGCCCTTTTTGTATGCCTGCTATATCGACCGATCACATATTCTCAAAAACGTGCTACCATAGACGCGGTATCCTACAAGGCCAGCTACCATGAAGGAGCCTGGTATGGATCGCGCGAATCTCATTGCCGAGCTGAAGCGTGTTGTTGGCGCACGCGCCGTCGTTGACGATGCAGCGGCACTTATGACGTATGAGGCCGATGGCTGCGTGATGGATTTGCATGCGCCAACGCTGGTGGTGTTACCCGCCACCACCGAACAGGTGGCCAATGTGGTGCAGCTCGCGCAGCGCGCCCGCATCCCAATTGTGCCACGCGGCGCAGGCACCGGGCTGGCTGGTGGAGCCACGCCCATGCAAGGTGGTATCGTTATCGCTACAACGCGCATGGATCAGGTGCTCGAAGTCGATGCGCGGAATCGCCGCGCCCGGGTGCAGCCCGGTGTTATCAACTGGGAACTCAGCCAGTACCTCGCGCCCTACGGCTACCAATTCGTCCCCGATCCTTCCTCGCAGCGCGCCTGTACTGTGGGCGGCAACATTGCGAACAACAGCGGCGGCCCACACTGCCTCAAGTATGGCACCACTACCGACCATATTCTTGCACTACGGATGGTGCTACCCGATGGCAGCGTCATCTGGACAAGCGATGGCAGCGCCGACCGCATTGGCTACGATCTTCAGGGCGTGCTTACTGGCAGCGAGGGCATGTGCGGCGTCATCACCGAGGCATGGGTACGGCTCACGCGCCTGCCCGAAGCACAGCGTGTGGTACTGGCGCTGTTCCCCGATATTCCCTCGGCTTCGCAAACGGTTTCAACCGTGGTTGCCCGTGGGTTCCTCCCCGCTGCGCTCGAAATGATGGATCAGCTGGCGATTAAGGCTGTCAACGGGATGTATCGCCTCGGGCTGCCCGAAAGCGCTGGCGCGGCGCTGCTGATTGAGCTTGATGGCGTCAGCGACGGCCTCGACGACCTGCTGGCCGAAGTGACTGGCACATGCCGCGATTTCGGCGCGATGGAGGTACGGCCCGCCAAAACCCCCGAAGAACAGGCCCAGGTGTGGGCCGCGCGCAAAAATGCCTTCGGCGCGATGGGGCGCCTTTCCCCCAGCTATTACCTGGTCGATACAGTGGTTCCACGGACACGCCTGCCCGCGACACTGGCGCGCGTTGGCGAGGTGTCGCAGGAATTCAAGCTGCCCATCGCGAATGTCTTCCACGCTGGCGATGGTAATCTGCACCCGCTCATTTTGTTCGATCGGCGCGACAAAAGCCAGCTCGAACGCGCGTTGCTGGCTGCCAACGCGGTGCTGCGCGAGTCGATCGAGCAGGGCGGCGTTATTAGTGGCGAACATGGGATTGGCGTAGAGAAGCGCGATTACATGACATTACTGTATTCGACCGACGACCTGGCCGCAATGGCGGGCCTAAAGCAATGTTTCGACCCTCACGAGCTGTTCAACCCTGGCAAAGTCTTCCCAGCTGGGCGTGGCTGCGGCGAGCTAGCGGCACTGCGTCGGAGCGGCCTAAACGCCGCTGATGTCGCTGGAACACCAGCTGGCGCATGGCTATAGCTCACTTGCCAGCTGAAAGAACGAGATCGTTATGACCAAGCCCGACACACTGGCCCGCGCGCTTGCCACGGTGGTAGCGCCAGAATATGTCCAAGCCGACCCGGTGGCCTGTGCCCCTTACCAGATTCATGGCATTGTACCAGGCTGCACTATTGCCCCCGCCAGCCTTGAAGAGCTGGCGGCGGTGCTGCGACTGGCGCAGGAGCATGGTGCAGCAGTAGCGCCCTGGGGCGGCGGTACGCAACAGCTACTAGGCCACCCGCCTGCCCGCCTTGATCTTGTCGTGCGTACCGAGCGCCTGAGCCAGGTGCTTGAACATGAACCTGCTGACCTGACCATTTCAGTCGGCGCGGGGCTACCCATCGGTGCATTACGCGATTATCTTGCCCCACACCGCCAGATGCTGCCGCTCGATCCACCGCTACCCGCCCGCGCTACTATCGGTGGGCTGCTAGCAACCGCCGCTGACGGCCCGCGACGGCTGGGCTATGGCACACTGCGCGAGCTATTGATTGGTATCACGGTGGTTGAGGCGGGCGGGCGTATCTCACGTGGCGGCGGCATGGTCGTGAAGAACGTCAGCGGCTTCGATATGATGAAGCTCTACCATGGCAGCTTCGGCACATTAGCCATCATTGCCGCCGCTAATTTCAAGCTATTGCCCCTACCACGCGCTGCCACAACACTGCTTTGCCGCTTTGGCCAGCCCGGCGCTGCATTCGCAATGCTCGATGCCCTGCACCAGACACAGCTTACCCCCACGGCTGCCGAATACCTTAACCAGGCTGCGCTGATGGAGCTGGGCTTCGAGGGAAGCTGTGCGCTGGCATTGCGCGCAGAAGGGCTACCTGCCGCCGTTGAGCGCCATATGACCGATATGGCCACGCTTGCCGAGCGGCACAGCGCCAGCGGCACCGAACGGCTCAACCACGAGCAAGAAGCCGAGCTATGGCTGCGCATTGCCGACTTATCACAAGCCACCGAGCTGCCTGCCAATACTGTCCTGGTGAAGCTTGTGGGGCAACCCGCAACCATCGAAACGACTGTTGCGCAGGTAGAAGCGTTCGCACAGACGCATGGTGGGCAAGCCCTGATGAGCGCGCGTGCACTGAATGGCATTGTGTATGCGCGACTACCCGTGCCCGCACAACCACAGGCGCTGGCAGCGCTACCAGGGTTGCAATGGGCAGCAGGCACCGCCCCGGATTTACCATACTGGGGCACCGAGCCTGCCGGGTTCACCCTTATGCAGCGCATCAAGGCCGAATTCGACCCTGCCGGGCAGCTTAACCCTGGGCGATTTATTCCAGGAATATAGCAACCGGCTGGCGAGCCTGGCTCAATGGAATACGAAAACAATACCGTTTCTGCCGCTTATCTGCCTAAATACATCATATGATAACAAACGACATTCTTGGCCTGGTCGCCTCCTACGTCTATGCCATTGGGCTGATTGCACTGGCCGAAGTGCTGCGCCGCACCATAAAACTACCCCAAGATCTGACGCGGAAGCTGGTGCATGTCGGCGCAGGCATGTGGGTGTTCGGCACGCTGGCGCTATTCGATCACTGGCAGTGGGGCGTGCTACCCTTCGCCACCTTCATCGTCGGCAATTATTTATTTTATCGCTATCGGGTGTTTAGTTCAATGGATAGCGCCAACGGCACGCCTGGCACGGTCTACTTCGCGCTGGCAATTACCGTGCTGTTTGGGCTGCTGTGGCGCCCACAGGGGCCAATTGATCGCGCACCAGTTGCGGTGGCTGGAACGATGGCGCTTACCTGGGGCGACGCGCTGGCTGCGCTGGTAGGTCAGCGCTATGGCTGGCATCGTTACCGATTTGGGCGGAGCACACGCTCGTGGGAGGGGTCGATCACGCTCTTCATTGCTGCGGCAATTGCCATTCTGCTGACGCTGGTGTGGCTGCCTGGCTCGGCACTCAGCCCACTATCAGTAGCGCCAGGAAATGCCCTCGCTTTGGCTGCGGCGCTGGTTGCAGCCCTGGCTGCGGCGCTAGCCGAGGCGGTTTCGCCCCACGGCACCGACAACCTGAGCGTGCCGTTTGTGGCGACGCTGGCGGTCTGGCTGATTGCGGGATAAGGAGAGCGGCAGGTGGCGCGGTACGTGGTCGATGCTTGGCTGTCACTCAGGCTGCGCCGCGTCAGCCCCCTCGGCCAGGGGTATGCTAAAGCTGAACATGGTGCCCTGGCCTTCCACACTCTCGAACCAGATATCGCCGCCATGCAGCTGCACGATACGTTGGGCAATCACCAGGCTCAAGCCACCGTAGCGCCCCTCTTTCAACGGGTTTTCGCCGCGAAAGAACGGTGTAAATATGCGCGGCTGGTCGTCGACCCGAATGCCAACCCCGGTATCAGCTACAGCCACACGCACAACATCACCATCGCGGAAGGCCTGCACGCGCACTGTACCTTCGGGAAAGGTGTAGCGTAGCGCATTATTAAGCAGCACCAGCACCACCTGCCGCAGGCGCACGCGGTCGGCCTGAATGAGCGGCAGCCCGGCTTCAAGCTCGAATGTTAAGCTTAGTGGGCGGGCGGCAAAACGCTCGGCTAGCTCGTGCTCGGATTCTTGAAGAATCCCGGTAATGCTTATTGGTTCGGGCTGTAGCTGGGCAATCGCATAGCCGAGCGTATAGGCATCGTAAATCTGCGCGAAGAGCGTACCCTGGTGATTCGCATTTTCTTTAATCATGCCCGCAAACTCGCGCTGCTCATCGGTGAGCGGGCCGAACCAGCCGCGTAGCAAACCTTCAGCCGCCCCGCCAATTGCCTGCAATGGCACACGTACATCGTGCAAGGCGCGGCACAGGTAATCGTACTGGCGGCGCTGAAGCTCAAGCTCAGGGCCTACATCCTGCAGCAAAATTAGCTCACCTGCGATTAGTCGCTCACCCTCCTCAGCCACGAGTGGCTGCCGACGAAAGGCGATCGTCTGTTCGCCAAGCGAATACTGGCCATATGCTGTTTCAGCAAGCGCGACAAGCTGTGCGCCACCAGGCAGGTGCGCAAGTGGCTGATCGAGCACTTGTAGTGCTTGAACACCCAGCAATGCTTCGGCGGCAGGATTGATGTGCCGAACGCAGCCATCACCATCGGTGATTAGCGCGGCCTCGGGCAAGGCGCGAAGTACCATCGTGCTCGTGGCAAACGCCCGCTCACGCTCAGTTTGGGTTGCAGAATTGCGCATTGGCGAGCTCCTCGGCAGTGGTGCACGTTATGGTCGGTAACAACATAACAAGCGCGTGATTATTGCCGGTGGCTCACCCGGCTATAGCATGAGGTTTACTATAGCAGAGAACCTGACGATGCGAATAAGAAATTGATTACAAAGCGGCCTACTACTATGCCCGGCGCAAATCTTTGATATTCAGCTGAAGCGTGCGGTTGCCATTCCACTCGTGCGCTTCAAGCACATAGGCAATATCAATCCAAGGGTACTTCGCAAAATAGCCCGCCAAATGGCCCAGCCGGAAGGCAATTGCGTCGAATGATGGGCCACCCCGGCCATCATCGATCCGCAGCTTCAAGTGCTGGCCTTCGGCACCACGCGCCCAGGCACCAGCCACACGCACGCGGTGGCTCATCAGTACCGGCTGCGGGTTCGCTTGCCCAAATGGCTCAAGCACGGCAATCTGCGCCAGTAGTTCCCAGCTCAGCTGGCCCAGCGGCACTTCAGCATCGATCTCAATCGCGGGCATCAGCAGATCATCGGGCAAATGCTCAGCGGCATACTCAAGCAAACGCGCCTCAAACACAGGAATATTATCGTTCGCAATAGTGAAGCCCGCCGCCGCGGTATGCCCGCCATAGCGCACAAACAAATCATCGCAGGCGGTTAACGCGTCGATGATGCTAAAGCCTGGCACCGAGCGCGCCGAGCCGCGCGAAGTTTCTTCGCCACGCTCAAGCAGCAGCACCGGGCGGCCTAGCTCTTCGACCATGCGCGCCGCTACAAGGCCAACCAGGCCCGCCGGGTAATCGACGCTATCGAGCATAACGATGCGCTGCTCGCTTTTACCCAGATCGTTCAGCTGCTGGCGCACCGCCGTCTGAATTTGCTTGGTCATATCCTGGCGCTGGCGATTCGCCTGATTCAGCTGCTCGGCCAGGTGCTGTGCTGCGCTGGTATCATCGGCCAGAAGCAACTGGTAGGCTAGCACTGCGTCATCGAGCCGCCCAGCCGCATTGAGCCGTGGCCCGAGCATAAAGCTAATATCCGAAGAAGTGACCTTCCCCTGCACCAGACCGGTCGCTACAATCAGCGCCTTGAGGCCGGGGCGTTGCGTAGCATTGATTGACTCCAGGCCAGCGCGCACCAGCACGCGGTTTTCGCCCAGCAGCGGCCCCATATCGGCGACGGTGCCGAGCGCAACGACATCCAGGAGATCGCGCCCACGCAGCGGCATTTTTACACCTAGCCGCGCCAATGCTTGCACCAGCTTATAGGCGATACCCACGCCCACCAGCTGCTTGTATGGGTAAGGGCAACCCGGCTGCTTTGGGTTCACCACAGCATAGGCAGCGGGCAGCACTTCCGGCGGCGTATGATGGTCGGTCACAATCACGTCGATATCCTGCGACTGGGCGTGGGCCACTTCCTGCACATTGCTAATGCCGCAATCAACTGTGATGAGCACCCGCACACCTTCGGCGGCGAGCTGGTCAATCGCTTCGATATTCAGGCCATAGCCCTCGCGCAGCCGGTGTGGGATGTATGGCCGAATATCGCCGCCCATTGCGCCAATCGCCTGCACCAGCAATGTCACTGCTGTCACCCCATCGGTATCGAAGTCGCCATAGACAGCTATCGGCTCGCCTTCGGCAATGGCAGCGGCAATACGCTGTGCGGCAGTCTGCATCCCTTTCAGCAAGAACGGATCGTGTAGGCCGCTTTTATAGTCGGGCGATAAAAATGTATCGATACTAGCTTGATCGCGTAGACCGCGCTGATAGAGCAAGGTAGCTACTACGGGGGCAAAACTGTGTAGCGCAGCCAGGGCGCTGGCGGGGGCTGGATCGCGGAGTACCCAGCGCTTTTTTCGAGCGGACATGCAGCCTCTACAGTCAAATGATCGTTATTCGGTGGTTGCAAGACAACGCGTGTGGCTTGTCTCAGTGAGTATAGCATCTGGCCCGAACCGGCGCAAACCCAAACCAAACAGCGATGAGGCAGCATAGCATGTATGCCCCATCGCTATCCTTCGTTGCTGTATTATCGATCGAAGCGAAAAATCTCCGCGTCGCGATTGGGCATGCCAGTGAATAGATCACGAATAATCTCGGCGGCGATCAGGCTATAGGTAATGCCATTCCCGCCATAACCCAGCGCAAAATAACCACGCGGCCACTCGTTGGTTTCGCCAATATAGGCCAGGCCATCTTTTGTTTCGCCAAACGTGCCAGCCCAGGCATAGGCTACCTCTATTGGGCTTTGCGGAAATAGTTCATTATAGCGCTTCAGTAACCGCACAGTTTTGGCCGGTAAGCGCCGATCGCGTTTCGCCTCGCTATCGTAAGGGTCGTCCTCACCACCAATCAGCACGCGCCCATCGTCGGTGGTACGCAGGTAGGCATACGGTCGTGCACTTTCCCAGATCAAGCACTGATCTTCGCCCCAGCCCTGAATTGGGCCGGTTGGCTCACTGATCAGTGCATACGTGCTTTTGAACGACACCACCTTACGCTTGAGGTATTGTTGTGCCTCGAAACCCGCCGCTACTGCCACGCGCTGTGCCGTCACCCGGCAACCACGTTCGGTTGTCAGGGTCACGCCGGTATCATTATGCTCGTAGCCAACCACGGTCGTGCGATCGTAAATGCCTGCGCCGAGGCCAGCAGTGGCACGCAGCAAGGCGTGCGTCAGTCGATAGACATCGACCTGCGCTGCGTCGTAGGAGAGCAGCCCGGCTGGGTAACGAAAAGAGAAGCGTGAGCTAATATCACCATCGGTCAGGTAATCGAGCCGAATACCACATGATCGTCGCGCCTCATACTCATCCTTCAGCGCGGCTACATCGCGCTTGCGGCTGGCAACATACAGGCTTTTTTTCGTGGTATAGCCACAATCATCACCCAACTCTTCGGTGAGCTTACCAATTTTATGCACCGCCTCCAGGCAGAGCAGGTAGCTGCGTACTGCGTTATCGCGCCCTACCATAGTCATCAGATCGCTCAGGTGGGTATCGACCTCGTACTGTAACAAGGCCGTGCTGGCACTGGTGCTGCCCGTCGCAATATCCCGCCGATCGAGCAATACTACGTTCGCCCCGGCTTTCGCCAGGTGATAGGCCACAAGCGCGCCGGTAATACCGCCGCCAATCACAGCGACATCGCACGTCACATCTTCTTTTAACGCTGGGTAGCTCGCTATTAGTCCATTCTTAATCGGCCAAAATGGGTAGCCCGATTTAAGATCCATATCTCGATACTCCATTCAAAAAAAGAACACCAGATTACTACTTACTCGATTGGTTGCTGGTCGTGCTCAATCAAGCACATCATCACGCTACGCTTCCAATCGCCGAAACGCTTCTGCTATAATAGCCGCGCCGCGCTGGCGGAACCCATTCGAATACAAGGAGGAAACCCATGGCTTATGGTGTCAAACTCGATCCACAGCCGATCGGGCCTGGGCTAAGCGTGCGCGATCTGGTGGATCGGCACCTGTATGCCTATAACGCGGCGCGTTTGCGCGAAGCCTGCCAGCTGTTCGCCCGCAAAATCGCCCAGCCCGATGTGACCATCGGTGTAACCCTTTCGGGCGCGCTAACACCCACTGGCCTGGGAACTTCGGCGATTGTACCGCTGATCCGCGCGGGCCTGATTGACTGGGTGGTGAGCACGGGTGCCAACCTGTACCACGATATGCACCGCTCGTTGGGCTTCGAGCTGTTCAACACCACGCCCTTTACCGACGACCGCGAGCTGCGCGATAAGCATATTATTCGTATCTACGATATTTTGTTCGATCAAGATGTGCTGCTTGAATCGGATGAGTTCTTGCGCCAGTGCATTCGCGGCCCCGAATTCCAGCGCACCATGAGCACCGCCGAGCTGCACTACCTGCTGGGCCGTTATACCCAGGCGCGCGAGCAGGCAATTGGCACCGAGTATGTCTCCATCCTTACCGCCGCGCACGAATGTGGCGTGCCGCTCTACACCTCCAGCCCCGGCGATTCGACGATTGGCATGAACGTTGCGGCGCTGGCGCTGGCGGGTAATCAGCTCAAATTCGATGTCGAGCGCGATGTCAATGAAACGACTGCAATTGTTCACCGAGCCAAGAAGGGCGGTGGGCAAAGTGCGGTGCTTATCTTTGGCGGCGGCTCACCCAAGAACTTCATTTTGCAGACCGAGCCGCAATTGCAGGAAATTATGGGCATCTCGGAAAAAGGCCACGACTACTTTATTCAGTTTACCGACGCTCGTCCCGACACGGGCGGCCTGAGCGGCGCGACACCAAGCGAGGCGATGACCTGGGGCAAGGTTGACCCCGACCAGCTGCCCGACACGATTGTGTGCTACGCCGACAGCACGATTGTGATGCCAATCCTGGCGGCCTATGCGCTTGAGACGGTTGGCTCACGCCCGCTCAAGCGCCTGTACGACCAGCGCGATACCCTGCTGAAAGACCTACAGGATGACTACGAACGCGCTAGCACGCCCCACCACAGCGATGAAATTCTGGGCGGTGGTACGGCCGTGGGGCGCGGCACCCCCGATGTCGGTCATTAGCAACTGCGCTGTTCGAAACCTGGCTGACAGGACGTACGCGGTTCCTGTATAGTGTGCCGATCGAGCCTGCGGCAGCATGGTACTGCTGTTGGCGCAGAGCGCCAACAGCGTAACACCATCGATAAAAAAGTATCGCTCTGCCGAAGACAACCACGCCGACCGCCTAACTCGTGTGATTGAGAGTTAGTTACAAGCAAGGCACCAAATTGCTTTGGTGCCTTGCGAGCACAGAAGGCATGATCTGCGTACCGCTCCCTCACCAAACAGACAACTTGGCCTCTCGTGGCCACCAAAACCAGAAAAATACATGATCTGCGTACCGCTCCCTCACCAAACAGACGACCTCTTGACAAACCAATAGTTTAGTACTAAACTTTCGCTATGAAACAAACAACGAACGCACCATCACCGCGCCGCCGCCGACCAGCCGTGTTTGCATGGCTCCGGCTCGCGCGCGTGTTTCAGAAGATCGACACAGTATCGGAGCGCTTTTTTCGCACGCACGGCCTCAACACCGCCCAGTTCGATGTGCTAGCCAAAATTGGCGCGGCAACCGATCTGACACAGCAAGAGCTTGCCGCCGCACTGCTGGTGACGAAAGGCAACATCTCACAGCTGCTGAGTAAAATGGAGCGCGACGGACTGGTAGTGCGGCGGCAGGAAGGGCGCATGAACTGCCTTTCGCTCACTGCGCACGGGCAGGCGCTCTACCAGGAGATTGTGCCGCAGCAAGAAGCGCTGATTGCCGAGATGCTCGCGCCGCTCAGCGACGATGAGCAAACCGAGCTGCTGCGCTTACTGCGCAAGCTCGACCACACATTGCTGGCATAATTTTTTTGGCGAATGGTTTAGTGGTAAACTCAATTAGGAGACCGTTAATATGACGAATTCAACGCTTGCATTCACGCACCAGTACATCCCGGCCCGCGCCGAGGGTGCGCCGACGCTGCTGCTATTGCATGGTACAGGCGGCAACGAGCACGATCTGCTGGGGTTGGGGCAAGCGCTACACCCACATGCGGCACTGCTCAGCCCACGCGGCCAGGTGCTCGAAAATGGCATGCCGCGCTTCTTCCGGCGACTCGCCGAGGGTGTTTTCGACCTCGACGACCTGCGGCAGCGCACCAACGACCTGGCTACATTCGTCGCCGAGGCCAGCGCAACATACGGCTTCGACCCGGCCCGCGTCATTGCGGCGGGGTTTTCGAACGGCGCAAACATCGCCGCCAGCCTGCTGCTACTCCGGCCCGGCGTGCTCGCAGGCGCAGCGCTGTTCCACGCCATGGTACCGATTGTGCCCGAGCCACTGCCAGCACTGAACAATCTGCCGGTATTTATGAGCGCAGGCCAGCGCGACCCGCTGATCACGCCCGCAGGCACCGAGCAACTTGCCAATCTGCTGCGCGCCGCAGGTGCCAATGTGACGCTTTACTGGCAGCCCGGTGGGCATTCGCTCACCCAGGCCGAAGTTTACGCCGCTGCCGATTGGCTACAAAACCAGGTGGGAGAAGAATAATGAACGATTTCGAAAAACAACTCACGGGCGTACATCATGTGAGCGCGCTAAGCGCCGATATTGAGCGCTCGCACGAATTTTACACCCAGGTGCTTGGTATGCGCCCGGTGATCAAAACCGTCAATCAGGATGAGCCGAGCATGTATCACCTGTTTTATGGTGATGGCGCAGGCAGCCCTGGCTCGGATATGACGGTCTTTGATCTGCCCAGCGCAGCGCCCGAGCGACGCGGAAATAACAGCATCACGCGCACAAGCTTGCGCGTTGCGGGCAAGCAGGCGCTGGCTTACTGGGCCGCGCGCCTCGACGACTTTGGTATTGCGCATAGCGACATCGCGCTGCGCGATGGGCGGCTAACACTCGATTTCGACGATGCGGAAGGTACGCAGCTCGCGCTGATTGACGATGGCGGCGCTGGCATGGCTTTTCCCTGGGAAAACAGCCCGGTGCCCGCTGAATACCAGATTCGTGGGCTGGGCTATATCACGATCACCGTGCCAGCGCTGGTGCCCACCGAGCAATTTTTGACCACAGGGCTTGGGCTGCGCTATAGCCATAGCTACACACGCGCCGAAATGCCGCAGCCGCAGGCGTATGTATACACCATTGGCGATGGTGGGCCGCACGCCGAAGTGCATGTGGTTGTACGCGATGATCTACCAGCGGCGCGTTCTGGCGCGGGCGGTGTGCACCACGTGGCGCTGCGCGTGCCGCCCGGGCAGGTGCTTGCCGACTGGGTCGCGCAGCTGGATGCTATGGGCTACAATAACAGCGGAATCGTTGATCGGCACTATTTCGCCTCGGTGTATGTACGCGAGCCAAATCATGTGCTGTTCGAGCTTGCCACCGACGAACCTGGCTTCACGGTTGATGGGCCGCTCGATGGCGAACGCCTATCGCTGCCGCCATTCCTTGAGCCACGGCGCGCGCAGATTGAAGCGCGGCTGAAACCATTAGAAAGCATCCGCGCCTGATTGGATATAGTCGTTTAAATTTGAATGAGGGCAACCATGAACCTGACCGGAATTCACCATCTCACTGCCGTTTCGGCGAAAATTCGCGATAACCATCAGTTTTATACCAAAACACTGGGCATGCGCCTCGTAAAGCGCAGTGTGAACCAGGATGATGTTAGCGCCTACCACCTATTCTACGCTGACGCGCAGGGCAGCCCCGGCACCGACCTGACCTTCTTCGACTGGCCGGTACCCCGCGAGCGGCGCGGCACCCATGCAATCACGCGCACGCACCTGCGCGTAGCCGGGGGCGACACGTTGGCCTGGTGGGCTGAGTATCTGCGCGAACACGGGGTCAACGCCAGCGAGCTGACCGAGCGCCATGGACGGCTGGTGCTCAATTTCGAGGATGCCGAGGGCCAGCGCCTGGCGCTCATCGATGACGGCGGCGCGGGCGAAGCCTACCCGTGGGAGCGCAGCCCGGTGCCAGCAGCACGCCAGATTCGCGGATTGGGGCCGATTTCACTCAGTGTGCCACGCCTACAGCCCACCGATGCCGTGCTGCAGCAGGTGATGAACATGCGTCAGGTGCGCAGCTACCCGCACCCCGAGAATGCCCAGCACACGGTGTATGTGTACGAAATGGGCGCGGGTGGGCCAGGTGCCGAGCTGCACGTGGCCGAGCAGCCCGGGCTGCCGCCAGCACAGCCAGGCGCGGGCGGCGTTCACCACGTGGCCTTCCGCACACCTACCTTTGAGGAGTACGACGCCTGGGCATCGCGGCTGAATAGCATGCGTATCCCAAATAGCGGCAAGATCGACCGCTTCTGGTTCCGCAGCCTGTACTTCCGCGAACCAAACGGCATCCTGTTCGAGATCGCGTCGGATGGGCCGGGATTTGGCGTAGATGAAGATGCGGCCACGCTCGGTGAGAAGGTAGTGCTTGCGCCATTCCTTGAGCCGCGCCGCGCCGAAATTCTGGCGAACCTGAAGCCAATCGATTAAGCAACCACAGGGCGGTTAGAATGCTACAGCGGCACCGCGGCACGGAGTTACCTTTCTCCGTACCGCGGTGTTTTTGTAGGAAATAATGCTGATAGCTTATGCGCCCAGAACAACCGGGTTGCGCAGCTCGCCAATTCCTTCGATCGTAATCACAACCTCGTCGCCTGCTTGCAGCGAGATGGCATCGGGTGGAACGATGCCCGTGCCAGTGAGCAGCACCACGCCTGCGGGGAACAGGTTATCGCGGCCCAGGTAGGCGATCAGCTCAGCGTAGGGCCGCACGATGTTGCGCGTGCTGGTGCTGTCACTGAACAGCACCGCGCCAGCCCTTATAATTTTCAGCCCCACCGCCAGGTTCGTCGGCGCGGGCAGGGCAGCGTGCAGGGCGATGAGCGGGCCAAGCGCGCAGCAGCGTGCATATACCTTGGCCTGCGGCAGGTAGAGCGGGTTTTCGCCCTCAATGTCGCGCGAGCTCATATCGTTGCCGATGGTGAAGCCCACCAGCTCCAGCGCCGGGTTCAGCACCAACGCCAGCTCGGGCTCGGGCACATTCCAGCGCGAGTCGCGGCGCACAGACACTGGCTCGTGCGGGCCAACCGTGCGGTTGGGCGTGGCCTTGAAGAACAGCTCAGGGCGCGGCGCGGCGTACACCCGGTCATAAATCCCGCTGCCTGCCGATTCTTCCTCGCGCGCGGTTTTGCTGCGCGCGTATGTCACACCCGCCGCCCACACTTCCTGGCTGTCGGTGGGTTTCAGCAGTGCGCCGCGCACCATGAGTTCGTTCAGCTGCGCCACCGGCGCGGCACTGGCAACCAGCGCCGCCAGCTCGCCAGCCAGATCGGCCCGCCCAACCGACCACTCGAGCAAGGCCGCAAGCGATGCCCAGTGTGCATCCAGGCTCCACACCGCGCCGTCGCGTACCAGGCCCAGGCTGGTATGGCCGGTATCGTTGCGAAAACGGCAGAGATACATCGGCGTTCCTTTTTCCTTTTCTACACGCATTACAACCGCGCGAACGTTAATATAACGCCAACACTTCTTATACGCTTTTCCGATACGCGCGTGCTATTATAGTGCCAGATTTTCAAGTAAAGGAGCGGAAAATATGTCATTTAATACCAATCGCTTTACCGAAAAATCGGTTGAAGCGATCAATGCCGCGCAATCGATTGCCGAGCGTAACGGCAACAGCCAGGTTGAACCCGAGCACCTGCTGTTGGCGCTGCTTGAACAAGGCGACGGCGTTGTGCCGCAGGTGCTGAGCAAAATGAACGTGCCGGTTGGCGCGTTAGCCCAGCAGGTGCGCGGCGAAATCAATAAATTCCCGCGTCAAAGCGGTAGTAATATGCAGGTGAGTGTGTCGAACCGGCTGCGCACGGTGCTGGTAAAAGCGCACGACGAGCTTGGCCAGTTTGGCGACGAATATGTTTCGACCGAGCATCTGCTGCTGGCGATTCTGGCGCACGCTGGCGGCGGGGCCGAGCGACTGCTGAAGCAGAGCGGCATCGACCGCACGAAGCTGCTGAGCACACTGCGCGAGGTGCGCGGCAGCCAGCGCGTTACCAGCCCAAACCCGGAAGGCACCTACGCGGCGCTTGAGCAGTATGGCCGCGACCTAACCAAGCTGGCCGCGCAGGGCAAGCTCGACCCGGTGATTGGCCGCGACGAAGAAATTCGCCGCGTGATTCAGATTCTTTCGCGCCGCACGAAAAATAACCCGGTATTAATTGGCGAGCCGGGTGTGGGCAAAACCGCGATTGTTGAGGGCCTAGCCCAGCGGATTGTGCGCGGCGACGTGCCCGAGGCGCTGAAAGGCCGCAAAGTTGTGGCATTGGATATGGGCGCGCTGATTGCGGGCGCGAAGTATCGCGGCGAGTTTGAAGAGCGCCTGAAGGCCGTGCTGAAGGAAATTCAGGAGCGCGAAGACGTTATTCTGTTCATCGACGAGCTGCACACGGTGGTGGGCGCGGGCGCAGCCGAAGGCGCGATGGACGCGGGCAATATGCTTAAGCCCATGCTGGCGCGCGGCGAGCTGCGGCTGGTCGGCGCAACCACGCTGGACGAGTACCGCAAGCATATTGAGAAGGATGCCGCGCTGGAGCGGCGTTTCCAGCCGGTCGTTGTTGATCAGCCAAGCGTTGAGGACACCATTAGCATTCTGCGCGGCCTGAAGGAGCGCTACGAAACCCACCACGGCGTGCGCATTACCGATGGCGCGATTGTCGCGGCGGCGGTACTCTCAGATCGCTACATCTCCGACCGCTTCCTGCCCGACAAAGCGATCGACCTGGTCGATGAGGCAGCCGCGCGCCTGCGCATGGAAATTACGTCCGACCCACAGGAGCTGGACGACCTGAAGCGGCGCATGATGCAGCTTGAGATCGAGCGCGAGGCGCTGAAGAAGGAAAAAGACAAAGCCAGCAAAGAGCGCTTAGACCGGCTTGAGCAAGAGCTGGCGAACCTGCGCGAGCGCCGCAACGCGGTTGAGGCGCAGCTCCAGCGCGAGCGCGAGGTGCTGGGCCGCATCCAGAAGATCAAGGAACAGATCGACCAGACGCATGTGGCGATTGAGGCCGCGCAGCGCGAGTACGATTATAACAAGGCCGCCGAGCTACAGTACGGCCAGCTCACCCGGCTGGAAAAAGAGCTGAGCGAGGCCGAGGGCCAGCTCAAAGGCCACGATAGCACCTTGCTCAAGCAAGAAGTTGATTCGCAGGATGTTGCGGCGATTGTCTCGCGCTGGACGGGCGTGCCGGTGAGCAAGCTGCTTGAGGGCGAAGTCGATAAGCTGGTGAAGATGGAAGAGCGCCTGCACATGCGCGTGATTGGGCAAGACGAAGCCGTGCGCGCGGTGGCAAATGCCGTGCGCCGCTCGCGGGCGGGCCTGCAAGACCCAAACCGGCCGCTCGGCTCCTTCCTGTTCCTTGGCCCCACTGGCGTGGGCAAAACCGAGCTGGCGCGCGCGCTAGCCGAGTTTCTGTTCGACGACGAGGCGGCGATCGTGCGGCTCGATATGTCGGAGTACATGGAGAAGCACACCGTCGCGCGCCTGATTGGCGCACCGCCTGGCTATGTCGGCTATGAGGAAGGCGGGCAGCTCACCGAGGCCATACGGCGCAAGCCCTACAGCGTGGTGCTGTTCGATGAGATCGAGAAGGCGCATCCCGACGTGTTCAATGTGTTGCTGCAAATTCTCGATGACGGGCGGCTCACCGATGGGCAGGGGCGCGTTGTCAACTTTAAGAATGCCGTCATCATTATGACAAGCAACACCGGCAGCCCGCTGATTCAGGAGCTGACGCGTGACGGCGTGGACGAAGAAATCATTCGCGAGCGCGTCCTAGAGGAAGTACGCGACGAATTCCGGCCCGAATTCCTGAACCGGATCGACGAAATCATTGTGTTCCACCCACTGGGGCGCGCGCAGATTGGCGAAATCGTCGAAATCCAGCTGGGGCGGCTGCGCAAGCTGCTCGCCGATCGCAAGCTCACGCTGGAACTCACCGATGGCGCGCGGGCACGTCTGGGCGACGAAGGCTTCGACCCGATTTATGGCGCGCGCCCGCTCAAGCGCGTGATCCAGCAGCGATTGCAGAACGCGCTGGCGCTTAAGCTGTTGCAGGGCGAGTTCCGCGAGGGTGATACGATCCGGGTTGGCGTGGATGGCACGGGGAACTTCACCTTTACCAAAGCAGCTGCTGCCTAGCTGGTGAGAGTAGTTCGGTCTATACAACACACAGCGCGGAGGAAGCTTTTACTTTCCTCCGCGCTGTGTGTTTCCGACCAAATGATTTTCTGCGGTATTTGCTCCTATTTGCGCGTGCGATCGTAATCGGCAAACAGCGCGGCCAGCAGCTCATCCACCGGCGGCTGGGCCAGCAACGCCTGAAGCAGCGCGCTGTTGGCTGCCTGCACCCGCAGTAATGCCGCCGCCGAGCGGCCATTCAACACCGGCGCAAAGCCCACAAATCCACCGGCCAGCAATAATAGCATTCCCCACAGCAGCCACATCCAGGGGCTACCCGCACCATCGGCGGTGCGCGGCAGGCGCGTAGGCATTGTACCTTTGGCAGCCGCCGCTTTGGGCGCTGCGGCGGGATGCGCGCTTGGCAGAGCCGTAGGCTGCGGAACAGCCGTGATCACAGGCGTTGCCGTTGCGGCGGGCGCAGCAACCTCAGAGCTGGTAAAGCTCAAATGCTGCACCGTTGCGGTATCCGGCTGCACGTCCACCGTCACACGGCCCTGCGTCGGTGTACCTTGCTCGGCGGCAAGGCTGAGCGATACCGGGTAGCTGCCGACTGGCACCCAATGGTCATAATTACCATTCGCGTCGGTCACCACCATCTCGCCGCCTACATTTACGCTAATGCCTGCCGCTGGCGCGCCGGTGCGCTGGTCGATCACCGTTCCGGTGATATGGCCCATCTGCACCGCTTCGCCATTGCTATGCTTCACTGGGTTAATCGTTGGGCGCGGCGATGGCTGTGGCGGTGCGAAGCGCTCGGCACCATGCACCGGCAGCGTGCCCACACCCGCCATCAGCAGCATTACCCCACCGGTCGCCAGAAATGTTCCAAAGGTTCGTCGTAGATTCATATCGTCCCTCTTTACTGCGATGTATAAGTTGATTGTTCAAAACGATTCGTCATTTAGCAAGCGCAGCTAGCGGGCAGGCAAGGCGGGTAAGGCGACACTCGCATCGCGTATAGCTGCGTGCATTGCTGAGCGCGCCCCAGCAATATGCAACTCGGCACGATTATTGTCTTCGTGGCGTTCATACACCGCGCCATATGCAATCCTGCCATTCCAGCTATCGACATACAGGTATAGATCAAGCTTAGTGGCTACGAAGAAGCCCGGCCAGTCGGTGTTTTTGGCGGTATAGCTTTGCTTGGTTGACGTCAGGGTTATGCTCTGGCCCGGTTCCAACGTCTGCTGGACAAACCAGGCAATGCCGTAGCGGCAACGCCCACTACCACAGCGCTTATCCCAGGGCTGGTTGGTGCCAGTTGGCGGGTTGAGCGGGTTAATGTAGAAATCGACCCAGAAATTACTGGCAGGCGCATCGCCAGTATTTGTAATCGTAGCGGTAACAACAACCGGCTCGTATGGGTTGGGGGCCGGTTTGCTCAACACAAAGCTGCCAATCAGGTCGGGGGCTGCTGGTACGATTGCCATAGGCACATACTGCATCGCATGGCCCACTGCAAATGGCGCGCTGGTCGCACCTTCCAGGCCCATTGCATCGGCCTGGAGCTGGTAGCCCGTACCCATGCGATCAATCGACAGGTTACTCAATGTTGCTGCGCCATGCACAATTGGCTGTAGGGCCAGGCCGCGCAACCCTGCGCCAGGGGTGCCGGTGCCACTCTTGATAGTCAGGGCGACGGTGCCATTAAACGTCGTATCAATCAGGCCGAAGCGATCGACGGCGCGCACCACCGGGTAAGGGCTGATTGCGCTGCCAACCGGTGTGTCGCTTGGCTCAACCGCAAATACCAGGCGATTAGCCGTGATGTTGAACGGCTGTGTGTCACCCGGCGTCAGCGTACCGCTACTCGCGCGTAGCACATAGCCCGCCCCGACCCGGTCGATCGTCAAAGCATCCGTACCATCGAAGCTGACCACCCCATTCACAGCGGCCTTGTTAGTATTCCCACCAAGGATACCGCCGCTTGGGTTGGTCTGGAGCGCGAGATCAACCGTGCCGGTGAAGGTCGCATCGAGGTTGCCAAAGGCATCGCGCGCCTCAAGCTCGAGCGTAAAGATTGCATCGGCAGGCGTATCGGCGGGAGAATTGGTAATCACAAGCTTGCTAGCGGCGCCAGCAAAAATCTCGAACGGATTGCTCTCGGCGTCGGCCAGCCCACCACCGCGCGCTACCAGCACATAGCTGCTGCCAGCAGTATGAATGTTCAGCCCGGCACTGGTGAAATCGGCCAGGCCATTCACAGCAGTGATTGTGGTTATACCGAACAGCGCTACTCCATTACGGCCCTGATTATTCTTCAGCCCAATCGTTACCGGGCCGTTGAAACTTGTATCGACCGTACCCGCAGCATCTTGCGCGGCGACTTTCACCAGCAGGTTTTGCCCGGCAACGGTAGACACTGGCTGTAGGGTGAACACGAACGCGTTCGCCGTGATATCGAAGCTTGTGCTATCAACCGCAGGCAGGCCGCTTGCAGTTGCCGTAAGCTGGTAGCCAGTACCAATTCGATTGATAGATAGGCCACTGAAAGAAGCCAGACCATTGGCGGCATTTATGGTCGTGGTACCACTCAGAGCAGCGCCAGCGGTGCCAGTGCCGCTCTTGATCGCCAGTGCCACCGCGCCCGTGAAGCTGGTTGCGCGATTGCCATAGGCGTCACGCGCTTCGAGCACCGGCTGGCTCAGGAATACATTATTCACTCGTGTGTTGCCCGGGGTGGCAGTAAACACCAGCACCACCGCCGGGCCAGCGGTAATGTCGAAGGGCGCGCTGGTTACCGGCGCAAACGAACTGCTAGCCGCCTGCAAGGTGTAGCCCAACCCGGCCTTATCAATGCTCAGGCCGCTGAAAGTAGCCTGCCCATTCACCACCGGCGCTACCGCCGTACCCGCAAGCGTGCCGCCCACCGGGTTCGTCGCAATTGTCAGTGTGATCGTACCGCTATAGCCCAGCACCGGGTTGCCCGCCGCATCCTGCACTTCAACCACGGGCTGCGTTGGGAAGGGTACGCCCGCCATCGAATTGCTGGGCGATGTAGCGAATACCAGCCGCGCCGCCGGGCCGCTCGCAATATCGAAGGGCGCGCTATCGCCCGGGAGCAGGGTGCTCGCGCTGGCGCGCACCACATATGCCGTACCCGCCTGAAGAATGTTTGCATCACCGGCAGCGCCAAACACCGCCACGCCATTCACAGCAGCCTTGCTGGCAGTACCCTGTAAGCTCGCGCCGCCGGGGCCAGCCTGAATCGCCAGCGCAATTGCGCCGCCAAAGGTCGTGTCGGTATGGCCGAAGGCATCCTGCGCCGCAGCCGTTAGCGCGATCGGGGTACCTGCCGTCGTCGGGTTATTCGGCGAACTGGTCACCACCAGCCGATCGGCGGTGATGTCGAAGGCGGCGCTATCGCCAGCCGCAGTGCTGTTCAGCGCACCGCTGCTAGCAGCCAGCTGGTAGCCCTGACCGACATAGTCTATGGCGAGCTTCGCACCACTGAAATTGGCGGCACCACTGATCGCGTTCACCGTCACAGTCCCCAGTAGTGTCGCCCCGGCGGTACCACCCTTGAGTGCCAGGGTTACCGCGCCCGTGAATGTTGGGTCGAGTGTGCCCTGATCATCCACCGCCTGAACGACTGGCTGGGCTGCAAACGCGGTGCTGGTACGGGTATTCGCCGGTGAACTTGTGAAGCGCAAATGCGTAGCCGCACCCAGCACATTGGTACATTGCGGTACCGGGCTATCGCACCAGGGGCGGAACAGCACATTCCCATTCGCATCATCGCCTGCGCCAAGCGGCCCAGCGCTGCTACCCCACCAGTTGCGTGTGCCATCAACCTGTGAGGTCGTTTGGTTCTCTAACCCAACGCCCGAGGTGTTCCCGGCAATATTATTCTGCGAAACGATGTGATTTGCGCCGCCGGTAACAGCAACACCAGTAGCACCGCGCAGGTTCAAGCCCATAAGCGTTACAGCGCCGCCTGCCAGCGTCACGGGTACGCCTCCCGGCGCGGCAATTGTCGCCTGCCCCAGATTAATCGCCTGCACCGTCAGGTCGCGCGCAATCGTGACGGTTTCGGTATAGGTGCCATCGGCTAAGCGCAGCAGACCACCGCTAGCAGCCAGATCAACACCTTCTTGCACGTGTGCGCCGGGCTGCACCGTTACCGCCGAGGCATCAACCGCGCCTGCGACTGTTACCGGAGAGGCAGCCAGCGTCAGGCTAGCGATCGTAGCGGTGCCGCTGGCCGTGCGCAGCTGTGTGGGAACATTCAGCGTAACCGCTTCGTTGTACACCCCTGGATCCAGAATGGTAATTGTGCCACCTGCGGCAGGAAGAATTTGCTCGGCACGCGCCACTGTACGTAATGGCAACACCTGCGAGCCAGTATTGGCATCGTTACCGTTGCTCTGGTCTACAAACAGCTCGCGGGTGGCGCTAAACTGCGCATTGAAGGCGAGCATTGGCGCAACCATTGCTGCGCTGCCGTGCCGCCGAATCGCAATCAGGTATGGTGTGCCGCCCGCCACCGGTATGGTCAGCTCCGAGCGGCGCGTTCCAGCGGTGGCATCGTCGTTACATCCCACGCTGTTCGCCAGCTGCGGCGCGGTATGCCACACCTCAATCACGGTGTCGTAATTCGTCGCGGCATTGGTCGTCTGTAAGGTCAACCAGCCGTTTGTGGCCGGTAGAAAGCGATACCATACACTATATGTATTTGAGGGATTGGGCGGATAATTGCCGCATGTGCTCAGGCCATCGGCTTCAACCGCATCGCGGGTATACGTTGAAACATCGATGGCAGGCTCCGAAAATGTATAAGGAACTGACGACAGCGCCGGAGTGAGATCGAAAGCGCTATTGAACGCATCGATGGCAGTGGCCTGGGCGGCAGGTACCAGCGCAAAACTTGCGAACAACACCACGAGCAGCGGCACAAGCACAGCAGCTCGCGCGCGAACGGGCATGTGCAATCGAGAAGGTTGGTTCATGAACAGGCTCCTATACCAGAACGTTGGAGTAAAACGCAAGCCTAAAACAAGAACGGCTCCGCAGGCTCAGGATGAAGGGCCTGCGGAAGATGAAAAAACCATTACATACTGTCGCACAGCTCCCCGTGTTTGTGGTACTCAGAACAATCGCAAATTATGAACGAGTTCGCATCAAGCCCACGCATGCTACGGCGGCCAACAGCACGAGAAATTGCAACGTGAGCTATAATGCAGGCTGTCAATAGCAACATCAGGAATGGCACAGCTGGCAGTTTTCATCTTCCAAACCTGCTCAACGCCGGCGCTGTTCAAAGTAGGAAATACACCATGCACGCGATTGCAGAGCGCGCCAGCGAATACAGCCACCCGGCCTTTATGGATGCGGCGCATACCGCAGCCGCTCCGTATCTCACCGTCGTTATCCCGGTATTGAACGAGGCCGAAAACCTGCCAATTCTAGCCGAACGGCTGACTGATGCGCTTGAAAAGCTTGGGCGCACCTACGAAATTATTATTATCGACGACGGCAGCCGCGATGCCAGCTTCACCATTCTCACGGATCTGGCGCGCACTAACCCACACCTGCGCGTGGTGCGGCTGCGCCGTAACTTTGGGCAAACCGCTGCGTTTTCAGCGGGCTTCGATCGGGCGCGCGGTGAGGTTGTGGTAACGCTCGACGCCGATTTGCAGAACGACCCCGCGGACATTGGCATGCTGTTGGAACGGATCGACGCAGGCTACGATGTAGTGAGCGGCTGGCGCGCGCACCGCCAAGACCCATTTCTCAACCGGCGCTTACCCTCAATCATTGCCAACTGGATCATCTCGCGCGTCACGGGCGTGCATCTGCACGATTTCGGCTGCTCGCTCAAGGCGTACCGCACCGAGGTACTTTCGGAAATTCGCCTGTATGGCGAACTGCATCGGTTCATCCCGGCCATCGCTAGCTGGCAGGGTGTGGCCGTTACCGAGCTGCCAGTACACCACGCGCCGCGCCAGTTCGGCAAATCGAAATATGGCATTGGCCGCACCCTGCGCGTCATTCTCGACCTGATCACGATTCGCTTTTTGCTGAGCTACGGCACGCGGCCCATGCAAATTTTCGGCCTGTTCGGGCTAATTCTGAGCGGGCTAGGAATGCTCACCGGCGTCTACCTCACCTACACCAAATTGGTGTACAACGAATCCATCGGCAATCGTCCGCTGCTGCTGCTAGCCGTATTGCTGATTGTGGTAGGCATGCAGCTAATAAGTATGGGCCTGGTCGGCGAGCTGGTGGTTCGCACCTATTACGAAACCCAATCGAAGCCAATTTATGTGGTGCGCGAGGAGATTGGCGGCGAGGCCAGCTCGTGAGCACAGCGCCGCGTAAGCGCCGCTGGCCGCTCACACTGTTGCGCGTGCTCGTAAGCGGTGGCCTGCTGATCTATCTGGTGCGCCAGGCACAACCCGCGCAGATCTGGCAGGTGTGGCGTACTATTAACGTACCGCTGCTAGGGCTAGCGCTACTACTTCAGCTCGCGGGTATCGCACTCAGCGCCGCCAAGTGGGGAATTATTCTCAACGCGCAGGGCCAGCGACTGCCATTTCGCTGGCTGTTTGGTGCTTATCTGGTCGGCCAGTTTGTGGGCAATGTGCTGCCCACCACTATCGGCGGCGATGCGATGCGCGCGGTGCAGCTGGGCCGCAAGATCAGCAGCTACGCCCAGGCAGGCGCATCGATCTTCATTGAGCGGCTCACCGGCTTTCTGGCGCTCAGCCTGATCGCCAATGCCGCCCTGCTAGCTGTAGTGCTCTCGGGCGAGACGCTGAACACAACCCCGGCGCTGCGCTGGCTGGCGTTGGGCCTGGGCGTGGCCGCAATTGGCGCGCTGCTTGGCGCAATCGCCGCACCCTGGCTGCAGCGCACGGTCGGCACGTACCTGCCGCACCGGGTGCAGCCGCCCTTGCAGCGCGTGGCCGAGGTGCTGGCCGCCTACACCCCGCGCGGGCAGCGGCTAGCGCTGGTATTGCTCATGTCGCTGCTGTTTCAAGCCACCTGGGTCGCAATCCACGCGATCTGTGGGATGGCGCTGGGTATTTACGCGCCGCTGCTGTTGTACGCGCTAATGGTGCCGCTCACCGATATGATCGGGCTGGTGCCGATCTTCGTGAATAACCTTGGCGCGCGCGAGCTGATTTTCACGCTCTACCTTGGGCAGATCGGCGTACCGCCCGCTCAGGCGCTGGCGCTGGCCTTCCTGGTGTTCACGGTGAAGCTGGCGGTGAGCTTGCTCGGCGGTGTGGTTGGCGCGTTCGGCGGCATCGATCTGCGCGCGGCGCGGGCAGCGGAGAATATGTAATTTCACCTCTAATTAAGCAATTTACCTAAACCGCAAGCACTATCGCATGTAATTTTTGGTTTAATGAGCATCGATTATCAAACCATGGGGTAAAGCAGTCAAAAGATTGATCTGCAAGTATGGCTGTTAGAATTATTTGTGAAGAGAGCCATCTGGCATAATAGCTCCTCGCAAGTTTGCGCCACGTAAATCAACCTCTGCTCGGCTGAAATCCATAGATGTAAAAAGGATGGATGTTATACTCACCGGAAAAGGGTTTGTCCCAATCGACACCCTGCCATCTGCATCTTCGTGTATGGTAGGATAGTGCGATGAGCAGCCTGTTCGTGAGCCGACGATGCGAGAGAAACTGTTTACTTT
>WBZP01000082.1_pt1 | contig 135278 bp, 129 predicted proteins | sample 5204301 | NCBI WGS metagenome assembly WBZP01 (sample SAMN12412401, study PRJNA552823) | activated sludge metagenome | isolation source: activated sludge from nitrification reactor of wastewater treatment plant... | place: USA: Pennsylvania | collected 2017 | reverse complement strand
CAGACCTCGACCACGGCCAAGCCCGCACCAACTTCCACCACCGCCCCGAAGCCCTGCTAAGACCCCCCGACGACCAACACGACAACGAACCCAGCGGACCCGCACCACCACCGAACCCCGCCCTCGGTTAGCACCGTTGCGCACGCTCGTGCACCGACATTATTGCAACCGCAGACCCTCGAATGTGGTTGTGCCGAAATCGATCTGGGCGGCAGGATTGGCGACGGCGGTCACCATCGCGGACCCAAAGGGTCCCCGCCGGTCGAACAGGGTGGCGGTGCCGACGGCGATTCCGTCTGCCGCCCAATGGGAATCGGCCTGGGTGGCGATCCAGTCGTCCTCCGGCAGCCGTGCGAGTCCCACCGTGAGGTCGCCGTTGATGTAGCCGATGCCGCGGCTGCCCACGTTGGTGACCAGGCTGGTGGACTCGGCGATCATCGCCGCCCTTACGAACGGGGTGTTGGCCTCCCCCGCGACCACATCGATCGGTCGGTCCAGGAATCGGGTGCGCGCGGCGTTCTGGTGCTCGACGATCGTCTGGGTCCAGCCCAGCCCGTCGCTGCCCACGTACGGTCCGGTGAACTCGTCGGGCCCGGGCAGCGGACCGTCCGGGTAGCCGAATTCCGTTGCGGATCGCCACAGTTCACCCGGCGGCGGCGCGGACCGCCGGTAGCAGACCATGATCGCGCGGGCCACGGTGGTGCCACCCTGGATGACGTCGCACTCGGCGTTGCGGACCCGGTGGCCGTCGCGCACGAGTCGGGTCGTGACCGTGGTGGGCACGCCGCGGGCCGCCTTGAACAGGTCGACGGTCAAGCGGGCCGGCATGAATTCCGGCGCTCCATGGGCGAGTTCGAGGGCACGGGCGGCCAGGCCGACCACGGCGGGACCGTTGAGGTGGTCGGGTCCCCAGTGGCTCTGCGCGAACCGGGTGGGCTCGAATGCGCCGTCGACGGCGGTGAAGTGGGCCGGCCTTCGAGACTGTCCTGAGCTCATCCCGGCATGGTGTCACGCGTTCGCGGCGGCGGGCACCACGGGCTCCTCGGTGCGCGCGCCGGTCCGCGCCGCGCCGATCCCCGCCGCCACCACCAGGCCGATGCCCAGCACGGCGGCCGCCCCCGGGACCTGGTGCAGCACGATCCACCCGATCAGCAACGCAAAGCCGGGCTCCAGGGCCATCAGGGTGCCGAACGCCGACGTGGTCAGGCGTCGCAACGACTGCATCTCCAGGACGAAGGGCACCACCGGCAACAGGACCGCCAGACCGAGTCCGGTCAGCCACAGCTGCGGGGTCATCCGGTCGAACACCGCCGGCCCCACTGCCACGGTGGCGACGATGGCCGCAACCGGCATCGACACCGCCAGGCCCTGCAAGCCGTCGACGCTGTCGCCGACGCGTTGGGTCAGCAGGATGTAGGCGCCCCAGCAGACGGCGGCGGCCAGCGCGAACAGCACGCCGGCGGTGTTCACCGAGCCCGACCACGGTTCCGTCAGCAGCACCACCCCGACCGCGGCCAGCGTCGGCCAAACCATGCGCCGTCCGCCCGTCGCGGTCGCGACCGCGACGCCGAGCGGGCCGAGGAACTCCAGTGCGCTCGCGGTCCCCAGCGGAATGCGCTCCACCGCGGCCATGAACAGCATGGTGATGCCGGCGGTGGCGACTCCCAGCATGGCGGCGGTCGCGAACGTGCGGCCGGTGAACGCCGTCCGTTTGGGGCGCACGATGACGAGGAACAGCGCACCGGCCCAGACCAGTCGCAACCACGCCGTGCCCTGCGCACCGATGCGGTCGATCAGCGACACCGAGACGGCCAGGCCCAGCTGGACGCAGAGCATGGACACCAACGCCATCGCCGTGCCGGATCGGGTCGCGTTCGGGTGCATATAGATATTGAAGACCGCCGCAATCGTTCATGTCCACGTGAATCACCTGGACATACTGTTCAGCCCTTGTCTTGCGCACCCCGCATTCCCGCGCCGGCGGGACTGCGGGCGGCTACAGACCCATGTCCTTGGCGATGATCATCTTCATCACCTCGCTGGTTCCGCCGTAGATGCGCGTCACCCGGTTGTCGGCATACAGGCGCGCGATCGGGTACTCGTTGATGTACCCGTAGCCGCCGTGCAACTGCAGGCACCGGTCGATGACCCGGGCGGCCACCTCGGTGCAGAAGAGCTTGGCCTTCGCGGCGTCTGCGGGGCTCAGCTCGCCCAGGTCGTCGGCCTCCATCGCCCGGTCCACCACCGCTTCGGCCGCGTCGACGTCGGCCTGGCAGGCGGCCAGTTCGAACTTGGTGTTCTGGAAGCCGGCGACGGGTTGCCCGAAAACCGTGCGCTGCTTGGTGTATTCGATGGCGAACTGCACGGCCGACCTGGCCTGGGCGTACGCGCCGACGGCAATGCTCAGCCGCTCGCGCGGCAGATTCTGGCCCAGGTAGGAGAAACCGCGGTTCTCTTCGCCCAGCAGATCCTCGACCGGCACCTTGACGTCGGCGAAGTTGAGTTCGGCGGTGTCGGAGGTGCGCAGGCCCAGCTTGTCCAGCTTGCGCCCGACCTCGTATCCGTCCGAGCCGGTGTCCACCACCAGCAGTGAGATGCCGAAGCGCCGGTCGTCGTCGCGCGGGGGCGCGGTGCGGGCGCAGACGATCACCCGGTCGGCATGCACACCGCCGGTGATGAAGGTCTTGGACCCGTTCAGGACGTAGTGCGTGCCGTCGTCGGAAAGCTTTGCTGTGGTTCGCATTCCGGCCAGATCCGAGCCGGTGCCCGGTTCGGTCATCGCGATGGCGAACATGATGTCACCGGACATGAACCCGGGGAACCAACGCTGCTTCTGCTCCTCGGTCGCCAGCGCTTTGAGGTAGGGCAGGCACAGTGCGACGTGCACCCCGGAGCCGCCGAAGGACACCGCCGCCCGGGAGAGTTCCTCGGTGAGGACTGCCTGGAACTTGTAGGAGTCGACGCCCGATCCGCCGTATTCGGTCGGCACCTCGATCTCGAAGATGCCGAGCTCACCCAGTTTCTTGTAGAACTCGCGGGGCACGATCCCGGCCTCGAACCATTCGTCGTAGACGGGGACGACCTCGGCTTCGATGAAGTCGCGGATCATCGCGCGGAAGTCTTCGTGGTCCTGGTTGTAAACGGTTCTGCGCATTGGCAATCCTTAGCAAACGGTGTTAGCTTTCCCGGACAGATTAAGCTAACGTCGTTAGCCAACGCAACCCCGCCGGAAGGAGCGCACGTGGGCCGGCCCCGGGTACCGCTACTGAGCCGCGAGCGTATCCGCGACACCGCACTGGACCTGATCGACCGCGACGGACTGGCCGGACTTTCCATGCGCAAACTCGCGGCCGAGTTGGATGTGCAGGCCGCCTCGCTCTACAAGCACTACGGCACCAAGGACGAGGTCCTCGACGCCATCGTGCACCGGGTGATCTCCGGGGTGGACACCTCGGCGTTCGAGCGTGGCGAGGAGTGGCCCGCTGCCCTGGCCGACTGGGCCCGCTCCTACCGCACGGCGCTGGCCGCCCACCCCAATCTGGTGCCGTATGTGGCCGAGGGGCCCGGCCACCGCGACGAGGGAATGCGGATGGCCAACGCGGTGCATGGCGGGCTGGTCGGGGCGGGCTGGCCGCCGCGCGAGGCGACGCTGATCGGCGCGGCCACCCGGCACCTGGTCATGGGATCGTCGGTGGGCTCGTTCGCGCGCGGATTCGTCGACGACGTGCAGGTGTACCGCGAAAGCTACCCGCACCTGGAACAGGCGCATCTGCTGCGCGGACGGGCCGACCAGATCGACACCGCCAGTTTCGAATTGGCGTTGTCGTCGTTCATCGACGGACTACGCGCCCGCTACGACACCCTCCGGTGATTTCGGTGGCCGACCGCGACCCGTAGGCCCAGCGGATCACGCTTGCGGTGACGGCTCCGGCAGTGGTCCCGCGCTGACGACCGTCTGCAGTTCGGTGTACTCGGCCAGGCCCTCCGGCCCGAACTCCCGGCCGACGCCCGACTGCTTGAATCCGCCGAAGGGACTGGAGATGTCGAGCATGTACATGTTGATGCCGTAGGTGCCGGTCCGGATCCGGCCCGAGATCTCCAGCCCGTGCGCGACGTCCTTGGTCCACACCGAGCCGGCCAGGCCGTAGTCGCTGTCGTTGGCGATGCGGACGGCATCGGCTTCGTCGGTGTACCTGATGACGGTCAGCACCGGTCCGAAGATCTCCTCGCGGGCGATCCTCATCTCATTGGTGGCGTTGGCGAACAGGGTCGGCCGCACGTACCACCCCTTCTGGAACGGCGGATCATCACCGCCCACAACCAATTTCGCGCCCTCGGCCACCCCGGAACGGATGTAGTCCTGCACCCGGTGCTGCTGGCGCCGCGACACCAGCGGGCCGATGTCGGTGGCCGGGTCGGTGGGGTCGCCGACGGCCAGTCCCGACATCATGTCGCCCAGGGCGTCGACGAACTCGTCGTGCCGGCGTTCGCTGACCAGGATGCGGGTCTGGGCCACGCAGGCCTGCCCGTTGTTCATCAGGCCCGCCATCTTCAGCCCGGCAACGGTCCTGTCGATGCGGGCGTCGTCGAGCACGATGGCGGCCGACTTGCCGCCGAGTTCGAGGCTGCAGCGCTTGAGCTGTTCGCCGCACAGCGCCGCGATGCGCCGACCGGTCGCCGAATTCCCGGTGAAGGCGATCTTGTCGACGCCGGGGTGGCGCACCAGGGCCTCACCGGTGTCCCGGCCGCCGGGCAGCACCGACACCACACCCTCGGGCAGCCCGATCTCCTCGACCATCTCGGCCACCCACAGCGAGTCCAGCGGGGTTTCCGGCGCCGGCTTGACGACGACGGTGCACCCGGCGAGCAAGGCGGGAATCAGCTTGGGCATCAACAGGTTCTGCGGCACGTTCCAGGGGATGATGATGCCGACGACGCCGACCGCTTGGCGCCGCAGGTGCACGTCGCCGAGCAACCCGTTCCGGCGTTGCGCCCAAGGGAACCCGCGGGCGTTCTGCACCGCCAGATGCATCATGGTGGCCGCGCCGGCGGCCTGTCCGAGCCGGCTGAAGCTGGCCGGCGACCCCATCTCGGCGGTGATCAGGTCCGCCATCTCGTCGAGGTTGCGACCGTACACGGCGGCCAGCTTCTCGACCGCGGCGATGCGCTCACCGACACTCAGACGCGGCCACGGACCGGTGTCGAACGCGGTGCGCGCCACCTTGACGGCGGCGTCGACATCGGCCGCCGATCCGCCGGCGGCGTGCGCGATGACCTCCTCGGTGTGCGGAGAGACCACATCGATGCGCTCACCCGCGCCGTCCCGCCACTGTCCGCCGACGAATAGCCGGTCGTACGAACGGATCTGCGGGTGCGGCCTCCTTGCCGGCATCTCACCACCTCTCCCCGGTCGCCGGTCGCGCCTGAGCATACCTCCGGCGGATGTTTACGGTAAGCGATACCGTAGTAATCGTGTTCCGGTGTAGCATCGGACGCCTGCACAGCACGCACCGACCGTGCGAAGTCCTGGAGGAGCGATGGCCCAATCGAGCGCGGCGACCAAGCGCGACGGTCCCGACGGGCGCGTCGCCAAGCCCAAGCGTCGCCCCCGGGGCTCGCTCGACGTCGAGGACATCATCACCGGCGCATTCGAATTGGCCGAGGAGGTGTCGATCCCGGGCCTGAGCATGCCGGTTCTCGCCAAGCACCTCGACGTCCCGGTGACGAGCATCTACTGGCACTTCCGTAAAAAGGAGCAACTGCTCGACGCGATGACGGAGCGGGCCACCCGCCAGCACCACTTCAACACACCGTTCGTCGACGGGGCCACCTGGCAGGACGGCCTGCGAAACCACTTCCGGACGATGCGCCAGGTGTTCCGGGATAACCCGGTGCTGTGCGACCTGATCCTGATGCGCACCGGCGAACTGGGACCGGAGGCCACCCACCTCTCCGTCGACAATCTGGAGACGGTGATCACCACGATGGTCGACGCGGGCTTCAGCCCCGACGACGCCCTGAGCGTCTACCTCGCCCTCTCGGCGCACAGCCGCGGAACCGCGATGATCGAGCACCTCAACGCCAGCCAGCGGCAGGCCCGCGGCCGCCGGCCGACCGGGGTGACCGCCGCGGATCATCCGCTGCTGCACGAACTGGAATACCGGGGGCATTCCATCGACGGCCTCGAGTTCGACTTCACCCTGGAGTCCATCATCAGCAGCGCCGAGAGCATCCTGGCGGCATCGACTGCGAACAAGCGCACGCCCCGCAGGAATTGACGATCGCCGACGGCCTCTTCGCCGACGGGCTTTGTCACCAACGGGCTTCGTTGCGCTTCCCGTCGGTGCTGACCCGTACCGTCTGCCCCACCAGTTCGCGCGACTCGGCGTCGGCGAGCAGATCGGTGTCGTACACCCGCGCCAGGGCGCGGCCTTCGGCGGTGTCGAGCACCACCAGGCCCCGTTCCGCGGCTCCGTCCCGGCCGTGCGCGACGGTGTAGGCGGCCACGGTGGCCGGCCCGGACCATGCGGTGAGCACCGGGTAGCGCGGCTGCCCGGTGGCCTGCGCCCCGGATTCGGTGTCACGTTGTCCGGCAACCGCATTCGGTGGCTCCGCTGACCAGACGGCGGCGACGTGTTTGGCCATATGCATGCCCACCCCGGTGATCAGGGCGTGACCGTGCCCGCCCGACAGCAGGTCGTAGGCCGCAGCGATCGAGTGCGTCACGTAACCGCTGGCCGGTCCGCCGGCGTAGGGCAGCCCACCGGTCAGCGTCAGTCCGCGGCTGTCGTCGAGAGCAAGTCCCAGTGCGTCACAACTCAATCGGACCGACGACGGGAAGCACGAGTACAGATCGAAGCCGCTGATCTGGGACAGCGACAGCCCGGCGTCGGCCAGCGCCTGCCGGCCGGCCACGGCCATGCCGAGCGAACAGGACATGTCCGCCCGTTCGGCGACGGTGGCCGGATCCTCGGCATACCCCCACCCGGACAGGTAGATCCGCCGGTCCTCGCCCACGCCCAGCGCATCGGCCTTCTCCCGGGTGGCTAGCAGCAGTGCCGCGGACATGTCGACATCCATCACGGCCACTTCGTGTTTGGTGTACGGCCAACCGACGTAGCGGTTGTCCGCGGTCGGGGTGCCGACGGTCGCGGCATCCAGCACCTCGCGCCGCCAGGCGTGCGGGTTGGCGGCGGCCACCGATGTCATCGCGGCCATCAGCGCGGCCGCCTCCGCGGCGTCGTCGGCCAGGGTGGCCCCGCGCCGGGCCCGCCGTGCGGTGTCCCACAGCGGGAAGGTCTCCCAGGCCTGCACCACCTCGTGATCGAGTTCGGACGCGTGTGGGGGCTCCCACGGGAACGGCGTGGACTTTCGGTGGCTCCAGGGCAGCCCCTCCCCGCGCTTCTTGGCGGCCCGCACGGTGGCCAGGGCCTCGGCGCTGCAGATCAGCGCGAGGTCGAGTTCACCGCGCCGCATCGCCGCGGCGGTGTCGTTCACCAGCACCTGCGGGGTCGTGCCGCCGATGCCGGAGTACAGCCGGTGGCGCGGGTCGGCGCCCAGCGCGGCGGCCAGCCGGCCCACCGGATCGTCATAGGGCCAGCTCTGGCAGTACACCACCTGCAGTGAATCTATCTGCGCCAGAATGCTTTCCGATCCCGCGACGGCGGTGGCCTCGCGTGCCCGCTGCGCCCAGCTCACCAGCGGTTCGCAGGCCTGTCCGTCGCGGACGGTGTGCTGTGCGGCCCCGATCAGGCAGAGCTGACGGGAGTCGCTCACCGGCCGGTCCACCGCGGCGGCCGCTTCTCGGCGAACGCCCGCGGGCCTTCCTTGGCGTCCTCGGTGGCGAAGACCTCGCGCGAGATGGCCGCCTCGTTGCGGTAGGCCTCGCGCAGGTCGAGTTTCAGGCCCTCCAGCACACTGCGTTTGGTCGCGCGGACGGCCAGCGGTGCGTTCTTGACGATCCGGGCCGCGTACTCGAACGCCGTGTCCAGCAGGTCTTCTTCGGGTACCACCGCGTTGAGCAGGCCCATCTCGAAGGCCCGCCGCGCATCGATGACGTCGGCGCACAGCAGGAACTCCATTGCATGCGCGAACGGAATCTGGCGGGGCAGGCGCACCGTCGTCCCGCCCCCGGCGAACAGCCCGCGGGCGGGTTCGAGCACCCCGAAGGTCGCGTGTTCGCTGGCCACCCGGATGTCGACGCCGCCGAGCATCTCCATCCCGCCGGCCACACACGGCCCGTTGACCGCGGCGATGATCGGTTTGTAGATCCTACTGCCGCGCAGCACCGCGTCCGTGCCGTCGGACAGCGCGTACCCCTGCACCGAGGTGGCGGTGCCGGTCTGGAGTTCCTTTGCCAGCGCGGTGATTTCGGGCACGTAGGTCTTGAGGTCCGCACCGGACATGTAGGACCGGCCGACGCCGGTGAAGATGGCGACCCAGGCGTCGTCGTCGGCCCCGAATCGCTTCCAGGCCTGCGCCAGTTGATGGAAGTGCTCGAGGTCGCAGGCGTTGCGAGCCTCGGGCCGGTCGAGCGTGACGAGCACGACGTGCTCCGCGCCGGGGCGCGTGCCGAGTTCGTAGTGGACCGCCACGAAAGTCTCCGTTCAGTTCGCTGTTGTACCGGGGTGGGCCTGGAGGCGGTCGTGCGCGACGAACTGCTCGCGCAGGTCGGCCCGGTCGGCGTCGGTCAGTGGTCGGTAGTGCTCGGCGCGGGCCGGCCGCCACCAGACGGGGTCGTCACACAGCCAGGCGTCCTGCCGCAGCGGCTTCTTGTCGACCTTGCCGTGCCCGACGACGGGAATGGCAGGGCTGACGCGGATGAACCGGGGTGCCCACTTCGTGCCGAGATCGTTTTGGCTGTCCAGGAATTCGGTGAACCGCTGCGGGTCGAATCCGCTTCCCGGGACGGGTTCGAGCACCGCCATCACCTGATCGCCGGCCAGCGGGTCGGGGACCCCGATCACGGCAACGGCCGCGGCATCGGGGTAGCGGCCCAGGATCCGTTCGACCGGGCCGGCGCCGAAGTTCTCCGAGTCGACCCGCAGCCAGTCCCCCACCCGGCCGGCGAACCAGAACACACCGTCGGCATCCCGGTAGGCCAGATCACCCGACCAGAACCAGCCGTCGCGCAACCGGTCGGCCTGCGCCTCGGGGTTGTCCCAGTAGCCTTCGAACGATCCGGCCGCGTCCCGCCGGACCAGTTCGCCGGTAGCAGCAGCGGCGTTGGTCAGCCGCCCCTGATCGTCGAACCGCGCCGTCTCGCACTCCCGGCCGTTCTGGTCCACCACGGCGATGTCGGCGCCCGGCGGCGCGGCGCCCAGCGAGCCGGGCTTGGCCGCCGGCAGCAGCGAGATGCCGCCTTCGCTGGAGCCGTAACCGCTGAGAACCCGGGCGCCGAAACGGGTTCGGAACGCGTCGCAGTCGCGCGGCGAGGCTTCCGGCGCCAGCACCAACCGCAAGTTGTGGTCGCGATCAGTCGGTGTGGGCGGGGTGGCCAGGATGTAGCCCAGGGCGCGGCCGACGGTGCTGGTGAACGTCACCCCGTGGGCACGCACATCGGCGAGCCACTCCGTCGCCGAGAACCGGTCCCGCAGCACCAGCGTGCAGCCGGCGGCCAGCGTCGGGAACAGGATGGCGCTCAACGCATTTCCGTGTGTCAGCGGCATCGGGCAGTACAGCACGGCGTCGGAACGGAAGCCCAGGCCGCCGACCGCGGCCAGCCGGCCCTGACTGCATCGGGCCGCCTTCGGCGCCGAGGTGGAGCCCGAGGTGAACAACAGGACCAGCAGCGTCTCGGGATGTGGGTCGGTGTCGGGCAGCGCGGCGCCGGCGTAGCGGGCCCAGGGCCGGTCCTCGATCCGCGCCGGGTTCTCGATCAGGTCGGCGTAGCCGGCGTCGGTCAGCACGAGTTGGCATGCGGTGTGGTCGATGTCGCGGGTCAGCTCGGCGCCGCGCCGGGTCGCGTTGACACCCACGATGCAGGTTCCGGCCAGGGCGGCGCCGAGAATCTGGAAGACGTACTCGGGCACGTTCGGCGCCAGGATGCCGATATGCGGCGGGCGGGCGGGGTCCAGCGTCGCGCGCATCCAGGCGGCGCGGGCGGCGGCCTCGGCGACCACCTCGCGCCACGTCCAGGACCGATCGCCGGCGATCAGGCCGACGTTGTCGTCCTCGGCGCGGGCCCGGACCAACCCGGCGACCGTCATGGTGGACGGGTCTGGGCGATCGGCCCGGACACCCGGCATGACTCGTCCCCTTCCGGTACTGCAGACACCCTGCCGACAGGATTGACACGACGTTACCGTAAGTCCTACGGTTGTCCATCACATCGTCTACACAGCAAGCGGAGGGTGCATGCCGGTGACGGGTTCGGCGCAGGCCCGGGCCGCCGTTCTCCGCACCATCGGCGCACCGCTGGCGCTCGAGGAGATCACCCTCGCGCCGCTGGCCCCCGATCAGGTCCGGGTCCGAATCGCGGCCAGCGGCGTCTGCCACTCCGACCTGTCCCAGGCCACCGGTGTCCTGCCGGCCGGCACGCCCTGCGTGCTCGGGCACGAGGGCGCCGGCGTGGTCGAGGAGGTCGGCGCCCAGGTCCCGCACATCGCGCCGGGCGATCACGTGGCAATCGCCTGGATCGCCGCGTGCGGCCGGTGCTGGTACTGCCTGCGCGGCGAAGTACATCTGTGTCGCAACGCAATTCGCGACGCATACTCGATGCCGTATGCCAGTGACGCGGCGGGTGCCCCGCTGTTCACCTCGATGGGGGTCTCCAGTTTCGCCACCGCCACCAACTGCCTGGGCCGGGCCGTCGTCAAGATCGACGAGACGATCCCGCTGGACATCGCGGCCCTGGTGGGTTGCGGGGTGGCGACCGGAGCCGGGGCCGCCCTGAACACGGCGCCGGTGCGGCACGGCAGCGCGGTGGCGGTGGTCGGCCTGGGCGGCGTCGGCCTGGCCGCCGTGATGGGCGCGCGACTGCGCGGGGCCGCCGACATCATCGGCGTCGACCCCGTGGCCTCGCGACGCGACGTCGCGCTCGAACTGGGTGCCACCCACGTCGTCGACCCCGGCGCCGACGACGTCATCGCCGAGATCAAGGCGCTCACCGGACGACGCGGCGCCGACATCGTCTTCGAGGCGGTCGGCCGCGCCACGACCATCGAAACGGCATTCGCCGCCACCCGTCCCGGCGGCACTACCTGCGTGGTGGGCGCCGCGTCGACGGCGGAGCAGTTCTCGCTGCCCGCGCACGATCTCTACATCCAGAACAAGACGGTGGTCGGCTGCCAGTACGGCTCGGTGGTCCCGGGCCGCGACTTCCCGATGCTGCTCGAGCTGTGGCGCACCGGCCGGCTGCCGCTGGACCGACTGATCACCCGGCGCATCGGACTCGGCCAGGTCAACGATGCCTTCGACGACCTCAAGAGCGGCAACGGAATTCGATCGGTCATCGTCAACGAGGGGCCGCGAGTCGACGCAGGCGCCGCGAGGGACGAGCGGGGCCGGAGGAGCGAGCAGTTGGGGCCGACGTGACCGACAGCTGGCGGCACTACCCGTACCAACTGGTCGCGGGCGAACCGATGCTGGTGTTCCCAGCCGCCGAGGGCAGCCATCCGGACTTCCAGTCCGACACCTGGTATCTGGCCGGATACCTGACGGGGCGAGAGTCGGGCCGCCGGTTCGCGTTCATCGCGATCTACAACCGGAACCGCCCGGGCGGTGACATCGTCGCCGACTTCCACACGTTCGCACTGTTCGACCTCGACGAGAGCCGCTACGGCAGTTTCACCGACTACGACATGCCGCCGAGGAACATGGAGCCCGGCGCGGTGCCCAAACTCGTGAGCTCCGAAGGGCATCTGGACCTCAGCTACCACAGCAGCGCCGGCGTCAGCACCTGGACGGCCTGCCGGGACGACGCGGGCGCGCTTATCCCCTTCACCTACGACTATGCCGCGTTCGGTGTCGACAGTGGCGGCGCCGCGATGGAACTGCGGCTGCACCTGATGCCCACCCGGCCCCCGGTTCCGGTGGGTGGACCGGTACACAACGGCCGGATCGTCGCCTGTTTGCAGGACGACACCTATTCCTATTTTCAGACGGGCATGCAGATGACCGGCGCCCTGCGCTGGGGCGAGTATTCCGAGGAGGTCGCGGGCCCGTCCGGGCACATCGACCGGCAGTGGTTTCCGCGGTATGCCGGCGGCGGCGCGACCGGTGGCGACATGCGCGGTCAGGCCCACCAGTGGCACACCATCAGCCTGGACAACGGCGTGGACCTCAGCGTGTGGCGGCAGTTCGACCGCCGGGACGGAAATGTGTTGGTGCCGTTCAGCGGAATCACCGCCGTTCACGCCGATGGCAGCCCGCCGGAGTGCGTCGAGGATCTCGCGGTGACGACCACCAGCTTCGTCCGCTGGCCGGATGCGGTTCGCCCCCTGGTCCACCCCCCGTCGAAGCCCCGGTATCTACCGGAGCGGCACACCGTTTCGTCGGTGGCACTGGACCTGGAGTTGACCGGCGAGCCACTGGTACACGCACCCGCGCACGCGCTGCCGATCGAGTACTTGGAGGGCCCGTACCGCTACACCGGCACCATGCGGGGCCGTCCGGTCACCGGGCTGGCGCTGTACGAGGCGACCGACGCCCGGTACCGCGACTGGGAACTGGCCGAGGTGCTCGAGGTCCAGATCGCCCACCACGGCGTCGAATCGGCCGAACTGACGGCGGCGCTCGACGCGACCCGCGCTGCGCTCGAGCGACACGACGGGCCCGCGGCGCTGGACCACGCGAACCGGATCCGGGCGATCCTGCAGAAACTGCCCGGGCCCGCGGCGGCGGATCTCGCCGGGATCCTGGAGGGGCTGACGGAAGCCGTCCGCAACGACGTCCGTTAGGACGCGAACAGGATCGGCAACTCCGCGGTTTCGCGCAGCAACGTCGAGGCGCCCATCCGGACGCCGTCGAGCACCCGATACTCCGGCCAGCGGCGCAGCACTTCGGTGAACACGATCTTGGCCTCCAGCCGGGCCAGTTGGGCACCCAGGCAGAAATGTTCGCCGATGCCGAACGACAGATGCGGATTGGGTGACCGTCGCACGTCGAATTCGTCTGCATCCGAACCGAATACGGTCTCGTCGCGATTGGCCGCCGCGTAGAGCATTACCAGGTACTCGTCCGCGTCCACGGCGGCGCCCCCGAGCGTGACCGGACAGGTGGTGGTGCGCGCCATCGCCACGATCGGCGTGATCCAGCGCAGCATCTCCTCGACGGCGCCGGGTATCAGCGTCTCGTCGGCGGCGAGCATGGCCCGCTGCCGCGGATGTTGCGCCAGTGCGACCAGTCCCCCGCTGATCAGGTTGCGCGTCGTCTCGTTGCCGGCGACCAGCAGGCTCATGCAGAAGCCGAGTTGTTCGGCCCGGGTCAGGTCGGAGTCCTCGGCGGCAGTGGTCAGAGCGGTCAGCAGGTCGGCGGGCGGGTCCGGTTCCGCCTGCCGCGCATCAAGTTTGGCGTTGAAGTACACGAAGAAGTCGACAGCGGCCATGGCCCGGGGATCCGTCGCATCGGTCGCGGCGACGGCGATCGCATCCGACCAGATCCGGAATGTCGGCTGATCCTCGGCCGGCACGCCGAGCATGTGCGCGATCACCAGGAGGGGTACCGGTGCGCACAGGGCGTCCACCGCGTCGACGGACCGCGCCGGGTCGATGGCGTCGAGGACGCCGGCCACGATCCGCTCGATCACCGGCGTCAGTTCGGTGACCCGGCGAACGGTGAAGCCCCGGTTGACGATCCGCCGCATCGCGACGTGCCGCGGTGGGTCGACGTAGAGGATGGACTCGGTGCCGGTCACGGTGCGTTTCAGGTCCCCGATCAGCACACCCTTCGACGACGTGTAGACGGCGGGATCCTTGCTCATGGTCACGATGTCGTCGTGGCGGGCAACGGTCCAGAACCGGCCGGTGGGCTGACGGGCGACCGGGCAGTCACGACGCAGGCCGGCGAGTGCGGGATCCGGGTTCCGTTGCCAGAATTCGGGGTCTTCGAGGTCGGGGATGTCCATCAGATGAAATCCGATCCGCCGTCCACGTTGACCGTGGCACCGGTCACGTAGCCGTTCCGTTTCGAGGCCAGATAGGTGGTGATGGAGGCGACCTCCTCGGGCAGGCCGGCCCGGCCCAGATCGCACGGCTGGTGGAAGTTGTCATCGATCCACGTCATCACGTCGACCGGGTTGGTGGCGTCCAGGCCGTCTGCGCCCAGAATGTCCTTGAGGTTCTCGGTGAAGCTCGCCGTCACGATGGTGCCCGGGCACACGCAGTTCACCAGGATGCCGTCCTTGGCAAGGCTTTTCGACAGGTTCTTGGTGACGCTGGTCAGTGCCGCCTTGGCGGCCGTGTACGCGACGATCCGCGGATTCTGCCGTTGGATGGAATGCGCCGACAGCGTGACGATCCGCGCCCACTCGGCGGCCCGCAGCATCGGCAGCGCGGCCCGGATGGAGCGGACACCGGCCATGGTGCCCAGGGTGAACGCCGCGTCCCACTCGGCGTCGTCCATCTGCTCGAAATACCCGTCACCGGGTCCGATGGTGTGCACCAGGCTGTTGAGGGCACCCCAGCGGTCACGCACCTGCGCAAAGCCCGCCGCGATCGATGCGGGGTCGGTCATGTCCACGCCGATGCCGACGGCGTCCGGCGCCCCGGCCGCCAGACAGGACGCCACGGCGGCGTCGAGTGCCTCCCGGCCGCGGGCCATCACCGCGACCCGAGCCCCTTCGGCCGCCAGGGTCTCGGCGATCGCCAGACCCATCCCCTTGCTGCCGCCCGTGACGACGGCGCTCGCCCCTGCCAAACCCAGATCCATGTTGTCCTAACGGTTGTTGTTCACCAGTTCGGCACGCTTGCGTTCTGCCAGCACGCTCTCGATCGTCTCGGGTGCGACACCGAGGCCGCGCAGACAGAACCGCTGCACCCGATTGCGCAGCGCATCGATGTCGCCGTCGGCCACGGCCCACCGCCGGTTCACATTGGCCCACACGACACCGTGCATCGACTGCGCCTCGGTCGCCGGGTCGATGTCCGCGAACAGGCCGAGATCCTTTCCGCGGCAAAGCTTTTCGATGAGCGGGTGCAGGATCTCGCCGTAGGCCGCCGTGACCAGTTGCGGTGCGGCGAACATCTGCGACTGCGCCTCCAGCGACATGCGGCGCAGATCCGCGGCGACCTCCTCGTTGAACGCGAGGTCCAGCCGGCCGTCGATCCAGGCCGCCACGGCCCGCACCGGGTCGGCGGCGGCCTCCATCGGGACGCGGGTCCGTTCCATCTCGGCGCGTGCCATGTCCAGGAACAGCGCCGCCACCAGGTCGTCCTTGGAATCGAAGTGGCGGTAGAAGGCGCGAGTTCCCAACTGCGCCTGACCGAGCACCGCTGCGACGCTGAGTGCTCCGAGGCCGTCGGCGCGGACGATCCGTCCCGCGGAAGCCAGGATCGCGGCCCGGACCGCCGGATCGGGTTCGAGTCTCCTGCGCCCGCCGGGAGAAGCCGTGTCCATGTCGGTTACCCGTCAGGCGCTCGCGTCGTAGGCCGCGAGGTAGTCGGCGAAGGCCTGGCGAACCTGATCTTCGGCGAGGCCGAAGTCGGCCAGTTCGTAGTCGTGGGCGCCGCGGTGACCGGGCTGGTGACCGGTGGCCCACGCCTGCACCCTGTCGCGGGCCGCATCGGTGAACTCCAGCCCGAGCCGCCCGTAGGCGCCCAGCGAGATGCTCCAGTAGGCGCCGGTGGGCGGTTCGAACTCGATGATGAGCGCCTGGCCCGGATCCAGTTCGAATCGTCCGATGACGGGCCGGTTTTCGGCCGTGGGACCAATGGAGCTCATGTCGGCCGGCGGGATGAAGCCGTTGGCGGGCGCCATTGCGCCGAAGTCGAGGAAGAACTTCAGATTGTCGTGGACGAACTCGCCGAGGGCGTACAGCTGACGCGCGACGGACACCTCGGGCTCGACCGCCGGGTCCATCGGTGCCGCCCCGGACCCGGCTCCGATGCGCTCGATGGTCAACGCCGCAGCTGTCTCGGTGTCCCAGTCGTAGAGGAAGTTTCGCACCGTCAGCACCGGGTGGTCGCCGGCCAGCCGCAGCCAGTTGCCCGGGTGGGCTTCAGGTTTGCTGGCCGACAGGAGCAGCTCGAAGTTGCCGTCGGCGTCCATCTCGAGGTCGTCGACCAGGCAGTTGGCGGTGGCCGCCATGCCGTCCATGGTCTGCAGTCCGACGTAGCGGGCGGTGCCGCGGTTCCCGGCGAGCCGGTAGGTCTCCCCGGCCCGCATCTCGGCGTTGAGGTAGACGCAGTCCGGGCACTCCAGGCCCCAGGTGACGACGTCGTCCATCTTGGCGCGGGTGACCGCGGGCACCGGGTCGGGATCGACCCGCAGTGCCATGTCGATGCCGGCCGCGAGCAGCACCATCAGATGACGCATTCCCGCGGCGTCGTCCTTCGCGTTGCGGTTGACCGGGGCCGACCGGACCAGTTGTTCGGCGGTGGCCAGCCGTTCCTGCAGATGGGCCCATGCCGATCCGATGTCGAGGCCGGCGTCCGGCAGCCCCCGACCGGACATGGCCGCCTCGGCGATCGCGTGCGGCAGCCACGCCATCGGGTTCTTCCATACCGGCGCATCTTCGTCGGCCACGGGTTTCGCCATCCACTCCTCACCGCGTTTTGAAAATGCTATTTTCGTTTCGTGGTGACTATCACAGCCGGAAATAGGCCTGTCAACCCCGTGTGTGCTCGGCGGCCGATTGCGCGCAACCACGGCGGAACGCCGGACCGAAATTATTATGGTTGCGATTACGGTAACGGTGCGGAAGGCGATCGACAGTGACTACATCGCACGTGGTTTTCGACCCGTTCTCGGACGACTACTTCAACGCCCCGTACGCCACCTACCGCCGGATGCGCGACGAGGCGCCGGTCTACTACAACCCGACCTACGACTTCTACGCACTGACCCGCCACGCCGACGTCACCGCCGCCCTGAAGGCCCCGGAGACCTTCTCCTCGTCACGGGGGGTGGACCTGGAGATGGTGCAGTCCGGACAGCCGGTCCCGCCGCTGATCATCATGATGGACCCGCCGGAGCACCGACGGATGCGCAACCTGGTGAACAAGGTGTTCACCCCCCGCGCCATCGAACGTCAGCGCCAGACGGTCACGACCCAGATCGACCGATTCCTGGCCGCCGCGGACCCGGCCGACTTCGATGTGGTGCAGGACTTCTCGGCGCTCTTCCCGGTCGAGGTGATCACCCAGATGCTCGGGGTACCACCCGAACTCCGCCAGCAGGTCCGGCTGCTGCTGGACAAGTCGCTGGAACGCGAGTACGGCAGGATCGAGATGCCCGAGGCCGGCATGCAGGCCGGCATCGAGACCGGGTTGATGTACTACAACATCATCCAGGAACGCCGCGGCCAGCCACAGGACGACATGATCAGCAACCTGATCGCGGCCGAGATCGAGCGCGACGACGGGACCATGACCAGACTCGACGACATCGAGATCACCGCGTTCGCGTCGATGCTCGGCGGCGCGGGCGCCGAGACGGTCACCAAACTCGTCGGCAACGCCGTCGTGACGTTCGCCGACCACCCCGAACAATGGCAGCGGTTGCACGACGACCGCAGCCTCATCCCCGCCGCCGTCGAGGAACTGCTGCGCTGGGAGGCACCGGCGCAGTACCTGGTTCGCTACACGCTCAAAGACGTTGAGCTGCACGGCACGACGATCCCCGCCGGCAACCCGGTGATGCTGTGCCTGGGCGCCGCCAACCGCGACGAGCGCGCCTTCACCGATGCCGACACCTTCGACATCGACCGGGACCGCGCCCAGGCCCAGAATCTGGGGCTGGGCTACGGCACCCACAGTTGCCTGGGCGCCGCGCTGGCCCGCATGGAGAGCACTGCCGCAATCGATCGACTGCTGGACTTCATGCCGCGATACGAACTCCGCCGGGACGGCCTCAAGCGGGTGGCGATGACCAATGTCATCGGCTGGCACAACGCCCCGGTGCGCGTGCTGTCGTGACCCGAAGGGTGGCCCGCAACGCGGTCGTCGTCGGCGGTAGCGGCGGGATCGGAAAGGCTTGTGGCCGAGCACTTGTCGAACGGGGCTACGATGTCGTGCTGATCGCCCGCCGTGGTGGTCCGCTGCGGGCCGTGGCCGACGAGATCGGGGCGCGGTGGGCCGTCGCCGACGCGTCCGACCCGAGCGGTTTCGCCGCGGCACTGGCCGAACTCGGCCACGTCGACCTGCTGGTGCACGCCGGCGGGGTGCTCGGTGGGACGTATGCCCGAAAGCAGACCTTCGAACAGTGGCGCGCCACCATGGCGGCCAACCTGGACTCGTGCTTCGTCGTGACACATGCGGCGCTGCCGTTGATGCGCCCGGGCTCCCGGCTCGTGTTCGTGTCGTCCTCGGCAGCGCATGAGCCGATGCCGGCCCGGACCGCGTATTCGGCCTCCAAAGCCGGGATGAACGCCTTCGCCCGCGCCCTGGCCCTGGAGGTGGACCGCGACGGGATCAACGTCAACATCGTCACCCCGGGACCCGTGGAAACCGAGATGCTGCAGGATGTTCCGTTCGAGATGCACGCCATCACCGCGCACGACGTCGCCGAGGCCGTGGTCTGGCTGGACACTGTCGCACCCGCCGTGGACGTCCCGGAGATCCGGTTGAACGCCGTGGTGCGGGGTCCGTCGGCCCGGCCACCGGTGGTGCCGTTGGAGGTCCAGCGCCGGAACCGACATGCCTGACGACGGAGTCCCGTACGGACGACAGCTCACCGTGCGCGCCCTGGCCGACCCCGACGGCCCCGCACTGACCGTGATCCGGCGCGACGGGACCGAGACCACATTGAGCTGGCAGGCGCTGGAACGGCTGGCCAATCAGTGGGCCCGGGCGCTGCAGTCGGCGTCGGTGACACCGGAATCGATGGTGGCAGTGTCGATCCCGAACTCGGTCGAACTCGTCGCCGCCGCACTGGCGACCTGGAAACTGGGGGCGGTCCCGATCCCCATGCGCTGGGATCTGCCCGATTGGGAGCAGCGGCGACTGCTGGAGGTCATCACCCCGTCGTTCGTGCTCACCGAGACCAACCTGCCCGAGATGGCCGACCGGGCGGCGGCGATGGCGGACACCGCACTACCGGAAGCGGTCTCGCCGGCGGTCAACGGGATCTGCAGTTCCGGATCCACCGGGCTGCCCAAGATCATCCTCAACACCACGCCCGCCCGGTGGACCCCGGACAGTTCGGTGCCGTTCGTGGCGCAATGGGCACCCGTCGCCGCACCACAGACCATCCTGGTGCCCGCGCCGATGTACCACACCAACGGCTTCAACACGCTGAACTACCTGCTCGGCGGCGACCGGTTGGTCGTGCTCGAGACGTTCAACGCCGCAACAGTTCTCGACGCCATCGAGCGTCATCGGGTCACCACCTTCACCGCCACCCCGACGATGCTGGCCCGGATCGCCGATACGCCCCGCGTGCAGGACCGCGACCTGTCCAGTGTCGTGTGGATCCTGCAGGGCGCCGCGGTGATGCCACCGAGTCTGCTGCGCCGGTGGTTCGAACTGCTCAGCCCGCAGCACATCGTGATGGCCTACGGGATGACGGAGAACCTGGGCCTGACCGCGCTGCGCGGCGACGAGTGGTTGGCTCATCCGGGCAGCGTGGGCCGCGGGTTCCGCGACACCGAGGTCCGCGTCGTCGATGATCACGGCCGGCCGGTGGGACCGGGCGAGATCGGCGAGATCTACCTGCGCGCCCCGATGACCGGGCAGTACCGCTACATCGGCGGGGCGCCACCGCTGCCGACCACCCCGGACGGCTTCACCTCAGCCGGCGATCTGGGCCACCTCGACGCCGACGGCTACCTCTACATCGCCGACCGGCGCAGCGACATGATCGTCACCGGTGGCGCGAATGTCTTTCCCGCCGAGGTGGAATCGGCCCTCATCGATCATCCCGAGATCGCCGACGTGGTGGTCGTCGGGATCGCCGACGAGCGGTGGGGACGGCGCGTGCACGCCGTGGTCGAACCGAGCGACCCGGCCCGGCCGCCCACCGAACGCTCGGTGATCGACTACGCCAAGGGGCGGTTGGCCGGATACAAGGTGCCCAAGACCGTCGAGTTCGTCGACGAGATCCCCCGTACCGCGGCCACCAAGGTGAACCGCGCGGCGATCGCCGCGGCCCGGGAGAGTTAACCGCTCATCAGCGAAAGCCCGCCCCGCGGCAGCAGTTCCACCATCACCCCGTCGGGGTCGATGACCGTGGCGACCAGTCCGCCACCCGGCGTCGGCATGGTGCGCGGGCTGCCGCCGAGGCCCAGCACGTCCAGTCGCCGCAGCGTGGCCGGGACGTCGACCTGGACCGACAGCAGGAACGCGCCCCTGCTCGGCAGACCCGACTGGGCCGGGCCCGCGGCGATGCCGGTCAGCCCGAGGTCGAGCAACTCGACGATGCCGGCATCGGTGTTGGCCGGGTCGCCCAGGAAGACCGTGCGTACGGATCCGGTGTGCACCCCCAGCAGCGGCGCCAGGTCGGCCTCGAGCACCTTGTCCACCAGCACGGTGAGCCCGATTCCCTCGACGTAGAACCGAAGCGACGCCGTCATGTCGGCGACGCACACCCCGGCGTGGTGCAACGGCGTCACAGGAACGAGTTCTTCGCGGTCAGACCCAGTTCGGGCACTTCGCCGAGGGCGAACGACTCCAGGTTTCCCAGTCCCGCCCCACCGCCGACGGGATCCTCGACGTGGACGAGCAGGTCGCGCAGCTGGTGCAGCTTGCGCGCGTTCTCCGGCGAATCGCAGTCGCCGACGTGATTGCCCTCGATGCGCACCTCCCCGACCCATTCGCCGTACACCCAGTCGTTCCAGCCGTAGTAGCCGGCGGTGCCGAGATGGAATCCGGTCGGCCCCGCCGCGGTCAGCCGCAGCGGGCGCTGGTCACCGTTACCGTCGATCAGCGTCAGCGTGCCCTCGGTGAAGCGGCGGTTGTCGTCCCGGAAGTGCAGGTCCTGGACCACATCGGAGAACCGGCGGGCAGTGCCGTCGCTGTTCTGTTCCTCTGCCTGACAACGGATTTCGCGGTAGCCGTCACCGCGCTCCTCCTGGCGGAACACGAAAAGCGAATACATCGATCCGTCCGGGCGGGTCAGCGTCATCGGCAGCCAGGTCATGAACATCTGGTCGATCCGGTGGCGGCCGCGGCGCGGCAGGCCCGGGATCGGCTTACCCACGCCCGGCCGCAACCCCCAGGAGTGGTCGCGGATCGAGATCCAGTCCTCGCTCGTGACCTCGGTCCGTTCACCGTGCAGTTCCACCCAGCCCTGCGCGGTGCCCACCTGGTGGTAGCGCAGCACATTGTGGGTGACGCGGTACCCGTCCGGACTGCGGTCGGGCCACGGATCTTCCAGCGCCGCAGGGAAATCGCCCGTCATGGTGACGTCGAACGCGATCGGCGCGTGCTCGCTGGGATCCAGGCTGACCCGGATCGACTTCAGGGGTTCGACCACCCGGTAGTGGATCGGCCCGACGTCGGCGCGCGACGGGTCCGCGGCCAATCGGCGGCCGGCCCGGACCGTCCACTGCTCGGTGCCGCGGCACACCCCGGCCGCGCCGTCGAACACCCCGCGGTTGGTGTACTTGCCCACCCCGAGCACCAGTTGCAGCGAGTTGTCCCGGGCGTGCGCAATGGTCCAGATCTTCTCGGTCCACGACGGGTCCGATTGGCTGACCGTCGCGAAGGTGTCGACGATCTGATGCGTCAGCAGCTCGTCCTCGGGCACCAGGTCGCCGTAGTTGGTCGACAGCACGTCGCGGTCAGTCCTCTCTGTCGGTGGGATTTCGGCCGGGGGCGTCGCCGAAGAACCGGGTCATGTCGGTGCCGCGGTCGTATTCGCGCATCCAGGTGCCCGCCCATTCCGGCAGCGGCTGGTTGGCCGGGTCATGGTTCGGCACCTGCGAAAGAGCCAGTCGCCACAGCATTTTCACCAGATCGGCGGTGGGGACCGCCTGGAAGAGCGTGGGCGCCCCACCCCGCCGGGCCCGGCGCCGCCGGCCGCCGGGATGGCGGAACTTCAGCTCGTCGACCAGCATCGCCGGCGACATCAGCGCTTCCGCCGAGGCGCCGCGGTCCTGGTGGGGAATGTGTCGGTCGAAGGCCCGGCCGATGTTGGCGGCGACCTCGCTGGTGTGCCGGAAGGTGGCCCGGAACTGCCGGGTGCGGTACCGCGGGTCCGGACACAGGTGCCGGTAGAGGAGCAGGCCCGAGCTGCGGTGCTCGATCTCCTCGACGAAGTGCCACATCATCAGCGAGGCCACCCGTTGGTCGCCGCCGCCGAACAGCGCCTGCCGGTTGTCCAGGAACACCTTGAACAGCGGGGTGAACGTCGCCTCCAGGTTGGCGATGTAGGCGGCGTGGAACTCGACCGGATGTCGTTCGAGCAACCGGTCGTACGAGGCCACGGTTTCCTGGTAGCACCGTTCCAGTCCCGGGTAACGCGCGATCAGTGCCAGCATGTGCTTGCGGTGGGCTGCTGCGTGCTGGGCCTCCTGCCGCAGGAAGGCCTCGGCCTCCGCGGCGATCACCGCGTCCGCGTCGAGTCGGTCCTGAGCCCGGCGAAGCGCGGAGATGATGTACTTCTCGAACGGCACGGCGATGAATGTGAAGGCATTGCAGAAGATCCCGAAGTTGGGATTGTCCGGCTGCCACCGGAACGGGACGTCCGCGCCGAATTCCCAGGAGATCTTCCGGACCACCAAGTCCGTCATGGGCTCGTCACCTCCCGCCGTTGCCGACCCCGGGACACGGACCGACACAGTGTGACACTATGGGATATCCATGTAAAGTAGATTCTCATCCGGTTTCTGACACGACGTTTCTGACACGACGTTTCTGACACGACGAGGTGATGTTCGATGGCCGCTGGCGACCTGGAACTGTCGACGCGCCGACGCATCCTGGAGGCCACCCACGTCGTGTTCGCCCGCTGCGGTCACCGCAACCTGCAGCTCTCGGATGTCGCCGCCGAGGCCAAGGTCTCCCGGCCGACGCTCTACCGCTACTTCGGCTCTCGCGAGGGTCTGCTGGAGGCGTTCGCGCTGTACGAGCAGGACAATTTCGACGCCGGAATCGCCAAGGCGATCGCCGGTCTGCGGGGAGCCCAGCGATTGGATGCCGCGTTGCAGTTCATCGTCGACTTCCAGCACTCGTACTCACTCGGGTCCATCGTCGAGATCGAACCCGAGCACGTGCTGAGCCAGATGAAGCGGGTCATCCCGATCATGCACGAACGCATCGCACGCGTGATACCCGGGGCGGACTCCGCGGTCGCCGCCGCCGCGGTGGTGCGAATCGCCGTGTGCCACTACCTGGTCGACAGTGGCACACCGGAACAGTTCCTCGCCGAGCTGCGGCTGGCGGCCGGGCTCGATCCGCACCGCGGGCGGGTGTCGCGCCGGGCGGCGAGTTAGCCCCTCAACCACTCCCGGATCAGGCCCGCGACGGCGCCGGGTTGCTCGAGGTGCAGGAAATGCCCGACCCCGTCGAGCAGCCGGAACACCGAACCCGTTGCCGGCAGGTAGGTTTCGACGTCGTCGAGCAACTCCGCGCCGATGGCGCCGTCGGCCGCACCGTGCAGGCAGAGCGTGGGCACCTCCGCCGGCGGGGACAGCGTCGCGAGGGCCTCGTCGGCGACGGCCGGGTCGGCGAACTGCGGATTGAACGACGCGCGGTAGGGATTGATCACCCCGGCGATCGTGTCGGCGGTGACGTGGCGTCGCAGTTCGGTGATGTCCTCGGCGGGGTCGTAACCCGGTGACCAGTCAGCCCACAGCGACTCCCAGAAGCCGTCGGCCAACAGGGCCATCTCGGCGAGGCCGACCTGCTGGATGAACCAGATGTAGAACGACCGGCGCAGTTGCCGGTAGCCGAACAGCCCGCCGCCCAGTGCGGCGGCAGGCGGCACCGCCAGTGCGACGAAGCGGCGAAACGCCGAGGGTTGGTGGTTCACGACACCGTAGCCGGCGTTGGCACCCCAGTCGTGACCGATCAGCACCGCGCGTTGATCGCCGCCGAGTTCCCGGTGCACGCCCAGGATCCGGCGCACATAGCTGCCGACGGTGACCGGTCCCGCGGCCGGGGTGGTGTACCCGGGCAGCCACGGGGCGACCACCCGGTAGCCGTCGGCCGCCAGTTCCGGACCGAGGTGACGCCAGGTGTATGGGGTGTCGGGGAACCCGTGCACGAGGACGGCCAACGGCTGGGTCTCGTCCTCGATCGGCCCGAACGTCAGGTACTCCGGCGATGTCGTCACGCCGGCTCATGTTACATACGAACATCTCGACGTAAAGGCCATTTGCTTTACACCGCGTCCTTGCTGTGTAACAGTTGCGCATGGCCGGTATCTCACTCGCCCAGCGCGACCTCGCCGAAACCCGCACCCGACTCGCCGACTGGTTCACCGACCGGTTCGGCGGCGGCGTGTCGGTGTCGGAGTTGCAGACCGCCAACCGCACCTCCGGCTGGTCGAGCGAATCCCTGGTGTTCGGCGTCGAACGAGAAGGCGCTTCAACGGCGGACTATGTGATTCGCATCCCGCCCGCCGGCGGCGGAATGTTCGCCGACTACGACCTGGCGGGTCAGACCCGGACGCAGGAACTGTTGCACGGGTACGGAATCGCCACCCCGTCTCCGATCCACTACGAGCCGGACCCCGCATGGATCGGCTCACCGTTCCTGGTGATGCCGCGGATCGTCGGCCACATACCGTCGGACACCACGTACGCCACCCGGGGCTGGCTGCACGATGCCGGACCGAAGGTCCAGCGCCGCCTGCACGACGAGTTCCTCGCCACGCTGGCGGCGCTGCAGCGGGTCCCGGTCTCCGAGGCGCCCTGGCTGCGGCGGGCTCAGGGTGAGGGAACGATGGCCGAATTGGCCTGGTGGCGAGACTATCTCGACTGGGCCACCGACAATGACGCGCCGGACCTGATGGTGCGCGCGTTCGGCTGGCTTCAGCGCAACCAGCCCGCCGACGCCGGGCCTCCGGCCATCAGCTGGGGTGATGCCCGGCTGTCCAACACCATCTGCGACTACTCCGGAACGATCGTCGGCGTGCTCGACTGGGAGCAGGCCTGCATCTGCCCGGCCGAAGCCGACTTCGGCTGGTGGCTGGCCACCCGCCGCCAGATGCTGGAGGTGCAGGGGCTGCACCTGGATCCCGAACTGCCCGGCTTCGACACCCGCGAGCGGGTCATCCGGCGCTACGAGGAGATGCTCGGCAGGCCGCTGCGCGATCTCGGCTGGTACGAGATGTTCTCGATGGTGCGGATGGGCTGCTGCATCCTGCGCATGCAGGTGCTGCTGCGCCGCCTCGGTCAGACCGGCCACGGGTTCCTGCGCGCACCCCTGCTGCCGGCCTGGGTCGTCGACACCATCGGGTGACTAGGGATTTCGGCGCGATTACGTGCGCTCAGCGCCGGAAAACACGCCGAAATCCCTCAGAGGTGGTCGGCCAGCAGCTGTGCCAGGTGCCGGCCGCGTCGCTCGGTCAGATCGGCCAGTTGGGTGCGGCAGGAGAACCCGTCGGCGAGGATCTCGGTGTCGGCCGCCGCGGCGGCCACGGCGGGGCGCAACTGCTGATCCGCGATGGCCACCGACACCTCGTAGTGGCCCTTCTCGACGCCGAAGTTCCCGGCCAGGCCACAGCAGCCACCCAGCCGCTGCACGGTGGCGCCGGCCGCGGTGAGCAGTCGCTCGTCGGCATCCCAGCCCAGCACCGCATGGTGGTGACAATGTGGTTGGGCGACAACGGATTCACCGTCCAACGAGGGCGGCTGCCAACCCCGCTCGGTGAGCAGTTCGACCAGTGTCCGGGTGCGTTCGGCGACCACGGCGGCCGCCGGTGAGGCCAGGAGTTCGACGGCATCGGCGCGCAGCACCGCCGTGCAGGACGGCTCCATCCCGACGATGGGAGCCGAACCCGCCAGCGCCGACACGGTGCGGCCGAGGATCTTTCGGGCCGAGTCCAGCTGGCCGGTGGAGATCCAGGTCAGCGCGCAACACTGCTGCCGATCGGTCAGCCGGGGCGAGTACCCGGCGGCCTCCAGCACCCGCACCGTGGCCATCCCGACCTCTGGGGTGAAGTAGTTGGTGAACGTGTCGACGAACAGCAGGACTGGATCGCCGGATCCGGGTGTCCGGTCGCGGAACCAGGACCGGAATGTCTTGTGCGCGAACGGCGGAATGCTGCGCCGCGGATCCACTCCGGCCATCGACATCCCCGCTGTGCCCACGCCCGGCAGGCCGGTGGCGACGTTGACCAGCCGCGGCATCCGCGACGCTAACGCCGCCCACCGGGGCAACCGTCCCAGCGAGTAGTGGGAGGCGGGCCGCGGCCGCCCCCGGTAGCTCTGGTGGAGCACCTCGGCCTTGTAGGCGGCCATGTCGATTCCCGTCGGACAGTCCGACAGGCACCCCTTGCACGACAGGCAGAGTTCGAGTGCCTCGTGCACCTCTGGGGCGCGCCACCCGCCGGCGACCGCGGTGCCGTTGATCATCTCCTGCAACACCCGGGCCCGGCCGCGGGTGGAGTCCTTCTCGTCGCGGGTCGCCTGGTACGACGGGCACATCACCCCGCCGGCGGCGGTGTTGTCGGCCCGGCACTTGCCGACGCCGGTGCAGCGGTGCACCGCCTGGGTGAAGTCCCCGGCGTCGCCGTGGTAGGCGAAGGCCAGATCGCGCCGCCACACCGGGGCGGGCTCACGCAGGTCCGCGTCGAGTGGGCGGGGGTCCACGATGACGCCCGGGTTGAGGATGTCGTCCGGATCGAAGATGTTCTTGACGGCCGCGAACAACCCCAGCGCCGCTGGCGAGTACATCAGCGGCAGGAGTTCACCGCGGGCCCGGCCGTCGCCGTGCTCCCCGGACAGCGAGCCGCCGTAGCCGCTCACCAGGCCCCCCGCGGCGAGCAGGAATTCGCGGAAAATCGTTGTGCCACCGGACTTCTGGAGGGGGAAGTCGATCCGGATGTGCAGGCAGCCGTCGCCGAAGTGGCCGTACGGCAGGCCCGTGAGGCCGTACTCGGTCATCAGGGCGTCGAAGTCGCGCAGGTAGTCGCCCATCCGCTGCGGCGGCACCGCGGCGTCCTCCCAGCCCGCATGGGCGGGCTTTCCCGCCGGGCTGCGGCCGGACAGTCCGGCGCCGTCGGCCCGGATCCGCCACAGGGCGGCGGCCTGGCCGGTGTCGGTGACGACCATGGATTCGATTGCTGCACAGTCCTTTCCGAGCTCCTTTGCGCGCGCAGACACCTCACCGGCATGAGCTCCGGTCAGTTCGACGAACAGCCAGGCCGCGCCGCGCGGCAGCGGCGGAACGGCCTGCGGGCCGCGGCGCTCCCGCACCACGTCGACGATGCGGGAGTCGATACCCTCACAGGCGACCGGGCCGTGCGCGAGAACCCGGGGCGTCGCGTCGCCGGCGGCGGCGATGTCCGGATAGCCCAGCACCACCAGCACCCGGTGGGCGGGCTCGGCCACCAAGCGCACGGTCGCCTCGGTGATCACCGCCAGCGTCCCCTCGCTGCCCGCCAGCAGCCGCTGCACGCCGAAACCATTCTCGGGCAACAGGTTTTCCAGTGCGTAGCCGGACACCTGCCGGCTGAACCGGCCGAATTCGGTGCGGATGGTCGCCAGCCCGGCGCGCGCCACGCGGCGCAGTCCGCCCTGGATGGGCGCGGCGTCCCAGGACTGGCCCGATCCGGTGATCGCCCGCAGCCCGGACAGGTTGTCACTGGTGCGGCCGTACCCGAGTGCGCGCGTCCCGCAGGCGTTGTTGCCGATCATCCCGCCCACCGTGCAACGCGACGACGACGACGGGTCGGGCCCGAACCGCAGCCCGTACGGGGCCGCGGCGCGCTGCAGGTCCTCCTGTACGACGCCGGGCTGCACGGTGGCCGTCGCGGCGTCCGGGTCCACCGTGAGGACGCGGCACATGTGCCGGCTGAAGTCCAGCACCACCCCGGTCCCCACCGCGTTGCCGGCGATCGAGGTCCCGGCTCCGCGGGCGGTGACGGGCACCCCTTCGGCCCGGCACACCTCGAGCACGGCCGCGACGTCGTCGGCGTCGCGCGGGGCGGCCATCAACAGCGGAGGCACCCGGTACAGCGAGGCGTCCGAGGAGTACAGCGCGCGGGTCGTCGCGTCGTGGCGGACATCCGCCAGCCCGGCCACCGTCAGCCGCCGGGACAACGACTCCGCGTCGATCATTCGTAGCATGCTACAGTTCGCCGGTGGCCCAGGGTCTCCCCGACCTCGACCCGCTCGATCCGAACGGCGGCCGGCGCGTCGAGCAGGCGGTCGCCGCCGTCCGGGCGGCCATCGGCGACGGCCGGATGAAGCCCGGCGTGCGGTATTCGGTGTACCAGCTCGCCGCCTCCCTCGGCGTGTCCCGCACCCCGGTCCGCGAGGCGCTGCTGCGTCTCGAAGAGGTCGGGCTGATCAACTTCGAGGCCCGCCAGGGCTTCCGCATCCGGCTCCCCCGCTCGTCGGACATCGCCGACATCTTCGCGGTCCGGCTGGCTCTCGAACTACCGGCGGTGCGCCGCGCGGCCGACACCCCGAATCCGCGCCTGGCCGCCGCGCTGCGGGCCGAACGGGAACTGATGCGCGAAGCCGCCGACGGTGCCGGCGAAGACGCCTTCATGCGGCACGATCTGCGACTACACGATCTGATCCTGGAATGGGCCGGCAACGAGCGCGCCCGTGCCATCGTCAGAGGCCTGCGCGAGACCACCCGCCTGCTCGGAGCCTCCACCGCCGACCGGACCAGGTCCCTGGCCGACATCGACCGCGAGCACACGCCCGTCGTCGACGCCATCCTGGCCGGCCGGCCCGATGCCGCCGCCGCGGCGATGCGCGGCCACCTGGTCAACACCGGGCGGCTGCTGGTGGATCAGGCGTTGCGGGACGAGCTGCACCCGGCCGACCCCGACCCCGGCGACCTCGATCGAATCTGGTCCGCAGCGGTCGGTTGACCGACAGAATCGACCGTGAAGACGAACTGTCGTGACGGAATCGGTTGCAGCATGCGGCCGGATAGGTGATCGTTGTTCGACGGGGAAACGAACAGAGAGGGACACGTCCTGACCGACATGGGCACTCAGGCCACCGACAGCCATCCGGGACGGCAGCAACGCCGCACGCCGCCTGCCGGGGGCGCTCCGGTGATCGAGATCGATCACGTCACGAAGCGGTTCGACGACTACGTCGCGGTCGCCGATGCCGACTTCTCGATCGGTTCCGGCGAGTTCTTCTCCATGCTCGGGCCCTCGGGTTGCGGCAAGACCACCACGTTGCGGATGATCGCGGGCTTCGAAACACCGACCGAGGGTGCGATCCGACTCGAAGGCAACGACGTCTCCCGGGTTCCGCCGCACAAGCGCAACGTCAACACCGTCTTCCAGCACTACGCCCTGTTCCCCCACATGACGGTGTGGGACAACGTCGCCTACGGACCGCGGAGTCGCAAGGGAGACGCGAAGAAAGGGAAGGACGAGGTCTTCCGGAGCGTCAACGAGCTTCTCGACGTGGTGCGCCTGACCGACTTCGCGCAGCGCAAACCCGCGCAACTGTCCGGTGGCCAGCAGCAGCGCGTCGCGCTGGCCCGGGCGCTGGTCAACTACCCGAGCGCGCTGCTGCTCGACGAACCACTTGGCGCACTCGACCTCAAGCTGCGTCATGTCATGCAGTTCGAGCTCAAACGCATTCAGCGCGAGGTCGGCATCACCTTCGTCTACGTCACCCACGACCAGGAGGAGGCGTTGACGATGAGTGACCGCATCGCGGTCATGAACGCCGGCAACGTCGAACAGATCGGCACGCCGACCGAGATCTACGACAATCCCGCGACGGTGTTCGTCGCGGGCTTCATCGGCCAGGCCAACCTGTGGCACGGCCGCCAGACCGGCCGGCTCAACCGTGATTTCGTCGAGGTCGAGGTGCTAGGCGCCAAACTGCCCGCCGCACCCGGCGCCACCACCATCGAGCCCGGCGGTCAGGCCACCTTGATGGTCCGCCCCGAACGGGTCCGGGTCACCATGGATGCCCCGGCGGGCGATCTCGCCGTCGTCCCCGCCACCGTGACCGACCTGACCTTCCAGGGCCCGGTCGTGCGCCTGGGCCTGGCCGGCGCCGACGAGTCGCCCATCGTCGCCCACATCGGGCCCGACGACGATCTGCCGATGCTGCGCCCGGGCGACCCGGTCTACGTCAGCTGGGCGCCCGCGTCGTCGCTGGTGCTGCCGGCCGCCGACATCCCGACCACCGATGACCTCGAAGAGATGCTCGACGACTCCTGACCGCCTACCGACGTCGACCTGACCAACCCGGACGAAAGGCACAGCCGCCATGGCCCCCAACAAAGACATCGATCCGGGTCTGTTGGCCCGACTCGCCGCCAACCCCACCACGCGGCGCCGGTTCCTCGGCGGCGGCGGCGCGGCCGCGGCCGGCCTGATCCTCGGCCCGTCGTTCCTGGCCGCCTGCGGATCGAAAGACAACGGCTCGGCCGGCGGCCCGGCCACCGCCACCTCCGACGACGGTTCGCCGGCCACCGGCACCCTGCGGATCTCGAACTGGCCGCTGTACATGGCCGACGGGTTCGTCGCCGCGTTCCAGACGGCGTCGGGTCTGCAGGTCGACTACAAGGAGGACTTCAACGACAACGAGGAGTGGTTCGCCAAGAACAAGGAACCGTTGTCGCGCAGGCAGGACATCGGCGCCGACCTGGTGGTGCCCAGCGAGTTCATGGCCGCCAGGCTCAAGGGGCTGGGCTGGCTCAACGAGATCAGCGACACCCGGGTGCCCAACAAGAAGAACCTGCGGACCGATCTGGCCGACGCCTCGGCCGATCCCGGCCGCAAGTACATCGCCCCGTACATGTCGGGCATGGTCGGGCTGGCGTACAACAAGACGGCCACCGGCCGGCCGATCACCAAGATCGACGACCTGTGGGATCCGGCGTTCAAGGGCAAGGTCAGCCTGCTGTCGGACCTGCAGGACGGCCTCGGCATGATCATGCTCTCCCAGGGCAGCAAGGTGACCGAACCGAGCAACGAGTCCATCCAGAAGGCAGTCGACCTGGTGAAGGAACACAAGGAGAAGGGCCAGATCCGCCGGTTCACCGGCAACGACTACTCCGACGACCTGGCCGCCGGCAATATCGTTGTGGCACAGGCGTATTCCGGTGACATCGTGCAGCTGCAGAAGGACAACCCCGATCTGGAGTTCGTGGTGCCCGACAGCGGTGGCACCTGGTTCATCGACACCCAGGTGATCCCGTGGACGACGCAGAACCAGAAGGGCGCCGAGGCGTGGATCGACTACGTCTACGACCGGCCGAACTATGCCAAGCTGGTGGTCGCCACCCAGTACGTGCCGGTGCTCTCGGACATGACCGACGAGCTGGCCAAGCTCGACCCCAAGGTTGCGGCCAACCCGTTGATCAACCCGCCCAAGGGCACCCTGGACAAGCTGCAGTCCTGGCCGCCGCTGACCGACGAGCAGACCCAGGCGTTCAACAGCGCCTACGCCGCGGTCACCGGATCCTAGGCATCGGTCCCGAGTCTCTCTGATGGCAGGTGTAGCCGGAAGCAACCGCCAGCGCAGCAGGATCGCACCGTACCTGATGGTCCTGCCCGGGCTGGCCTACCTGGCGATTTTCTTTGTGGTGCCGTTCTTTTCGCTGTTCCGGACGTCGCTGTCGACCATGGGCGGTTCGGTGTACCTGCCCGAACTCCACTTCGCATGGGACTTCGGCAACTACGCGCAGGCGTTCTCGCTGTACCACGACCAGATCCTCCGTTCGCTGCTGTATGCGTTTGCGGCAACGGTGATTTCGCTGCTGCTGTCCTATCCCCTGGCCTATGTGATCGCATTCAAGTCCGGCCGGTACAAGAACCTGCTGCTGGGCCTGGTGGTGCTGCCGTTCTTCGTGACCTTCCTGGTCCGCACCCTGGCGTGGAAGACGATCTTCGCCGACGGCGGGTTCGTAGTGCGTGTGCTCGACACGCTGGGACTCGTCGACGGCAGGCTGCTGTCCACGCCGTGGGCGGTCATCGGCGGCCTGGTCTACAACTCGATGACCTTCATGATCCTGCCGCTGTACGTCAGCCTGGAGAAGATCGACCCGCGGCTGATCGAGGCGTCCAAGGACCTGTACTCGTCGGCGTTCCGGGCGTTCCGCCAGGTGATCCTGCCGCTGTCGCTGCCCGGTGTGATCGCCGGCAGCATGCTGGTGTTCATCCCCGCCGTCGGCGACTTCATCAACGCCGACTACCTCGGCAGCACCCAGACCACGATGATCGGCAACGTCATCCAGAAACAGTTCCTCGTGGTCAAGGACTATCCGGCCGCCGCCGCACTGAGCTTCGTGCTGATGGCCATGATCCTGGCGGGCGTGCTGTCGTATGCCCGCACACTGGGCACGGAGGACCTGGTATGACGGCGCCTGCCGCGGTGGCGGAGAGTTTCGGGGAAGCGTCGGGGCGGGGATCGCGCGGCCCCCGCACACTTCGGGGCGCCGGCCGGGTCGGCGATCTGCTGCTGCGGGTCATCGCCGGACTGGTGATGCTCTACATCTTCCTGCCGATCTTCGTCATCGTGCTGTTCTCGTTCAACAAACCCGCCGGCAAGTTCAACTACACCTGGCAGGGCTTCACGCTGGAGAACTGGCTGCACCCGTTCAAGTACCCGGCACTGACCAAGGCACTGCAGATGAGCCTGACGGTGGCCGCGGTCTCGACGGCGATCGCCCTGGTGCTCGGCACGCTGCTGGCGATCGCGCTTGTGCGGCAACGGTTCCGGGGCAGCAAGACCGTCGAGACGTTCCTGGTGCTGCCACTTACCGCACCCGAGGTCGTGATGGGCGCCTCGCTGCTGACCCTGTTCCTCAACCTGGGCTGGGCCACCGGCTTCACGACGATCGTCATCGCCCACATCGCGTTTCAGATCAGCTTCGTCGCGATGACCGTTCGGGCGCGGGTTCGTGGCTTTGATTGGACCCTGGAGGACGCCTCGCTGGACCTGGGCGCCGGCCCGACCCGGACGTTCTTCAGAGTGACTCTGCCGCTGATCGTTCCGGGCATCGTGGCCGCGGCGATGCTGTCCTTCGCACTGTCCCTGGACGACTTCATCATCACCTATTTCGTCAGCGGATCGACCGTGACCTATCCGCTCTTCGTCAACGCCGCGGTCAAGGCCGCCGTACCGCCGCAGATCGACGTGCTGGCCACGGCGATCCTGGTGATCAGCCTGATCCTGCTGGCGGTCGGAACGCTCTACCGGCGCAAGCGCACCGTCTGAGGCGGGTCAGCCGAAGAAGCGCAGCCCGTCGATCCGCGGGCTTCCCGCCTCGTCGGCGAAGTCGACGATCAGCAGCCCGCGCGGTTCGGACCGGCCGGCGGTCAGTGACACCGTGATCGACCGGCCGGCCGCCAGGACCTTGCTGGCGTGCGCGCCGCGCAGCCGCTCACCCAACACCCCGAGGTCGACGCCGAGCCTCGCGTCCTGCGCGACCATCCGGCGGGTCGACAACTCGTCGCCCGACGACAGTGCGGCGAGCAGGTCGGCGACCGCGGCCCGGGCGGTGCGGCCGGGCCGGCGGAAGCCGCGCGCGAACCCGAGTGTGCCGCCCACACCCTGATTGGCCAGCAACGCCCGCGACAGCGTCAGACCGGCCGGCAACGCCGCCAGCCCCTTGCGACCGAACTGGGCCAGCATCGGCGCAAGCTCCCAATAGGCCTGCAGCGACGTGATTCTCGGGCCGTCCGCGCCGTCGCTGAGGTGGTAGGCGAGCACCGCGGGGATCTGCATCGCGACTGCGTCGGACATCCGCACGTTCAGGGTCAGATCCCGCACGACGGTCGAGCCCCCGACGAAGTCCGCGCGCGACTCGAAGGTGATCTCCCGCGGGCCGATGAAGGTGTCGTAGAACCGGCCGATCTGGGCCCGCCCGATGTGCGGAGCGGACCCCACCGGGTCCTCAACGCGACCGTCGTGGGCGAACAGCGAAAGCCACCCGGCCCGGTCGCGGCGGCCGGCCGCCGCCAGCGAAAGCTCGGCGGCGGCAAGGAGTTCGGCGGCGGTACTCAGTGTGCATCCCCCGGCTCGGACACGATCCGAACACCCGCGTCGCGCAGCGCCGTCAGCGCGTCGGCCGTGGAGCCGGGCGCCACCCCGGCCGTCAGGTCCAGCAGCACGCGGGTGGCAAAACCGTTGGCGGCCGCGTCGGCCGCGGTGGCCCGCACACAGTAGTCGGTGGCGATGCCCACCACGTCGACGGAGTCGACTCCCCGGTCGCGCAGCCACGAGGCCAGCGGGGTGGCGGTGTCGTCGGCGCCCTCGAACCCGCTGTAGGCCGCGGCGTGGGCGCCCTTGCGGAACACCGCCTCGATCGCGCGGGTGTCCAGGTCGGGGTGGAACTGCGCGCCGGGCGTGTCGGCCACGCAGTGCCGCGGCCACGACGAGACGAAGTCGGGATGGTCGGAGAAGTGCGCGCCGGGGTCGATGTGGAAGTCCTTGGTGGCGACCACATGGTCGTAGCCGTGGTCGCCGATGAGCCGTTCGCTGATCGCCCGCGCCACGGCCGCCCCGCCCGCCACGGCCAGCGAGCCGCCCTCACAGAAGTCGTTCTGGACGTCGACGATGATCAGCGCGCGCATCCACCCACCGTATCCGCCGCGAAAGGGCGGCCGCTTCACCATAACTTCTTAGGATGGGGACCACTTCTCAGGATGGGGACCGATGACGCTGTTCGACTTCTTCCAGGCCGGTGAACTGCCCGCGCCCGCGGTGTCGGCGGGCGAAGCGGTGGCCATCGCACGTGATCACTTCGGCCTGGCCGTCACCGCCACACCGCTGGGCAGCCAGCAGGACGCGAACTTCCTGTTGCGCGGTCCGGCCGGTGACCCGGCCGGGGTCCTCAAGGTCGCCAATGCCGCGTTCAGCCGGGTCGAGATCGACGCCCAGGACGCCGCAACGGGCGTCCTGGGCGGCGCCGGGGTGCGGGCGGCCCGCAACATCGCCGGGCCCGGGCGCGCGCCGATCGCCGAGATTCCCGACTGCTCCGGCGGCAGGCTGTTCGCGCGGATCATCGCCTTCCTGGACGGCGGCACGATGAGCGGCGACCGTTATGTCGCGCCACCCCGCTGGGCCGCGCTCGGAACACTGGTCGGTCGCGTCAGTCGTGCGCTCGCCGATTTCGACCACCCCGGGGTGCACCGGGTGCTGCAGTGGGACCTGCAGCACGCCGACCGCACCATCGGGCTGCTGAGCCGGTACGTGACCGACCCCGGTCGACGGCACCTGGTGGAGGCCGCGGCCGCACCGGCCTGGCGCACCGTGGCCGATCTCGCGGCCGACCTGCCTACCCAGGCGATCCACGGCGATATCACCGACGACAACGTGGTGTGCGCCGCCGCGGACCGATCGCCGGACGGTGTGATCGACTTCGGCGACCTCACCCGGTCGTGGGCGGTCGGTGAGCTGGCCGTCACGGCCTCGTCGGTGCTGCGCCACGCCGGTGGCGAGCCCGTCGCGGCCCTGCCGCTGATCGTCGCGTTCGACCGGGAGCGCCCGCTGCGCGACGCCGAGATCGCCGCGCTGTGGCCGCTGGTCGTGCTGCGCGCGGCCACGCTGGTGGTCAGCGGCAATCAGCAGGCCGCCGTCGACGCGAAGAACGAATACGCGACCGGTGCTCTCGAGTTCGAGTGGCAGATATTCGAGCGCGCGGTATCCGTTCCGGCGGCCGTCATGACCGGACTGATCGCCGGCGCGCTGGGCCGGCCCGCCGCTCCCCCGCCCGCGCGGCTGACGCCGATCCTGGCCGGAGTTCCGCCGGGCGACGTTGCGCCACTGGACTTCTCGGCGCAGTCCGACCTCGTCGACGGGGGCGCCTGGCTGGATCCCGACTGCGAGGAAACCGCCGCCGCGCGGGCGATGGCCACCGGCGCGCCCGCGGCCGCGACCCGCTACGCCCAGCCGCGCCTGACGAGATCCGTTGTGCTGCACAGTGAGTCGCCGTCGACCGTGCCCACCGGAATCGACCTTTGGTTGGCCGGACCGGTGCCGGTGACCGCACCGCAGGCCGGTGTGGTCGAGACCGCCGCCGACGGCGAGGTCGTGATGGCCGGCGCGGAGGGAACGGTGGTGTTGCGCGGCCGGTCGGTGCGTCCCACCGCGCCGGCCGGCCGCGCGGTCGGCACCGGTGCTCCCCTGGCGACCGCGGGCCCGGGCCGCGTGTGGCTCCAGGTCCGGACCGGCCCGGCCGACCTGCCGGTCCCGGCCTTCGTCCGCCCGGAGTACGCCCCCGGCTGGCTGGCCCTGACCCGTGACCCGGTGCCGCTGCTGGGGCTGGCGCCCGCAGCCCGTCCCGACGGGACCGAAAAAGCTGAAGACCTGGTGCAGCGCCGTGGCCGGGCCCTGGCCGGCGTGCAGGAGCAGTACTACCGGCGGCCGCCGCGGATCGAACGGGGCTGGCGCGAGTTCCTGGTCTCCGTCGACGGCCGCAGCTACCTGGACATGGTGAACAACGTCGCCGCCATCGGGCACGGCCACCCCGAACTGGCCGAGGCCGTCGCGCGGCAGTGGCGCCGGCTGAACACCAACTCGCGGTTCAACTACCGCGCGATCGCCGACTTCTCCGAGCGGCTGGCGGCCACTCTGCCCGATCCGCTCGACACGGTGTTCCTGGTCAATTCGGGCTCCGAAGCGGTGGACCTGGCGCTGCGGTTGGCGATGGCGGCAACCGGGCGCCGCGACGTCCTCGCCGTCGCCGAGGCCTATCACGGCTGGACGTACGCCACCGACGCGATCTCGACGTCGGTGGCCGACAACCCCAACGCGCTGACCACCCGGCCCGAGTGGGTGCACACCGTGCCGAGCCCCAACAGCTACCGGGGGGACCACCGCGGCGCCGCCGCCGGCCGGTACGCGCCCGAGGCGGTGGCCGTCATCGAGGATCTGACCCGGCGCGGACACCCGCCGGCGGCGTTCATCTGCGAACCGTTCTACGGAAACGCCGGTGGCATCGCCCTGCCGGACGGCTACCTGCCCGCCGTGTACGCGGCGGTCCGCGCGGCCGGCGGGCTGGCGATCGCCGACGAGGTCCAGGTCGGCTACGGCCGGCTCGGCGCGTGGTTCTGGGGATTCCAGGGCCAGCACGTGGTTCCCGACATCGTCACGGTGGCCAAGTCGATGGGCAACGGTCACCCGCTGGGCGCCGTCGTGACCACCGGGGCGGTCGCCGACGCCTACCGCACGCAGGGCTACTTCTTCTCCTCGGCTGGCGGCAGCCCGGTGTCGTGCGTGGTCGGCCTGACGGTGCTCGACGTCATCGAGCGCGACGGGCTGCAGCGCAACGCCCTGGTGGTCGGGGAGCATCTGCGCTCGCGGCTGGCCGACCTCGCCGCACGTCATCCGCTGATCGGCGCCGTGCACGGCACCGGCCTCTACATGGGCGTCGAACTGGTCCTCGATCCGGTGACGCTGGAGCCGGCGGTGGCCGAGACGTCGGCGATCTGCGAACGGATGCGTGAGCTCGGCGTGATCGTCCAGCCCACCGGGGACCGGATGAACGTACTTAAGATGAAGCCACCGATGTGTTTGTCGACGACTTCTGCTGACTTTTTTGTAGACATGCTGGAGCGAGTGCTCAGCACCGGTTGGTGATCGGCCGCCGGAGCTGGGCGCGTTGCGCCAGTTAGCTCAGCGAACTAAGGTCCAGACACATGTCCAGGTATTGTTCCGACCATCCCCGAGGGGCTGTGTGAGTCTGCCGTTGCGCATCGCATTGCTGTCGTACCGCAGCAAGACCCATTGCGGCGGGCAGGGCGTCTACGTCCGCCATCTCAGCCGCGGCCTGGTCGAGTCGGGCCACCACGTCGAGGTTTTCTCCGGGCCGCCGTATCCCGGCGGTCTCGACGAGCGCGTGACGCTGCGCGAGGTGCCCAGCCTGGATCTCTACCGCGAGCCCGACCCGTTCCGGGTGCCGCGGCCCAGTGAGATCCGCGACCGCATCGATCTGCTGGAACTGCTCACCATGTGGACGGCCGGGTTCCCCGAGCCGCGCACGTTCGGGTTGCGCGCCGCGCGCATCCTGGCCGACCGCCAGCGCGACCCCGCCACCCGGTTCGACATCGTGCACGACAACCAGAGCCTGGGCACCGGCCTGCTGAAGGTGGCGGCCGCGGGCACCCCGGTCGTGGCGACCGTGCACCATCCGATCACCCGCGACCGCGTCCTGGATCTGGCTGCGGCCAAGTGGTGGCGCAAACCGCTGGTGCACCGCTGGTACGGATTCGCCGAGATGCAGAAGGCGGTGGCGCGCCAGATTCCCGACCTGCTGACCGTGTCGGGCACGTCGGCCGCCGACATCGCCGACGACTTCGGCGTTCACCCCGACCAGCTGCATGTGGTCCCGCTCGGCGTCGACACGGAACTGTTCAAGCCGACCCTTCAGCCGCGGGTGCCGGGCCGCATCATCGCCATCGCCAGCGCCGACGTGCCGCTCAAGGGGGTGGCCAACCTGCTGCAGGCGGTGGCCAAGCTGCGCACGGAACGCGAGGTCGAACTGCAACTGGTGGCCCGGCTGGAATGCGACGGCCCGACCGAGAAGCTGATCGCCGAACTGGGCATCTCCGATATCGTGCACGTCAGCAGCGGCCTGTCGGACACTGAACTGGCCGGCCTGCTCGCCTCGGCCGAAATCGCTTGCATTCCTTCGCTTTACGAGGGCTTCTCGCTGCCAGCGGTCGAGGCGATGTCCAGCGGAACTCCGATCGTGGCCAGCCGCGCCGGGGCGCTGCCCGAGGTGCTCGGGTCCGAGGGATTGTGCGCCGAACTCGTCAAGCCCGGTGATCCGGAGGAACTGACCACCGTGCTGCGGAACCTGCTCGACTCCCCCGAACGGCGCTACCAGCTGGGCATCGCCGGCCGGCAGCGCGCCGTGGACGTGTACTCGTGGGAATCCGTTGCCGCACAGACCGTCAACGTCTACCGCCGCGCGATCGAACGGACCCGGCGATGCTGACCGTCGACTTCGACCGGCTAGGAATCGGGCCCGGCACCAAGGTGATCGACGTCGGCGCGGGTGCCGGCCGGCACAGCTTCGAGGCCTACCGGCGCGGCGCGGACATCACCGCGTTCGACATGAGCCAGTCCGACATGTCCGATGTGGCAACGATGTTCGAGGCGATGGCCGCAGCAGGCGAGGTGCCCGCGGGCGCCCGGGCCGAAGCCGTCGTCGGCGATGCGCTGGCACTGCCCTATGACGACGGCGCCTTCGACGTGGTGATCGCCTCGGAGATCCTCGAACACGTGCCCGCCGACGACGCCGCCATCGCCGAGTTGGTCCGGATCCTGCGCCCCGGCGGCACGCTGGCGGTCAGCGTGCCGCGCTGGCTGCCCGAGCGCATCTGCTGGCTGCTTTCCGACGAGTACCACGCCAACGAAGGCGGCCACGTCCGGATCTACAGGGCCACCGAGCTGCGCGACAAGATCGCGTCGCGCGGCCTGCGGTTCACCCACTCCCAGCACGCGCACGGCCTGCATTCTCCGTTCTGGTGGCTCAAATGTGCTGTGGGCGTTGAGCACACCACACATCCGGTGGTGCGGGCGTACCACACGCTGCTGGTGTGGGACATGATGCAGCGCCCGCTGCTGACCCGCGTCACCGAAGCGGCGCTGGATCCGCTGATCGGCAAGAGCGTCGCGCTGTATTTCGAGAAGCCGGTACGAAGCGGCGTCGTCAGCGAGCAAGCCCTTGCCTGAGGTCCCCGAGGTCGACGGCGTGCTGTCCGCACCGCAGTGCCTGGACACCGCACTGTCGATCGCGCGGACCCAGCAGCCCAGCGGGGCCATTCCGTGGTCGACGTTCGGCCACACCGACCCGTGGGATCACGTCGAGTCGGCGATGGCCCTGACCACCGCGGGCCTGTGGCAGCAGGCGCGGGCCGCCTACGACTGGAGCCGGCGCACACAGCGCGCCGACGGGTCGTGGCCCATCCAGTTCCGCGGCGACGTCGTCGAGGACGCCAACAGCGACAGCAACTTCTGCGCCTACATCGCCGCCGGGGTGTGGCACCACGTTCTGGTCACCGGCGACGACGCCTTCGCGGAACTGATGTGGCCGACGGTACGCGCCGCCATCGACTTCGTCCTCGGGCTCCAGCTGCCCGGTGGTGAAATCGCCTGGGCCCGTTCACCTTCCGGCGTCATCCCGGAGGCACTGCTGACCGGCTCGGCCAGTGTGTACCACAGCATCGGCTGCGCCCTTGCCCTGGCCGACCACCTCGACCGGGCGCAGCCGGAGTGGGAGGTGGCCCTCGGCGCGCTCGGGCACGCCATCGTCGCGCATCCGGAGGCGTTCGCCGACAAGCCGCACCATTCGATGGAGTGGTACTACCCGATCCTCGGTGGCGCGCTGCGCGGGCCGGACGCAGAGGCCCGGATCAACGGGCGCTGGAGCGATTTCGTGGTCAGCGGCCTGGGCATCCGCTGCGTCGACGACCGCCCCTGGGTCACGGGCGCCGAGACCTGTGAGCTGGTGCTCACCCTCGACGCGCTCGGTGCGCGCGACCGCGCCTTCGAACAGTTCGCCAACATGCAGCACCTGCGCGAGCGCGACGGCTCCTACTGGACCGGCCTGGTGTTCGCCGACGGCAAGCGCTGGCCCGTGGAACGCACCACGTGGACCGGCGCGGCGGTGGTCCTGGCCGCCGACGCACTGTCCGGCGCCACCGGGGGCAGCGGCATCTTCCGCGACGAGCTGCCCCGCGGTCTGGTGGGCGACTTCGACTGCGAATGCGTGACCAGCCAACGCTAGCCTCGCCGACATTATCAACTACTTGTCATTGACGAGGCGGGGCTATACCGTCGATCCGAGCCCGACACTCGCCGACAGCTGCGGCCCGGCGCGGTGACCACCAACCCGAAACTCGAAGGAGTTGGCACATGGCCCGGTTCCCCAAGCCGGTCGAAGGCAGCTGGACCCAGCACTATCCGGAGCTCGGCACCGGCCCGGTGTCCTATGAGGACTGCATCAGTCCGGAGGTCTACGAGCTGGAACGGCGGGCGATCTTCAAACGAGCCTGGCTCAATGTCGGCCGCGTCGAACAACTTCCCCGCAAGGGCAGCTACTTCACCAAGGAAATGAAGGCCGCGAACACCTCGATCATCCTGGTGCGCAACAAAAGCGGCGACATCAAGGCGTTCCACAACATCTGCCGGCACCGGGGCAACAAGCTGGTTTGGGACGACATCCCGGCCGAGGAGACCAGCGGGGTCTGCCGGCAGTTCACCTGCAAGTACCACGCCTGGCGGTTCGACCTCGACGGCAACCTGACCTTCGTTCAGCAGGAGGAGGAGTTCTTCGACCTCGACAAGAACCGCTACCCCCTGGTGTCGGTGCACTGCGAGGTGTGGGAGGGCTTCATCTTCGTCAACTTCGCGGCCGAACCCGAACAGAGCCTGCGCGAATTCCTCGGCCCGATGATCACCGATCTCGAGGGCTACCCGTTCGACAGGATGACCTCACGGTTCACCTACCGGTCGGAGGTCGACGCGAACTGGAAGCTCTACATGGACGCGTTCCAGGAGTTCTACCACGCACCCGTACTGCACGCGAACCAGTCGCCGACGGCCTATTCCAAGGCCGCCGCCGAGGCCGGGTTCGAGGCGCCGCACTACCGCATCGAGGGCCCGCACCGGCTGGTGAGCACCTCCGGTGTGCGCGCGTGGGAGATGGCCGCCGAAATGCGCAAGCCCATCGAGGACATCTGCCAGAGCGGGCTGTTCGGACCCTGGGACAAACCCGATCTGGGCGAGATGCCGACCGGGCTCAACCCGGCCAGATGCGATCCGTGGGGCCTGGATTCGTTCCAGTTGTTCCCCAACTTCGTGATGCTGTTCTGGGGGCAGGGCTGGTATCTGACCTACCACTACTGGCCGGCCTCACACCGCAGCCACATCTTCGAGTGCACGCTGTACTTCCCGGCGCCCCGGACCGCGCGCGAGCGACTGGCCCAGGAGCTGGCCGCGCAGTCGTTCAAGGAGTACGGCCTGCAGGACGCCAACACCCTGGAGGCCACCCAGACGAGCATCGAGTCGCGCGTCGTCTCCGAGTTCCTGCTCTGCGACCAGGAGGTCCTGCTACGTCACCTGCACAAAGAGACGGCGTCCTGGATCGACGACTATCAACGCAAGACCGCGAGAGTGTGACCGAGATGGCATTGTTGCCAACGGAATTCGCCGATCTGGAACGGTTCTCCGACTGGGTGCTGCCCGACGAGGCGGCCCGCTACGCCAAACGGCTGGGCAGCGACATGACGCAGATACAGGCGTTCTACGACGCCGTCACCGCGCGCGCCGAGGAGGCCATCAGCTACTGCGACAAGTTCCCGCTGGACGACATGCCCGAGGACGTCCTGAACCTGATGCGTCTGTTGTATTCGATGGTGACCGTGTCGTTCCCGGTCGAATGCTGGAAGCAGCCCCGGGTCCCGGACTCCGGGGCCACCAGTCTGGACTGCGTGTACGAGCCCGTGCCGTGACCGACGCCACGGTCCTGCGGGCCGCCCGGTGGGCCGACGTGGTCTCCGGCGTCGTGCGCTCCCCCGCCGTCGTGGTGATCGAGGGCAACCGCATCACTGCGGTGAATCCCGCAGGGCCCGTTGCCGATTCCACGGTCGTCGACCTGGGTGACGTGACACTGCTGCCCGGGCTGATGGACATGGAACTCAACCTGCTCATCGGCGGCCCCGGCAGCCCCGAGGGGCTTCCGACACCGATGCACGGCGTGCAGGACGACCCGGCCTACCGGACGCTGCGCGGCGCCGTCAACGCGCGCACCACGCTGGACGCCGGGTTCACCACGGTGCGCAACCTCGGGTTGATGGTCAAGACCGGCGGATATCTGCTCGACGTCGCCCTGCAACGCGCGATCGACCAGGGTTGGCATCCGGGTCCGCGCATCTACCCGGCCGGGCACGCCGTCACGCCCTACGGCGGCCACCTGGATCCCACGGTGTTCCAGCGCCTGGCGCCTGGCATCATGCCGCTGTCGGTGGCCGAGGGCATCGCCAACGGGGTCCCCGACGTCATCGCGTGTGTGCGCTACCAGATCCGCCATGGCGCCAAACTGATCAAGGTGTCAGCCTCCGGTGGGGTGATGTCGCACAGCACCGCCCCGGGCGCCCAGCAGTATTCCGACGCCGAGTTCGAGGCCATCGCCGACGAGGCGCACCGCGCCGGGGTGAAGGTGGCCGCGCACGCTGTCGGCGACCGGGCCATCCAGGCCTGCGTGCGCGCCGGCATCGACTGCATCGAACACGGTTTTCTGGCCAGCGACGAGACCATCCAGATGATGGTCGACCACGGCACCTTCCTGGTGTCCACCACCTACCTCACCGACGCGATGGCCATCGACCGCATCGCACCCGAGTTGCGCAAGAAGGCACTCGACGTGTTCCCGAAGGCGAAAGCCATGCTGCCCAAGGCAATTGCCGCCGGGGTACGGATCGCGTGCGGCACCGACGCACCGGCCATCCCGCACGGCCAGAACGCCAGGGAACTGTGCGCACTCGTCGACCGCGGCATGACCCCGATGCAGGCACTGCGGGCGGCCACCGTCACCAGCGCCGAACTGATCGACGCCGCCGACGAACTCGGCCGACTCGCACCGGGATATCTCGCGGACGTCATCGCCGTGCCCGGTGACCCGTCCGCCGACATCTCGACCACCCTGGATGTGCGGTTCGTGATGAAGGACGGACAGGTCGTCCGGCAGACTTGATGGATCTGACGGCAGAAGAGAAGACGGCATGGAACTCGGCGAAAACACTCTGTGGCTGCTCAAGCAGGCTTTCTACTTCTCCCTGACCACGATCAACGATGCGGTGAAAGCCCACGGCGTGAGCATCGCCCAGATCGGTGTGCTCCGGCAGCTCGCCAACGAGCCCGGCCTGTCCGCGGCCGAACTGGCCCGGCGGCTGCTGATCACTCCACAGGGCGTCCAACTGGCGCTCAACGCGCTGGAGAAGCGCGGTCTCGTCGAACGGAAGCAGGATCCGCAGCACGGCCGCATCCTGCAGGTCTTCTTGACGGACGAGGGTCGCGCGGTGGCCTCGGCGGTGGTCGGCGAAGCAGTCGCCGCGCACGACAAGGTATTCGGTGTCCTCACCCCCGGCGAGCAGGAACAGTTGCGTGCACTGCTGGCCCGGGTGGTCGAACAGGGCACCGGCCACACCCTGTTCGGCGACCACGTCGACCGCTGACGGATCCCGCGGCCGGCGGCACCGGCCCCTTGCGATCAATGACAAGTACTTGTTATTGTGCTGGGGATGACTTCCCCGACGCCTCCGCTGCTGGAAGACGCCGCCGCGCCCGGTCCCGACGGGTTCGCGTCGCTGCGCATCCAGGACGTGGTGCCCGAAACCCCCGACGCGGTGTCACTGGTGCTCGACGTGTCGGCGACCGACCCGCGGTTCGCCTACCGCGCAGGACAGTTCCTGACGCTGCGGGTCAGCATCGACGGCCGGGAGTACCGGCGCTGCTACTCGATGTCCTCCTCCCCGGCCGTCCACGAGCAACTGCGCATCACGGTGAAGCGGGACCGCGACGGAGTGGTGTCCAACTGGCTCAACGACACCGCCGCACCCGGCGACCACATCCAGGCCGCCGCCCCGGAGGGCCGGTTCGTGATGACCGACAACGACCGCGAGATCGTCGCGTTCGCCGGCGGCAGCGGCATAACACCGGTGCTCTCGCTGATCCACACGGCGTTGGCGGCAACCCCCCGCCGCGCCCGACTCTTCTACGCCAACCGCGACACCGACTCGGTCATCTTCCACGACGCCCTGGCCGATCTGGCCGCCGCCCACGCCGATCGGTTCGAGTTGCACCACCATCTCGACGCGCAGCAGGGCGTGGTGTCGGCTGCGCAGATCACCGCGTTCCTCGGCGCATTCGACACCGCCGCCGACTACTACGTCTGCGGGCCGGGCCCCTACATGGACACCGTCGAAACAACCCTGCGGGCGGCCGGAATCCCCCGGGACCGGGTGCACGTGGAGCGGTTCAGTGTCTCCCCGGCGCCGTCCGCAGCCCCGGAGAACACCCGGACCGAAAGGGTCGTCATCGAACTCGGCCGGCAGAAAGTCAGCTGCAAGTACCGCGCCGGCAACACCATTCTGCAGACCGCGCGGCTGGCCGGGCTGAAGGCGCCGTCGTCGTGCGAAACCGGTTCCTGCGGAACATGTATCGCCCAGGTCGTCGAGGGCAGCGCACGGATGCTGAACAACGACGCACTCGACGACGACGAGGTCGCCGACGGCTTGGTGGTCACGTGCCAGGCAATCCCCACCAGCCCGACCGTGCGGGTGGTCTACGAATGACAGGCGTGAAGGGGTTGCCGTGAACCGAGTCGCGGTCGTCACCGGCGGAGCCTCCGGCATGGGTGAGGCCAGCTGCCACGAACTGGGCCGCCGCGGCCACAAGATCGCCGTACTGGACGTCGATCACGCTGCGGCCCAACGGGTTACCGAAGACCTGCGGGCTCAGGGTGTCACCGCGGCGGCGGTCGGCGCCGATGTCACCGACCGGCGCGACGTCGAGGAGGCGTTCGGCAAGATCCGCGCCGAACTCGGGCCGGTCGCCGTCCTGGTGACCAGCGCCGGGCAGTTCGCCTACTCGTCGTTCGCCGACATCACGGTCGAGTCCTGGCAGCGGCTGATCGACGTCAACCTGACCGGAACGTTCCACTGCTGCCAGGTTGCGGTGGGCGACATGGTGGCCGCGGGCTGGGGTCGCATCGTGATGATCTCGTCGTCGAGCGCCCAGCGCGGCACACCGTTCGCCGCGCACTACGCCGCCTCCAAGGGTGCGCTTCTGACGTTGACGAAGTCGCTGGCCCGCGAGTACGCCGCCCAGGGCGTGACGGTGAACAACATCCCGCCGTCAGGAATCGAGACGCCGATGCAGCACGCCTCGCAGGCGGCCGGCCACCTGCCGTCCAACGAGCAGATCGCCGCCCACATCCCGGTCGGGCATCTGGGCACGCCCGCAGACATCGCCGCCGCCGTAGGGTTCCTGTGCTCGGAGGAAGCCGGGTTCATCACCGGACAGACACTCGGCGTCAACGGCGGATCGGTTATGTGACAACGCTTTCCAACTATCCGAGGAGCTGACATGGCGACCAAGTGGGCCAAGCCCGCAGAAGGGTCCTGGACCGAGCACTACCCCGAACTCGGCACCGGGCCGATCTCGTTCCGCGACTCGATCTCGCCGGAGTTCTACGAACTGGAACGCGAGGCGGTCTTCAAACGCGCCTGGCTCAACCTGTGCCGCGTGGAGGAACTTCCGTCCGTCGGCAGCTTTCTGACCAAGCACATCGAGGCCGCCAACGCCTGGCTCATCCTGGTCCGCGGCAGCGACGAGAAGATCCGCTGCTTTCACAATATGTGCCGGCACCGCGGCAACAAACTGGTTCCCGACGGTGAAACCTCCGGCGAATGCGCCGAATTCAGCTGCACCCGGTGCGGGTGGCGGTACGGCCTCGACGGCACGCTGGCCCATGTGCCCAACGCGGAGACCTTCTTCGAGTTCGACGCCGGCGACTACGGCCTGGCGCCGGTGCACTGTGACGTCTGGGCGGGGTTCGTCTTCGTCAACTTCGACCCCACTCCCCGCCAGAGCCTGCGCGAGTTCCTCGGGCCGATGGTCACCGCCCTCGACGACTACCCCTTCGACAGGCTGACCGAACGCTACGACTGGGTCGCCCACAACAACAGCAACTGGAAGATCTTCGCCGACGCCTTCCAGGAGTACTACCACGTGCCTTCGCTGCACACCCAACAGGTGCCACCGGAGGTGCGAGATCCCAACGCGGGCTTCACCTGCGGGCATTTCCAGCTCGACGGCCCGCACCGGCTGGTGTCGACCGCCGGTACCCGGCGCTGGCTGCTGGCGCCGGAATACATGTACCCGATCGAACGGGCCACCCGGAGCGGCCTGGTCGGCCCATGGCGCACCCCGGACATCGGGGAGCTGCCGGCCGGGCTGAACCCGGGCGGGATCGAACCCTGGGGCATCAGCAACTTCCAGATCTTCCCCAACCTGGAGATTCTCATCTACGGCGGCTGGTATCTGCTGTACCGGTACTGGCCCACCTCACACAACACCCACCGGTTCGAGGCCCACACCTACTTCCATCCGGCCCGCACCGTGCGGGAGCGCATCGAACACGAAGTCGCCGCCGTCGTGCTCAAGGAGTTCGCACTGCAGGATGCCGGCATGCTCGGCGGCACCCAGGCGGCACTGGAATACGACGTCATCGACGAGTTCCCCGTCAACGACCAGGAGATCCTGGTGCGTCACCTGCACAAGGTCGCGGTCGACTGGGTCGAGAACCACCAGCGCTACCAGCGCGGCCCGGCCGGGGTGGCGCGATGACCGTCAAACCCCTGCCCAGCGCGTTCGCCGACCTGGAGATCTACACCGAGACCTGGTGCCTGCCAACCGAAACCGAACGCTGGGACCAGCGGTTGGCCTCCACCATGCCGCAGATGCACGAGTTCTACGACGCCTTCTTCCCCCGCGTCGGGGAAGCCATCGATTACTGCGACAAGTTCGCCCTCGACGATCTGCCCGACGACGCGCTGAATCTGCTGCACCTGATCTACTCGCTGATCATGGTGGCGATGTCGGTGGAGATCATGCACCAACCCGCCCCCGTCGACGCCGCCGATGCAGTGATGATCCGCACCCGCGAACCCCGCCCCTGACACCGAAAGAGATTCCGATGACCGTGCTGACCGTCAACAAGCTGACCGAAACGGTGGGTGCCGAGGTCGTCGGCATCGACCCTGAGCGCCTGGCCACCGACGACGGACTGGGCGCCGCGGTGCTCGACGCCCTGGAAGACAACGGTGTGCTGGTGTTCCACGGCCTGAACCTGAGTCCGGAAGACCAGGTCGAGTTCTGCCGGCGCCTCGGCGAGGTGGACCGCTCCGCCGACGGCCATCACCCGGTGTCCGGCATCTATCCGATCACCCTGGACAAGTCGAAGAACAAGGCCGCGGACTACCTCAAGGCGGCATTCATCTGGCACATCGACGGCTGCACCCCGACGAACGACGAATGCCCGCAGAAGGCCACCGTGCTGTCGGCGGTCCAGGTCGCCGAACAGGGCGGGGAAACCGAATTCGCCAGCGCCTACGACGCCTACGACTCGCTGTCCGCGGCCGAGAAGCAGCGGTACGAGTCGCTGCGGGTGATGCATTCGCTGGAGGCCTCGCAACGCCGTGTCACACCGGACCCGTCGCCGGAGCAGCTCGCCCGCTGGCGGTCCCGGCCGACGCACGAGCACCCGCTGGTCTGGACGCACCGCAACGGCCGAAAGTCGCTGGTGCTCGGCGCATCCGCGGACCACATCGTCGGAATGGGACTCGACGAGGGCCGCGCACTGCTGGCCGAACTGCTCGACCACGCCACCGAACCCGCCAAGGTGTGCCGGCACACCTGGTCGATCGGCGACACGGTGATCTGGGACAACCAGGGCGTGCTGCACCGCGCCGCACCGTACGAACCGAACTCGGCACGCGAGATGCTGCGCACCACCGTGCTCGGCGACGAACCGATCCAGTAGGAGTCGCGCGATGGCCAAATCGCTGTTGTTGGTGGAGAGCCGGCCGGTATCGGCAGACCGGGTGAAGGACTACCACCGCTGGTACGACCAGACCCACATCCCGGAGATGCTGACCATCGACGGATTCGTCTCGGCACGCCGATTCGCCACCGGCACCGACACGTTCGTCACGCTCTACGAGGTCGACACCGATGTAGACTCGGCCCGCGCGAATGTGAAGGCCGCGTTCGCATCCGGCCGGATGTCGCCGCCCGAACCGGTGCAAACCGATCCACCGGCCACTCAACGCTGGCTGGAACTGCTCACCTAGTCCACACCGAGCTCGTCCACCGCCTCGCCGGCCGAACCGCTCACCCGCTGCAGCACGCGCAGCGAACCGGTGACCGAAACCTCCTGGAATGCACCACTTTCCAGCGCCCGGCGATAGATCCGGTACGGCGCCTGACCGCCGTCGTCCGGGTTGGGGAAGACGTCGTGGATGACCAGTCCCCCACCGGGAGCCACCCACTTCGCCCAGCCGGAGAAGTCACGCTGCGCGGCTTCGTCGGTGTGGCCGCCGTCGATGAACAGGAACTGCAGCGGCGTCGTCCAGCCGCGCGCCACCACCGGGGATCTGCCGACGATCGCCACCACGTTGTCGGGCAGCGCCATGGTGTCCAGCGTGTGGCGGAATGTGGGCAGCGTGTCGAACAGGCCGGTGGCCGGATCGACCATCGTGGCGTCGTGGTACTCCCAGCCGGCCTGGTGTTCTTCGGAGCCGTGGTGGTGGTCGATCGTGTACAGCACGCTGCCGGTGCCCGCGGCCGCCGCACCGAGCAGCACCGTCGACTTGCCGCAGTACGTCCCGATCTCCACACCGACGCCGCCGGCCAGATACCGGCGGGCTGCGTCGTACAGCGCCCGGCCCTCGTCGGCGGGCAGGAAGCCCGTCACGCGTTCGGCGAGATCGAACAGCCGTGCTGTCTCGGAATGTGGCATACAGGCAACCTAGCGTGTCGCCGTTGCCGCGGTAACCGCGGTGTAGTAGCGTCCGGACACGTGTCCGAACCGGTTGCCCGGGAGGCGACTCGCCGTCGGCTGACGGCCAAACAGGCCGACACGGTCGACCGCCTCGGCAGGTCCGCGGTCGACGTCCTGAGCCGCGAGGGATTCGCCGGACTGACCATCCGGATGGTCGCCGCCGAGGCCGGAGTCGGGGCCGCGACGGCCTACACCTACTTCTCCTCCAAGGAGCATCTGGTGGCCGAGGTGTTCTGGCGCCGCCTGGCCACCACACCGGCACCGCCGGACGACTCCCCCGACCCGACGAGCCGTGCGGTAGCGGTGCTGCGGCACATCGCCCTTCTCGTCGCCGACGAACCGGAGCTGGCCGGCGCGGTGACCAGCGCTCTGCTGGGCAGGGACCCCGACGTCGAGCACCTGCGGCTACGGATCGGCCAGGAGATCAACCGGCGGTTGAGCGCGGCACTGGGCCCCTGCGCCGACCCCGATGTGGTCGAATGCCTGGAGTTGCTCTACGCCGGTGCGCTGGTGCGCGCCGGCATGGGCTACGCGTCCTATCAGCAGATCGCCGAACTGCTGGAACGTTCCACGCGGATGTTGTTGAGCTGAACCATGATTCGTGTTCTGACGGCACTTCTCCTGGCCCTCGGGCTGATCCTGCCCGTCCCCGCCCGCGCCGATGACCTCACCGCCCGAATCGCGGCCGCCAACGCCTATCTGTCCACCCGGCCGGGCACGGTCGGGTATGTGCTACGGGACCGCCGCAGCGGCGCGGTATACCGCAATGACCACGCGGGCGCACTCATCTGGACGGCCTCGACGATCAAGCTGGCCATCGTCGTCGACTTGCTGGCACGCACGTACGCCGGGCAGCTCCGTCTGAGCGACGAAGACCGCCAATTGGTTTCGGCGATGCTGCATTCGTCGGACAACGACGCCGCGGACATCCTGTGGACACGCTACGGCGGGCCCGACCACCAGGCGTTCAACCGCAACTTCGCCCACTACGGCATGCCCGGGGTGCTGCCCCAGCCCGGATTCAGCGACATCTTCCCGTACTGGGGCTTTCAGAAGGCCACCGCCGACGACCTCGACGGGCTGATCAACTACACGCTGAGCCGGCTCAACCCGACCGACACCGCCACCATCGTTTCGGCCATGCAGAACGTCGACACCGACCAGCAGTGGGGGGTGTGGGGCGCCGGTCCGGCCATGGCGCCCGGCAACAAGAACGGCTGGTCGCAGGAACAGGGCGGCTGGGTGATCAACTCGGTCGGCTTCGCCGGACCGCAACAACGCTACACCCTGGCGATCATGAACGCGCTGGGCGGCCAGGGGGGTTACGACGACGGCGTGCAGACCACCAGCCACCTCGCCGAACTGCTGCTGGCTCCAAGCTGACAGGTTTGCCTGACCGCGTGGCCGGGAACCCGCCCGGACATGTTGCTACGCAGAGTCGCTCGCCCCATGTTGGCTGCCGCGTTCGTCGGCCAGGGCATCGACGCCCTGCGCAGTCCCAGGCCCGCGGCCGATGCGGCCCGTCCGGCCCTGGAGGGCCCGCAGAAGCTGCCCGACCCGGTGGGTTCGAACGTCCCGGAAAGCCGTCACCGGGCTGGCCGGACCACCGGGCCGCGGCCCGTCTCACCGATACGGTCGCCTCGGCGCTGCCGGCGGGCCTCTGCGGAGGAGACGCCGATCTGGCCGACCGGGCGGGCGCGCGGTCGCAGGAAGGGCCGACCGTCGGGGCCGAACGCGCCGAACCCCCTTGCTGGAGGCGGCACGAGACCGCGGCGCCGAACTCGCGCACGCCGCGCTCGAGCAAAGTGACGAGCTCGCCACCGGGGCACGCAAACGGGTCCACGCCCGGCGCCGGAACTGACCCTGCGATCAGATCGGTCGAACACGGTAGATTCGAACACGCATCATTCACCGTGATCAGGAGCCGAACCGATGACGACGGGTGACTACCCTCCGCCTCCGCCGCCCGACCCTGACTTCCCCCCGCCCCCGGGTGGATATCCACCGCCTCCCCCCGGTTACGGCCCGCCGACCGGCTATCCGGTTCCGCAGTACGGTCAATCCGGTGCATACCCTCCTCCACAGGCCCCAGCCGTTGGTCAGCCGGCTGGACTGGGAATACGGATTGCGGCGCGCTTCATCGACGGCCTCGTGATCGCCATTGTCTCCACACTCCTGAGTTCCCTGTTCAGCGGCAACAGTACATACCTGGGGATGCACAGCTTTTCGATTGTCGCTCCGGTGTTTTCGGGATTGCTTGCGTTTGCGTACTTCACCGTGTTTGAAGGATTGAAGGGCTGGACACCGGGCAAGAAGCTACTCGGGCTGGCTGTGCGGGGCGCAGCCGGCGCCGCCCAACCGGACGTGCGACAAGCCGCCATCCGCAACGCGTTCACGTTGCTGGCTCTGGTTCCGTGCCTGAACTGGGTTCTCGTGCCGGTCGCCTTCCTGGTAATCGCGATCACGATCAACAGCAGCCCGACCAAGCAGGGCACGCACGACCAACTCGCGGGCGGCACCCAGGTCGTCAAGAGCTAATCCGGCTCTCCGCTACGAAGGCCCCGAGTCATGCTCGGGGCCTTCACTTTCGGGCTGTCAGACGAAGGCGCCCAGGATCAGCACCACGACCAGGCCGACCACCGATAGCACCGTCTCCATCAGCGACCGGGTCTTGACGGTCTGCCCGACACCTCATCCCGAAATGACTTACCCGAACCGGACACGCCCATGACCACGATCGGCATGACCATCCAGCCTCACCTGACTCTGTGCTCTGCATGGGACAGCACCCGCAATTAGTCGTACTATTGCCGCTGTTTTCCCACAAATGACAGGATGAAACCATGGCGCAGGAGGCGGGTTCCAGCGAGTTGCACACCGCACTCGTCGACGCACTGGGCGCCGACGTGGTGTCCGGGCGTCTGCCCGCCGGCCACGTGCTGACCCTCGACGGAGTCGGCGCGCAGTACGAGGTGTCGCGCAGCGTCGCCCGCGAAGCCGTCCGGGTGCTGGAGTCGATGGGCATGCTCGCGTCCCGCCGCCGCGTCGGCATCACCATCCAGCCCTCCGCAGCCTGGAACGCCTTCGATCCCCGACTGGTCAGCTGGCAACTGGATTCCGGGGACCGCGCCGCGCTGCTGGCCTCGTTGCGCGAACTGCGTCGCGGTGTCGAACCCGCCGCCGCGGCGCTGGCCGCCCGCCGCGCCGATCCACACCAGTGCCGGACCCTGGCGGCCGCGGTTTCCGACATGGCTGTGCATAGCCGGACCGACCCCGACAACGCATATCTGTTGGCCGACAGCGCTTTTCACAGAACGATACTGGAGGCCAGCGGAAACGGCTTCTTCAGGGCCCTCGACGCGTTGAACGAGCTGATCGCCCCGGACAGGTCCGAACCGTCCGATCACGCCACCATCGCGCTACACGACGACGTGGCGCGCGCCATCCGGGAGCGCGATGAGGTGGCCGCCGAGGCGTCGATGCGTGCCCTGCTCGATGCGGCGGCTCAAACCGGGTAGATCTGGAAGTTCATCAGTAGCCCGTTGACCTCGGTCACCTTCACCGACGCCTCGGTGGTGTCGCCACCACCCTGGACCGTGCACCTGGTCTCCTTGCCGACCACACCCTCGAGCCCACCGGTGCAGGTAACCGTGTCCACGGCCATGCCGTTCTGTTTCATCAGCATGCCGACCTGCCGTTGCAGCTGGTCCTGGTTGAGCGCCGGGGTCATCTCGTAGCTGACGGTGGTGCCCTCGACCTTCGTTGTCTTGACGATCGGTTCGATCGCGTTGGTCTCGGAGAGCACGACCTCGCAACGGGTGGTCTTGCCGACCTCGCCCACGAGATCCTCCGAACAGTTCACCGACTGCGGCGTCTGACCGGCCTTGGTCAGCCGATCGGTGATGTCCTTCTGCACATCGGCCTTGCCCACCACCGGCGGCCCACCGCCGACCGAGGCGCTGAAGTGACAACCCGACACCGTCGCCCCGATCAGCACCGCCGCGAGCAGCCCCGAACAGACCCCGACCCTGCGCATTCGACCTCCCTGGATACGTGTCGCCGAAACATAGCAAGTCCACAGGTTCACTGCGGGCTAACCGATGATTTGTCGCGCCATCGCGTGTGACCTGCCCCACACCGGCTCACGGTGCCAGGTTGCGGTTCCACTCCATCCAGCCGACACCGGTCCGCCCGTCGGCGGTCCGCACCGACATCCAGGCCCGCGGGAAGTCGGCGACGCGCCCGTCGTCGGCGACCAGACGCACCGGCGCGTGCGCGACGACATCCGTGTGCACCCTGAGATCGCCCGGTTGCAGCACCAGCTCGGTGCCGACCGGTAAACCGTTGGGTGCAAACGCCTCCCGGGCCTCGACGGTCGTCAGTTCGACCAGCTCCTCCCCGCCGGGCTGGACATAACCGACACCCATCGGCGGTGCGCCGGGAATACGGACCTCGACGGCGTGCAGGTGGGCTCCGTCCTCGAGATGAAGCGCGGTCCATACCCAGTCCATCGCCCACCAGTCCCGGACGCCCCAGGAGTGGTCGCGCTGGCCGGCCGCCCCGGCGATGGTGTGGGCGACCCCGTCGACGACCACACTTCCGCTTACCGTGCAAGGGATTTCGTAGCGGGTGGCGAACCGGTACCGGTACGGCTCGCCGTCGGTGGTCCACACCAGGTCCAGCGACACCTCGGCCGGTCTGCCGCCGTCGCCCGCGAGCGCCTCCGCCGGATCGTCGTACGCCCAGCCCCGGCCGGTCACGGTCACCCGGCAGGACAGCAGCGGTTCCTCCACCTGCTGGGTCATGGCGATGCCGGCGGCACGGACCCGGGTCGGATCCTCGGGCACCGCGGCATGGAAGTCGTTGAGCGCCACCGTCGGCAGCCCCGGCCCGCACAACACCGCATTGATCCAGGCCCGCCCCTCGTTCGGGTACAGACCGAGCCGGATCCAGCCGCCCAGGCCCGCTGCCGGGTCGGCGAAGTCGAAGTACCAGCTCTCGTTCCACAGGGCTTCGACGGGGGGTTCATGCGGCGCCTCGTCGGAAGGCAACGGGCGCAACGGTTCCTCGGCGGACTCCGCGCTCATGCCAGCACCGCCAGGGCATCGGTGTCGAGCACCTGGGTGCAGTTGCGTTCGAGCATCGTCAAGAACATCCGGTCGCCTCGCTCGGTTCGTTCCACCACCATCGACGCGATGATCGTCATCGTCACTCCCATGAAACTGCCCCGTCGCACCCCTTCGCGGACGTCGACCGCGCTCAGCGGGCAGGTGGCCCCGAGCGCGCCGTGATACGCGTCCACCAGCTCGTAGAAATGGCGGCGGCGCGTCTCGGTGGGCAGCGCACAGCCGAGGAAGTACGCGAGGTCGGTCATGGCCGGACCCCAGGTGACGGTCTGCCAGTCGACGATGGTCAGGGGCCGCTCGGCGCCGGGCTCGCCGAACAGCATGTTGTCCAGCCGGTAGTCGCCGTGCACTAGGCCCGTGGGCCGGTGCCGTTCGGCCTCGGCGGCCATGAACGCATCGAACGAGTCGACCCAGCGCCGACAGACCTCGTGCTGCTCGGCCGTCATGGCCTCCCCGTAGCGGTCCAGGAAGCCCGCGTACAGGGCGGCGATCAGCTCCTGGCTGACCGGCGCCCCCTGGTTGAGCCACGCGGCACCCGCCAGCTCGGGATCACCGAGCAGCGGTCCCTGCACGCGACCCAGCTCGGTGACCGCGAGCATGGCCTGATCGATTGTGGCGCCCTGGATTTCGTCGCCCTGCCGCGCGGGCGCGGCGTCGTCGAGCAGCAGGTCGAAGACACCGGTGGCCGGGTCGAAGTCGGCGTGGTGACAATGCGCGATGGGTCCGTTCAGGCGTGGTGCGATCTCGGTGTAGAACCTGACCTCGCGTTCGTAGAGCCCCATGGCCAGCCCGGTCTGCCGGCTGGTGGGGTCGGCGGCGGCGACCTTGAGCACCACCGACGCCGGGCCGGCGCCGCGGTCGTAACTCAGGCCGACGCGGTAGCACTCGCTCATCTGGCCGGTGCCGACGCGTTCGGTGGTGAAGGCCGTCACCTTCTCGCCGCCGAGTGCGTCGGTCAGCCACGCGGCCGTCAGATCCCCAGGGGTCTCGATTCGCACCAGAACAACGTATGACAGGTGTCAAGACCCGCCGGCGCCGCGGCGAGGGTGCGCAACAGTCCGCAGAGGTGCGGCGTGTCGCGGGACGACGCGCACTCAGCGGGAAAAGCAGCCCGCCCGCACGAGTTCAGTGGCAGTGCTTCGCCGGCGTCGGCTCGACGTCCAGGCTCGGGTTGCGGTCGAAGAAGCCGAACGGTTTGAGCCAGAACGACACCACGTCGGCGGGCATGATCGGCCAGTCCTCCGGGCGGGTGATGTGGTGGATGCCGAACACGTACCACAGCACCACGTCGGTGTTCTCGATCGAACGGTTCGCCTTCGTCCACGCGCCCAGGCCGTGGTCGGTCGCCGACTGGTTGACGAATTCGCCTGCGGGCCAACGCTCGTCGGGATGGTTCGGGGTCACCCACAGTGTGTGTCCGATGACGGTGGCACGCTGGAACACCTCCGAACGCTGATCGAACATGGCCGGAAACGCCCCGCCCGGGACCAGTTTGTACGCCGGGTGGGTGCCCAGCCCGTTGACGACGTTGGTGTTGACCACCTTCCAGCCGCGCTGCGTGGCGAAGTCCATGTCCTGGCGGCCGTCGCTCTCGGTGCGCAGCGCGACGTTGCGCTGCACCAGCGCCAGGCCGTACGGATTGTCGGGCCCGATCGGCTCGGCGTGGGACTCGCTGCAGTAGACGGTGTTGTCGGTGCCGTCGACGTCGAGATCCAGCCGGGCGATCAGGAAGTGCTGGTGGAACGGGGCGTAGGTGCGCTCGTCGACCAGCGTGCCGGTGGCCGGTGTGGGGCCCTCGGGGAACGGCGTGGTCACCATGATGCCGGTGGCGCGCACCTCGCACTCGATGTTGCCGTCCTGGTAGAACCGCCAGTACGTCAGGTACTCGTAGTTGGCCACGGTGACGTGGAACGACACCGTGAGCCGGCGCATCCGGCGGACCTCGGCGCCGGCGTCGTGGTCGACGTGCTTCCACAGCACGGCGTTGTCTTCCTCGTGAATGCACACCGCGTTGGGGATCTCGTACGGTTCGCCCCTGCTGTCATGCAGGGTGGCATCCAGGTAGCGGATCTCCCCGAGGCAGTCGCAGCCCAGTGTCAGCGACGTCGTCATGAAGCCCAGCCCCCACTCGCCGATGTCGAACGCGGTGCGGCGGTAGTGGTCCTCCGAGGAATCGCGATAGGGCACCATCATCTCGGCAAACGAAATGCGGTGTGCCACCGAACGTTCACGGTCGCCGTCACGGAAGCGGATCTGGTGCAGCGTCATCCCCTCGCGATGGTTGAACCCGACGCGCAGGCTCCAGTTCTGCCACCGCAGCAGATTGCCGTCCAGGGTGAACGACGGGCCGTCGGGCTGGGTGATCTCCAGCGGTTTGAGCGGTTCGCGCCGTCCCGCGCTGCGGATCCGGTCGGGTATCCGGCTCGGGACGTACTCGCCCAGCACGGCGGGACGCGTGGCGGCGCCGTCCGCGAACGGGCCGGTATCCTCGACGCGCAGCAGCTCCATCGAGTTCAGGTCGATCACGCAGTGCAGTCCGCTGACCTGGTTGGCGTACGGGTTGCCACCGGCCATGCTGCGCAGCCAGATGTCGGCCCAGCCGATTCGCCGGTTTCGGTACTCCGGTGGCGCCACCGCCGCCCCGTATGTCCAGGTGTCCACGAAAACCAGGTCCATATCGGTGATTCCGCGGCGGGCCAGCGCCGCGACGATCTCGGGATGGGCGCGCACCATCGCGTCGCACTCGGTGAATTCGTCCACGGTGAAGTTGGGCTGGACCCCGGGCACGTGCTCGAAGGATTCGATCCGGTCGTCGCTCAGCGAGACCACGCTGCGGTAGGTGGCGTTGTCGGCCCGGTCCAGACACAACACGATGGCCTTGCGGGCCGGCCGCGGTCCGCCGGCCTCGAAGGCGGCCAGTTCGGCCTTGCCCGGTTCGGCCATCTCAATGCCCGTGATCCGCCAGCCACTCGGTCCCCTGTCGGCCCCGTCCACCTGCCGGTCGCGCCGCAGGATCGCGGTGACCGCCGAGAATTCCGTCGCAGACAGCGGATCGAGCGGATGTTCGGTGGCGCTGCCAGCAGGTTGGCTCATGCGCTACATCCTGTGCCGAGGGATCGGGCGGCGGGGCGTGAACGCAAAATCAGGCGGCGACCGCCGTCAGTCGGTGAACGAAGCCCATGCGCTGCGGCGCGCGGAGTGCGGATCGATCTCGACGCTGCTTTTCCTGTCGAACACCAGCACCGCGCGCTCGTCGGCCGAATACCGCGGCCAGCCCGCACCCGGCGCGCCCGTCTGCGCGAACTCCCGCCAGCGCTGCTGCACGTCACGGCTGACCCGGCGGGCCGACTTGCGGTCACCGGCCAGGGTCAGCGTCGCGCCCACCCGGGTCTCGAAGACGTCGAACACCGCGAACAGTTCGGTGGCATGGGTGGCGCCCAGGCCCGACCAGTGGAACGGCCGCGGTGCGTAGTCGTAGCGGTACACGAAAGTCGGCGTGTGCGCCGCGCGCGCCTCGACGACCTCCCAGACCGCCGAGGCGAAGGTGAAGTCACCACCGATCCGGACACACGCCTTGGGCGCCGGGTAGTCCGGGTAGGCCTCGATGATCCGGTCGCGGGTTGCGGCGCCGGACCCGGCCAGCAGTGCCTCGATCCTGTTCTCGGTGGTCGGCAACAGGGGCAGGATCCGGGTGAACAGCCGGCCTTCGTGCGCGTTGGTGCCGATGATCAACGGGACCTGATGTGCGGTGCCGGCGCGCATCGCCTCGCGCGGGTGCTGCGGCAGGATGTCGTCGCCGTACGACGGTCCGAGCGCGAACACACCGTGGGTGTTCAGGGTGGCCACCGCGGCCAGCGCGTCGACCGCGTCGACCAACTCGGCCGGTGTCGCGGCCATCAGTGCGTGCGCGGCGTCGGCCGGCCGGGACCCGATCAGTGCGGCGAACTTCGCGGCGATGTGCGCGGCGACCTCGCGCGAGCGCGTCATGCCGGCCGGCGGGCTCTCCGAGATTGCTTGGCGGAAAAGGCCTTTGGCGTCCGGTACCGCGAGCAGGCTGACGACGGCGCCCGCGCCCGCGCTCTCGCCGAAAACGGTGACGTTGTCCGGGTCGCCCCCGAAGGCGGCGATGTTGTCCCGCACCCACTCCAGCGCCAGGACGATGTCGCGCAGGTACAGGTTCGAGTCGATCGGGTTCGCCGGGGTTCCCAGGGACGACAGGTCCAGACAGCCCAGCGCGCCCAGGCGGTAGTTCAGCGAAACGAAGACACAGCCGCCACGCGCCAGCGACGCGCCGTCGTAGATCGGGGTCGCCGAGCTGCCCAGGATGAAAGCGCCACCGTGGATGAACACCATCACCGGAAGCGCTTCGCCGGGGGCATCCTCAGGGGCCACCACGTTGAGCGTCAGGCAGTCCTCGCTGCTCGGCTGGTAGCGCCCCAGTCCGACGGCGGTGTACATCCGCTGCTGCGGGGCACAGGCGGCGAAGGAGTGACAGTGCCGGACCCCGGGCCACGGCCGGACCGGCTGCGGCGCCCGCAGGCGCAGCGGACCCACGGGCGGCTGGGCGTAGGGGATGGAACGCCACCGGTTCACACCGTCGCGGGCGAAGCCCTCGACGACGCCGGAGCCCGTGACGGTGCGGACGATGCGGTTGTGCATACCTCCGACGGTATCGAACAGGTGTCAAGAATGCCCGGCGGGTGGCATCACAGTTACCGTGGCGGCATGCGGATTGCCGTTCTGACCGCCGCCGCGGTGCTGCTCGCCGGGGGCGTTTCGGCGTGCTCGTCGGCCCCCACGGCCCAGCCGACGCTGACGCCCATCTCGCCGAGGACGACAACCGCACCGTCGCAGCCATCGCAAACGTCGACGAAATCGTCGTCCAGCACGCCTGTTCCCAGCACGGCTCCCAACGGGGCCACCCCGATCGAGACGGCGATGGCCTGGGTCGGGGCCGGTAAGCCGGCCGATCCGGCCGCGTTTCACACCGCGACCCGCGACGGCGTCACGACACAACTGGATTCCGACGTGGCGTTCGCCACCCCGACGGGGACCACCGAATGCATGACCGAGGAGAAGTCGGGGGGCGCGCTGGCCTGCCTGGTCGATCTGCGCAAGCCACCCACCGAACCGACGGATTCCTACGGCCACTGGATCGGCGGCTGGACCGACTTCGACGGCTCGACCCTCGCCGTCGGCTCCTCGCATGCCGACCCGGGCCGCTTCGCCGCCGGGAAAGGCACCGAACTCCCCTACGGCAGCTCGCTGCGGTTCGGCGACTACCAGTGCCGCTCGGACCCCGACGGTCTGTTCTGCGTGAACTTCGCGCGGCAGTCCGGCGTCAAGTTCGCCGACAGCGGCGTGGAACCGCTGGGCTGCCTGAAACTGGTCGACGCCCCCGATCTGGGCTTGAAGTTCAGCTGCTGATCAGCGCCAGCCGTCGGCGGCTTTCACCGCCAGCAGCAGCGCGTCGCACAGCTCCTGCAACTCGGCCCGGTCGGCGCCTTCGGAAACCGCGGTCGCGACGTCCTCGGCCGCGCAGCGCACCTGGTAGACGCGGTCGGACAGGTCGGCGGCCTCGTCCGGCGTCAACACCACCGATTCCGGCGGCAGCGAACTGCCCTTCACCATCGTGCGCTGTTCGTAGGCCCGTTGCCGGCAGGACTGCCGGCAGTACCGGCGGCGCCGGCCGATGCCGGCGTCGACGTCGCTGAGATCCCGGCCACACCAGCGGCACGCCTCGGGGCGTGATCGACGGGCCACGGGTTTCGACTGTAGACCGCATTGCGGGCGGTCAGCTGGATCGGCGGTATCCTGAAGTATCTGTGTCTGTCGGTGTGCGTTGACCCCGGGAACCGTGCGGCGTGCCGCCGCGTTGACGATCCCGGAACATTACGCGGTTAGAGGAAGTGATTGACGATGGCTGATCGTGTCCTGAGAGGCAGCCGCCTCGGTGCTGTGAGCTACGAGACCGACCGCAACCACGACCTGGCGCCGCGTCAGCTCGCGCGGTACCGCACCGAGAACGGCGAGGAGTTCGAGGTCCCGTTCGCCGACGACGCCGAGATCCCGGGCACCTGGCTGTGCCGCAACGGGCTGGAGGGCACCCTCATCGAGGGTGACCTGCCCGAACCCAAGAAGGTCAAGCCGCCGCGCACCCACTGGGACATGCTGCTGGAGCGTCGCTCGGTCGAGGAACTCGACGAGCTGCTCAAGGAGCGCCTCGAGATCATCAAGACCAAGCGGCGCGGAAGCTGACGCAGGCGCCGCGAGGCACGAGCGGGGCCGCAGGAAGCTGACCATCAGCCCCGAAGCTGACGCAGGCGCCGCGAGGCCCGGGCTCGCGGGCACATTCAGCGGCCTCTGCGAGCGCCACTCGAACAACGTCGCAGCCACCGCTGAAAACAGATCGGAATGCGGCGTGCCGCGCCTAGCGGACGATCCCCCGCGCGCGGTCCAGCCGGCTGCCGATCCCCCACTGCGCGACTTTCGCCATCGCCTCGCGGATGTTGGAACCGCTCATCTTCGAGACGCCGAGTTCGCGTTCGGTGAAGGTGATCGGCACCTCCACCACCTTGAAGCCGTAGTTGATGGCCCGCCAAGTCAGGTCGATCTGGAAGCAATAGCCCTTGGAGTCGACGGCGTCCAGGTCGATCTTCTCGAGCACCTCGCGCCGGTAGGCCCGATAGCCGGCGGTGATGTCGTGGATGTCGACGCCCAGCAGCACCCGTGAGTACGTGTTGGCGGTCTTGGACAGCGCCAGCCGCCGCCACGGCCAGTTGCGCACCGTGCCGCCATCCACGTAGCGCGAACCGATCGCAACGTCCGCGCCGCCGTCGACGGCGTCCAGCAGGCGGTAGAGCTGTTCGGGTGCGTGGCTCCCGTCGGCATCCATCTCGACCAGGACCGAGTACTGGCGGCCCAGGCCCCAGGCGAAGCCAGCCAGGTATGCGGCGCCGAGGCCGTCCTTGGCATCACGGTGCATGACGTGGACGCGGTCCGGATCGGCCAGCGCGAGTTCGTCGGCCAGCTTTCCGGTTCCGTCCGGGCTGCCGTCGTCGACGATCAGGACGTGCACTTCCGGGCGCGCCTTGTGAACCCGCGCGACGATGAGTGGCAGGTTCTCGATCTCGTTGTACGTCGGGATGATGACCAGGGCCCGATCGCTGGGGTGCTCCCCCGTCATGTACCGCTCCTCGTGTTGGCGCCGGCAGGGCGCGACCGCGCCCACAGCTCATGGCGCACGAACCTTCCATTGTGCATGACAGCCGCGATTACAGCGAGAACGGCCGCTCCGACCAGCACCAATTGGATCAATGGCGCCCACCGGGTGGCGACGGTCCGGGTGCTACTCAGCCGGATCTGCTGATCGAGGAAGGCCGGCTGGAAGAACGCGGTACGGGCCACCTCCCGGCCATCCGGGGCGATGACGGCGCTGATACCGGTGGTGCCGGCGACCACGACGTAGCGGTCGTGTTCGACAGCGCGCACGCGCGCGAAGGCCAGTTGCTGTTCGCTCATCGTCTCGTCGAACGTCGCGTTGTTGGTCGGGACGGCCAGCACCTGCGCGCCGTTGCGCACGGCGTCGCGGGCGGCGCGGTCGAAGATGACCTCCCAGCACGTCGTCACGCCGACCGGCACCCCGGCCGCGTGCACCACACCATCGCCGGTGCCCGGCACGAAGTAGCCGGCGCGGTCCGCCCAGGGTGACAGCTTGCGGAAGAACCCGCGCCACGGCAGATACTCCCCGAAGGGCTGCACGATCTGCTTGTCGTGGCGCTCGCCGGCCCCGGTCCGGGGGTCCCACACGATGATCGAGTTGGTGGCCGTGGGCATCTCCGGGGTGGCATCCGGGGCCGCGACCACCCCGCCGACGAGGATCGGGGCGCCGATCGCCTGCGCGGCCACGTCGATCCGCTCGCGGGCGTCGACGTTGGCCAGAGGGTCGATGTCCGAGGAGTTCTCCGGCCAGATGACAAACTGCGGCTGCGGAGCCCGGCCCGCGCGCACCTCGTCAGCCAGCCGCAGCGTCTCGTCGACGTGGTTGTCGAGCACGGCGCGCCGCTGGGCGTTGAAGTCCAGTCCCAGCCGCGGCACATTGCCCTGCACGGCGGCGACCGTGACCGTGGTGTCGGTGTCCGCACCGGCCGCCGACCGGCGCACCTGCGGGTGCGCCAGCGCGGCGGTCAGCAGCACAACGGCGATGACGATCCCCGGTACCACCACGGCGGGCGGGTGCTCGTGGCGGCGGTGCCCGCGGCGCCACCAGGCCACGGTTTCGACCACCAGTGCCGCCATCGCGAACCCGACCAGGGCGACCGCCAGCGACAGCAGCGGTGCGCCACCCCACTGCGCCAGTACCAGCAGCGGACCATTGGTCTGGCTGAAACCTATTACACCCCAAGGGAATCCGCCGAACGGCACCGAACTCTTGAGCGATTCCTGGGCCACCCACAACAGCGCAAACCACACGGGCCAGCCGGGCAACCCGCGGACCGGCACCGCCAGCAACCCGAACAGGGCAGGAAACAGCGCGCACATGGCGCACAACGCCAACCACGGTGGCAGCCCGACGAATCCGCTCACCCACGGCAGCAGCGGCAGGTAGAACGCCAGCCCGAACAGCAGCCCGTAGCCGCAGCCACCGAGCGCCGTCGTCGACGGCCACCGCAGCACGCCGGCCAGCACAGCCAGCGCCACCATCGGCGCCCACCACCAGGACAGCGGTGCGAAACCGGCCGACATCAACAGCCCGGCGACAATGGCGGCGACGATCCGCGGCAGCCGGCTCAGCAGCGCGCTACCCATTGAGGCCACCGAAGATGGCCGAACCGCGGTGCACCGTCTGCAGGCACCGGGGCGACGCGGCGCCGTCGTGCAGGCGCGGCAGCGCGGGCACGCGGGAGCGCGGATCGGTCGACCACCGTTGCACCCGGCCGGCGGGCGCACTGACCTCGAGGTCGTCGGCGTCCCATACCGCGTAGGAGGCGGGCGCGCCCGGGGTCAGCGTGCCGGTGATCCCGTCGCGCACTCCGCCGGCCCGCCACGCGCCCCGGGTGGCGGCGGCGAACGCCGCGCGTGCCGAGATGGCACTGCCGGGTGTCCGGTGGTTCGCCGCGGCCCGCACCGTGGCCCACGGGTCCAGGTCGGTGACGGGACTATCCGACCCGAACGCGAGCGGTACGCCGTGAGATGCCAAGAGCGCCAACGGGTTCAGTCGCTCGGCGCGCTCGGCGCCGAGGCGCTGGGCGTACATCCCGGTCCGGCCGCCCCACAGTGCGTCGAAGTTGGGCTGCATGCTGGCAATGACCCCCCATGATCCGAGTTTCGCCGCCTGCGCGGCGTCCACCATCTCGACGTGCTCGAACCGGTGCCCGCACCCCGCGACCGCCGGGATGCCGTGCCGCGCGACGACGCGGTCCAGGGCGTCGACGACGGCGGTGACGGCGGCGTCGCCGATGACGTGGAATCCCGCGGGCACCCGGGCCTCGGTGCACGCCGACAGGTGCGCCTCGATGGCGTCGTCGTCGAGGTAGCGGTTGCCGGTGCAGTCCGGCGCATCGTGATACGGCCGGTGCAACCAGGCGGTGTGCGAACCCAGCGCACCGTCGGCGAACAGGTCCCCGGCCAACCCGTGCGCCCCGGTCTCGGCGACCAGCGCGCGTGCCTCCGCCGCGCTGCCGACGGTTTCGCCCCAGTAGCCGGTGATCTGGACGCCGTGCCCGCAGCTCAGCAGTTCGGTCCAGTCCTCACGGCCGCCGATGACCGGCCCGCCGCATTCGTGCACGGCGACCACGCCCGCGGCGGCGAACGCGTCCAGCGCGGCGCGGCGGGCCTCGGCGCGCTGGGTGGCGCTGAGCCGGGCCCGCGCGGCGGTGCGCGCAGCGTGGTGGGCGTCGGCCGACAGCGGCCCGTCGGCCCGGTATCCGCCGGCCCGGTCCAGGCCGGCGACGGCGTCCCGCAGCCCGGTCGAGGCCAGCGCGGAGTGCATGTCGACGCGCACCAGGTAGGCGGGCCTGCGGCCGAGGACCGCGTCGATTTCGGCGGTGCTCGGCAGTTCGCCGGCCCACTGCGTCTCGTCCCAGCCGTGGCCCCAGACCATGTCATCGGGCCGGGCGCCGGCGTGCGTGGCCAGCATGTCGAGGAACTGCTGCTTGGACCGGGCGGCACGCAGGTCCAGTCCGGTGCGCAGCAGGCCGGTGGCCGTGGTGTGGACGTGGCTGTCGACGAATGCCGGGGCCACGAAGGCCCCATCGAGGTTGACCGTCTGTGCTTCCGGGAATTGTGCGCGGGCGACGTCGTCGCTGCCCAGAAAAGCAACGACGCCATCCGTGATGGCCATCGCCGTGGCATCGGGGTGCGTGGGGCTGTGGATGCGCCCGCCGAACAGCAGCGTCGTCACCCGAGAAACCTAGCGCGTGCCGGGGAAGCGACGACGGGGGCGGCTATTCCGGCCCGCGGCGCAACACGGGCAGATTCGGCACCGGCGCGTCGGGCACGTCCTGCACGTCGATCACCTCGCCGTCGATGTAGGCCGGGCGGGCCGTCCCGCGCAGCGGCAGGTCCACGAACGCGAGCCGGCCGGCCAGGGTCCGGGTGGCCAGCGCGCCGGCCAGCGGACGCAGCGCGGTGCGGGTCGGTGGCAGCAGCAGCATCAGCCCGGCGACGCTGGTGACCAGGCCGGGGATGATCATCAGCACGCTGCCGAGCGCGACGAGGGCGCCGTCGGTGATCTGGGCGCCCGGCTCACGGAAGCCTCGGCTGAGCACCGCGACCTGCCGTCTGACCTGGGCGCCCGCAAGGATGAGACCCAGCAGGAAGGAGCCGGCCAGCAGCAGCACCGTCCAGCCGAAGCCGATGGTGGCCACCAGTGCCACGATCACCGCCATCTCGATGACCGCATAGAGGACGAACATCCAGCGGATACGCATGTCGGTCCAACGTCTCAGCACCGACCGAGGTTCCTCGGCGCGGCGCAGGATCGAGTGCGGCACGAACCACCAGGCGTGCCACCAGTACCGGCGCACGACGGCACGGTAGACGTCGCCGGTGTCGGATTCGGGCAGGTTGCGGGCGACGGCGTCGACGGGTTTCCCCAGCGGCTTGCCCAGCGCGCCGCAACGCTGGATGGCGACCCGGGTGGGTACACCCCAGACCGGGGTCGGTTTGGGCCGGCCGTCCTTGGTGTAGGTGGTCGGCAAATGTGGTCACGTCACCGCCTTGAGTTCGAGCGCGACGTTGTTCTTCATGCCGCCGCGCAGTTTCGAGAAGAAGTTGAACGTCTTCCCGATTACCCCGTATCGGCGGCCTATAGCGTCGTAGGCGTCCTTCGTTCGCGACGGGACCACCGTCGCCACCGCAGCTACGGCCTCGCCCTTGGGATTGCCGCGCATATCGCACCGGGCGATCGTGACGGGCGGGGTGTTGCGGATGCGTTTGACCTTCCAGGAGCTGCCCTGAGTGATGGCGATCAGGCCGTCCCCGTCGGGGACCGCCCAGATGGGCGTCGGCTTGGGCCGGCCGTCCTTGGTGAACGTGGTCAGCAGGATGTACTCGGATCCGGCGATGTCGGCGAAGGTCAGGGCCATACGCTCAACCTAGCGAGCGTGCGCAAAGGCACACGCCGCCGCGGCGTGTCGCGGACTGACACGCACACTCGCGGAGTGAATCAGCCTTCCAGGTCGCCTTCGGTCTCCAGGAGCACCTGTCGCAGCCCGGCCAGGGTGTCGGCGGCCGGTTCGGCCCACATACCCCGCTCGACGGCCTCCAGCAGCCGCTCGGCCATCCCGTGCAGCGCCCACGGATTGGACTCCGACATGAACTTGCGGTTCTCCGGGTCCAGCAGATAGGACTCGGTGAGCTTTTCGTACATCCAGTCGGCCATCACGTGCGCGGTGGCGTCGTAGCCGAACAGGTAGTCCACGGTAGCGGCCATCTCGAAGGCGCCCTTGTAGCCGTGCCGGCGCATCGCCGACATCCAGCGCGGGTTGACCACCCGCGCCCGGAACACCCGGGTGGTCTCCTCGCTCAGTGTGCGGGTGCGCACCGCGTCGGGCCGGGTGTTGTCGCCGATGTAGGCGGCCGGCTCCTTCCCGGTGAGCGCGCGCACAGTGGCCACCATGCCGCCGTGGTATTGGAAATAGTCGTCGGAGTCGGCGATGTCGTGTTCACGGGTGTCGGTGTTCTTGGCCGCCACCACGATCCGCCGGTAGGCCCGGTTCATCTCGTCGGTGGCCGCCGCGCCCTCCAGGTCACGGCCGTAGGCGAATCCGCCCCACGCGGTGTACACGGCGGCCAGGTCGTTGTCGTCGCGCCAATTGCGCGAGTCGATCAGTTGCAGCAGACCCGCCCCGTAGGTGCCCGGCTTGGACCCGAAAATCCTTGTGGTGGCCCGACGAATGTCCCCGCGGTCGCCGTGCTCGGCCAGGTCGGCCTGCACATGGGCGCGCACGAAGTTGTCGCCGGGCGATTCGTCGAGGCCGGCCACCAGTTGGACCGCGTCGTCGAGCATCGTCACCACGTGCGGGAAGGCGTCCCGGAAGAAGCCGGAGATCCGCACGGTCACGTCGATCCGCGGCCGGCCGAGCTCGGTGAGCCGGATCGGCTCGAGGTCGACGACCCGCCGGGAAGCGTCGTCCCACACCGGCCGAACACCCAGCAGCGCAAGCACTTCGGCGATATCGTCGCCGGCGGTCCGCATCGCCGAGGTGCCCCAGACCGACAGGCCGACCGATTCCGGCCAGCGGCCGTGGTCGTCGCGGTAGCGGGCGAGCAGCGAATCCGCCATCGCCACCCCGGTTTCCCAGGCCAGCCGGGACGGGACGGCCTTGGGGTCGACGGAGTAGAAGTTGCGCCCGGTGGGCAGCACGTTCACCAGGCCGCGCAGCGGCGAGCCGGACGGCCCGGCCGCGATGAACCGGCCATCCAGTGCGCGCAGCACCTGGTCGATCTCGGCGGCTGTCCCGGCTAGTCGCGGCACCACCTCGGCGGCGGCGAACCGCAGCACCGCGCGCACCTCCGGGTTGTCGGTCAGACCGTCGACGGCGGCCGGATCCCAGCCGCCGGCCTGCAGGGCGCCGACGAGTTCGCGGGCCCGGGCCTCCGCGGCGTCGACGGCCTCGCGGGCATCGCTGCCGTCCTCGGCCAGACCCAGCGCCTGGCGCAGGCCGGGCACCGACTGCTCGCCGCCGAACAACTGCCGGGCCCGCAGGATGGCCAGCACCAGGTCGAGTTCGGCTGCCCCGGTCGGCGTCTGGCCCAGGATGTGCAGGCCGTCGCGGATCTGGACATCCTTGATCTCGCAGAGCCAGCCGTCGACGTGCAACAGCATCTCGTCGAACGACTCCTCGTCGGGCCGGTCCGCCAGGCCCAGGTCGTAATCCATCTTCGCCGCGCGCATCAGCGTCCAGATCTGCTGGCGGATCGCGGGCAGCTTGCCGGGGTCCAGGGCGGAGATGGTCGAGTGTTCGTCGAGCAACTGTTCCAGCCGGGCGATGTCGCCGTAGGTCTCGGCGCGCGCCATCGGCGGGATCAGGTGATCCACCAGCACCGCGTGGGCGCGGCGCTTGGCCTGGGTGCCCTCACCGGGGTCGTTGACCAGGAACGGGTAGATCAGCGGCAGATCACCGATGGCGGCATCGGCGCCGCAGGCCGCCGACATGCCCAGCGTCTTTCCGGGCAGCCACTCCAGGTTGCCGTGTTTGCCGATGTGCACCACGGCGTCGGCCTCGAAGCCGTTGGGAAACGACCGATCAAGCCAACGGTAGGCCGCCAGGTAGTGGTGACTCGGCGGCAGGTCCGGGTCGTGGTAGATCGCCACCGGGTTCTCGCCGAATCCCCGGGGCGGCTGCACCAGCAGCACCACGTTGCCCGATTGCATTGCGGCGATGACGATCTCGCCGTCCGGATCGCGGCTCCGGTCGACGAACAACTCGCCGGGCGGCGGGCCCCAGTGCTGCACCACGGCGTCGGCCAGGGCGGCGGGCAGGGTGGCGAACCAGGCTAGGTAGTCGCGCGCGGAAACCCGGATCGGATTGCTCTCCAACTGTTCCGCGGTCAGCCAGTCGGGGTCCTGTCCGCCGCGCTCGATGAGTGCGTGCACCAGGGCGTCCCCGTCGCCGGAATCGACGCCCGGGATGTCACCGATGAGGTATCCGGCGTCCCGCATGGCGCGCAACAGCGCCACCGCGCTGGCGAAGGTGTCCAGGCCGACGGCGTTCCCGATCCGGGAATGTTTGGTGGGGTATGCCGAAAAGACCAGCGCCACTTTTTTATTCGCGGGAGTGACGTGACGCAGCCGGGCCTGCCGCACGGCCAGGCCGGCGACCCGCGCACAGCGCTCCGGGTCGGCGACGTAGGAGATGAGTCCCTCGTCGTCGATCTCCTTGAACGAGAACGGGACCGTGACGATGCGGCCGTCGAATTCGGGCACCGCGACCTGGGTAGCCACATCCAGTGGCGAGAGGCCCTCGTCGTTGTCCTCCCACTGTGCCCGCGAGCCGGTCAGACACAGGCCCTGCAGGATCGGGACGTCAAGGGCGGCAAGGTGTTCGACGTTCCAACCGTCGTCATCACCGCCGGCCGAGGCCGTGGCCGGACGCGCTCCGCCGGCCGCCAGCACCGTCACCACCATCGCGTCGGCGGCCCGCAGTCGGTCCAGCAGTTCGGGTTCGGCGGTGCGTAGCGACGCGCAGTACAGCGGTAGCGGGCGCCCGCCCGCGACTTCCACGGCCGCGCACAGCGCCTGGACGTAGCCGGTGTTGCCGGCCAGGTGCTGGGCCCGGTAGTAGAGGACCACAACAGTGGGAGCCGCTGTGTCCGGGCCTGGACCGGCGACGCGATCGAGCTCACCCCAGGCCGGGATGCTGGCGGGCGGCTCGAACCCGGCGCCGGTCATCAGCACGGTGTCCGACAGGAACGAATGCAGGTTCGCCAGATTCCGGGTGCCGCCCTGGGCCAGGTAGACATGGGCCTGCACGGCGATGCCGGCCGGCACCGTCGAGCGTTCGGTGAGGTCGGCGTCGGGTGCCTGCTCGCCGCTGATCACCACGGCCGGCACGCCGCTGGCCAGGACCGCGTCGATCCCGTCCTGCCAGGCGCGGTAGCCGCCCAGGATGCGCACCACCACCACGTCGGCACCGGCCAGCAGGGCGGACAGCTCGCCGTCCACATCCTGGCTCGGCAGCCGTGACGGGTTGGCCCATCGGTAGTTCGCCCCGCTGGCGCGGGCGGTGATCAGGTCGGTGTCGGACGTCGACAGCAGCAGCACGGTGGGCTCGGGCACGTGTCCATTCGTACCCGAGCCCCCGGCTGATGTCAGAGGTGGCCCATTTCCCGGCACATCCGCGAATCGTCGAGGTAGCGCATCCGGCAGGGCACATCGTGGCGGTGGGCCATGGCCCGCGGGCCGTCCTCGCGGCTGCGGGCGAAGACCGCCCGCAGTCCTTTGTTGTGGTGAGTGTTCATTTCGATCCCCTTGCGTGACAGCCCTCACGCTATGGCCGGCGCCGAAGGTACACGCGAGTAGTGCACTACTCGAATCCCGCGCCGTACGGTGAACGGGTGGAGCGGACCCGCGATCACGACGCCTGCCCGGGTGCACTGCAGGTGCACCAGGCGGCCGACGGTGCGCTGGTGCGGGTCCGGCTGCCCGGCGGAATGCTCACCGCCGAACAACTGCAGACGCTGGCCGAACTGGCGGACCGGTTCGGCTCCGGGTCCCTGGAGCTGACCGCCCGCGGCAGTGTGCAGCTGCGCGGCATATCGCAGGTGGAGACGGTCGCCGAGGCGCTGGCCGCGGCCGGCCTGTTGCCGTCGCCGACGCATGAGCGGGCCCGGAACATCGTCGCCTCGCCGCTGTCCGGGCGGTGCGGCGGCCTGGCCGACGTGCGCCCCTGGGTCGCGCGCCTGGACGCCGCCATCCAGGCCACCCCCGAACTGGCCGACCTGCCGGGCCGGTTCTGGTTCTCGATCGACGACGGCCACGGGGACGTGACCGGTTTGCGAGCCGACGCGGGCGTTCAGATCGTTGACGACAGAACGGCTGCCCTGCTGCTGGCCGGGGCGGACACCGGGGTCCGGTTGCCGTTCGACGAGGCCGTCCCGGCGCTCGTGCGCATCGCGGTACGGTTCCTGAAGATCCGCGGAAAGCATTGGCGGATAACCGAACTCGACAACACCGGACCGCTGCTCGAAGGTTTCACACCCGGGACGCCCGGCGCGCTGCCCCGCACCGGCGAACCGGTCCCGGTCGGCTGGATCGAGCAGCGGGACGGCCTGGTCTCGCTCGGTGCGGCCGTACCGCTGGGTGTGCTGCCCGCGCGCACCGCGGAGTTCCTCGCAGTGATCGACGCGCCGATCGTCATCACGCCGTGGCGCTCGATGCTGGTGTGCGACCTGACCGAGGCGGTGGCCGACAGCGCGCTGCGCGTGCTGCCGCCGCTGGGGCTGGTGTTCGACGGGAACTCCCCGTGGCTGCGGGTCAGCGCCTGCGTGGGCAGCCCGGGATGTGAACGTTCGGCGGCCGATGTGCGCGCCGAAGCCGTCCGCGACGTGGAGTCGCGGGTTTCCGGTCCGGGAAGCAAGCGCCACTATGTGGGCTGCGAACGGGCCTGCGGCAGCCCCCCCGACAGCGCGGTCGGCGAGGTGATGGTGGCCACCCCGCACGGATATCGGCCGCGCAATCCCTCGTAGGGTGGGCGGGTGCTCGACTACATCCGGGATGCCGCCGAGATCTACCGGCAGTCGTTCGCGACGATCCGCGCCGAGGCGGATCTGTCCCGCTTCCCCGACGACGTCGCCCGGGTGGTGGTGCGGTTGATCCACACCTGCGGGCAGGTCGACGTCGCCGAGCACGTCGCCTTCTCCGATGACGTGGTGACGCGGGCGCATGCCGCGCTGGTCGCGGGTGCACCGGTGCTGTGCGACTCGTCGATGGTGGCGGCCGGCATCACCGCGGCCCGGTTGCCCGCCGCCAACGAGGTGGTGTCGCTGGTGGCCGACCCGCGGGCCCCGGAACTGGCGGCGCGCACCGGCAACACCCGTTCGGCCGCCGGGGTCGAGTTGTGGGCCGATTCGCTCGGTGGTGCGGTCGTCGCGATCGGCAACGCGCCCACCGCGCTGTTCCGGCTGCTGGAGTTACTCGACGAGGGTGTGCCGGCGCCGGCGGCCGTGCTCGGCGGTCCGGTCGGGTTCGTCGGCTCGGCGCAGTCCAAGCGGGAACTGATCGAGCGTCCCCGCGGGATGGCGTACCTGGTGGTGACGGGCCGGCGCGGCGGGTCGGCGATGGCCGCGGCCGCGGTGAACGCGATCGCCAGCGAGCGCGAATGAGCACTACCGGCACGTTGTGGGGCGTCGGCCTGGGTCCCGGAGATCCCGAACTGGTGACGGTCAAGGCGGCCCGGGTGATCGCCGAAGCCGACGTCGTCGCCTACCACAGCGCCCGGCACGGCCGCAGCATCGCGCGGAGCATCGCCGCCCCCTACCTGCGGGCGCCGCAGATAGAGGAGCACCTGGTTTACCCGGTGACCACGGAGGTCTCCGACCACCCCGGCGGTTACGCCGGCGCCATGGAGGACTTCTACCGCGAGTCCGCCGAGCGGATCGCCGCACATCTGGACGCCGGCCGCGATGTGGCGCTGCTAGCCGAGGGCGATCCGCTGTTCTACTCGAGCTACATGCACATGCACACCCGGCTGACCGAGCGGTTCAACGCGGTGATCGTGCCCGGGGTGACGTCGGTGAGCGCCGCGTCGGCGGCGGTGGCCACGCCGCTGGTGCAGGGCGACGAGGTGTTGACGATCCTGCCGGGAACATTGCCGGCAGCCGAGCTCACCCGTCGCCTCGCCGACACCGACGCTGCCGTCATCCTCAAGCTTGGTCGATCGTATCCAGCTGTGCGCCAAGCACTTTCGGATTCTGGTCGACTCGACGACGCGTTCTATGTGGAGCGGGCCAGCACCACCGGACAGCGGGTGTCGCCGGCCGCCGCCGTCGACCCGGCGGCGGTGCCGTACTTCTCGTTGACGATGGTGCCAGGCGGGCGGAGGCGCGGCGACGGCCGGCGCGGGTCGGTAGTGGTGGTGGGTCTGGGACCCGGCGACCCACAGTGGATGACCCCGCAGAGCCGTCGCGAACTGGCGGCCGCCACCGATCTGATCGGGTACGGGCCGTACCTGGACCGCGTGGCGGGCCGGCCCGGACAGCGGCGGCATCCCAGCGACAACACCGACGAGCCCGAACGCGCAAGGCTGGCTTGCGAATTGGCGTCCCAGGGCCGCGTCGTCGCGGTGGTGTCCTCCGGCGATCCGGGGGTGTTCGCGATGGCCACCGCCGTGCTCGAGGAGGCGGTCGGCCGGCCCGACGTCGAGGTCCGGGTCATCCCGGCGATGACGGCCGCCCAGGCGGTGGCCAGCCGGGTGGGGGCGCCGTTGGGTCATGACTACGCCGTGATCTCGCTGTCGGACCGGCTCAAGCCGTGGGACGTCATCGCGCGGCGCGTTGCCGCGGCCGCGGCCGCCGACCTGGTGCTGGCGATCTACAACCCGGCGTCGAAGACCCGCACCTGGCAGGTCGGGGCGATGCGCGACATCCTGCTCGAGCATCGCAAACCGGACACCCCCGTGGTGATCGGCCGCGACGTATCGGGCCCGCACGAGTCGGTACGCGTGGTCCGGTTGGGCGACCTGGACCCCGCCGACGTCGACATGCGCTGCCTGCTGATCGTCGGTTCCTCGCAGACGGTGTGGAGTGGTGACCGGGTGTTCACGCCGCGGACCTACCCGGACTGAGACGTCACGGCGACGACGCCGTGCGCGCCGCGCTCGGCGTCGACCATCGCGTGCGACACGAACGGGTACCGTCCCGGCTCGGGAAAGGTGAGTTCGACGAATCCGCCCTGGGCCGCGAACAATCCGAGGCTCTGGGCACCCCCGGCGCCGGGCCGCAGTCGATAGTCGCCTTCCGACCACACCGTGTCGAACTGCCCGCCGACCACATGGAACGAGGTGCCGCGGTTCGGCCCGGCGGCCAGCACCCAGATCCGCACCCGCTCCCCGACCCGGGCGGTCAGCGGGGCATGGTCGTACTGGTTTGCATAGCCGTTGAACACCACCAGATCCGGCTTTTCCGCGGCGACCTTGCCGGCGTCTACCTCACCGCCCGGCGCGCCGAGGTAGAACTCCGACTGCACGAGCAGGTACTCGCGGTCGACGCGGGGCAGGTTCGGCGGGTCGATGACGACCGCACCGAACATGCCGTTGGCGATATGCACCGACATCGGCATCGTCGAGCAGTGGTACAGCCACACCCCCGCGCGGGTCGCGGTGAACCGGTACACCAGGCGCTGGCCGGGCTGGATGGTTCGCATCGGTTTGTCCGGGGCGAGAGCTCCCGCGTGGAAGTCGATCGAGTGCCCGGTCGTACCGTCGTTCACCAGGGTGATCTCGAAGACATCGCCCACCTTGCCGCGCAGCGTGGGGCCGGGTGCGGTGCCGCCGAATGTCCACAGCCGCTGCGTGATTCCCGGTGCGACCTCCCGTTCGACCTCGGTGACCGGCAGGGTGATGCGGTGATCGGGCGTCGCCGCCGGAAGCGCGGCGTCGCGCGGCTCGAATCCGGGGCCCGGTTCGGCGCCGAGACTTCGCGCGACGTCGGCGACCGGGATCGCCGCGTCGGCCGCCATGTCATGCGGGGTGTCGTGCCGGGCATCGTGATCGTGCTGCGGCGCGGGCACTCCGGTCATCCGCACCGACATCGTCATGCCCATCTGCCGGTGCCCGGCCACCGCGCACCAACCGTCGAGGTCGGCACCGATCACCCCGGCGTCGAGTACCGCCCGTTGTCCCGGGGCGATGCGTCCGGTGCGGGTGCCGTTGGAGAGCACCAGGTCGTGGAGATTTGTGCCGGTGTTGACGAGGGTGACCACCAGCCGGTTGCCGGCCGGGACGTCGATCACGTCGGGCACAAAGCGCATGCCCTCGACGTGCACCTCGATCTGGGTGGTCTGGCCGGTGGCGGCCACCGATGCGATCGGCCCGGTGTTGATCCCGACCGCCGCCGGATCGCCGGCCACCCCGGCCGCGGCCGCCAGCACCACGACGCCCAACCCGGCCGCGGCGACACCGACCCGCCGCCGCAGCGGCGCGGCGGGCGGCGGTGGGCCCGATGCCGACGGAACGCCGCGGTACTGCCGGGCCCGCCACACCGCCCGCGCCAGCAGCGGCAGGAACGATGCGTAGGCCACCAGCACCAGCATCGAGGCGCCCACCCGCACCAGGCTGGGCGTCGGGAGCACGCACAGCAGCAGCCCGCCGTTGGCGACCGCCAGCCGCCACGGCGCGCCGCGCTCCAGTTCGGCCGCCGCCGCCAGCGATGCGGCGCGGCCACCGACGACGACGGTGGCCAGGTAGGTCAACGACCCCAGCAGCACCTGCACCAGGAAGCCGGCGAGCACCGCCACGGTGACCGTGCCGGACGCTTCCACCGCCGCCGGCCACGTCGGCGCGATGCCGAACTCGACGGTGGCGTAGGCCAGCGATCCCACCAACCACACCACACCGGCCAGCACGGACAGCGTCGCGAAGTCCGCGGGCCGCTTGCCCCGGATTTCGTCCAGGTGCGGCCGCAGCACCCACCCGGCCGCGGCAAGATAACCGAGCGCTCCCACGGCGGTGCCCATCGGTGAGCCCAGCGCCGCCGCCACGGCGCCGACGCCTAGGGCTGCCAACAGCACGGGCAGCCCGCGCCGGGCGGCGACCTCGACCCCGTCGGCCATCCGGGTGCGCAGCATCGTCGGCCAGAACGTGACCAGCGTGCCCAGCACCGTGAGGCCCACCCAGCCGTACAGGTTCACCGCTGCGTGGGCGATCACGAACCGCTCATGCAGATCGTCCGGCAGTCCCGGGTTCGCCATCGCCACGCCCAGCCCCGCGCCGACCGGCAGCAGTGCCGCGGCGGCGACGTAGTAGCGGACGGTGTCACCGAAACGAGCCGGCAGTGCGGCCCGCAGCGCACGCACCAGGGTGACGGCGTGGGCGAGCGCGACGACGGCGACCACCACGCCGCCCACCAGCACCGGCGGCCACCGGCCGGCGAGCATCCCGGCGATCACCGTGATCGCGCCGGCGTTGAAGGCGGCGATGCGCCATACCTCACTCGCCCGCGACGTGTCCGACGGGCGACGCAACAACGCGTCGGCGAAATGGCGGCTCCAGATCAGGATCGCGTTTCCGGCGGCACCCAGACCCAGCAGATGGATCAGCAGCCAACCGGACAGCGGGACGAACCGGTGCGCGACGGCCAGCACGACGAGCGCGGCCAGCCAGGCGAATACGACCGCCCCCGCCCGCAGGTGCCATGGCCGGCGGTTCATACCGGCACCCGCACCGTACGACGGGCCGCCGCGTACAGGGCGACGCCGAGGAATGCCAGCACGGCCACGACGTTGAGCGCTCCGCCGGCCGTGACGGCCCAGCCGATGCCCCGCACGTCGCCAACGGCCACCCGCAGCAGCAACGACAGGTGCAACAGGGCGACCGGCCAGTACATCGCGGGCATGTAGGGCAACGGGCGGCGCAGCACCGCGGGCAGGATGACCGGCGCGTGCGCCATGATCATGGACAGCACGAAGCCGAGCATCACCGCGTGCACAACCGCGTCGTAGCCGCCGCCCGAGCGGACCGGACCGACCAACAGCCAGGTGAGACCCGGCACCACCAGCCAGCAGTAGCCGGCGAGCAGACACACCGCCATATACCGGGTCAGGCCCGACGCGCGCACGGTGCGCCGGGCGACGTCGAACCGCGCCAGCCACGCGGTGACGCCGAGGACCGCGGCCCCGAGCACCGCGTACCCGGCCACCGGCCACAGCAGCGCGCCGAGCGCACCGGCGACGAGTGCCGCCGCGGCCGCCCCGAGCAGGGCCTCGGCCCGCGTGCCGAGCATCGCCACCCGGGCGAGTTCGAGGCGCTCCCCGGCGATCGTCAGGATCAGGAACCCCGCCAGCCAGCCCAGCAGATCGGCGACCGGCACGCCGCCCAGCCACAACAGCGCGGCCCCGGTGGCCAGCAGCGCACCCGCGGCCTGGATGAGCACCGCGAAGTCCGCCGAGCGCCGCCACAGCGGCACGTAGGTCGCCACTAGACCCACGCACCCGGCCAGCAACAGCGCCGCGGCGAGGTGCCGGGGCACCGGAACGGTCAGCAGCACCGCGCCCAGGCCGAGGCAGACCGGGGCGAGGTAGCACCAGCGACGTCGCGCGGCCACGGCGCGTTCCACCGCGACGAGGGTGCCGACGAACCCGAGCACCAGCAGCATGCCGTGCACCTCGGTGAGGTGTGCGGCGCCGACCGGCGCGGGCAGGCCGAGCAGCAGCAGCGCCGCGTCCAGGCCGGCCAGCAGCGCGAACCCGCCGGGCACCAGCAGCAGCGCCCTGGCCGGGATTCGTTCGTCAGTCATTTCGGCGCACCACCGGATCGGGCAGGAACAGCCGGCACGCACCGGGTTCGGCGAAAGCGGTGAGGTCCAGTCCGGGACCGGTGGCGGCGCCGAGCCGTTCGAGTGCCCCCTCGACGATGCCGAGATGAACCTGGCAGACGACGCTCGGGTAGCGGTGGGCGGCACTGAGCAGCGGACAGCACCGCAGCGCGACGCCGCGCTCGGCGCCCTGGTCGTCAGGCGCGAAGCCCAGGCTTGCCAGCACGTCGAGCACGGATTGTCGAGGGTCGCCGTCGGCGCGGGCGGACCCCCCGATCAACTCGCGGCCCCACTCGACGCCGGCGGCGCGCGCGTCGCGCTCGGGATGGCTGCTGGTGCGGGCCAGGTGTCCGGCCAGCGCCGTCGCCAGGCCCGCATACTCCCGGGCCGGCTGCGCGGGATCGGCGGCGGACGGCCGGTACAGCGCGGCCGGCCGGCCGCGCCCCACGGCCGTCTCGGTGACGCGTTCGACCAGTCCGAGGCCGGCGAGCGCGTCGAGGTGTTCGCGGATGGTGTTCGGGTGCAGTACCAGATCGGCGGAGGCGTCGGCGATGCGCACCGGGGCGTGGGTGCGGACGTGCTCGAGGACCCGCAGCCGCGCCCCGGACAGGGCCACCTGCCCGCTGTACGGGGTCGGTGCGGGGCCGAGGGACGCCGCTCGATTTTCCACGGAAATAAGTGTAGTAAATTATTGGGTAGTTCGCCGCATCGGTTCGGCAGAGAGGAGACCGGCCATGTCAGTCAACGAGGTGATCGTCGCGTCCACATCTGCCGATGCCGATGCGGTCGAGGCCATCAAGAAGCATCATGCGGAACTCGCGGCGCGCGTCGCGGTGCTCACCGACGCGATGATCGCGGCCGCCGAGCGCGGCGGCGACGTGGCGGCAGCCCGGTCCGACACCGTCGGATTCCTCACCGGTGAGTTGATGCCGCACGCCGCCGCCGAGGAGGACCGGCTGTATCCGGCCGCAGCCCGCACCGAGCGGGCCCGGCCGCTGATCGAGTCGATGATCGCCGCGCACCGCGTCCTCAGCGGCCTCGTCGAGCGGATCGGCACCGAGGTGTCACCGGTGCGCCTCGCGGCGGCCGGCCACGCCCTGCGGGTGCTGTTCGACGCACACCTGACCGACGAGAACGACCGCATCCTGCCCATCGTCGCCGCCGACCCGGAGGTGTCCCTCGCCGAGGTCGTCCACGGCATGCACGAACTGCTCGGCGGCCACCGGCCCGGTCAGGCCGGCCACGGCGGCCACCAATGCGGCTGCGGTGAGTCGGATGCCGATGAGCCGGTGCTCGACGTCCGCGCGATACCGCACTCCATTCGCCACGCGACCGTCTTCGGCGCGTTCGACGCCGTTCCGGTGGGCGCCGCGCTGGTGCTGGTGGCTCACCACGACCCGGTGCCGCTGCTCCGGCAGCTGTCGGACCGCAGCTCGGGCCGGGTCGCCGTCGATTACCTCGAGCGCGGGCCGGCGGCATGGCGGTTGCGCCTCACCCGGACCTGACCCACTCCGCGGCCTCGTCGACGGTGCCGACGGCACGCACCCCGGCCGGCAACGCGGGCCGGTCGATCATCACCACTGGAATGCCCAGCACGGCGGCGGCATCGAGTTTCGCGCGGGTCATCTCGCCCCCGCTGTTCTTGGTGACCAGCGCGTCGATGCGGTGGGTGCGCAGCAGTTCCAGCTCACCGTCATGGCGGTAGGGCCCACGCGACAGCAGCAGCTGATGGCGCCGCGGCAGTGCCGACACATCGGGTTCGGTGACCACCCTGATCAGAAACCATGCGTCGACATCGCGGTACGCCGCCACACTGGACCGTCCGGTGGTGAGAAAGACCCGCGTATAGCCTTGCCGGACAACGGTTTGCGCCGCCTCCACATCCGAGTCCACGACGAGGGCGCCCTCGGTCGGCCAGGCCGGACGAGCCAGCACCAGGTGTGGCACACCGAGTTCGGCGCATACCCGCGCGGCGTTGGCGGTGATGGTGGCGGCGAACGGGTGGGTGGCGTCGACAACGGCGTCGACGGCGTTGTCCCGCAGCCAGTTCCGCAGTCCGTCGACACCACCGAAGCCGCCGATGCGGACCTCGCCGACCGGCAGCACGGGCTCGGGCACCCGGCCGGCCAGCGAGCTGAGGATGTCGACGCCGGGGTGCAGCTCGGCCGCCAGGGCGCGGGCTTCCGCCGTGCCGCCGAGAAGCAGGATTCTCAATGCCGTCCCCTTCGCCGCCGGGCCGCCGAATACAGGTAGCTGTCGGTGAAGCCCTCCGCCGCCAGCACGTCACCGACCACGATCACCGCGGTGCGGGTGACACCGGCGGCCCGCATCTGCCCGGCGATGTCGCCGAGCGTGCCACGCAGCACCACTTCTTCCGACCAGCTCGCGAAAGCGACTACCGCCGTTGGTGTTTCGGCGTGATAGCGGCCGGCCAGCAACTCGGCGACGACGGTGTCGATCTGGGCGGCGGCCAGGTGCAGCACCAGCGTGCCGCCGACACCGGCCAGGCTGCGCAGGTCCTCACCGGCCGGCATGGCGGTCGACAGGGTGGCGACCCGGCTCAGGATGACGGTCTGCGCGACGCCGGGCACGGTCAGTTCCCGGCCGAGCACCGCCGCCGAGGCCGCGAACGCCGGCACGCCCGGCACGACCTCGTAGCCGATGCCCAGCGCGTCGAGGCGGCGGCACTGCTCGGCCAGCGCGCTGTAGAGCGACGGGTCGCCGGAATGCAGGCGGGCCACGTCGTGGCCGGCGGCGTCGGCGTCGGCCAGCGCGGTGACGATCTGGTCCAGGTCCAGCGGCCCGGTGTCGACGATCCGGGCATCCGGCGGGCACAGTGCCAGCAGGTCGTCCGGCATGATCGAACCGGCGTACAGGCAGACCGGACAGCGCTCCAGCAGCCGCTGGCCGCGCACCGTGATCAGATCGGCGGCGCCGGGTCCGGCGCCGATGAAGTACACCGTCACGGCTTCACCAGCACCCACTGCGTCACCGGCATCGCCGGGCGCCACCCGGTGAAGGACCCCACCGGCTCGCCGCGATAGTTCTGATACCTCCGCAGCTCACCGCCCAACTCCGAATGATGCTGCGCCAGAAAGGCTTCCGACTCGGCGGTAACAGCGTTGGCCACCAGCCGCCCACCGGCGGGCAGCGCCGCCAGACACGCGTCGAACAGTCCGGCCTGGGTCAACCCGCCGCCGACGAAGATCGCCGACGGCGGCGGCGCACCGCCGAACCCGGCGGGCGCGTCGCCACGGACCTCGACCCGCGCCCCGAAGGCGAACACATTGTCGGCGAGACGCGCCCGGCGCACCTCATCGCGCTCGAAAGCAACGGCACGGCAACCGGTTTGACTGCGGCACCATTCGATGGCAACGCTGCCCGAACCCGATCCCACATCCCACAACAACTCGCCGGGCCGCGGCGCCAGCGCCGCCAGGGTGACCGCCCGAATCATCTGTTTGGTGATCTGGCCGTCGTGGGCGTAAGCGTCATCGGGCAGCACCGAACCCCGGCGCTCGTCGGGCAGGTACCGCAGGGCCACCACGTTGAGCGGATCGATGTCGCCGGGATCCAGGGCGGCCCAGTCGCGCGCAGTACCCTCGCGGTGCCGCTCGTGCGGTCCGCCCAGTTGTTCCAGCACGCTCAATTCCGAGTCGCCGCGGCCGGATTCGGTGAGCAGCCGGGCGATGATCACCGGGTCGGCGCCGTCCCGGCACAGCACGACCGCCCGGCCACCGGACTGAATCGCGGTGTGCGGTCGCTCGGTCATCAGACTGATCACCTCGGTGTCCTGCACCGCCCAGCCCATCCGCGCACAGGCCAGCGTCACCGACGACACGTGCGGAAGCACCGAGACCCGTTCGGCGCCGAGAACGTTGACCAACGTGGCACCGATACCGTGCAGCATCGGATCACCGCTGGCCACCACATGCGCGTCCGCGACGGTGTCCCGCAGGGCTTCCAGAGCCGGCATCAGCGGCGACGGCCACTCCCGCCGCTGCCCGGTCACCGAGTCGTCCAGCAGGTCGAGTTGCCGGCGCGACCCGTAGATCACGGTGGCACTGCGCAGTTCGGCGCGCGCGGTGTCACCGAGACCGGCCATACCGTCGGCGCCGATGCCGACGACCGTGATCTTTCCCGCGGCTTCGGCGCGCTCAGCCGTCATCGGGGCATCCTGCGCCACAGCCCCTGCGGAACGAACCGCGTGACGAACGCCAGCACCCCTACCCCCCACGGCACCCAGACCGCGCGTCTGCCCTTGGCCAGCGCCCGCGCGGCCGCGTCGGCCACTTGTTGCGGCGTGCTCGACATCGGCGCGGGCGCCATGCCCTCGGTCATCCGGCCGATCACGAAACCGGGCCGCACGATCAGCAGCCGCACCCCCGAGCCGTGCAGCGCGTCGGCGAGCCCGTTGGCGAATCCGTCCAGCCCGGCCTTGGCCGAGCCGTACACGTAGTTGGCACGGCGCACCCGGGCCCCGGCGATCGACGAGAACACCACGATGCGGCCATGGCCGGCAGCGCGCATCCGCTGCGCCAGCAGGGTCAGCAGGCTGACCTGCGCGACATAGTCGGTGTGCAGGACGGCCACCGCGTGGTCGACGTCGTCCTCGGCGCGCGCCTGGTCACCGAGGATCCCGAACGCCAGCACCGCGGTGCCGATCGGTCCGTGCTGGGTCTCGATCTCGTCGAGCACCTGCGCATGCGAGGTCAGATCGTCGGCGTCGAAACCCTTGACGTGCACGTCGGCGGCCCCGGCCGCCCGCAGGGCCGAAACCTGCTGGTCGAGGCTGTGCCCGTGGCGCGTCGTCAGGACCACCGTGGCGCCGGGCGCCAACCGCAACGCGAGTTCGGCGCCGATTTCGCTGCGGCCCCCGAAAATAACCACCGGGCCCGCGCTCGTGTCCTTCACAGCTGCGATTATGACCTGCGCTAGCGTGAGGACCGATGTCCCCTGCAACCACCCGACTCACCAACGAGGCCCTGACGTTTCTGACCGAACGTCACCTCGCGATGCTGACGACACTGCGCGCCGACGGATCGCCCCACGTCGTGGCGGTGGGCTTCACCTTCGATCCGAAGACCCACATCGCCCGGGTGATCACCACCGGCGGTTCGCAGAAGGCCGTCAACGCCGAGCGTGGCGGCGTTGCGGTGCTCAGTCAGGTCGACGGCGCCCGGTGGCTGTCCCTGGAAGGCCGCGCCGCCGTCAGCACCGATCCCGAGTCGGTCCGCGACGCCGAACTCCGCTATGCGCAGCGCTACCGCGCCCCGCGGCCGAATCCCCGCCGGGTCGTGATCGAGGTGCACATCGAGCGGGTGCTCGGCTCCTCGGAACTGCTGGACCGCGGCACCGACTCGGAATAGCCCGGCTATTCGCCGGTTTTGCCGTTTCCGGCGCTGATCATCGTTTGGAGCAGGTCGGCGATCTGCTGTTGCCCGGCCGCTGTGGCATCGAGCCGGCCGCGCATCTCGGTGAAGCCGCGATCGACCTTTTCGAATCCCTGGTCGACGTGTGCCCTCAGATCCACGAAGTCCTGACGCATCGCGTTGAAACTCGGCGTCGTGGCGCGGCGCATGGTTGCGAACTCCGCCGACATCTCCCGGCGCATGGTTGCGAACTCCGCCGCGGTCTCCCGGCGCATGGTTGCGAACTCCGCCACCGTCTGCTGGCGGAAGTCGCGAAGTTCAGCACGGAACTCGCTGACGTCACGGTCGGCGGCCCCGGCGAGCACCCGGGCTGCTGCGGCATCGTTCGCACTGCCGCGCACCCGCGCATTCAGATCGCGCACCTCGCCTTCAAGTGCGCTGACACGCTCCTCCAACTCCCCGGAGTCCATGTCGCGCAGCCTACCGGCCGTCAGCCACACCGTCAGTTCACTGCCCGGCCACTCAAACCGGCACCACGATCAACTCGTGTGTGCGGTGGTTCACCGGCTCGGCACCGTCCTCGGTGACGATCACGATGTCCTCGATGCGGGCACCCCAGTGGCCCGGGAAGTAGATGCCCGGCTCGACCGAGAAAGCCATGCCAGGCTGCAACGGCAGGTCGTTGCCGGCGACGATGTAGGGCTCCTCATGCACGGACAGCCCGATGCCGTGCCCGGTGCGGTGCACGAAGTACTCGGCCAGCCCCGCCTCGGCCAGCACGTCGCGGGCCGCGGCGTCGACCTGTTCGGCCGTCACCCCGGGGCGCACCGCCTCGACGGCGACCCGCTGCGCGCGTTGCAGAATCGAATAGCGTTCGGCGACTTCGGGACTCGGCTCGCCGAGGCTGTAGGTCCGGGTCGAGTCGGAGTTGTAGCCGGGCTCGTAGGGTCCACCGATGTCGACGACGACGATGTCGCCGGCCCGCAGTTCCCGTTCGGAGATCTCATGGTGCGGGTCGGCGCCGTGCGGACCCGAGCCGACGATGATGAACGCCGCCGACGAATGTCCTTCGGCGACAATGGCTTTGTCGATGTCGGCGGCCACCTCGGCCTCGGTGCGGCCGGGAACCAGGAACTCCGGCACCCGGGCATGTACGCGGTCGATGGCCGCGCCGGCCTTGCGCAGCGCGTCCATCTCGGCGGGGTCCTTGATCATCCGCAGCGTGCGCAGCACCTCGGTGGCCAGTACCGGCAGCACACCGAGTTTCGCGGTCAGCGGCAGCAGATGCAGCGCGGGCATCGCGTCGGTCACGGCGGTGGCCACCGGCGACCCGCCGAGCGCCGCCACCACCAGCTCGTAGGGATCCTCGCCGTCGACCCAGTCGCGCACCGACATGCCGAGGTCCCCCACCGCGGACTCCTTGAGCGACGCGAGTTCGAGCCGCGGCAGCACCACCGTCGGCTCACCGGAGATCGGCACGACCAGTGCGGTGAGCCGCTCGAAAGTCTCCGCGCGCGAGCCGACGAGGTAACGCAGGTCGTAACCGGGAGTGACGATCAGCCCGGCCAGACCCGCGTCGGCGGCGGCCGCCGCGGCAGCCCGTAGCCGGTGGGCGTAGACGGCGGCATCGAAGCGACTGGCGGTCATGGCCCAAGGTTAGTTGGCTAGTGTCGGCCCCGTGGAACTGTGGGAGTTGGTGGCGCGCGAGCGCATCCGCGACACGCTGGCCCGCTACACCTGGTCCGGTGACGGCGGCAGCCTCGACGAGCTGGCCCTGACGTTCGCCGGGGACGGCGAGTTGGAAGTGCGCGGCGAGCAACCGTTGCGGGGTCGCGAGGCGATCAGGGACCGATTGGGCGACGTGGCGGCTCGGCCGTCCACCGGCGCCAGGCGCATCGTGCGGCACAACCTGGCCAACATCCGCTTCACCGCGGTCGCGCCGGACCGCATCGACGTGTCGTCGTACTTCACCGTGGTCACCGAGATCGGGCTGGACCACTACGGGCGCTACCGCGACCAGTTCGTCCCCGTCGACGACGACTGGCTCATCGCCCGCCGGTTCGTCTCCACCGACTGGACCGCGCCGGATTCCACCATGGTTGGGTAGCGGCCATGGGTTCCCTTGTCCTGCTCGACGGCGCCAGCATGTGGTTCCGGTCGTTCTTCGGTGTGCCGTCGTCGATCACCGCGCCGGACGGCCGGCCCGTCAACGCCGTCCGCGGTTTTCTCGACGCGATGGCGACCGTGATCACCGTCCAGCGCCCGAGCCGTCTGGTGGTGTGCCTGGACCTGGACTGGCGACCGCAGTGGCGCGTCGACCTGATCCCGTCGTACAAGACCCATCGCGTCGAACAGGAGGTTGCCGGACCCGATCCGGACATCGAGGAGGTGCCCGACGACCTCACCCCGCAGGTCGAGATGATCCTCGAGTTGCTCGACGCGTTCGGCATCACCACCGGCGGCGCACCCGGCTTCGAAGCCGACGACGTGCTGGGCACATTGGCCGCGCAGGAAGCCGACGATCCGGTGGTGGTCGTGAGCGGGGACCGCGACCTGCTGCAGGTGGTGGCCGACGAGCCGGTCCCGGTACGGGTGCTCTACCTGGGCCGCGGACTGGCCAAGGCGACGCTGTGGGGCCCGGCCGAAGTGGCCGAGAAATACGGGCTGCCCGCCGATCGGGCCGGCGCCGCCTACGCCGAGCTGGCGATCCTGCGCGGCGATCCCTCCGACGGCCTGCCCGGCGTGCCCGGCGTGGGTGAGAAGACCGCGGCCGGCCTGCTGTCCCGGCACGGCTCGCTGCGGGCGGTGCTGACGGCGGCCGCCGACCCGAAATCCGATGTGGCCAAAGGGATTCGGGTGAAACTAGTGAATGCGGCCGACTATCTGGACGCCGCCGAGACGGTGGTCCGGGTGGCCGTGGATGTTCCGGTCGCCCTGTCCACCGGTTCCGACGCGCTCCCACTGGCGGCCGCCGATCCCGCCCGGGTCGCCGACCTGGCAGCCCGTTACGGGGTCAGCTCGTCGATCGCCCGGCTGCAGAAGGCACTGGACTCGCTGGACTGAACCGCACCGGCATCGCGTGGATCCCGTTCATCAGCGATGATCTGACCCGCTCGACCGGTCCGGCCAGTTCCAGGTCGGTCATCCGCGTCAGCACTTCGCGGAACATGGCTGCCGCCTCTACCCTGGCCAGGTTGGCGCCGAGACAGAAGTGCGTACCACCGCCGCCGAACGCCAAGTGCGCGTTGGGTTTCCGCGTGACGTCCAGTCGATCCGGTTCGGGGAAGTGCGCCTCGTCCCGGTTGGCCGACGGGTAGAACATCGCCACCCGATCGCCCTTGCCGACGGGTACGCCGCCGACCTCGGTGTCCCTGGTTGCCGTCCGCGTGAACGAGGTGACGGGACTGACGTAGCGCAGCATCTCCTCGACGGCGGACGGCAGGAGCACGGGGTCGTCACGCAGTCGGGCCAGCTGATCGGGGTGCTCCAGCAGTGCCAGGGTGCCTCCGGAGACCAGATTGCGTGTGGTATCGCCGCCGGCGTTGATCAGCAGCAGGAAGAACAGGTTGAACTCCAGATCGGTCAGCCGTTGTCCGTCGACCTCCGCCTCCAGCAGGGAGCTGGCGATGTCCTCGCCGGGTTCGACACGCTTGCGGGCCGCCAGCGCCGACGCGTATTCGAACATCTCGACCTGTGCCTGCAACACCTCGGGGTCGCTGATGCCGCCGGTATTCATGATCTCGGTGAGTCGGTACAGCCGCCGCCCGTCTTCAATTGGGATGCCGAGCATTTCGGCGATCACGTAGGACGGCAGGGCGCCAGCGACGTCCTCGACGAAGTCGCACTCGTCGCGTTCGAGGGCGATGTCGACGATCTCCCGGGCCAGCTCGGCGACCCGTTCGTGCAGCCGGGCCACCCGACGCGGTGTGAAGCCCTTGCTCACCAGTGCGCGCAGGGCGGTGTGCCGCGGTGGATCCATCGTCAGCATGATCAATTCGAGCTGATAGGCGTTCTCCGGCTCGGGGATGTCGAAGAAGACCCCCGTCGCCTGCGACGACCATGTCGCGCTGTCCCGGGACACCGCCAGCACGTCGTCGTAAGCGGTCAGTGCCAGGCAGCCTGGGCCGTCACCGTGCGGAAGCCAGGCGACCGGCGCCTGTTCGCGCAGTCGCCGGAACGCGTCGTAGGGCATCCCGGCCTCGAAGGTCGCCGGATCGGTCAGATCCACCCCGCCGACCTCGATGGCGTTCTGGATGGCATTCGCCACCATGCCCATCACCTCCCCCGATAATGGGCCACAGCCTACTTCGGCCGACCCACCTCGTAGGTGCCTTTGTCGTCCTGGAAGGTCACGGTGACCTGACGCTTGGTGCCGTCGATGCTGACCTCACAGTTGAACGATTCACCCTTCTTCACCGTCGGGTTCTGGCCGTTGTTGCACTTGACGTCCTTGACGTTCTTGGCGCCGTAGCCGTTGGCCTCGTCCGACAGGATCTGCTGGACACCCTGCTGCGCCTTGTTGACGTCGAGCTTGGTGGTGACGAACCAGCCGGGCTTCCAGAAGCCGAGGATCAGGACCGCGGCGACGATGAGGGCCGCCAGGACACCGAGGATGGTGCCCAGCGCGGCGACCGACCGCTTCGACGCCGCCTCGTCGGCGCCGGGCTGGCCGTACTGCGGCTGCCCGTATTGCGGATACGGCTGCTGGCCGTACTGGGGCTGCTGCCCGTACTGACCGGGCTGCTGGCCGTACTGCGGTTGGGTGTACTGGGGCTGCGTGTACTGCGGCTGGCCGTACTGGGGCTGGGTGTACTGCGGCTGTGCGTACTGGGGCTGGGGGTACTGCGGCGCCGCATACGGTTGCTGGCCGTACTGGGGGTATGCGGTCTGCTGGCCGTAGCCCTGCTGCGGATACTGCGGCGCGGTGTAGCCGGGATCTGGGGTGGCCGGCGGCTGATAGGCGGAGTAGTCCTGCGGGGGCGTGTACGCGGGCGGCTGCCAGGCCGTGGACGCTGAGGCCTCCGCCGACGGCGTCGGCTCCGAGGCGGCCTCGGCCGGCTGATCGGATCCCTCGTACGACGGCGTGGGGTCCGATCCCTGCGGTCCGGTCATCGTTTCTCCTCAGTGTCCGGGCATGCCGGTATCAACCGTAGCTCCTGCAACACCCTACCCGTTGCCAACAGGCGAGCAGCGGCGCCGCGCAACAACGGGCCTCCGTGTCGTCGGCCGGCGGTTTGCGCTGGTCAGTCAGCCGATGTCGACCGCGACGACGCCGCGGCGCACATCGTCGATGGCCCGTTTGGCGGCCGCCCGCAGCGTCGGGTCGGGCGCGGCGATCCGCACCTGGTCGAGCAGGTCGAGAATCTGTCGGCACCATCGCACGAAATCGCCCGCCGACAGCGGGTTGCCGCTGCCGCCCTCGTCGGCCGCCTCCAGTGCGGCGGCGAGGTTCCCGGTGGTCGCCCAGGTGTAGGCCGCGGTGACGAACCCCTCGTCGGGCTCGCGCGACGGGCCGATCCGGTGCCGGTTCTCGTCGGCGCGCAGCTCGCCCGACAGGCGCTGGGTCGCCACCAGGGCGCGGCGCAGTCCCGCCGTCGGGGCGTCGCGCAGCCGCGGTGAGGGTCCGTCGCCGCCGCGGGACTCGTAGACCACCGCCGACAGGACGGCGGCCAGTTCGGCCGGCGCCAGGTCCTGCCAGGCGCCGGTGCGCAGGCACTCGGCGACCAGCAGGTCGCTCTCGCTGTAGATGCGGGCCAGCAGCCGTCCGTCGTCGGTGGCCTTCAGGTCGGATCCGTCGGCCGTCACGAACCCGCGCTCGGACAGCAACCCGACGATCCGGTCGAAGGTGCGTGCCAGTGAGTTGGTGGCGGCGGCGATCTTCTGGCGCAGCTGCGAATTCTCGCGTTCCACCCGCAGGAAGCGCTCCCCGATTCGCGCCATGTCCTCCCGGTCCGGGCGGGAGTGCGCGGGATGGCGACGCAACTCGTCGCGCAGCGCGGCCAGTTCGGGGTTCGTGTCCGGGTCGGCTTCCCCGCCACGCCTGCGTCTGCCTTCGGGGATGACCAGTCCGGCCGCCGCCGATCGCAGCGCCGAGGCCAGGTCGCGGCGCACCCGCGGCTGCCGGTGCTCCACACGTTTCGGCAGGGACATGGTGCCCACCGCGGCCGAGGCGCCGGTGAAGTCGGCGGTCGAGATCCGCCCCGCCCAGCGGTGCTCGGACAGCACGAGCGGGCGCGGGTCCTCGTCGTCGCGGGCCGGTTCGAGCACCACTGCCAATCCGCCGCGGCGGCCACCGGTGATGTTGACGATGTCGCCGCGGCGCAACGCCGACAGCGCTTCGGTGGCAGCCTGCCGTCGGTGCAATCGCGACGAACGGGCTTGCGCACGTTCGGCTTCGGAGATCTTCGCACGCAGCCGGACGTAGTCGAGCATCGCGCTGTCCCGGCCCCCGAGTTCGGCGGCGATCTCCTCGAGCAGCTTCTCGCCGCGCTCGGCGCCGCGCACGAGTCCCACCACCGACCGGTCGGCCTGGTACTGGGCGAACGATTGCTCCAACAGTGCCCGGGCCTGCGCGGGACCCATCTGCCCGACGAGGTTGATGGTCATGTTGTACGACGGCGCGAACGAACTGCGCAGCGGGAAGGTGCGGGTGGAGGCCAGTCCGGCCACCTCGGCCGGCTCGATATCCGGGTGCCAGATGACGACGGCATGCCCTTCGACGTCGATGCCGCGCCGGCCGGCCCGGCCGGTCAGCTGCGTGTACTCCCCGGGCGTCAGGGACGCGTGCTGCTCGCCGTTGAACTTGACCAACCGCTCCAGCACCACGGTACGGGCAGGCATGTTGATGCCCAATGCCAGTGTCTCCGTGGCGAATACGGCCTTCACCAGGCCGGCGGCGAAGAGTTCCTCGACGGTGTGCCGGAAGATCGGCAGCATGCCCGCGTGATGGGCGGCCAAGCCGCGCAGCAGGCCCTCCCGCCACTCGTAGTAGCCGAGCACGCCCAGGTCGGCGTCGGGCAGGTCGCCACAGCGGCGGTCGATCACCTCGGCGATGCGCGCGCGTTCCGAATCGGTGGTCAGTCGCAGCGACGACCGTAGGCACTGTTTGACCGCGGCGTCGCAGCCGACCCGGGAGAAGATGAAAGTGATTGCGGGAAGCAGGCCTTCGCGTTCCAGCGTCGCGATGACGTCGGGGCGCCCCGGTGGCCGGAAAATGCTCGGCCGGTGTGATCGGTTGCCCCTGTCGCGGGGCGCCCAGTCGGCCATCCGGTCGGCCTCGCGCCGGTGGGCGATATGGCGCACCAGGTTCGGATCGACCACCAGCTTCTGGGCGGCGCCCTTGTTGGCCTCGTAATCGAACAGGTCGAAGAGCCGCTTTCCCACCAGCATGTGCTGCCACAATGGAACCGGACGGTGTTCATCGACGATCACGGTGGTGTCGCCGCGGACCGTCTGGATCCAGCCGCCGAACTCCTCGGCGTTGCTCACCGTCGCCGACAGGCTCACCAGGCGGACCTCGTCGGGCAGGTGAAGGATGACCTCCTCCCATACCGCGCCGCGCATCCGGTCGGCCAGAAAGTGGACCTCGTCCATCACGACGTATGAAAGCCCTTGCAGAGCAGGGGAATTCGCGTAGAGCATGTTGCGCAGCACTTCGGTGGTCATGACCACCACGGGTGCGGAGGCGTTCAGCGAGACGTCGCCGGTGAGCAGCCCGATGGACTCGGGGCCGTGGCGGCTGACCAGGTCGGTGTGTTTCTGGTTGCTCAGGGCCTTGATGGGTGTGGTGTAGAAGCATTTGCGGCCGGCGGCCAGGGCCAGGTGCACCGCGAACTCCCCGACCACCGTCTTGCCCGCACCCGTCGGGGCGCACACCAGCACACCGTGGCCGCGCTCCAGTGCGTCGCAGGCGTCGCGCTGGAAGGGGTCGAGCGCGAACGGGAGTCGGGCGGTGAACAGATCGAGTTCGGTCATGGCCACCGCCGCTCGACGCGTGGGGCGGGGTCAGGTGACGTCATCGTGCGACAGCGCCGCCGGCGGAGCGATCACCGAGGGCTGGTCGTCGGGAATGGCGGAATCCTCCTCGGCCGCTTGCCGTTTTGCCTTGCGCCGGTCGTGGATACGCGCAATCTGGATCGCGAGTTCTAGCAACACTGTCAGGGCCAGACCCAAGGCGACCATTGAAAATGGGTCGGAGCCCGGGGTGGCGAACGCGGCGAAGACGAACACGCCGAAGATCAGCCCGCGCCGCCAGACCTTCAACTTCTCGTAGGGCAGGATCCCGACGATGTTGAGCATGATGATCAGCAACGGGAATTCGAAACCGACCCCGAAAACCAGGAGGAGGTTGATCAGGAAGCTGAAGTACTGATCCCCCGACAGTGCAGTCACCTGCACATCGCTTCCGACTGTCAGCAGGAAGTGCAGAGCGTTCGACAGCACGAAGTAGGCCAGCACCGCGCCGGCGAGGAACAGCCCGGCCGCCGAGATCACGAACGCGGCGGCGAACCGGCGTTCCTTCTTGTAGAGACCAGGGGTGATGAACGCCCACAGCTCGTAGAACCAGACGGGGCAGGCCAGCACCACACCGGCCATCAGGCCCACCTTGAGCCGCAACATGAACTGGTCGAACGGCGCGGTGGCCAACAACCGGCAGCCGCCGTCCGCGCTGATGTCGGCGCGCGCCGAAGGGGGCAGCGAACAGTACGGCTGGCGCAGCCATTCGCCCAGGCTCTCGAACCCGAACAGGCCGTGGCCGTACCAGTAGAAACCGAAGATCGTGGTGACGGCGATGGCCGCAACGGCCACCAACAGCCGGGTGCGTAGTTCCCGGATGTGGTCGACGAGCGACATGGTGCCGTCGGGATTGGCCTTGCTACGACGGTTGCGCGGATCGAGCCGCTTGATGGGACCGGGTGTCTTCACGAACAGATTCGTTCAGCGCCGCATGGGGACGGCGAATCGATGGCGCGCAGTCGGGTCAGGCCGGACGTGCGTCGGTGTGTCCGGGGTCGACCCGTTCGGACTGCACCGGGGTGGCGGCCGGTGGCACCGGAGTGACCGGAGGTTCGCTTGCTGCAACGTTGTCGTGCTGGAGTTCCTTGACCTCGGCCTTGAAGATGCGCATCGACTTGCCCAGCGAGCGGGCCGCATCGGGCAGACGCTTTGCCCCGAACAGCAAGATGACTACGACGGCGAGCACCGCCCAGTGACCCGGACCAAAATTCGCGAACATTTGCTTCCTCCAGACGTCTAAGGACGATGCTACCGTGACCGCGCGCTCGCGCCCAGCGACCGTGGGCGCGGCACATTGAGCGAGCAGCTGATCGCACCCACCTCATGCGTACCGCCGGACGCGGCAGTGCGCAGTGCCTTCCGGAGCGAAACACCCCGAATATGGGCAATCAAGACACGAATCATCTTGGCGTCGACCAACCAATGCGCAGAGGCCGTACGCCGTTGCCGCCTCGCACGCCTTTCACCTGAGCCCGTGGACCCGCGGCCGTGCCGATGCCACACTTTCCCGGTGAGCTGGCCGAAGCCGCCCCTGGTCCTCCTGCACGGTGTCACCGGCTCGAGTCGCATCTGGCAGGACGTCGTTCCGCTGCTGTCCGGGCATCACGACGTCCACACGCCGACGCTCCCCGGGCACCGGGGCGGACCTGCGATCCAGCGCCGGCCGGCCACGATCGGCGAGCTCGTCGACGCCGTGGAGCGCTACCTCGACGAACACGGCCTGAGGAAACCGCACCTGGCCGGGAACTCGCTGGGCGGCTGGGTGTCCATCGAGCTGGCGCGGCGGGGACGGGCCGCCAGCGTGTGCGCCCTGTCCCCGGCGGGTTTCTGGTGGGATACCAAATCCCACGATCGGGTCGTCGCGCACATCAACCGCACGCGCACCCTGGCACGCGTGCTGCGGCCGGCGGCGCCGCTCGCCGTCAGGTCGGCCGTCGGCCGCCGCCTCGGTCTCCGTGATGTCGCATGCCACGGGGAACGCCTCACCGCGGCGAGGGTCCAGGAAATCGCCGACATCGCCGACGACAGCACCTTCATGGACGACTACACCCCGCATGAGCAGGTCGCGCCGCTGGATCCGCTGCCGTGCCCGATCACGCTGGCCTGGTCGCAGTTCGACCGTCTGGTGCCGGCGGAGACCTACGGCCGGGCGGCGCGTGAGCGGCTACCCGGCGCGACCTGGGTGCTGCTTCCCGGTGTCGGACACATCCCGATGATCGACGACCCGGCCCTGGTGGCCCGCACCTTCCTGGCGGTGACGGGCGCCGACACCTACCACTGACATCGGCGCCCCCAGAATCGGGCGGGCCGAACTTGTCACACCCCACTGAGATGATGCAGTCATGTCCGCTAGCGCCGCTTCTTCGGTTGCCGCCTCAGGCCGCAAGGACCGGCTCGAGATGCTCTTCGAGCAGCTCGCGGAGTTGGCCGGGCAACGCAACGCCATCGATGGACGCATCGTGGACATCGTGGCCGAGATCGATCGCGACGGCCTCGGCGGGATGACCGGAGCCCGGTCCATTCCCGCACTGGTGGCCTGGAAACTGGGCATCACCGCGGCCAACGCCCACACCATCGCCGCGGTGGCCCAACGTGTCGAGGAGTTCCCGCAATGCACCGGCGGCCTGCGCGAGGGCCGGCTCTCACTGGATCAGGTCGGCATCATCGCGGCCCGGGCCGGGGACGGCTCCGATGCCCACTACGCCCAACTGGCCAGCGTGGCCACCGTCCACCAACTACGCACCGCCATCAAACTCGAACCCCACCCGGACCCGGATCCGCGACCCGAACCACGCCGCGCGATCACCAAAACCGGCGACGAGGCCTCCACGACGTGGCGGATCACCCTGCCGCACACCGAGGCTGCGGTTTTCGATGCCGCCCTGCAATCTCATCTGGATGCCCTGGTCACCGAGTGGAAACGCGACCACCCGGACGGAGCGTGCGGGCAGGCGCCGCCGATGCCGAGCACCATCGATGCGTTCCTGGGGCTGATCACCGCGGGCTGGCACACCGAGGTGGCCCGCCGCCCGCACGGGCAGCACACCACGGTGGTCGTGCACGTGGATGTCAAGGAGCAGATTGGCGCCCTGCATCTGGGCCCGCTGCTGACCGACGCCGAGCGGCAGTACCTGACCTGCGATGCCACCTGCGAAGTCTGGTTCGAACGCAACGGACAGCCCATCGGGGCCGGCCGAACCACCCGCACCATCAGCCGCCGGCTGCGCCGCGCCCTCGAGCACCGCCACCGCACCTGCGTGGTACCCGGTTGTGGAGCCACCCGCGGCCTGCACGCCCATCACATTCAGCACTGGGAAGACGGCGGGGTGACCGAGCTGTCCAACCTGGCGCTGGTGTGCCCATTTCACCACCGGCTGCACCATCGTGGCCTCATCACCATCACCGGGTCCGCTGACCGCCTCGTCGTGACCGACAGCGACGGCAGGCAACTGCACCCCGCATCATTGGCCCGCCCACCCAGCAGCCCGCCACCGGCGGTGCCACCGTGTCCTGGACCGACCGGCGAACGCGCCGACTGGTGGTGGTACACCCCCTACCAACCACCACCGCCAAACACCACTGATTCAACGACTCAACGGTCACCCTGCGACGGGCCGTACGCCTCCAGCGCCGCGACCGCCGCCGACCGCATCCGGTCGACCAGTTCCGGCGGCGACAGCACGGTGACTTCGGAGCCGAAGCCCAGCAGCAGCCGGGCCATCCACTCCTCGGACGCGTACGTCATCGCCGCCTCGCACGAGCCGTCGGCCGATTCGGCGAGGACCCGCATCGGGTAGTAGTCGAACATCCACGCCGCCTGCGGCGCGATGCGCAAAGTCGCGGTGGGCAGACCGGGGTCGCCGTCGAACAGGGAGGTGTCCGTCGGGGCCGCGACGGCCGGCCCGGGCGGCATGGACGGCTGATCGAGCACGGTGGCGTCGACGATGCGGTCGAACCGGAACAGCCGCACCCCCTCCGATTCCCGGCACCACGCCTCCAGGTAACTGGAGTCGTTGATCAACACGACCCGGATCGGGTCGACGGTGCGGGCGGACAGGGTGTCCCGCGACGCCGAGTAGTACTCCAGCGTCAGCGCGCGCCCGTCGCGGACTGCCTCGCGCACCGCGGCGGCGGCGCGGCTCTCCCGGCTTTTCACGGGCGCCGCTCCCTGCTCGGCCGAACCGGCGCCATGGGCCGTTGCGGTGCCGGCCGCCGCCTCGATCTTGGCGATTGCGCTGCGCGCGGCCTCGGGGTCGACGACGCCGGGCACATCGACCAGGGCACGCAGGGCGACCAGCAGGCCGGTGGCTTCCGGCGAGGTCAACCGCAACGGCCGGTCCATCCCGGCCGAGAACACGACTTCGATTGTCTCGCCGGAGAATTCGATGTCGATCAGGTCGCCGGGGCCGTAGCCGGGCAGGCCGCACATCCACAGCTGGTTCAGGTCGGCCTCGAGCTGGCGGCGGCTCACGCCCAGATCGGCCGACGCCTCGGCGAACGTGATGCGCTGATTGGCCTGAAAGTAGGGCACCATGTTGAGCAACCGGACCAGCCGGGTCGACACGCTGGTGGTCATAGGTGCGCTCGCAACCGGTCGAGCACGTTGTCGCGCAGGGACTGCGGCTCCAGGACGACGGCGTCGGCGCCGTAGCCGGCGATCTCCCGGGCCAGCCGGTCACGGGAACCTATGTCGATCTCGATGATCTCGCCGGCGCGGCCGCCCTGTGTCGACGCGTCCACCGCGATTCCGGCGCGCCGCAGCGCGGTGGCGCGGCCGTCGGCGATCCACACCCGCGCGGTCACCCCCGCCGGCGGGTCACCCACCACGTTGGCGACGATCTCACGCAGGTCCAGCCCGTCGGGGCGGCTGACCGCACCGGCCGGACCGGTCGCGGTGACGTCGGGGGCGATCCGGGACAGCCGGAACGTGCGGATGTCGTCGCGGTCGCGGTCGTGCCCGACGAGGTACCAGCGTCCCTGCTGCGTGACGACCCCCCACGGCTCGACCGTGCGGGTGGTGTAGTCCTCGGTCCGGCTGGGCCGGTGACCGAACGTGACGACGCGGCCCTCGTTGATCGCGGCGAGCAGGGTGCCCAGCACGTCCTCCGAGCCGCGCAGGCCCGGCAGGCCGGCGTTGCCGTGCACCGGGATGGCGCGATCGGGGTCGACGTCCACGCCGGCCGCGCGCAGCTTCAGCACCGCGCCCTGCGCGGCGGTGATCAGCTCCGGCGACTCCCACAACCGGGTCGCGACCGCGACGGCGGCCGCCTCATCCGGTGTCAGGTCGATCTCCGGCAGGGCGTAGGCGTCCCGGTTGATCCGATAGCCCTCGATGGGATCCAGCGCCGACACCCGACCCGTCTCCAGCGGGATGCCGAGATCGCGCAGTTCGTTCTTGTCCCGCTCGAACATCCGCGAGAACGCTTCGTCGCTGGGGCTCTCGGCGTACCCGGCCACGCTGCGCCGGATGCGCTCGGCCGGAAGGTAACCGTCGGTCGACAGCAACGCGATGACAAGGTTCACCAACCGCTCGACTTTGGACGTCGCCACGCGCGAAGACTCCAGACCTACATCGAGGCGATCAGGCGCTTGACCCGTTCGTCGACGGAACGGAAAGGGTCCTTGCACAGCACCGTGCGCTGCGCCTGATCGTTGAGCTTGAGGTGCACCCAGTCGACAGTGAAATCACGGCCGGCTTCCTGTGCGGCGGTGATGAATTCGCCGCGCAGCTTGGCGCGGGTGGTCTGCGGCGGAGTGTCGACCGCCTCGTCGATCTCCTCGTCGGTGGTGATCCGCATGGCCAGACCCTTGCGCTGCAACAGGTCGAACACGCCGCGACCCCGCTTGATGTCGTGGTAGGCCAGATCCAGCTGGGCGATCTTCGGGTCGGACAGTTCCATGCTGTAGCGGTCCTGGTAGCGCTGGAACAGCTTGCGTTTGATCACCCAGTCGACCTCGGTGTCGACCTTCGCGAAGTCCTGGCTCTCCACCGCGTCGAGCTGTCGGCCCCACAGGTCGACCACCTGGTCGATCTGGGTGCTGGGCTCGCGGTTCTGCAGGTACTCCACGGCGCGGCCGTGATACTCCCGCTGGATGTCCAGGGCACTGGCCTGCCGGCCGCCGGCGAGACGGACCGGACGCCGTCCGGTCAGATCGTGGCTGACCTCCCGGATCGCCCGGATCGGGTTGTCCAGCGAGAAGTCCCGGAACGGCACGCCCGCCTCGATCATCTCCAGCACCAGCGAGGCGGTGCCCACCTTCAGCATGGTGGTGGCTTCGCACATGTTGGAGTCGCCGACGATGACGTGCAGCCGCCGGTATTTCTCGGCGTCGGCGTGCGGCTCGTCCCGGGTGTTGATGATGGGGCGCGATCGCGTCGTCGCGCTGGAGACGCCCTCCCAGATGTGCTCGGCGCGCTGGGACAGGCAGAACGTCGCCGCCTTCGGGGTCTGCAGCACCTTGCCGGCACCGCAGATCAGCTGGCGGGTGACCAGGAACGGCAACAGCACGTCCGAGATGCGGGAGAACTCGCCGGCACGCACGATCAGGTAGTTCTCGTGGCAACCGTAGGAGTTCCCGGCGGAGTCGGTGTTGTTCTTGAACAGGTAGATGTCACCGCCGATGCCCTCGTCGGCCAGGCGCTGTTCGGCGTCGATCAGCAGATCCTCGAGCACCCGCTCGCCGGCCCGGTCGTGTGTGACGAGCTGGAGCAGGTTGTCGCATTCGGCGGTGGCGTACTCCGGGTGGCTGCCCACGTCAAGGTACAGCCGGGCGCCGTTTCGCAGGAAAACATTGGAGCTGCGCCCCCAGGACACCACCCGGCGGAACAGGTAGCGGGCGACCTCGTCCGGCGACAACCGTCGGTGACCGTGGAAGGTGCAGGTCACACCGAATTCCGTCTCGATGCCCATGATTCGTCGCTGCACGACTTCGAGACTACTTGCTGGGTGTTGTTGTGGGTGTGCAAGTACACGGCGGCCGTGCAACGTGCCACTCCTTACTTGCCGGTAAGAGCGACCGTGTACATTTCACGGCTCAGTGGGGGTGGCCCGATTGCAGACCGGAAAGAAGGAAGCCGCCGTGACGTTCTCCCTGGAGCTCTCCGACGACGTCATCGCCGTTCGGGACTGGGTGCACGAGTTCGCCGCCGACGTGGTGCGTCCGGCCGCCGCCGAATGGGACGAACGCGAAGAGACACCCTGGCCCATCATCCAGGAGGCCGCCAAGTGCGGGCTGTACTCGATGGAGATGATGATCACCCAGGCGACCGAACCGACCGGGCTGGGCATCCTCACCGTCTTCGAGGAGATGTTCTGGGGTGACGCGGGAATCGGCCTGTCGATCATGGGCACCGCCCTGGCAGCCGCCTCGCTCAGCTCCATCGGCACCCCCGAGCAGATCGGCGAGTGGCTGCCCCAGATGTTCGGCACTCCGGAAGAGCCGTTGCTCGGTTCGTTCTGTTCCTCGGAGCCGGGCGCGGGCTCGGACGTGGGCGCGATCCTCACCCGGGCGCACTACGACGAAGCCACCGATCAATGGGTCCTCAACGGAACCAAGACGTGGGCGACCAACGGCGGGATCGCCAATGTGCACATCGTCGTCGCCTCGGTCTATCCCGAACTGGGCTCGCGAGGCCAGGCCACGTTCATCATCCCGCCGAACACCCCGGGTTTCAGCCAGGGCCAGAAGTTCAAAAAGCACGGCATCCGGGCGTCGCACACCGCCGAGGTGGTGCTCTCCGACGTCCGCATCCCCGGCCGGCTGATCGTCGGCGGCCGGGAGAAGTTCGAAGACGGGATCGCCCGCGTGCGGTCCGGCCAGCGGACCGCGGGCCAGGCGGCGATGAAGACCTTCGAACGCACCCGTCCCGGCGTGGGGGCGATGGCCCTCGGGGTGGCCCGGGCCGCCTACGAGTATGCGCTGGAATACGCCCAGGAGCGCGAACAGTTCGGCCGGCGCATCGGCGACTTCCAGGCCATCGGTTTCAAGCTGGCCGACATGAAGGCCCGCGTCGACGCCGCCCGACTGCTGGTGTGGCGGGCCGGGTGGATGGCGGCCAACAACATTCCGTTCACGGCGGCCGAGGGCTCGATGGCCAAGCTGGTGGCCAGCGAGACCGCGGTCTACGTCACCGACGAAGCCATCCAGATCCTCGGCGGCAACGGCTACACCCGCGATTTCCCGGTGGAGCGTTGGCATCGCGATGCCAAGATCTTCACGATCTTCGAGGGCACCAGCGAGATTCAGCGGCTGGTGATGGCCCGCACCATCACCGGCCTGCCGCTCAAGTAGCCCCTGTGGATAACGGTCGGCGCGGATCGGCCGGCCGGTGCCAGCATGCGGCATGGACAAAACCACCGTTGATCTGAATCTGTTGCGCGCCACCGCCGACCGCGTGCAGCGAAGTGCCGATGCACTCAGCCTGCTGCGTATGCCCGAACTCAACAGCGCGGACCTCCCGGGTTCGGAGGTCGCCGATGTCATGGGATCGGCGAAGCTCGCCGACTACTTCGAGGTCGTCATCATCGCGATGGAGGACTGGGCGCTGGTGGCCCGCCGATCGGCCGACGCATTCGAGTCCACCGAACAGCAGGCCGCCGTCAGTGTCGGCGAATCATGGTTCGCCCCAAGGTAAGTCAGGCTCGGGACTGGCGGCCGGAGGCGCTGCGCGAACTCGCCGACGCGTGGGACGCCACCGCCGGGCAGGTTCAGTCGGCGGCCTCCGGCGGCGGTCCCGACGGGCGCGGCGCGGCGCTGCAGGCCGCGGCCGAGAAGTGGCAGGCCATCACCGATTCGGCCACCGTCGCCGCCCGGGTCCTGGTCGGCGCCGCGGTGGTCGCACGCTCCGGGGCGGACCGGATCGGAGCGGCGCGCCTGGTCGTCGTGCACGCGGTCGAGTCGGCCGGACGGGCGGGGTTCCGCGTCGCGGACGACGGTACGACGATGCCGCCCCCGCCGGCCGAGGGTCCTGAACTGCTGCGTTTGATGGGCGGGTCCGGAACCGTCGAGTTGTTGTCCTGTCGTTCAATCGAACTCACCGGCGAGATCACGGCCGCACTCGACGGGCTCGGGGCCGCCGATGCCGACACCGCGCGAAACCTGTTGGCGGCGTTCACCTCCGGTGCACCCACCCCACAGGTGACGCGACCCGCCGGGATGAGCACCGACGGGATCGTCGCCGGTTGGCCGACGATGGCACAGGACCGCATCGCCGAACAGATCGCCGCGATGACACCCGAACAGCGCCGACAGCTGGTCGCCGCCGCACCCAGGCAGGTGGGGAACACCGACGGAGTGCCGTGGGAGCTCAGAGTCGCGGCGAACCGGATCAATATCACCGACGCGATCCTGGCGGAGCGTCGCACGGTCGATCGTCCGGTCGAGGACAAGATCCGCGCCGTCGTCGCCGAGCGCTACGGCGCGCGCTGGGACCGTATCAGCCTGGAGCAGGTGCGGCAGGCCATCGCCGCGGACCCCGGCCGCCGAGCCGCAGCGATCGCCGATCATGACCGAACGCCCAACCGGCGCATCGCTTTCTATCAAGGGCTGCTGGCCGATGCCCCCGACCCGGTGCGGAGTGCCGCCCCGTCGGTTCCGCGCCAGATCCTGGCGTTCGACCCCGAACGCGCCGAACTGGTGGAGCTCACCGGCGATCTGAGCACCGCATCCAATGTCGGGGTCCTGGTGCCGGGACTCAACACCACCATCCTCGACTCGTCCGAGAACACCGAAACAGTGCGCCGCTTCGTGGCGGCCGGCGGCGGGGACGTCGCGATGATCACCTACCTCGGTGGCCCGTTCCCCACCGGCCCGGTGTGGAATGCGGCCACCCCGCACTACGCGCAGCAGATGGCGCCCCGACTGGTCGCCTTCAGTGAGGACGTCAACCGCACCGTCGACAACCTGGGGGCCGCCACCGGGCGGTCGATAGCGGTGACCTACATCGGGCATTCCTACGGCGGATCGATCCTCGGCACGGCCGAACGGCAGGGCCTGACGGCCGACCGCACGGTGTACGTGGAGGCGGCCGGGACCGGCGTCGGGGTGTTCCACCCGTGGGACTGGCACAACCGCAACCCGGACGTGCGGCGGTTCTCCATGACCGCCCCCTTGGATCCGATCCAACTCGTACAGGGCCTACCGCTGGGACCCCACGGGGCGGACCCCGATCGGATGCCCGGCGTGGTGCACCTGGACACCGGTCGTCGGCTGGACGGTTCGGTGATGGCCGGGCTGCCCGCGCATGGCGACGTGCTCGACGAACCGTCGGACGCCTGGCACCGGTTGTTGGAGGTGATCACCGGACGGCGGTGACGGACTGAACCTGTCACACAGTCCTGGTACCGATCAGCTTCGGCCTTCGGGTCGGCCCAGCGCGGACGACGGTGCGGTGGAGGGTGCGGCGGCCAGCGGAACCGATGAGTCCCGGACTGGACACGTCATCCGTCCACCCCGGGGTGTTGCGCCTTGAAACTACTCCGGCGCGGGTTCGGGGGTTGCATCCTGCTCCGGCAGAAGCGCTTCCAGTGCGGCCCCGGTGATCCGCCGGAAGGCCCGGCGCGGCCGGCTGGCATCCAGGACCGCCACCTCCAGCGTCGACGGCCCCAGGACCCGCTGCTCCCCGTTGGCCCCGCTGGCCTGTAGAGCCGAGACCGCCATCCGCACCGCGTCGCCGAGTTCGGCGTTCTCCGAGTACGAGTCCTTCAGCGCGGCCGCGATCGGTTCGGTGGTGCCGCCCATGACCACGAAGCGCGGCTCGTCGGCGATCGAACCGTCGTAGGTGATCCGGTACAGCTCGGGCGCCTTGGGCTCGCCGAAGTGCGCGACCTCGGCCACACAGAGCTCCACCTCGTACGGCTTGGCCTGCTCGGTGAAGATGGTGCCCAGCGTGTTGGCGTACACGTTGGCCAGCTGCCGCCCGGTCACGTCCCGGCGGTCGTAGGCATACCCGCGGGTGTCGGCGAACTGGATGCCGCCGCGGCGCAGGTTGTCGAATTCGTTGAACCGGCCGACCGCGGCGAATCCCACCCGGTCGTACAGCTCGCTGACCTTCTGCAGGGAGCGCGACGGGTTCTCGGCCACGAACAGCACACCGCCGGCGTACGCCAGCACGACGACGCTGCGACCCCGGGCGATGCCTTTGCGCGCCAGTTCGCTGCGCTCACGCATCGCCTGCTCGGGCGAGATGAAGTACGGGAAGCTCATTCGTCACCCCGGGGCGCCGCGTTCACGGCCGTCGTATCGTCGGGACCGAAAGTGTCGCTGCGGGAACGACTTTCGATGACCTCACGGGCCAGCTGGGCCATCGTGTCCTCCGGCACGTCCTCAGCGCCCTCGGCGCCGATGGTCACCGCCGTCGGATAGATGCCCCGCACCAGGTCGGGTCCCCCGGTGGCCGAGTCGTCGTCGGCGGCGTCGTAGAGCGCCTCGATGGCCACCCGCAGCGCGGAGTCGGCATCGGTCACCCGCGAGTACAGCTTCTTCATGGAGGATTTCGCGAACAGCGAGCCCGACCCGACGGACTGGAAACCCTCTACCTCGACCTGGGTGCCGCCGGCGGCGTCGAACGACACGATACGACCGGCCCCGACGGGGTCCGGATCGTCGAGGTCGAAGCCCACCAGCAGCGGCAGGGCGATGAAACCCTGCAAGGCGGCGCCGAGGTTGCCGCGCACCATGGTGGCCAGCCGGTTGACCTTGCCTTTGAAGCTCAGCGCCACACCCTCGAGCTTCTCGTAGTGCTCCAGCTCGACGGCATAGAGCCGCGCGAACTCGACGGCGATGGCCGCGGTGCCGGCGATGCCGGTGGCCGTGTAGTCGTCGGTGATGTACACCTTCTGCACGTCGCGGCTGGCGATCATGTTGCCCTGGGTGGCGCGCCGGTCGCCGGCGATCAGCACGCCGCCGGGGTATTTCAGCGCGACGATCGTGGTGCCGTGCGGCAGCTGCTCGCTGGGCGCCCCCACCCGCCCCACGTCGGGTAGCAGGTGCGGCGCCTGCCGGCGCAAATGGGCGGTGAACGACGAGCTGTCAGATGTCGTGGATGAAACGTCGAATTGGGGCAGCGCCGGGCGGTCGTTGTTCGGCCAGGTCACTGGCCGCCCTTTTGGACGTATGCCCGCACGAAGTCCTCGGCGTTCTCCTCGAGCACGTCGTCGATCTCGTCCAGCAGGTCGTCGGTGTCCTCGGTCAGCTTCTCCCGGCGCTCCTGGCCCGCAGCGGTAGTGGACGTCGACTCGTCGTCGTCGCCACCACCGCCCCGCTTGGTCTGCTCCTGAGCCATCGCGCCTCCTGTATGACTGAAGTTCCTCTACCCTACCGGCAGGGGGTGGGATTGCTGGGCAACACCTTCAGTTCGTGAGCTGGTCCACGAGCTCCACGGCGCTGTCGACGGAGTCCAGCAGGGCCCCGACATGGGCTTTGCTGCCGCGCAACGGTTCCAGGGTGGGAATGCGGACCAGCGAATCGCCACCCAGGTCGAAGATCACCGAATCCCAGCTGGCGGCCGCGATATCCGCCCCGAAGCGGCGCAGGCACTCGCCCCGGAAGTAGGCGCGGGTGTCGGTGGGCGGGTTGTCGACGGCGTCGAGCACCTGTTGCTCGGTGGTCAGCCGCTTCATCGAGCCCCGGGCGACCAGGCGGTTGTAGAGGCCCTTGTCCAGCCGCACATCGGAGTACTGCAGGTCCACCAGGTGCAGCCGGGGTGCGTTCCAGCCCAGGTTCTCCCGCTGCCGGAACCCTTCGAGCAGGCGCAGCTTGGCCGGCCAGTCCAGGAGCTCGGCGCACTCCATCGGGTCACGCTCGAGCAGGTCGAGGACTCCTGCCCAGGTCTCCACGACGTCGTTGGCGCGCGGGTCGGGGTCACGACTTTCCAGCAGTTTGGCCACGCGGTCGAGGTAAATCCGTTGCAGCGCAAGGGCGGTCAACTCGCGGCCGTCCGCGAGGGCGACGGTGGCGCGCAGCGTCGGATCGCGGCTGATGACGTGCACCGCGTGCACGGGCCGGGCCAGCGCGAGGTCGGACAGGTCCAGGCCGAGTTGCGGGCCGTCCTCGATCAGGTCGAGCACCAGCGAGGTGGTGCCGACCTTGAGGTAGGTCGACGTCTCGGCCAGGTTGGCGTCGCCGATGATGACGTGCAGCCGGCGGTACTTGTCGGCGTCGGCGTGCGGCTCGTCGCGGGTGTTGATGATTCCCCGCTTGAGGGTGGTTTCCAGGCCGACCTCGACCTCGATGTAGTCGGCGCGCTGGGACAGTTGGAACCCGGGATCGTCGCCGGAGGGCCCGATGCCCACGCGGCCGGATCCGGTGACGACCTGGCGGGACACGAAGAACGGCGTGAGGCCCGAGATCACGGCGGAGAACGGGGTCTGCCGGCTCATCAGGTAGTTCTCATGGGAGCCGTACGAGGCGCCCTTGCCGTCGACGTTGTTCTTGTAGAGCTGCAGCTTCACCGCGCCGGGGACCGAGGCGACGTGCCGGGCCGCGGCCTCCATCACCCGCTCGCCGGCCTTGTCCCAGATCACCGCGTCCATCGGGTCGGTGACCTCGGGTGCGGAGTATTCGGGGTGTGCGTGATCGACGTAGAGGCGTGCCCCGTTGGTCAGGATCATGTTGGCCGCACCCACCTCGTCGGCGTCGACGATCGGCGGCGGCCCGGATGACCGGCTCAAATCGAACCCTCGGGCGTCGCGCAGGGGCGACTCCACCTCGTAGTCCCATCGGGTGCGCTTGGCCCGCTGGATGCCGGCGGCCGCTGCGTAGGCGAGGACGGCCTGCGTGGATGTCAGGATCGGGTTCGCGGTGGGGTCGGACGGCGACGAGATGCCGTATTCGACCTCGGTCCCGATGATCCGTTGCATGCCGCCAGCGTAACGGGCCAACACGCGGCGCCAACATCAGACAGGTGCGCCCCCTGCGTGGTGAACTGTTCCGCGTGGCTAGCAGCGACGACCGCCGACTCGCCGAACGGTGGTTTCTGGCCAACGGGCTGCCCGCCGTGCTGCGCCCCGGCGTCCTGCTGCGCGGAGTGCTGCCGCGCTCGGCGCCTGCCCTGGCGGCATTCGCGGTGTCCATGGGCTTCTCGATGCTGGTGGTCGCCTTCACCGGCCAGCACAGCATCGACATCAACGGGACACCGACGAGAACCGAATGGTTCGTGCTGGCCGGGCTGACATTGGTGCTGCCCGCCGCGCTGGCGCTCGGCTGGGCGGTGTCGCGGATCGACGACGACAGGGCGCGCGTAGGCGTCGCCGCGGTGGCACTCGGAATCGCGGTGCTCGGCGGCTTTCTCGGTGGCCCGAGTTCGGTGATTCTCGTGGACCTGCTGTTCGACGCGGTCGTCCTGGCTCTGATATTTCTCTGCACCGCAACGGGAGTCGGTTCGGTGCTCGGGTGGGCGGCCCGGATGACCGTCACCAATCTGGCGTCGATCGGCGAGTTGCTCCTGCGTGCGCTGCCCGTGCTGCTGCTGACGATGCTGGTGTTCTTCAACTCGCCCGCATGGATCATGGCGGCGACGGTGAGCCGGACCAGACTGTGGCTGGCGCTGGGCTTTCTGTACCTGATCGCCGCGGTCTTTCTGATGTCGAACACGTTCGGCCGGGTGCAGCCGATCCTGGAAACGGTCAAGGATCCGGCCACCGAACGGGCGGACGCCGAGGCGTTGGCGGGAACTCCGTTCGAGCACCTGCCCGACCGGCCGAGACGTGTCCCGCTGTCGATGCTCGAGCGCGCCAATGTCGGTTTCGTACTGGCACTTTCACAACTCGTCCAAGTCTTCACGGTGGCGGTGGTGACGGGGGCGATCTTCCTGGTGTTCGGGTTGATCCTGATCAGTCCCGAATTGTTGGACGCATGGACGCACGGTTCACCGTCGGACGGCCGGATCCTGGGCATGACGCTGCCGATTCCCGGCGCGCTGATCCAGATCTCCATGTTCCTGACCGTGCTGACGTTCATGTACCTGGCCGCGAAAGCGGTGAGCGACAAGGAATACCGGACACGTTTCATCGACCCACTGCTCGAGGACCTGCGGCTGACGTTGGTCGCGCGCGACCGCTACCGCACCGCGACGGCCGCGCGATGACCGACCCCGCGGCCGACACCCGCTCGGTCAACGAGTGGTTCCTGCACCGCGGCCTGCCGCTGGTGCTCACTCGGCGGGTGCGTTCGCGGGCACTGGCCGAACGCTCGGCGCCGACGGTGGCGGGCATGGGTGCGCTCAGCGCGCTGACGATGCTGCTCGCGAACTGGACCGGCGACAACCCCGATTACGGGTACATCGTCCGGCTCACGGCCGTCGCGCTGATCCTGATCGGCGCGCCGTTCGCGCTCTACGTGCTGCACCGGATCGGAACCACCGCCTCGGAGGCCGGCCGGCGTACCGCGGCGCTGCTGGTGATGGGGACCTTCGTGGTCGTCCTTCCGGTGATCGCGTCGGGATGGTCGGTGACGGCCGTCGCGGAGGCCCCGATATTTCTGATGGTGACACTGCTGGCGATCTGGCTCACCTATCTCGGCTTCGGCTCGATCCTGTTGTGGGCCTTCCGATTCGCCTGGTTGCAGCTGGGCGCGCTGGGCACACTGATGAGCCGGGCGCTGCCGCTGCTGATGCTCACCGTGGTCGTCTATTTCACCGGCGAACTCTGGCAGCTGGCCGCCCGCATGACCCGCCAAAGACTGTGGCAGACAATCGGTTTCCTCGCACTTGTGGCGCTGGTCTTCGTGATTGCGACCATCCGTGACGAAGTGCGCGCACTGCGCGACGACCGTTCCGCCGAGCCCGATCCGGCCGCATTGCTGGCCGGCACGCCCCTGGCGCCGCTATCGAGCATCCGGCCCGCCAGGACTCCCCTCTCGCCCGGCGAGCAGATCAACGTCGTCGCGGTGATGGTGCTCGCCCAGGCCATCCAGGTGGTGCTGTTCACCACCGGACTGTTCGCCTTCTTCCTGACGCTCGGTGTCATTGCGATTCCCGACGACGTGACCGTGCTGTGGTCCACCGAGCAGGCCTGCACGGTGGGTCAACCACCCTGCGCCGGAACGTGGTTCGGCATTCACATCCCGGTCCCCCAGACCATGGTGCACACGTCGCTGTTCGTCGCGGTGCTGTCCGGTTTGTACTTCACGGTGAGCACCAGTGTGGATCCGCTCTATCGACAGCGGTTCTTCGAGCCGCTGATCGCCGACGTCGCGGTCAGTCTCGCCGGCCGCGACGCCTATCTGGCCATGCAGCGCCGGGCGGGCCAGCCGTGAGGTTCCAATTCCGTTGTGAACCAACGTGATGCATCGGCCGCCGCACGGATTTCGGCGCGGCGCCCGATTGGTCCCCCATTCCGCGGATTCGGGGCGCCCAGCGCCCGTTATCCTTCGCGACGAGAGGTCCCGTGGCGCCGGGTAAATGCCTGTGACCAGCGGATTTCCGCTCAAGACGGCATCTCGGCAGGCCGCGAACTAGTTGACATCGCAACAATTTTCCGGACCGCGTTCTTCGCATCGCCCACGGCGTGGTAGCTACCGTCCTAAACTGCGAAAGCGCCGCGAACTCCCAGTGCAGATGCTGGGAGTGGCGCTCTTGAATGCTGCGTTCGCACAGAAGGGGATCCGCCATGAAGAAACTTGTTCCCGCCGCGGCCGTCGCGGCGTTTGTGCTCGGCGTCGGGTTTGCCGCGCCGGCCAGTGCCGACGAAGAGGGCTATCTCACCGATCTGGCCAACCACGATTTCACCGGGCCGAGCCAGGAGGCACTCACCCTCGGCTACGAGATCTGCACCGACATCCAACACGGTGTCCCAGAGGACACGACGCTTGCCGCGATCTACCAGAACACCGGCGACAGCATCGGATCGGACGAGGCGAAATTCATCTACGACTCCGCTTCGATCTACCTGTGCGGCTGAGCCAACCCCCGTCTACAGGTACTGACCCAGGTTCGACTCGGTGTCGATGGCCCGGCTGGCGCTCGAACTCTTGCCGGTGACCAGCGTGCGGATGTAGACGATCCGTTCGCCCTTCTTGCCCGAGATCCGGGCCCAGTCATCGGGATTGGTGGTGTTGGGCAGGTCCTCGTTCTCGGCGAACTCGTCGACGATCGAGTCCAGCAGGTGCTGGATGCGCAGGCCCGGCTGGCCGGTTTCGAGCACGCTCTTGATCGCATTCTTCTTCGCGCGGTCGACGACGTTCTGGATCATGGCCCCGGAGTTGAAGTCCTTGAAGTACATGACTTCCTTGTCACCGTTGGCATAGGTGACCTCCAGGAACCGGTTGTCGTCGATCTCCGCGTACATCCGGTCGACGACCTTCTCGATCATCGCCTTGACCGTCAGGCCGCGGTCCCCGGAGAACTCGGCGAGGTCGTCGTCGTGGATCGGCAACTGCTCGGTGAGGTACTTGCTGAAGATGTCCTGCGCCGACTCGGCGTCGGGCCGCTCGATCTTGATCTTGACGTCCAGGCGGCCGGGCCGCAGGATCGCCGGGTCGATCATGTCCTCGCGGTTCGAGGCGCCGATGACGATGACGTTCTCCAGGCCCTCGACACCGTCGATCTCGCTGAGCAGCTGCGGAACGACCGTCGTCTCCACGTCCGAGCTGACGCCGGTGCCGCGGGTCCGGAAGATCGAGTCCATCTCGTCGAAGAACACGATCACCGGCGTGCCCTCGGAGGCCTTCTCGCGGGCCCGCTGAAAGATCAGCCGGATGTGCCGCTCGGTCTCGCCGACGAACTTGTTCAGCAGTTCGGGGCCCTTGATGTTGAGGAAGTAGCTCTTGGCCTCCCGCGACTCCTCGCCGCGCAGCTCGGCCATCTTCTTGGCCAGCGAGTTGGCCACGGCCTTGGCGATCAGCGTCTTGCCGCAGCCGGGCGGACCGTAGAGCAACACACCCTTGGGTGGGCGCAGGGCGTACTCGCGGTAGAGCTCCTTGTGCAGGAACGGCAGTTCCACGGCGTCGCGGATCTGCTCGATCTGCCGGGTGAGACCACCGATGTCGTGATAGCTCACGTCGGGCACCTCTTCGAGGACCAGGTCCTCGACCTCGGCCTTGGGGATGCGCTCGAAGGCGTAGCCGGCCTTGGCGTCGACCAGCAGCGAATCACCGGGACGCAGCTTGCGCGGCCTCTCGTCCTCCGACAGCGCCTCCAGCACCTCGGCCGGCAGGTCGTCGGCGGCGATCAGCGGTTCGGCCAGCCAGACGATGCGCTCCTCGTCGGCGTGACCGACCACCAGGGCACGGTGGCCGTCGGACAGGATCTCGCGCAGGGTGCTGATCTCCCCGACCGATTCGAAGTTGCCCGCCTCGACGACGGTCAGCGCCTCGTTGAGGCGGACGGTCTGCCCCTTCTTGAGGGTCTTGGTGTCGATGTTCGGGGAGCAGGTCAGGCGCATCTTGCGGCCCGAGGTGAACACGTCGACGGTGTCGTCGACGGTGACGCCGAGCAGCACACCGTAACCGCTGGGCGGCTGCCCCAGCCGGTCGACCTCTTCGCGCAGGGCGAGCAGTTGCTGACGGGCTTCTTTAAGAGTTTCCATCAACTTGGCGTTTCGCGCGGCGAGCGAGTCGATGCGGGCCTCGAGCTGATGGACGTCACGGGCATTGCGGACTCCGCCGGGCGCGGCGGCGACCTCCTGAAGTTGCGCGCGCAGCGCGGCCGCCTCGCGGCGCAGCTGCTCCAGTTCCGCGGCATCTTCGCTGGACATGGTGGGTTCTTGGTTCTGCGAACGCTCCGACTCACCCATGCTGCGCTCCTCTCCCGCACCGAAAGTTGGTGCGGTAACACCGTCAACGCTACCGGCGATTCAACGATCGTGTGCGCTGTAGAAATCCGACACACGGGCGCCGCTGATAATCTTTAGAACATGTCGGGCCGATCGAAAGGACAGCCGTGACCCTGAACTCCCTAGCCAAAGGTATCGCGACCGTTGCCGGTGTGGCTGCCGTGGCCGCCGCCGTGACCGCGGGGCTGACCTCAGCTTCGGAAGGCGTCACCGTTTCTTCAGCGTCTTCTGCGGCTTGGCAAGTGCAGCCGGTGGCCTTCGGGGTGCCGATGCCGCTCGATCCGGCCGCCGATCTGCCGACCGCAGATCAGCTGTACGGGGTGCTCAACGGGCTGGCCGATCCGGGCGTGCCGTTCCGCGCCAAGTCCTATCTGGTCGAAGGCGGGATCGGCCTGATCGAGGGCCGCACCGCCGATGCGCTGATGCGCAACGCGGTCGCCAAGGGCCAGGTTCCGCTGACCTTCGAGGTCGGGGGCATCACGCCGGCCGGCGCGAGCACCGCCACCGCCAGCGTCACCGCCTCCGGACCGGGCATGGCCACGCAGACACAGAGCATCACCTTCGTCGACCAGGGCGGCTGGAAGCTCTCCCGCTCCTCGGCCTCGCAGGTGTTGCAGCTGTTCTCGGCGTGATCCGGGTCTGAGTTGCCCCTGCACACACCCGCAGCTCTGAGCGCCGCCGCGATTGTGGCGGCGTTCTGGCTGTCGGGGTGTGCCCCGCAGTCGTCCACCATCTCGGAGTCGGTGACCCCACCGCCGACGAGTGTGGCCACCACGCCGGCCGCCGCGCCCCTGCCCGACCCGGCGGCCCTGACCGACCTGCTCGGCCGGCTGGCCGATCCGGCGGTTCCCGGGGCCGACAAGCTGCCGCTGGTGCAGGGCGCCGGCGCCGCGGACGTCACCTCGCTGGACAACTTCACCAAAGCGTTGCAGGACAACCACATGATCCCGCTGATTTTCACCGCCGGTGGACTGGCGTGGTCGGAACAGACGCCCGGCAACGTGGTCGCCTCCGTCAGCGCCGCAGGCCCCGATCCGAAGGTCGGCGGCTTCTCCTTCCCGATGGAATTCACCCCGAACGGCCGCGGCTGGCAGCTCTCGCGCAAGACCGCCGACATGCTGTTGGTGTTCGGTGACAGCCCCGGCACTCCCGCGCCGCCGACCCTGCCGTTGCCGCCACCACCCGAGCCCGTCCCTCCGCCTGCGCCCACGCCCACCCGCTAGTCATGTGGATCGGCTGGCTGGAGTTCGACCTGCTGCTCGGCGACGTGCACTCACTGAAAGAGAAGCGCTCGGTGGTGCGGCCCATCGTGGCCGAGCTGCAGCGCCGGTTCGCCGTGTCGGCCGCCGAGACGGGTTCCCAGGATCTGCACCGCCGCGCCGGCATCGGGCTGGCGGTGGTCGCCGGCGACCACGCGCACCTGGTGGAGGTTCTCGACGCGGCCGAACGGCTGGTGGCCGCGCGGCCCGAGATCGAACTTCTCTCCGCCCGGCGCCGGCTCGTCCACAGTGACGATTGACTACAGATTCTTCTTGCGCCGCAACGGAGTCGGCGTCACGGTGCCCTCGGCCAGCCGGCGCGCGGACACCAGGAAGGCGGTGTGCCCGCGCATGTTGTGCTGCGGGCGCACGGACAGTCCGACGACGTCCCAGCCGCGCTGCAACGTCTCCCAGGACCGCGGCTCGGTCCAGCACTGCTGCTGGCGCAGTGCCTCGACGGTCCTGGACAATTGGGTGACGGTGGCGACGTAGACGATGAGCACACCGCCGGGAATCAGCGCCCGTCTGACCGCGTCGAGCACCTCCCACGGGGCGAGCATGTCGAGAACCACCCGATCCACCTGGTCGCCGGCGTAATCGGCCAGGTCGGCGATCACCAGGTCCCAATTCTCCGGGCGCCCACCGAAGAAGGTCTCGACGTTGCGCCGCGCGTGCACGGCGTGGTCGTCGCGCACCTCGTAGGAGATGACGCGCCCGCTCGGGCCGACGGCCCGCAGCAGCGAGCAGGTCAACGCGCCCGATCCGGCACCGGCTTCCAGCACGCGCGCGCCCGGGAAGATGTCGCCGTCGTGCACGATCTGCGCGGCGTCCTTGGGGTAGATCACCTGGGCACCGCGCGGCATCGACAGCACATAGTCGATCAGCAATGGGCGCAACACCAGGAACGGGTCGCCGTTGGTGGACTTGACGACGCTGCCCTCCGGGATCCCGATGACGTCGTCGGCGGCGATCGCCCCGCGGTGGGTGTGGAACTCGCCACCCGGGCTGAGCACCATCGTGTAGTGCCTGCCCTTGGCGTCGGTGAGCTGCACGCGGTCCCCCACGGCGAACGGTCCGGTTGACGACACGGCGTTCAGCCTGCCATGTCCTGTCGGACCCGCCTCATAGGCTCGAATCGTGAGCCGTCCCGCCCTGTCCCCGTCGCGGGCCGCCGACTTCAAGCAGTGCCCGCTGTTGTACCGGTTGCGGGCCATCGATCGGTTGCCCGAGCCGCCGTCGGCCGCGCAACTGCGCGGCTCGGTGGTGCATGCCGCCCTCGAGCAGCTCTACACGCTGCCCGCGCCGTCGCGCGACTCGCAGACCGCGATGATGCTGGTCGCCCCGGCCTGGGATCTGGTGGTGGGCGAGGAGCCGGAACTGGTGGCGGCGTTCACCCCCGAACAGCGTGGCCGGCTGCTCGTCGAGGCGCAGTCGCTGTTGGCCGGCTATTACCGGCTGGAGGATCCCACCCGGTTCGACCCCGAGAGCTGCGAGCAACGCGTCGAGGTCGAGCTGTCCGACGGCACGCTGCTGCGCGGATTCGTCGACCGCATCGACGTCGCGACCACCGGCGAGCTGCGGGTGGTCGACTACAAGACCGGCAAGGCCCCGCCGGAGGCCCGCGGGTTCGCCGAGGCCAAGGCGCTGTTCCAGATGAAGTTCTACGCGGTGGCGCTGCTGCGGTCACGCGGGGTCATGCCGGCGCGGCTGCGGCTGATCTACCTGGCCGACGGGGCGCTGTTGGACTACAGCCCGGAGCTCGACGAGTTGCTGCGGTTCGAGCGGATCCTGCAGGCCATCTGGCGGGCCATCCAGAATGCCGGTGCCACAGGTGATTTCCGCGCCACGCCGTCGCGGATGTGCAACTGGTGCGCCCATCAGTCGCTGTGCCCGGTGTTCGGCGGGACGCCGCCGGTGTATCCGGGTTGGCCGGACAGGTTGGCGTCCTGACGGGCTGCTCTATACCCGGATGACGGTCAGTCCGGCCACACCGTCGAGCGCGTCGAAGTCGCCGCCCTGGGTCACCACCGGCAAGTCGCGGGACGCCGCGATGGCGGCGATCCACAGATCGTTGATGCGCACCCGGCGGCCGGTTTCGGCGAGATGGATTCGCAATCGCGCCCACATGCGTGCCGCGTCGTCGTCGACCGGTAGCGCCGCAATATCCGACACCGCATCGAGTGTCGCGAGGCGCCGCGCACGCGTATCCGACGACTTGGCCGCCAGCACACCGACATTCAGCTCGGCCACGGTGATCACCGTCGTGGCGACTTCGTCGGGGATCAGCGAATCGGTCAGCTCGCGCCCGCCCTCCCGGGCGATGAACACCGATGTGTCCAGCACCCCGGCAGCCGTCACGTCAACGGCCCGAGGTCGTCGGTGGTGTCGCCCGCGAGTTCGGCAAGATCGTCGCGCAGTCCGGGGTCGGCCCGCGCGTGGCGCAGCCGTCGCACCAGTTCGCCGCGCGACACCCATCGGCGGCGCGCCGGTTCGTATGCGACCAGCCGCGCCACCGGTCTGCCGTTGACGGTCACGGTGATGTCCTCGCCCTCCTGAACCCGCCGGAGCAGCCCGGCAGTGCCGTTGCGCAATTCGCGGGATGCCACCTCAGTCATGCGACAACCGTAGCACAATCGTAGCAGCTACCGGAGGCACGCAAGCTAGCCGAGCAGTTGGCGTCATGACGGGTGTGTCTAATTGCCGTCCGCTGCTGACGACTCGAGCGCAGCGGCCACCGCTTCGAACTCGGCCAGCGCGGCGCTGAGGTCCTCGACGATCTCGCGCGCGATGACCTCCGGGGCCGGCAGGTTGTCGGCGTCCTCCAGCGATTCGTCCCGCAACCACGTGATGTCGAGGTTGACCTTGTCGCGGGCGATCAGCTCGTCATGGGTGAACGATTTCCAGCGTTCGGATTCCACTCGCTCGTCATGAGGTTTGCCGCTGAGATAGGAGTCGACGAACTCGTCGAGGTGGTGGCGACGTAGCGGATTCTGTTTCAGCGTGAAGTGCTGGTTGGTCCGCAGATCGTAGACCCACAGTCTGGTGGTCCACGGTGTCTCCGAGGCAGGCTTGCGATCGAAGAACAACACGTTGGCCTTCACACCCTGGGCGTAGAAGATTCCGGTGGGCAGTCGCAGCATGGTATGTAAATCGAAGTCCGCCAATAATTTTCGCCGCAGGATCTCACCCGCGCCGCCTTCGAAGAGAACATTGTCCGGCAGCACCACGGCGGCGCGTCCGTTGATGTCGAGGATCGTCATGATGTGCTGCAAGAAGTTCAGCTGTTTGTTGCTGGTCGTGACGACAAAGTCCTGACGCTCGATCTCGACGTCCTCGCGGGCTTCGCGGCCATCGGCGCCGACCATCGTCAGCGACGACTTGCGTCCGAACGGCGGATTGGACAGCACCACCGACCACCGGTTTCCGGGATCGGCGATCAGTGCGTCCTTGACCTCGATCAGGGAGTCACCGTCGGCAGTGCCGATGCCGTGCAGCAGCAGGTTCATCGCCGCCAACCGGGCGGTGCCGTCGACCAGTTCGTAGCCGGTGACGAAGGTGTCGCGCAGGTGCTTGCGTTGCGCCGGGGTGAGGTTCGCCGCGTCGGCGGCGGCATGTTCGTGGGCGACGAGCAGGAATCCCCCGGTTCCACAGGCCGGGTCGACGACGGTGTCCGCCGGTGTCGGGTCGACAACGTCGACGATGGCGCGGATCAGGTCGCGCGGGGTGAAGTACTGTCCGGCCCCGGACCCCTTGTCGGAGGCGCCTTTTGAGAGCAGTTCCTCATAGGCGTCGCCCTTGAGGTCGGTGCCCGACGCCGACCAGTTCTCCTTGTCGATCAGATCGACGATCAGACGTTTCAGCTTGGCCGGGTCCTGGATTCGGTTCTGCGCCTTGCGGAAGATGGTGCCCAGTGTGCCGGGCTCCTGGGCCAGCCCCACCAGGATCTCGGTGTACTGGACTTCCAGGTCGGCGCCGTCCTTGTCCAGCAGCTTCTGCCAGGAGAAGTCCTCGGGGACGATCTGCTGCGGGTTGAGCTTTCGGGTGGCGCGCTCGTGCGCCATCTTCAGGAACAGCAGATACGTCAGCTGCTCGGTGTATTCGATGACGCCGACGCCGTCGTCGCGCAGCACATTGCAGTACGACCACAGCTTGTCGACGAGGCGGCGGGAGTCAGGTGCTGCCATCAGGGTTTGAGACCCCGGACCCGCTGATTAAGAGTCAGTGGCTCCTGGGAGTCCGGCGAGATCTCGGTCGCCGCGCTCGGGAACACCATCGAGAATGGGCCTAGGTTCCGGTGGAAACGTGGCCGTTGAGCAGGTCACCGAACCCATGCCGTTGCAGGCTTCGCCTCATAGTGGGCCCGGGCCGATTCTCCTCCAACCACTGCCGAATCGCCTCATTCTGCTTTTCGAACGGCGCATCTTTGACATGCAATTTGCGCAACAGAACGGCAACCGTAGTCGGCTGCGTTGAGCCGGGAGCCTTGAGCGGGATGTCCTCGGAGAACCTACCCATCGCTCACCTCCACCAAGACGATCGGCACCGCAACCGACATTTCCACCGCGACGATACGCGACTCGATGCCCGGAAGCAGGAGCAATTCCTGTTGGCGAGCTTCCTCCGGGTCTCCCAACGGAGGTAGCCAGACCGCCTCCGTACCGCCCTGAACTGTGATTTTGTAGAGCGCCGGTGCCGGCGCCGGTTCAGTGAACTCCTGTTCGGCGACTCGCCGGTCGACGGTCGTCGAGAAGAAGCGGTCAACCTCGAATCGATGGCCGATCAACGTCGGCAGTTGTTCGGCCGGAACGCCGAATGTGTTGTCGATCGACCTAATACCTCTCCACACCTCGACGGGCTGCGTCAGCGGAGCACCCAACGAGGTCAAGCTGTCAGCCACATCGCGGGCGTCCTCCGAAGCCGCGTTATCGTCTATTACGGCCAACTGAACCTGGTGATAGAACCGGTCACGGCATTGCCAGCGAATGACGGCTTCCCGCTGTTCCCGTGTTGCCGCCGCGGTCTGGTCGGCGAATATCCACGTCAGACGCGCGGCAACGGCTTCTGGACCGTCGCCACCCCAGGCAGATCGAGCCTCGAACACCTCATTCAACGCCGCGGCTCTCCCAATCGCCGAACAGCATCCCGTCGGCCGAGATCCACTCCCGCCGGCCGTTACATGACCGTCCCAGGGCTACCGCCCCTGCGGTGGACGGCGAGGAGAAGACCACGTTGCGCGTCAATCGGCCACTGCCGTCCGCGACGGCGATCGCCCCCGTCTCGACGAGGTGTTGATGCTGGGCGCGGTAGGTCTCATACGCCCTCTTGGTGCTGTCGGCCTTGCCGACGCCGTGCCACGACGCCACCACCGTTGAGCCGGCCAACATGGTGAACTCGCCGTCAACCTGCTGCGCAGTGGCGTCGACTCCCAGCTTCGCCTGGCGCAGATGGAACATCGGTGAACCCGTCGTGTCCTCCAGTTTGTTCGGGGCGGAGGGCGCCGGTATGCGAATGGCGTTGACCCCCAGCACCGGCAGCACAATCTGTAGTTGGGTTACGAAGTAATCCATGTCCGATGCATCTGCCTCCGGCAGAGCCGGAACGCCTGGGGCAGTGCTGTTCTCGACCGTGACGCGCCCGGCCAACGCGGCCAGAGCGATCAGCTTGGATTCCAAGTATCGGCCATGCGCCTTCGTCAGATTCGCGTCCTTGGAAGTGATGACGACGACACGGTCCCAGAACTCCTTGTCGCGCTGGTGATAGCGCAGCCGCTCGGCCACCACGTCGGCCTCGCCGATGTAGCACCGGGTGTTCTCGATGGACGCCTCGTCCTCGCCGAGCAATAGATAGGCGCCGGTCCGTTGGGCCTCATCGCGCTTGAGCAGATCGGCCAGATCCGAGCGTCGCGCGGACAGCACGTGGCCGGTCCAGTTGGTGATCTCCGCGGTCGTGAGGCCACCCGGGGTGCCGTCGGCGAGGAAGAGCTTGATTTGCTTGCCGCTCATGGGTTTACGCGATCCATCTGCTTTCGGCGCATATCCGAAGGCAGACGACCCGAGAACGCCGCAGCCAGCAAGGACCGCCGCAGTGATTCCATTCGCTGCGTCGCAAGTTCTTCCGTTGCGGCAAGGCGAGCAACACCTTCGCGTAACTCGTGCACCCTTACCACTACATCAGTCTGATCAGACAGCGACGGCAGAGGAACGAGCACCGATCCCAGATCCTTCTGATTGACCTTGTAGATGCCGGCGGTCGTTCGCGCGGATGCTTCGATCTGTCTCCGCACAATGCGTGAATTCCACACTAGCGCTAAGAACTCTGGGGAGAGCAGGGTCGGGTCAGGCCTCGCCCGTATCAGCGTATCGGGGTATGCGATCGGATCGGGATCCTCGATAACCAGACCCCCGACTCCAACGAGTCGCAGACTCCCATTCCCACGGGCTATCAGGAAATCACCCTTCTCGACGAGGAATCGCTCAGCATCGGCCCGATCCCACGCACCTTCCTTCCTCTGAGCTAAGTCAATGCGGCCATCCCGTAACGCCGTCAGACGAAGAACCGGAAATCCGCCGGCAAGTGTCTGCACCGATCGACCGTTCGCAAGCGGTTGGACCAGAGTTCGAGATAATTCAACGTTCTCAGTCTGCACACTGTTCAAGGCGTCTAGAAGCACCTGGCTGCCGAGGACTTGCGTCCGGGCACCCGCACTGGAAAGGCTTGCAGCGGCTGCATCGAGGCGCGAGAGATAGTCCTCCAGCACGCTCACGACGCGTTGCTGGACAGACGGTGAGGGGCGCGGAATAGGCAGTTGCCGAAGGGCTTTCAGCCCCAACCGAGGTCGTCCCACACCATGCCGATGCGCATCAGCCCATTGTCTAGCTGCTGGGCGTTGCAATGCATAAAGGACCCAACGCGGGTCGACCTGATCCCCCAGACGGATGCGTATGCAGTCAGCTTTGACAATCGCAGGCCCAAGCCCATCTGGCGCAAGGCACGCTCGTGGAAGTACTTCGCCCAGAGAAGCCACTAATAGATCCCCACCCCGTACTTCATGTGCCCGCAAAGACTCGAAATGCTCGCGCGAGATATGCGCCGGGTTATCTATGAACCGGCCGTCACCGATGTTCTGCAACCGAATAACGCGTGGCCCAGCCTCGGTGTAGTGGCGTCGCGCCAGATTTGATCCAAACGGTCCATCGGTGATGGCTCTGGGCTCGTCAGCCGCTAGAGATTCCAACGGCACAACCGGCCAACTCATGCCGTCAACTCCTCATTCAATTCCTCCAGCAACTCCCCGGCCCGGTCCCCCAAATCTCTTAGCGCGCCGTCGGTTCCACCGCGCTCGGTAAAAGGCGCCTCATCGAGATCCTCGACCCGGATGCCGGCCGCATTGGCGATGACCGACACCATCCGGTCCAGCCACCACCGCTCGGCGTCGCCGAAGGTCACTCCGGCCTGCTGCTGCTGGGTCAGCCAGCCCGCATAACGCTCCTGCACCCGGTCAGCGTAGGGAACCAGTTCGTCGTCCAACCCGGTGGCATACCGGATCAGAGATACCAAGTCAGTCAGGGTGTGCCGCGGGCAGTTTCGGACCCTCCCGGTTTCCAGGGCGGCGTACGCGTCCCAGATCAGTCCGGGCGTCCAGTTGTGTGGTGGCCGGGCGATGCGTGCAGCCAGGTTCTGAATGTAGTCGAAGTCCACGCGCCGTTCTCTGGCTTCGTAACCCAGTTGCAGCGCGGTGATCTCGTTGCGATGCTCATCGACATACGTCCGCCAAGAATCGACGATGGAGCGTGCCCGCTCAGCATCGACCACACCGCCGGCCTCGATCAACGTGTCTCGGCTGCCCTCATCGATCACTCGATCATGTGCGGCCCGCAGTTCCAGGATGCGATTGCGCAGTTCGGGATTGGACGCGATCGGCATGATCGCCGCCTCGATTGCGGCCGGCGTCGTCGTCGCGGGTTCGACGGCATCGACCAGGGTGCGGACGATGTCGCGCACCGGTTGCCCCGCAACGTCGTCGAGTTCGTGGCGCTCATCCTCGGTGAGGTCGAGTTCGAGCTTGGCCAGCCGCGACGCCAAGGTGGCGGCCTCGTCCTCGGTGAGTGTCAGCATCGCAGCCCTCTGCAAGAGCTTCTTCAGTGGCACCGACTTCTCTCGGTTCAGCGGCGGCTCAACGAACGGATGCTCGGTGACCCCGACCGCGTCGACGATGACGAACCGGGTCTTGGTCTCGGCATCCGGGGTGACGGCCTGGAAGTCAGCCGGTGAGATCGTCCGCGCACCTCGGCCTTTCATCTGCTCGAAGTACTGCGCCGAGCGGACATCACGCATGAAGAACACGCATTCAAGCGGTTTGACATCCGTACCAGTGGCGATCATGTCGACGGTGACCGCGATACGCAATGTCGGACTGGTCCGAAAAGCCTGCAACTGGCCCTTGGGATCCCGGGCGCTGTAGGTGATCTTGGCAGCGAAATCATTACCCTTGCCGAACACCTCGCGCACCTGGGTGACGATTTCCTCGGCGTGGTTGTCGTCCTTGGCAAAGATCAGCGTCTTGGGCACCGTGCTGCGACCGGGGAAGATCTCGGTGAACAACCGGTCACGGAACGTTTCGAGCACTGTGCGGATCTGATCGATAGCCGTAACCGAACGATCGAGTTGGCCTGCACCGTAATCCAAATCGTCGTCCAATGCCTCGAGCCGCTGAGCGCGGGTCTGCCGGTTGAGCTTCGGTACGATCGTGCCGGCCTCGATACGCGAACCCTGTTCGCTGATCTCGGTGCGGATGCGGTAGATGTCGAAGTCGACGTTGACACCGTCGGCCACCGACTCCGGATAGGAGTACTCCGATACCAGATTCTGTTTGAAGAAACCGAAGGTCTGCTTGCCCGGTGTGGCCGTCAGCCCGACGATGTGGGCGTCGAAGTATTCGAGCACTCCGCGCCACACCCCGTAGATACTGCGGTGGGCCTCGTCGACGATCACCAGATCGAACGCCTCCGGTGGCAGGGCCGCACTGTAGCCGACCGTCACCGGGACATCGGGAATGTAGTCATCGACCTCGGGGTCGTCGACCTCGCTCACCTCACCGTTCTTGATGAACGTGAACACCCGCTGGATGGTGGAGACCACCACGTTGGTAGAGCCGAGCAGGCCTGCACGGGAAAGCTTGGCGATGTTGTAGAGCTCGGTGAACCGCCGGCCGTCGTTGGGAGTGCGGTAGTTCTGGAACTCGCCCAGCGTCTGGTCGGCGAGGTTGTTGCGGTCGACGAGGAACAGAATCCGGTTGAATCCGCCGAATTTCAGCAGCCGGTATGCCTCGGTGACCGCGGTGTAGGTCTTACCGGCGCCGGTGGCCATCTGCACCAGCGAGCGGTCGCAGCGCTGGGTCGCCAGGCTGGCCTCGATGCCGGTGATCGCCGCGATCTGAGCCGGCCGCAGACCCGCGGTATCCAGTGCGGGAAGGTCACGTAACTTGGCGCGAATAGTCGGCCCATCCGGCGCGTCGTCGGCCTCGCGCAGCAGCCGCGCCAGTGTCTCCGGTCGGGGCACGTTGAATATCAGCCGGGCTCGTGGATCCGGATCGAAACCGTTGGTGAAGTGCGTCTCGGTCCCCGAGGCCTCGAACACGAAGGGCAGCCGACCGTCGCGGGTCTTGGCGGCCAGCCGGACATCGGCGGGCAGGCCGTCGGCGTACATCGCGGATTGCCATTCCACCCCTGATAGGGGCGTTCCCATCGGCTTGGCCTCGATAACGCCGACGACGGCCTTGTCCACATAGAGCAGATAATCCGCCCGGCCGTGGCCGGGTTTCATCACCATCTCCCGCACGGCGATGCCTTGGCCGGCGAATAAGTTGAGATCTTTCTTGTCCTGGACCTGCCAGCCGGCCTGAGCAAGCTGCTGGTCGATCAGGACACGGGCGCGCGCCTCTGCGGCCAGCCGATCGTCTCCCCCATTGCTCATCGTGTGGTGAGGATATCGGTTTGAACGGCCATCGAGGCTGCGGCGGGGCGAAATGTCAACGTGGATTACCGCCCTGCGGGCGGGCTCGACGCAGCATGGTCGACGGCAAGGTGCGGAGAGCGGGGCATAGAACAGCTCGGCCATCGCGATTCAGTGTGGCTACGCCCACCTACACTCGGCATCCACACGAGAGTGGGTCAACCGAATTGAAAAGCGTTGTCCGCGAAGGCATCACGACTGGCACTGAGCCACACGCGCTCAATTGGTGGATGGTGGCGGTTGTGGTTGGAATGGCGTGTACCACCACCAGTCGGCGCGTTCACCGGTGGGCCCTTTACAGGGTGGCACCGCTGGCGGCGCTGTGGTCGGCGGGCGGGCCAGCGATCCAGGGTCCAGCGGATCGCCGTCGCTGTCGGTGACGCTGAGCCGGTCGGCAGGACCGGTGATCGTGATGACGCCCCGGTGATGCAGCCGATGATGGAACGGGCACAGCAGAATCAAATTCGACAGCTCAGTGGGCCCGCCGTCCTCCCAATGGACGATGTGATGAGCATGCAGACCACGCGTGGCCCCGCAACCGGGCACCGCACAACAACGATCCCGATGCTCGAGAGCCCGGCGCAGCCGCCGGCTGATCTGGCGGGTCGCCCGCCCCGATCCGATCGGCTGACCGTCCCGCTCGAACCACACCTCACAGATGGCATCACAGGTCAAATACTGCCGCTCGGCATCGGTGAGCACCGGCCCCAGATGCAGCGCCCCGATCCGCTCGGCGACATCGACGTGCACCACCACCGTGGTGTGCTGCCCATGCGGGCGGCGAGCCGCCTCGGCGTCCCAGCCGGCCGCCACCAACCTCATGAACGCGTCCACGGTGTTCGGGAACGGCACCGAATGCTCACCGGCAGGCGGGTCGGGATGCTCGCTGCGGTATTCGGCGACCAACGCATCCCGATGCGAGCACAGCGCCGCATCGAAAGCCGCGGCCTCATCGTGCGGCAGCTTGATCCGCCAATAGCTGTGATGCTCATCAGCGGTCTTGGAGATCGACCGCTCCGGCTGCGGCCCCCGATCAGGCTCGGGTCGCGGTTCGAGCTTGACCGCGGTACGCAACTGGGTGACCGTCGCCACGGAGGCTAACGTCGCATAGCGCTCATCAGAGCCCTCGGCCGCACGCTGCGCGATCACCCCCACCTGATCCAGCGACAACCGGCCCTCCCGCATCCCCTCGGCACACCGCGGGAACTCCGCCAACCGATGTGCCACCGCCGCGACCGTGCCCGCATTGCTCGGAGACACCCCGGTCTTCCAGGCCACCAACGCCGCGATCGACCGGCAACCGGTATTACCCCACAACCCGTCACGATCTATCTCGGCGATGATGTCCACAACCCGCCCATCGATCGCATTGCGCTGCCCCGTCAACTCCGCCAACTCCTCGAACAACACATCAATGCGCTTATCAGGGCACACTTTCGCGAAGTCAGGAGATGCGGTCGACGACATGACCCCATGATGACAGCGAGGTCCGACATCCTGACGGCCAGAACGCTCGCCTACACAAGCGGCCGCAGCTCCTGCAGCATCGTCGGCACCAGTTCACTGACCGTCGGGTGGATGTGCATGGTCCAGGAAATGGCCGTATACGGCAGCTTCGCGGTCATGACGTCCAGGATGCAGTGGATCACCTCGTCGCCGCCGACACCCAGGATCGCCGCGCCGAGAATCTCCTTCGTCTCGGCGTCCACCAAGACCTTCATGAAGCCCTGCGTCTCGCCCTTCTCCACCGCGCGACCGACACGGGTCATAGGCCGCTTGCCTACCAACGCTTTTCGGCCCGACCGGCGGACCTCGTCCTCGGTCATCCCGGCCCGGCCCAGCGGCGGGTCGATGTAGAGCGCATAGGTGGTGACGCGATCGGAAACGCGGCGGGGATCGCCGTCGAGCAGGTTGGCCGCCACGATCTCGAAGTCGTTGTAGGACGTGTGGGTGAAGGCGCCCTTGCCGTTGCAGTCCCCCATCGCCCAGATGCCCTCGGCCGTGGTGCGCAACTGGTCGTCTACCTCGATATAGCCGCGTCCGTCGGTCCGCACGCCGGCGACATCGAGTCCCAGGTCGTCGGTGTTGGGCCGGCGGCCGGTCGCCACCAGCAGGTGCGTCCCGACGACGGGTTCGGCGCCGTCGCGCGGGGTGAGCGCAAACCCCTTGTCCCGCTTGGCGACCCGCATCGTGTGGGCGCCAAGTACTACGGCGATGCCCTCGGCCTCCAGGATGTCCTTGATCGCCGCCGAGACGTCCTCGTCCTCCCGCGCGGCCAGGCGCGGACCCTTCTCGACGACCGTGACCCCGGCGCCGAACCGGCGGTACATCTGCGCGAACTCCAGCGCGATGTAACTGCCGCCGATGATGACGAGATGCTCGGGGACGGTGTCGAGTTCGAGAATCCCGACGTTGGTCAGGTAGTCGACGTCGGCCAGACCGGGAATGTCCGGCACGACGGCACGGCCCCCGACGTTGAGGAAGATCCTGTCCGCCCCGACGATCCGGCCGTCCACCGACAGCGTCTTCGCGCCGACGAACCGAGCGTGACCGCGAAGCAGAGTGCAGCCGGGCATTCCGGTGCTCCGGTCCTCGACGCCGTGGCGATCGTCGTGCGCGATCTCGTCCTTACGCGCCTTCACTTTCGCCATGTCGACGGAGATGGCGCCGCTGTGCCCGCCGAAGTCGGCACCGCGGCGGGCACAGGTGCGCGGCGTGCGCGCTGACGACCAGGGTCTTGGTGGGGATGCAGCCGTGGTTGACGCAGGTGCCGCCGACCAGCTTGCACTCGATGACGGCCACCGTCATCCCGGCAGCGGTCAGCCTGCCCGCCAGGTGCGGCCGGCCTGGCCCGCCCCGACGATGATCGCGTCGAAGCGCTGCGTCACCGACTCAGCGCGTCACAGGGCCGCGGTAAGCGCGACGACGGCGAGACCGCCGAGAACCGCGACCGCATCCTCACTGAGCGCGACCGGCAGATCGATGCCGTGGCGATCGGAGAGCCGGCGCCGCATCTCGAAGCCCACGATGGTGCCGACGGCGGCGCCGATCAGGGCCGCACCCAGGCCGCCCCAGCGGTAGCCCCAGGCCGTTCCCAGCGCCGCACCGGCGAAGCCGCCGGTGATCAGGCGGGTGACGAACTGGACCGGGACCGTGCGGCTCGGTGTCTTGGGCAGCTGGTCGGTGATCAGCTCGCCCAGGGCCAGCACCGTCAGCACCGCGACGGTGATCGGGTGGCCCAACCACTGCACCCAGGTGCCGTCCAGGTTGATCCAGTGCAGCATGGCTGCCCAGGCCACCACGGCGGGGGCGGTCAGGGCCCGCAGTCCGGCGACCGCGCCGATCAGGCCGGCCAGCACCAGAACGAGGAAGTGCGTCACAGGCAGGGACGCTATCAGGTCAGAATCTGCAGAATCGGATGTCGGACGCCAGAATCGCCTTCGCGCCGATGGTGGCCAACTCGTCCATGATGGCGTTGACGTCCCGGCGCGGGACCAATGCGCGCACCGCCACCCAGTCGGGGTCGGCCAACGGTGCGATGGTCGGTGACTCCAGTCCGGGCGTGACCGCGGTGGCGCGCTCCAGCACCGCCTTGGGACAGTCGTAGTCGAGCATCAGGTACTGCTGGCCGAACACCACGCCCTGCACCCGGGCGGCCAGTTGGTCCCGGGCGGCATCGGTCCCGTTGCCGGCGCGTTCGATCAGCACGGCCTCCGAATCGCACAGCGACTCGCCGAACGCGACCAGGTTGTGTGCGCGCAGTGTGCGGCCGGAGCCCACCACGTCGGCGATCGCGTCGGCGACACCCAGCTGTACCGAGATCTCCACCGCACCGTCGAGGCGAATGACTGTCGCGTCCACCCCCTTGGCCGCCAAGTCTTTTCGGACCAGGTTCGGGTAGGCGCTGGCGATCCGCTTGCCCGCGAGGTCGGCGACCGTCCAGTCCCGCCCGGCCGGGGCCGCATAACGGAACGTCGACGAACCGAAACCCAGCGCCAGCCGCTCGAACACCGGGGCGTCGGACTCCAGGGCCAGATCCCGGCCGGTGATGCCGAAATCCAGCTGACCCGAGCCGACGTAGATGGCGATGTCCTTGGGCCGCAGGAAGAAGAACTCGACGTTGTTGACCGGATCGAGGACGGTCAGGTCCTTCGGATCGGTGCGGCGACGGTAGCCCGCTTCGGCGAGGATCTCCGCGGCCGATTCGGACAGCGCGCCCTTGTTGGGAACGGCGACACGCAGCACGCCCATCACAACTTCCGGTAGACGTCGTCGAGGGTGAGGCCGCGGGCGACCATCAGAACCTGGGTCCAGTACAGCAGCTGGCTGATCTCCCCCGCGAGCGCCTCGTCGGATTCGTGCTCGGCGGCCATCCAGACCTCGCCGGCCTCCTCGAGGATCTTCTTGCCGATGGTGTGCACGCCGGCATCCAGGGCGGCAACGGTGGCGCTGCCCTCTGGCCGGGCAGCGGCCTTGGCGCCCAGTTCGGCGAACAACTCCGCGAAGGTCTTCACGGGCAGTGATTGTTTCATGACGGGTCAAAACACTTTCCAACCCGGCGCGAGGGTGCACAAATGCTCACCGCAGCCCGGTGTGTTGCGAACCAACGCGCACCCTCGCCGAGAAGGAGGGGTGCCGTCAGATGGCCGCGGAGAACCGTTCGGCGTGGATCTGGTCATGTGGCACCCCGACCGCGGCGAGCGCGGCGTAGACCGCCTCGACCATGGGCGGCGGCCCGCAGGTGTACACGTCGGGCCACTCGTCCAGGGCCGCGACTTCGGCGGCGGCCAGGTCGGCGGGGTTGCCGACCGCACCCGTCCACTGTTCGTCGGGATGCCACACCAGCGTGTCGGCCCGGAAGTCGGGCATGACGCCGGCCAGCTCGGCGATTTCCTCCTGGGCGAACACCTCGGGACGCCGGGTGACGCCCAGGAACAGCCGCACGGGCTGAGGATCACCCCATTCGGCCATCCGGCGCAGCATCGACAGCAGCGGTGACAGCCCGGTGCCCCCGGCGATGAACCACCGTGGCCGCAGCCCGTTCTCGACCAGGGTGAAGTCGCCCTGAGCGGTCGAGACCGTCAGCATGTCACCGACCTCTGCCCGGTACACCAGGTAGTCCGACATCACGCCCCCGGGCAGCAGCCGGATGAAGAACTCCAGCTCGCCGTCCCAGTTGGCGACGTTGGCCGGCGAGTACGCGCGATGAGCGTTGGTACCCGGCACGATCAGCCGCATGAACTGGCCGGATTCGAAGTCGGCAGACGCCGGGTCGCCGGAGTCGTCCACCAGCGAGAGCTTCAACCGCATGACGGCCTCGGCCGCCTGCTCCAGCAGGGTGATGCGCGCCTGCCGTTCCGTCGGCGGCGCGGTGACCACCTTGCTGCGGTCATAGGGCAGTTCGATGCGGCAGCGCTCGCGAGGGAAGCTCTGGCACAACAGGATTCCGCCGTCTTCTTCCGGCGTCTCGATGACGTGGGGATCGTGGTCGCCCATCTCGACCCGGCCGCCGGACAGCACCGCCGAACAGGCCCCGCACCCGCCGGCCTGGCAGGCCGACTTGAGGATCAAGCCGGCCTTTTCGGCCGCGGCGAGCACTGTGGTCTGCGGATCGCACTGGATCGACGACTCCACCCCGTCATTGGTGACCAGCGTGATGTCGTAGCCCACACCGTCACCGGTGCCGGAGCCGGCGTCGGTGGTGACGACCTCGGTCATCAGGCGCCCGCCATCGCGTCCGCCAGGTCCTGCGCGGGATCGCCGATGGGTTTGAGCGCGAACTTCTCGACGAGGATGTCGACCAGCGCGGGAGTCAGGAACGCCGGCAGCGTCGGGCCCAGCCGGATGTTACGGATTCCCAGCGACAGCAAGGTCAGCAGCACCGCCGCGGCCTTCTGCTCGAACCAGGAGACGAACAGGCTCAGCGGCAGTTCGTTGACCCCGCAGTCGAACGCGTCGGCTAGCGCCAGCGCGATCTGAACCGCCGAGTAGCTGTCGTTGCACTGTCCGACGTCGAGCAGTCGCGGGATGCCGCCGATCTCACCGAACTCGTGCGTGTTGAACCGGTACTTGTTGCAGCCCAGGGTCAGCAGCACGGTGTCGTCCGGCGCCTGGTCGGCGACATCGGTGTAGTAGTTGCGTCCCGGGGCCGCACCGTCGCAGCCGCCGATGAGCAGGAAGCGGCTGATCGCGCCGTCTTTGACCGCGCCGATCACCTTGTCGGCGACCGACAGCACCGCGTCGCGGCCGAACCCGGTGGTGACGGTCTCGGCGGGCACCTCGGTGGTGAACCCGGGCAGCGCCTGCGCGGCCTTGACCACCAGGGACAGGTCGGCGCCGTCCAGGTGCCGGATACCCGGCCAGCCGACGGGCCCCATGGTGAAGATCCGGTTGCGGTAGGCCGGCTGCGGTTCGATCAGGCAGTTGGAGGTCATCACGATCGGGCCCGGGAACGCGGCGAAGTCGCGCTGCTGATCCTGCCAGGCCCCGCCGTAGTTTCCGGCGAGGTGGGCGTGCTTGTGCAGGCCGGGATAGCCGTGGGCGGGCAGCATCTCGCCGTGGGTGTAGACGTTGATGCCGGTGCCTTCGGTGGCCTCCAGGATCTTCTTCAGATCACCCAGGTCATGGCCGGACACCAGGATCGCCTTTCCGACGACCGGGGTGACGCGCACCGGCGTGGGCACCGGTGTGCCGAAGCTGCCGGTGTTGGCCGCGTCGAGCATCTCCATCACCTTGTAGTTGATCGACCCGAGTTCGAGCGCGTGCGCGAGCAGAGGCTCCGCGTCGGTGGGCGGGTTCGCCAGGAACGCGAGCGCCGATTCGATGCCGGCGTCGGTCTCGTCGGTGTGGTAGCCGAGGACATGCGCGTGGTGGGCATAGGCGCAGACACCTTTGAGGCCGTACAGGTTCAGGTTGCGCAGCCCCACCACGTCGGCCCCCAACACGTCGAGGTCGGCATCCACACCCAGGGCGGGAGCCTGCTCCAGAACCTCGGCGACAGTGCTCGCCGGAACGAATTGTGCTGCACCCGAAAGGGTTTCCGGCTCCTTGCCGGCGGCGCGGGCGGCCGCTTCGTAGGCCTGCCTGGCCTCCTCGCGCACCGCGACGGCGTCGGCGATCAGCGACATGAACCGGGTGGTGTTGAAGTTGACGTTGGTCAGGGTGGTGAACAGGTCGTAGCTGGCGTGCGCCGCGTACCGGGGATCGGGGGCACCGACCTGACGCAGCTTCTCCGCGTACTGCCCGATCCCCAGGTCGACGTGGATCAGGACGTCCTGGAGGGCCGCGGTGGTGGCGTCCTTGCCGCAGTTGCCCTTCTGGCTGGCGCAGCCGAAGGCCAGCAGGTTGGGGCGGTTCGGGTCGGCGGTGTGGTCGGTTTGCTCGCACTGGTAACAGAACATGCGTTCACGCTAAGAACCGGCGGCGACGATGGGTTTGACGTAGATCAACCACCCCGTGTGATGACAGTCACAGAACCGATCCAGCGGCCTCATAGGCTTCCAGCGCCCCGACGTCGGGGATCTGCACCACCGCACCGTCCACGATGATGAGCCCCTCGTCGGACAGTGTGCGCATGGCGCGGGAGAAGGTCTCCTTGGTCATGCCCAGCCGCGACGCCAGCACCTGCTTGCGCACCGGCAACTCCAGTCGCCCGGCCTCGACCGCACCCAGGAAGTACGCGACGATGCGCTGGGTGGCCGACTGCAGGGAGAGCATGGCGATGTCGGCGACCTTGGCCTGCAACCGCTTTGACACCGACGCCAGCATGATGCGTGCCATGTGCGGATCCTCGTCGAGGACACGGTCGACAGCCTCGGCGGGAACGAAGATCAGCCGCGTGTCCGCCAGCGCGGTGGCATCCACCGGATACGGCTTGCGCAGGAACATCACGGCCTGACCGAACGCATTTCCCGGACTGAGGATTTCGAGCACCTTGACGGCGCCTTCGGAGTTGGACACCGAAAGCTGCATCAGGCCGTCGCGCACCACATAGAACCCCGTCGAGGGGGTGCCGCGGCGGAACATCACCTGGCCGGCGGGCACGAACAACACCCGGCTCTGCGCCGCCAGGGCATCGAGGTGGGGGGCGTCGAGACCGTCGAACATCGGCGCGACCCTGATGGCCTCCCGGACCTCGGTCGCCGGCGCTGTCACCAGCCCAGCATAGACAAGGGCCCGTCACCCGACGAACCCGCCAGACCCCCAGCGCGGCGGCGCGGATGCGGTTGGGGAGCCGGGTGCTGATCCCTCGGAGCCAAACGACCCCGACCCAAAGGACCCAAGCCTCTTGCCTCGGCGTCCGGGCGGTCGCGAGACTTAGAACGCCGGAACAATCCTCTCTGTCTTGGCAGCGCGCCCGAGAGGCATGACGGATGGGAGTGAACATGCTCACGGTGAGAAGTGCCGCCGCCATTGGCAGCATTGTCGCGTTGGGCGCTGTCAGCGCAACACTGCTGGCATCCCCGGCCAGCGCGGACGACACGTGGTCGGCCATCGCCGTCTCAATAGCCACGAAAGTTGTTGGCGTGTCGTATGGTTACCCGATCGAAGGCGGCCCTGACAGCGCCGCTGCGCAAAGAGCTGTACAAGAGTGCGCCAACCACCCACTACACCCCACCGACTGCATGTGGCTGATTTCGGCCAAATGCGTCGTACTGGAAGTAAGCGAAGACAGGTTCCAGAGCGGGGGCGGCCGCACACGCGAGGAAGCCGAGAACACCGCTCGGTTTCCAGGGAGTTCAAACCGGGCCTGGGTCTGCAGTGGCCCGCAATCCGCCCCCGGGGGAAGGTCAACGAGCCCGAGCGATCCGTACGTCGACCTGGGCCAAGGCTAGAAGCACACTGCCAAACCCTCTGAGGCGCTACCCTTTTCGCGATTCGCCGACTCGACAAGCCCAGCTCGCGCTGCGTTCACCGACCCGATCGGTCATTTCCCCATGCGCGGCACGTAATTCGGTGATGGTCAGCCCAGCCAATGTGCTGACGAAGGTCCGCCGCAGACCGGCCGGCACCTCGACCTCGTTGGGCACCACCAGCACCGGGCAACCGGCCGTCTCGGCGGCGGCGCTGCCGGTCACCGAATCCTCGATCGCCAGGCAGTCGGCGGCGTCGTAGCCGAGCAGTTCGGCCGCCCGCAGGTAGACATCGGGGGCCGGTTTGCCGCGGTCGACCTCGTCACCGCACACAGTGGCCGAAAAGTAGTGCCGGCCAATGCTGTTCAGTGCGTTCTCGGTCAATGCCCGCCGGGTGTTGGTCACCAGTGCCATCGGCACCCCGGCGGCCTGCAGCGCGTCGAGCAACTCCCGCGCCCCGGCGCACCACGGCAGACCCGTCACGAACAGTTCGGCGACCCGGTCGTGCATCCAGTCGGCCACGTCGGCCATGTGCTCCGGATCGGGCTGCAGGCCCAGATCGTCGAACACGATCCGAATGACCCCGTCGGCCGACCCGCCGACCGTGGAGTCGCGCACCTGCGGGCTCAGCACCCGGTCGTGGCGCGCATACAGCTCGTTGATCGCCACGTCCCAGAGCTTTTCGGAGTCGACGATGGTGCCGTCCATGTCCCACAGCACCGCACGCATGCGGCGATTCTCCCATCGCCCACATGAGCTGGTGAAATCCTGTGGCTACGGTCACCCCGCGAGCGGCCCCACTTGTAACGCGACACACCGTGAATTTGTGTACAGACACGGCCGCTCGCGGGGAATGGGGGTGGTTCAGTCCTCCGGGTTGTAGGCGAGGTTGGAGCTGAGCCAGCGCTCGGCTTCGGCCAGGGTCCAGCCCTTGCGCTTCGCGTAGTCGGCGACCTGGTCCTGGGCCAGCCGGCCGACCACGAAGTACTGCGACTGCGGGTGCGAGAAGTACCAGCCGCTGACGGCGGCGCCGGGCCACATCGCCATCGACTCCGTCAGCTCGATACCGGTCCGCTCGTGGACGTCCATCAACTTCCACAGCGTCGCCTTCTCGGTGTGCTCCGGGCAGGCCGGGTAACCGGGGGCGGGGCGGATTCCGACGTACTTCTCGGCGATGAGCGCCTCGTTGTCGAGTTGCTCGTCGGGCTGGTATCCCCAGAACTCCTCGCGGACCCGTTGGTGCATCCGTTCGGCGAACGCCTCGGCCAACCGGTCGGCGAGCGACTCCAGCAGGATCGCGCTGTAGTCGTCGAGGGCGGCCTTGAACTCGGCGATCTTCTCCCCGCTGCCCAGCCCCGCGGTGACGGCGAAGGCGCCGATGAAGTCGGTGACCCCAGTTTCCTTGGGTGCGACGTAGTCGCCCAGCGACCGGTTCGGGATGCCCTCGCGGTGCTCGCCTTGCTGGCGCAGGTTGTGCAACGTGGTCAACACCTCGGTGCGCGTGTCGTCGGTGTAGACCTCGATGTCGTCACCGACCGCATTCGCCGGGAAAAAGCCGATCACCCCGTTGGCCGTCAGCCACTTCTCCTTGATCAGGGTGTCGAGCATCTGCTGGGCGTCGTCGTACAGCTTGCGGGCCGCCTCGCCCGAGGCCGGGTTGTTGAGGATGTCAGGGAAGCGGCCCTTCATCTCCCAGGCGTTGAAGAACGGCTGCCAGTCGATGAACTCGCGCAACTCGGCGAGGTCGTAATCGTGAAAATCCCGTACTCCCACGCCCTGGGCGGGCACCGGCGGCGTGTAGCCCTCCCACTCGATCGGTGTCCGGTTGGCGCGGGCCTTCTCGAGCGTCAGCATCGGCCGCTCGCTCTTCTGCGCGTGCCGTTCGCGCAGGGCCGCATAGTCGGTGGCGGTGGCCTCCAGCAGGGCCGGCCGTTGCTTGTCGTCCAGCAGCGCGGCCGCGACGGGAACGGAACGCGAGGCATCTTTGACCCAGACCACCGGACCGCTGCGACGCGGCGCGATCTTCACGGCCGTGTGCGCGCGCGAGGTGGTCGCGCCGCCGATCAGCAGCGGGATCTGCAGCCCCTGGCGTTCCATCTCGGCGGCGAAGTTGACCATCTCGTCCAGCGACGGGGTGATCAGGCCGGACAGGCCGATGATGTCGGCGTTGCGCTCCGCGGCCGCGTCCAGGATTTTCTGGGCGGGCACCATCACACCGAGGTCGATCACGGTGTAGTTGTTGCACTGCAGGACGACGCCGACGATGTTCTTGCCGATGTCGTGGACATCGCCCTTCACGGTCGCCATCACGATGGTGCCGTTGGTCCTGTCCGCATCACCGGGCTGCTTCTCCGCTTCGATATAGGGCAGTAGGTAGGCGACGGCCTTCTTCATCACCCGGGCCGACTTCACCACCTGGGGCAGGAACATCTTGCCCGCGCCGAACAGGTCGCCGACGACGTTCATGCCGTCCATCAGCGGGCCCTCGATCACCTCGATCGGCCGACCGCCCGCGTCCGCGATCTCGGCCCGCAGTTCCTCGGTGTCGTCGTCGACGTGCGCGTCGATGCCCTTGACCAAAGCGTGGGTGATCCGGTCGCGGACCGGCAGACTGCGCCACTCGGCCGCGGCCGGATCCTCCGCGGCCTTGTCCGAAGTGTTGAACCGTTCGGCGATCTCCAGGAGCCGTTCGGCCGCGTCCTCGCGACGGTTCAGGACGACGTCCTCGATCCGGTCCCGCAACTCGGGGTCGATCGAGTCGTATGGCACCAGCGCACCAGCGTTGACGATGCCCATGTCCAGGCCGGCCTTGATGGCGTGGAACAGGAACACCGCGTGGATCGCCTCGCGGACCGGGTTGTTGCCCCGGAACGAGAACGACACGTTCGAGATGCCGCCGGAGATGTGCACCCCGGGCAGGTTCTCCTTGATCCAGGCGCAGGCCTCGATGAAGTCGATCCCGTAGGTCGCATGCTCCTCGATGCCCGTCGCCAGCGCGAAGCAGTTCGGGTCGAAGATGATGTCCTCGGCCGGGAAGCCGACCTCCTCGGTCAGGATCCGGTAGGCGCGCCCGCAGATCTGGATGCGGCGCTCCAGATTGTCAGCCTGCCCCTGTTCGTCGAAGGCCATCACGACGACGGCGGCACCGAATTTGCGGCACAGCCGCGCCTCGCGGATGAACTTCTCCTCGCCCTCCTTCATCGAGATCGAGTTGACGATCGGCTTGCCCTGCACGTTCTTCAGGCCCGCCTCGATGACCTCCCACTTGGAGGAGTCGATCATCACCGGGACGCGGCTGATGTCCGGCTCGGCCGCGATCAGCTTGGTGAACCGGTCCATCGCGGCGACGCCGTCGATCATGCCCTCGTCCATGTTGATGTCGATCACTTGCGCGCCGACCTCGACCTGTTGCAGGGCAACCGACAGGGCGGTGTCGTAGTCCTCGGCCTTGATCAGGTTGCGGAACCGCGCGGAGCCGGTGATGTTGGTGCGCTCACCGATGTTCACGAACAGCGACTCGTCGGTGATGTTGAGCGGTTCCAGGCCGGCGAGCCGGGTGGCCACGTGGCCCTCTGCGATCTCTGGCACCTTGCGCGGCGGTCGACCCTCGACCACCTTGGCGATCTCGGCGATGTGCGCCGGGGTGGTTCCGCAGCAACCACCGACCAGGTTGACCAGACCGGCCTCGGCGAAATCGGCGACGTGGCCGGCCTGACGCTTCGGGGTCTCGTCGTACTCGCCGAAGGCGTTGGGCAGGCCGGCGTTCGGGTAGCAGGAGATGAAGGTGTCCGCGATCCGCGACATCTCGGCGATGTAGGGCCTCATCTCCGGCGCGCCCAGGGCGCAGTTGAGGCCCACCGCGATCGGCCTGGCGTGCCTGATCGAATTCCAGAACGCCTCGGTGACCTGGCCGGACAACGTCCGCCCGGACGCATCGGTGATGGTGCCCGAGATGATCACCGGCCAGCGGCGGCCGCGTTCCTCGAACAGGGTCTCGATGGCGAACACCGCGGCCTTGGCGTTGAGCGTGTCGAAGATCGTCTCGACGATGAGGAGGTCGACGCCACCGTCGACCAGGCCGCCGGCAGCTTCGAGGTAGGCGGCGACCAACTGGTCGTAGGAGACGTTGCGGGCGCCGGGGTCGTTGACGTCCGGCGAGATCGACGCGGTCCGCGTCGTCGGCCCCAGCGCCCCGGCGACGTAGCGGGGCTTCTCCGGGGTGCTGAACTCGTCGGCGGCCTTGCGCGCCAGGGCGGCGCCGGCGTAGTTCAGCTCGTAGGCCAGCTCCTCCATGCCGTAGTCGGAGAGCGAGACCGCGTTCGCGTTGAACGTGTTGGTCTCCAGGATGTCCGCACCCGCCTCGAGGTACTCGCGATGGATCCCCTCGATGATCTGCGGCTGGGTCAGGGTGAGCAGGTCGTTGTTGCCCACCAGATCGCTCGGCCAGTCCTTGAACCGCTCGCCGCGGTAGCCGGTCTCGTCGGGCCGGTCCCGCTGGATCGCCGTGCCCATCGCGCCGTCGATCACCATGATTCGCCGGCGCAGAGTCGCCGTCAGCTCGTCGGTGCAGTCGGGACGGATTCTCGACGCAAAGGTCTTCGGCTCAGACGTGTTCACATACGTTCCTTCCTGACGGAAGGCGTCCTTGACTCCGCCGAGCGTGGCGGAATACCGGCAGAAACCGGAGAACCGTTGCAACGCCTCTCGACCAGGAAAGTCTACGTCGTAACCCGGTCGGCAACCGGAGGCCCGGCTCGTCGCCGCGATCGACCGTTGCTGCGCGCGTGCGCACTCATGACCGCACCGCAGGCATTAGGCTGAATTGGTGCCCGCGCCGGATGCCAGCCTGCCCGAACTCCGCAACACGATCGTCGTCGCGGCCTTCGAGGGCTGGAACGACGCCGGGGATGCGGCCACCGATGCGCTGGAACACCTGGACGCCATGTGGGAGGCCGAGACGATCGTCGAGATCGACGACGAGGCGTACTACGACTACCAGGTGAATCGGCCGGTGATCCGCCAGATCGACGGCGTGACCCGGGAACTGGTGTGGCCGTCGATGCGCATCTCGCACTGTCGCCCGCCGGGCAGCGACCGCGACATCGTCCTGATGCACGGCGTCGAGCCGAATATGCGGTGGCGCACCTTCTGCGCGGAACTGCTGGCGATCGCCGACAAACTCAACGTCGACACCGTCGTGATCCTGGGCGCGTTGCTGGCCGACACCCCGCACACTCGGCCGGTCCCGGTGTCGGGGGCGGCCTACTCCCCGGACTCGGCGAAGTACTTCGGCCTGGAGGAAACCCGCTACGAGGGGCCCACCGGCATCGCCGGGGTCTTCCAGGACGCTTGCGTGGCCGCCGGCATCCCGGCCGTCACCTTCTGGGCCGCCGTCCCGCACTACGTCTCCCAACCGCCCAACCCCAAGGCGACCGTCGCGCTGCTGCGCCGCGTCGAGGACGTCCTCGACATCGAGGTGCCGCTCGGCGACCTGCCGCAGCAGGCCGAGGAATGGGAGGAGGCCGTCACCGAGATGACCTCCGAGGACGAGGAGATCGCCGAGTACGTGCAGTCGCTGGAGGAACGCGGCGACGCCGAGGTCGACATGACCGAGGCGCTGGGCA
>WBZP01000081.1_pt1 | contig 136682 bp, 110 predicted proteins | sample 5204301 | NCBI WGS metagenome assembly WBZP01 (sample SAMN12412401, study PRJNA552823) | activated sludge metagenome | isolation source: activated sludge from nitrification reactor of wastewater treatment plant... | place: USA: Pennsylvania | collected 2017 | reverse complement strand
GCGCTACTGTATCTGTTTCGTCGAGTGGGCTGGCGCTGTGTGCCTTCCGCCTTGGCTCATTATGGCGCCTCGGTCCGCCGAGCGCTCTCCCTCGTCGGTCTAAAAGTTAATACATGAAAAGACCCTGCGTCCAATACATAATGCTTGCTTGCTCTGGCCTGAACGTGCTACAATAGCGCGGAGATGTTTCCCACGCCATAACACCACCTGAGGGCATAGTACGCGTCATGAACGCAACGTCGATTCCCAATACGATTACTATCGATGGCCCTGCTGGCGCAGGTAAAAGCACGCTTGGCGAAATGCTTGCGCAGCGCCTGGGCTATTTGTATTTCGATACCGGCGTTATGTACCGGGCGCTCACCTGGGCGGCATTACAGCGCCAGATTGACCCTGCCGATGCTACGGCTATGGCGGCACTGGCGCACGACCTTACAATCGACATTCTACCGCCAACCGTCACCGATGGTCGGCAATATACTGTTCTGGTGGATGGTGCCGATGTGACCTGGGATTTGCGCAGCGCTGCGGTTGATCACGCAGTATCGGTAGCGGCCAAGCATCCGGCGGTACGCACGGTGATGCGCGCACGCCAGCGCGCAATTGGGCAGCGCGGCCAGGTAGTGATGGTTGGCCGCGATATTGGCACGATTGTATTGCCTGAGGCGCGCATGAAGATTTATCTTGAAGCCTCGCTTGGGGCGCGTGCTGCCCGACGCGTTGCTGAGCTTCAGGCACGCGGCGTTCCTGCCGATGTTGCAGCGATCGCAGCCGATGTTGCACGCCGCGATGCGCTCGATCAGCATGTTATGGGGCGTGCGCCGGATGCGCTCGTGATGAATAACGATGAGCTACCGCCCGAGCAGGAAGTTGAGCTGATTTTACAGCGGTTGGCGGAGGTTCGTGAGTAATATGGCGTGGCGCGAGCGGCTAGGCTATGGCTTTGTTCGGCTCCTTATTCGCATTACCATGACGCTGCTTACGCGTACCAGCGTGATTGGGGCCGAACACTTGCCGCGCACCGGGCCGGGCATTGTAGTGAGTAACCACATCGATGCGATCGATCCGGCTATTTTGGTAGGGGTATTGCCGCGCCCAATTGCGCTTATGTCGAAAGCTGAGAATAATCGTGGCGCGCTCAGGCTATTTATGCCCATGGTTGGCGCGTTTACGGTACGCCGTGGTACGGCCGATCGACGCGCGCTGCATACCTCTGAACAGGTACTGAAGAGTGGCCGACTGCTCTGTCTGTTTCCTGAAGGCACGCGCAGCCACGATGGTCAGCTGATGGTAGCGCATGGCGGTGCGGCACTGCTTACGCAGAAAAGTGGTGCGCCAGTGATTCCTGTGGCAATTACTGGAACGCCGCGGGTATTTCTACGGCGCTTTCCGTGGTTAGGCTTCCCGCGCGTTACCGTAACCATCGGCAAACCTTTTCGTGTATACTCGCCAGCAGGCCAGGCCCGTCGCGATGAGCGTGCATACGCAACCACCGAGCTGATGGTTCATATTGCTGCCCTGCTACCGCCTGAGATGCGTGGTGCCTATGCTGCAACCCCACATTATGAGGTTATGTGACCAGGGTTTCGCCTGAGCGCGCTTTCGCCTGCGGCAGCGTGGTACCGAACTGTTTTGGTGTTCTGCTGTTGGCGCTTCGCGCCAACAGCAGAACACCATGATAAAAAATACCGCTCTGCCGCAGGCTACAAACATCCACCGCGTAATTCGTGTTAGTAACTATTGGTATTCTGACGCAGTTCTATAGACTATAGGCGCAATCACACATCCACACACATTTATATGTGGCCGAGGAGGCTTCCATGCTCAGGTTTGTGACCCCCGACGTCGATCTAGAGCTGGATGAAGGCGAGCAGCTGCTCTATTATGCGCGGCGTCATTGGATCCTGCTCCTTCAGCGGATCATTATTCCGCTCATTATTACTGCGTTAACGCTTGGGCTAGCAATATATCGAGTGATTGGTGGCCAGTTTTTTGCGGGTGATGTTGGCGCATCAAGGACATTATTCGATTTTACTAATCTTTTTTATACGGCGCTGATTGTCGCGCTGCTGTTCTATTGGTCACGGCGCGAGCGCAACGCAGCGAAAAATAAAAAGAAACCACCACGTTGGCTCCTATTTTCCTTCGATTGGTTGTTTATTAGTGGTATTGCATTGCTGGTTATAGTGATCTACTTTCGTTCTCAGGGCGGGCGGGTCTTCTATATCGATCCGGCTTACGCCACTGGTTTCGATATATTAAATATTTTGTTATTCCTTACGGCAGTGGTCATGATCGGGATAATGCTGTATACCACTGTCGATTGGGCCAACGACTTTTTGGTGCTTACCAACACACGTGTAATTTATGATGATACCCAGCTGCTAGTACGGCGCGTCAAGCAAGAGATTCTCATTGAAAATATTCAGCAGGTGAGCCTGAGCGCCGATAGCTATGTTGCGTATTTTCTTGGTCAAATGGCGCTCTGGCGTGATCAGCTGCGCTATAGCCTTGGCTGGCTTAAAGATGCACCGCCCGATAAACCAGCAGTAGCCTATGGCAAACTTGTGGTTGGGTCGCTTAGTATGCGTAAGCTGGTGTTCGATGGTGCGGCGAAACCTACCGTGATGCAACAGAAGATTAATGCCGAAATTGGTAAACTGCGCAAGCAAAGCGAGCCAGAACTCTTACGGCAGATTATTGAAGATCAAGTCTATGGTGTGAAGCCGCAGAAGAAGGCCCAGGCACCAATCCATGTCGTCGAACATCCTGGCCCTTTGCCCTGGCTCTTTGCCACGAACCCTGAGATTAACGCTGAGAAGGAAGAGGTAACGTGGCGGCCCTATTGGATTTTCCTCGCGCTGGCTATGCTGCGTCCATTTGCAATCTTAGTTGTTACAGGCATCTTACTGGTTATTGCTGCACAGCTTCAGCTCCTGCCGGGTTCGTGGGCAGCGCTGATCTGGCTACCAATTATGCTCGTTTGCATGGGGCGCATTATCTGGGTGCGTGAAGAGCACGAGCACGATAAATATATTCTTCAGCGCGATAAAATTGTGGATGTTGATAAGCGCCCGTTTGGCCCAGAGAGCACCCGTAGCGCACAGCTCGACCGCATCCAGGATGTGTCGTTCGATGTTGGGTTTATCGAGAGTATTCTTGGCTATGGCGATGTGTTTATCGAAACCGGCGGTGGTGGTGGGAAGTTTACCTTCAGACATGTCCCCGATGCACGCAACGTTGCAACAACTATTAACGATTACTTGACCGATTTCAAGAAGCGTGAAAAAGAGCGTTCGCAGAAGGATGCGTTAACCTTGCTGCGCGAATATCATGTCGTGCAAGAGCGGCACGGGGAATTGGCCAATAACCAGAACCTGGAAACGGTTGTAGCAACTAAGCTTGCTGAGTACACTCAGAATGAGCTACCAAACCAGATCGAGCGCGAGGTTGCAAACCGTGTGCCCATGCATGTGCGGCGCCAGATCAGTATGGCGCTACGTCGTAGCGCACTCCGCAGCCGCGCCGCGCGCCGCCGCCCCGAAGCATAAGGCCGCAAGATGCTGAGTTTCCCAAGGGGCCGCGCGCCATTCGTTGTGTGGGTAGCTGTGTTGTTAGCAGCTATGACCCTTAGTGCTGCTGCGCCGCGCGCCTATGCCCAGAACCAGCCGTTTTCGCTGCAGGTACGCGTTGGGTATGAAGGCGCATATCGCCTGGCCGAATGGTTCCCGGTGGTGGTTGATGTTGCAAATGACGGCCCGGATGTTCAGGCCGTTCTCGAATGGTCGCTCCCAGGCCGACCGGAAGAACAAGTTTTTCGGCGTACAGTTGATCTGCCGCGTGGCTCGCGCAAGCGAGTCGCTTTCGATGTGTACATTGCCGGTTTTGTGCGTAATGGGCTGCTGCGCCTGCTCGATGGCAGTACCGAGCTTGCCAGGCGCGATGTAACGCTCGATACGATTGACGAGGGTATTTTCCTCATTGGGGTGGTCAGTAACGACCCAGCCCTGATGAATAGCCTCGATGCGTTGCAATTGGGCAGCTATACGTCGGCCCGGGTGCGCCACCTCACCCCAGGCGAGCTTCCTGAGTCAGCCGCCGCACTTCGCGGCGTAGATGCGCTGTTTCTGCATACCTTCGATACTGCCGCGCTTACGCCTGCTCAGCGTGATGCACTGGCGCTATGGGTAAGCCTGGGCGGGCAGCTGGTGGTGAGTGGCGGGGCGGGCGGCCAGGCGGCTGCGGCGGGCCTGGGCGATCTTCTGCCAGTACGCACGGTTGGCGCTGCAACTCAGGGCAGCCTGGCCCTATTGGCAAGCCTGGGTGGCACAGATGCCGCAAGTTTGCCAGCTTCTACCACACTGAGCCGCGCCGAGCCACAGCCCGATGCCGAACAGCTGCCAGCGGGAAGTGGCCTGCTCTTTCGCCATCAATATGGGGCTGGCCTGGTGTCGTTCAGCGCGTTCGATTTTGCCGCGCTACGTGGCTGGTCGGGTGAGGTTGCCTTCTGGCAGCAAGTGCTGCGTCAAGTGGTGGACACTACTTCATTGGGTATTGGTGCCCGCCTAAGCCAGTTCAACCTGCTCGACCGTGGTGTGCTGAAGCTTTCTTCGTTAAATGCACCATCGCCATGGATACTGCTGTTGTTTATGTTGCTGTATGTGCTGGCGATAGGGCCATTCAACTATGTCGTGCTGCGCCGTATGCGTCGGCTTGAGCTTGCGTGGATTACCGTGCCAGCCTTGGTAGTGGTGTTTACTGCTGGCCTGTATATTGTTGGTGTTGTGTTACGGGGTGGTGTAGCGCAGTATAATCAGCTGGCGATTGTGCAAAGCAGTGAAGGGCAGTTGCGCGGCCAGGTTACTTCGTTTATTGGGCTGTTTTCGCCACAGCGCGCGAACTATCGTTTGGCTTTTCCGGCAGGCACACAGGTGACGGGTGGGCCAAATCAGCAGTTTCTGAATTCGCGTTTCGAGCCGATTGAGATCGATGAAGCGGGCGTATCTTCGGTTCCCTTGCTTGCCGATATTGCCTCGGTTACGGCATTTGTGGCCGAAACAACAGCGGATCTGCCGCTTCAAATACACAGTAACCTTACAATAAGCGCCAACGGCCTGAGCGGCGAGCTACGGAACCAGGGGCAACTTACCCTTGAGGATGCGACTCTTGTATATAGCGATACATTTGTGCCGCTGGGTACTTTTGCTGCGGGTGCCAGCGCCCAGGTACAGCCCGAAGCTGCGCGGACTACTTTCCCCTCGGGCCTTAACCTAGAGCGTTCAGGCGTGTTCGAGCGCCAGTCGATATTGAATATTCTGTTCGAACGCGACCTGCTGCGGCTGCGGAGTCCAACAGGTGCTGCTGCTAGCGCACCTGTGCCTGAAGGTGTATACCTGATTGGGTGGGCTAGCCAGCCGGTGCTGCCTGCGAATGTGAATGGGCAAGATATGGCCCAGAACAGCCTGGCATTATATGTCCTGCGGTTGCGCACCTAGCCTATCGCCTGGTGCACACGGTTGCCCTTTGCCATGAACGAGCTGGTATCTGCGGTGCGCGCGTTCATTGGCGCGCAACATATGATCCGTAGCCGCGCGCCGCTGGTTGTGGCTGTGTCGGGTGGGCCCGATTCGCTGTGCCTGGTGCATATGCTGCGCGAACTAGCGCCAGGCCTTGGCGTGGCCCTCCATGTTGCGCATCTTGATCACCAGATTCGGGGCGCGGAATCAGCGGCTGAGGCCCGTTTTGTCGCCGATCTGGCCCGCGATTGGGGAATACCCGTTACGATTGGCGCAATTGATGTACCAGCACAGGCCGAGCAGCAGCGCACGAACTTGCATGCAGCGGCGCGCGTGGCACGCTATGGGTTTCTAGCTGAGGTTGCCCAGGCCGTTGGTGCGCAAGCTGTAGCTGTGGCCCACCATGCTGGCGATCAAGCCGAAACAGTGCTGCTGCATGCCCTGCGCGGCGCTGGTTCTGAGGGTCTCAGCGGCATGCGCTCGGTGGTGCCCTGGCACAGCTGGGCACCTACCAGCGATGAGCGTGATGGAGCGCTCCTCATTCGCCCATTACTCCCGCTTGAGCGTTCGGCGATTGACACATATTGCGCCACCCATGGCCTCGCGCCGCGCTACGATCCTTCTAACCTCGATCGTTCGGCTACGCGCAATCGTATTCGCCACGAACTACTGCCACAGCTGATCGAGTATAATCCGCATATTGTTGCCGCACTTGGCCGCACCGCTAGCATCTGCGCCGACGAGCACGATTACCTGGCTGCCGCACTTGAGGCCGAATGGCCGCAGCTTGCTACATGCCGTGCAGCTGGTATCGATATCGATGGCGCGGTATGGCGTGCATTGCACCCGGCGTTACAGCGGCTGGCCTTGCGACAGGCGTATCACATGCTGGTGCGCGGCCCGACGCTTACATTCGAGCAGGTTGAGCAGGCGCGTGCGCTGGTGCAGGGCGGTGTAGGCGGGCTGCTGCCCCTGCCCGGCGAGGTGATGCTACGGGTAGGTTATGGTGGTAGCTTTACACTTGGTGAGCAGCTGCCGCCCGACGGCCCTCAATTGCCAGAACAGCAAGCCGCACTGCCTGAACAGGGTATGCTTGCACTAGGCGAGGGATGGGCGCTAGTAATAACGCCAGGGTCGCATCCGTCCACTCAACAGACGATCTGGCAGCTTCAGCTCGATGCGGGGCGGCTACCTGGGCCGCTGCTTGTACGGCGGCGTAAGCCCGGCGACCGTTTGCGCCTGGGGGAAGGCCAGGGTAGTCGGCGCGTGCAAGATATACTGGTTGATGCGAAAGTACCGCGCGCGCTCCGTGCTGCCTGGCCGCTGGTTGCAACCGCTTCGGCGCTGATCTGGGTGGTGGGCGCGCGCGCCGCCGACGAATACCGCGCTGGCCCGGGCTGTAGCCATGTTGTTACGTTGGATGTTGTTCGCGGCTGAGGCGGGCGGCGGCATCAGTATGGGTAAGGGTGGCCGTGTTACATGAATGGAAATGGAGCAGCGCTTGTATGGACCAGGATATTGCCATTATCCTCATTTCGTCGGAAGAAATTCAGGCCAGAATTCGTGAGTTAGGCCAGCGTATTGCGCAAGACTACGCTGCTTTGGGTGATCTCCTGCTGGTGGGTGTACTCAAGGGCTGTGTCATGTTCATGGTCGATCTGGCGCGGGCTATTCCGCTGCCGCTGGCAATCGATTTCATTGCTACCTCAAGCTATGGGCATAGCACTGAATCGAGCGGCGTCGTGCGGTTGCTCAAAGATCTCGATACCGATATTGCGGGGCGTCATGTGCTGATTGTGGAAGATATTATTGACAGCGGCCTGACACTAGAATACCTCACGAGCCAGCTGCGGCGGCGCAACCCGGCGAGTCTACGCATCTGCTCATTGCTGAACAAGCCCGACCGGCGGGTAGCCGAAGTGCTGGTCGATTACCAGGGCTTCGATATTCCAAACGAATTTGTCGTGGGCTACGGCCTCGATTATGGCGAGCGCTACCGTAACCTGCCATATATTGGTGTGCTGAAAAAAGAAATCTACTCGCACTGACTATTTGGCTATCGCGCTTCTCGTGGCCCGCGTCAAGTATTAGCAATGTATTAGAAATACCAAAACTGCGGGCAAGAATGTTGGGAACATGTGATCTTGTTACCTTGTCGTGGGCGTGCGCGGTTGCTATAATGGCGACATTCAACAAGGAGCGAAATAGGTATTTCGCATGGTGTCTGCTAATGAGGAGCCTGGCTCCTGAGAGGGGAGCGGAACACGACTATGGGTGATAACCGTTGGCTTAAGAATAGCTTTGTCTACCTGATTATTCTGGTAGCCGCACTGGCGCTATTCTTTAACTACTTCAACAACCAGCAGAGCGCGCAGGAAGAAAAAGGTATTACCGAAGTGATCGCGCTGGCCAAGCAGGGCAAGATCGATAAGATCGAGCCACAATCGGCAAGCAACGATATCTACTTCACCATGAGAGACAACCCCAAGCAGCGCTATCGCTCGCGGCTTGAGGCCAACGACAGCATTACCGACTTGCTGGTAAAGTCGGGCGTTGATCCGGCTACCGTGCAGGTGCTGGTGCAGCCTGCCCCAGCCTGGGGCGGCCTCCTGAATATCTTCACGATCTTGCTGCCCGTGCTGCTGATGATTGGTTTCTTTGTCTTCTTTATGCGCCAGGCGCAGGGTTCGAACAACCAGGCACTTTCGTTTGGGAAGAGCCGGGCGCGCATGTTCTCGGGCGACAAGCCAACGATTACGTTTGCCGATGTTGCCGGGCAAGAAGAAGCAAAACAGGATTTGACCGAGGTGGTCGAGTTCCTGAAATTCCCAGATAAATTTGCCGCCCTTGGCGCGCGTATCCCGCGCGGTGTGCTAATGGTTGGCCCGCCCGGAACCGGTAAAACCTTGCTGTCGCGCGCGGTTGCAGGCGAAGCCGGTGTACCCTTCTTCTCGATCTCCGGTTCGGAATTCGTTGAAATGTTCGTCGGCGTAGGTGCCAGCCGCGTGCGCGACCTGTTTGATCAGGCCAAGCGCAATGCACCGTGTATCGTCTTCATCGACGAAATCGACGCGGTGGGCCGCCAGCGCGGCGCGGGCCTGGGTGGCTCGCACGATGAGCGCGAGCAGACGCTCAACCAGATTCTGGTTGAGATGGATGGCTTCGATACCAACACCAACGTGATTGTGATCGCGGCGACGAACCGCCCCGATGTGCTTGATCCAGCGCTGATTCGCCCCGGCCGCTTCGACCGGCAGGTCATTCTCGATGCGCCAGATGTGAAGGGCCGGATCGCGGTGCTGAAGGTACACACCAAGGGCAAGCCAATCGCCGAAGATGTGAACCTTGAAGTGATTGCCCGCCAGACGCCGGGCTTCTCAGGTGCCGATCTGGCGAACGCCGTCAATGAGGCGGCCATTCTGGCAGCGCGGCGCTCGAAGAAAAAGATTGGTATGGCCGAGCTGCAAGATGCAGTTGAGCGCGTGGCAATGGGTGGCCCTGAGCGCCGCAGCCGCGTAATGACCGAGCGTGAAAAGCTGATCACAGCGTATCACGAGGCGGGCCACGCAATCGCTGGCGGCGGTATGCCCAAGGCCGATGGCGTGCAGAAAGTGACGATCATTCCGCGCGGCCGTGCGGGTGGCTACACCCTGTTCCTGCCCGACGAAGATCGGAACTACATGAGCGTGTCGCAGTTCGAGGCACAGCTAGCGGTGGCGCTGGGCGGGCGTGTAGCTGAAGAGATCGTCTTCGGCGATGTGACGACCGGTGCATCGAGCGACATCACCACGGTTACGCGGATCGCCCGCGCGATGGTGACGCGCTATGGCATGAGCCCGAAACTTGGCCCGATTGCGTTTGGCGAGAAGGATGAGCTGATCTTCCTTGGTCGCGAAATCAGCGAACAGCGAAACTATGGCGATGATGTTGCCCGTTCAATCGATGCCGAAGTTCACCGCATTGTTGATGAAGCCTATGGCCGGGCGCGCGAAATCCTTACCATCAATCGCACCGTGCTCAACGATATGTCAAGCGCATTGATCGAGTACGAGACGATTGACGGCGAGCGGCTACGCGAATTGATGAGCCGGGTCAAGCAAATTCAGCTGCCCGAGCCGCATGTCAACGGTAATGGCAATGGCAGCGCGCCAACAACGCCGCTGGTGGATGTGCCCAATACCATCGCTTAGCGTCATCTGCTCAATATCCGGCCGGGGCGCTGCGTACAGCGCCCCGGTTGCTTGTTTACGGCAAACCGCCTGTGCTATAATAGCGCCAGCGAAACAACCACAGGAGGCGTGTGTTATGTCCGGCCACTCGAAATGGCATTCGATTCGTCGCTCAAAAGGTATTCTTGATCAAAAGCGTGGGCAGCTGTTTACTAAGCTGGCGCGTGATATTACGATTGCAGCGCGCGAAGGAGGCAGCGGCGACCCCGACGGTAATTTCCGGCTGCGCATTGCGGTCGATAAAGCGAAATCTAGCAATATGCCCGCCGATAACATCCAGCGCGCCATTGATCGCGGCCTGGGGAAGGGTGGCGAGGCCAAGCTCGAAGAGATATACTACGAGGGCTATGCCCCGGGCGGCGTGGCACTTATGGTTGAAACCGCTACCGATAACCGCAACCGCACGAATTCGGAAGTACGTGCGGCCTTCACCAAAGCAGGCGGTAACCCGGGCGAGCCTGGCTCGGTCGGCTGGATGTTCAAGACCAAAGGGCTGATTACGGTCGATATGACCGTGAAGAAGCTCGACCCCGACGAGGTGATGTTAACGGCGATCGATGCTGGTGCCGATGATGTCGAGATTGGCGATGAAAGCATCGAGGTGTACACCGAATTCCAGCAGCTCGCCGCTGTGCGCCAGGCCCTTTTAGCGGCTGGGTTGCCGCTCTCAGGTGCTGAGAAGACAATGATTGCCACCACGACGGTTAAACCCGAGCTTGAGGAAGGGCTGCGCGTGATGCGCCTGATTGAGAAGCTCGAAGACCTGGATGATGTTCAGAAGGTGTATAGCAATCTCGAAGTTTCCGACGAACTTGCCGAGCAGTTTGCCAACCAGTAGCACTACGCGCTGCGCCACAATCCGTAAGAACCGAGGGCTGGCTGCCGTACAGCTGGTTCTCGGTTTTCGCTTCGTTGGTAGCCATAGCGTGGCATCTACCATCTTGCTACGCCGAAAGGGCATAGTATGCGCACACTAGGTATCGACCCTGGCACGGCGATTATGGGCTGGGGGTTTATCGATGAGCAGAGCGGCACACCAACCCTGGTCGATTGCGGCGCACTCACGACCCCAGCCGGGTTGCCGCAGCAGGAACGCCTACTTACGCTCTACAATGGGTTGCAGGCATTGGTACAAAAATACCAGCCGCAGGCCGCCGCAATCGAGGAGCTATTCTTCGGCAAAAATGTGAATACTGCTATTCACGTTGGGCAGGCGCGTGGTGTAGCGCTGCTGGTGCTGGCCCAAGCGCAGGTGCCAATCTATGAGTATAAGCCGCTCTCGGTTAAACAGGCGGTGGCCGGGTATGGCGGTGCCGACAAAAAGCAGATGCAGGAAATGGTGCGTATGACGCTCAAGCTGCCGGCCGTGATTAAGCCCGATGATGCCGCCGATGCCGTTGCCATTGCGATCTGCCACGCCTACACCGCACCGATGTTGCAGCGCATTGCCGAAACCCGCCGCTAATAGCGGTTTATAGCCTGTGGAAAGGAAGCTGCAACTCGCGCCGTGCGAAAAATGCTTGCCAATTCACGCGCCACTGTAGTGCGGTAACTCTTCTCCAATGGTTAAACCCCTTTCGTCGTTATGAGAAGCGTAAAAGATAGCCCTTGAAACGGGGCGCATTTTGTGCTATAGTATACTTTGCATAACATGAAAAAGCCGTCTTGATAGAAAGCCGGACCAGTGAACGATACACTCGATCTGCTGTTGTCTTCGGCCCGCGTACAGCGGCACCACGCACTGGATGTTGCATACGACACTACCTCGCTTCCCGATTACGCACTTGCTCCCGCTCCCGAACCGGCCACGCTTTCTAATACCCTTACTCCCGTTGATGATGCGTTGCCCGAGCACATTCTGGCAGCTGGCGATGTCCTCGATGCCGATCTGGACCAGCAAGGAATTGCCGCTGATGACCCGATCCGCATTTACTTGCGCGAAATTGGCCGCGTCAGCCTGCTAAGCTCGCAGGAAGAGCAAGCCCTTGCCCAGCAGGTTGAGCTTGGCGAACAGGCCGACCTATATCTGGAGCGTAATGAGTGTACCCCCGATGAGCGCCCACAGCTGCTGCGTTATTCATGCGAGGGCCGTGCAGCGCGTGAACACCTGATTCAAGCGAATTTGCGGCTGGTGGTTTCAATTGCAAAGAAGTACCTCGGGCGCGGCCTCTCATTTCTCGATTTAATACAAGAGGGTAATCTTGGCCTGATGCGCGCCGCCGAGAAGTTCGATTACCATCGCGGCTTTAAGTTTTCCACCTACGCCACCTGGTGGATTCGCCAGGCAATTACCCGGGCAATAGCCGACCAGAGTCGCACCATCCGGCTGCCAGTGCACGTGGGCGAAACGATTAACCGGGTGATGCGCACCACTAATCGGCTTCAACAGTCGATGGAGCAGGATCCCACCCCCGACCAAGTGGCCGATGAGCTAGGGATTTCGCCGGAGAAGGTTCGGCGCGTACTGTCCGTATCGCGCCAGACCATATCGCTCGAATCGCCGGTTGGTACCGAAAGCGATGCGGTGCTGGGCGATTTTGTTGAAGACAAGGCTGGTGCAGCACCGCTTGAGCAGGCCGCCCAGCACCTGCTGCGCGAACAGCTCGACATTGCCTTACAGAAGCTGCCCGAGCGCGAGCGGCGCATTATTCAGCTGCGCTATGGCCTGGCCGATGGCCAATACCGCACACTAGAGGAAGTTGGCCGCGAGTTTGGTATCACCCGCGAGCGCATCCGCCAGATCGAGGCGCGCGTGCTGCGGAAGCTGCGCCACCCCTACTATGGCCGCCACCTGCGCGGCTACCTCGAATAAGCTTCTTCTCTTCGCGGAACGTTACTGCTGCGTGGGCTGCGGCGATGGTGGTGCTTAACACAACCATCGCCGCAAGCTTTTTACCTCATTAAGGCGAGGAGTGTGCCCATACTTGCACCAACCGCGAGCACTGTCAGCATACCGGCGGGCATATCGAGTGGGTGGTTCGATTGCGGGTGCCGAGCCAGCACCACCATGCCCATCAGTGTTGCAGGAAACGCCACCAGCCCGCCAAACACCGTGATTGACACCACTGAGATGCCCGCAAGCACGCTGCGCAGCCGCGCCCCGCCCGAGAGTGCCGCATTCGCGGCATTTGGGTCGAGCCAGATCATCGCACCTATGGGGGTGGCAAAGGCAGCAACGACGTAGGCCGCGCCATAGAGTGCAAATAATCCATAGGGTGAAGCCTGTACTCCCCACATGCTGCCTGGAGTGAGCATTGCGCTTAATACTACGACGATTGTCGTCAGGTGAATGATTTGATCAAGCAGGAATGGCACGATCGGTGGGCCGGGAATGACGTGCCCATAATGCACTTTCCACCAGTCGGCGGCGAAATGCACCAGGGTAATTATGAGCATTGCTGGTATGAGCGCACTCGTGGCATAATCCAGTAGCGGTAGCGCCAGCATGCACAGCAGCACAATGCCACAATGAATGAGTAGCCCATCCAGGTGCCGTTTGCGCATCACCAGCCAGTAGGGTTGCAATACAAAATCGGCGACGAGGTGGACACATAAGAACAGATAGAGCATCGTGCTTCTCCTTCGTTTTTGTAAACAATGCTCAGGCCGACACTGCGCGGGCTACCCATCTGTTGCGAGCTGGTCGAGGTTGAGCACGCTTACGTGCGCGCGCTCGACACGAATGAAGCCCTGTTCACGCAAATGGGCCAGCACACGGTTCACCGTCTCGCGCGTGGTGCCCGAGAGGCTAGCCAGGTCGTCCTGGGTCAGGTGCAGGTCGATGCGGATAACGCCGCCGTCGGCAATGCCGTAGCGCGCGGCCAGCCCCAGCAGCTGCCGCACCACGCGCTGCGAGGCCGACATATTGGCTAGCTGGTTGGCAATCGCGTTGCTCTGGCGCAGGCGCAGCGTCAGCACCTCTAACACCGAGGCGGCGATCGGCGGGCAGGCGTTGATGGCGTGCAGAAAGGCGGCGCGCTGCAGGCTGAGCGTGGTTGTGCGGCACATGGCCTCGGCGCTGGCCGCGCGCGGCTGCCCATCCAACAGGGCCATTTCGCCAAAGAAATCGCCCTCGCGGAACATGGTTACTGTCAGCTCTTGCCCGGCCTCGCTGGTGGTGTAAATGCGCACCTGCCCGGCGACGATGATATACAGCGTACTGCCAACACTGCCTTCATGAAAAATAATGTCGCCGCGCTGAAAGGTTTGCGTGCTGACGCTGCGTGCCAATAAGGCAAGCTGGGCAGCGTCGAGGCGGGAAAAGACGCTCACGCGGTTGAGTAAGTCGAGCTTGTTCATTGTGCCTCCCGCGGTGAAGAATGACGCGACACTGCCATTATAGGCTGGCAGAGCATTTGCGACTATGATGTTTATCACGCAGGGAGACGATTGCCACAGCAGGCGCGCGTTTGGCAATCATCCGCGCCTCTGGTATCATAGCGCGATGATTTGGACGATCTCCGACCTGCATCTTTCTGCGGCCAAGCCGAAACCCATGGATATTTTCGGCGAGCGCTGGAAGCAGCACCCGCAGCGCATCGCCGCGGCCTGGCGCGAGCGTGTGCGCCCTGACGATACCGTGCTAATCGCTGGCGATATTTCGTGGGCGCTCAAGCTGCCCGAGGCGCTGCCCGATTTACACTGGATCGCCGCGCTGCCGGGGAATAAGGTGCTCTCGCGCGGTAATCACGATTACTGGTGGGAAAGCGCGGGCCGCGTGCGCCGCCAGCTGCCGCCAACCCTGGCGGTGGTGCAAGGCGATGCGCTCGATCTGGGTGAGATAGTGGTGTGCGGCACACGCGGCTGGATCACCCCCGACACCCCCGGCTTCAAGCCCAGTGAAGACGAAACTGTCTACAAACGCGAGCTCATCCGGCTTGATCTGGCATTGCAGGCGGCCCAGCGCCTGGCGGGGGGCAGCAAACCAATTCTTGTGATGTTCCACTACCCGCCCTTCCTCGATCATAAGCCCACTGAGTTTGCGCGCAAAATCAGTGCTGCCGGGGCCGCGGTGTGTATCTATGGGCACCTGCACCGCCCGCACGATTGGGCCATGGCGACCCAGGGCTGCGTCGATGGCGTGTACTACCAGCTCACCTCGTGCGATTACCTCGGCTTTGGGCCGGTGGCGGTGCGTGGCCTCGATCGCGCCGCTGCGCCTGCCCCTACGCTTAACCCCAACGAAGAAGCCCAACAATCATCCTAACGGCTTGGTTTTGTCAGTGGCATCAGGCTGATCGGCCATCACATTGTGTACGATCTTTTCAGGCTAGCGCAGAAAAATCGCGCACACATACTCACGAAAACACCACTCTGCCGAGGGTTCCACCTATCAGCCGTGTAGGCAAATAAGTATAGCAAATTCGTTCTAAATTTAATGGACAAAACCGCGTTTTAGCGGTATACTATGCAGAGAATCGAGACGTGCGAAGAGTACGAGTTTTTGTCAGACGGCGGCTTCTAGGCCGCCGCTGATCGCGTTTTGGAGGCACCATGGAGATCGGGATCGTTCGGCCGGTAAGCATCAACGACGAGATGCGCACCGCATACCTAGACTACGCAATGAGCGTGATTGTGTCGCGTGCGCTGCCAGATGCGCGCGATGGCCTGAAGCCAGTGCATGTGCGCGTGCTCTATGGTATGTGGGATATGGGCATCCGGCATAACTCTCCCTATAAAAAAAGTGCCCGTATTGTTGGCGATGTGCTGGGCAAAATGCACCCGCACGGCGACGCGTCGGTGTACGATGCGCTGGCGCGCCTGGCCCAGCCCTGGAATATGCGCTACCCGCTGGTCGATGGCCAGGGTAACTTCGGCAGCGTCGATGGCGACCCGCCTGCGGCCATGCGCTACACCGAAGCGCGCCTCTCGGCAATAGCCGAAGAGCTGCTGTTCGATATCGACAAGAATACGGTCGATTTCCGCGATAACTTCGACGGCACCTACCGAGAGCCAACCGTGCTACCCGCGCGCCTGCCAAACCTCATGCTGAATGGCGCTTCGGGCATTGCCGTGGGTATGGCTACCAATATCCCGCCACATAACCTCACCGAACTGTGCGACGCAATCGCGCACCTGATCGACAACCCCGATGCTACAATCGAAGATCTGATCAAAATCATCCCCGGCCCCGATTTCCCCACCGCTGGGATGATCTTAGGCACCGAGGGCATTGTAAACGCCTACAGCACCGGTCGTGGTCATATTACGCTGCGCGCCAAGGCGCATATTGAAGAGGCCGCGCGTAGCGCCTACAACATCGTTGTGACCGAGCTGCCCTACCAGGTGAACAAGGCGCGCCTGCAAGAGCGCATCGCCGAAATGGCGAAAGAGCGCAAGATCGAGGGCGTGCGCGATGTGCGCGATGAATCCGATCGCAGCGGTATGCGCCTGGTGATTCTGCTCAAGCAGGATGCCCAGCCCAAGAAAGTACTGAACGCGCTGTATAAGCACACCCAGATGCAAACCACCTTCGGCGTGAACATGCTGGCGCTGGTTGAGGGCGGGGTGCAGCCGCGCGTGCTCACGCTTAAGCGCATGCTGCAAGAGCATATCGACCACCGGCGCGAAGTGATTCGCCGCCGCACCGAATTCGATCTGGCGAAAGCCCGGGCGCGTGCGCACATTTTGGAAGGCTTGAAGATTGCGATCGACAACCTCGATGAAGTGATCCGCATCATTCGCGAGTCGCGCAATGCCGATAGCGCACGCAACAACCTGATGCGTAACTTCAAGCTCACCGAAATTCAGGCCCAGGCGATTCTCGATATGCAGCTGCGTCGCCTGGCCGCGCTTGAGCGCAAGCGCATCGAAGACGAGTATAAGGAAGTCATCAAGCTGATTGCCGAGCTTGAAGATATTCTTGCCAACCCGCGCAAAGTGCTGCACCTGATCAAGACCGATTTGCAGTATCTCAAGGAAAAGTATGGCGACGAGCGCCGCACCCGCATCATCCCCGATGCCGACGGCGAGGTGAGCGATGAAGATCTCATCCCCGATGTGAAGGTGCTGGTGACGCTGACCGAGCGCGGCTATGTGAAGCGCCTGAACGCCGATACCTACCGCACCCAGCGGCGTGGTGGGCGCGGCATTAAGGGCATGGTTACCCGCGAGCAGGATGTGGTGCGCCATATTCTCACCTGTATGACCATGGACGACCTGCTGTTCTTCACCGATCGCGGTAAGGTTTACCAGCTCAAGGCGCACGAAGTGCCCGACGCTGGGCGCACGGCCAAAGGCCTGCCGCTAGTGAATCTGATCTCGCTTGAGCCGGGCGAGCAGGTGACCTCGGTGCTGGCGGTGCCCGATTTCGACGAGGGTGAATACCTGATTATGGCGACGCAGCGCGGCAAGATCAAGCGCACTATTCTGAAGGAATACAGCCAGGTGCGCTCGAATGGCCTGATTGCGATTGGCCTGGAAGATGGCGACCTGTTGGGCTGGGTGTCGATGACGCAGGGCAATGAAGATGTGCTGCTCACCACCGCGCGCGGCCAGACGATCCGCTTCCGCCAGGAAGAAGTGCGCCCGATGGGCCGCCCGGCGAGCGGCGTCATTGGCATCAACCTGTCCGGTAACGACCGCGTGGTGGGCATGGATCTGGTGCAGGCGAAGGGCGCGCTGCTGACGGTAACGACCCATGGCTTTGGCAAGCGCACGCTGCTCGATGAATACCCGGCCAAAGGCCGCGGCACGGGTGGTGTGATTACGCTGAAGCTGCGCCAGGGCGATGAAGTGGCGGCGGCGCGCGTAGTGTACGATTCCTCGCTGCTCACATTTATCACCACCGGCGGCACGGTGATGCGCTGCCCAGCCGACGAGGTTTCGCAGCTTGGCCGCGCGACGCAGGGCGTGACTATCCTGAATGTCGTCAAGGGCGACCAGTTAGCCGCGCTCTCGGTTGAAGAGCCGGGCGATGATGACGAGCGCAGCGCGAATGTGCTTATCAGCATCAACGGCGAGGGCAACGATGGTGTAGGCGGGAAGTAGCAGTTCACTCAAACACACAGCGGCCTGGGCAATCTATGTTGCTCAGGCCGCTGCGCTGTTGGGGCGTGTTAATCGCGCGGTTCGAGCGCTACGAGGGTGGGTTGTTCGAACGCCCCATTCACTGCGAGTTGCGGCGCGCGCGGGCGCGGTAGCAGCAGCGATGTCCCTTCATCGCGCATAAGGTCGACAAACACCTCAACAAAATCGCCATCCCAATGCTGGCCGCGCCCATTCATCAGCAGATTGAAAGCCTGCTCAGGATCCATTGCGCGGCGGTAGGCCCGGTGCGATGTCATGGCATCATAGGCATCGGCAATTGCCACAATGCGCGCTTCTTCCTGAATATGCACACCCTGGAGCTTGCGCGGGTAGCCGTGCCCATCGAAGCGCTCGTGGTGGCATTCGATAATCGGGATGATATTGCGCAGCGCCTTGATATTGCGCAGAATGTCGGCCCCAATCGTCGGGTGTGTTTGCATAATCGCATATTCTTCATCGTTCAGTGGGGCAGGCTTGAGCAGAATATGATCGCGAATCCCGATTTTGCCAATGTCGTGCAGCAGCGCGCCGTAGTGAATATACTCGACCCGGTGCGGTGGTAACTTCAGCACTTCGCCCAGGCGCACGGCATAGCGGCATACCTGTTCAGAATGCCCGGCGGTGTATGGGTCGCGCGCATCAATCGCGGCGGCCAGGGCAGCAATCGTTTCGATATGCTGATCTTTGAGTTGCTGGTAGAGCCTGCCGTTATCGAGTGAGGCCGCGATATGCGAGGCACACACCTGTAACAAGGTGCGGTCGTCGGCATCGAAGCCCGGCTGATCTTCACCGCGCGCGAGTTGCAGTATTCCAACTGGTCGGTAATTGGCGCGTAGGGTAATCCGCGCAAGGTGGCTGGGCTCAGGCAGGTCGCACTCATCGCCAACTAGTGACTGGTGCGCCGCAAGAATAGCGGCTTCGTCGGCACCGTGAATGGGCGTGCGGCTGTTGAGTGCGCGTTCAATACTGGTGCCGCGCTGTGCAAGCAGCTCAAGCTCATCATCTTCAGGATGGACAAGCGATAGCGACAGGGCACGGGGTGCAAAGCGCCGCCAGAGCAGCCGTACAATTTCGCGCACTGCTGTAGCCCTATCCAGCGTTGAGGTGAAGGTCTGGCTCATTTCGTGCAGCGCAACAATTTCCGAAAGGCGCTGTTTCTCTTCACGCACGCGCCGCCATTCCATTGCGCGCCGCACCGTGCGCTCCAGGTCGTCAACTGTTACCGGCTTGGTCAGGTAATCGAAGGCACCAAGCTTGAGCGCCTGGCGGGCGGTTTCTACCGTGGCATGCGCAGTGAATACAATCGCATCGGTTTCGGGGTAGCGCTGGCGCATCTGCTGTAGCAGCTCGATACCGCCCATTTCGGGCATTTGTAAGTCGGTGAAGACCAGATCGTAGCGCGTTTCACCGAGTATTTCCATCGCCATACGCCCGTGTTCTGCGGCAACGACCTGGTAGCCGTTCATGCGCAGCAGGCGCACACAGAAATCGCGTACATTCGTGTCATCCTCAACGATCAGCACACGCGCGGGAGGTGTGGTAGGTTGCTCGGGGTAGGCTAGTGTGCTCATTGGCTCCCTCTTACACAGCGGGTGTGTACACTACTTACCCAATATATCGCTAGGCAAAACAACAGAGATACGCAGGGCGCTCGTATATCTCAAAATCGTTAGATTGCGGGGAGGCACATGGTGAAGGAGCTGCCCTGCCACACCTGGCTTTGCACTTCAACCCGCCCCCAGTGATCGTGCGCGATCGTGTGCACGGCGTACAAGCCCAGCCCTAGCCCACGCGAAATGCCTTTGTCTACCTTCGTGGTAAAGCCCGGCTCGAAGACGCGGGTGAGCAGGTCGGGGCGAATACCGCGGCCTGTATCGGCGATGGTGATGCGTACCCAGTGGGGTTGCTCGGCTACGCTGACTTGAAGTTGGCGCTGGGCGCTGGTGCTCATTGCCTCGATGGCATTTTGAAGTAGCTCAAGAAATGCCTGTTCAAGCTGACCAGCCTGGCCCAGCACCATCGGTGAGGTGGATGGTTGCTCAAGGATGAGATGAATCCCACTTTCCTGGATTCGGCTGCGCAGTAATCCAAGTGCTTCGCCTAATGGCTCGGCGATTGCGAGCGGGCATTTGCCAGTGGAGGACGGTTGAGCAAAGCGCAAAAAGCGCTCAACCAGCGCGGCGATACGCTGGCCTTCAACCATAATTTGGGTGATGTCGTCGTGGGTGGTTTGCGGTAGTTCCTTGTTACGAAGAAGCAGATGGGTATAGCCAAGAATCGTTGTAAGGGGATTATTAATCTCGTGCGCAACCCCCGCCGCCAGATCTGTGACGACTGCCATGCGCGATGACAGCAGCAAATCGTGTTCAGCAAGCACTTCGGTTTCGCTAGAAAGAACCGTAGCAGTGGGTGGCACCCGGTGCACGAGCGCCGATGCCGCAATGTGCCCCAGCGGGAGAAGCGCGCTGAAATCGATATGGGCAAAGGCATTGATCTGCGGCGATTGCAGATCAATAATGCCTACACTCTGTTCACCCGAAACGATGGGAATAATGAGCTGCGAACGTGTGCCTGCTAGCGCTGGTAAGGCGCTGGGGTCGTGTTCAATATCGCCAGAATGGGTTAGAACCTGCTGCTGAAACGCCTTCCCGGTAAGACCATGCTCAAGGCTGGGTGGAATCTGCTGTACTAATGCTGCCTCGTCAGCGCTGTAGCCGCGCCGGGCTAGCATCACCGCGCGCCCGTGCCGGTTGGCAAAAATGCAGCTATGGGTTGCATGGGTGAGCGCAATCGATGTGTCAACGAGGAGGGCAAGCGCAGTCGCCTGGTCAGCAGTTTGTTGAAGGCGGGTATCGAGCGCGCGCAATTGCTGGCTATGATGCGTAACCTGTCGCCACCGATTGTGCCAATGGAGCGTAAGCGCAGTTTGCTGCCCAATACTATAGGCACGTTGCGCTGCCATAGTATCAAATTCGCCATACATACTGAGGCAGCCATACACTGCTTCGCCCAGCCCCAAGGGCACCGCTAGCCAATCGCGGCCATGCCCGGGAGTAGGTAATTTGGGTGCAGTATTTGGTGCGAGTATTGGGTGTGTTGCCGCAGCTAATTGCTTAAAGATGCGGTGGAAGGAAGCGCTAGCCCGGATTGGATGAGTGAGTGCCGGGGTGCCGAATTGCGCAGCGACACTAATATTGGCTTCGTCGCAGATGAGGACGGCGATACCCTGGCAGTTGAGTGTACTTCGCAGCGTGGCGACTAATTGTGCGAAAACATCGTGAAGCTCTGGCTCCATGGTGTATAGTGATGCTGACGATGACGAACCATGGCCGATCTGGCCGCGCGCAGATGATGCTGGTGACGAGTGGCGCGTATCAGAAATCCATTATGCCGGGCGCGCCCGCCCCTCGAAAAACACACGAACCCGTCGCTCAAGCTCTTCGAAATCAAACGGTTTGGCTAGATAATCGTTTGCGCCAATGCGGCGAGCTTGCTTTTCGGTATCGGGCGTGCCAAATGCCGTGATAAGGATGACATAGACATCGTTATGATCACGTCGGATCGCCTGAATGAGTTCCATACCATCCATGCGCGGCATGTTCATATCGGTAATCACCAGGTCGCATGGATGTTTTGCCAACTGTTCGAGCGCTGTCACCCCATCTTCGGCCTCAAGCACGGGGTAGCCACCGTTCGTCAGCATGAATTTGTAGAGTCGCCGAGTTGCAGCATCGTCTTCGACAATTAGCACATGGGGGGTGCTACCATTTGTGAGGGCCGGGCCAGTCGGCAATGACATGGGAAGACCTCCATATCCTATATAACAAAAGAAAAACTTTTGAACTATTTCGTTCGAAGGCGACCTAGCGGAATTCCCAGACTTACATACATCACTATACTATGATGCAATTATCGGGTATTTTACCACATGTCAACGATATGCCTTAGGTAAAGTTACGATTTTCGGAAACCTGTGACTCAACTGTAATCGGCTTGTCATGTAGGAGATTTGATGCTTGCGTGGCTAAGCTAACGGTAGGTAGCAAGGTCGCGCTCTTCAATTGTTGGCATAAACCGCGACATCTCAACCATCTTAAAGATTTTCTGATGGTGTGGGCTCACATTCATTGCAAACAGTTTGTTGCCCGCTTTCCGTGCTGAAACCACAAATTTGAGTAATGCCGAGATGCCAGCCGAATTGATAAAAGCAACATTGCCGAAATCCAGCACCGTAATTGGGCGCATATCTGTCAGGGTTGCGCTGGCCTCGATCGCCGCAGCCGAACTCGTGTCGACGCTAGTACTGAGGATGTGTAGCACGGCCACATTCCCAAATTCTTCGCGCCGAATAACATCATTATTCATGGCATATCCTTCCGGTATAACCGTAGTGTTAGCACGGTTCCGTGTTGTGAAGAACGCAATTCGTAATCATCGACCAGTGCACTCAGCAAGTATAAACCAAAGCCACGATGCATACCACTATCGAGGTTCTGCTCTTCGATAATGCGCCGCGAGAAATCGGGCTGCTCAACACCGTGGCCTTGATCGCTAATGCGCACTTCGAGCTTATCGTGATCGAGCACAAACATAACCTCTACCAGTTTGGCTACCTCACGCTGGTTCCCATGGTCGATCGCGTTATTGACGGCTTCGCTGACAGCCAGCTTTAAATCTTCGATGCGCTCAGGTGGCAGGCCAATAACCTGCCCAAGTTCATTGGCACTGGCACGCACAACGCGCTCGAATATCGGGTCGGAGGGGATATTAACAAGTACACGTTCCATTCGCAAGCCTCTATTGCGTAGTTTGTAATATAGCGGTAACGGCCAGCTTAACTGCGTATGAACGCAGGTTGGGTGCTCGTAGTGTTGCGCACACTGCGCCCGCGCGCTTGTTGTGCCCGTTGCGGCGCGGTCGTTTGTTCAGCCTGTCGGTTCAGGTGATCGTAGCGGCGCAAGTAGGCTTTGCCCAACGAGGCATTGCCAATTTGCAAGTAGGCGGCACCCAAGTAATAAAGCGATTGAGTATGGCGTGGATTGCGGCGCAGCACTTTTTCGAATAGTGGAATAGCGCGCGCCGGATCCATCAACTCTTTATAACACACGCCCAACATAAAATTCGTTTCAATATCTTCAGGCCAGTAGAGTAGCACGTGTTCGAATTCACGCGCGGCCAGATCATGACGCTCGCGGCGCATATACATATATCCCAGGTCGTACCGCAATGAATGGGCATCGGGTGTGAGCTCAACGGCTTTGCGCCAGGCGGCCAGCGCCCAGCTTTCGTGCCCCATAATGTTATACATAAAGCCAAGTAGGTAATGCGCTTGGGTATTGGTAGGCATTAAATACACGGCGCGCTCGAATGCGCGGGTTGCAAGGCCATTTTTGTTCAAATCGTAGAGAAGCTTGCCCATGCTTAAGAATAATTTTCCATTGCTTGGGTAACGTTTCGCGCACTCAAAGAGCACATTATATGCATCGCGCAGCTTGTTTTGCAGCTTGAAAATAGCACTCATACGGATGCGCGCATCGACATGATAGTCATTGGCAGGTGGAATAAGGCTATACTCTTCAAGCGCTTGGTCGAGCCGGCGCGCGCGAGCGAGCAGGTTGCCAAGGAGGTAGTGCGCCTGGTATTCTTGGGGTCGCCATTGTAGCAGCGCGCGGTAAATGCGTTCCGCTTCTTCTTCATAGCCCTGTTGCTTAAGATCCTGGCTAAGGCGGTAGTACCATAGCGCTACCTCTTCTTCGGTACGGGTGATCAGCACTTCATCTACTTGCGGCGAGATGAAGGTTGGCTCAACCCGTAATGCCTCGGTGAAGCAGCGTTGGGCCAGTTCGTGCGCACCATGATCCTGGTGCATCAGCCCCATGTAGTAGCGCGGCTCGGCAGCCTGCGGGCGGGCATTGCATGCCTGATCGTAGTGAATATAGGCGCGCCCAGCATCGTCGAGCCGCTGGTAGCAGCGCCCCAACGAGAAATGCGCTTCGTAGAGCAGCGGGTTATGTTCAAGTGCCTCTTTCAGGGCAGCAATCGCTCGATCGAGTTGGCCGCGCGAGGCAAATGCCACGCCCAGGTTATAGTGCGCTTCGGCTAGCTGCGGGTCGGTCTGTACTGCTTCAAGATATTCACGCAGGGCCGCCTCCCAATCATCCTGGAAGGCGAGCGCGTTGCCAATATATAAATAAATAATTGCGCGCTCGCGTTCGAAGATTTGGGCTTGTTCTTCGCCTTCAACATAGGCGGCGATGAGTGCCGCTTTAAAATGTTCGATCGCATCGTTGTAGGCTGCGCGCAGGTAGGCCCGAATGCCCTGGCTGAATGCGGCACCGAGCCGTGTACCGGCCATGAAGCGCTCGCTCCCGGTGAATGTGTCGAGGTCGAGCGGCATAAAGTTAAGGGTATCATTGAGTGTCATAATAATTGTTCCCAAGCGACAGGGATGCGGCAAGCGGAGCTGCAATTGATGCTTGCTTTGCTTACCTGAACGGTTTTATCGCTATTCAGTTGGCCGATATTCTTCTAATGCCAGGCGTAGTTGCGCATGAAGCTCGCGGGCAAGGCCACGCCCAAAACGACTTTGAACTTCGCGAATGATCTCGGGTACATATTCGATCCATGTGGTTGCGTCTGTATCTGGGGCGGGCAATGCTAAGGCCGACCACAGTTCGGCGGCGCGCTGTGGCCCCAATACATCGTCGGCAATACTGCGGGCTTCGTTGCCTGCCTCTGTCAGGCGGCGGCGAATGACGACCACCGTAATATCATCGACTTGCTGGTGCCCATTCCAGGCGCGTAGCTCTTGCAATAGTGCGGCAACCAGAGCGCGCGGCTTTAGCGTAGCGTGCAACTGAAGCATGGCTTCAAACCGCGGGTAGCTATAGATTTCGCCCTCGGGCGGCCCGGCCTCAATAACCCCATCGGTGTACAGTACAACGGTATTGCCCGGTTGAATATAGGCATGGGCTTCTTCATACTCGCTCTCGTCGTCTACCCCTAGCGGCAACCCCGAAAGCTCAAGCTCAGATACTTTCCCATTAATAATTACCGGGTAGGTGTGGCCTGCATTCGCAATATGTACTTCGCCATGCTGCGTATCGAGCTTGACATACAGCATTGTCACCATACCTTGGGGGATTTCGGACATGACTTCCCGGTTCGTCGCCGCCAATGTAATGCCTGGTGGCTCATCGCGCCGAGCCGCATGCCGAAATACCGTGCGGGCCACCGCCATACGCAAGGCAGCGGGCAAGCCCTTGCCCGATACATCGCCGATCATAATGCCGTGCCAGCCCTGCGCCATGGGCAAGAAATCGTACAAATCGCCGCCGAGATCGTGCGCTGGTAATGAAATGGCACTGATTTCCCAGCCGGGTAAGCGTGGTACAGCCTCGAGCAAAAGGCCCTGTTGAATATCGCGGGCCAGCATCAGGTCGTGCTCAATCTCGGCCTGGCGGCGCAGTTCGGCCTCACTCGGTGCCGGTGGTTGTACGCTCGGGGCCGCTATAGGCCGTTTGCGCACTCGCGCCAGCGCCGGAATATGGCCTAACAAGCTAGCCTGAGTGCGGCGATATGGTTGGTGTACAGACTTCGACATATACTACGTTAGATAGTAACAGGGGCCTATGCCCCTGCTTTGCTCGTCCTAGAACGCGAGAGATGTTCGAGATTGCGCTGGCACGTTTCACGCAACCAGGGTATTGCCACACCGTCGAGGAGTTCACCTGGCGGATGACGATCGAGTTTTTGCAATGTATTACGGTATTCCAGCATTGCTTTTTGTGGCTGCCCGCCACGGTGGTAGGCTTCGGCCAGATGAAACGATATCAATGCGGCATCCGCATTAAGGTAGCGTGCGCGTTCAAGCTGTTGAATAGCGATTGCCCACTGTTCTTGACGGCTGGCGATAATGCCCCGCAACAGATACGCCTCATCATAGAGGGCATTCAACTCGATCGCCCGCTGTACTTCGGCACTCGCTAAATCGAGGTCGCCGCGATCCGCGTGGGCGCGCGCGATGAGCGTAAGTGCCTCGGCAGCAATGGCCGAGCGTAAGGGAATATGCCGCAAAATATGTAATGCCTGGTCGAGCTTGCCCTGGCATAGGAGTTCGTGCCCTTGCGCCAGTAATTGACGGTTCGCCATTTCATCTACGTTGGCCTGTCCAATAGCTGCCGCGCTCTCTGGTGTGCTCGTGCGTCGCGCATGGGCCGCCCGTAGCGGTGCGGGCGCAGCTGATGGCTGGCTGAGTGCGCGACGGTTACTCATGGGTTTTAGCTGCGATGGCGGTAATTTTGGTTTTGCTATGCGCTCACTATTTGCCGGTTTTGAATAGACATATGCGCCGGTGGTTTCGCGTGTGACAAAATGCTCGAAAATATTCCAGAGCGTTTCCGAAAATCCGAGAAAAAGCAGTCCATCTGTTGGTAAACATGCATAGAAACGCGCAATTAAGGCGCGGCAGGTTTCGAGCTGAAAATAGATCGTGACGTTCTGGCAAAAAATAATATCAATGTTCTGGGTATATGCAGGGAATGGGTCGAGCAAATTCAATTGCTGAAATTGCACGAGCGCGCGAACTTCAGGTTTAATCATGTAACCGTCGGTGGTAGGGATGAAGTAGCGAGCAACAAGATGCGGCGCAATATTTTGCAGGGTACGCCCTCGGTACACACCAGCCATTGCTTTTTGCAAAGCTGCTTCACTCAGATCTGTCGCCAGGATTTCGATTGGGCGTAGCAGGGTACGGCCAAATGTCTCAAGTGCGATGATCGCTAGCGAGTAGGCTTCTTCGCCGGTGGCACAACCAGCGCTCCAAATCCGTATTGGGCTGCCAATAGGTTTGCGAGCATGGAGCTCGGGCAATAATTCTTTTTGTAGCGCCTGAAAATGCGGCGCATTACGAAAGAACATTGTTTCATGGTTAAGCACAAGCTCGGCAAGTCGGCCCAATTCTGGGCGCCCTTTGGGCGAATTGAGCAGCTGCTGGTAGCTGCTTAGGGCGGCACCGGTTATGGCGAGCCGGTGCGCAATCGACTGCTCAAGCTGCCGCTGGCGACTTGCATCAAGGTATACCCCACTATATTCAGCGAGCAGATTGCGAAAGATTGCAAATTGCTCCAAGGGCAGTTGAAGTACTGGTGGAGCGATTATAGGATTCGCTGGCTGTAGAGTTTTACGCCGGTGGCTCATACTTCGCCTCGCTTAAGCGTCAGTGTCTGGGCTAGCTGCCCGACGCGCGCAATAAGGTGGTGAGCAATTGCCGGGGCAGCGAGCACATCGCTTGCCGCATCAAGCTGAATAGCGGCGCGCGGCATACCAAAGATGGTGCAAGTTGTCTCGTCCTGGGCAATCGTGTAGCCGCCCTGACGTTTGATCGCAAGCATTCCCTGTGCGCCATCGCGCCCCATACCGGTGAGTAGCACCCCAATGGCATATTCGCCAAAAATCGCGGCGGCGGCCTGCATCGAAATGTCAATCGAAGGGCGATGGATCGATGCTGTGTTATTGCTCAAATGAACGACTGAATGCGAATCAATTAGTATATCTGTTTGGTCGGGGGCCACAATAATTTCACCGGGCATGATCTGATGCCCCTCTTTGCCCAGGCGCACAGGCATAGGACTGGTGTGCCCAAGCCATTCGGCCAGGCCAAGGCTAAACCCCGCAGCAATATGCTGAACCACTAACACGGCAGCAGGGAGATCGCCAGGCAGATTATTCAGAATCTGGTTTACGATACGCGGCCCACCGGTGCTGGCGCCAATCACAATCAGCGGGAATTTAGGCGTTTTTCCCTCATTTGCAATCGTCGTAGCTTCAATCATAGTGAAGCGTGTCGGCGCTGCCGAAGCCTGACTAGTGGACAGGGTACGCGCTGATATGCGTGCAGTTATCGTTTCTAGCTTAGAAGATGTAGACCGCCGCCGACCGCGCAAGTGTGTAACGACTTTGACGCGCGCCAACACTTTAATTCGCTGAATTAATACTTGCCTGGCCTGCGCTAGCTCGGCTGGACTATGCCCATTGGGTTTTTCAAGCACCTCAAGCGCACCAGCATCCAACATTTTGAACGTAATATCTACATCATAGCGTGCAAGCGAAGCGGTGAGTACCAGAATTGGAGTTGGGCAATAGGCCATCAAGTACTCGGTCGTTTCCAGGCCGTCCATTACAGGCATACGCACATCCATCGTCACGATATCTGGGCGTAATTTCTGAGCCAGGGCAATTGCTTCGCGGCCATCACTGGCATAACCAACGACTTGAATTGACGGGTCTTGCTCGATCAATCCAGCAATTACTTGCCGCATCAATGCCGAGTCGTCAACAATAAGAACGCGAATTGCTTGGCTCATAGCTGTCGAAATCAACCGGGGCGCTTTGCCCAGGTAGATACATAGAATGACACAATAGTATTTTTTTCTTCGAGGTGTTTTTTTGTTTGTAGTGCAAAAAAGACCTGGAAGAAACGAATTTGTTCGGTAAGCGCTAGCTCTGACATAACTTTATTGTTCGGGAGCGACACCGGCCCACTGCCGGATAAAGAGTGTTTCCGACAGAGTATCGTACTTGTGAGTACATATGTGAGCCGACCCTGGTTCTACACGACTCTAGGCGTAGCTCACTCCATCTCAAGAATATGTTTGACGCGGTTGGGTAGGTTGAGCAGGTCGATATCTTTATTCAGATAGTCGTCGACGCCAGCTTCAAAGGCAGCGCGCTTGTCGTCGCTGGATGTTAGCATAATAATACGCAGATCGTCGAGTGCCGGGTTGTTGCGCAGGCGCCGACATACCTCATATCCATCAATGCCTGGCATCTGCACATCGAGCACCATGAGGTCGGGGACATCATCGGCGATTTTTGCGAGCGCCTCTTCGCCACTATGGGCTAGCTGCACATCGTAACCATACATACTGAGACGTATTTTTACAATATCGGTTACCAGCTTGCTGTCATCAACAACGAGTATCTTGTCGGTCATGCTCTGCTCCAGTTGAACAGTAATGAAATAGACGTGTGTACCTCTATTTTTACCGTGAATTTAGTTTAGGAGTTGCTCAATTGTTTTCAATAAGCCATGTTGATTGAATTGACTTTTGACGATATATGCCTGCGCCCCCACTTCCAACCCACGCCGACGGTGCGCTTCGGAGGCCAAGCTTGTAACAATGATTACTGGGAGGTCGGTTAGGCCAAGCTCGGTGCGAATAGTGGTGGTGAGTTGGAAGCCATCGACGCGTGGCATTTCGACATCGCTTACGACCAGATCGTAGGGTTCGCTCCGCAGTTTGTCAAGGGCATCGAACCCATCGATCGCGGTTGTCACATTATAGCCGGCTGAGTGCAAAATCGAGCGAATCAGCTCACGTGTGGTAAATGAATCGTCGGCGACGAGCAAATGGGCTTGCTTACGCTGCTCGGTGTCCTTGTTTAGTGGTGCGGTGAGTGTAATACCACGCGCGGTTTGCACCAGCGTAGCCGGGTTTATGAGCAAAATTAACCGGCCATCGCCAAGCTGAATGGCACCATTGAAGCGCCGCTGTTTTTCGAATAATGGCCCTAGCGGTTTCACCACAACTTCGCGCTCATCGAGCAGCCGGTCGACGAGTACCGCTAAGGGACGTTGTGTACCAATAATTACGGCAGGCATACGGTGGAGTGGCGCTTCGGTTTGTGCGCTACTTACATCAAGTAGATCGGCCAGCCGCAGCAGCGATGCAAGCTTGCCATTATGCGTCAGCATCGAGCGCCCTTCAACCGTTTGTACGCGATCGGGGTAGGCCCATGTGCTGCCCTGGCAACCCGAGGCCGGTAGCGCAAAAATATGCTCGCCAACTTCTACTAGCAGCACGCGCGTTGTCATCAGGGTTAAGGGGAGCGAGAGAATAATGGCAGTGCCCTGCTCGGGCTGGGACTCGACTTGTACTTGCCCGCCAAGCTCGGCAATATTGGTGCGCACTACGTCCATGCCTACGCCCCGCCCGGAGATATCGGTAATGAGCTGTGCGGTGCTAAATCCAGGCATAAAAATAAGCTCAAACGCTTCTTGATCCGTGAGTGCGGCCGCAAGCTCGGCGGTATACATATTTTTGCGTACCGCCGCAGCGCGTAATTGCACAGGATCCATGCCCCGGCCATCATCCTGAACCCGTACTTGCGCAAATGCGCCCGAAGCATGCGCGCTGATGCGAATGGTACCGTGGCGCGGCTTCCCCAGTTGTTCGCGCGCATCGGGCAGCTCGATACCATGGTCAACTGCGTTGCGTACGAGGTGAACGAGCGGATCGGTCAGCATTTCGACAATTTTGCGATCGAGTTCAGTGGTTTCGCCCTCAAGCACAAGCTCAATTTCTTTGTTTGTTTCATGCGCTAGCTCGCGCACTGCACGAGGAAGGTAGGTAAATGCGGTCGATATCGGTAGTAGTCGCGCCGACATCACTTCCTCTTCCAAATCGGCAATGAGAAGGTTGTTTTGGTTGGTGTATTGGGTAAATTGTTCGGTGTGCGCGTGCATAAGCTGGCTTGCCCGATCGCCAGTGTTGAGGGCAATATTCAGGTACTTGTCGAGCACCTCGCGCTGCGCCCGCGAAAAACGTAGCACTTTTAATTCGCGCTCGAGGCTGAGAAGCGCCTGTTCCTGCTGCGCGATGATCTGGCCGATATCGTGCAACGTCTGTACATGATTAGTTTGTATTTGCCGCCCAACTGCTAGTTCGCCTGCAAGGTTGAGCAATCGGTCGAGCCGATCGACCCGCACGCGAATGGTTTGCCGGGCTGTTTTCCGTGCTTGAGTGATCACCGGGCTGGGAGGCTCTGGCTGCGACGCCGGTGGGGGAACCACCGCCGAATCTTGCAGTGGTCCTGCTGCTTCAGGGAGGGTAAAGCGCTCGCCACGCCCAAGTGTGCGAGTGAGTTCCGAAGCGTCAAGCTGCGGCTCGCGTCCTTCAACCGCTGCGTTCGCCAGATCGAGGATCGCATCGCCACCGCGTAACAGATCATTGGCGAGTTCACGATCGAGCACGCGGCGCCCTTCGCGCACGGCGCCCAGAATATGCTCGCATGTATGTGCAAGCCGACCAATTGACTCGAAGCCGAGTAAACGGGCCGAACCTTTGATCGTGTGCATTGCCCGGAAAATCGTGTCGATCTGGGTACGGTGCTCAGCAGTATCGGGGGCAAGTTCCTCAATCGCGAGCAGCCCATTGTTCAGCACACGGATGTTCTCGCTAGTTTCATCGCGAAATTGATTATAGAAGGCGCTTAAATCCATAGTGGCCGATTCATCCGCTGCTGTACAGTGCTTGGATACGGGTTATGCCCCATTTTTGCGGCTGGTAGTATCTAGCCGCCGCTGGTTACTGGAAATTGTATCGGTGCTCGATTGCGCAATATGCGTATCATTATACGAAAGCCCATGTAAGCGCTCAGCTATTGCCGTGAGCATTTGGGCGGCATCGGCCATCTGCCGTGAGCCAGCAGCGGTTTGGCGCGCCACATCCGCAATCTCGCGCATCGTTTCTACAACTTGGTCGCTTGCGCTTTGCTGCTGTGCGGTTGCCAGGCTGATCTCAGCACCGCTTTGGGCCGTGCGCTCAGCTACCAGCACAATAGTATTCATTACCTCACCGGCACTATGGGCAAGCTCAACGCCAACCTCTACTTCTTTCCCGCCCTCTTCAGCCGCAAGCACGGCTGAATTGGTAGCTTGCTGAATTTCAGCTATAACACCCTTCACCTCTTTTGCTGCTGTCAGGGCCCGATTTGCGAGGCTTTTTACTTCGGCGGCGACCACGGCAAAGCGGCGGCCATGCTCACCCGCACCGGCGGCCTCAATCGCCGCGTTCAGTGCAAGCAAATGGGTCTCATCGGAAAGGTCGTTAATCAGGTCAATAATTTCGCCAATTTGCTGCGAGCGCTCACCCAGGTTCAGCACACGTGAAGAAACGTCGCGCATGCGGTTGCGAATACGCTCCATTGCCTCGATACTTTTGTCGACTGCCTCCTGCCCATCGCTGAGATTTTCGAGCGTCTGGCTTGCGGCCTCGGCTACTTGCTCACCGGCAGCTGCGATCTGGCGTGCTGTTGAACCAAGTTCCTCGATGGTAATACTCACTTCCGATACTGCACTCGCTTGTTGCGTTGCGCCGCTGGCTTGCTGATGCGAAGCCGCCAGGAGTTCCGACGCGGCGGTTGAAAGCTCGCTACCTAATTCCACTTGCTGAATATTTTTTTCAATAAGCTTCTGATTTGACTCAAATAAGGCATCAGATTGGGCGTTCGCCTGCGATAGAAAATGTGAAGTGCTGCTTGACCAAACCGAGGCTAAATAACTTAATAGCCACCCTATTGCGATGAATACGAGCACTATGAAAACGGTAAGAGATATGCCATTAAGTTCGAGCATTGGCGTGAGAATGTTGAAATTTTGGAGCGCCACAGCGCTAAGGAAGCACACTAATGCCACGAAAAAAAGGCGTAAACTGCTGTGTTTATTACCAAAGAGGCTGCCAGCTAAAATTGGTATGAAATAAGCAATACTGATAGGCCCGGTCGTGCCACCAACGATAAACGCTGCCACTGTAATGGCAATAATAGTGCCATAGAGAAATAGGGCGGTGGCAATGTTATATTGTTTTTGATAAACTAACCATATAACTGGAACAATAAGTATAGTTGACAGAATGGCTAACATAGCCATTGCTGTAATGGTTTGTTGCTTAGGTAATATGCCGGTGCTATAGAGTAGGAATAAAATTATCAGTGCAGCGATTGCTGTGGCACCTAGCACGATCGCAGAGCGCATAATGAGCTTGCCGCGTGCAGCTTCGTCGCTATATAGGTCTGCGATACTATGGCTGAAGTGATTTGATTCAGATGCCTGAGGCATAGGTTATGCTACCTTTATCATGACTAGTTGACGAATGTTGCAGAAGAACACTCCGTGCGATTGCCCGTACATCGAGCTGTACGATTGGTATATCATTATAGTTGAGTACGCCAACTGCCCAGGGTTGCGTGAGATGTTGTTGGAGTAACCCGGGCAATGGTTCACTCCTATCGTACTCAAGAAACGCTTCAACCGCATCCACTAACAGTGCAACATACCGGCGCCGTAGTGGAATGAGGAGCGCGTGTCGTCGGGTCTGAGTGCTGATGTCAGCCGGATCGAGGAATGCGCCCAATTCCACACACACACATGGTCGATCCCCCCCCACTGTCTCCAACACTGCAGCATCGCGCACTTGCCGTAGCTCAGCCAGATCACTATGCCGGGCGGCATAGCGATGGTGAGCAGTACGGAGAATGATCAATGCGCTGGCGCTCATCATTTACTCTTGGGCGCGTAACCCGGTAATCAGCTCATCAAGATCGAATAGCGCGATTGTTCGTTGGTCCGATTGCGTCATACCGCGTAGAAAACGTGCTCGCGCTGGATCGAGCGCAATGGGTAATGGTTCAATGGTGTCGGTGTTAATGCTGACCAGATCCAGCACTACCTCGGCGAGTAAGGCTATATCAATATCGTTATGGTTCATCAGAATAAGGCGGGTTGAGCGTGTGATCGAAGGTGCTGTGATGCCAAGCAGGGAGTAAATATTTACTACTGGCATGATCACGCCGCGCTGGTTCAGGATGCCGGGCAGCATTGGCGGCGCGCCTGGCACCGGCGTATAGGCGCGGTAGCGCAGCACTTCGCGCACACTGTTTGAAGGCAAGGCAAACAACTCGTCCCCAAGTTGAATAAGCAGTGCGTCAAATACTGCGGGGGCTGCCGAGCTGTCAAAGGTGCGATCGATACTCACAGGAACTCGCATATTGCTGCTGAAATCATTGTAGGCAGCATACTACGGAAGCCAGCGCATGGTCAAGCGCGTAAGTGGTACTGCGGGTATAACCCTACCCAGTACTCTTGTTTGCTACTTCCTGGTCATCCTTTTGTCAGCAGCGCCATAGCACAGTATTTGACGTTCACGGTGCGATCTTCTATCATGCGTGCCGGTAAGGTTGGTGCGAGAAGGCGTACAATGCGGATTGCAATTACTGGTGCGAATGGGCAGCTGGGCCGGGCATTGCAACAGCGCCTGGGTGGTGAGCACGATGTTGTTGCGCTCGGCCACACCGAGCTGGAACTTGATGCGCCTGCATGTGTGGCGCAGCTGGTACGCACTAGGGCCGAGCTGATTATTCATCCAGCGGCATATACGAATGTCGATGGTTGTGCGCGCGATCCCGACCATGCCTTCCGCGTCAATGGCCTGGGCACGCAGTACGTAGCGCTCGCCTGCCAGCAGCTCAATGCACCGCTTGTGTATATCAGCACCAACGAAGTGTTTGATGGCACGGGCGGGCCGTATTTCGAGTACGACCGCGCGTCACCAATCAATGCGTATGGCCGCTCGAAGTGGGCGGGCGAACAGGCGGTACGCGAGCTACTCCAGCGTTTTTACATTGTGCGGGTGGCCTGGCTGTTTGGCGGCGAACGCAACTTTGTGCGCACGATCTTGCGGCTGGCTGCCGAGCGCGATCAGCTGGCATTGGTAGCCGATGAGGTGGGTAGCCCAACCTACGCGCCCGATGTGGCGGCTGGCATCGCCCAGCTGATCGCCCAACCATTCTATGGCACATATCACCTTGTGAATGAGGGCAGCTGCTCGCGCTATGAGTTTGCAGCGGAAATAATTCGGCAGGTTGGTTACAGCGAGCGGGTAACACTTGCGCCGATTGCGCTAGCCGATTACAAACGCGATAGTGTGGTGCCGCCGCATACCCCACTGCGCAACCTGGCGGCGGCAGCCTTGGGTATTCGCCTGCGGCCCTGGCAAAATGCGCTGGCAGACTATCTGAGCCAGATACGATAATCACCAATACCCGTATGGCGGCGAAAGACCATGATCGATATTATCATTCCAAACTATAACGGGGTTGCTCATTTGCCCACCTGCCTGGATGCGCTACGCCGCCAGACACGCCGCGATTTCTGTGTTGTTGTGGTGGATGATGGCTCGACTGATGAATCGCGCGAGCTGCTGCACCGTAACTACCCCGAGGTGCAGGTGATTGCGTTGCCGCACAATCGCGGCCTGGCGGCTGCGGTCAATGCCGCTTTCGATGCCACCGGGGGCGAATATGTGGTGCTGCTCAATAATGATACCGAGGCGCACCCGCGCTGGCTTGAACAGCTCGTCGGCGCGCTCGAGCGCTACCCCGAATATACGTTTGCCGCCAGCAAGCTCATGCTGTTCGATCGGCGCGAGTATATTCATTCGGCGGGCGATTTCTACCGTACCGATGGTGTGCCAGGCAATCGCGGGGTGTGGCAGCACGATGCTGCCCAATATTCGGTGATGCAAGAGGTGTTCGGCCCTTGTGCCGGTGCCGCCGCGTACCGCCGCGCTGCGCTCGAAGCCCTGAGCGAAAGCGGGCAGGTGCTTGACGAAGATCTGGTGATGTACTGTGAAGATGTTGATTTGAACCTGCGCGCACGTTTGCACGGAATGCGCACGATTTATGTGCCCCAGGCCGTGGTCTATCATCGGCTGAGCGCAACTGGCGGTGGCAAGCTGGCGAGCTACTATTGCGGGCGCAACTTCATTCTGGTGTGGGCGAAAAACATGCCGGGTGGGCTGGTGCGGCGCTACTGGCCGCGCTTTGTGCTCGCGCAGCTGCGCTTCACCTTCGATGCACTCCTGCATGCACGCGAGGAAGCGGCGCGCGCGCGGCTGCGTGGTCAGATGGCTGGCCTGCGCGCCCTCCCGCGTTTCTTGCGCAAGCGACTCAATCGCTTTGCCCCTGAAGCGACGCCTGAGCTGGCGTCAACATTAACCTCGTAAGGTAAGGAGCCCGCTGTGAGCTTTCCCACTGATGTACTGTCGTTGTCGGTGGTGGTGCCGGCGTATAACGAAGAACTGCGCCTGCCAAATACCCTGACACAAATTCTGGGCTATCTTGAGCGCCAGGGCTACCGCTCTGAGGTGCTGGTAGCCGATGATGGAAGCAGCGATGGGACGGCGATGCTGGTTGAGCAGTTGGCGGCACAGCACCCAACGCTGCACTTGCTACGACTCGATCATCGTGGCAAGGGCTTTGCAGTGCGGGCGGGCGCGCTGGCGGCTGCCGGTGAATATGTGCTGCTGTGCGATGCCGACCTGGCGGTGCCGATTGAAGAATGGGAAAAGCTCTTTGGCTGGCTGAATCGTGGCTACGACGTGGCGATTGGCTCGCGCGAGGGGCTGGGCGCGCGCCGCCTGGGCGAGCCATGGTATCGTCACCTGATGGGTCGGGTGTTCAACTTGATTGTGCAGGCCGTGGCGGTTGGCGGTATTCAGGATACGCAGTGTGGCTTTAAGGCATTGCGTGGCGAGGTTGCGCACGACCTATTCGAGCGGGTGCAGGTGTATGGTGAACACGCCCCGCAGGTGCAGGGCGCAGCCGTAACTGCCTACGATGTTGAACTGCTGTTTCTTGCGCGGCGGCGCGGCTATCGCATCGCCGAGGTGCCGGTGATGTGGCGCTATGGCACCGAGACGAAGGTGAGCCCGGTACGCGATTCGTGGCGCAATTTGCGCGATGTGCTGACGGTGCGCTGGTATGCGCTACGGGGCAAGTATCAAGGGTTGAATAGCCCTTTGCCGATTGCTGTAGAGAAAAGCGTGCAGCGCGGCAGCTAGATTGCTGCTAGCCTATTGCCGGAACCTGGCGAATTATGGGGGCGGATACTCGGGCCAGCGATATGACCCACCGCCCGGCAGCCGCAAATACTCATCGCCGAGCGCGCCCAGGTGCACAGCTCCCCCTGCAAGCGGTCGTTCAAGCCGGGCATACTGCGTGTATTGAACGATCTGGTCACCGCGAATCAATTCACTGCTTATTGCCAGGCCAAATTGTTGTTCCCCGCCGTTTGCTCCCCAAAACTGCTGAAATGCCGGGCTGATGCTGCCAGATCCTCCTACACCCGTGCTGCGTAACCCGGCATCGGCTAGGTGTATTAGCGTGCCGAGGGGTAGCCGTGTTACCTGGGTGTTTGCCAGCTGGAAGCAGCCGCGCACAAAGCATTGGGTGGTGCCGGTGGCAAATGGCACGGCTGGCATCAGCGGGTCGCCAGGGCCGATCGGGTCGTCGCCGCCAGCGGTGCGCCAGGCCGCCAGCAATGGTGCGGGCACATAGTAGCCACGCTCACCCAGCAGCCGACCATCGGCTTCAGCGATTGTAATGGTGGTTATTGGTTGGAATGTTGCCGCCCCATCTCGCGGGCGCAGTGCCAGGGCAAGCTGATATGTCCCCGCAGGAAGCTCGGGCGGCAAGGCCAGCGGCTGCATGTGTTGAAGGGTTGCCCCGGCCCAATCGCGTGGCTGAAGCGCGCCATACAGCAGCGGGCGGCTGAATTCGGTGATGGCCTGACCCTCGGGAGTGCGCAGCTGAATCACCACCTCAAGCGGCGCAGTCGTTACGCTGGCATCGGCGGCAACCTCCAGCGTCAGTAGAGCCGTTTCGCCTTGGTGATATGCAGGCCCGCCCGGCGCTGGCGCGACATGGTAGCCTGCCAGGCGCAAACCCGGCGCTAGCTCAAGCGTCAGCGGCACCAGCGGCCCAGCCTCGACTGGGCGGTAGAGATCATAGGTTCCGCGCGAGCCATCCTGCGCATAGCGGTGGGTGATGAGCGTGATCATTTCGGGCGTAAGCCAGTTGCCCAGGTAATCGAGCACCACCAGCGGTATGTTACCATTCGCCAGCTCGCGCAGCATGCTGCGCTGGTCGGCCAGCCCTGCGTCGAGCAGCTGCCGGTACTCGAAGGCTTGTATTCGCGCAAACTGCCCGGCCTGTGCAGCAACACCAGGGATATCGGTAAAGATGGGCACACCTGCGGCCTGCACCTCGCTCACTAGTGCGCTGTTAATATTCCCAAACGCTGCCAGCAGATCACGTTCGCGCCGTAGGTCTTGCCATACCCCGTAGCTGCCTAGCGTCAGGCGCGGTGGGTTGCGCCCTTCGATTAACCCGGCAGTCTTCAGGTATGTTTCGCTCCATAGTGGGTAGTAACGCAGCTGCGCGCCCGCCACAAGTGCCATGATTACGATCGCACCGGCAGCATTGAGCAAGGAATGCCCGGCCAGGCGGCTGCCCGCAGCGGTGCGCCATCCCGCCGCGGCGGCCAACCAGATCAGCCCGGCATAGAATTCCAGAAAGTAGTTCGTATAAGCGCCAACTTTACCTACGCCATAGGCTACCACTGCGCCAAAGAGCGTATAGTACACTGCGAGAAAAACGAAGGCGTGCGCGCCCAAATCAGCGTTTGGTTCTGGCTGCGCCGTTGTTGGCTGGCGTCGAATGAGCGCAAAGACGGCACCGAGCGCGGCGGCGGCGGCCAGCGGCCACAGCATCACTAGCTGGTCGTGCCAGAAGCCATAGGCCAGGACAGCATCCCAGGTGTTCGCATTTGCGGAGACGACGTGTACCAGAAACCAGCCGCTGCTGGCATACTGCAAGACCCCAACGACTATCGCACCAATTGCACCAGTAAGCAACCCAAGCAGCATCGCACGCCGCCAATCGCGGAAGAGCAGCCAGAGGAGGGCGGCACTGGGCGCTGCAATCAGTGAGGGCTTGGTAAGCAGGCTGAGTGCCAGCGGCAGTGCCGCCCAGAGCACTGCGCGCCGCCCCGCTGTGCGCTGCACAATCACCAAGGCCCACAGCCCCAGCGCTAGCCCGAGCATATCTACGCGCACCACCACCGCCCACTCGCGCACAATTGGTATAGCCAGCAATGCCAGCACAAGTGCGAGCCGAACGCCGCGAATAAGAAATTGCCGCGCTACAGTCGGCGCAGGCGCTGCATAATTGGGGGCAGCGCCTGTCAGGAGCCAGAGCGCGATCACAGTGGCGGCGGTTGCCAGCACTGACACGAGACGCCCCGCGAGCAAGGCATTATTGGTGAGCAGGGCAAAGAACACAGCTACCAGGTGATACAGCGGTGGGTAATTAACTACGGCGTAGGGCGGCTGATCAGGGTTGGCATAGAGCTGCCAGAGTGGTAGGCCATTGCGCAACAGATCGATCTGTGCGAGCAGCGGGCCTTCACCGTAATCGAGCGGGTATGGGTAGGCCAGCATGTGTAGAGCATGCACCGCAAAGAAGGTGAGCTGGGCAATCAGAAGGAGCACTAACCCAGCTAACACGGCGCGCAATAGTCCATTGCTCAGCCGTCGTAGCGGTGGGGGCGCATGGGTCGGGGCGGGTGTAGAAATCGCCATACAAATCAGGCTGCAACGTATAGAAGCGATTGCTCGGCCAATTCCAGCGATGCTGCTACTGCGCCGCCAGCCCTAGGCATTCGCTTGCGCCTGGCTGGCTCCTCGCTGGTTGGCGGCGCTAGTATACGCGCTCTGCGCGCTGCACGTCAAGCGGTAAGAGGCGATTCGGCCACGCGTTTAGTATGCCATGGATGCTTACGCCACTAGACAGATTACGAGTCTTTGCGTACAATGGCGCGGTATACACCAGCGAAGGACGAATAACGAAAGCCGGATCGTCGCACTTGCACATTCGTCTTTTGTTCTTCGTCTTTTATTCGGATACAAGCAAGTTCTTCATGCCGAATATTAGGATTCATCCTACATAAGGAGGCCTTGTGAATATTACGACTGCCGACCTACTTTTTACACCGATTCCCTCCCGTATCAACCGTCTGCGCGAGCTTGCCTTCAATATCTGGTGGAGCTGGCATCCCGAAGCACAAGATCTGTATCGCCAGATCGACCCCGAGCTGTGGGAACAAGATTACCACAACCCGGTTGAGTTCCTGCGCGATGTTCGCCAGCGTCGGCTTGAGGATGCCGCAGAGCAGCCCGCCTACCTCAAACAGTACGATCATGTCCTCGAAAGCTTTGATCGCTACGTGGCTGATACAAATACCTGGTTCAAGCGCACCTATCCCGAGGCTACCGACACAACCATTGCCTATTTTTCGGCGGAGTTTGGCTTGCACGAGTCGCTGCCGATCTATTCGGGTGGTCTGGGCGTGCTGGCGGGTGATCATGCAAAAGAAGCAAGTGACATTGGTTTACCATTTATTGCCGTTGGCTTTTTGTATCCGCAAGGCTACTTCCGCCAGCGGCTCGACCATAGCGGCTGGCAGGAAGCACAGTATGTGAAGCTGAATTTTGCTGACGTAGCCGCTTCGCCCGCGCTCACCCCCGATGGTCGCGAGGTAGTGGTGGAAGTCGAGCTTCCGGGCCGCACGATTTACGCCAAGGTCTATTGCATTCAGGTGGGTCGCATTCCGCTATTCCTCATGGATACCGATATTCACCCCAACAGCCCGCAAGATCGCGAGCTTTCGGCACGCCTGTACGGTGGTGATCAGGAAATGCGCGTGGCGCAAGAAATTGTGCTGGGCATTGGCGGCGTGCGCGCGCTCCGTCAGCTCGGTATCAAGCCCAATGTGTGGCATATGAACGAAGGCCATTCGGCATTCCTGGTGCTTGAGCTTGCGCGTGAGATGGTGCAAAAGGGCATGTCGTTCGCCGACGCGATTAGCCAAGTGCGCCGCGAGTCGGTCTTCACCACACATACGCCGGTGCCCGCTGGGAACGATGCCTTCCCACTGCCAATGATTGAGAAATACTTCTGGCAGTATTGGTCGCAGCTGGGCTTAACCCGCGACGAATTTGTGAGTGTGGCGTTACAACACCAGAACTGGGGGCCAACCTTCGCAATGACGGTGCTGGCGCTTAAGGCTTCGGAGCGACATAATGGCGTGAGCAAGCTGCACGGGCATGTTGCGCGCGGTATGTGGCAGTGGCTTTACGAAGGCAAACAGCAGGATGATGTGCCGATTACGTCGATCACCAATGGCGTGCACACCGCTACCTGGCTGGCACCCGAAATGCGCGAACTGTTTGAAGCCTACCTGGGCAAGGATTGGGAAGACCACCTCGATGACCGCGACCTGTGGAAGAAGCTCCAGGAAGTACCCGATGACGTATTCTGGCAGACACGCCAGGGCTTAAGGAAGAAGCTGGTTGAATTCGTGCGCGAGCGCACCCGCGCCCGCCACCTGCGCCTGGGTACTTCGCCAGCCGTGTGGCCGGTGCTCGATGAGAACGCCTTCACAATTGGCTTTGCGCGCCGTTTTGCAACCTATAAGCGCGCTACACTCCTGTTCAAGGATATTGATCGCTTGAAGGCAATTCTCAATCGCTGGGATCGCCCGATGCAAATCGTGTTTGCGGGCAAGGCGCACCCGGCTGACGATCCAGGTAAGCTATTCATCCAGCAGGTGTACCAGATGTCGCAGCAGCCCGGTTTCCTGGGCAAAATCCTCTTTGTTGAGGAATACGACATGTGCGTAGCGCGCAACCTGGTGCAGGGTGTCGATGTGTGGCTGAACACGCCACGGCGGCCCTACGAAGCCAGCGGCACCAGCGGCCAGAAGGCCAGCCTGAATGGTGCGCCGAACCTGAGTATTCTGGATGGCTGGTGGCCTGAAGCGTATAATGGCAAGAATGGCTGGGCGATTGGCGAAGAGCGCGAGTATAGCAACCTCGATGAGCAAGATTGGCGCGATTCGCAGCACCTGTACCAGCTGCTTGAGAATGAGGTACTGCCCTTGTACTACGACCGTGGCAGCGATGGTGTGCCGCACCAGTGGGTTGCGTGCAGCAAAGAGGCGATTGCCACCGTGGCACCGATGTTTAGTACGCGCCGCATGGTGAAGGAATATGCCACGCGGCTGTATATGCCAGCGGCTGGTGTTGCCAAGGAATAAGCAGCGTAGCGCGAGCGCAAGCAAATAAAAAGGTGGCGGGTGATGTCGTTCACCCGCCACCTTTTGCGTTATCTTAGTGCTGAATGCTACGACTGCCCCAGCTTGCGCTTGAGTTCTGCCAGCTCTGCGTCGATCTCTTGCTCGCGCTCAAGATCCTGGAATTTGCTTTCTAGCGTGCCTGCTTCGAGCTTGGACATTGCATCGGCGCGGGCCAGCCGATCATCGACGCGCTGCTCAAGCTGGTCGAGCTTATCGAGCGCGCTGGTATTGCTCACCCCACGCGCCACGCGCTGCATAGCCTCTTGGGTTTGCGCACGGTTTTTCTTCGCAATAATTAACTCGCGCTTGGCGCGGGTTTCGGCGATGCGGGTTTCGAGCTTCACGAGCGCATCTTGCAGCTGAGCAACCTGCTCATCCTGCGCGTCGGATTGTTTGGTGTATTGCTCGGCCAGCTTCTGCGCATCGACTTTGCGTGCCAGTGCGGCTTTGGCCAGCGTTTCGTTGTTGGCGTTCAGCGCTGCCGCCGCCTTGTTCTGCCACGACTCGGTTTCAGCCAGGTACTGGGCCTCTTTCATGTTGAGGCGATGCGCGTCGGCCATGGCCGATGCGACGCTGGTTTTGGCCTCGTACAGTTCGCTATTCAGCTGGCGGAGGTATTCATCGGCCATGCGCTCGGGGTCTTCGGCTGAATCGAGCAGCGCGTTGATGTTGGCGCTAAGTAGATCGGTAATACGGGTGAAAATAGACATGCATTTTCCTCCTCACTGTTTTTCGATCTATCGTTGGCTACAGGCTGGCTCCATTGCGCGGCAGTAGCGGCGCTGTATTCATTCTAGCACAACGCGCTATGGTTTTGGGTAAGGCAGCCGATGCAATCACGCATCATTCAGCAGCCGTTGCGCTACAGTGGGCGCTTGGCTGGCACACCAGGGGCGCGCGGGTATTGGGCGGGCGTTGGTGCAATTTTGTCGATAACCAGTAGCGTGCGCGGCTCGACGCCGGGGATGGTGACCGGCTCGGCGGCGTGTAATTTACCGCCCAGCAGCGCGATCGCCGGTGCAGCAGCGGCCAGTTCATCCTCAATCGTAGCGCCTTTGGGCGCCAGGAAGCGCCCGCCAACCCGGCAGAGCGGCAGGCAATATTCCGCCAGCACGCGGGTATCGGCCACGGCGCGGGCAACCGCTACATCGTAGCGCTCACGGTGGGCCGGGCTGTGGCCCAGCACCTCGGCGCGCGCGGCCACCACCGCAACATCGTTCAAGCCTAAGCACTGTACCATATGTTCAAGGAAGGCAGCCTTCTTGGCAATGCTTTCGGCCAGGGTGAGCGTGAGCGCAGGCTGTAAGATTTTCAGCGGCAGGCCGGGGAAGCCCGCACCGGTGCCAATATCAACCAGGCTGGTGGGTGTGCGGCCCCAGCTTAGCGCGCAGCGCAGCGAATCGAGGAAGTGGCGCGTTACTATCCCTTCGTCGCTGGCGATCGCAGTGAGGTTCACGCGCTCGTTCCAATGCTGGAGCTCGGCGGCGTACTGCGCGAACTGCTCAAGCTGCATGGCGCTGAGCGGCAGGCCCCAGGCGGCGGCGGTTGCAGCAAGTTGTTGCATAGCGCTGTTCATGATTTGGCAAAAGTCAAAAATCTCTGTGTTCTCTGTGTCTCTGTGTTGTACAGTAGCAGGGTCAGAGGATCGTCGTTCAGCGCATTATAACCCCAACGCGGCGATTTGCTGCTCGGCGCGCGTGCGCCAGCCGGATGCCGGTGCGCTATCTGCCGCCTGGATGAACGCCTGGCGGGCCAGGTCGCGCTCACCGAGGGCCGCGAGCGCACGCCCCAGGTAGTAGGAAGCTTCGGCCTCACTAGGGCTAAGTTGCAGTGCCTGGTTGGCGGCGGCGCGTGTGCCGCTGGCATCGCCACAGCTTAAGCGCGCGGCGGCCAGCGCGGCCCAGGCTTGTGGCGCACTTGGCAGGAGCGTGGTGGCGGTGTTCGCGGCGTCGCGGCCATTCTCGCACAGCCGAAACCCAGTAGCGACATAGAACTGGGCCAGGGCCAGAGCGTAGTTGCCACGCTGTTCGGCAGGCGCATCGCGTAGCGCCAGGCGGTAAGCCTCAGCCGCGGCGACGTAATCGTGCTGGGCGACATACCACTGGCCCCAGGCCAGGTGCGTGTCGGGGGCGTTGGGGGCGAGCGTGCGCACGGCTTCAAGCTCACGGCGGGCGGCGGCATCGTCGTTGTTGTTCAGCAGGGCCAGCGCTAGCAGGGCGCGGGCACGCGGCTCGTTTGGGTATTGTTCGGCCAACGCTTGCAGTCGGCGCAAGCCCTCGGCGCGGTCGCCCGCGCTCCAGCGGGTGTAGGCGGCATAGGCGGCGGCGGCCAGCGCATTGGGGTTTTCTGGCCCCACACTGGCAAATTGGGCCTCGGCCAGCGCGTAGAGCCGCGCGCCCAGGTAGAGTTGCCCCAGTAGCTGTGGGCGCTGGTCAGCCGGTGCGGCCAGGGCAGCGCTGATCTCGGTAGCGCTCGGGTTAGCGGGCGGCAGCAGCGGGTCGAGCAATTCGGAATGTGATGTAGCTGTAGTGGGTGGTATTGCCGCTAGTAACGCGCTTGCTGCCGTGGGATCGCTAGCGGCGCGCAGGAGTGCCAGGCGGGTGGAGGCCAGCACACGGCCCCGGCCCGGCAGCGCTCGGCTGGCAAGCGCGCGGCGGTAGCTTGCCTCGGCCTCGGCGTAATCGCCTTGGTTCAGGAGCAGCTCGGCATTTAGTAGCTGCTGCGCCGGCACCAGCGCGCTATTGGTATCGATCTGGCCCCAGTATTGGCGGGCTTGCGCGGTCTGACCGACGCGGGCTGCCAGCTGGCCTTGATACAGCCGGATGAGGTTGGTGTCGGCGGGCTGCGGGTTGGCGCGCAGTGCCGCCGCGAAGGCGTGCTCGGCGGAAATTGGCTCGTTGCGCAGGGTTGCCACAATGCCCAGGCGCAGCCAGGCGGGTGCGAAGGTCGGCCAGCGGTCGGCCAGCGTGGCGTAGGCGGCGCGTGCGGCATAGAAATGCCCGGCGGCAAACAGATCATCGGCGCGGCGCAGGTCGTTGCGCGGGGTTGGACGCAACGCCAGCACGGCAACCAGCGCCAGCAACACCACCGTGCCTGCAATCAGGATGGTGGGGCGGGGTAGGGGAATTGTTGCCTCGGGTTGTGCTTGCACACCTGCCTCGCATCGCACCGGGTCGTTCAATCGTGCGCATCATACCTAGGGCGCAGGCTGCCGTCAAGGTAGCACAGCGGCCTGCATGCGCTGCAACGGCGGGGCAAAAGGCGCGTATACTTGCAGCATCGGGTTGGAAGGACCCATACAGCGTGAGGAGGTGTCGTTTGTCTGGCTATGATGCAATTATTATTGGCGCTGGCCATAACGGTCTGGTGGCCGCCTGCTACCTGGCTAAGGCCGGCCACAACGTGCTGGTGGTTGAGCGCTACCACACTGTGGGCGGCGCAGCCATTACCGAGGAGATCTACCCTGGCTTTCGTGTGTCGGCGGCGTCGTATTCGATGAGCCTGATGCGGCCCGAGATTATTGAAGAGCTGCAATTGCCGCGCTATGGCTTCGAGGTCTACCCCAAGCAGCCTTCGTATTTCATGCCCTTCCCCGATGGCGCGCACCTGTTCCTGTACGCAGGCGATCGCGCGCGCAGCAAGGCCGCGATTGCGCACTTCTCGCAGCACGATGCCGATAATTACGATGCCTGGGAAGATTTCTGGGATCGCTGCTGCGACGTGATCGAGCCAACGCTCTTGCAGCCGCCGATTTCGCTGGCCGAGCTGGCGGCGCGCTTCGACGCGGCGGGTTATGCCGACGACTTCCGCCGCCTGATGCTATTGAGCACCACTGATCTGCTGAACGAATTCTTCGAATCGGAGTATGTGAAGGCCGCGATGGCCCCGCAATCGCTGATTAGCACCATGGCCGGGCCAGGTACCCCCGGCTCGCCGTTTGTGTACCTGGTGCATGCGATTGGCCGCGCCATTCAGGGGCGGCGCGGTATCTGGGGCTATGTGAAGGGCGGCATGGGCACCGTCACGCGCACGCTCGCGGCCGCCGCGCGCGATCTGGGCGTTGATATTCGCACCGAGTCGCCAGTGGCCGAGGTGCTGGTGCAGGGCGGCGTGGCTGCCGGGGTGATGCTAGAGAATGGCGAAACCGTGCGCGCGCGCGTGGTGCTTTCGAATGCCGACCCCAAGCGTACCTTCTTAACGCTTACGCCCGCCAGCGCGCTGCCCGCCGAGTTCCGCCAACGCATCGCCAAGAACTTTCGCATCGGCGGTACGGTATTTAAGCTGAACCTGGCGCTGGCCGAGCTGCCGCGCTACACCGCCGCCCCGCCCGATGTTGCCCCCGAAATCTGCTCGCGCGCCACCGTCGATATTGCGCCATCGCTGGCCTACCTTGAGCGCGCCTGGAACGACTTCAAGGCCGGGCAGCCCTCGCGCGAACCGTTCATCGAAATCTTCTCGCAATCGCCCACCGACCCGAGCATGGCCCCGGCGGGCAAGCATGTCCTCTCGTGCTTCTGCCAGTATTTCCCCTACGAGGTGGCGGGCCGTAGCTGGGATGATGGTCTGCGCGAAGAGATCGCCGATCGCATTCTAGCGAAGCTGGCCGAATATGCGCCGAACATCCAGGGCGCGGTGATTGCGCGCCAGATGCTTTCGCCGGTTGATCTAGAGCGCCGCTTCGCGCTGACCGGCGGCAATATCTTCCATGGCGAAATGACGCCCGACCAGAGCTTTAACCTGCGCCCACTGGCTGGCTGGGCCGATTACCGTACCCCCGTACCCGGCCTGTATCTGTGTGGCTCGGGCGCGTTCCCTGGCGGCGGCGTTACGGGTATTCCCGGGCACAATGCTGCGCAGGCGGTGATTGCTGATCTGAAAAGGTCGTAGCTCATTAGATTAGGGCTGGCGCTTACCCGCGCCAGCTGCTCATTTCCGTGGGTATGGTTTGTATTATGCGTAAATAATACCAAGTTCGCTGATCAACCATACGCACCACGAACGCTTATGTTGGCTTTGTAATGCATAGTGCGTAGTGTGTACAGCACACATGTTCAAATGGGTTTGATATAATGCCCAAGAAGAGAAAAAGAACCGTGGCATACGCTCCCGTCATCTCTGCTGCCGCGCCGCCACTGCACATTACGGCTCTGGCAGGCACCACTACTGTCGTTCTCGGCTTCGACCTTGCTGTACCGGTTGCGCCCGATCTGCTGGGCTTTGCGATCTGCCGCACCGACATGGCGACTGGCCGCGCGGAATGGCTGAAGAACCCACTGAAGTTTGCGCATGAACCTTACACTGGCTACCAGGTAGCAGGCACCGATGCACGACACGCGCCGTTTCAGCAGTTTCATTGGATCGACGAGGGCGTGCAGCCCGACCATGTCTACCGCTACACGGTGGCCACGGTGGTAGGCACGCCCGCGCAGCCCACCCTGGGAGCTACCTGCGACCTTGATCTGCGCACGGCAGCGGTTGCAGCCGATGGCCTGGGCTTGATCTTCAACCGTGGAATTACGGCCACGCCTGCCTATCGCACGCAGTTCGATAATCGCGCGATTGCAGCACAACCGCCTGCGCTGCGTACCCCGGCGGCTGCCTACCTCTCGCGTGGGCTGCGAGAAAGCCTGCTCTCCTTCCTCGGGGCCACCGCCGCTGGCGACCGGCTCGATATTGCGATCTATGAATTTCAGGATGCCGAGGTGGTGACCGCGCTGCACGCTGCGCTCGATCGCGGCGTGGTGGTGCGCGTGGTAGCTCACGCCCGCGCTGATCATGCTGGTCAGGCGAATGCGCCCTTCCTGAAGCAGCTGGCCCAGCACAGCACAGCTGAATTAAGCATTGTGCGGCGCACGCGCGTGCCCGCGCTGAGCCATAACAAGCTGGTGGTGCATACGGTGCAGGGCGTGCCAACACGCGTTTGGTGCGGTTCGACGAACTTCACCGAGCAGGGCTTCTTTCGGCAGACGAATGTGGGCATTGTGCTCGACGACCCGGCGCTGGCACGGGCCTACGCCGCCTATGTCGAGCTGCTGGCCGCCAACCCGCCCGCCGAGCAGTTACGCCCAGCGGTACGCGTGCTAGTAGAGGCGTCGCCCGCTGGCCCACGCCAGGTGTTTTTCGCCCCCAGCGACCACGACGCGATGCTCGATGCGGCGGTGGCGGCAATTGCCTCGGCGCGCGATGTGGTACTGATCAGCTGCCCGTTTGGGCTGGATGCGCGCCTCGCAGCAGCGTTGGATGTGCTCGACCCGCGCGTGCTGGTGTATGGTGTGCTCAATACCAACCAGTCTGGCGATCTGGCGGTGATCAACCGCGATAGCCGCCAGCACAGCCTGTTCGTCCTGCCAGCCTGGATCGAGCAGCTCAATGGTGCGAGCTACGACGCCAGTACCGGGCGCGGCAACCAGATCCATGTCAAATCGCTGGTGGTCGATCCATGGGGCAGCGACCCGACGGTGCTGATTGGCTCGGCGAACTTCAGCGATGAATCAGTGTTTCAGAATGATGAGAATGCGCTGCTGCTACGTGGCGACCGACGCGCGGCGGCGGTTGTGGCAACTGAGTTTCTGCGCGTGTTTGCGCACTACCGCTTCCGCGACCGGCTGAAGCTGCTGGCGCAGCCCTACGATACAAAGCCGCTGCCGGGCCAGGGCAGCTTTCTTGCCGAAGACGATACCAGCGCGCCGGTGTGGCTGGTGCCGCCCGATGAGGTTGGCGCGGATGGTGCGCGTGTGCTCGGCGTGAAGATTGACGAGTTGTGGCTCGACGAGCGTGGCAGCTGGTACGCGCCCTACTTCGATCCAGCACACCCCAGGTGCCGTGAGCGCGCTGCGTTTGTGGCTGGGTAGCGAGGTACTGTTTGCTCATTCTGGGGCAGCCTTTGGCGTAAACGATCGTTGCCCCAGAATGGGCATCTCATCAGAAGACGTTGTATTACCAAATCTGTTTGAACATGTGTGTTTTTTGTACTACGCACTACGTATTGTGCATTACAAAGCCAACATAAGCGGTGCGTATGGTTGATCAGCGAACATGGTATTACATCATTTCGCGTCGGGCGATTCCCTCTTCGACCGCAGCGTGCACAACGGCAGCAGCAATGCTCGGTACAATCGCGCGGTTAAACACACTCGGAATAATATATTCCTCGCTCAGCTCCTCGGGCAGAATCACAGCGGCCAACGCGTCGGCGGCGGCCAGCCGCATGCCGGGAGTAATTGCCCGCGCCCGCGCATCGAGCGCACCGCGAAAAATACCTGGGAAGCTCAGCACATTGTTGATCTGGTTAGGGTAATCGGAGCGCCCGGTTGCGACGATACGCGCCACATCGCGTAGCGCATCGGGGTCGCCTTCGGGGATGGGGTTCGCAAGCGCGAAGATAATTGGGTCGGCGGTCATCTGGCGCACCATGGCGGGCGTGAGAATATTGCCGGTTGAAACCCCAATAAAGGCATCGGCACCGGCAAGCGCCGCGGGTAAGCCACCGGCCCGCAGCTCGCGGTTGGTCGATTCTGCCACATGGCGCTGCATTGGCGGCAGACCTGCTACATCATCGCGCCGCAAAATGCCACGCAAATCGCACGCAATAATATCGCCTACCCCGGCGGCCAGCAGGTTAAGAATGATCGCTGTGCCTGCCGCGCCAACCCCATTCACCACGACACGTATATCCTCCAGGCGCTTACCCACAATCCGCAAAGCATTGCGCAGCGCCGCAAGCGCAACTACCGCCGTGCCGTGCTGGTCGTCGTGCATGACAGGTATATCGAGGCTTGCGCGCAGCCGCTCTTCAACCACAAAACACTTTGGTGCGGCAATGTCTTCGAGATTGATCGCGCCAAACACCGGCGCAATCTGCTCGACTGTGGCGATAATAGTGTCGGCATCCTGGCCCTTCAAGCAGATCGGGTAGGCATCTATATCGGCAAGCTCTTTGAAGAGAATTGCCTTGCCCTCCATCACCGGCAGCGCGGCCTCGGCCCCCAGGTTGCCCAGCCCTAGCACGGCGCTGCCGTCGCTCACCACCGCCAGACTGTTGCGCTTAATCGTCAGCGAATGGGCGGATTCAGGTTCGGCGGCAATGCGCTGGCACACGCGCGCCACGCCGGGCGTATACACTGTCGAAAGATCGTCGCGCGTTTTGAGCGGCACGCGGCTGTGGATGCCAAGCTTACCGCCAAGATGCGCCAGAAATACATGGTCGCTCGACTGTAACACTTCAACACCGGGCAGCATATTGATCGCGCTCATCAGCCGATCGCCATGCCCGTCGTCTTGCACCCGCACCGAAATATCGCGAATCATCACATCGCGTTCGGCTCGCACAATATCGATCGCGCCGATATCGCCCCCGTTTTCGCCAATTGCGGTGGTAAGGCGACCAAGCATGCCGGGGCGGTTGGCAATACGGCAGCGCAACGTAATAGTGTATGCGATCATGTCAAATCCTTCGTAATAGCAGTTCCTCGGCCACAGATGGAGAATAGCGCAATAATACCAAATTCGGCGGAACATGTATGGCTTGATGGAGTGCGGCGGCGAAGCCGAACACCGCACCAGAAACCGAGTACTTATACCAAATCCGGTTGAACACATGTATATCATGCACAACACATTGCGCACGACAAAGCCAAATACTACGTGCGTCGTGCGTAATACTACGAGCGAATTTGGTATTAAATAGTAGGAGTATGCCAGGCGCGCAGTGGGCGAGGGTACAGTCTTTGGGGGCCGGTGCCAATGTACCAGCATAGCAAGCCGCCCCGGCTAGAGATTGCTTGGCCGACCATCACGTGCTGGTGGTGACCGCGTTATCTCAGACCGGGGCGCTACTTGTACTGTATCACATCACCCTAACGAGCGAAATAGGACACAGGGCTAGATTAGCGGCCGTACCAAGGCCTATAGGCAGCTAGTGCCAGAGTCCTACGCAGCGGGCCTGCTGTTACCCAAAACGCTTCACCAGCGTGCGGGCTAGCTTATCGGCCAGGCCGGTATAGCCCTCGGGTGTCAGCGCGTGTAGCTCGGCTTTTATCGCGTCCGATACCTCAAGGCTATCAATGAAGGCATGCAAATCAGCCAACGTCATAGCCCGGCCACGCGTAAATCGCTTAAGGGCTTCGTATGGCTCGGGGTAGCCCTCGCGCCGCAAAATAGTCTGCACTGCCTCGGCCAGCACCTCGGGATGCGCCGCTAGATCGGCTTGCATGCGCACCGTATCAACGCCCAGCTTGCCCAGGCCCTTGCTTGCGCGGTGGTAGGCAAACAGGCTATGCCCAAACGCCACGCCCATATTCCGCAGCACTGTGCTATCCGAAAGGTCGCGCTGCAAACGTGAAATGGGCAGCTTACGGCTGAAAAATTCTAGCAGCGCATTCGCCAGCCCCAGGTTGCCTTCGGCATTCTCGAAATCGATCGGGTTGATCTTGTGCGGCATCGTCGATGAGCCAACCTCGTTAGCCTTCGGTGCCTGCACCAGGTAGCCCGCGCTAATGTAGCGCCACACGTCCTGGCAGAGGTCGATGAGTATGGTGTTCGTGCGCTTGAGTGCATCGCACAGCTCGGCAATCGTATCGTGCGGCTCGATCTGGGTTGTGAGCAGCACCGGTTCGAGATCGAGGAAGCGCACAAATGCCCGGCTAAATGCCAGCCAATCGACATTGGGCAGGGCTGCAGCGTGCGCCGCCAGCGTGCCGGTCGCTCCGTTGAGCTTGCCGGTGAGCTGCACCTGCGCCACTATGGCATGCGCACGCCGTAAGCGCGCAACGAATACGGCCAGCTCTTTGCCCAGCGTGGTAGGGGTGGCCGGCTGGCCGTGTGTATGCGCCAGCATCGGGGTGGCGGCCTGCTCCAGCGCCAGGCTATGCAGCTGTGCACCCAGGTCGTTCAGCGCGGGTAGCATGACCAGATCGCGCGCCTCGCGCAGCATCAGGGCATAGGCCAGGTTATTCACATCTTCCGACGTTAGCGCGAAGTGCACGGCCTCTTTCCAGGCACCTAGCCCGAGCTTATCCATCTGCTCGCGCAGCCAGTATTCCACGGCCTTCACATCGTGGTTGACTGTGCGATCCCATGCGGCGATCGCTGCGGCATCTTCGGGGCGGAAGGCGCGGTATAGCCCCCGTAGCTCGGCCACAGCCTGCGCATCGAGCTTGGGTACAAACGTAACATCGCGCGCCTTGGTGAGGAAGATGAGGTATTCGATCTCGATGCGGGCGCGGTAGCGAAACAGTGCCGCCTCGCTAAAATACGCCTCAAGTGCCGCCACATCAGGGCGGTAGCGCCCATCGAGCGGCGAAAGCGTGGTCAGTTGCTCCACAGTATTGTGCTCCCGTTTGTGTAACTCGGCCGCATGATAGCATATTCGGCAGGGATTGTACTCAGCGTTCTGGCTGCATTATTACCAGGAAGATTATACGCAGTGCTATCGTTATGCTCGTATTATGCCTGTTCTGCTCTTATACTGATCATGTATGAATCTTTCACTGGCTTATAATCAAATCATCGTGTGCATGTGCCCGTGCCGCTCCATGTCTGAAAGATGATAGAGCAGTGTAGACACTGGTCAGTCTCGACATCGATCTGGTGACGCTGGAGAGTGAGGCTAACCGGGAGCGGGAACCTGAACTGCGCATCCTTGATATCACACACCTATCGTTTGTGAGGCAGACTATAATCAATGAAACACAGCGACTTCGCGGCCCATCATCAAACTTTTGCGCATAACTAAAGGAGAAGCGATATGTCGAATCGGCCAGCAGGTGCTATGCATAGCGCATTACCCGCCGAAGTTGCCGAGGAGCTGAGCGCGCTTCGACGCGAGGTAGCGCTCTATCATGCGGTTCTGCGTGCTCTGCCGCAAAGTGCTGTTCTTGTCTACGATCAAGAGTTGCGCTGTGTCGCTGTCGGCGGTGAAACCATGCGTATGTTGGCACCGGATGCCTCATCTGCTGCTGGGCAAAGCGTGCGTGAGCTTATCCCGGAAGCACAGCGGGCGGCTGAAGTGGCGCGCTACGAGGCGACGCTGCGTGGTGAGACCATGAGCGGCGATAGTTTTCATGAAGCGCATGTCCTGACTTCTCGCTATGTTCCATTGCGTGATGAAGCCGATCATATTATTGGTGGCATGGTTGTTTCCAGAATTGTAACCGACGAACGCGAGGAGACCAAGCGCCGCGAGCTTTACCAGGCGATCGTTGAGCAGTCGCCATACGCAATTACCGCGACTGATGCCTATCGCAAGATTGTTATGCTCAATCGCGCCAATGCTACGATGCTGGGCTATGCGTCCACCGACGATCTACTGGGACAGGATGGAATCAGTATCACGGGTTCTGAATCGCTTGAGCAGGTTGACCAAGAGGTCGGACCGAGTCTCATGGCTCACGGTGTTTGGCACGGCCTGATTCAGGCGCGCAGGCAAGATGGAAGCAAGTTTTGGAGTAACCAAACGATCCAGAACTTGGTCAACGCTGCAGGGGAATACCTTGGCACCGTCGCCTTTGCTAAAGACATCAGCACGGAGCTTGCGGCACGAGAGGAGCGCGAGCAGCTGGTCACCAATCTCACGGAGCGCGAACGCGAGCTGCGCATCTTTAAGGAACTGGTAGATCGCGCCCCCGATGGCGTCGCATTTGGTAATGCCGGAAGTTTGTTTCCTGATTACGTGAATGCTGCGTTTCGTACAATAACCGGGTATGGAGAGACGGCCCTTAACCGGACGTATGTCGAGATGTTTGGGCCAAACGCATTAGCGATGATGGAGCGCGAGGCAACCCCGGAAATATTTGAGCAGGGCTACTGGAGCAACCGTATGCCGGCGCAGCGCCCCGATGGAAGCACCTGGCTTTGCCATAATACATGTTATTTCTTCCAGACTCCTGATAGCGAAGAGGCCCAATGGGTTGCCTTCTATCGCGATGTTACCGAGCAAGTGCGCAGTGAGCAGCAGCAGCGCGAGCTTCAGGAACAGATCATCGCTGCCCAGGATGCGGCGCTGCGCGAGCTGTCTACGCCGCTCATCCCGATTACGGATGGTGTGGTAGCGATGCCATTGATCGGCAGTATCGACAGCAAGCGCGCCCAACTGGTGATCGAGACGCTGCTCAGCGGCGTGGCCAAGACACGTGCCAATACGGCGATCATCGACATTACCGGCGTGTCGGTAGTTGATACACAGGTGGCAAATGCCCTGTTGCGCGCTGCACAATCCATTAAACTGCTCGGCGCGAATGCCATTCTCACTGGCATCCGCCCTGAAGTTGCACAAACACTCATCGGACTGGGGGTCGATCTGAGCGGCATCAGTACCTGTGCCACGCTGCAGAGCGGCATTGCTGAGGCGCTGAATCGCGGTTCAGATACGAATCGGAGTGGCCGAGGGATCCCAGGCTCCCGGTCAGTTTCTTATCCCTAATACTGACACGCCGCCTGATGGGGCGGTTTCGAGATGAACTGCTGGTGGGCACAGGGTGCTTGCATCGCCGGAAGCAGGCCGCCAGGTGCGGTATAGTGCTCAGGCTCACGCCAAGGTTGTTCAGTCAAGCATACTATTTTACTCGCAGGTTCATTTGCTGATGGTTTGATATGTGTAGAATCCCAATAAAGTGGGATTCTGCGATGTGCTATTTTTAAAAATTGATTAGCATACTATAATAGACCTTATCACGATTGAATTTGTGAGCATCATTCTGGGGTTTGGGACACATGTGCACGTATGTTCGTGTAATAAGCTGTTTCAGGCTTCCCGATGCGGTTTTGTAATTAAAATCGTGATAAAGTCTCATGTGTGGCGCTATGGAAGTTGCGATCTCTGTTCTCCTGCTCATGACGCAGTCAGCGCTGGCAACCTTTGTGCTTGTGCGCGCCCAGGAGCGTCGCCCAGCGTGGTTATTCTTTGGCCTTACGATCATTTTTTCGCTCCTGAATTCGCAGGGGTTATTTCCTTTGATCTTCACGAACCCTGCACAGTCTTATGATGTACGGGCTTTCCATGGAATCTTGCTCGGCGTGTTCAGTTTGACGATCCTTTGGCTATTGAGCCAGATCTTTATGCCTCAATGGTGGCAATCGCTCCGAACCATTGGTTGGATCAGTTTGCCATATATCATTATCATTAGCATAGTGGCAGTGGATCTTATAGGTCGTTTCGGCTGGTTTGTCAATGGTCTCGATCCAGTCACCGGCCTGCTGCGTTTAGCAGTGCCCTTTGGCTTCATCCTTCCCTTAGTTTTCACCGTTGGATGGTTTGTCATCCTTGGTATGCTTGGCTTCGCCTTTTTTCAGCGTCAAGAGTGGCGTCAATCGATCACCTTTCTTATTTTGAGCATTTTGTTCACGCTTATTGTGACGCAAATAAATCTATTGTTTAAGTTCATTCCGATGCAGTTAACTAGTTTGGTAACCTCGTTCCCTATTCTAGGTACGCTGGCATATATTGTGTTGCGTACCTCGTTGCTTGTACCAACGCGCGCGGCGCTCGATTTGGCCTTGCAGGCAATGGACGATATGCTGGTGGTACTCGATCAGCAGCGCAAGATCGTCTACGCCAATGCGCAGGCCAGGCAGTTGGGATTGCAGGTCGATAGTCTGTTTGTACCGCAGGCGCAGCGCCTGCCAGCCGAACCGCAACTGACTGGACAATTGTTACAGAGTCTCGATCAAGGTTCTCAGAATACGATTGCTATGACCATTAACGGAAAACGATTAAATGTCACCGTTAACCCGGTCGTCGATTGGCGCAACGAGCAGCGTGGTATTTTGATCGTTGGGCGCGATGTCACCGCCCTCGAGCAGCGCACGGCAGATCTGGAACAGCGTAATGCTGAGCAGCAGCGCCTGCTTGAGCTGGTCGCTACCCTTGAAACGCCAATGATTGCCTTGGCCGAAGGCGTGCTGCTGGCACCGATCGTCGGCGCACTGGATAGCCGCCGCGCCCAGACACTTACAACCCGCCTGCTTCAGGAGGTTGGGTCCCGGCGCACTCGCCAGGTCGTCCTCGATATCGCAGGGGTTACGATAGTAGATACCCAGGTGGCGAAGGCGCTGCTGCAGAGCGCCCAGGCATTGCGGCTGCTGGGTTGCACAGTGACGATTACGGGTATCTCATCTATTGTGGCAACTACTCTGACTCATCTTGGTATCGCTCTCGATGGAATCGAAATCGCACGCTCGCCTCAAGCTGTGCTGTTACGAATAGTCAAAGCTGGAAGACTATGAAGCTGCAATCATTGCAACGCGCGCTGACACCAAATGTGACTGACGAAGAGCTGCGTCGGCATGGATTTGCGGTTGTAAGTGTCTCGCTCGCCATGACTATTTTGGTCATCCTTGTAGGCGGTAACGCTGTGCTATCAACAGGGTTGAACCTGGCTGGTGGTCTCACGCTATGCAGCGCACCCTTATTTGGCGCATGTATCGTGCTGGCGCTCAAAGGCATGGTGCGCCCATCTGCCTATTTCGTCGCTTGGTTTCCCTGTCTGATCTTGCTGGTCGTCCTGGCTACTAGCCCGCATATTACTGCGGTGTTCTTCCTTGCCATTCCCATTCTCCTGGCCAGCGTGGTGTTGCCGAGCATTCATACACTGCCCGTCACCTTTGTTGCGGTGGTTGCTACAATCGTGCTGATGCCACGCGCGACATACGGGGATAGTGAGAGTTTCATTCCTGCCGTCATCTTCCTGCTGATGATATGCGCCCTGGGGTATCTGGGGGCTAGGAGCGTGGAGCAGGCGCTACAGGTTGCCGGGGAGTCGCGCGAAAAGCTAGGGGAAGCCAACACTGCCTTGGCTGAAACCAATACCGCTCTTGAGGAGCGGGTAAGCGAGCGCACCGCTACTCTTCAGCAAGCGAACGATCGCCTGCAGGAGCGTGAGGCTGAGCTTCAACAGACCGTGTATGAGCTCCAGATATCGCAGGAAACCATTCAAAATCTGAGCGCGCCAATTCTGCCAGTGGCCGATGGTGTACTTATAGCGCCGCTGATTGGGGTGATGGATAATGAGCGTGTCGCTCAAGTTATGCATAGCCTGCTGAGTACGGCCGAGCAAGCGCGCGCGCACTTCCTGATTATTGACGTGACTGGCATCTCGCTGATGGACACGCAGATTGCGAATAGTCTGTTGCAAATCACGCAGGCGCTCCGTCTCCTCGGCGCGCGCGTCATGCTTACCGGTATTCGGCCCGAGGTGGCACAGACGTTGGTTGGGTTGGGTATTGAACTGCGTGACATTCTGATCCAGGCAACCCTTCAAGAGGGAATTGCGGAAGCACTCAAGTGGAAACAGCGATAGTCGCGTCTCAAAGGGTTGTATATGTTTGGGGAGTAGCTTGGGAATGCGGCAAAATACAGTAGAGCTTTGTACCAAACCTTAATTTAGATTCGGCTAATCGCTGCTCTCTACAGAGACTGCACTGTACAACGATGCTCAACGCCAAGAGGCTGTCTGAAACGCCTTCCGTAAGGTATGGCGAAGGACTAAAGATAAAAGGCGCGCCGCGTTCGTCCTTCGTCATTGGTCATTCGTTCGCAGGCACCTGCCTTTCAAACAATCTCTAAAGGATGACCATGAATAAACACGAACTTGTCGAAATGATGACCAGTGACATCCCGACATTTGCCGGACAGCTGACCACGCTTCTTGTTCAGCACCAGCTGGATACATATTCCAGCATTCCACGCGAGATACTGCTCACCATGGCGAACGCGGCGTTAACGGCATTTATACAAGATATGCTAACAGATCCGGCCCATTACTTTAATGATTACTGGAGCTCAGTGGCACCACAGCGTGCCGAAGCTGGCGCAAAAATAGACGACATCTTCACTGCTATATTCGTAAGTGTGGAAATGCTCAATGATTTTGTGGCCCAGCACTGCAGCGATAATCAACAGCTTTATAGTTGGTGGCTGCGCCGTGGGTACGAGATTTCTCACCAAAGCATGCTCGCGATTTCGCAACTATTTGCCGCCGCGCGCGAGCGTATTATTAACACCCAAAATGCCCGTCTTCGCGAGCTATATACCCCAATAATTCCTTTATATAATGGTATTCTTGCCTCGCCGCTGGTTGGGGCAATTGATGCGTATCGTGCCGGGCAAGTAATGGAAAGCCTGCTCACCGGAATTAGCCAGCAGCAGGCCGATGTCGTTATTATCGATATTACTGGTGTACCTATGGTCGATACCGATGTTGCTAATTATTTGCTCATGGCGACGCGCGCCGCCCGACTGTTGGGAGCAAACATTATTTTGGTGGGTATCAGCGCCGAAATTGCCCAAACGATTGTGCAATTGGGCGCGGATTTGTCGGGCATCACGACCCGCGCAAATTTGCAAGCAGGCATCGAATATGCGCTGGCGATGCGCGGGCTAGAAATCGCGCCCTGTAAAGCGTGATTGGGCGTGGAAGCGCAGCCTGGAACGGCGTAGGAATGTGTGCGGCGCAGAGCGGACGGAGATCGGCGCAGGGTTGATTTGTGGAAGCGTGATTTGTACTAAATACTACCCGTAGAAATCGGTAAAGCCTTCGGTATCCAGCCGCTCAAGCATGCGCCGCACCTTTTCGGCTGATTCAGCGAAGGGCGCGTCCGCCACCGCCGCAGGCTCGATCGCGGCCGCTTTTCCCCACACCGATTGCAGCTGGCCCAGCAAGAGCTCAAGGAGCGCTACCAGTGCCCGACGTAGGCGCGGAGTATCGTCGCCCCGCAGCTTGGGTAGAATTTTTTGCTTTATTTGCTGGTCAAGCGCTACGGGTAGGGGCAGCACCCCGCGCGCCTGCTCGATATAGCGCAGCATCTCGGCGATCGTGCGGTAGCCAAATGGCTGGCCTGCGCGCGTAAGAATCGCGTGCATTGCCGTAATGACGCGCCAGGCTTCTTCATCCACCGGCTCGCGATACGATTGGCGGAAGGCTGCTAGATCGACATCGGTCAGCTCAATGACATTGGCACGGTCGAGCAATTTATCTGAAAGCGTGTGCGTACTTTCATCTACATTCACTGTGCCTGTCAAGCGTACATTGAGTGGCAGGCGGAAGGGATTCGCAATGTGCTCGCCGCTGACTGTAACCACGCTGCTGCCTGGTACGCCCAGGTCAATCAGGTGGTCTTCGGTTTCGAGCGCTGAAAGAATCGGGGCTAGGTAATATTCCGGGCGCGCCAGGTTAAGCTCATCCAGGCATACAAAGTAGGGCGCGGCGGGGTCGGCAGCGGCGCGCAGCAGCAAGCGCAAAAACGGCGTAGGATGGAATGTATTCGTCAGCGCGTTGTAGTAGCCCAGCAAATCGCGCGCGTTGTGCCAATCGGGTTGTACTGCCACCAGCAGGTAATGGTCGTTCGCGCCGCCCGGCGCACTGCCTAGCACGGCATCGGCATACAGGCGCGTGAGGCGCGTTTTCCCCGTACCCGAGATACCTGGCAGAATGACCAGCGGCTTGGTTTGCAGCGCGACATGATAGGCGCGAATGAGCGCGTCGGCAATCGCAAAGCCGCGCGCATGAATACGCTCAATAATCGCTTCAATAGGTGGCAGCGCTGGCGGCACATATGGTGTGCGCTGTTCGCGCAGCAGTGCGGCACTATCGGGATCGAGCGCTTCGGCCTGCTCCATTAGCGCTTCATTCAGGGGAAATAGCGCCAGCACATCCTCGATCACCTGCTGCGCAAACGCGGGTTGTGCAATCCGCTCGTCGTCCCAACTGTAGGCAAAGCCCGCCAGTAAATAAACCGAGCCGCGCAGCGCCAGGTAGCGATCCATCCATGTGTCGTGCGTATCGGGCGCGGAAGCCTCGGCGTTCTGAGCTGAGGGAGCACCCGTGCGCGGTACCTGATTTCGCGTGCGCTGCTCAGCAAAGCGCACATCGCGCACCTGATCAACGAGCGGCAGCCAGATCGCGCGGCCACGTTCCCACACCTGGCGTAAATCATCTTTACGCTGGCGCACACTGATCTGTAAGGCAATTACCACCTGGCGCTCGACTCCGCTCGCGGCCACCAGAATGCCACAGCCGCGCGGTGGTCGGTCGAGCGCGACATGGTAGTCGTCGATCGGGCCGCGTTGGTGCGCCCCACGGTTGACAAAGCGAGCGCTGCGAAAGCTCACTTCGTACAGCGGCCAGGCGCGCGGGAAGCGGCGCAGTCCTTCGGCTCGCAATGCTTCGGCCAGTGCCAGCATCGCCGGGTGCAGCCGCTCTTGCACGGCCGCCCAGCGCTCGTTTACGCCTGGCGTTTCAAGCGTGGCTAACAGCTCGGGCGTGAACCCCGGGAACACTGGCAGGTCAGCCATCATCGTTATGCTTGCTCCTGTACCTCGGGTGTGGCGCTCTCGATCAAGGGCAGCAAAAGGGTGAAGGTTGTGCCACCCCCTTCCTGGCTGTCCACGAGAATCTCGCCGCCGTGCAGCTGCACGATCTCACGCACGACAAACAGCCCTACCCCCATACCACTAATGCCATGTTGTTCGGTATTAGGGGCGCGGTAGAAGCGACGAAATAGGTTGGGCAATGCTTTTTCAGGTATACCAATTCCTTCGTCGTGCACACGCAAGCGCGCGCGTTCCCCTTCGCGCTCGAGCTGTACAGTTACTACCCCGCCCGCAGGGCTATACTTGATTGCATTCTGTAGCAGGTTTTGCACAACTTGTTCTAGCCGTAGCTCGTCGCCGAGCACCACGAGCGCGGCATCATGGCATTCCCATGTAATCTGATGACTCGAGTGGTGGAGGGTTTGTGCTTCGTGTACCAGCCGCTCAGCCAGCTGTGGCAGCTGCACCAGTCCATGTTCAATACTGAGCTGGCCGGTTTCGATGCGCGAGATATCGAGCAGCGCAGTGACAAGCCGATTGAGCCGTAATGCCTGCTCATTCATAATGCGAATAGCCCGTTGGGTACGTTCGGTAAGCGAGTGGTCACGCTGGGTGCGGCGCAACAGTAAATCAGAATAACCTATGAGCGACGTAATTGGTGTTTTTAACTCGTGCGAGGCGATCGACAAAAACTGTTCGCGGGCACGCACCGCATCGCGGGTTTCGCGGAATAGGCGTGCATTGTCGAGTGCCAGCGCAACTCGTACTGCTAGCTCGTGCGCCAGTGCTCGATCCGTATCGTTGTACTGCCGCCCCGAATTGCTCAACGCCAAGGTGAGCGTTCCCAGGATGTGGCCGCGCACGGTAAGTGGCATACAGAGAAACGAGCTGATGCCCAGGGTGCGCAGTAGTGCCAACTGCCCTTCGTCCTGCGTAGCCTCACCAAGCAGTGCCGGTGGCACTTCGGGGTAGAACACAGCAGCACCCGTATGCAATACCTGCATCATGAGCGGAATGGATTCTGGTTGCAATGTGTTGCGTGCCAGCTCAGTTGTTGCCGGGTCGGTGTGGGCAAACGCAACACAGCGAACTGTTTCATCATGCTCACGCGTATGGATCGCACACCAATCGGCGATCTCAGGCACCATCCGCTCTGCCAGTTGCGCAAATGTCAGATTATATTCGAGTGAGCTACCTAATATCGTGCTGGCATCGAGTAAGAAGTGTTGTTGGTCTTCGATACGCTCTCGCGCCAGCTCGGCCTGCCGCCGAGCGGTGATATCGAGGGTCACGCCGCGCATGCCCGCCAGGTTGCCCTGCTCATCGCGCATGCCAATCGAAAAGCTTTCGACCCACAGCACCTGCCCGGTACGCGTGACCCAGCGAAACTGATTTGTGCCAGCTTTGCCACTCATAAAAGTTTCACGGGCGCGCTGTGCGGCCTGCTCGCGGTCGTCAGGGTGGACGATTTTGAGCCAGAAGTTGGGCGTTGATACCCATTCTTCAATGGTGTAGCCCAGCATCGTGGTCACGTACTCGCTTACAAAGTCAATGCGTTGCGTTGTGGCGTCGGGCTTCCCCCAAGATTCCCATACTACGCCCGGCACATTCGAGATAATATTATCCAGGCGGGTACGCTGGGCCTCAACTTGGCGGCTGAGCTCGGCCTGCGCGGCTTCGGCCCGTTTCTGCTCGCGAATATCGCGAAACACCAGCACAACACCAATAATATTGCCGCTGCGATCTTTGATTGGCGCAGCGCTATCGTCGATCGGAACTTCGGTACCATCGCGCCGTATAAGCAGGGTATGGTTCGCCAGCCCTACTACAATGCCCTCGCGTATGACTCGCTCGAAGGGATTCACGGCTGGGGCGTGCGTATGCTCGTTGATAATATGGAATATGCGCTGCAAGGGCTGCGCTTGCGCCTCGGATTGCGACCAGCCCGTAAGCTGTTGTGCAACCTCATTGAGGAACGTCACGTTCCCCTGTGGGCTGGCTACCAGCACAGCATCGCCAATACTGCTTAGGGTTACATGCAGCCGCTCGCGCTGCTCATCAAGCTCACTGGTGCGAGTCTGTTCAGCAACCAATGCTTGCCCGTAGGTTTGAACGAGCGTGTGCAACTGTCGGCGGGTTAATAGCGATAACCCAAGCCCAACGAGCAGCGCCATGCCCAAACTCGACCAGATGACAATTTGAGCGGCCTGCTGTGCTTCGCGCGTGCGTTCGGTGCGCAGCTGCTCTTCCGAGCTGATCAGCTGCTCAAAAGAATCTCGTAGCTGATCGGTGAGGTTTTTGCCCTGGCGCGATTTGACCAAGGCAACGTAATCGCCATTTGTAGTGCGCAGGTCAATGGCTTTCGTGGCATATTGCTGCCAGTCCTTATATATTGGCTGCATCTGTGCCAGCCGCTGGCTCTGTACCGGGTTGTCGGCTACCAGCCGACCTAGCTGGCTGAATGCCTCGTCTATTTCACTAGTTGCAGCATCATACGGCTCAAGGAAATCTCGTTCTCCCGAGATTAAGTAGCCGCGCATCCCGGTTTCAAGATCGCTCAGCAGGCGTTGCATTCTGTTGGCGCTGGTCAATATCTGGTCAGTATGATCAACCAGGCGCGTGCTTACGAGGAGTGCATTGATTTGCCAAAGGAGCACAGCCACGAGTATGCCCAGTGCAAATAGTGGCAGTATAATGGCTTGCCCCATAGCACGGCGGAACTCAACCTGGTCGATTGTGGGTTTTGTCATAGGCTTGTTCGCAACGCTGTTCTAGCCAACATAGAGAGAAATTCTCGTTGTGCTGATAGAGACAGCAGCAATGAGCAAAAAGCTGTGATGCGGGATTTTGGCCTAGAGGTATGTTGTTTGCTGCGCGGTGCAAAGCCACAGCCAACTCATGCTACCAGCCGATTACGCGGTTGGCGGTTTCAAATAGCGCCGCTCGGCCAGCGCATCATCGCTCTCAGCCGGGGAAGATTGGCCCTCGCGTGGTTCTTGTAAATAAACTTCGGCGAGCGCATCAAGCACGTCGCGAAGCTCGCGGCACAGCTCTTCAAAAATATCGTTCAGTAAGTCGGCATCGAATAGTGCATCGCCAATCGGCCACGACTGGTGCAGCGTGAGTGCTTTGATGCGCGGCCCTTGCCCCGGGAAAAACGACAGGCCGAGATCGACATGGATGGGGTTTTCGCTTTGCGGCGCGGCGCTTGTATACAGCTGATGTACCGCCTGCGCTATCTGAGGGAGCGATGATAGATCGCCCAGCGGATCCGCAATGAGTGGCAGGGTATAGGTAATGTCGATTTCAAGGCCCACACCCGCCGACGAAGCGAGAATGCGCTCATCGACGATCCCATCGAAGCTATCGGGCAAGCTGCCGCGCAGCGAAAACACGGTAAATTCGGGCGACCAGCGAAATGCAATGACGGCGCGTAGCGGCGGCTCTTCGGGCGCGCGATCATCTTCAATACCTCGCGGGAGGCAGGTTATACTCAGGCTGCGCCCCAATGCATGGGTGTCAAGTAATTCTTGGGTGTAGGCAATATTTAATTCGGTTTGCTCAATCGCGGTAAGAAGCACAGCAACAAAGTTTTCGTAAGTGAGCATGCAACCTGTTCCTTGTGTGGTGACGATACGGATTTGCATTATAACACTGCTCGGGCGGTAGCGCAGGCTGCTTGCCACTGCTATCTGATGCGGCTGGTGGGTTGTGGCCGAAGGTGGTTGCTGGGCGCACCGACCGCCAACCTGGCAATCGGCGATCAGCAAGCCGACGGTGGTTAAGTAATGCCCAGAAGGTCATTTCCGCGAACGTGTGTTCGTATTCACCCCCGCTACTGGCCGAGTTATGGTATAATACACAGGTTAAAGGAGAGACGCATTGACGATTACGAAGCCTCAAAATGCGACCTTAATTGACTCGCTCAGTGAAGGGTACGCTGCCATCAATCGCCGCCCTTGGATTGTGCTCATCCCGATCCTACTTAACCTGTATCTCTGGTTTGGTCCACAGCTTTCGCTCGGGCCGCTGGTTAGCGACGGCGTGAATGCCTTGAAGCGGCTTCAGCCAGCGCTCACCGAGCAGGAAGATATTCAGGTGATGTTCGATCAGATGCTCGCCACTGGCGGCCTCGATCTTCGTCAGCAGCTGGCCGTACTGAACGATGTGCCCATCCTGCATCAATACGTGGTTGGTAGTATCGACGCGGAAGGGGGGCTGCCGGCCATCCCCGAGGTATTACGCCCGATCGATACGCAGCGCACTGATACATTTTATATCGGCTCGCTCGGCAGCGCGCTGCTGGCGTTCCTGATCATCAATACGGCAGCATTGGCGCTGAGCGCGCTGTTTTTTGGGCAGGTTGGCGCCGCCGTGCGTCGTGATTGGTCGCCGCTGATGGGCCTGCGCCGCACCCCGCGGATCGCGCTGTGGCTGCTGGCAGCTATAGGCATTGTGCTGGGGGTTAGCCTGGGCCTGGGCTTGCCACTCCTGTTCTTCATCGGGCTGCTCTTTTACTTGAGCCAGACACTCGGGCTTCTTGCATCGTTTGTGTTGTACTGGGTTGGCGTGTGGGTGTTCATCTATATCGGTTTTATGCGCGAGGGCATCGTTATCAGCGGGCTGAACCCGCTGCGGGCGATTTATACCAGCTTTAATGTTGTGCGGCGTAACCTATGGGCCACGCTCGGCTTTCTGGCGGTGTCGCTGATCATCAAGCTGGGCAGCGGCGTGATCTGGCATATGCTGGTCAATTCTACCGCCGGGCTGATTGTGGCAATTGTTGGTAGTGCCTATATCGGCAGTGGGCTGATGGCGGCGCGCATGGCATTTTATCGCGAGCGGTTGCGTCGCTGGCAGAGCGCGCCAGTGCAATCTGGCTTGCAGGCACGTAATTAACCGCGTTACGCGGTGGGCGTTTTTTTGCTTGCGCCAAGTACCTTGCTGCCGCAGGCAGAACGAGTCGGCAACGCGGGCGACTGCGTAACGTGTGTAATGAAGCAGTGAATAACAGCAGGCGGCTGGCAGCCACCGTGTACGCATCGGCACGGCTGCTACGCACCAAGTGAACAAGAGCGAGTGCAGAACAATGACCACTGAGACAACAAAAAAAGTTATTGACACGAACGACTATACTGCTAGCCGCATTCAGGTGCTCGAGGGCCTTGAGGCGGTGCGTAAACGGCCGGGTATGTACATTGGCCCGACTGATATTAACGGCCTGCACCATATGATCCGTGAGGTGGTCGATAACTCGGTTGATGAGGCACTGGCAGGCTATGCCGACCGGATCGACATCATCATTCACGCCGATTGCTCGGTAACAGTGCGCGACAATGGCCGTGGTATTCCCGTCGATATTCACCCGGTGAAGAAGGTTTCGGGGCTTGAGCTGGCGGCCACGGTGCTGCACGCTGGCGGCAAATTCGATTCCGACTCGTATAAGGTTTCGTCGGGTTTACACGGTGTGGGCCTGAGCGTCGTGAACGCGCTTTCGACCTGGATGACTATCGAGGTGCAAACCGGCGGCAAAGTTTGGCGACAAGAATACCTCACTGGCAAGCCGCAAGGCCCGGTGAAGGCGGTTGGCAAAACCGAAGTGCGCGGCACGACCGTGAATTTCATGCCTGATGTCACGATCTTCCGCGATGGCCTCGATTACAACTTCCGCGCGCTGGTGCAGCGCTTCCGCGAAATGGCCTACCTCACCAAGGCGCTGCGCTTCCATATTGCCGACCAGCGCGATGGCAATGAGGTCAATTTCTACTTTGAAGGCGGTATTCGTTCCTATGTGCGCCACCTGAACAAAGAGAAGAACGTGCTGCACAAAACGCCGTTCTATGTTGAGCGTGAATCGAACGGCGTGGCGGTGGAGGTAGCACTCCAGTACACCGAAGCCTACGACACTGATTCAATCTACACCTTCGCCAACAACATCAACAACACCGATGGCGGCGCGCACCTCACTGGTTTCCGCAATGCGCTCACCCGCGTGGTGAACAACTATGCCCGCAGCAAAAACCTGCTGAAGGAAAGCGAAGCCAACCTCACCGGCGATGATGTGCGCGAAGGCTTGACCGCGGTGATTAGCGTGAAGCTGCAAGACCCGCAGTTCAGCTCGCAGACCAAGGAGAAGGTGGTAAGCCCCGAGGCCACCAGCGCGGTGTCGTCGGTATTTGGCGATGCGTTTAATACCTGGCTAGAAGAGAACCCCGGCGATGCGAAGCGCATTATCGAGAAGACGATCTCGGCGGCGCGCACACGCCTGGCGGTGCAGAAAGTGCGCGAAACGGCGCGTAAGAGCGCGATGGAAGGCTTCTCGCTGCCGGGCAAGCTGGCCGATTGCTCAGACACCAACCCGGCGCGCTGTGAGATTTACATCGTCGAGGGTGATTCGGCAGGTGGCAGCGCCAAGCAAGGCCGCGACCGGCGCTTCCAGGCGATTTTGCCACTGCGCGGTAAAATCCTGAACGTCGAGAAGAGCCGCCTCGACAAGATGCTTTCCAATAACGAGGTGCGCACCCTGATCACTGCCATCGGCGCGAGTGTGGGCGAGCAATTCGACCCGGCGAAGCTACGCTACCACCGCATTGTCATCATGACCGATGCCGATGTGGACGGCGCGCACATTCGCACGCTGCTACTCACCTTCTTCTTTCGCTACATGCGGCCAATTATCACTAACGGCCACCTGTACATTGCCCAACCGCCGCTGTTCAGCGTGAAGCACGGCAAAGAGATGAAGTATGTGTATTCCGACGCCGAACGCGATACATACCTGGCTGCATTGCCCAAAGAAGTGCGCGAGAGGGCACAGATTCAGCGCTACAAGGGGCTGGGCGAAATGAATCCCGAGCAGCTGTGGGAAACCACTATGAATCCGCTGAACCGCACCATGGGCCAGGTGACGCTTGAAGATGCCCAGACCGCCGACGAGACGTTCACAATGCTGATGGGTGATATGGTGCCGCCACGCAAGCGCTTCATTCAGACGCACGCCTCCGAGGTGAAGAACCTGGATATTTAGGCGGGTTTTTGACGCTGATCACATGGATTGCGAAGCCGACAGGAACATACCTGTCGGTTTCTTTTTGCCCTTGATTATTGGGTAGGGTTTAGGTTTATCGCACAATATACCTTTTCTCGTGCAGCGCCAGGCGTAGCGGCTACATAGGGTACCGCGTCCGGGTTTCAGTGCTATACTAGCGCTGGCTGCGTAGCAACAAACCTATAGGCCATGTATGATCAGCGATCACCACCTGAAGCTGCAATAACTTAGGACTTTCGTCTACCCAAGCAATTTCTCTCTTTCCTTGGTCATTAATTGCGGGTAGCGCAAACAATGACCAAGAAGAAAGTACCACGCTGCCGCAAGCATATAAACCGGCAAGCGAAAGTCCTGTAACCGAAGGAAATTGTTGGCTGATCAATGTGTTTGAGCAGACGGGCGCTTGCCCGGTGAGGGTAGGGTATAGCATTATGAGTGTTCTGCAATTTCCTAAGGGGTTCTTGTGGGGTACGGCCACTGCTGCGTACCAGATCGAAGGCGCGGTGTACGAGGATGGCCGGAGTGAGTCGATCTGGGATCGCTTTACCCATACGCCGGGCAAGATTCTCGATGGCAGTACCGGCGACGTAGCTTGCGATCACTACCACCGCTGGCGTGAAGATGTCGCACTGATGAAAAACTTGGGGATGCAGGCATATCGCTTCAGTGTGGCGTGGCCGCGTATTCTACCGGGCGGGCGCGGTGCCGTGAACCAGGCCGGGCTCGATTTTTACCGCCGCCTGGTCGATGAGCTGCTGGAAGCCGGTATTACACCGTTTGTAACCCTGTATCACTGGGATTTGCCACAAGTGCTGCAAGATGCGGGCGGCTGGCCTGCGCGCGCTACCGCTGAGGCGTTTGTTGAATATGCCGACGTGGTGAGCCGTGCACTTGGCGACCAGGTGAAGCACTGGATCACCCACAACGAACCCTGGTGCATCAGCATTCTGAGCCACCAGATTGGCGAACATGCCCCCGGCTGGCACGATTGGCCCGCCGCGTTGGCGGCTGGGCATCACGTTCTGCTTTCGCATGGCTTGGCCGTGCCGGTCATTCGTGCCAACAGCCCTGGTGCCGAAGTCGGCATTACGCTCAATTTCACGCAGTCGGTTGCGGCTTCGGATCGGGCCGAAGATATTGCCGCCTCGCGCATCTTCGATGGGTTCTTCAACCGCTGGTTTGCCGACCCACTGTACTACGCCGCGTACCCGGAGGATATGGTGGCACTTTACCGCGCACAGGGGCATCTGCCCGCCGGTGGCCTGGAATTTGTGCAGCCAGGCGATATGGCTGCGATTGCGGTGACGACCGACTTCCTGGGTGTGAACTACTACACCCGCGCCGTGATCAGTGCCGAGACGCTTGAACAGGGCGGGGCGCTGCCCGAGCCAGCGCTCGATCGCACTGAGATGGGCTGGGAAGTGTACCCCGAAGGAATGTATGAGCTGCTCATGCGCCTGCACGTCGATTATCATCTACCCAAGCTGTATATCACTGAGAGTGGCGCAAGCTATTCCGATGCGCCAGGCCCCGATCGGCGCGTGCACGATGAGCGGCGGCGCACCTTCTTGCGCGATCATTTTGCGGCGAGTCACCGTGCACTGACGGCAGGCGTACCACTGGCAGGCTACTTCGTCTGGTCGCTGATAGATAACTTCGAGTGGGCGAAGGGCTACACCCAGCGCTTTGGGATAGTGTGGGTCGATTATGCTACCCAGGAGCGCATCCCGAAAGACAGCGCGCTATGGTACCAGCAGGTTATCGCCGAGCACGGCTTCGATGCGGCGGGCTAAGCTCTTCCTTGAGCGCCCGGCGATTATCCCGGAGCTGGCTGCCCACAGCGCTGTGTTACGGGCAAACTTTGGTACCAGCGATGTAGCATTGCGCGATGTACTGTTTGGCCGCGCTGTGCCGGGCGGCAAACTGCCCTTCGAGCTACTATCGTTGCAGGAGGCCGTGCTGCGCTAGCGCTCGGATGTGCCCTACTACAGTGGCGACCTGCTATTCTCGTTCGGGTATGGGCTGGCGTACCCAGAGCACTAACAGCCTGTAGGGTTTTCACTCGCACATACAAATAGCGCGCGGGGCCACATGGCAGCCCCGCGCGCCGCAGATTGTACCCTTACTCTACCCCTGCACAATTGCGCGCAGCTTCTCCACCTGGTAGCCCGATTTTGCCGCAGCGGCCTGCAGCTGGGCCACAACCTCGTAGTAGGTGTCAACCGTGTCTGCACCGTCGTGGCTTACCAGGGCCACGCGCAATAGCCCGCTGAGCAGCCGCTCGAAGGCCGTTTTGTCGAACCATAGCGTGCCCTGATAGCGGTTGATGCGCAGTAGCTGCTGCACATCGCTATCGGCCAGCAATGATTTCACCAGTCGCGCGGGCTGAAGTAGCTCGGGCGAACGGAACCAATCCTGGTAGCTGGTTTGCACTTTCATCAGTTGCAACGCCTGCCAGGCTGATGGCTCGTCGGCGCCAAGCTCGTACAGCACACTGGTAATGATACGCCCGAGCCGCCACTCATCGAGCCAGCTACGGCTCTGCTCGGCATAATCATCGGTGCCGGTCACCTTCCCCAGCGCGTGGACAATCGCCCAGCTGAATAATCCGCCCCAGGTGGCGTTGTCAATGGCGGGCGCGTCGGCATCGGCACTCGCGTGCTCGCGCTCGGTAGCGGGCAGTTGCAGCAGAGCAGCTAGCTCGTTGCGCACTTCCTGAGCAATGGCAGTCTGGTCGCCGCTGCTGCCGGTGAATTGCGCGACCTCATGCAGCAGGTTGCGCATCTTCTGGTCGAATTCCTCCAGCAACGCCTGGTGTGGCGCAGCGGTAGCAGCTTCGCTCGCAGGCTCGGCTGGTGGGGCTGGCGGCTGGGCGTCATCGGCCACAGCCGTATCGGCTTCAGTGGTTGGCGTGGTTGCGGCGTCGGCCTTTTCCTGCACACTCGGCGGCGAGTCAGCGTCTGCGGCTGTCGCTTCAAGCAGGCGGCGGAACATATCACCGTTCACCAGTGCCTTGAATGGATAGTGCAGCGGCTGTAAGAACAGCTCTTTCAGCGCCTCATCGACGCTGGGGACGCCGCGCCCGTTCAAGAAGCTTGCCAGCTGCCCGTACTGGTGAAACGCATCGCTCTGCACTTCGCGCCAATCGAGGAAGACGTGGCACTTGTATGCGCCAAGCTCAACGTACAAACCTTGCTCGCTCAGCTCGCGTCCGCTGCGCAAAAATTCCAGGCCGCTCGCGTAATCGCGGAAGATATAGAATACCGGCTCATCGGCGGAAAGTGCTAGCCCTTCGGTCAACGAACGTTGCACCAGCGTGCGCTCGTCGCCGTTGCCGGTCTTCACCGAGAACTGTGCCGATTGCTGGATGCGGCCCTGTGTGTCGGCGAATTTGTTGTGGTAGAGCACCAGCGCGCGCTCGTCGTCAACACGGTTTGAGTAGGCGTACACATCTTCAATAACACTGCCATCGGCACCGATGAAATCGTACAGCAGGAAGTGTTCGACGCCAGCGAACATATAGCGCTTGTGCATCAGCGGGAAGATTTCGCGCTCGTGCCGCTCGATTAAATACTGGTCGGGCTGCTCGTCCCAATAGGCGCGCTGATATTCCATGCCATATTTTTCGGCAAACCCCTCAACCTGGCCGTGGCCGATCATGGGCAGCCCTGGTAGCGTCAACATCACGCTGCATATTCCAAAATACTTATCGCTCTTGCCGAATTGCTCAACGGCGGTTTTTTCGTCAGGGTTATTCTGGAAGTTGACGTAACGCTTGAGAATCTCGGGGTCGAATTCAAGGGTTTGCTTCATCAGGAAGCGATATTTGGCGTTATCCTCGTCGCGCAGCAGGTGCATAAACGCGCTGTTATACACGCGGTGCATACCCAGGGTACGCACGAAATACCCCTCCATCAGCCAGAAAGCTTCGGCGAGCAGCAGGGTATCGGGCACTTCTTGCGCCACGCGATCAACGACTTCGCGCCAGAATTCGTTGGGAATAGCAGCGTCGAATTCGGCCTTGGTCATCGCGTATTCGGAGCGTGAAGGGATGGCACCGCCCGCACCAGGCTCGGGGAACCACAGCCGCTCGATATGCTTTTTCGCCAGGGTCATGGCCGCATCGAAGCGAATGATTGGGAACTGGCGCGCAACGTGCAAAATAGTTTGAATCACGGACTCACGCGTTTCGGGATTGAGGTAGTTGAGCTGCGCGGTATCGTTCCAGGGCATGCTGGTGCCATCGTTGCCGTGGTAGATATAGCGTACATCGCCATTCCAACGGTCGTGGCGCTTAAACACAACCGCCGCATCGCTGCGCTCGTAGTAGTGGTCTTCCAGGTATATGCCCACGCGCTCGTCGCCCAAAAGGTCGGGGCCGTTGAAGGTATAGGCCGGGTAGGGTGGCTCGGGCACCGAAAGGAACCAATCGGGATTCTGGATAACCCAGCGACCGTCGATGCCGACATGATTCGGTACCATATCGCTTGCCAGGCGAATACCGCGTTTCCAGGCGCGCTGGCGCAGGTTATCGCATGCGGCTTCGCCGCCCAGCCGCTGTGCGATCTGGTAATCGTACAGCGAATACGCCGAGGCCACTGCGTCGGGGTTGCCCATCATTTGCTTAATGCGCTGCGAAGCGTTGCTGCGCTCCCACAGGCCGATCAGCCATAGCCCGGTAATACCCCAGCGTTTCAGTTTGTCAAGCTCTTCGTCCGGCACCTGATCAAGCGTCGTGATCGGGATGTCATAGTCTTTCGAGAGCTGGTCGAGCCATACATAGGCGTTTTTCGCCAGCATGACGACACTGGGCATCCAGTCCTTATCGGGGCTAAACTGCTCGGGTTCGGCCTCTAGGCCAGCAAAAGCTTCGATCGGCAGCTCAACCGGGCCAGGCCCAAAAAATACTGGCTTTTCTTCTTCTTTGATGAGATCCAGACCGCCGAGCAGACGATAGATCTCTTTGCCAAGCGAAATACCCCAGCGCGAGCGAATAAATTCGAGCTGATCTTCTAGTGAATGGGGCGCCGCGCGTGCCGGAGCCAGCAGAATATCGAGCAGGTTTTCGCTGAGGCCCAGGGCATTGCCCGCCGCCCGCCGCCCGCTCCCGTCTTCGCTGGCTGCGCCGGTGCCAAAAAACGTATAGAGCGACGACATAATCGCCGGGTAGGTCGTTTCGCGCTCAAGGTCATGATCATCGAATAGTTCCTGGAAGGGCATGAAGGCCGGGTTGGCGTTTTCGAGCCACAGCATCAGCATCTCTTCCAGCACGACCTGGCGGTTAGGAATACCATCGGTCTCGCCATTCATGTAGGTATCGAGATCTGTGTCGCGCCGATAGACGGCTATCGCCGGGAATTCATCGGCAAACTTGCGCAGCGATGCTTCAACCGCCTCGGGGCCAAGCTGTTCGTTGAGCCAATCGAGCGATTGCGCAACCGCTTGCGGGTTATTCTGCTCGCAGTACATGCGGAATAGATAGTGGGTAAGCTCGTGGATGAGCGCCAATGCATTAATCTGCGACGCTCGCACGGCCTGCTCGGGGAAGTTTAAGAGGTCGCGCTTATCGTTCATGCGCTGGGCAAACAGGCGCGCGGCCCGAAAGTTGGCAAATATCACATTTCCAGTGATGCTATAGAGCCAATCATCAAAGCGGTAATAGTCGCGCGAGTCGCGGGCAACATGAAATTCTAGACCCCGCGGGCCATTGCTTCGGTCTGTTGCCATAATACCCTCGTACCCTTCATGTATAGCCAGCGCCTACAGCGGCGCCAGAATGGCGTACAGCGACCACCTGAATCGAACCAATCGTCAGCGATGCTAGCAGGGTTGTTACGCACGGGCGTAGATACAAGCCGTACGCTCATATGGCGCTGCACCCAAAGGGCAGGGTTCATACCACCATCTGCTGGCAAATTCCTGTGTCAAGCTGCTGAGCGATGGCCTCATGGTATGGCAAAGTTGTAATTTGGTCAATGTGCTCGAACGTGAGGGGGAAGGGTTCAATTGTCTGAGCTACCCACCCGGATTGTCGATAAAACGTCTGCGCAGCTGTTCGAGCAAGCTCTGGTCGTTAAGCTGATCGCCTTGCTCAATTAGCCAGCGTGCGGCTTCGGCGAGCGCGGTGCCAGTGAGTGCGCCGCTAAGTACATCACCCGGGTAGTGCGCGCCCAGGTAAATGCGCGAAAAGGCGACGAGCGCGGCAATGCTATACCAGGCGGGCGCAAGCTCGGGGTAGTGCCGACTGATCAGCCGCGCACCGGCGAAGGCAGCTGCCGAATGGCCTGAGGGGAAGGAAAATGTGCCGGGTTTCTTACCCACCGCGATGGCTTGCACAATATCGATGAATGGGCGTTTGCGGCGAAAATAATATTTTATCGGATACTCAACTGCCATTGTCGCAAACCAGAGCGGCGGCAGTACTTGCAGCAATGCCTGCCGCCCGCGCCGCTTATCGAGCAATGCGGCAAGCACCAGTCCCGCGACCCAACCGAAGCCGCCATTCATAACCACGGTGAGCCCGTACATCAGCTGATTGGTTAGCGCGGTGTGCGGCAGATGATTGATCGCCAGATACAGCCGGGCGTCTATCGATTGGTAGGGCTTCATCTGCTGAAGGATGGCCGCGCGCAGCAGCTCAAGTGGTTCGCGCTCGGCGGCGGCGGTATTGCCCTGTTGTTCGGGGTTTGTAGCGTGCTGAATGGCTTGTTCCAGCGCCTCGCGTGTTTCGCCACTACTGCCCGCAACCTGGCGTGCCGCTTCAACCAGCGTTGCTGGAGCCTGCACTGCTGGGCGACTATCATGAGCAGCTGCTTGTATCGCCTGGGCAGGTTCGGCGGCAGCGGGTGTTTGTTCACGGATTTCGCGCTCGGTCGTTCCGGCGGCGGCGGTCACCAGATCCTGCGCTACCTGGGTAGCCTGCTCAGGGGTTTTAATTGTGCTCACAGCGGCTTTCACCGCCTCTCCAGCAGGCTCAGCGCGGGCCTGGGCTTCGGTCGATGGCTGGTCCCACGGATGCGTCGGCTCAACTAGTTCTGTGCTTTCTGGTTCGCTTGGTTGCTGTGTATCGTCGGCCATAGTATTTCCCCCTCCCCTCTCAAGCTACGGCAGCTATAGGTGTGCCTGGGGCCGCGTCAGCTTGGGCGGCGGGCGGCACAATAACCTGAATGGCGTGCGGTACTATCTGAATTTGAATCGGTGTATCACCCAGAATTTCACCATCGGCCTGAATGGGCAGCGGTATATCGGCGCTGATGGTAATGCTATTACGGGCAGCAATGTAGCGCACATTTCGGTCGCGGCGCTGCTGGCCTAGAAGCGTGTGCCAGACCAAACCAACATAATCGAGCAGTGTGCGCGCGCTTACAATACACACATCTATGCGCCCATCGTCGGGGGTAATGTTTGGCCCCCAGCGAAATGGCGGAATGCCAAGCACGCCCCCATTAGCGATCAGCACCTGCAGGGCGCGTGGGCGTAGTCGCTGACCATCGGCGGCAATGGTGAAGCGTACCGGCTGATAGCCAACCAGGCGGGTCAGGGCCGTCCAGATATAGGCAGCCCGGCCAAACCGGCGCTTGGCCTGGCGCTCGGTATCGCGGATCATGAGCGAGTCGATGCCAATACCGATTTGTAGCACAAAATATTTATCATTGGCCTTCATCGCATCGATATGGGCAATACTCTGCTCGCCCGCCAATAGCGCGCACGATTGGTCGAGCGTGAGCGGCAGCGATAACTCACGGGCAAAAACATTGGCTGTGCCTACCGGAATAATACCCATTGGGATATCGCTGCCGATCAGGCCCTCAGCCACTTCTGAGACGGTGCCATCCCCGCCAGCGGCAGCAATCAGGCGCGCGCCTTTGGCGGCTTCTTTTCGTACAATATCGGCAACATCCTCGCCCTCAGCGCCAGTCGTTTCGTAAATGTCTATCTCGGCGCTTTCGCCAAAGTTACGCTTCAGTGCTTCGCGCACATCGTCGGCGGTGCAGCTGCCTGCCATAGGGTTGAGCACCACAAACACGCGCTGTTCACCCTCGCTATCTTCAAGTTCAGAGAGTGGATTCGATAATTCTATTACTTCACTCATCCCAGCCGCTCCTCATAGTTTTAAATTCGTAACAGAGTGCCTGCAAACGCTAAGGCAAGATTCATACCGGCAGATCTCTAACCCACAACCGAAGTGTTGAGCTAGAATAATGAAATACTCAGGGAAACGAAATCACTCTTGTTCGATTAGCCGGGCCGGTGATATGCTATGTGTACAGCGCATGTAGCTGCCCTATTGATGTACAGGTCTTACTTATGAACAATTGGCCACCAAGCCACGATGTACGTGCAGTTTACTATTCAGAACGGCTGCTTAATATCGCCTATCCCTGTAGTATGCACCACTGTGTACATATGGAAACAAGCACCGGGTGGCTCTGTTATACGCCTGCACAGGCAGGAAAAGGCGTCTGGTTTGTTGGCTTCTACTGCCCGCTACATGAATTTGGCGGGCGCTGGACTTCTGAATTGCAGCCGACGATTACTGCTGTACTGCAAGATGCTGCCCAGGCGGGTTTCGATATTGAAGGCGAAGTGCGCAGGCGCGATGAGCAGTACCGACAGCAGAGAGCGAACAATACCCCATAATTGCGCGCTATGCATGGTGCATTGCTGCACTGCCACTACCCTGGAAGACCAAAATGTTCATTTCGTGCTGGCGGCCTGATCTGTAGGCCACGTTTACGCGTAGTGGAGGGCTTGCAACTGGCATACGCCTCATTCTATGGTATGCTCAGTGCGCCGTCAGGCATATCAATAGCAAGCGAACATCCTGATATGCTGCTACTTTCATTGGCACGATGCTCGATATACTGCACCGCGCATGTGTACGGTTAATTTGCTTGCTCATGCGCGCTTTGTAGCAATGAAGGCGGGATACTTTGACAAAAATGAGGGCTGTTATCAGCGCCTATGTTGGCGTTCTGTTGTTTGCTGTCTTCATCTTTCTTGGTGCGGGGAAACTTGCTTACTGGCAGGGGCTGCTCTATGTGGTGCTTGCGCTGGCGGGGGTAACGCTTAATCAGCTGCTTACGCGCAAGGATGATGAGCTTATCATTGAGCGCACGCGGGGCGCACGCACCGGCGTCGCGTGGGATCGGCGCATTTTGGGCGCGTACTTTTTGCTCAATATTGTGGCGTTTGTCATCGCCGGACTCGACTCGGGCAGGTTCGGCTGGTCAGGGTCTGTGCCCCTCGGTATCACTATTAGCGGAGTGGTGCTGATGGTATTAGGCCAGTTGCTCTTTGCGATGGCGATGCGTGAGAATAAGTTTTTTTCAAGCACGGTGCGTCTGCAATCTGAACGCGGTCATCGGGTCTGCGATACCGGCCTGTATCGTTTTGTGCGTCACCCGGGCTACCTGGGGATGCTCCTATCGCAGCTGTCATTCCCACTCGTATTAGGTTCGTACTGGGCGTTCGTGCCAGTGGGGGGCGCGGTAGTGTTGCTCGTTGTACGAACCCTGCTCGAAGACAGGTTTTTGCTCCAGTCGCTGCCGGGCTATGTGGGCTACGCAGCTAGAACAAAATGGCGACTGGTTCCAATGCTGTTCTAGCGTGCTGTAGCGCTATACACATAAGTGAGCATAAACAAAAGAGAGCGGGTTTACCGCTCTCCAATGCTGGTGCCAGGGACGGGGGACGATCCCGTGACCTCATGTTTTTCAGACATGCGCTCTACCAACTGAGCTACCCTGGCATGCTCGGAAGGCAAAGGAAACAAGTAAAAAGGTAAAAGGCCGCAACACCAAAGGTTATGCCTTTTCTCTTTTGCCTTTTGCCTTTCGCTCGTGGTGGGCGATGACGGACTCGAACCGCCGACAACCTCGGTGTAAGCGAGGCGCTCTACCAACTGAGCTAATCGCCCGTGGTGCCGAGGAAGGGACTTGAACCCTTATGAGCATTACTGCTCACTAGGCCCTCAACCTAGCGCGTCTGCCAATTCCGCCACCTCGGCGCGCACGTTCGGCATTATAGCTACGAATAGGCAGCTTGTCAACTGCGATGTGTAGCGGCGCACCGCAGGCTCGTTCAGCCGGAACAATGAAGCGCCTCGCACTATATACTTGAGTACAAGGCGCTCCACTTCAGCGTGTCAGCTAGCTACCCCTCGTTGCGGCGCATACGCAATTCGCCGTCAATTGCACCGCCCGGGTGAACCACCAGCGAAGCCGTGGTAATAACGCCCTGGACTACGCCGGTGTCGGTAATTTCGAGCTGCCCATGGCACGTAATGTTGCCCGTAAATGTACCCGCAACCATAATTTCCTCGGCGGCCAGATCGGCCTCAACCTGCGCGCCAGCCTCTACCAAAATATATTGGCGCGATTCGATCGAACCACGGGCGTTGCCCTGAATGCGCACACCACGTTCTGAACGGTAATGCCCATCGAAAAAGTCGTCTGGGCCAATGACACTCTCTGCGACGGTGCGCGCTGGCGCTGGCGTGGCTGGTGCTGGCGTGGTCTCAACGGCAGTTACTTCAGGAATTACTACTGGCTCTGGGGTTTCCCATGGCTCTGCAATTGCTTCTGTTGCAGTTGGCATTGTGGGAAGTAAAGGCTCCGCTTGCGTAGGCTCTGCGTCCTCGGTGTAGTGGTAAATTGCAAATGTGGATGTATCAGGTGTCAGCGGCTGCCCTGCTTCTAGATCGGTAGCTGCCCACAGCTGCTCGTGAACTGCTGCAAACGCTGGTTCTAGATCGAGCGCTGGGAGTTGCTGGGTTACTGCGGCAGCAGGTGTAGCCAGTACTTCCGGCGCTACAGGCACGGCTGCGGTTGTTTCGGGTTGCCCAGCTACTTCTGCCTCGCGCAGAAGCTGGGTGACAGATGGGCCAAGTAGTGACGATGCCCATCCTTCTTCTTGGGGCGGCTGCGGGGCGGGCTGCGGCGCAGGTGCCTTTGCAGTTATAAGCTCGGGCAACTCGTCGAGCATGCCCAGATCAAGTTCGGCCTTGTGTGGTGCCGAGGGTGTGCTGTTTGGCCGATCAGGGGTGCGGCGTCCGAACATACATTTTCTCCTGGTGTAGTAGCGCTGAAAGAATAACAAACTGTAGTGATCGTATGCTGAGCTTTTCGGAAGATCAACCCGATCAGTTTACAGTTTGATGTCATCTCCCAGCGGGCGGGTATTGCGCTGGCTGTCACCATAGGGAAGGCGGGCAGGCACAGGTTGCACAGCTTTAAGAAAATCTTTGCAATATATGTTCAATTATATTGACAAAACTGTGCAATACCTGTATAATCCCGGTAAAGATGCATGATCCCCGCTCGGCACATAGAGAGGAAGGCACGACATGGCAGCATATACCCCTGATGGAGCACCCCACCAGCGCTATGTCACCGGGCAGTTGCCGAGCTATGGCCCCCATGCCGATGACAGTGAGCTTATTGCTGCAGTAGCTGAAGGTAACAGTCAAGCGCTTGAGGTGCTGTACGACCGTTATGCGGCCATGGTTTACCGCCTTGCACTACGGATGCTCAAAAATCCCGAACTAGCCGAAGACCTGGTGCAAGAAGTCTTCTGGCGGGTGTGGCGGCGGAGTGCGAGTTTTGCACGCGAGCGCGGGCGGGTAGCGCAGTGGCTATTTGGGATTGCGCATAATCTGTGCATCGACGAATTGCGCCGTCAGCGATCGCGCCCGCTGCCAGTATATGAAGAAACCGATAATCCAATTATTCAGCAGCTTATTGATGAACACATGGATGTACCAGCTGCAGCCTGGGCAACCGAGCGGCGGCGCGTAATTGTCGACGCTTTGAGCGAGCTTCCATTGAGCCAGCGCCAGGCAATTGAGCTGGCTTATTTTGGTGGCCTTTCCCACCAGGAAATTGCCACGCAGCTTAATCGACCGCTTGGTACCATTAAGACGCGTGTGCGGCTCGGCTTGCAAAAACTCGGCAGTTTGCTAGCAGCGCGTGGCTTGCAACCCAGCGCACATTTCGATATGTAGGCACTGTCCTTTTTTATACGGGTTGGTCGCGCGAAGCGCGGCAAAACTGTATACAGATACTAGGATTTCGCTTGTTGTGCGTGCCTGCGGCAGCTTGGTGATGCTTTGCGCGGAGCGCAAAACATCACCAAGGAAATAAAGAAGTTGTGTAGGTAAGCGAACGACTTAAGAATAAAAGGTATGCACTACCGAAGGCTAAACGCGCTAACTGCGAAAGCCTTAATAATAAAAGCGCGCCGGGGTGGTATATCCACCCCGGCATATTTGTTGGCTAAATAGTGTGTAGTGAAGATGTACAAGTTTCCGTTTGCTGCCACCTACGCCTGGTTGCGTGCCAGAATCGCGCGTAGCTCATCATCGAGCGGTGGGCGGGCACCATAGCGTGCCACCACCCAGCTACCAATATCGTTGGCAAACTGTGCGGCGGCGGCCAGGTTGCCATCGCGCAGGTACCGTGCCAGAAACGCGCCATCAAAGGCATCGCCCGCGCCGGTCGCATCGATCACCGGGCCATCGCCGGTTGGGTAGTGCTGGGCGTGGTCGCGCGCTTTCACATAGCATCCATCTTTATCAAGCTTTAGCACAATCACGGCACTGTTATAGCGCTCGTGGAGCTCGTTAGCAACCGCTTCTGGATCGCGCTCGCCGGTCAGCGCCTCGCCTTCGTCGCGGTTGGGGAAGAGAATATCGACTGGCAAGGCGCGAGTAATGCGGGCGAATTTATCGTGGCCCATTTCGCGAATCATCTGGTACGAGGCGGGATCAAATGATACGGTTGCGCCTGCGGCTTTGGCGATCTGAGCCGCATGCAAAGCGGCGGCGCGCGGCGGATCGGTGAATAACGACCAGGCAGTGATATGGACATGGTCACAGGTTTGCAGCGCCGCTTCGGGTAGATCTTCCGGCAGCAGGTGGAAATCAGCGGCCTGGTTCGTAACCATGCTGCGCTGCCCGGCGCGGTCAATCAGCACCAGAATAACCCCGGTGTCGTGTTCTGATGTGCGGCTTACATGGGCAATAACCTGTTCGCGCTCAATATCATCCACCACCAGGTCGCCGAAGACATCGGCACCAACTTTGCCCACAAACCCGGCAGGCATCCCTGCGCGCGCGATCCAGACGGCTACATTGGCTGCCGAGCCACCAGGTGCCAGCGCAATGCGCCCGGTCGTGTCGCCGCCGGGCAGCAAGATGCCTTTAGGTTTGACGAGAACATCCCAGACAAGATCGCCAATGGCGATGATTGGCTTCTGTGAACCGTTACTCAAAGCCCACCTCATAGTTGTGCTATAGCCAGAATTTTGTGCCGCGCAGTATACCATAGGCCGTTGGGTTTATGTCGCCTGCCCAAGTTCGGCGTGCTCGTCGTTCGTGGGTGAAACCAGGGTAGCGCGCAAGAATACCAGCGCGCCCAGCACAATGATAAGAAACGGTAGTGAGATGAGATTCAGCACCACCCAACCGGCTGAGAAAATAATGGTGCCTGAAGAGAGCGATGCAATCGCCTGAATACCAAACACCGTGAATTCGTTGGTTGCCTGGGCTTTAAAACGCTCGGAGGGCCGATAGCTTTGTGTTAGGAGTACGGTTGCACCAACATAGGTGAAATTCCAGCCCAGGCCAAGCAGCACCAGCGCGCCCCAATAATGAAGCAGGTGCGTACTAACCAGCGCCAGCGCCACACAAGCCCCCAGAATACCCACGCCTGCTAGCATTACTTTCATCACACCCAGCCGTTCGATGATATACCCGGTAAAGAGCGAGGGCAGGAACATGGCAATCACATGGCTCTGAATCACCCAGGCAGTATCATCAAGCGAGAAGCCACTGATTCTGTTGAGCTGAATGGGCGTCGCCGTCATGGTGAAGCTCATAACACCATACCCAATCGCCCCGCTCAATAATGCAACCAGGTATATCGGCTGGGCGATGATCTGGCGGAGGGGGCGTTCGGGGCCGGATTGTATCTCTTCCTGTTGCTGTGTTTTTTGTAGAAACAGCAGCAATGCTGCCGTAAGCAGGTACAGCAGTGACAGTGAGATAAACGAGCCAGTATATAGCCCTACCCCAAACAGGTCTTTGGTGCGTTTGGCTAGCTCAGGCCCTAAAATACCAGCAAAAATACCGCCTACCAGCACAAACGACACTGCCTGGCTTGCATACGGGCGCGCGACGCTTTCACTCGCTGCAAAGCGATATTGTTGCACAAATGCGCCGTTCATCCCGGTGAAGAAGGTCGAAACGCAGAACAATGCGAAGCTACCCATAGCCACGGCATATGCTGCCAGCAGTGCCGCCAGCGCTGCCACCAGCGAAGCAGCGATAAACCCCGTGCGTCGTCCCACCCGGCGCATGAGCAGCGAAGCGGGGATGGTGGAACAGGCAACCCCAAGCACTTGGATCGAAATCGGCAATGTTGCCAGGGCCGGGGTAGGTGCAATACCCGCCCCGATAATACCGCCAAGCAATACCATCATTGAGGTACCAGCGCTACCAAATGCCTGGCAAATGCTTAAAAGGAGGACATTCCGCGAGCGCATATCGCCTCTTCTCTTCATTCGTGGCGAAGGCTAAAAATGGCAAATGTATGTTGTTGTGCAGCATAACAAAGCACACGCGCGAAGATGGCAAACCACCTTCGCGCGTGTGCCTACTAATCGAGCAAGCGACTTAGTCGGGCTGTGTGCGCAGCTCTTCGCCCGCTACCCAGCCTTCGCCGCCTGCGGTGCGAACATGCCACCAGCCATGGCCATCGGCCTGCTGTGGCCCATCAAGCAGGGTAAGCTCGGTACCTGGGGCCAGGCGATCCAGGACTTCGCCGCTCAGGCTTGGGGCGGAGCGCATACGAAGTGGCAAGCCGCCGGCACGGGTTACCCATGCTTGTGCGCCTGCGATAAGCCCGCCAATCGCTTTTGCGCCCTCAGTCGCCGCTGACGACGAGCTGATATCGCTGAGCACCTTGGCTACCGGGGCGGTAGCGGCTTCTGCCTGGGCCTTCATATCGGCAATTTGCTGGCGCAGCACCGCGATTTCGGATTGCGCATCTTCCAGGGCAACCGAGCTACCGCTGGCCTGAGCGGCCTGCGTGCGCAAGCTATCGGCCTCGGCGGTTTTGCCGGCAAGTTTTTTCTGCAGATCAGCAATCTGGTTGCTGAGATTCTGCATGTCCTCGCCAACTTTTTTCATGTCGTCGTCTTTGCTGAACAGACCCATGGAAAACCTCCTTATTCCTACGCTTCAACCGAATAAAAGAAATACCCGAAATATGAATGTGGCTTTTGCTACCTGATATGAGCAATAATACTGAGACGTGGTGTGCACAAGAAAGTCACACACTGGGCGGCAATGTTAGGAAGAATTGATGGCCTGGAGCCAATCGGTACCATCTTTCGATTGTTGTGCGCTCCAGCCGGTGCCGCTGCTTCCCTCAATGCGCCACCAGGTAAATCCATCCGCCTCAACCGGGCCTTCAAGTAAGGTAACCTGCTCGCCCTCGCGGAACGAGGCTGTAGCTGCGGCTTTAATATTGGGTTGTTTGCGCCCGCGCAGCACAGCGCCGACAATATTCACTACCCTGGCCTGGCCACCGACGCGCAATGCCAGCGGGGTTGGCGCAGGCGTGAGGGTGGGGGTACTGAAAACCGGTGTGCGTGTCGCCTGCATTGTGCCAGCAACTGCGATCGTTTGTGGCGCTTGGGTGCTGGTAGCTTGCTTTTCGCTGCGATTGCGCCAGAGCCATAGTCCGCCGCTGCCCATCAGGATGGCTGCCAGAACGACCGCAAGCTGAATACGTTGGCGCTGGCGGCGTGCATAAAATCCACCAGGTAGCCCGCGGCTGCGTCGCGCCCGATCGTAGGCCCGCCGATATTGGTAATAGTGTTGATAGTAGAATGGATGCGGTTCGCCGCGCTCGGCATCGGCAACGCCACGGCGATAGATTTCCTCCGTATCCATGCAATATCTGCTCCCGTCGGTAGCCGTGCGACACAGCGCAACAGGCGCTTAGTCTATCGTGCCGCTGCGAAGCCCTGAGAGGGCAGGTATGCACGACAATGTACCCACCTTGCATAGCAAGTTGTGTTCCTGACGCTAGTTAATAATAAGGTCGGTGCGCCCAAGCTCACGTAAAATCCGCGGATACATCTCATACATTGGTTCAACGGCGGGCAGTAGCTTCAGAATTTTCGGCAGCGAGCCTTTGGTGACGATCTGGCGACGTGCGATTGCCGCCATCAGGTTTACTTTCCCCTGCCAGAACTGATGCGCTACGTCGGATTTCATGCTCATTTCGATATCGGGCTTCAGGCCAGTGTTATCACCCCAAAGCACATCGAACAGTGCGCCGGGCTGGGTAGGTGGCTTGGCGGCATTGATCGTTACCACCGCATGTGGGTCGTCGTAGCGGAATTGAATGACGAGATTCGACGCCTTGATTTTGGGGCCAATCCGCGAATCGCACTTTGCTTCGTCGTACAGCCGCCCCATGTAGGAGTAAAGTTCGTCGTAGCTTTTGAACACCGCCATCGTTCCGTCCTTTCTGCACCCCCATCGATTCACTCGATTATACGAGCGTCACTGGTGAACGTCAACTTGCGGCCATAATCCCGCCAATACTGGTGGGTCAATGTTGCCGCCGCTGATGATCAGGCCCACTCGGTGCGCGCTGGCTGGTAGCCGCCCGGTCAGCACTGCCGCTAACGGCACTGCGCCTGAAGGCTCAATCACGAGCTTAAGGTAGAGCAACGCAAAGCGCATGGCCGCTCGGATGTCGTCGTCGCTGACAGTAAAAATATCGGCCACATGTGCTTGCACAATTGGGAAGGTAAGCGCGCCCGGCTGCACCACCCGCAATCCATCGGCGATGGTGGTGGGCGGTGCGATGTGTACCCGCGCGCCTGCCCGCAACGAGCGCAGCGTATCATCTCCATCGGCCGGCTCAACCCCGAGCACCTGAATGGCTGGCCGCACGCCGTGGGCCGCCACTGCGCTGCCCGCAATCAGGCCGCCGCCGCCGATTGGCACCAGCAATGTGTCGAGGTCGGGCACCTGTTCACATAGCTCAAGCGCGGCGGTGCCAGCGCCAGCCATAATCCGCGGGTCGTCGTAGGGCGGTACCAGCGCCATACCGCGTTCGGCCGCGATACCGCGCGCAAACGCCTCACGGTCGTCGCGCATTCGGTCGTAGAAGATAACTTCAGCACCATAGCCGCGCGTGGCAGCTACTTTCACGGCTGGCGCATCTGCGGGCATGCAAATCACGGCGGGCACGCCGAGTAGCTGCGCGGCTAGCGCAACACCTTGCGCGTGATTGCCTGAGGAGAACGCTAATACGCCACGCGCGCGGGCGTCGGCGGTGAGCTGGCTGATGGTGTTATACGCGCCCCGGAACTTAAATGCGCCACCGCGCTGTACGTTCTCGCATTTTAGAAACATGGCACAGCCAGCCTGCGCATCGAGCGTGCGCGATGTAACGATCGGCGTGATATGTGCAACGCCGCGTAACCGTTCGCGCGCAGCATGCACATCGGTGAAGCGTATGATTTCAGGCATAGAGCGCTTGTTCCTTCACCATTCTGCCGGGCGAGTATGCGATCAGCATACAATTACCCTGGCATGGCAGCACTGTTGGCGGCAATTTGCTGCGTGTGCATGCGATCGTGATCCGCTAGGGCTGCGACTGCTTCGGCGACGCTGATCTGGCCGCGCGTCGGGTGGATGCCCGTGCGGGCGAGCTGGCCGGGGCGCAGAGTGCGCATAAAGGCGACAAATTCGGCGCGGCTTTCGTCGAACGTCTGCAATAAAAATGCGAGCTGCTTATGCTGGTAATCGCGCTGCTGTACCCAGGCCGGGTCTACTGGCATAAGCGTTGGGTTTTCGCTCGCCAGCATATGGCGAATGCGGGCAGGCCATAAGCTATTTACATCGAGCATATGCCCGATAATCTCAAGGATCGACCATTCAGCAGGTGCAGGCCGAACATGCAGAGCGGTATCATCGAGGCCCCGAACCTGCTGGCGGAGCTGAGCCGGGAAAGCAGCCAGCGCATCAAGCGCGGCACTCAGATCGCTCACGAAAGCCTCCTTGGTGTGCGGTGCTGATGCTGCATTGTAGCAGATATCGTACACCTGCTCTTTGGGCGGGCGCGCGAATTTGCTGGGGCGAGTAATGAGCCGTCACAGCAGAATCATGTGAACGATTTCTGCTAGAATACACAGGCTTGGTTGCCCTGGGTACCCTCCGTTATTGTTTAATAGTGGCTCTGCTGTGAGGTAGGCAAACGATGTTCAACTTGAGTAATCATCCCCACCGCCGCTACAATCCACTCAGCCGCGAGTGGGTATTGGTATCGCCGCACCGTACTCAGCGCCCGTGGCAGGGCCAGGTTGAGGCGACGCCGCCTGACCAGCGCCCACAATTTGACCCTGGCTGCTACCTTTGCCCTGGCAACGCGCGCGCGGGCGGCGAGCACAATCCGGCCTATGAGAGTACATTCGTATTCACGAACGACTACGCCGCGCTGCTGCCCGATACGCCCGGCGGCTCCTTCGACCGGGGCGGTTTGCTGCGGGCCGAAAGTGATCGTGGTACGTGCCGAGTAGTGTGCTTTTCACCGCGCCACGATCTTACCCTCGCCGAGATGGAGGTTTCCGCATTGGCGCGCGTTGTCGATGTGTGGGTCGAACAGTATGACGACCTGGCGGGTCAGCCGCAGGTGAATTATGTGCAAATCTTCGAGAACCGCGGCGCGATGATGGGGGCCAGCAACCCGCACCCACACGGCCAGATCTGGGCAACTGAACTGGTGCCACTGAATGTGGCGCGCGAGCAGGAAGCGCAGGCTGAGTATTTCACTAGCCATGGCCGCACGCTGCTGAGCGATTACCTTGCGCTTGAGCTTGAAGATGGCGCGCGCCTGGTGTGCGCCAACGAGCACTTTGTGGCGCTGGTGCCGTTCTGGGCGGTGTGGCCGTTCGAAACGCTGCTAATCAGTCGGCGGCCAGTTGGCGCGCTGCCCGACCTGGATACCGCCGAACGTACCGGGCTGGCCGATATTTTGAAGCAGCTCACAACGCGCTACGATAACCTGTTCCAGGTGTCGTTCCCCTATTCTATGGGCTTTCACCAGCGCCCCACCGATGGCAGCGCCCATCCCGAATGGCACCTGCACGCGCACTTCTACCCACCGCTGTTGCGCTCGGCGACGGTGCGTAAGTTTATGGTCGGGTTCGAGCTACTGGGTGAGCCGCAGCGCGATATTACTGCCGAAAGTGCCGCCGAGCGCCTACGCGAGCTGCCTGCGGTTCACTACCGTGCGACGGGGCGGTCGTAGTTTTCCATCACAATGATGCGAGGCGAACTGCATGCAGCGGCAACGGATGAGTCTTGATGGCCCATGGGAGTTTGTTCTCGACCCGGCTGGGCATCTCACCAATACTACGTTGGGGCGTGCTGGCATGCCGCGCAGCATTGGTGTGCCTGGGCCGTGGCAAGCCCAATTCGATGATTTACGTGATTACACTGGGGTCGCGTGGTATCGTCGTACATTCACCGTCGGAATGGATGATAGCAGCGGCGAGCAACACCTATGGATATTGCATTTCGGTGCCGTCGATTATTTCGCTACGGCCTGGCTGAATGGGCGGCTGCTTGGCGAGCACGAGGGCGGCTACCTACCCTTCGAGCTAGATGCGAGTCCGGCCATTCACCTCGCTGAAGCGAACGAGCTTGTGGTGCGCGTGGTTGACCCAAGCAACGATACCACACGCTTCCCCGATTACCCATTTTCAGAGATTCCTCACGGCAAGCAAAGCTGGTATGGCCCAATCGGCGGCATCTGGCAGAGCGTATACCTTGAAGCGCGCGCGGCGACGCATATGGCCCGGCTACAGGTTACGCCCGATGTTCCTGGTGCGCAGGCGCAGGTGGCGCTCAGCCTGAATATGCCCGCCGCACACGATTTGTATGTGAACGTTACGCTCACCGACCCGCGCGGCCAGACCAGCACGCACACTGCCAATCTGCTGGCCGGGAGCGGCTACCTTACCCTGAGCTTGCCAGTGCCCGATGCGCTGTTATGGGATATTGCTCAGCCTAACCTGTACCGGCTTAGGGCAGCGCTCAGCGAAGAGGCGGCTGGCATACCCGCGCTCGATACCTTCAGCACAACCTTTGGCATGCGCTCAATCGCCACCAGCCCCAGTGGCCAAATCCTGTTAAATGGGCGTGCGATCTACCTGCGTGGCGCGCTCGACCAAGATTATTATCCTGAATTGATCTATACGCCTTTCAGCGATACCGCGCTCGATGATCAATTTGCCAAAGCGCGCCATATGGGCCTGAACTGCCTGCGCACGCATATTAAAATCACCGACCCGCGCTACTACGCTGCCGCCGATCGCGCCGGTATGCTGATCTGGACTGAGCTGCCTAACTGGCAGAACTTAACGGCGGCGGCTAAGCGTCGCGCACGCAGCACCCTCCAGGGCATGATTGAGCGCGATTGGAACCATCCTTCGATCGTGATCTGGACGATTATCAACGAAAACTGGGGAACTGATCTTGGTGTCAATGCCGATCATCGCGCCTGGCTGGCAGAAACCTACGACCTTGTAAAATCACTCGATCCGCAGCGCCTGGTGGTGGAGAATTCGGCATGCTATGGCAATTTCCATGTTGTGACGGATATTGAAGATTTCCATAACTATTATGCGATGCCTGACCACTACCGGCAGTGGCGCTATTGGGTAGCCGATTTCGCCGCGCGCCCCGATTGGGCCTATGCACATAGCTATGCCGATAGTGATACCTGGCGCGCATTGCGCGGCGATTTCTGGCAGCGCGGCCCGCGCACTCACACCAGCGAGGTGCGGTGCAGTGGAACCGAGCCGCTGGTGGTGTCGGAATTCGGCAACTGGGGCTTACCCGACCTTGAGCAGCTGCGCGCTGGCTATGGTGGGCGCGACCCATGGTGGTTCGAAACCGGGCTGGAATGGGGCGATGGCGCGGTGTATCCGCATGGTATCGAGCAGCGCTTCGCCCGCTTCCACCTCGATACCGTATTCCCAACCCTCGGCGACTTAACGCGCGCCAGCCAGCGCGCCGAGCTCGTTGCGCTAAAGTATGAGATCGAGCAGATGCGCCTGCATTCGAGCATTGTTGGCTATGTGATTACCGAGTTTACCGATGTGCATTGGGAATGTAATGGCCTGCTCGATATGCACCGCAATCCCAAAGCGTTTTATAATGATCTGGGCACGCTCAATGCCGACGATGTGCTGGTGCCCGAGATGGCGCACGCGGTGGTGTGGGCAGGCACGCAGTGTAGCGTGAATGTGACGCTTTCACACTTCTCAACCGCCGATCTGCATGGTTCGTGGGTAGAATGGTGGCTTGAAGACGCGCCCGGTATATGTGGCAGGATTGCGCCAATTGTCTGCGATACTGGCGCAGCGCAGCTGGTAGGAACAGTGGTATTTGTTGCACCCGCGCTCACGGCTAGCGCGCGCCTGCGGCTTGAGCTGCGTCTGTACGATGCGCGCAGCCAGCAGCTGGCCAGCAATTACCAAGAGATCTATGTGCTGGCGCGCGCCGCTGCTACTCCGACCCAGGCCACAGGCGGCGCGCCGCTCCGCATCTATGCCCCTGAGCTGTCTGCTACCCTGGCTGATCTGGGCTATGCGGTAGCCGAAACCCTTGAGTCGGCTGACGTCGCGCTGGCAACGACAATCACCGATAGGTTGCGCGCGTATGTGGAAACCGGCGGACGGGTGTTGTGGCTGGCTGAGCAGGCCGGTGCCCAGCAGGCATACCTGCAGCGATTAGGGATTGCAGCGCGCGCGGGGCGCAGTTGGCAGGGCGATTGGGCCAGCAGTTTCAGCTGGCTGCGGCAGGATCGCATGTTCACTACCCTGCCGAAAGTCGGCGGGCTCGATTTCGCATTCGCCGATCTCACGCCAGATCAGGTGTTGGTTGGCTGCGATCCGGCTGATTTCGCAGCCGATGTTCATGCCGGGCTATTTGTTGGCTGGCTGCAGCATACCGTCGCGCTGATCGCCGAACGTCACTATGGCGCTGGCCGCCTGCTGGCCTCGGCCTTTCGGCTGAGTGCGCACTTGCCGACACATCCATTGGCGCAGGCGATGGTGCACGAGATGTTGCGCTATGTTACGCGCGGCAAGTAATCAAACGAATTGGGTATGACGTGTTGCACAGATTTGGTGAGCGCTGTTTACCCCTCGGCCTCCTCCGCACGAATCGTCACCCCTAACAGTTGAATCAAGTCGAGCGCCTGCGCTGGGTCGATGATGACACCCGCCAGCTCGTTACTATGCACCTGCAGCCCTGCCAGGAGCGAGCCGCGCAGATCGGCCCCTTTGAGCCGCGCATTGCGGAAATCGGCACCGCGCAGATCGCACTTGTAGAACACGGCACCCGTGAGGTTCGAGCCGTCGAATGATGCCTCGGGGAAGGTGCAGTGCTCGAAGCGCACCGATTTCAATGATGATGACCAGAACCGGGCGAGGCGGCCATTACAGCGCGAAAAGCGCACATCTTCGAGGTCTGCGTCGGTGAGTTGCAGGCCAACCAGGCGGCAGCCCGCGAATTCTACCCGCCGAATATAGGCTTTGTTCAGGCTACAGCTGGCAAAATCGGTCGTGTCGAAACGGCAATCGGTAGCCTGAAGGAGCGACAATTCGGCTGCGGCAAAGCTGCCCTGGCGTATATCCAGCTCGGCCAATGCCACGTCGTCGGCCTGTTGCGCCGCAAATTGTGGGTTGAACCAGCGCTGCTGCGTATAAGCCGCGCGTGGCACCAATACTTCGGGCATCGCCTCGTCTTCAGCGAGTGTGCCAAATTGCGGCGGCTGGATACTCGTAGCCCGGCGGTGTTTCCGATTCACAATGCCTCCTGAGCATATTCTCTTCAGGCTGGTATCGTAGCACAGGTCGTGCGCTGTTCGGCTCATATGAGCCGCGGCGACCCCGGTGACTTGCCCTTGAAGAGTGTTAGGTGAGTTTCAAATGCTGAAGCAAGATGATATTTGTGACTATGTGTGCTGTAATGTCGTCATAGTCTAACACAAGCGTTGCAAATGAAGGGTTACGTAATTTACACGATGCTCACTGTCGAATTTTATCTTATGCTCGTGGAATAGCATGTCCCTTGGGCAAAGGCGATGCCATTATGAACACAACCCCTGATTTTGAGCAAGCCCGACACTATGCCCTTTACTGCCTTAGTTGCGAGCTAAGCCCGGCGCTAGTGTACCACTCGCTCGCCCATACCTGCAATGAGGTCGTTCCAGCTGCCGAGCGCTTTGGCGCGCTTACTCACCTCAGCACCGAAGAGTTATGCCTGCTGCGTACAGCTGCCTACTACCATGATATTGGTTTTGTAGCGTGTTACGCTGGACATGAAGAAGCGAGTGTTGGTATTGCCCGGGCGATATTGCCAACTTTTGGCTACGCGCCAACCCAGATTAATAGTATTGCCCAGCTTATTATGGCTACAAAATTACCACAGGCACCCAGCTGCCCACTCGCACAGCTACTCGCCGACGCCGACCTCGACGTACTTGGGCGTGACGATTTTTTAGAGCGCAACCAGGCATTGCGCGCTGAGCTAGCGAGTTATGGCGGTGTGATGACTGATGAAGGTTGGTATGCAAACCAGCTCAAGTTTGTGCGGAATCATCGCTATTGGACGCCAGTAGCGGCGCGGCTGCGCAATGCTGGCAAGCGTCGTAACCTTATTCGCCTGCAAGAACAGCTGGCGTTGGTTGTTGAGCAGCCCAACCGCTGAGCAACAAGATGACATAGGCTTTGGTAAACCATCGGGGGCATATCACGCCCCCGATCGTGCTGTGTGCCTGGGTTTGATTGTGTAGCTGCTCGCTTACCCACGTTGCCCGAGCGGCACAAACCCGCGCAAAGCCGGGCCGGTATAGTCCGATTTCGGGCGGATTAGCCGATTATCGGCTAGCTGTTCGCGAATATGCCCGATCCACCCGGCGGTGCGGCTGAGCGCAAACGCTGCGGTAAACACATCGAGCGGCAACCCCAGGCTGTACAGCAACGGCGCGCTATAGAACTCAACATTGGGGTTGAGCTGCCGCCGGGTGAAATGTGAATGCTCGGCGACCAGCTGTCCAACCGCGTCGGCGATCGCCTGCCAATTGCTGGCGCTGCTGTTTTCGGCGGCGAGCGCCTGTACGGCGTGGCGCAGGTGGCGCACCCGCGGATCTTCTACTTTGTAGATACGATGCCCAACTCCCATAAGGCGCTCGCCGCGTTCCAGCATTGCTGCAATATAATCGGCGGCGTGCTCGGGCGTGCCAATTGCCAGGAATGTTTCCATGGCCTTCTGGTTCGCGCCGCCGTGGAAGATTCCCTTAAGCGTAGCAATTGCAGCTACCAGCGCGCAGTAGAGGTCAGCGCCCGCGCCAACCGCTACCCGCGCTGCGAAGGTGGAGGCGTTCAGGCCATGCTCAGCTAGCAGCACCAGATAGGTATCGAATGCATGCGCCTCGGCGGCTGAAGGAATAGCGCCACGTAGCATATACAAGAAGTTTGCGGCATGTGGCAAAGCCGGGTTGGGTGCAATTGGCTCAGCACCATGGCGGTGGCGCTCCCAGGCCGCCAAAAGCACCGGCATTGTTGCCAGCACGCGCACGCCGATCTGTTCGGTGGCGCTATCGTCGATTGCGTCGGCCTGCGCATCGAGCTGGGCTAGCCCCGATACCAGCGTGCGCAGTGCATCCATGCCGTGTCCGCTGGCTGGCACGCTATGCACAAGCGCCAACTCGTCCGCGCTCAGCCCGCGCGCGGCAGCCAGGCGCGCCTGGAACGCAGCCAGCTCGACAGCGGTTGGTAATTCGCCATACCACAGCAGATACACCACTTCTTCAAACGATGCTCGCCCCGCCAGTTCATGAATATGGTAGCCCGCATAGATCAGGTTGCCGCCGATACCGTCGATCGCACTGAGCCGTGAGCGGGCGACCACCACATTATCCAGCCCGCGTACTGGGGTTTCGCTTGTCATCACAGTTTCTCCTTGTTGCTATGAACGCGGGTTTATTCTAGCACAATACTTTATATATATCAATATATATTGATATATATTGATTATTGACGCTAGAATTTGCTGCGGTTATACTAGAGGCAGGAGGTTCAGCAATGCAGGTAATCGACGGCGTGGAATATCTCGATGGAGACGAGGCGGTGGCGCTGCTTGGGGTGAAAAAAGCGACGCTGTATGCGTATGTGAGTCGTGGGCTGCTTAGCTCGTTTCGGCAGACGGTCGGGCGCAAGCGGCTGTACCGTCGTGGCGATATTGAGCACCTGTGCGAAGTGCGCCCCAGCGATGATGCAACGCTAGCAATGCCTGCCATGGCAGCGACGCCGATGGTAGCACCCACGGCACCGCCTGTGCCGATACCACCAACTATCGATGATGATGGTGTGTTGCGCGATGTGACATTGCCCGATGCGGCAATCTGGGTGGGCGAACATTAAGGCTGCTGTTCGGTGATGAGCGCGAGGGTCAGCTGGCGTAGCGTATTGAGTCGCTGATCCATATTTTCGGGGTAAAGATACAGATCATCGAGCATGCCGCTGACTTCCATACGGCGCTGGGCCACCGCGTCGCGTGCCGAATCGCCAGCACCCTCGTAGCGCCTATAGGCAAGCTGGAGCGAGTTGTCGATCGCAACTAACGATTGGTCAACACTCGCGAGATCATTTGTGCGCAGGGCGGTTTCGGCATCGTCGATCTGTACAATTGCCAGCAATAGGTAAATTTGCGCCTGCTTCCGATCGGATTCCGCGCGGACATCGGCAAGCTCTTGTTGCGTAATACCCTGCGAGAGTGCTGGTGAGGTCGGTGCAGCGGCACCTGAGCGGGCGGTTGGGGCCGCTGGTGGCACCGTAGGCGGGGGATTCGTAGGGATGCGAATGCTGGGCTGGGCGGTAGGCAGCCAGATATATAGGAGGGCAAAGCTTAGCCCCACAGCAACCAGCGCAGTGATGATATATGGCAGTGCCGTGCGTAAAAAACGCAATAATGTGCCCGCCCTTGGCGTAAGGGCGGGCGCGCTGGTTTCGGGTGGCAGAGAATCCACCGATGGTTCCTATTTCTCGATCTGCGCCGTCAGCAAGATCGCCTGGGCGATTTCGCGCATCGACTTGCGGGTGTTCATCGAAAGCTGCTGAATCTTGCGAAAAGCCTCTTGTTCTTTCAGGCCCTGCGTATCCATCAACACGCCCTTCGCCCGCTCGACAAGCTTGCGCGTTTCCAGCGTTTCTTGCAGGTCGCCAATTTTCTTATCTATTTCCTGGAATTCGGCGTACCGCGCCATTGCAATCTCGATTGCGGGCAGCAGCTCGGCATCGCGGAAGGGCTTCACAATATAGTTTACTACCCCAGCTTCGCGGGCACGATCGACCAGCTCGCGATCGGAGTAGGCAGTGAGCAGCAGCACCGGCGCGATTTTGTCTTCGGTTAGCATCTTGGCGGCCTGAATCCCATCGAGCTTGGGCATCTTAATGTCCATAATGACCAGATCCGGCCGCAGTTCACGCGCCAGGTTGACCACACTCACGCCATCGCCTGCCTCGCCAACGACCAGATATCCCAGGCTTACCAGCGTTTCCTTGAGGTTCATACGAATAAGCGATTCGTCGTCGGCAATAACAAGCCGTAGTTGCTGGGCCATAATACAACTCCTCACATTAGCCTACGTGGCGAACCATGATCGTCGTGGATCGGTTGGCTCGCTCACGATATTCAAGTCATTCTTCACGGGCAGCGTTGCGCTCTGATTGTAGCACAGGCAGCCTAGCACGGTCAAGACTGTACAAAACTTACATATCCTCTAGCTGTTCGCGCAACCAGGCAAATATTTCCTGATTAATGCTGTAGCAGGTAGCCGAACCATCATCACGCGCCTGGATTATGCCAGCAGCACGCAGAATCTTCAGATGCTGCGACAGTGTAGATTGCGCGCGCGAAACATGATCGGGGAGGTGAAGCTGGATCTGATTCCCGATACAGCGGGGGTGATTTTGGATAAAACGTACAATTTGCAGCCGCACAGGATTGCCGAGTGCTTTAAGCAATCGGTAGAGGCGTTGGTCATCTCGCTCATACTGCGCAGTTACCATCGCATGCCTCCCTGCGTGTACCAACTGTACTCGCATGGGGGGGCCTTGTCAACCGTGAATTTATGTGCGTATGCTATGCGCCGCTGAAGATGATCTCGCGCCGGGCGAATGCGTAGAGCGCCAGGGCCAAAATCCCCAGAGTTAGCGAGAATTGCGCAATTGGGATGGCAAAAGCTACCCCCCGATAATCGCGGCTGACCGAGAGGGCAAACCCGGTGAAGGCGGGTAGCAGCGGTGTGCTGAAGATCGTGCGAAGAATATTGATGGTTGTTGTCAGGGTGGGCGGCAGCTCAGCAAGGGTTTGCCCGCCAATGAGGCCCCCCGAAAAGGCGATCGCAATCAACGCCAGTATCAGTAAGCGTGCGCCAGTGGGTAGTACCATCGGGGCCATCAATACAAGCAGCGCGGAAAGGAGGGCTACATTCAGTAATAGGGGAATAGTGCCAAGCAGCCAGCTTACTGGTGTTAAGCCAACTATCGGGTTATAGAGCGCCATGGCAAGACTGATCAGGCCGTAAATACTCCATACCACAACCAGTGCCGCCAGATACAAACCTATCAAGTAGCTTCCGCGGCCAATGCGGCGCGATAGTATCAAGTACCCTTGTGGGCGATCGCCCAGCGCAAGCATGGCCGTGGTTGTATAGAAGCCTAATATGAGCGAAAATAGCCCAACAACGGAGAAGAAATACTCCGCTGGCACGGTTGATGCCCACCGCCGCAAGAAGACGTAGAAGAAAACCACGCTGGCTATCAGCTCGATCAGAATGCGTGCCGAACGAACATATTCAACCAGGGTGAACAGCGTAAAACGAATTGTGCGCGTAATGATGTTTTCCATAGTAACGCTCATCGGCGGTATCATTACCAGTAGGTAATCAAGGCTCTTGTACTTCTTCGTCTGTGCGGCGCGTGGCTGCTGTGCCGGTGTTGCCCAGTAATTCGCGCAGTAAGGTATCGCCGGGTGAACGCCCAGGCGCAGGCACCGGGTCGGTCGGTGGCGGCACGGCCACTGAAGGAAGTGCATCGGGGTGACCGGGTGGCGCAAATAACCCCGGCGGCGGTGTATCGACAAACGTCAAAGGTTCGGGCGGTGCGACTTGCTCGCCGCGAACCACGCGCATATACAGGTCTTCGAGCGAGCGGCGTTTTGGTTCAAGCGAAATAATGGGCACGCTGGCGTCGAGCAGGGTACGTAGCACCTGAGCTTGAAGTTCGGGCGTATTCGGCTGGAGTGTTACTTCGTGTTCGCCAGTATGAACTGCCGCCCCCAGGCTGCTGAGCTGGGCTTGTACCGCTGGCGCCAACAGTGCCGTTTTTATCACGGCGCTATGGCTAGTTGTGCGGAGCGTAGCAACATCGATTTGGGTGGTAATCCGCCCATCGAAAAGAATTCCCACGGTATCACACAGCTGGTCAATTTCATCAAGAAAGTGGGTTGCCAGAAAGATTGTATGATTCTGGCTGCGCAGCTCGGCTAGCAGTGTGAGCATTTCACGCTGTCCAGCGGGATCGAGGCCCGACGTCGGTTCGTCGATGAGCAGCAGTTCGGGGTTTGCGAGCAGCGCCTGCGCAATTCCAAAGCGTTGGAGCATGCCCTTTGAGTAGGTAGCAAGCATGCGCGCAGCAACATCGCTCAGGCCCACAATGCCAAGTACCTCTTCCACCCGCCCGGCTAGCCCTGGCCCACTCAGGTCGCTAAATTGCCCCAGGTAGCGCAGATATTCGCGCGCGGTATAGCGCAGATGGTAGCGCAATCGTTCGGGTAAGTAGCCAATGCGCCCGCGCACCGCTTCAAGATCGCTGGTGCCAAACAGGCGTAGCGTGCCCTTTGTAGGCCGTAGAAAGCCAAGCAGGAGGTGGATCAGGGTCGATTTGCCCGAACCATTTGGCCCGAGCAACCCGTATACCTGGCCGCGTGGCACGCTCAGGTTCAGCCCGCGTAATACGCTGATATCGCCATACGATTTATGCAGCTGTTCGATTTCAATTGCATCCATACAGTTTGTCTATTTGCCATAATTCACAAGAGTTACGCAGGGGACGTTTGTAGCCTGTGGCAGCGCGCTCCGTTTGCATCATGGGGTTCCGCGCTTGGCGCGAAGCGCCAAGCGCGGAACCCAAAAACAGTTCGGTACTATGCTGCCGCAGACACTATTCCTCAAACGCGGGCGACTGCGTAACTCGTGTCATTTAGGGTAGATCGAAAACGCGCTATCGTACTATCACTACCAGATATATTAACCCTGCCACTGCCAGTGGTAGGGCGATGCGCCATAGGGTGCGTAGCGCCCCCAGAAGCGTGAAACGCGGAAGAAGCTCGCTCACCTGGCGCAACACCAGCGCAGCCGCCACAAACAGCCCGGCAATGATTGCCAGCCCGGCCCATGGTGCAATCTGGGTCGTAGCGCGCTGCTGGAGAGCGGGTGGTGTGCCTGCACCCGAAAATGCGGGGAGCAGTGCCACCGCAAGCGTAGCCAGCAGCGCTGCACCGCGTGTGAGCCGTGCAAAGCGTACCAGAGTTGATGTTGGTACGTCAAGACCCTCTTCGGCACCAGCCTGGCTCAGGCTTAGCTCGGGGCCATATGGCCCCTGCCCCATAGCGGCTGGGAGCGCCAGCAGGCCAGCGAGCAGCAGCAGAATATAGCCAGGAATACTGAGCAGCGACCAGCGAGCACCTAGCCAGAGGCCACTTCCTGCCGCCAGCCAGAACAAACAACGCCCGGCGGCTCCGATCTGGGCTTCGCGGGCGGCGGCGCGGGCGACCAGCGGCTGGGGCGATAGGAACCCAGGAAGCAACGGCAGCAGAAACGCGCCTTCAAATAGCGCCCACAGCACTGCCGGGTTGCCAATGATCACCCAGGTACTGGTGGGATGGTACGGCCAGGGTAGGATTGCCATCCCCACGCCCGTGAGCACCAGGCTTGCCAACGCCGCTAGCCCGGCCAGCGAACGGAGCGGAGCGCTATTGAGCAGGGTTGCCGCAGGCACTTGCCGCGCAAACAGCCAGGTAAATGCTACGCCTAGCGCCAGTACCAGCGCCAGCCCTGGGTAGATCAGAAGAGCAAGCAATATATTCATAGCACTATACGAGCATCAATTATAAGGTCTGCTCCACCACAAGTTGACGGATCGCCTCGGCAATAGCTGAGGGCGTGGGTGCGCAGCCATCGAGCCGTCGTCCAGCGAATTCCTGCGCTTGCGCAGCAACCCCACCACGCCCAAACGGGTGCCCATCGATTGCGCAGCGCCCGACGGCGAGCAACGGCACTCGATGATGCAGCGCGTCGTACAGCGCTTGAAACGCGGGCTGGCTGGATGCTGTTATTGGGCCGGTGAGCAGGAGCACATCGGCAGATTCGGGTGTTTCAGCCCAGGCTAAGTCGGTGCTGGACTCAATGGTCGCCGCGATTTCAACATCACAGCCGCCGCACGAACCCGTATTGATGCGAAAGACTTTGATCATATGCTCTAGAATGACTGAATAAAGGTCAGGCCGCGCATGACTTCGTTAATGGTGCCGAGCAACGGCTGTGGGTACAGGCCGATCCCCAGGCACACCGCCAGTAGCACGACGGTAAGCAGCACCATACCGCGTGATTCGGGTTCGAGCCTGCGGTCAGCGGGCTGATCGAGTTCGGTGGTGCCTAGCAGAAGCGGTGCGGCTTCTACCGGCTGGTCTTCACTGGGGCCAAACAGGCGCTCGCGGGCCAGGCGAATGAGGGCCAGCAGCGCCAGTGCCGTGGCCAGCAGCAGCAGCACCAGGTATACGCCGCCTTTGCGGGCAGCCGCCTCGTATAGCAGCAGCTTGCTGGCAAAGCCATTAAACGGCGGTAGCCCAAGCAACGCTAAGCACCCACCTAGCAGCCCGGTGCCTGCCACCGGCCAGCGCCATAATAAGTCGCGCCGCACCACATTGGCTGGTCGCCCGTCAGGTCGTTCGAGCAGGCCAATACTGACAAAGAGCAGCAGCACAATAATTGTCTGATTCCATGCCTCGAAGAGCGCCCCGGTCACGCCGACCTTATCCATCGTGGCGAGGCCAAAAAGCACCATACCGGCATTGTACACCACCAGATAGCCGACCATGCGGCGCATCGAGGTTTGTGCCAGCGCCAGGAACGCGCCAAGTAGCGCCGTGATGACTCCAATCACCATCAGCAGCCACATATTGCGCTGATTATCAGGCCCGCCAACAATTTCAAATGGGAAAAAGACGAATTGGAAGGACATGATTAAAAACAGGAGGCAAGTGACATTAATGATGGCAACAACCAGCACCGAAACCATCGGCGCTGCGTCTTCGGCCAGGTCGGGCAGCCACGAATGAAATGGCACAATCGCCAGGCGCAGGCCAAAGCCCACGACAATCAGCGCCAGCACCAGGTGCGTGGGTGAAATGCTGGTGCCTACCAGCGCGGGCTGCGTGGCGCTCACAAGCACAAAGCCCATGTACATCATCACGCCCGCAATCAGCATCAGCACCAGGTATTTCAGGGCTGTGGCAAGCGTGGCCCGCCCCACCAGCACCGGGCTGCCAGTCGGCAGATCAACAATCGCCAGCACGGCCAGCAACCCGGTGCTGATCAGCAACAACGAGGCTACAAATGGCTCTTGGAGTAGCAGCAGGGTCGAACTGATCATACCGAGGATGAGCAGCGCAATGGGAACAAAGTTTTCGCCATGCGGGATGTTCCACGAGGCCAGCAGCGCCAGCGCGCCTACCCCCAGGAATGTGATAAGAAACAGCCGCCCGAGTGGATCGAGCGTGAGGGTGAGGCCGAGCAGGCGCGCGGGCTGATCGAGTGGCAGGCGCGACACAAGCGCGATCTGCGCGAGCATTGTTGCCACCGCGCCGATAATTACTAGCTGGGTCTGCTTGCGCAATACAAAGCAGCCAGCGCCCATAGCAATTGGAAAAAAGATGAGAAGCAAATAGATCATAACGGTTAGGTCGTGCGTAGGGTATGCGGCGAACCGGGCCGCGTTTGGCGCACGTTCCTCCTAGCGTTTGTATAGCTCGTTCAGCTCCAGCGTTTTAAGCCGCCCATAGAGCAGGCCACTCAGGTAGGCGATTGAGAGCGCCAGCACTATTTCGACAAGACCAAGCAGCGCCAGCGGGAAGACCTGTATCGAGCTGGCGACTGCGATATAGAGGACATCGATACTGCCGATGCACAAGAGCAGCCCCAGCCCGACTTTCAGCATATCGCCTGCAACGACCATGGTGAACAGACCGATCAGCCCAAGCCAGTACCACACAAAATCAATCGTTGTTGTATTGCCGATGGGGTACAGCCTTGGCAGCGCTACGCTTGCCAGAATCGTCAGCATCAGCGTCCAGAACGGGATAATATAGTCGGAGAGGCGGAATGGCTCGGCGGCGCGCTGGCGCTGGGCGCGGCGTCCAGCGCGGCGCAGTTCGGCTAGCGAGAATTCGTCCAGGTCGTCCAGGTTATACTCGCGCGAAAACGTAAGCCCGGTGATCGCAAGGATCGCCGTGGCCGCCACCCCGCTAATGAATTTCACCAGCACTGTGGTGCTAATTGCCACAGCGCCCAGGTGAATATCGGGCTGAATAAATTGCTGCTGCGCCAGGAAGATCGCCACACCAATGTAGTTCAGCAGTAGTGCTACCAGCGTGATACGCCAATCGCGCAGCAAGAGAATCACCCCACCCGAAAGGGCAATAAGTAAGACAGGTAGGTTAGTGATGAGCGTGTTCATTGAATAACGTTGTATTGCTAGACTGCAACTGAGTTGCCATCTGCTTATGGTCTACTGAACAAAGAGCAAAATCACCACAATCACGGCGATAAGCAAGCCAGCCAGGTAGTAGCGCTGCTCAAGGAGCGCCAGGCCGCGCCGCAGCAGGTCGCTTGTGCGTAGCAGTGCGTTCCATCCAGCCTCAAATGCCGCCTGTGAAAGCCCTAGTTGCATAAGCAAACGCATACTTTCGCCCAGCCCCTGCGGCGCAAGCGCGCCCGCGACAGGTGCCTGGCTGCCAGTGCCGCGTGGGGCACGCGCCTGCACCAGCAGTGGTGTACCTACCAGTACGAGCGCAGCGCTCGCACTCGCTACCAGCCCGAGGGTAGCAGGCAGCCACGGCGGTGTTGCACTTGCCCCCAGCAGCGGCTGTAGCTGTGCTAGCCAGCCATTCCAGGCAAGCTGCGGAACGATGCCTAATACCAGCAGCGGTAGTGCGGCCAACCAGCCCAGCACTAATGGTAATCGCGATTCAGGCGCGGGTGCGCCGGCGGGCCGTGCTGTTGCGTCGCGGCGCCAGAACACCGTCAGTGGCGGCAGAAATGCCAGCGCCAGCAGCGTGCTACCGGCCAGCAATGGCGCCACTACCCAGGGCGCGCGGGTTACCATATCGTTGAGGAGCCAGCTATGCGCCCAGAATCCCCACACTCCTGGTAGCCCAACCGCTGATGCCGCGCCTACCAGCAACAGCGCACCCGGCCCAATCAGCGGCGCATCCAGCGCCATAGCGGTGAGGTCGTCGGTGCCAGTACGCCGTTCGAGGAGTGCCACTGCCAGGAAACACACCAGTGTTGATACCACACCGTTGATCAATAACGCCGGGGCAGCCAGGCTTAATGCGCCACCGCCTTGCCCGGCAGCTACGAATACGGCACCCATTTGCCCACTAAACTGCCAGGCTAGCCAGCGGCGCATGTGTGTGGAACCAAGCGCACCAGCTGCCCCGGCAAACAGCGTTAGCAGCCCAAGCAGGGTAAACGCCAGCCGCCAGCCTGCAGGCACGCCCGCACCCTGCCCAGCCATAAAGCGGATTAGCGCCGAACCGCCGAGCAAGGGCAGCCCAAGCGTGAGCAGCGCGCCCGCTAGGGGGGCAGGCGCCTCGGCCAGCTGCTGTAAAGCGGCATGGAACGGCGGCGCACCAAAGACGAGTAAGCTCAACAGCGCCCAGCAGATCAGCGCAGCAACTACCACTGGCGTACCGGGCAATGCAGGCCCAAGCAGCACCGCGCCAAGCAGCACCAGGGCACTGCACAGCCCGGCCAGCAGCACAATCACCGGCGCTTCAGAGCCAGCCAGGGCACCGCTTGAACGTAGCGCCAGGAACGTCAGGAGCGCCACCATGCCCCAGGCAAATGGCAGCAATGCCGCGCTGAAATTCGCCAGGCCCGCCACACTCACAAAGATTGCGAGCAGCGCCGCCGCGAAGAGCCCGCCGAAGCCGCGTAGCCCGATGGGTAGCCCAAGCGCTAAGATCAGCAGCGCCAGGCCGCCCCCAAGCAGCGCCGTGAGCGCCAGTGCCCAGCTCAGGGCATCGAAGCGTAGCACCAGCACCAGTGGCTTGGTCTCGACTACCATCCAGGTGATGGCAGCCAGATCAAGCGGCAGCCCACCACGCCAGCGTGCAGCCAGCAGCGCCAGGCCATAGCCTAAGAGTGTCGCGGCAGCGGCAATGCCAAGCCGACGCGTGGGCACGGTCTGGTTCAGGCTCAGGCACGCCAGCGCAACGAGAAATGGCAAGGTGACAATGAGAACGAGCATAGGTCAGTTAATGCTCGGCGCAGGCCAAGCATGGGTCGGTTGAAACAATAATCGCCACCACATTATCGAGCATGGCCTGGGCGAGCAATGTACGCGTCAGCAGCCGGTCGAGCTGGCGCGGCGTATCGATCCGCACATGCTTCAATCGCTCGCCATCCCCTTCCAGAGTATAGCGAATCAGTCCATGCGGGCCTTCGGCAGTGGCGCTCGCCTGGCCTTTGGGCAATGCCTCGGGCATCTCGCCGCGCCATTCACCAGCGGGCAGCTCGGCCAGCGCAGCCTCAATCAGCTTGATACTTTCGTAGGCTTCGAGCAGCAACAACATGAGGCGGGCATATACATCGCCGCCATCTTGCGTAATGGGCTTGAAATTCAGGCGCGCATAGGCGGCGTAGGGCGCATCAGTGCGGGTATCGCGCTGAATCCCCGATGCCCGTGCCAGCGGGCCATGGACGCCAAATTGCTCGGCAGCGGCGCGCGTTAGCACGCCCACCTCAACAGTACGTGCTAGTAGCGGTCGGTGGTCAATCAGCCGGTCGATGAAGCGGAACAGGCTGCGATTGAGCTTGGGCAACGCTACCAACAAGGTTTCACGATCACGCTGGGTCAGGTCGCGGCGCAGCCCGCCCGGCAAACAGAGATCGGGAATAATGCGTGCCCCACTCAGTGCTTGCAGCGCCTGCTGGGCTTGCTCGCGCAGGTGCCTCAGGTCGCTGGCATACGAGTCCATCCCGAGTGTATGCAGCAGCGCTGCGGCGGCGCGCGTATGCGATGCAATGCGTTCGAATTCGGCAGTAACCACCCGCAGTGCCTGGGCGCGTTCAGAAACTTCCAGGTTGCATAGCTGCTCAATCGCCTGGCAAAAGGCCAGCGAGTGGGCAAACGAGCAGGTTCCGCAAACACGGGTAACCAGGTGGAGCGCCTGGGGTAAATCTAATCGCGGTAGCCGCTCGGCGCAGCCCCGCTCGTTGAAGCCGTCGTGATATTCAACATCGGCGATGCGCTCGCCACTCACGCGTAAATCGAAGCGCTGGGGGCCGCGCCACGCTGGATGAAATGGCCCCAGCACCAGCGAATAGGTCACACCTTCCCCCATTCACTGCCTGTTTCAGGCTGGGCATTATACCATACGCTGCTCGGCAGGCTGATTACGGCGCTGTGTTGCAGCAAATTGCTGCTGGCTAGGCAAAAGACAAGCGCTTTACTACGGCATTCTTAATTCCCCAGCGGCGAAGCAGAATTATCGAAATCGATAGAGAATTGTTCTATGAATGTGCCGGAATGCGAACGTTGTATGCAGCAGGATATGGTACACTGAGCGCTATGTGTCGATTTGAATAGATACTGGATCATGAGCATATCTGCACACACGGAGCTTGATTTTGCTCCCTATGGCATTGATACGCTGTGGCTCGATCGTGCGCCGCGGCCACGCACAATATTGATCGCCTACCCACATCCCGATGATGAGAGCTTTGGTAATGGCGGCACCATCGCGCGCTACACCGCTGAAGGCGTAGCCGTTCACTATGCCTGTGCCACCCGTGGCGAGTGTGGTACCGTCGATGCACCAATGCTTGCCGGTTACGCCAGCGTTGGCGAACTGCGCACCGCTGAGCAGGCATGTGCGGCGCGTGCGCTTGGGTTGGCGGCTGTGCACTTCCTGGGCTTTCGCGATTCGGGTATGCCGGGCAGCGCCGATAACCAGCACCCAAACGCATTTGTTCAGGCGCCGCTCGAGCAGGTTGCGGGGCAGCTTACCGCACTGATGCGCGCGCTGCGGCCGCAGGTCGTTCTCACATTTAATTCGTATGGTGGGTACGGCCATCCAGATCATATTCATATTCACTATGCGACGCGCGCCGCCTTTGTGGCAGCGGGTGACCCAGCGCGCTACCCTGAGCAAATTGCTGCCGGGCTAGCTCCCTGGCAGCCGCAAAAGCTCTACTACCCCACCTTTAGCACGCGCTTTGTGCGGCTGGCAGTCGGTGGTATGCGCCTGATGGGCCGCGACCCGCGCCGTTTTGGCCGTAATAATGACATTGATATGGTGCGGATCATCGAAGAGACCACACCAGTTACGACCACAGTGGCGTGTGGCGCGCAGCTTGAGGCGAACCTGCAGGCGCGTTCCTGTCATCGGAGCCAGGGGGGCGGTGTGCCGTTTGGTGGGCGGCTACCGCGCGCATTGTTGCGACGTATCTTTGGATCCGAAAGTTTTACCCGCGCGATTCCCGCCTGGCAAGGTGGCCCCATGGAACACAATTTGTTCGATGGATAAGCGCGCTATATCGCACGGTAGGAGAAGTCAATGCAATGTTATCGCACATCATAAAGCCAGTCGCCGACTACCGTATTGAACATTCCGATCGCCCGCCGCTCTCGCGCGATGAACTGCGCGATGTCCTCACAACCGCATTACGCGCTGGCCAGCTTATGCTGGAAAATGGTGCGAATACTGCCCGGGTTGAAGAAACGGTTCATCGCCTAGGCACCGCGCTTGGCGCACAGTGGATGGATGTGTATGTAACGCCCCAGGGCATAATTGCCTCGGCAGTGTCGCACCACGAGCACCGCACCCGCATCCAGCGCATTACCAAAGCCGGCGTCGATCTCAGCCGCGTTGCCGCGGTAATGGATATTTCGCGCCAGGCCGAGCAGGTTGGTCGCTCAACCGAAGAAACGCTGAGTAGCCTTGAGCAGGTGGCCAAGCAACCCCGCAACTATGGCGTGTGGATCACCACGTTGGCGGTGGCATTAGCCTGTGCCGGCTTTTCGGTACTGTTTGGTGGTGGCGTGTGGGAATTTATTGCCGTACTGTTCGCCGCTGGAACCGCCCAATACCTGCGCCATACCCTGCTGCACCATAACCTCGATCGGTTAATGACCACCGCGCTGGTTGCTGCCTTTGCCAGCGCGGGCGCGCTACTGTGTGCCATCTGGCTGCCCGAGCTGTTGCCAATTACTATTAAGCCAGCGGTGGCAATTACCGGCTCGGTGCTACTGCTGGTGCCCGGCGTGTTGATGGTGAGCTCTACCGCCGATATGTTTCGTGGCGATATTCTTTCAGGGGTCGCGCGGGCCACATCGGCGTTTCTGTTTGTCATGTCGATTGGTGCGGGCATCTGGGCGACACTGCTGGTAAGCCGGGCAAATGTGCCGCTGGAAGTGACGCTACAGCCGAACTTCCTGGTAGCGCTACTCATGGCGCTGCTGGCGGCAGGCGGCTTTGGGGTGCTCTTCGATGTACCAGGCCGGGCGCTACCCGCTGCCGCAATTACTGGCATGCTCGCCTATGGTGTGCGCTGGTTGATCGTGAAGGCTGGTGGCCCCAACGAGGTAGCATTTTTCTTTGCGGGGATTACGATTGGTGTGATGGCGGAACTGCTCGCTCGGCGGCTGCGCACAACCAGCTCGCTATTCGCTATTCCTGGCTATATCCCACTGGTGCCTGGGGCAGTGGCCTTCCGCGCTGTGCTTAGCTTCGTTGAAGGCGATTACACCGCCGGGCTGGCCGATGCCGTGCGCGCGGTACTGCTAATTATTGCAATTGCCGTTGGTTTAGGCACCGTGAGTGCGCTGGTACGTGCTCGCCAGCGCCCGCTCTTTTAGCTTCAGCACGGGGCGGCGTTTGCTCACCGTGCCAACCTGATCAATAATGCAGGCTGTGCGCGGTATACCAATCACCACGCACAGCTTTGTTTCATGCTGCAATGGTGGGCAGTGCGAAGAATCGCGCTGCCTGTTTTGTTGCCATACTAATCAACATAATCAATTTGGAGCGAGAAATGTCAACCGAAGTACACAATTCGCTGATTACACCCTATGGTGGTTCCCTGGTGAGCCTGCTGGTTAACCCGGATGAACGCAACGACCTGATGGCTCAGGCTATTCATTTACCTTCGCTACAACTTTCGGCGCGCGCACTGTGCGATTTAGAATTGCTCGCAACTGGCGGTTTTTCGCCACTCGATCGCTTTATGGGCCAGGCCGATTACGAACGGGTGCTGCACGAGATGCGCCTAGCCGATGGTACACTCTTTCCATTGCCCATCACTCTCACGGCCAAACGCGCCGATATACCGGCAGGGACGAGCCGCCTGGCCTTGCGCGATGCGCGCAACAACCTGCTGGCGGTGATGGATCTCGACGAGGTATTTACCTGGGAGCCGAAAACCGAGGCCTCCTTGGCGCTGGGCACCACCGACGCGCGTCACCCGCTGGTATCAGAAATGATCCGCTGGGGCGATGTGTGCGTATCGGGCGCGCTCAAAGTGCTGGCGCTGCCCCAGTACTACGATTTCCTAGACCTGCGCCTTACTCCCAACCAGGTGCGTGTACGGCTCGAAGCCATGGGCCATGCCAACGCCGTCGCCTTCCAGACGCGCAACCCGCTCCATCGCATTCACGAAGAGCTGACCAAGCGCGCTGCCGATGCAATTGGCGGTAGCCTGCTCATTCATCCGGTCGTGGGCCTGACCAAGCCTGGCGATGTTGATCATTACAGCCGGGTGCGGATTTACCGCGCCTTGGTAGAGAATTATTACGACCAAAGCCGCACCATGCTGAGCCTGCTGCCGCTGGCGATGCGCATGGCTGGCCCGCGTGAGGCGCTGTGGCACGCGATCATTCGGCGTAATTTTGGGGCCTCGCACTTCATTGTGGGGCGCGACCACGCTGGCCCGGGCAACGATAGCACTGGCAAGCCATTCTATGGGCCGTATGATGCGCAAGAATTGGTTGCCGCGCACGCCGCCGAAATTGGCGTTGCAATGGTGCCCTTCCAGGAGCTAGTGTATCTGCCCGATAGTGAAGTATACGTCGAGGCGAATAAGGTGCCACAAGGAGCACGAGTTGCCAATATTTCGGGTACGCAGGTGCGCGACGAATACCTGGCCAAGGGCCGCCAGCTGCCCGAATGGTTCACCCGCAAAGAAACCTCCGACATCCTGGGGCAGATGTTCCCGCCGCGCCAGCGCCAGGGCTTCTGCATCTGGTTCACGGGCCTCAGCGGCTCGGGCAAATCGACCACTGCCGAAGTACTAACCTCATTGCTGCTCGAACGTGGTCGCCAGGTGACTGAGCTTGATGGTGATGTTGTGCGGACGCATCTGAGCAAGGGGCTGGGCTTCAGCCGCGACGACCGCAACACGAACATTTTGCGCATTGGCTTTGTCGCTGGCGAAGTGGTGCGCCATAACGGCGTAGTGATCTGCGCCGCCGTTAGCCCGTACCGCGAGGCCCGTAATGAGTGCCGCAAAATGGTTGGTGCCGATCAGTTCATCGAAGTGTTTATGGACACGCCGATCGAAGTGTGCGAGCAGCGCGACATTAAGGGCTTCTATGGTATGGCGCGGCGTGGTGAGATCAAAGGCTTCACCGGTGTGGACGATCCATACGAGGAGCCGGTAAACCCTGAGCTAACGCTTAAAACCGTTGGTGTTTCGCCCGAAGATAATGCCCGCGCCATCATTGCGCTGCTTGAGGAACGTGGGTTTTTTGCTGCGTTGTAGGCGTAACCGGGTTTTTGAGGGTATCGAACATTCGCTTGCCAGGGCTATAGATTGTTTCTTAGCTTAATGTAGCGCTCTTTGCAGGCGGCAAAACCCTTCACAGATAAAGCCTCGAACGATCGCTTACCTGAGTAATTGCTTCACTCCTGTTTAAGTGACAGGAGTGAGGCGGTCGGCTTTTTTCGCCTTCGGCAGAATTCTGGTGCGCAGCAAAATAAGCCAGCGATGCGCCAACAGCAGCGCACCAAGCTGCCGCAGGCACTATTCCGCAAACGCGGGCGCCCGCGTAACGCGGGTAAGTGATAAAAGTGTTTGTTTGGGTACGCAACCGTTTTGGGTAAAGTTTTTACGCCCGACGCTATGGTATAATACCTGCCGCTTGTAATTACTATCACATTTAGCGTATTGGTGCAGGTTGCCTCCACCCGCAAGGTTGGCGGAAAGCAATCTGTGCCTGAAGCATATGGTTAATTCAGATTCGACAGCAGCGCCGCCGCGCACCTATGGTTCAAATATATGGTTGTACCTCAACCCGCTGCACCTCGCTCGTAACCTCTGGCACCGCCGCGAGCTCATTCGCCAGTTTACCCGCCGCGAGATTGAAGGCCGCTACAAGGGCGCATTCCTCGGTCTGTTCTGGTCGTTCTTCAACCCCCTCATGCTTTTACTCATTTATACATTTGTCTTTGGCATTGTCTTCAAAGCGCGCTGGTCGCAAAGTAGCCAGGGCAGCCTTGGGCAATTCGCGCTGGTGCTTTTCTGCGGCCTCATCCCGTTCAACATTTTTGCCGAATGTATGGCGAGCGCGGCAACGATGATTATTAGCGTTCCAAACTACGTCAAAAAGGTGGTATTTCCGCTTGAAATACTTGCGGTTGCCCGTTTAGGGGCCGCAGTGTTTCATGGGCTCATCAGCCTGGTTATTTTGCTTGGTGCCAACCTGCTGATAAACCGCTCTATACCTTTGAGCCTGCTGCTGCTGCCGCTCGTTGCGCTGCCGCTGGTATTTCTCAGCCTTGGCCTCATGTGGTTTTTATCGAGCCTGGGGGTCTTTCTACGCGATATTGGGTATATCGTTGCGCTCATTGTGCAAATGGTGATGTTTGGTGCCGCTATTTTCTACCCTTACGAAGCCTTGCCATCGTTTGCCCGCCAGATTTTGCGCTTTAACCCAATGCTCTCAATTGTTGAGAATTTCCGCCGTGTTGTATTATGGGGCCAAGCACCCAGCTGGGTGGGGCTGCTCCTATGGCTTGCGGTCACCGGCGGATGCATGGTGCTTGGCTATGCCTGGTTTATGAAAACGAAGAAGGCATTTGCCGACGTACTCTAACCATTATGAATCTCGATCAAACTCAATCAATAGAATATCTCGTGAGTCCATCGCCGCTGGCTGCTGAGCAAGATGTGGTGATTAGTGCGCAAGGCCTGGGCAAAATGTACCGGATTTACGATCGCCCGCAGGATCGCCTGAAGCAAATGCTGTGGCGTGGCCGCCGGATGTATGGCCGCGAATTCTGGGCGCTGCGTGATGTATCGTTTGAGCTACGGCGTGGCGAAACCCTGGGCATTATTGGTCGTAATGGCAGTGGCAAAAGTACACTGCTGCAAATTCTTGCGGGCACGCTTGCGCCGACGGTAGGGGAAATGCAGGTGCGGGGGCGGGTTGCGGCGCTGCTTGAATTGGGCAGTGGCTTTAACCCCGATTTCACAGGCCGCGAAAATGTCTTTCTTAATGGCGCCATCCTGGGCTTGAGCCAGGCCGAAATTGAACAGCGATTTGATGCAATAGTGGAGTTCGCCGATATCGGCCAGTTTATCGACCAGCCGGTAAAGCTCTACTCAAGTGGCATGTTCGTGCGCCTGGCGTTTGCTGTTGCCACTAGCGTCGATGCCGATGTGCTGCTGATTGATGAGGCGCTGGCAGTTGGCGATGTCTTCTTTCGCCAGAAGTGCTATCAGCGGCTGGAAGCTATGCGCGAGCGCGGAGTCGCTATCATCCTGGTATCGCATTCTATGATGGATATCGAGCAATTTTGCCAGCAGGCCATCCTGCTGCATTATAGTAATGTCCTGTTCCAGGGCGCTGCCTCTGAAGCGGTGAAACACTATTATTTGCTCGATCAGGGGGAACAGGGTGCAACTGCCCCTACTCAGCATGCCTCCGCTATGCAATCGGTGAGCATCGGTGAGCAATTTGAATGGCCCGCGGCTACCGCGTTTCTTGATTTGAAAGGGATACCTCAAATTGCGAATGGATGGGCACGCTGCACCGCAATAGCACTTTGTGATGAACAGGGGTTACCAGTACGAAGTTTTCAACAAGGCGAACGTGCCAGTTTCTTTTATGAATTTGAACTACTGCAAGATATTGAGGTTCCGGTTGGTGGCGTTGTCATTATGAATGACAAAAATGTGATCGTGCATGGTAAAAATACACTGCAGTATGATTCCGATGTCCCCACGTTTGTTGGCCGAGGTATGCACTTGCGCTTCCGCCAGGATATTACACTCGATCTTGCAATTGGCGAATATACATTTGAGATAGGGTTAGCAACGTTAAGCCGCTACGATTTTGAGAAACGCTACGTGTATACCTACGAGGAGCTAAACTCAAAAATAATTCGCCTGTGTCATTTGCCTAATGCTGGGCAATTTGTCATAGGGTGGCGCACCAAGGAGGTATCAGGGCGGCTGACACATCACGGTGTGGCCAACCTGCCCGGAGGCTGCACTGTTTTCGTAGCTGCACCATAGCTTACCATGTACCATAAAAGATAGTTATTTGCGAAGTATCTTTAAGCATTGTCGGGGCGCAGTTGTATGAGCAACCACATCTTTTGGCCGGGGTCTCAGGTTTTTCGCCATCCCGCTGCCCGTGAGCAAATATCCGATGGCCTAGCTTTGTGCACAGCAGTAGCCATTTGCGATGAGCATGGCGAGGCTATCACCACGTTTTATCAGGGGCAGGTCGCTCATTTTTTCTATGAATTTGAGATTACTGGCTCGGTAGGTGCAGCATATGGTGGGCTAGAGTTTCATGATAGTTCGGGCCAGGTCATCTACGGGAAGAATACGTTTCAGCACGATGTAGATACGGTGCCTTTGCCAAAGGTTGGCGATTATTTACGGTATCACCAGACGATTAAGCTCGATGTTGCGCCCGGTCAATATTGGGTTACGCTGGGCCTCGCTTCTACCGAAGAGGCCGCCTTTCACAATTATGTGCATGGCAATATGGGATTTCTCGAATTCAGAGAATTTGAGCGCGAGCATTGTCGCGTAGTCAATATTGGTTCGTTTAAGGTCGAGCTTCGTCCAAACGATAAGTTATTACACCATGGTATTGCCAATTTACCTGGTAGTAGCTGGTCTAGCACAATTACTTCAGGTGTTACTACATCGTTACGCTCAATTGGCCTAGCAGAAAGCATTCAGCCAACTATTTTCCATGTAACCCACTGGAAAGCTGGCTCGCAGTGGATTTATAAAATATTGCAGGATTGTGCGAGTGAGCGTATTGTCGCGCCTCAGGTCGATGAGTTACAGTTCCTGCGGCATCCTATCGAAGTCGGCAAAGTGTATCCAACCGTCTATGTAACAAAACAGCAATATGATACTGTGCAACTGCCAGCAAACTGGTCGCGATTTGTAGTTATCCGCGATCTGCGCGATACCTTAGTTTCAGCCTATTTTAGCTTCAAAGTCAGCCATCCGGTGCTATCGCCACTCATCAAAGATTGGCGTGAGATATTGCAATCGCGCAGTAAGGACGATGGCCTGCTCTATTTGATGGCTGAGTGGTTGCCAGCTTGCGCTCGTATTCAAGCTTCTTGGGTTGAGGCGGGTGAGCACATATTGCGCTATGAAGACTTGCTAGAGCACGACCTTGAGCTACTTGAGCCAGTATTAATTGACGAGTGTCGATTGCCAGTTTCGCGCGAACAATTTCGGCAGATAGTGCTTAAAAATCGTTTTGCTAGTTTGACGAATGGCCGCAATCGTGGGCGTGAAGATGTATCGGCGCATGAGCGGAAGGGCATTGCTGGCGATTGGCGCAACCACTTTAGCCGAAGGGTCAAGCGTGAGTTTAAGGATCGCTTCGGCCAGTTGCTGATTGCAACAGGGTACGAGAGCCATATGAACTGGTGAAGTTGTGAAGATGACGCATCGTAGGTAGCATGTGGCGCTACGTCCAAGCGTTTTGAGGTTAGCTTGAAACAAAGTTTTCTATCAATTGATGAGATTTTACAGGGCTACGACGCTGTAAGCACTTTGTATCCCTATGTTCCACCAATGTTACTGTGGCGGTCATGGGAATACGCTGCCTACCAACGCTATACGCTTCCAGAACCAGTGCTGGATATTGGTTGTGGTGATGGCCGCTATTTTCAACTCGTCTGGCCGCAAATCCAGAATGTTGTCGGCGTCGATATGGATCCTGGTGTTGCAGATGCCGCGCGTCGCTCCCAGGTTTATCGAGGGGTGGTAGTTTCCCAAGCGCATGAACTGCCAACATTTGCCCATACCTTTGCCTCTGCATTCGCCAACTGTTCGCTTGAGCATATGGATCATCTGGATGCGGTGTTGGCGGGAATTGCGCGCAATTTACAATCGCACTCCCCCTTCTTGTTAAGTGTTGTGACCGAAAAATTTGTCGAATGGCGATCGCTGCCTGCATTGGTTGACCATCTTGACGACCCAGCGCGGGCTACGGCTTTACAGCTTGAGTATGAGCGCTACCATCACTTGGTCAATCCGTTGCCACTTGCGGGCTGGCTACAACAGCTCGATAAGGCGGGGTTTGAGGTATTAGAGCATATTGCTATTTTGCCAGAGATGACGAGCCGCCTGTTTCTCTTTCTTGACCACATGTGGCACGTCCGGCGTGGTAGCAACGAGCTTGGCGATTATTTATATCCATACCTTACAAGCATTCCGCAGTTTCCAGCAGCCTTCCGCGAGATTATGTCCGGCGTATTAAAATTGGAACAAGACTGGACGGTTGGAAGCGGTGTGGTGTTTTATGCGAGGAAACGATGACGCAAGAACCGCTGCGATGCTGGTGCGGAAATAGAGATTTAGAAGCCTTTTCGCCCGAATACGCAAAGTGTTCGGTATGCGAGACGCTGGTTTCGCTCCGGCAGCCAGACCGGTCAATTGTGCATATAACCGATGAAGAACATGACCTCTATGGGCAGAACTATTGGTTTGCCCATCAGGAACATGATCTTGGTTTCAGTACTATTAAAGATCGCGCGCGTACTGATCTGCCCGAGCGGGGTTTATTTTGGCTGCGCACGCTCTTAAAATACAAGCTGCCGCCTGCGCAGGCACTTGAGCTTGGCAGCGCCCATGGCGGGTTTGTGGCGTTGTTACGTTGGGCCGGCTTCGAAGCGCGTGGGCTTGAGCTAAGTCCTTGGGTTGTCGATTTTGCGCAGCAAACCTTTGACGTACCTATGCTGCTAGGCCCGGTTGAAGAGCAGGCAATTGCCCCCGGCTCTTTGGATATCGTTGTTCTTATGGATGTTCTTGAGCATTTGCCAGATCCAATGAGTACTCTTCAGCATTGCCTTTCGCTGCTTACCTCCGATGGGTTTCTCCTTATCCAAACACCCCAGTTCCCATCTGAGCTATCGTATGAGGCAATGCGGGCGGAACAGTCTTCTTTTCTTCAAATGTTGCAGAGTAAAGAGCATCTGCACCTCTTTAGCAAGCAAGCGGTGCGTGAACTTTTTCGTCGCCTTGGGGCCGAGCATATTGTGTTTGAGACAGCGATTTTTGGGCATTACGATATGTTTATGGCCGTGAGCCGTATGCCGCTCACTGCCGTGCCGCCCGAAGACGTAGTGCAATCATTGAGTAGCACGCCACATGGTCGTCTCGTGTTAGCATTACTTGATAGTAATGCCGAGCACCTTGCTGCATTAGAACGCCAAAAGGCCAGCCTGGGCGCGCTCCAGGCACAACTGCAGGCCAGCGAAGCCGACCGGGCTGCGCGTCTTGAGCTTATTGAACAGCAAGGTGTGGCGTTGGGCCGGATTCCTGCCCTGGAAGCTGATGTAGCGTTTCTGAAGGAACGCTTGCAGTTGAGTGAGGCCGACCGGGCTGCGCGCTTTGAGGTCATTCAGCGCCAGGGAGCTGAATTAGGCCAGGTTCAGCGCCAGATCGCTGCAGCAGTAGCGTTGTTGCGAGCAACACCCAAGCTAGCGCGTTTTGGAATGGCACTTCCACATGAGGTTATGCAAATGAGTAGAATGATTGAGCGCCTGCGTGCATTGTTTGCGCAAGGCCAGCCCAGCAGCAATGGAGTTGTGCCCACGGAGAAGCTCCCCACTCCAGGCGGCCCCTTACAGCAAGTTGCAGCCTCCGGTTCGCCAGCGGCCGTGCAACTTAATCAGCAGCAAGCCTTTGCCCAGCTTCGCGCCCCGAAGACGAACGAACCACTACAATATACCCCTGAGATTATTCGTACTATTATTGAGGATTTGCGTGAACAGGGTTTTTCTGTTGAGGATTTGACGCTTACACCTGAGGAATATCGGGCATATTTCGCTGCGGCGCAATATACTACCCGCTACCCCACCTACTACGATTTTAACTTGCCTGAAAAATCACTTGAGCATTTCATAGCTGCGAAGCTGCTTGGGCTTACGCAAAAAGATGTGTATATTGATATTGCCAGCGAGCACTCGCCTGTGCCTGAAATATACACGCGCTTGTTTGGCTGTACTACCTATCGGCAAGATCTTGCCTACCCGCCTGGTTTGCATGGCGATGAGATCGGCGGTGATGCAGCCGCAATGCCAGTACCCGATGGATTTGCTACCAAAATGGCCTTGCACTGCTCTTTCGAGCATTTTGAGGGCGACGCTGATATCCGCTTCATTACCGAGATTAATCGGGTGCTGCAGCCTGGTGGGCGCGTTTGCTTTGCGCCGATCTACCTATTTCGGGAATATGCTGTCTTGACTGATCCAGTTGTTGCAGTGGCCCAACAAGTTCCATTTGAGGAAGATGCCACTATTTATGCTAAACCCGGATGGCTTAATCGGCATGGTCGCTTTTATGATCCTGCTCATCTTGCGCGACGGGTTAAGCAGCAACTTGGTACGATGAATATGACTATCTATCGGGTCACGAATGCTACCGATATCGATCCGAGCTGTTATATTCAATTTGCTGCAGTGATTGCAAAGCCATAATGTAGCTGGGAATGACTTACTTGGCCCCAACACAACAACAAGCTGAGCAGATAGTTTTTGAGTCCGCGCGGCAAGCAACAGCTACATCACCTGCTGATGTAAATGTGCTGATTCTTAATACGCACTTGCCGATTTTTCCCGGTGGTGGTGGTGTTGAATACCTCACCACGCTGCATCTAGCCTCACTTGCTCCGCAGGTTGGTCTGGTGTCGATGGCGCACACCCGCGCTGACCTGCAAAAAGTGCAAGGGTTGGCTGAGGCGGGCGCTGAACTATATCTCTGGGAAAGCCCGCATTTGGATGCTTCGCCAGTAGCTGCTACTCGCCCTACCGCAGTGCGCCAGGTACATACGTATCTGCGCACTCTGGTTGATATTTTCAAAGCCGGTTTTACTCGCCCGGTAGATACGATTGTGCTTGATGGTTGCTTCCGCAATATGGCACCGGGTCTTCAGCGGGCGCTGGCAGAACGTCCATGGCAAGCACTCGCGGTTATTGAGAGTAGTGCGGCCCGGATGATCGATTATCTGCCGCGCCAGACCGCGAGCGTGCTTGTAATGCACGATGTACGCGCGCTTGTGTATCAACGTCAGGCTGCTACTAGCGCGCATTGGTGGCAGCGTCAGTGGCTGCTGTATCAAGCGCGGCGCTACTATGCGTTCGAACGCGCGTATTGTCAGCGTTATGATCTCGTCACCACTGTTTCTGAGGAGGATGCCGCCTGGGTACGCGCGCATTATCGCCCGCGTAAGATCGCGGTAGTGCCTTTACCTGTGGATGCTGAGTACTTTCAGCCACAGCCTGGCGGCGAAGTTGCCAATCGGATTGTGTTCACTGGGCTAATGAATCATCCACCAAACGCCGATGCAGCGATCTATTTTGCGCGCGAAGTATTGCCGCATATTCGCGCAATCCAGCCAGATGCCGAGTTTTTTGTTGTGGGGCGGCATCCCACCGCAGCGGTACAAGAGCTGGATCGCTTGCCTGGTGTGCATGTTACTGGTGGTGTTCCCGATATTCGCCCCTTCATTGCCAGTGCTGCTGTCGTCGTGGTGCCACTGCGCTATGGCTCAGGCGCGCGGCAGAAAATTCTGGAAGCCTGGGGTATGGAGAAATGCGTCGTCTCAACGACCATTGGGGCTGAGGGTTTGGCTTATGACGATGGCATAAATCTGGCGATTGCCGATGATACGGCTAGTCTGGCCGCCGCAGTGACGCAAGCACTACAGTCGCCGAGCTATCGTGATAATTTGCGCTTCGCCGGGCGAGCGGTGGTGCTTGATCGGCACAACCCGCTGCGTGTTGCTGCCAACTATTATCAGGAAGTGCAATCAGCCGTTGTTGCGGCCCAGTGCCATATGCCGCCCATGCGTGTTGCAATTGATATGCGCTGGATGCTACCAGGTATGGCAGGCGGGCTTGAAAACCTGGCACGCTCGTTTATGCGTGAGCTGCTCGCGCTCGATTACCATAATCACTATACTGCGATTCTTCCTGCACGGGTTGCCTACGACTTCGATCTGCGTGGGCATACCAATGTACAGGTAGTAAGTAAAGATTCGGTGCGTGCCTACACCGACCGAGCGCTAGCGAAGTTGCTGCGGGTTGTGCATGCGCGGCTGCACCTCGATTATTGGAAATCGCCTGAGGTGGCTAACCTGCTGTTCGCTCGCGCGCTCGATGCCGACATTGCTTACTCGTTTCCTGGGTATATTCACCCGGATGTTTACCCACTACGCCAGGTGTTAATGGTGCCCGATATTCAGCATGAGTTCTTGCCCGAGTTTTTTTCAGAAGCGGCGCTTGAGGAACGGCGGCGCCTGTATGGCGATGCTATACGCCGTGCCGACCATATCTGCGCTATTTCGGAATTTACCCGCCAGACCTTGATAGAGCGCCTGGGTGTTGCGCCCGAAAAAATCACGGCTATTCCACTTGCGGCCGACCCAATCTTTGCCGTGGCGTCTGCACAACATGAAGATAAGGCTCTGTTACAGCGGTATGGCTTGCAATTGGAGCAGTATCTATTCTTCCCAGCGCATACCTGGCACCACAAAAATCATCGCACCGCGCTTGCCGCATTACGCGTATTACGCGACCGCTATGGCTACACTCCGCTGCTTATTTGCACGGGCGGCATGCGCGAGGCCCAACCCGAGTTAGAGCAACACATTGAAGCCGAAGGCTTACGCTCGCAGGTGCGCTTTTTAGGGTATGTACCGCGCGCTGATCTGCCAGCGCTGTATCGTGGCGCTGCTAGCTTGCTGTTTCCTTCATTATTTGAAGGGTTTGGCATGCCGGTGCTTGAGGCAATGGCGAGCGGATGCCCAGTGGTATGCAGCAACACCACGAGCCTGCCCGAGATCGCAGGGGATGCCGCGCTTCAGGCTAACCCACGCGATCCAGAGGCGTTTGCTGACGCATTAGCACAGGTGCTGCGCGATGCTGAATTGCGTGCATTACTGCGCACGCGTGGTTATGCCCAGGCCGCAAAATTCTCGTGGCAACGCCATACGATTGAGACTCTGGGTGTATTCTATCGGGTGCATCAACAACTTCATCAACGGTAAAAATAGAACTACTATGCAAACTTTTCCACGTATTTCCGTCATTACCAGCTCGTATAATCAAGGCGCATTTATCGAGCAGACGATCGAGAGCGTTGCAGCACAGCACTACCCGAACATCGAACATATTGTTGTAGATGGCATGTCTACTGATGAGACACCCGCCATACTCGCGCGTTACTCCCATCTCCGCGTGATACGCGAGCCCGATAATGGCCAGGCAGATGCGATTAACAAGGGCTTCCGTGCGGCTACGGGTGAAATCTTCTGTTTTCTCAATTCAGACGATACCTTTCTGCCAGGCGCGCTGCACCGTGTGGCGCAAGAGATCGATCCTGCCCGCGGACGGCATGTGGTGATGGGGCGGTGCAGGTTTACCGATGAGGTCGGCCATTTTATTGGCGTTGAGCACCCAAGTGCATTCGAAAGCCATCGCCGTGTGCTAGAGATCTGGCGCGGCTATTGCATACCGCAGCCCGCTGTATTTTGGGCACGCGAGGTATGGGAACGGTGCGGCCCGCTCGATGAGCGCGAGCGCCTGATGCTCGACTACGATTTGTTCTGCCGATTTAGTAAGGTTTATCCCTTCCATACAATCGATCAGGTATTAGCGACCTACCGCCTGCAAGCACAATCGAAAACCATCTCGGTTACTGATGCCCAGCGCTTGCAGCAGGCAATTGCGGTGAGTCGGCGTTACTGGGGGCCACCCAGCAGCCTTCAGTATTGGCAGCTGCGTGGCTCCTATGCCCGCTACCGCCTTGATCGGCGGCGGCGCGCTGCGGAATTGCTGCGTAAGGGCCGCCAGCAGTGGCGTGAGGCCCGCCGTTTGCAAACCGTGCCTTACCTGGCCGCAGGCGCGCTGCTAGCACCGGATATCGTAGCTGATGTTGTTGTTATGCCTGTGGTAAAGCCCTGGGTTTGGCAGTTGCTGCAACAACGCGCCCGCCTACGCCGCCTGGCAACATTGGTGAAACCAACACGGCCGCACCCTGCAACGCTGGCATGGCGTGATTTTAGTGCGCAGCATGCCGATCGGTGGGTAGGGCCAACATACATTGCCCCGATCGAGGTAAGCGGCCAGCCCAGTCAGTTGTGCATTGCTGGCGGCACCGAGGGCTTTCGTATGCCCAAGCCGATCACGATTGAGCTATTTGTTGATGGCAATTCGATCGGACGCAAGGCATTAGGGTACGGCCAGGAGTTTGATTTCACAATTCAATTACCACCACTAGCCATTGGCGCGCATGAATTAAAGATTACCTCAAACACTTATATTGTGCCATTTAACTATTTCGGCGTTGACGATTACCGGCCGCTCGCGTTTAAGCTGAAAGAGCTGGCGGTAATTGTCACAAGCTGAAAGGAATAACCTGTGAATACCTATTGGAATAATAAGCGCATTGTTGTGACTGGCGGCTCGGGCTTTCTTGGCTCGTATGTGGTCGATATGTTGAAGCAGCGCGGGGCTGCACCCGAGGCAATCACCATTCCGCGCCGCGCCACCGACGACCTGCGCGCTATGGAGGTGTGCCGCCGGGTGGTTGAAGGCCAGGACATTATTATTCATATGGCGGCCTCGGTTGGTGGCATTGGCATTAATCGCGAAAAGCCGGGCGAGTTCTTCTACGATAACCTGATGATGGGTGTACAGCTGATGGAAGCCGCGCGCCAGGCTGGCGTGGGCAAATTTGTGGCGATCGGCACGATTTGCGCTTACCCCAAGTTTACCCCGATTCCCTTCCACGAAGAGAACTTATGGGATGGTTACCCTGAGGAAACCAACGCGCCGTATGGGCTAGCGAAAAAAATGCTGCTCGTGCAGAGCCAAGCCTACCGCCAGCAATATGGCTTCGAGTCGATCTACCTGTTGCCGGTGAATTTGTACGGCCCGCGCGATAACTTCGATCCGCGATCATCACATGTCATCCCAGCGCTGATCAAAAAGTGTGTCGAAGCAGTTGCCGCCAACGCAGCAACGATTGAAGTCTGGGGCGATGGCTCGCCAACCCGCGAATTTCTGTATGTTGAAGATGCAGCGGAAGGCATTGTATTAGCGGCTGAACGCTATAACGAGAGTGAGCCGGTCAATCTGGGCAGCGGGATGGAAATTTCGATTCGCGATCTGGTTGAAACGATCGCACGCCTGACGGGTTTCCAGGGCGATATTGTGTGGGATGCCAGCAAGCCAAATGGTCAGCCGCGCCGCCAGCTGGATGTGCAGCGTGCAGAACAGTATTTTGGTTTCCGTGCACACACCTCGTTTGAAGAGGGGCTACGCCGCACGATTGAGTGGTATAAGCAGCAAGGATGATAGACTGGTAAGCTAAGAAGTATATTATGGGACTGTTTTTTGCAATTCTACTGTTTCTGGTTACCCTGATATGCCTGGGCTGGGCGGGGTGGCAAGTTGCAGCATATAAAACAGCTAACCCACTCGATGGTATTCTCGGCTTTATGCTTTGGGTGTTTGCGCTGATCGTATTGTACAGCACGTTGCTGTCTTTTTTTTATGCCCTTAGCCCCTCCCTTATGTGTTTACTTGCTGTTGGTGGGGCCGGATGTACCTGGCTTATTGCACGTCGGTATCCAGCTTATTTTGATGCAAGAGGGCTTTTCAGGCGAATAATAAGTAGATTTCGCTCAATAGTGTTCGCCCGCGAAGGCTGGATACCAATAGTTGTTTTTATTATCCTTGTGATTTTTGGTTTATTCTCGTTTATTACAGCGCTTGCTGCACCTGAAATTGGCGCCGATAACTTAGCGTATCATTTGCCACGCCTTGGTTATTGGCTGCAATTTCGCGCAGTAGAGCCGTTTTTGGCAAATAATCCACGCATAGGTACATTCCCTGCTACAGGAAATATTATTCAATTACTGCCGGTTCTATTTTTGCGTACCGATCGCTTTTGCGGATTAGTACAATTAATTTGTTGCTATGGTACAGGTATAGCAATCTTCGGTATTTCGAGGAAACTCGGTGCTACTGTGAGCGCGGCTTCCTTAGCTGCTCTACTCTGGTTCTCTATACCAAGTGTTCTTGGGCAAATAACAATCTCGCTGGTCGATATTATCATAGCTTTTTTTGTTGCCACTTCAGTGTATTTCATGCTCAGCTATCGCCACCATCGCAGTATGTTTGCGCTGATAGCCGCTTTTGTATCTTGCTCGCTAGCGGTTGGCGTGAAGTCGCAGGCGGCCGCTTTGGCATTATGTATCGGCCTGTACTGCATATGGCAGTGCCGATTTCATAAGCCTCTTCATCGTAAGATATTTATGGTTGCTGCGTCTATTAGTTTGCTTTTTCTAGCACTTCCGTTTTACCTCGAAAACTATTTTTTGATGCATAGTATATCTGGTATAGATGCAAACCAACTTATACATATTCATCCTAGTATCTCATCTTTGTTAAAGAACACTGAACTTATTTTAGCACCAACTTTCTTTTGGTTTTGGTTTCCACCTTTCAAAAATAATACTGATATACCTTATCATAATATTTTTGAAGCGTCTCGGGTTGAAGGTATTGGCCTTATTTGGCTGTCCGTTTGTTTAACATCGATTACCTACATTGTAGTGCGGTTGTTTTTAAAAAATCGGCTTCAGATTAAGCCCGCTGCAATAGTTGTTGGCTTTGGTGTGTTTTTTTTAACGTTTATTCTTTTTGTAATGCGCCATCAACCATCGGTTAATCGCTTTGCCCTTGCGGCGCTTCCAATTATTACCCCAGCTTCGGCATTGTTCTTGGATGGCGTTGCACTAAAAAATAAAAAAACGCGTTTTATATTTACCACGTTAATAGTTGCTGCTGTGATCTATGTAATGCGATTTTATGCGCTAGATAATTTTCTGTCACGATTGGTTCCTGCGTCACGTCCAGCTTTCTTAATCGGTAACCTCAATAAAATATTGCCTTTAGATGAGGAAAGTCGCTATTATGATGCCCTGTCGCCATTTGCTCATGCAATCAACGAGATGAGCAAAGCACATGGCATTCGGATTGGCTTACTGACTCCCCAATATTCTCGCGAGGGTTTTGCTTTTGGAAATGGCTATACGAATACAGTGGTACCACTCTCTTATAATCCGCCACAAACGACATTTGATCTCGATAAATTGCAACTGGACGCTCTATGGATTTCTGCCTCAACTGGTAATCAGCTGCAACTCTGGCATGTTACTTTGCCCAAGTCAATAGATGTGGCTGATAAAAGCTGGCAGGTAACTACTTTTAAGACATATGATAAAGATTTTCTGCGGGCACACGAGCATGCCGTATTTTATCAAGATATTTCTCCGATTTTGAGTTCGCTGATAGGTACTTCATCCGATTGGCACCTTGTGTTAGCTAACGAAACTGGCCTTTTGTTTGCAAAAGGCAGAGATACTGCCACGCGAGTTTCGATAAGTAGTGTTGTGAATCCCAATGGATTAGAACAATTACAGGGCCACCCGTTTTTTTGGATAGGGCAAGGCGATACGACCATTCAAGTTTTTGCAAGCCGAGCAGGCACCGCCAATGTAGTTGCAGATTTTATACTTGGCCCAAGCGTGCCGGGAGTTAGTAAACGAAAAATCAAAGTCACTGTAAATGGAAAAAATATACAGAATATTATTCTTGAATCGGGCATACACGCTATTCCTATCCCTGTCGTAGCTGGTAGCAATTCGATATCGATCACACCGCTTGATATGCCAACGATTGCCACTACAGCTCAAGGTGATACTCGCCCTTTAATCCTCGGGGTCAAGGATCTTCACGTTGAGGCATCTCCTTGATGAATTGTGTAATAGGTTGGGGTATTAACAGTGCACATCCTCATCACCGGTTCCAGCGGCCAGATTGGCACTAACCTTGGGTTGCAGCTGCTCGATGCAGGGCATCAGGTATTTGGCGTCGATAAGCGCATGAATCCCTGGACGGAGCGCATCCCCACGCTGCTGCAAGACCTGGCGGCACCATACCGCGATTTCGCGGGCGGCATCGGCAGCGTGCCCTACCCGCAGGTCGATCTAGTGGTACACCTGGCGGCGAATGCCAAAGTTCACGAGCTAGTGCAGTTTCCGCACCGCGCGATGGAAAATATCGCACTTACATTTAATGTGCTGGAATACTGCCGTCACAATCGTGTCCCCCTGATCTTTTCTTCCTCGCGCGAGGTGTATGGCGATATTCACCGCTATATCACCGAAGAGCAGCACGCCGACTTTTCGTTTACCGAAAGCCCCTACTCGGCGAGCAAAGTCGCTGGTGAAGCGCTGGTCTATTCCTATGCGCGCTGCTATGGGGTGCGCTATATTGTGTTTCGCTTCTCGAATGTGTATGGCCGCTACGATAACGATATTGAGCGGATGGAACGCGTGATTCCGCTGTTCATCCAGCGCATGCGCCAGGGTTTGCCGGTAACGGTGTATGGTAGCGAAAAAATGCTTGATTTTACCTATGTCGATGATTGCGTGAGCGGCATTCGCGCTGGCATCGAGCGCCTGCTCGACGGGCGCGTGCAGAACCAGACGATTAACCTGGCCTATGGGCAGGGCAATACGCTAGTGCGCATGGCCGAGCTGATCGCTGAAGCATTGCAGGTTGCGGCGCATATTACTGTCGAGCCTGCCAAGCGCGTTGGCGAGGTATCGCGCTATATTGCCGATATTAGCCGCGCCGTTGAATTGCTAGATTACCAGCCGCAGGTGCCGCTGGCCGAGGGTATTCGCCGGGCGGTGGCGTGGTCGAACGCATGGGCGGCGCGTGTGCCGCCCGGCGAACAGTAGAGCGCAGCGGTATGGCTGCTGCTTTGCCGCTCGTTTCGATTATTACCCCTTCATTCAATCAGGGCGAATTTATTGCCGCCACGATCGATTCAGTGTTGGCCCAGGATTACCCGGCGATTGAGTATTTGGTGGTCGATGGTGGCTCGACCGACGGCACACTCGATGTGCTGCGCAGCTATGGCGCGCGCCTGAACTGGATTTCGGAACCAGATCAGGGCCAGGCCGATGCGGTGAATAAGGGCATTGCCCGCACCCAGGGCGCGATTGTCGCATGGCTGAATGCCGATGATCTGTATGTGCCCGGTGCGGTGGCGCGTGGCGTGGCCGAACTTGAAGCGCACCCTAATGCTGCGCTGGTGTATGGCAATGCCGAGTTCATCGACCGGGCGGGCACGGTGCTTGGCCCCTGCCCTCAGGTTGAGCCGTTTGACCTGGCGCGCTTGCTTCATCACCTCGATTTTATTGTGCAGCCCGCAACCTTTTTCCGCCGCGCCGCCTTTGAGCGCGTAGGTGGCCTGGATGTGGGTTTGCGCTATTGCCTGGACTACGATCTGTGGCTCCGGCTGGCGCGCCAATCGGCAGTGCGCTATAGTGCTACGCCGCTGGCGCAAGCCCGTATTTACCCTGAGACGAAAACTGCCAGCGGCGGGCTAGCGCGGCTCGATGAGATTGAGCGTATGGTGCGGCGCTACGGGCGCAATATGCTGCCGAACTTGTTCTATGGTGAAATGGTGCGCGCATGCTGGCACAGCGGCTGGCACAACCTCGCGGCCTGGCGTTTCGGGCGCGCAGCCAGCGATTGGCGGCGCGGACTGTTCTACACTGGCGCCTACCTGTTTCGGAAGGTACGTTATGGCCGCTGAGCCGCCGCGCTGGCCGATATTAGGTGTTCAGCCGCGCGTGACAATTGTGACGCCATCGTTTAACCAGGGCGCATTCATCGAGCAGACGATTGCGAGCGTGCTTGCGCAGGACTACCCGGCGCTTGAGTACATTGTGATGGATGGCGGCTCGACCGACGGCACGCTCGACATTCTCCGCCGGTATGGCGAGCGCCTGACCTGGGTATCGGCGCCCGATGGCGGGCAGGCCGATGCGATTAACCAGGGCTGGAAGCGCGGTAGCGGCGACATCATCGCCTGGCTGAATGCTGATGATCTGTATCGCCCGGGCGCGGTGAGCGCGGCAGTGGCGCAGCTTCAGGCGCATGCCGCCGCGAGTGGCGTGTACGGCGATTGCGATTATATCGATGAGCAGGGCCGCACGTTCGCATCGCATCCTAGCGCGCCGTTCGATTATATGCAGCTGGTGCGCACCGGGCTAACGCCAATAGCGCAGCCTGCCACGTTTTTGCGGCGGGCGGCGATTGTGCAAGCCGGGTGGCTCGACGACCGCCTGCATATGGTGCTTGATCTGGATTTATGGCTGCGCGTAGGGCGGCTTGGCCCACTCGTCTATGTACCACAGCGCTGGGCCGCGTTTCGCGAACACAGCAGCAGCAAAACCATTGCCCAGCAGGCGCGCGCTGCCCCCGAAACCGTGGCGCTGTTCGAGCGCTTTTTTGCCGACCCGACGCTGCCGCCCGAATTGCGCGCCTTGCAGCGCCAGGCTACCAGCAGCGCGCAAATTTTCGCCGGGAATGCGCTGATGATGGGCGGCCAGCTGTCCGCAGCGCGGCGCTATGTCCTGCGCGGCTTGCCTAATGCCGCCCCGCGCTTGCGCATTATGGCGCTGAAAGTATTGCTGGTGTGTAGCCTGGGCCGGGCCGGGCTGGCCGCCTACCTGTGGGGGCGGCGCAGTATTCGCGCGGTAGTGCACCAGGCCACGCAACAGGGGTAATACCATGCCGCAGCGCATCCTGTATGTGCAACACACCGCCGATCTGTATGGTGCCAGCCGCGCCCTGCTCAACCTGCTGGGCGCGCTCGACCGCAGCCAGTACACACCGCTGGTTGCGCTGCCTGGCGCTGGCCCGCTGGTGGCGCACCTGCATGCGCTCGATGTGCCGATCATCCCCGCACCATACCTTCAAACCCTCTGGGGGCATATTTTTCGCTCGTGGCGGCTCGCGCCGTTTATCGTAAGCCAGCTGCCAGCAGCATTGTTGCTGCGCCGTGCCATATTGCAGCACGACATAACATTAGTCCATAGCAATGTGTGGACGGTGCTCACCGGCGCGTTTGGGGCGCGGCTGGCAGGCGTGCCGCATGTATGGCATATCCGCGAGGTATTGCCGCGTATGGGCGGCATGAAATCGGGTCTGGTGCAGATCACATTGCAGAATGCGGCGCGCATTGTTTGTATTTCGCAGGCGGTTGCCGCGCAGTTTGCAGGGAAAGGCCGAACCGGGCAGGTGCGCGTGGTGTACGATGGCCTGCCGCTCGGGCCGCGCATCGCTGCTCATTCGCCAACCGTGCCGCTCCGGATTGGATTGGTGGGGCGCTTACACCCGCAAAAAGGGCAGGGCGATTTGCTGCGCGCATTTGCGATGCTGCCGCCCGCATTACGCCAGCAGAGCCGGGTTCTATTGGTGGGGGGCGCTTCGCCAGGGCAGGAACATGTTGCTGCCGAGCTTGCCCAGCTTGCTGCAACCTTGGGTATCGTGGGGCAGGTGGAATTCTGCGGCTTTGTCGAAGACACTGCCCAGCTCATGCAGTCGCTCGATGTGCTGGTGCTGCCTGCCACGCGCGCCGAAGGGCTGGGAGGGGTGCTGCTCGAAGCAATGGCGGCGCAGGTACCGGTGGTTGCAACCGCAGTCGGTGGTATTCGCGAAATCGTGACGCATAACGTCAATGGCCTGCTGGTGCCGCCGCAACAGCCCGCCGCACTGGCGGCTGTGCTCGAACAATTGCTGCGCGCGCCAGAGCGACGCCAGTGCCTCGCGCAGGCTGGCCGCGCAACCGTCGAACAGCGCTTTTCTGCACCAGCAATGGCGCACCAGATTGCCCAGGTGTACACCGATATCCTCAACTAGAGCGGACAATGGTAGGATATGATGATCTCCGACCGTGTGAGGTGGTAGATATGAAGCGCATTCCAGCACTCTTTCTTCAGCTTGTTGTTATACTCATCGGCATGGCTGCTCTTGCCCTTATGCTTTGGGAGCCGCACATCGAGGGGCGCAATGCACACGCTACAACCTTCCAAATCTATTTCAACGATCCTTTCTTGGCGTATGCCTATCTCGGGTCCATTCCGTTTTTTGTGGCGCTCTATCAAGCATTCAAGGTGTTGGGGTATGCCAGGCAAAATAAAATATTCGCGCGCGCAGCCGTAAAGGCTTTACGGACGATAAAATACTGTGCAATCGCCCTGATCGGGTTTGTTGTGGTAGCAGAAGTCTTCATCATGTTTAACACTTCCGATGATCGCGCGGGTGGTGTTTTTATTGGTGCCCTGATCACGTTCGGTTCGCTTGTGATCGCCGCAGCGGCGGCGTTGTTTGAACGGGTTTTGCAAGATGCCGTGGATATGCAATCCGAGCATGATTTAACGGTGTAATGAGACGAATCAGGCATTCAGAGCAGCAAAAGTTATTCGTTTATTAACGCTGGATGTGATTTATGGCGCGTTAGATTGTTAACTTGAAGATATTCTGGAATATAAAATAAAGCACCTGACTATCAATATTGCCCCATAAGGCGGGAGATGCAGCAAGCATTTGCTCTCAGATGCCGCCAAACACTCACTTGACCCCCTATGGTACGATCTACCTAGCGCGGCGCTGGCGTTCGTGTACCAAACACATTCGTCGCTCCACTACAACTCGAGGAAGGAAGAACTATGCCGCTTTCCATTGCGCAGCGTATCAGCGTGCTCATACTGCTCGCTATTCTTTTGGTAGGCATGGTGCCATCGCGGGTATCCGTGGTGCATGCCCAGCCGCCCGCCCGCGATAAAGGTTCGCCGTTTGGCATGGTCACTGCCATAGGCAACCGTGTGCGCGCCGACGAGATCGACCAGTATGTTGGGCTGCTGCGCGAAGCGGGCGTGCAGTGGGTGCGCGAAGAAATCTTTTGGGATCGGGTGCAGCACGACCCCGGTGGGCCGTTCTTCTGGAATGGTGACGGCAGCGGCTTTTACGATTACGATCGTAGCATTAGCGCGCAGGCGAGCGCGGGAATCCATATCCTGGGGTTGCTCGATTACAACCCGGCCTGGTTCAAAGGCCAAGCGCCGCCGCTCGATGCCTGGATCAAAGATTGGGGCGATTATGTGTACCAAACGGTGGCACGCTATGGTCGTAGTGGGCAGGTGAAGCACTGGGAAATCTGGAATGAGCCGAACCTGACTGGCTCGGGCTATTCGAGCGGCCTGTACGAGATCAGCGATTACGCCCGTATTCTCGGGGTTGCGCACGATGCGGCTAAGGCCGCCGACCCTGAGGCGACGATTGTGCTGGGCGGTCTTGCTTCGGTGTGGAGTGTGCCGCCTGCGCCAACTACCTACGATTATTTCGATTATCTCGATGCGCTGGGGAAGCTTGGCGCCTGGGGCAACTTCGATATTGTTGCCGTGCATCCGTACCGCCCTGATTCGCCGGAAGGGCAGCCGCTGCGCCGCGATCACCCCGAAACCTTCCCCGAAGAAATGCGCCGCCTCGACGAGTTGGTTGCGCGTTATGGCCCCAAGCCGGTATGGCTCACCGAAATCGGCTGGGCGACGAATCGCGGCTGGCCGGGCGTGCCCGAAGATCGGCAAGGCCAATTTCTCGCGCGGCTGTACATTATGGCGCTGGCGACCCCCAATGTTGAGAAGGTCTTCTGGTACGATTTCCGCAACGACACCATTCCAACTGCGCCTTATGATCAGCCGGTGTACAACGACAGCTACCACGAGCTGAACTATGGTCTGTTGCGGCGCACCTACCCGCTCGACCCGAATGCGCCCAACCTGCGTAAGCCCGGCTTTCTGGCCTACCGCGCAATGACGAATGAGCTGAGTGGGCTGTCGCTGACCGAGGTACCGGCTGATGGGCGGCGCGGCGATATGCCGAGCACATACTGGTATCGCTTTGGCGGTACGCGGCGGGTTGATGTGCTGTGGAACACCGACGTGAGCAATCAGGTCGTGCCGATTCCATGTAATTGCCGCGAAGCACTGGTGCGCCACTGGAACGGGCGGGTGCGCTTCCTGATCTTTCCGGAAAATGGCGTGCTGAACTTGACGCTGGATGAGCAAGGTGCGCCGGTGTATGTCGAATATGATCCACCCGCCGCGCAAAATGCGCGCTTGTTCCCCGAAACTGGCCACACGCTACGCGGCTCGTTCCGCAGCTTTTGGGAAGCAAATGGCGGGCTGGCAGGTTTCGGCTACCCACTCACCGAAGAGTTGATTGAGCCTGAGGCCGGGAGTGGTCGCCCGCGCGTGGTGCAGTACTTCGAGCGCGCCCGTTTTGAGTATTTCCCCGAGTTCGCAGGCTCGCCCTACGAGGTGCAGCTTGGCTTGCTGGGTGTTGCGCTGCTCAGCCGTTTTGGCGTCGATTGGCAGGCGCAACCAAAGGTTCCCAATGCGCCTCCCGGCTGTCGCTTTTTCCCCGAAAGCGGGCACTCGCTCTGCCCACCATTTCTCGCGCGCTGGCAGCAGCTTGGCGGCCTGCCGCTCATGGGGCTACCCATCACCGAACCATTTGAGGCAACGCGCCCGGACACCGGCCAGAAATATACGGTGCAGTATTTCGAACGTGCCCGTTTTGAGTATCATCCTGAGAATGCAGGTACGCCCTACGAAGTATTATTGGGCTTGCTTGGGCGCGAGCTTATTACCCGTTTCGATAATCCATAGTACAGGTTAAAAAACCGTCATTCTATCTATAAGTAGATATTAGATTCGTCATTGTTGCCAAGCCCGGTAGCAAGGGTATCGCCAGCCAACAATAGTACGCTTAGTAGCTCACCAATGACACTACTGTGTCAAGGTGTTCCTAGGGCGCTTTACTATCGTGTGCGCGTATGCAATGCGCAGGAAGCTTAGTGAGCGCTGCCTCCAAGGATGTGCCGAGCAGCGCAACAATCTTAAATATAGCTGTCCTGATGTTGGGGGAACATATCACTGGAAGGTCAAAGCTTTGAATCAGTATGGCTGGGGCGCATATGCTCACAATTTTTATTTCACAACTCCATAGTCACACAAATTTCATCTCCGCTTTTTATGATACATGTTACCTCTACTGTGTACATAAAAGCGGAGAAATGATCCATGAGAATCGTTCGACTTTGTGGCCTTGTTGTACTGTTTGTTTTGTCGATTGCTATGGTTTCGGCGGCACCGCAGCGGGCTGAAACGACAGATGTAAGCTGCCCGGTAGAGGGCTGCCATACATTTGTTCCAGTTTCAAATTATGATGTATTGCCACGGCTGCTATCACCTGCTGGCGGCGGGGCGATTACCTCGCTTGCTCCTACCCTGCTGTGGTCGCCAATTGCGCCCGGCAACCACCACATTCAGGTTTCGACTGATAGTTCGTTCGGTTCTGTAGCAACCCTTGTCATCGACTCGACGCGGAAGGTTTCTAAAATAGCAGACACGCCGATCGCTACGATTGTAAGCTCAAACCTCAAACCGGGTATCCAGTATTTCTGGCGGGTAGGCAATGAGTATAATGGCAGTGTCGTGTATGCGAATGCCCAATCATTTATTACTCCCGCAGCTGATGCGGTGACTCTGCCGCCTTTGATGAGTATTATGAGTCCAAAAAATAACGCGATCTTTCATCGTACATCAGTGACGCTTCAGTGGCAGCCGGTGGCAGGCGCGCTATTATATCGTATCCGTATGGCTGATAGCACTGGGAAGAGCGTTAGCCAGGGTACAGCCTACGTTGATGCACCTCAAACCACATTCTTAGTAGAGGGCCTCCAGTGGCGGCAATCGTATACCTGGAAGATTCGTGCTTATAATCAGTTTGGGTGGGGGCCATATACCGATGATTATGTCTTTACCACCCGCTAAAGGATTGAGGTTACTCTTGCGAGAACGCGTGCCAATCGGCGCGCGTTCTTGTTTTCTAGGGCTTTTTTGCCAAGGCCGCCGATATGCTACAATATGACCTATCCCGTACTTTGTGTTGAAGGTAAGGCCACTCAATGATGATGTTTGCCTCGATTGATGATGTGCAGCAGGCACTCGCTGCAAACCAGTATGTCGCTGACCGCCCACTCGCTACCGCAATTTTCCTTGCGCTTAAACTTCAGAAACCGTTGCTACTTGAAGGCGAGGCCGGTGTTGGCAAAACCGAAGTGGCAAAAACTCTGGCGTCGCTGACTGGTAGACGCCTGATTCGGCTGCAATGCTACGAGGGCCTGGATGTCAACACAACTATCTACGAGTGGAATTATACCCGCCAGATGCTGCAGATTCGCCTGCTTGAGCAGGGTGGCGCGGCACATGCGCAGCAGGCAATGCACGAACTATTTGGCCCCGAGTTTTTGATTAAGCGCCCGCTGCTGCAAGCCATCGAAGCGAGCACCGATGATGAAGGCCCTCCCATATTGCTAATTGATGAGCTGGATCGCGCCGATGAGGAATTCGAGGCCTTTTTGCTTGAACTGCTCTCCGATTGGCAGATCAGTATTCCCGAAATTGGTACAATCCGCGCCGCGCAGCCACCAACCGTCATTCTCACGAGCAACCGCACGCGCGAAGTACACGATGCCCTCAAGCGCCGCTGCCTGTTCTACTGGATCGATTACCCTTCGCTTGAAAAGGAGCAGCAGATTGTCGCGGCCAAGGTGCCCGGTGCTTCCGAGCAGTTGTCGCGCCAGGTAACGATCTTTGTGCAGGAGCTACGTAAGCTCGATTTGTATAAGCTGCCTGGGGTCGCCGAAACCCTTGATTGGACGCAGGCGCTGGTGGCGCTCGACGCGCATGAGCTAACGGTGAGCGCAGTGGATGATACGCTCGGCGCAATTTTGAAATACCAGGACGATATTAACCAGCTGCGCACCGGCGCAGTGCGGTCGTTGGTGGAAAAGGCGACCCGTTAAATGGTATGTTTGTTAGCGTGTGTGTATGAGTAAGACCCAAGCATCTGGTCATTTGATGATGCATGTGCTGGCATTCACCTACCTGCTGCGCGAAATGGGTGTGGATGTGAGCCCAGGCCAGGCGCTTGAGCTGGTGCGCGCATTGGCGCATGTGCCCATTACAAGCCGCGAAGATTTTCGTGCTGCGGCGCGCTGCACGCTCATTCGTCGCCGCGAAGATTTGCCCCTGTTTGATACGGCGTTTGGCTTTTTCTGGCGCATGCAATCTTCCGACCCGCTTATGCTGGCGCTGCCGGTGATGAAAACGCCGCCCAAGCCGCTACGCCTGCCGCGCCGCCCACGCGGCGATTCCAACTCGTCGCCGGGTGATAAGCCTGAGGAAGAGCAGCAGATTGAAATTTTGCTCTCGTACAGTGCGAGCGAGGCAATCCGCACCAAGGATTTTGGTAGCTTCAGCTGGGAAGAGGTGCAGGCGTGCAAGGCATTGCTGAACGATTTGCAGTGGCGGATCGAGCTGCGTAAAACGCGCCGCCAGCGCCCGATGCGCGCCGGGCGGCGGATCGATATGCGGCGGGTGTTGCGCCAGAATCTACGCCACGGTGGTGAGCCGATCGAGCTTGCCTGGCGCGCACCGCGCATGCATCAGCGCCCGCTGGTGGTGTTGTGCGATATTAGTGGCTCTATGGATCGCTATAGCCGCATTTTGCTGCAATTCATCCATACGATTTCAAATGGCCTGCATGATGTTGAGGCATTTGTTTTTGGCACGCGCCTTACCCGTATTACGCGCCTGCTCCGCGAACGTGATATCGACGATGCTGTGAGTATGGTGAGTAAGCAGGTGAACGATTGGGCTGGCGGCACGCGTATTGGCGAAACGCTCAAAGAGTTTAATTTTCGCTGGGGCCGCCGTGTGTTGGGCCATGGCGCGGTTGTGTTGCTGATTAGCGATGGCTGGGATCGTGGCGATGCTCAGCTGCTTGGCCGTGAGATGGCGCGACTGCAGCGCTCGTGCCACCGGCTGATCTGGCTGAACCCGCTGCTCGGCGGGCGCGATTACCAGCCGCTGACCCAGGGTATGCAAGCCGCGCTGCCCTATGTCGATGATTTTCTGCCAGTGCATAACCTCCTTAGTCTTGAACAACTTGGGAGACAGCTTTCGGCGATTGGCGAGCGCCGACCCGAGCGCCGCCAGCGCCCATTGCTTGCTGAAGGCCGCTAAGCTGATAAGGAGCCGGGAATGTCAATTGCAATCATTGGTACAGGCTGGGGCGCGCGTGTGCAGGTTCCGGCTTTTCGTAGCGCCGGTTTGGATATTGTTGCACTTGCGGGTAGTAATCAAATGAAGACCGAGCAGATTGCGGCTAGCCTTGGTGTGCCATTTGCAACTGGCGACTGGCGCGCAGTGTTAGCACGGCCTGAAGTACATGTGGTGAGTGTTGTTGCGCCGCCCGATTTACACCACGAGATGGCTGTAGCAGCACTTGAAGCCGGGAAGCATGTATTGTGCGAGAAGCCAACTGCGCGCGATGCTTCCCAAGCGCGAGCCATGCTCGCTGCGGCGCAAGCGCATCCCCGCCTGCTCGCCCAGATCGACCACGAGTTGCGGTTCCTGCCAGCAATTATTCGGGCACGCCAGATGCTTGCCGATGGTGCAATTGGCACGGTACGGCACGTACTATTTCGTGTGATGAATAATTCGCGCGCCGACTTGAATCGGCCATGGAATTGGTGGAGCGATGCCGAGCGCGGCGGTGGGGCGCTCGGGGCGTATGGTTCGCATCAGATCGATTTGTTGCGCTACCTGCTGGGGGCCGAAGTGATGAGTGTGGCAGCGACAACGAATACATTTGTGGCTGAGCGTGCCACTGGTGACGGTATGCGCCCGGTTACCAGCGATGATTATTATAGCCTGCGATTGCAGTTCGCGAACGATGCCCTGGCGTCAATCGAGTGTAGTGCGGTGGTTCGGGTGAGTGAGCCGCTCAATGTCACATTGTATGGGGCTGGGGGAACATTGCGCTGGCGTGGCGGTAAGCTGCACCACGCCGAGCCAGATGGCGAGTTTCGCGATATTACGCCAACGCACACAAGCCCCTTACCCGAGGGCATTAGCGGCGATTTCCCGTATGGCACGGTGTATATGGCGCATGCGCTGCGCGCCTACCTTGCAGGTGACACTACGGCGCTTGGCGCTGGCGCAACCTTTGTCGATGGTTTGCGCAACCAGGAAGTACTTGATGCCGCGCGTGCATCGAGTCGGCAGGGCGGTGGGTACATCGGCGTATAAACGCAAGCGGGGCGGCACCAGAGTTTGGCACCGCCCCGCCTACAACGCCATTGGCGTTTACTTAATATCGACAGTTGCGCCAGCTTCGACCAGCTTGGCCTTGGTGGCTTCGGCTTCTTCTTTGCTCACGGCTTCCTTCACGGGCTTTGGCGCACTCTCTACCAGATCCTTGGCTTCCTTCAAGCCCAGGCCGCTCACCAGTTCACGCACGACCTTAATGACCTGAATCTTGTTCGCGCCCGCCGCAGTGAGGATAACATCGAATTCGGTCTTCTCTTCGACTGGGGCCGCTGCTGCAGCGCCATCACCAGCGCCCGCTGCTACTGGCATTGCGCCTGCTGCGAACATTGGCGCCGCTGCCGTTACGCCCCACTTCTCTTCCATCGTTTTCTTCAGCTCAACCAGCTCGAGCACGTTCAGAGTCTCAATGCTCTCGATAATGCTGGTAACTTTCTCGCTCGCCATGGAAATAATCTCCTTTATAGATAATGGTATGACATATCCGGGAATGCTAGTAGGCGCAATTACTTTGGCCCACTCCGAAACAACCATGATTAAGCTGCAGCGTCGCCCGCTGGCTGTAGCTGGTCGATGCGTGCCTGAAGCACATACAGTACGTTCGTGATAGCTGCGTTTAGCACACCAACCACGCCCGATACCGGGGCCGATACGCCGCCGACAATCTGAGCCAGTATCTGCTCACGAGTTGGCATGCTTGCTACCTGTTCGAGCACGTTTGCGCCTAACAAGGAATTGCCAAGCATACCGCCGCGAACCACAAGCTTCTTCGGGCCTTTATTGAAGTCGTTAATGACTTTGGCCGTTTTTGACGCATCCTGAAACGCAAATGCCAGCGCGGTTGGGCCAGAAAGCAGCGGTTCGAGCGCCTCGTAGCCGGTTTCCTTCGCAGCACGTAGCGTTAAGGTGTTCTTGGCAACGATCAGTTCGGCACCAGTTTCACGCAGCTTCTTTCGCAGGTCGGTTATCTCGGCCACGGTCAGGCCGCGATAGTCAGTTACCAGCGTCAGCTGTGTACGCGAGAGCTTATCGGTTAAGTCGGCTACCGACTCAATCTTGCGCTGTGTTGGCATTCTATTCACCTCCTCCCAATTGATGGGTATTGTCTTACAACAAAAAAGCCGCCGTGCCTAGACACTGCAGCCCACCAACGGCGTAAGCCGTTGCGAAGTTCTGCCTCGGTGGGCGGCCTACCGGCCATTATGTCGAAACACCCACTGTCTAGGGCACTATATTATTGTCGTGTGGGCGGCAGTGCCATAAGCTGCCGCCCGTGGGTACTATACCATATTATGCAGCAGCTTCTGCAATCGCCATAGTTTGGGCCGCCGCCGGGTCAACCCGGATGCCCGGGCCCATAGTGCTGGTGAACGTCACGCTCTTAATGAAAACACCCTTGGTTGATGCGGGTTTAGCCGCCTTCACCGCTTCCATCAAGGCGGCGATATTATCTGCAAGCTGGCTTTCAGTAAAGCTAACCTTGCCGACCGCCACATGCAGCAACCCGGTGCGGTCGTTGCGGAACTCAACGCGGCCACCGCGTACCTCGCGGATGGTGCGGGGCAGGTCGTCGGGCTGGACAATCGTACCGCTCTTAGGGTTGGGCATCAGACCGCGCGGGCCAAGCTTGCGGCCAACTCGGCCTACCTTACCCATCATATCGGGCGTGGCGATGGCAATATCAAAATCGAAGAAGTTTTCTTTGTCGATCCGACCAATCAGGTCGTCGGCACCGACAAAATCTGCACCAGCGTCTTTAGCTGCCTGGGCCGCCTCACCTTGCGCAAACACCAGTACGCGAACACTCTTTCCGGTGCCATGTGGCAGTGCCACCGTGGTACGAATATTCTGGTCGGCGTGGCGCGGGTCGATCCCCAGACGTAGGTGTACTTCGACCGTTGAATCAAACTTGGTGTACGATGTGGCCTTCACCAATGCCACTGCCTCTTTCGGGCTGTACAGCTGGCTGCGATCAACCTGCTTGAGTGCAGCGCTATACTTTTTGCCGTGATCACGGGTCATTTGTTGTGCTCCTTGTGGTCGAACGGGCCGCAGGCCCTCCCACAGCTGCGAAGGCAACCAATGTGCCTTACCCTTAATCCTTGATAGTAATGCCCATACTGCGTGCGGTGCCAGCCAAAATATTCTCAGCACCCGCAATATCAATCGCGTTCAGATCACTCATTTTCTGCTCGGCGAGCTTGCGTAGCTGCTCGCGGGTGATCGAACCCACTTTGTTGCGATTCGGGATGCCTGAGCCTTTGTCAACCCCGGCGGCTTTGCGCAGCAGGTCGGCGGCGGGCGGTGTTTTCAGTACAATCGTGAACGAGCGATCCGAATATATCGTAATCTCAACAGGAATAACGCTGCCAGCCTGTGGGGCCGTTTTTTCGTTATATTCCTTTACGAAGGCCATGATATTGATGCCATAGCTACCAAGTGCCGGGCCAACCGGCGGCGCTGGCGTCGCTTTGCCAGCCGGGAGCTGTAGCTTTACAACACCCGTAACTTTCTTTGCCACAATCCACTCCTTAATGTATATCTGTCACTGACGAAGGACGAACGTTCAACGCTCAGCCCACTACGCAGACGCCATTGTCTATCGCTGGTAGCCTTACTGTTGCCGCTCGCCCTTCGTCAAGGAAGACGCGCTCTGTTAGTCGACCAGCCGTGTCACTTGCAAGAAATCGAGCTCAACCGGTGCCTCGCGGCCAAAGAACGACACCAGTACGCGCACCCGCCCGCGCTCGTGGTCAATCGCATCCACTACACCCTCGAAGTCGGTGAATGGCCCATCGGTAATCTTCACCGCCTGGCCAACCTGGTAGCTAACGCGTACCTTAGGCGCTTCCTCTTCCATTTGCTTGAGGATCGCCTTCACCTCATTATCATCGAGCGGGGTAGGGCGATTGCCGTGCCCGACGAAACTGGTAACGCCGGGTGTATTCCGCACAACGTACCAAGAATTGTCGTTCATGCGCATTTGTACAAGCACATAGCCGGGGAACACTTTTTTATGCACAGTGCGGCGCTGGCCGTTTTTAATCTCTATTTCTTCTTCAGTAGGCACAATGACGCGAAAAATCTGATCTTGCATCTCCATGGTTTCAATGCGATGCATCAGATTCTGGCGTACTTTATTTTCGTAGCCCGAGTACGTATGGATGACATACCAGTGTCGGCCATCATCCGCCTGAAACTCTGACTCAGTTTGCTTGTCGTTTCGGTCAGTCAACTCTGCCCTCGTCGCCTAGCTATTGCACCGCATTTTGAAGAGTAAGAATCAAATATTGAAAGATCGAGTCTGCTGTAAATAGCAGAAGACTAATAATAGCAGAAAGCGCAATAACAACAACTGTCAGGCGAATAGTTTCCTCGCGTGTGGGCCACACGACTTTTTTCATTTCAGAACGAACTTCGCGCAACGTTCGGAGCAGCGAGTTTTCGTTCTGGTCTTTTTCTTTGTCGGTTTTTGCGACCGCCATGAACGCTTCCTTTACCTGACGACACGTCTGAGGGTGAGGGTAGCGCGACAGCGGTGCTATCGCACACAACCCTCACCCTCAAGCGCAATTTACGAAACAATCTTGGTCACGACGCCAGAGCCGACGGTGCGCCCGCCCTCGCGGATCGCAAACCGCAACCCGTCTTCGATCGCCACCGGCACGATCAGTTCCACGCCCATCTCCACGTTGTCCCC